>QFCE01001760.1_pt1 | contig 537866 bp, 499 predicted proteins | sample 5346091 | NCBI WGS metagenome assembly QFCE01 (sample SAMN09062252, study PRJNA434731) | Human gut metagenome, whole genome shotgun sequencing project. | isolation source: stool timepoint A chromium assembly | host: Homo sapiens | collected 2015 | reverse complement strand
GATTATTTTAATATTGTAGGGCTTCCGATAGCAAAAGTTTATCGAGAAATCAGAAATATGCAAAATAGTATTGAAAAATAACCGCGAGCTGATTATAATATAATAGCTCATAGGCCGACATAGTATAATGGTAATACAGGGCAATGGTAATGCTCAGCTCGCAGTTCAATTCTGCGTGTCGGCACCATGTTGTGAATTAGCCTTTATTTAAAGGCTTTTTTTATACTCGTTTTTTAATTTGGTGTAAATTTGGTGAATGATGTATAAATAAAATGATAAGCATTTATAATATCATTTGAATACGATAGCGATGGAGAAGTTAAAAGAAGCAGTTTTTATAGGGATAAAATAGGAAAAGGGAGATCAGAGAGATTGGTAAAAAGCTTTATGATTTTTGATTAAAATGATCGTAATAACAAATCCCATTGTATGATAAAGAAATCATCTTTTTATGTGGAGAATAGCGCTGATCTAAAGAAAAAAGAATTCGACAAAGCATGTGGATTTAAGAAAAGTGTGATAAAATAAAAAAGAAAGAGGTGGCATAATGAAAAAAATAATGATTGTATGTTTAAGCGTTTTTCTATTATGTGCCTGTAGTGGCAATACAGCAACAAAAAAGCCGGTGGAGCTATCGGCGCAAAATGTGATTGATAAGCTGGCGGATAAAAAGCAAAATTCGTTCTTGCTCTACCTGACAACAGAGGATTGTTATACGTGTGATGAATATGAAAAGGTTGTAAACGAATTGTTAAAGGAAGATCCCTTTGATATCTATTATGTGAGTATTGACTTAAATGAAGATGATGCAAAGGTAGTAGCTGCCTTAAATGAGTTGAATATTACGATCGGTAATTTTACCGAATTACCAATGACCTTTTATTTTTACCAAGGAGCATTGCTTCCGGAAAATAAAAAAGCCGGTTATATCGAAAAGGACGATTACCGTGAGTGGCTGAAAGGATTGCACTTGATGAAATGATACAATACATATATACAAAAAAAGATGTAAAAGAGATGCTGTCCTCTCTTGGAATTTCCAAAGGTATGGTTGTACTCGTACAACCGGATATGCAGAAACTAGGATTTTTAGCCGGAGGAGCGCAAATTCTAATTGAAGCTTTAATGGAACAAGTTGGTTATGAAGGCACATTGGTAATTCCGACCTTTACTTTATACTTGGCAGATCCGGCAAATCGAGAAATATCAATTGCCAGAGATCAATGGCAGTTATTGCGAGAATATGCTCTGCCATTTGATCGCAAGCTCAGTATGCCTCAAGAAAAGAATACGTTTGCCCAGCAGTTTTTATTAAATGAGGGAGTTATTCGCTCGTATCACCCACTATATAGCTTTGCTGCATGGGGGAAGTATGCAAAATTGATTTGTGATAAGCACCCGCTGCACTTCGGCTTAAATCAAGATTCTCCGTTGGGAAAGGTTGTTGATTTCAATGGCTATGTCTTGCTGCTTGGGACGGATTATCAAGAATGCTTGATGTTTCGATTGGCAAGATACCATGGAGAGCAGTTACCGATTAAGATTGTAAGTGCACCGATGGAAATAAATAAAAAAAGAATATGGAAGGATATGTTGGATTTAGATCATGATCAGCAAGATGTGAAAGATATCGGCGAAGCTATGGAGGATCGCTATATTGTAAAAACAGCTATGCTGAATCAAGGTCTTTGCCGCTTCTTTTCCGCACGCGAGGCGCAGGCATTGGCAACAACATATTTTCATATTCATAATGATTGAACAAGAAGCTCTACAACGTTACTTAAATAATGAGCATCGGTAGTGTCAAAACGCTTGAGCATTGGCGCATCAATATCAAGAACACCTAACAAGGTGTTTTCTTTTATAATCGGAAGAACAATTTCGCTCCGACTTGCTGCATCACAAGCGATATGTCCGGGAAAGCTGTGGACATCATCTATTAACTGCAAGGTTAAGGTCTTTGCGCAAGTTCCACACACCCCTTTTCCAAGTGGAATATGCATACAGGCAACCTTTCCTTGAAAAGGACCGAGAATCAGCTCATCTTTTTTATATAGATAAAAGCCGGCCCAGTTGATATCTGGAAGCGAATGATAAAGAATAGCAGAAAGATTTGCCATATTCGCAATCATATCATGCTCTCCCTCCAACAAAGCTTTTATTTGTGCTATCATCGTTTCATATTGCTGCTGTTTCATAAAAACACCTACCTTGTCTTTATCATAACATAAAAAATGAAGTTGTGTATTGTTATTGAGGTTACTTTGCCAATAACAAATACACAAGCTTCGATTTCTTGATTCGACTGTTTAAGCCAATTCGCTTTTACTGTTTTCTGCTTTCGTATAGGCTTTGGAGATGTTTGCGGCAGTATCGCTTTTCATCTGATACCACCCTTGCTCACACATCATATTAAAAACATCACGCTGCAGCTTACAAACTGACTGATATAAGGCGGAGATTTCTTTATATAAGGCATCATTACTAGCTTCTTGCGTGAAAGTATTAAACTCTGCTTTCATGTGTTTTAAGCTAATCAATAGGTTTGTAGAGATATCTTTATCGCTATAATTCGCAGCCATTATTTTGCCTCCTTTTTTAAAATATCACACATAGTCATATAGTTGTCATGCAAGGTTTGATTAACATCTTCGAAACAGATTTGAACATCTTTGTTCGATAATGCTTCTAATTCATTAGCAATCCTTTTGTTTAAAACAAGCGTTTGATCTAATAAATCATTAAAATACATAATATCCTTTGGTGTCAGCATAGTTATCATTGTATGACATTTTATCAATGTCATATCGCTCCTTTCGTCTATTAGTATGCGACGAAAAAGAAATCGTATTCTAGGAAAATGATGCGGCACATGATATAATGAAACACACTTGGAGGTGGGGTATGGAATTAAAAGAAAAGGATCATGTATATATTCAAAGCTTTAAGCATGACGGGAGCTTGCATCGTACCTGGGCATGCGGATATGTCATAGAGGCAAACGAGAAGCGCATTGTGGCGGTAACCAATAAAACATTGGTAAGTGAATCGGACGGGCGAAAATGGGTAACACGAGAGCCGGCGATTTGTTTTTTCTATCCGGATAAATGGTATAATGTTATCTGTATGATACGTAAAACAGGAATTCACTATTATTGCAATATTGCTTCACCGTCTTTATATGATGGGGAAGCAATTAAAAATATTGATTATGATTTAGATGTTAAAGTTGCGCCAAATGGCAAAAGCATAATTTTAGACGAGGAGGAATATGAGAGACATGGGAGAGAGATGGGGTATAGTGAAGAATTGAAAGAAGCGATAGAAAAGGGAATGAAACGAGTAATGGTGGATATACGATTACGGAATTCACCGTTCGAGCATGGGGAGATATGGAAGCTGTATGAAAGGTATCTAAAACAGGTAGGAGAGGATAGAGAAAAAGAGTAAAAAAAGAGAAAAGAAAAAAAGAAGAAAAAAAGAAGAAAAAAAGATTGACATAGAGAAAAGAATGATGTATTATAAACAGGCACTCAACGAGAGATGCAAGAGACATCGGTCTTTGAAAACTGAACAGGAAAATACGTTGATTTCTAAGAGAAAAAAACAACCAAGAAAAAAAGGAAACGTCAAAGAACGTTTTGAGCTAAATCAAATGGAGAGTTTGATCCTGGCTCAGGATGAACGCTGGCGGCATGCCTAATACATGCAAGTCGAACGAAGTTTTTAGGAAAGCTTGCTTTCCAAAAAGACTTAGTGGCGAACGGGTGAGTAACACGTAGATAACCTGCCCATGTGCCCGGGATAACTGCTGGAAACGGTAGCTAAAACCGGATAGGTGGCTTCGAGGCATCTCGGAGACATTAAAATGGCTACGGCCATGAACATGGATGGATCTGCGGCGCATTAGCTAGTTGGTGAGGTAACGGCCCACCAAGGCGACGATGCGTAGCCGACCTGAGAGGGTGAACGGCCACATTGGGACTGAGACACGGCCCAAACTCCTACGGGAGGCAGCAGTAGGGAATTTTCGTCAATGGGGGGAACCCTGAACGAGCAATGCCGCGTGAGTGAAGAAGGTCTTCGGATCGTAAAGCTCTGTTGTAAGAGAAAAACGGATCATGTAGGGAATGACATGATAGTGATGGTATCTTACCAGAAAGCCACGGCTAACTACGTGCCAGCAGCCGCGGTAATACGTAGGTGGCAAGCGTTATCCGGAATGATTGGGCGTAAAGGGTGCGTAGGTGGTACATTAAGTCTGAAGTAAAAGGCAGCAGCTCAACTGCTGTTCGCTTTGGAAACTGGTGAACTAGAGTGCAGGAGAGGGCGATGGAATTCCATGTGTAGCGGTAAAATGCGTAGATATATGGAGGAACACCAGTGGCGAAGGCGGTCGCCTGGCCTGTAACTGACACTGAGGCACGAAAGCGTGGGGAGCAAATAGGATTAGATACCCTAGTAGTCCACGCCGTAAACGATGAGAACTAAGTGTTGGAGAGATTCAGTGCTGCAGTTAACGCAATAAGTTCTCCGCCTGGGGAGTATGCACGCAAGTGTGAAACTCAAAGGAATTGACGGGGGCCCGCACAAGCGGTGGAGTATGTGGTTTAATTCGAAGCAACGCGAAGAACCTTACCAGGCCTTGACATGGATATAAATGTTCTAGAGATAGAAAGATAGCTATATATCACACAGGTGGTGCATGGTTGTCGTCAGCTCGTGTCGTGAGATGTTGGGTTAAGTCCCGCAACGAGCGCAACCCTTGTCGCATGTTACCAATATTAAGTTAGGGACTCATGTGAGACTGCCGGTGACAAACCGGAGGAAGGTGGGGATGACGTCAAATCATCATGCCCCTTATGGCCTGGGCTACACACGTACTACAATGGCGTCTACAAAGAGGAGCGACATGGTGACATGAAGCAAATCTCATAAAGGGCGTCTCAGTTCGGATTGGAGTCTGCAACTCGACTCCATGAAGTCGGAATCGCTAGTAATCGCAGATCAGCATGCTGCGGTGAATACGTTCTCGGGCCTTGTACACACCGCCCGTCAAACCATGGGAGTCAGTAATACCCGAAGCCGGTGGCATAACCTAAGGGAGTGAGCCGTCGAAGGTAGGACCGATGACTGGGGTTAAGTCGTAACAAGGTATCCCTACGGGAACGTGGGGATGGATCACCTCCTTTCTAAGGAGAAAGTACAAAAGAAGAAAAGATTTTCCTGTTTGGTTTTGGAAGGCCGAAGCTTTCCGAGTTCGATCTTTGAAAACTGAATGACATCAAAAACAAAAGATAGAAATATGTAAGGTCTAAGACGCAAGTTGAAGACTAAGATATTCACGAAGAGTAAAAGTTAAACAAACAGACTCAAGCGAAACCAAGAAGTAAGCAGTGATTAAGCGAATAAGGGCGTACGGTGGATGCCTAGGCACTTGAAACTGAAGAAGGACGCGACAAACGGCGAAACGCGACGGGGAGTGGTACGTACACGAAGATCCGTTGATATCCGAATGGGGAAACCCGTCATACGTAATAGTATGGCATCCATGAGTGAATAAATAGCTCATGAGAGAGGTACCCGGAGAACTGAAACATCTAAGTACCCGGAGGAAAAGAAAACAAAAGTGATTCCCAGAGTAGCGGCGAGCGAAAGGGGAGGAGCCCAAACCAACCTTAGGGTTGGGGTTGTAGGACCATGATATGGCAAGAATTTGGCTAATAGAACGATATTGAAAGATCGACCGCAGAGGGTGCAAGTCCCGTATATGAAAGCGAGAGGAAGCCTAATGGTATCCTGAGTACGGCGAGACACGAGAAATCTTGTCGGAAGCAGGCGGGACCATCCGTCAAGGCTAAATATAAACAAGTGACCGATAGTGAACCAGTACCGTGAGGGAAAGGTGAAAAGAACCGCGGGAGCGGAGTGAAATAGAACCTGAAACCGTATGCTTACAAGAAGTCAGAGCTCGTTAAAGAGTGATGGCGTGCCTTTTGTAGAATGAACCGGCGAGTTATGTTATCGTGCGAGGTTAAGTAGAAGATACGGAGCCGAAGCGAAAGCGAGTCTTAATAGGGCGAAAGTACGATGATATAGACCCGAAACCGTGTGATCTAGCCATGACCAGGTTGAAGTTCAGGTGAAACTGAATGGAGGACCGAACCGACCCCCGTTGAAAAGTTGGCGGATGAGTTGTGGCTAGGGGAGAAATTCCAATCGAACACGGATATAGCTGGTTCTCCCCGAAATAGCTTTAGGGCTAGCGTCGAGGTAAAGTTACATGGAGGTAGAGCACTGAATGTACGATGGCCCCATCCCGGGGTACTGAGTATAATCAAACTCCGAATGCCATGATAATATACTCGGCAGTCAGACTGTGGGTGATAAGGTCCATGGTCAAAAGGGAAACAGCCCAGACCGCCAGTTAAGGTCCCAAAATGTATGCTAAGTGGAAAAGGATGTGGGGATGCACAGACAACTAGGAGGTTGGCTCAGAAGCAGCCACCCTTCAAAGAGTGCGTAACAGCTCACTAGTCGAGTGACCCTGCGCCGAAAATGTACCGGGGCTAAGCATACTACCGAAGCTGCGGATTGTAGAGATACAAGTGGTAGGGGAGCGTTGCATGCACGTGGAAGCCGTACCGTGAGGAGCGGTGGAGAGCATGGAAGTGAGAATGCCGGTGTGAGTAGCGAGATGTAGGTGAGAATCCTACACACCGATAGCCCAAGGATTCCAGGGGAAGGTTCGTCCGCCCTGGGTAAGTCGGGACCTAACGCGAGGCCGAAAGGCGTAGTGGATGGAAAACAGGCAGATATTCCTGTACCCGCGATGGGAAGTGAAGGAATGACGGAGAAGGCTAGCATGACCCACTGAATGGATTGTGGGCGAAGCGGAGCAGCAGGTATGTAGTGAAATGCGCATACGAAATGCAGGACGTGATAGGTAAGTGAACGTTTCGACAAGTAACGAAGCATGTGAGGTCAGCTTCCAAGAAAAGTTTCTAAGCGATTAATCCCATAGCGGCCCGTACCAAAACCGACACAGGTGGGCAAGGAGAGGATCCTGAGGTGAGCGAGAGAACTGTTGCCAAGGAACTCGGCAAAATGACTCCGTAAGTTAGCGATAAGGAGTGCTTATGAAAGTAAGCCGCAGTGAAGAGGCCCAAGCGACTGTTTAACTAAAACACAGCTCTCTGCAAAGTCGCAAGACGAAGTATAGGGGGTGACGCCTGCCCGGTGCTGGAAGGTTAAGAGGATATGTTAGCCGCAAGACGAAGCATTGAATTGAAGCCCCAGTGAACGGCGGCCGTAACTATAACGGTCCTAAGGTAGCGAAATTCCTTGTCAGGTAAGTTCTGACCCGCACGAAAGGCGTAACGATTTGGGCGCTGTCTCGGCAGCAGACTCGGTGAAATCTTAGTACCTGTGAAAATGCAGGTTACCCGCAACTAGACGGAAAGACCCCATGGAGCTTTACTGTAGCTTGATATTGAGCTTTGATCAGAGATGTACAGGATAGGTGGGAGACGAAGAGACGTGCACGCCAGTGTACGAGGAGTCGACGTTGGGATACCACTCTTGTCTGATTGAAGTTCTAACCTACACCCATGAACTGGGTGAGGGACCGTGTCAGGTGGGCAGTTTGACTGGGGCGGTCGCCTCCTAAAGAGTAACGGAGGCGCCCAAAGGTACGCTCAGATTGGATGGAAATCAATCGACGAGTGCAAATGCAGAAGCGTGCTTGACTGTGAGACAAACAAGTCGAACAGGGACGAAAGTCGGGATTAGTGATCCGGCGGTGCCGAATGGAAGGGCCGTCGCTCAACGGATAAAAGCTACCCTGGGGATAACAGGCTGATCTCGCCCAAGAGTTCACATCGACGGCGAGGTTTGGCACCTCGATGTCGGCTCATCGCATCCTGGAGCTGAATTCGGTTCCAAGGGTTGGGCTGTCCGCCCATTAAAGCGGTACGCGAGCTGGGTTCAGAACGTCGTGAGACAGTTCGGTCCCTATCTGTTGTGGGCGATGGAGATTTGAGGAGAGCTGTCCTTAGTACGAGAGGACCGGGATGGACCTACCGCTGGTGCACCAGTTGTTCCGCCAGGAGCATAGCTGGGTAGCTAAGTAGGGAAGGGATAAGCGCTGAAAGCATCTAAGCGCGAAGCCTACTCCAAGATGAGATCTCCCATGCACAAGATGCAGTAAGACCCCTTGAAGACGACGAGGTAGATAGGTCAGAGATGGAAGCGTAGCGATACGTGGAGTTGACTGATACTAATCGGTCGAGGACTTAATCACAAGATGTCATTCAGTTTTGAGGGAAAGACCTCAAGGATCTGGTGATGATGGCGAAGTGGACACACCTGTTCTCATCCCGAACACAGAAGTTAAGCACTTCAGCGGCGACAATAGCTAAGCTTGCCTTAGTCAAGATAGCACATTGCCAGGTCTTATTGGGACACTTGATAGTGTCCCTCTTTTTTTTATTTCTTTACTGCTTTTACCATGTGAATCTGTTTATCTTCCTTTTCTATCGTGTTATAATAATATGCGTTTGATAAGAGAGGAAATCGTTATGGAATTTGTTGTACTTACTAAAGAAGAATACTCTTCCTTTTTCAATTCCTCCCATCTTCAAAATTTTTGGCAGTCTGTGGAAATGGCAAAAATGCGTGAAAGTCGCGGATGGGAAATACATTATGTCGGAGTAAAAGAAAATGACATACTTTTATGCGCAGCTACTTTGCAATCCCTTCAGGTTTATCGCGGATATAAGCTTTTCATGGCTTTGAGGGGATTTCTAGTTGATTATCATAATGAAGAACTTTTACGTTTTTTTATTCAAAATGTTAAAGCCTATGTGAATGATAATAAATGCTTATATATGAAAATTGATCCATATATTTCTTATCAGCCACATGATATTGACGGTAATGCGATGCCTAATGGGAAAAAGGAAGATGGATTGATTGCCTTATTTGAAGAATATGGATTTGTGCATCAAGGGTTTCGAACATACCATGATGATGAATTTGAACCACGATGGATTTCTGTTTTAAATACAGCAAATACAACAGAAGAAGAAATATTGAAAAATATGCACTCGATGACAAAAAGAAATATTGCTTTTACGAAAAAGAATAATATTGAAGTTTGTACACTTGAACGAGATCAATTATCTATTTTAGATGATGTCATCAGAGAAACTGGAGGTAGAAAAAACTTTCATTCGCAGAATTTAGCTTACTATACCTCCATGTACGATTGTTTCAAGGAACATTTTGAAGCAAAAGCTGCTTATATTTATTTTCCAACATATATTACGAAAACAGAAGGAGAAGTTCTTAATTTATCGTCACAAATTGATAAGCTTGAAATTGCATGCGCTCAAAATCCGGATGCTAAAAAGAAAACGAATCAGCTAAAGGATTTAAAGAGACAGCAAGAAGTGCTTAAGAAGCGCTTATGCGAAGCCGCAGAGCTTCAAAGGGAGCATGGGGATACTTTGTATCTAGCTGCTGCAATGTTTTTGAAATATGATAGTGAGATTTTATATTTATTCGGTGGAAGCTATGAAAAGTTTCACCAATTTAAGGGCTCTTATGCAATTCAGTGGGATATGATTAAGGAATGTATAAATAGGAAAATTCCACGTTATAACTTTTATGGTATTAGTGGGAATTTCCATGAAGATGCGGAAGATTATGGTGTTTATCTATTTAAAAAAGGATTCCATGCCGATGTGGTTGAATTGCTAGGAGATTTTATTTATATAGCTGATCCGAAACAGTATAAGCAATATCAGATGCTAAGAAAAATTAAACATAAGATTTTGCGTCGTTAATTAGGAAAGGATTTGTGTAATAGAATGAAAAAATTAAGGATATCTTCTTTGGAGGAAACTAAGCATTTAGCCGAAAAAATAGCTACTTACGCAAATGTTGGAACACTAATCACTTTAAAAGGTGATTTAGGTGCGGGAAAAACAACCTTCACAAAAGCATTTGGTAAGGCACTTGGAATTCAAAAAACAATCAATTCACCAACCTTTACAATTTTAAAAATTTATCGTGATGGTCGCTTGCCGCTTTATCATATTGATGCCTATCGTTTGGAAGGTATTTCTCAAGATTTAGGTTTTAGCGATTATTATGAAGGTGATGGCGTCTGTATTGTGGAATGGCCGGATTTTGTAGAGGAAGAATTACCGAAAGCACGCTTGGAATTATCGATATATCGCATGGACGAGCAGGAAGGACGCGAATTTGTCATAAATGGTATCGGAGAACATTACAAAGAAATAGAGGAGGCTGTGTATGAAAACATTATGCATGGATAGCTCACATAAATACTTGGTTTTGGGTTTATATGAGGATAATCAGCTAATAGCAGGATATGCAAAGGAATCTTGGAAGAATCAATCTGAAATGATTTTCCCGCAGTTGATTGCTTTATGTGAACAAGCTGGTTGGAAAAGTGATGATATTGATGAAGTCGTTATCACAGATGGACCGGGGAGCTACACTGGAGTACGCATTGCGATGAGCATTGCTAAGGTGCTATGCACCAGAAAGCATATTCCACTATATGTACTGTCAAGTTTGCAGCTGTTGGTAGGCAGTCATGCGCATGCCTTAGCAGTGATGGACGCACGTAGCAACAGAGCTTATTGTGCACGTTACAGTGAGGGAAAACTAATTGGAAAAGAAGAAATTTTAACACTGGAGGAGTTAAAGCAAATTCAGAAAGATCATCAGTTTGCTGTATATGGTGATGCCGATTTGATTGATTCTCAGGCAGCAAAAACAGATTTTTTGCTAAATTTCTTAGAGCTACGTCCATTCGCACGTGAGGTAAAAAATATTCACACCCTTGTTCCACGCTATCTCAAGGAACAAGATGCTTATAAGGTAAAATAAATGCTGCGTAAAATGGAAGAAAGAGATATCCAAGCAGTCTTGGAAATCGAAGAGCTTTGCTTTACAAGCCGTTGGAGTGAAACGATGCTGCGTTATGAGATGTCGGAAAATGAATTCGCTTCGTTTTATGTGTATGAAGCTGCTAACGAGATTGTGGGATTTATTGATTTTTGGATTACCTTTGAAGAATGTCAATTAGCTCAAATTGCAGTACACCCTTCCCATCGAAGAAAAGGAATTGCCGATTTGATGATGCAAAAAATGGAAAGTATTGCCAATCAAGAAGGCTGTGAGCGAATTACTTTAGAGGTAAGAGTAAGCAATACAGCAGCAAGAAGCTTATATGCGCACTATGATTATATGGAATTGAATATTCGCAAAGGCTATTATAGTGATAATGGAGAAGATGCACTTGTTATGTGCAAGGCATTAGGAGGTGGAAATGCATGAAAGATATAAAAATACTAGCAGTAGAGTCCAGCTGCGATGAAACGGCAGTTGCAGTTGTAGAAAACGGGAATAAAATTCTTTCCAGTGTAGTTGCAACACAAATTGATGTGCATAAGGATTTTGGTGGTGTAATACCGGAGGTTGCTAGTCGAATCCATGTGGAAAATATATCAATGGTGATTGAAGAAGCATTAAAAAAGGCTGAATTGGATATGCCGGATATTGATGCGGTAGCATTTACGCAAGGACCGGGCTTAGTTGGCTGCTTGCACATCGGTGTTCAAGCGGCGAAAACACTTGCTTGGGCATTTGATAAACCGCTTGTTCCGGTGCATCATATTGCAGGACATATTTATGCCAATCGTTTTTTGACGGACTTAGCATTTCCTCTGCTTGCTCTTGTTGTTTCCGGAGGACATACGGAATTAGTGTATATGAAAGATGAATGGAGCTTTCAAATCCTCGGAACTACACAGGACGATGCAATCGGAGAAGCCGGAGATAAGGTAGGGCGAGTCCTTGGCTTACCATATCCGGGCGGTGTTTATGTTGATAAGCTGGCAAAGGAAGGAAAACCGATATATACCTTAAGCAAGCCCAAGACCGAGCAAGCACTTGATTTTTCATTCAGTGGATTAAAAAGCAGTGTTTTGCAGTTTATCGATCGTCAAAAGCGTCAAGGATTGGAATTTAATGCAGCTGATTTAGCTGCCAGCTATCAAGAAACAGCCCTTGATGCATTGCTGTTGCGTGCAAGAAAGGCACTTACACAGTATCAGCCGAAGCAAATGCTTCTAGCGGGTGGTGTTGCGGCCAATTCACGCTTAAGAGAAAAAATACAGGAAGAGCTGGCAATCGAATATCCAACGATTGATTTTGTGATTCCACCACTTTCCTATTGTACGGATAATGCTGCTATGATAGGCGCGGCAGGTTATGTCGCTTATAAGCATGGAGTACGTGCAAGCTATGATTGCAGCGCCGATCCCGGCTTAGAACTGGAAAATGTAGAAGAAGCTTCTGTATAATGCAGAGGCTTTTCTATTATGTATGAAAAATCAAGTAGAGATTCAAAACTATGATGCTTATGAACTAGGTGTTAAACATGGTAGAGAATACGATATTAGTCGTAAAGACTTACTTGATACTAATTAGGTAAAAGGAGTGATGTATTATGACTTCAAAATTGAAAGAACAAGACAATCTGAAATTTTATTTAAATTTCAGCAAAGAAAGAATGGAATATTACAAATAAAGAATTGGCATTACTTTATGGCGTTTCTTCAAAAACTATTTGTAATGATTTGCGTCAATTACGAAAGTTAGGGTTGATCGAGCAGGAAATGGTAATCAGTGAAAGAGGATTAGATCGGATTTTAGTTATAAAAGAACGAGGAAAAATCAATGGATAAGATGTGGTTAGGGATTGCTTTTTTGGTTGTCGTTTTCTTAGTAGTCTTTACGACTGAAAAAGTATTAAGTTATGTTGAGAGGAATTATCAAGGACGAAAGTATGTAGTTGCAGGAATTGTATTAACTGCCATACCCGTAAGCATCATTAGTTGGTTGATTATCTCATTTTAGTACAGGAGGGATCAAATGATTAGGAAAATAGATAATCTTGGGCGTGTGGTAATCCCAAAAGAAATAAGAAAACAACATAGCATGAGAGAGGGAGATACTGTTAAGTTCTTCAATGTTTCAAATGGAGTGTTTGTTACTAAGTTTGAAAGTCTCTTTTGTCCAATATGTGAAAGTCTTGTTAGATCGACAGATAAATACTGTTCTGAATGTGGAACAAAACTTACAAGTGAACAAGACGAAAACGGAGAAGAAGAAAAATGGGTAAAATAGTAAATTGTAGTCAATGTCAAAATCTTAGATCAAATATTTCTGATCAAGGGAATAAAACTAGTAGATGGTATTGCGAAATTTCAAGAACGGAATGCCAGCCATACAGAGAAATTGCTCGTGCTAAAGGAAGTCAGTTGCCAATTAAGACTGCACCAAAATGGTGTCCGCTTAAATGTAGCAAGCAATAGAAAGAGGTGTTAATAAAAATGCGAGGTAAATTGTCTAAAGGAATACAAGAAAAATCTCTAAAGGTTTTAAATAGAGAAATCACAGAAAGGGAAATGAGGCTTTATGCTTATGTTGATTTTTGTCTAAAAAATGGAGGGATCATCGAGTTTCGGAAGATCAATGCTGAGGAAGAAGATATTCTTTTTGCATTACAAAAAGAAAAACACATAAAATTAGAGGAAAGTGGTATTAACTTCAAATGTGTATGTACTAGGGAATATTATGATTATATCCAAGATATATTGGCAGATAGTTATGTTGAAGAATGGTTTTGATAAATGGAATGAAAGTGAGGGATTTATATGACGATATTATTTTTTTAAACACCATTGTTGATTTTGATAGGTAGTTTTGGATTAGTTAAATTTACTAATTACTTATTTACTCTAACGGTTAAAGAGCGTGTTCTTGTAGTGATTTTTTTGGGATTAGGTCTAATTTTCGTTTTCCTTGCGATAAGGTTTTGTTTGGATTACACAGAAATACTGATAGAACGCATTATGGAGTAGTATTATGATTGAAGTTACATTTAGGAATAAAGAAACGAAACGATTGTATGAGCATGAAGTGTTAGAAGAAATCGAAAAAATTATGCCTATACCAATGAGTGAAAAGAAAGATATTATGGATAAACTGGAACGAGGGGATATTTTAGGATTCAATGATATTCACTTCAAAAAGATTGCAAATTAAGAGGTGTCAATATGAATCCATGTAGAAGCTGCAAAGATGATTGTAAACAGTGCGATGTTTATATTGAACGGTTGAATTTAAGAAAGAAGAATTTTGCCCTTGAATACAGACATCGAAAAAAAAGAAAAAGAAATCGCAACCTTAAAGGCGAAGTTGGAACAAGCAAACACAAAGATTTCTAATTTGTTGCGTAAAGAAGAAAGTCGATGGAAGTAAAGGGGGATTGTTCATGAAGAAAACTTGTCATGGCTGTCTTGCCATGCATAGAATTGAGGGAATAGAGTGTAAGTGTATTTTGGATTTTAAAGTTGAATCAAATAAATATAAACCGTTAGAAGAATGTCCAAAACCAAGAACTAGGAAAGAATTACGAAAAGAATATAAGAGATAAATGAAAAAAAGTATTTAATATAGAACTACTAATTTTATCGACTTTATGCAATATATTGTTATAGATATGAAATATCTGCAACCATTACCAAAGAAAGTGGCTATATCACAAATTACTAGGTAAAAGTGAATCGAAAAAATCAGAGTATTTTATTATTTAGATATTTTCGCTATAAAACCTATTAAATCCCCAAAAAGAATTCTATAGGAAGTATAATGCAGTAGTTACTGTATTGAAAGGTGGAAATCTTTACATATGTATAAATTGACTAATGTTTAATTTAGTCTTATAATTGTTTCATAAAAGATAACAAGTACAGAAAAAACACAAAATGTAATAACTAAGGATTTAGATCTTTTGCTGTAGTTGTTATTAAAAAGGAGGCAATAATCATGTCAGAAGTAGTATTTGAATATAACGAAATTGAAACTTCTCTTAACGGAACATCATTGATCATTGTAAATGAATAACTTTTCAAAACACCATTCGTAATGAAAATGAGTGGTGTTTTATTATTTTATCTAAATTTATTTTGTATATCAATTTAACTAAAAATATCATAACCACATTAATGTATATTATGAACTAATTTGGAGGTATATATGAAAGAAAGATTATCTAAATACGTTTTAGAAACAAAGAGCTTTGATGAACAGTATGGTTTATTGTATAATAGTAAAAATAATTATTTTATTAGATACTTATTGTCTGATTTTAAAGATGTTAATTCTTTGTTGGATGTCCCTCAAATTCAAAAATTATTGGAAGAAAAAGAGTTTTTATACTGTGAAAACGAATTTCATGATATTCAACGTAGAATCAAAAAAATTATCAAATCAGAAGAAACTCTTATGCTTATTTTAAAGGTTACAAAAGATTGTAATTTCCGATGTATTTATTGCTATGAACAATTTAGTGATAAAAATATGAGTGTAGATGTTCAAGACAATATTATATCTTTCATAAAGAATAAAATTAACATGGGTACAATCAAGCATTTGATTATAAGTTGGTTTGGAGGAGAACCACTTATGAATATGGAGTGCATTAGGTATATGGGTAAAGAAATTAAATGTTTCTGTGAACTAAGACACGTTAAATATAGTAGTAGTGTTGTGACTAATGGATTTTTATTAAATCGAAAAGTTGTAAAAGAATTAGTTGATTTAGGGGTTAATACTTTTCAAATAACAATTGATGGAGATGCAGAAATTCATAATAAGCAAAGAAGGTTAGCCAATGGATTGGAAACATACTCTGTCATTAAAAATAATTTGTTTGACCTCAAAAATTTAGAGGGAGATTTCCAAATTGTATTAAGAACTAATATCTCTCAACAAATGCTAGGAAACTTAGATGCTTATATTAACGACTTTTCACCTTTGTTTAAAGATAAACGGTTTTTCGCTATGTATCATACTGTAGTAGATTTCAGTGATTTAAGCCATGATGTAACTGATCGTCAAGTGTTGAATGAAATTATATATGCTTTAGATAAAGGATTCCGATTCACAAGTATGACTGATTATTTGTCAATATCTTCAAAATATTGCTATGCAGCTAAAGATAATCATTTTGTTGTAGATGTAGATGGTATGTTATCAAAATGCACAGAAACTAATGAGGAGTATTCTTTTATCGGTAAAATCATAAGCGATGGGACAATTGAAAAAAATCAATTCTTCAACATTTGGCGTGGCACAAGATTGTCAGACAAATGTTTAGATTGCGAAAATTATTCTATTTGTGGAGGTGGAGAGTGCCCTCTATATTATTTGAAACATGGAATTGCTCGATGTATGAAGTATTATACGTTAGATGAAAAAGAATTATTGTTAAAGGTGTCCGAACAACAAGGACAATATAATTTAACTTTACGCAAAAAATAATCGTTTTTTGAAAGTTGATTAATATCTAAATGATTTTGGAAAGGGAGAGTTTATGAATTTATTCAAATTTAATAGCGTCAAAGTTACTATATTAATTACCATAATATATGCAATGATTGAAGTGTTTCTAATGAGTATGTTATCCATGCTAGTCGTTAACGATGTTACTACGCTATTTAAAAATGGTATTTTTATTATCTCTATTTATCTATTAAATAAGATATTTATGGCATTGAATGAAAAGAGTAAATCGGTTTCAAGTTACTATATTAAATTACAAATGAACGAATGGATTGACAACTTCATTAGTGAGCAATCAAGTGAACAATTTTATAGCAAAGATGCTAGTGAATATGCCACTTTATATGTAAATGATATACCGAGAATAATATCTTTGACACTAGATAAATTAGTTAAGATGGTCTTTAATTCATCTTTAGCAATATCTGTCTTAATTGCTCTTTTTAATATTCACTGGATAATGTTTGTGATGGGAATACTAATGGTAATTATAATGATATTTCCACCAATGATTTTTAATAAGAGACTAAGCGAATGTATAATCCAAAGTCAGAAAAGTAAAGAAGCATTTTTGAATACTATGACGGAATCTATGCTTGGATTTTCTATATATTTGGAAAATCAAGCATTCGCTATCTTTAAAAAGAAATCGAGAGAAGGATGTTGGAAATATGCAAAAAAAATGTGTGAGACAGATACTTTGGCTGGTAATATATCTGCTGTTCTTGAATTCATGGGTACTTTGACATCAACCTTATCTCTAATTACTTTATCCTATCTTGTGATTTCTAAACAAGCTCCCGTAGGGACATTGTTATCCACAATCAGTTTAATGCCAACATTAGGTAATGCAATTGCTGATATTATGTCTGATAAAACATTTTATAAATCTGGGAAATCGTTGTTTTCTTCAAAATTGAAGGAAGTAAAAACTATATATACGGATGAATTTTGCAAGCCATACGTTTTTCATGATCTTAATAGAGTTGAAGTTGTTACAAACACAAATAAGAACTATAAAATCATTAACTCCATACAAACAAAAAACTTAGAAGTTACTTTTAAAGAAAAATACATAAAAATTAAAGACTGTGTCTTTGAATATCCCAAAAAATATGCCATAATTGGAGATAGTGGTTGTGGAAAAAGCACTTTATTGAAAATTATCTCTGGAGAAATAGAGAGTTATCAAGGAGAAGTTATACTTAATGGAGTTATAAAAAGCAAGTCGGACAACTTATTTTCTGATATTGCTTATGTTAATCAGAATTGTTTTCTATTCAATGACTCGCTTTATAACAATATAGCGTTAGGGCGAAATATATCAGTTGAAAAGATTAATTATTTATTAAAAGTAGTATCATTGTCTGAGTTTTCTGCTGATTATCTTATAAATGAAGGTGGAAAAAATTTATCTGGTGGACAAAAGCAAAGAATTGCATTATGCAGAGCATTAGCTTTAGAGAAACCAGTAATCCTTTTAGATGAAGTCACTGCTAATTTAGATATAAATACAGCAGAAAAAATTGAAAGTTACTTGTTAGAGATGCCCTGTATGGTTATAATGGTTACACATCATTTATCCGAAAATATTCGACAAAAGTTGGATACAGTTATTGATATAAGTAATTAACAATATTCAATAATTTTTAGGCAATTTAATTTAGATGAAGAAATCGAAACAAAAAAACGGAAAGACTATTTATAGATATATAAAGAACAGCCTTATACTGTTCTTTATTTGTTTATAGTAAACGAATTTGCAAAAATAGTTGCTGGAGGTTATTATGGAACAAGTATCATTATTTGATGGAATGGAAGAAAAGAAGGTATGCGTCAAATAAAAAGTGGATTGAAGGATAAGTAAAAAAAGCACATACTTAAGATAAAGTTAAAGTAAACTGATAGTCAAGTTGCTCTATTATAGTAAATTGACTGGTCGAAATACTATAACATTCGTACTTAAGGGGTGTGGGTAATGAATGTGAATGAAGTAAGTAAGCATGTCAGAAAACAAGAATGGATAGAAAGAATACAACAATGCCGATCAAGTGGCTTATCCGTGAGAAAGTGGTGCGAAAGGAATGCTATTCCTACTCCAACTTACTATTATTGGCTAAAAAGAATTAGGAACGAAATTTGTGATACGATAACTCAAAACGAATCTGTTTCTTTCATGCCTCTAATAGTGGAAACTAATGAGGAATGTGAAAGATGGAGAAATCGTATCACTGATACGAAAATATCTAGTGAGTGGAATTATGATAGACAATGAATATAAAGAGTCAGTCATAGGAACACCACAAGGAGGAAATTTATCTCCACTATTAAGTAACGTTATCCTAAATGAATTAGACAAGGAACTAGAAGCAAGAGGACTCCATTTCACAAGGTATGCGGATGACTGTATTATACTAGTAGGCTCGTCAAAAGCAGCAGATAGGGTTATGGCAAATGTATCAAAGTACATCGAAAAGAAACTAGGGCTTAAAGTCAATATGACAAAGAGCAAGGTGTCAAAACCGAATGAAATCAAGTATCTGGGATTTGGATTTTACTATGATAGATATTCACAGTTGTGGAAAGCAAAGCCACATGAAATAACCATTCAAAAGTTGAAAGAGAAGATAAAGAAACTGACAAGCCGAAGCTGGTCAGTAGATATGAACTATCGACTAATAAAATTGAAACAACTAATAGTAGGATGGGTAAATTACTATCGCATAGGATATTTCAAAATAAAAGCAAAGGAAATTGATAGAAATATAAGATTTCGACTGCGGATATGTATATGGAAACAATGGAAGAAACCATATACGAGATATAAAGCACTGAAGAAATTAGGTTTAGAAGAATGGAAGTGTAAGACATGGTCAAATACACGAAAGAGTTATGCGAGATGGGCTTCAACATTCTTAAAAGTCGCAATATCGAAGGAAGTATTAAAGAAAAGAGGGGCTGTGACGAGTAAGAGAAATTAGTATTTCTCTGAAAATCAGAGAGTGTAAAATAAACCGTGTAAGTTAAGAGGACGCGCGTAACTTAACTTGTCACGGTTTTTATTTTGTATATATGGTAAAATTTGGAGGTTAAAGGAAATATGACTATGGCAAGAATTAAAAGAGATCCTAAAAAAGTAGCTTTAGCTCAAGCTATTTTAGAGGCTTATCAACCTAAATCTGTTGAAGATATGCAAGATGCACTCAAAGATGTATTTGGTCCTATGTTTGAAGCGATGTTAAAAGGAGAAATGAATAATCATTTAGGCTACGACTCAAATGATAAGAGTCCTAAAGAAAATGATAATCGCAGAAATGGTTATGGTAAGAAAACACTTAAAACTACTCAAGGTGAAATCGAAATTGAAGTTCCAAGAGATAGAGATGGTTCATTTGAACCTACAATTGTTCCTAAAAGACAAAAAGATGTATCAGCTATTGAAGGTAAGGTATTAGCGATGTATGCCAGAGGAATGTCACAACGCGATATATCTAAAACTATTGAAGATATTTATGGATTTAGTGTATCTCATGAGATGATATCTGATATTACTGATTCAATACTTGATGAACTTAATGAATGGCGTAATAGGCCACTTAAGAAGTGTTATGCATTCACCTTTGTAGATTGTATGTATGTAACACTAAGAAATGATTATGAAGTTAAAGAATGTGCTGTATATGTGATTCTTGGGTATGATCTTCAAGGTCATAAAGAAATACTTGGTATATGGTTAAGTGAGAGTGAATCAAAGAATTACTGGATGCAAATATTTGATGATATTAAGACACGAGGTGTTGAAGATATCTTCTTTATCTCAATGGATGGTGTATCAGGTTTAGAAGCTGGTGCTAAAGCCATTTTCCTTAATGTCGTGGTCCAACGATGCATCGTTCATCTAATTCGCAATAGTATTAAATATATTCCTTCTAAGGATTATAAAAAATATACTCAATCACTCAAGAAAGTATATGGTGCGCCTAATTTAAAAGCTGCAAACATTGCCTTTGATTCTTTTAAAAATGAATGGAGTCAATATCCAGGTGCTGTTGATGTATGGGTACGCAACTTCGCTCATATTGAACAATTATACGATTATGGCAGTGATGTTAGAAAAGTAATGTATACTACAAACGCTATCGAATCAATTAATTCTTCATTTAGAAAAGTCACTAAAAAAGGTTCATTTCCTAATGAAAATGCCTTATTTAAACTTCTTTATCTTCGCTCTAAAGAACTTGAAGATAAATGGGATGGCGGAGTCGTTCGCAACTGGTCAATGGTTCTGAATCAGCTTATGGTTAATGATAAATTTAAGAATCGTATCGATAAATATATAAATTTATAAATATAAAATTTTATATATTATAAAAGCTAAGTTATGACTCTTTATTTGAGTTTCACTTAGCTTTTTGTCGTTTATTATTGCATAACTACTTATATCAACTTATCATATAAGCAGTAGATGAGTAACTATTTACTATAAAAATTACTTATAAATAAAATAATTAAAATAATTTACACACTTTTATTGACAAACCCGAAAATCACAGTCTTTTTCTATTCGAATCATTGGATAACCCTTGATTTTGGGTACTTTGAAAACAGCTTCCTTCTCAAAAGCTTTTTTTGAATCTTCTTTTTTCATATTTACAATTACCATTGTGGAAAACTAATTCATATTTTTTGCTATTTTTCGATTATGATACTTTCTAAGGTTATATCCTATACATACTAGCTCTAATTCTACTTTTACTCCACTTTCTCCTCGCCGATGAAGTCGTACATATTCAAAGTCCTGCTTGATATCCGCAAACGCTCCCTCTGCCTGTACACTGCGATTCTTCATCAGCTGCTTTCCTTCCTCACTCTTTAGACATTCATCTATTTCTCTATGCATCTTCTCCAAGGCTGGTACGATCCTTGCGCTTCTTCCGTTTTTTGATGTCGTGCATTTGCTCCTGTGCGGACATTCTACGCAGTTCTTATTTCTGTAATACACGGTCGTTTTTGGGTATTGTCCCTTAAGGCTGACTCCGACACGTTCTACTTCAAATACATATCCGACAGGGCATACAGGTGTTCCGTTTTCATCTCGCTCCATGTGCCGTAGTTGATAACGATTCTTGTCCGTTATTTTTTCTTTCTTTTTTTCATATCCGCTGTATTTCAATATCCCTTTGATACCTTTACTCCTGCAGTAACTGTAATTTTCATAGCTTCCGTATCCTGCATCTGTCACTTCCACAATATCAGTTGAAACATATTTAGAATAAATTTGAACCGCCGTATGCCGAACGGCACGTACGGTGGTGTGAGAGGTCGGTAATTGAAATAATCAATTACCTCCTACTCGATTTTTAGAGAATATTTTTAAGTGCCTACATAGAAAAATTTGCTAGTTCAAGTGGAAAATTTTGTAGTTGGTAGGGGTTTGGTAAGATGTTGTAAAAAAATAGGGAAGTATAGGGGGAACGCTGAATAGATTTAGGTTAGGAATATAAAGGCTTGGGCTTTATTGTTATTGGTTTAATTGTATATAAATGTTAAAAAAAAGGAAATATTCACAAATAAGCAAAGCTGTGCTATACTTGGTAGGGTGATAAAAATGGCAGATAAAAATGTACCACGTGCAACCTTACAGCGCTATCCGATTTATTTAAAAGCTTTAAGGAAGCTTAGCAATCATGGAGTTGAACGCATCATGTCAAAGGAGCTGGCAACGGTTGTCAATATTGAACCGACAACCATTCGTCGTGATTTCTCTTTCTTGGGGAATTTAGGTAAACAGGGATATGGATACAGTGTAAAAAATCTGATTGAAATCTTTAATCAACAGCTTGGAATGGAGTTTGATGAAAAGATTATTTTGGTAGGTGCGGGGAATATGGGACGCGCATTGATGAAATATAATAAGTGGGATCATGTTGTTGGTGAAATAACCTGTGCTTTTGATATCAATCCGGATCGTCAAGGGGTTCGCTTTGGTATTCCGGTATATGATATCAACCAAATGGAACAGAAAATACCGGAAGGCTGTCGTATTGCGATCTTGGCATTTTCCGATAATATCCAGCAAACCGTAGATCGTTTGATAGCTTGCGGCATTGTCGGATTTGTAGATTTTACACACGAGCATATTCAAGTGCCAAAAGGGGTTGTCATAAAGAGTGTAGATGTGGTATCATCTATACAAGAGTTGGTGTTTGAAACAAACAACTTAAATGCACAGCGTTGATACGGAAGCGCATGGGAAAAAGCATGGAGAAGCGAGCCGCGTTGGTGAAAGGCGGTACATGACTTACCGATGATGAACAGCCGTGGAGCTAAGCCGGAGAAAGTAAGTAGACGGCTTCGCAGGGAAAGCGTTATTTCCGTTAAGTGAGCTGCTCACTCGAAAGAGTGGGAATTAGGATGGCACCGCGTAAACATACGTTCCTAAGGGGACGTTTTTTTATTTATCAAAATGGAGGGATTATGATGTTTGAATTTATGACTATTCGTGAATTGTATGAAATCGTCATGAGCGGCTCTCATGTAGAGCTTGACAGCATGGAATATGTGCAGCTACAGGGGTGGATTCGTACCAATCGCTGCAGTGGTAAGCTTGGCTTTATCGAGTTGAATGATGGAACCTATTTCCGCAATGCACAGCTTGTTTATATGCAAGAGCTGAAGAATTTTAGCGAAGTTGAAAAATATCCTACGGGTGCGGCGGTTACGATAACCGGTAAACTAAAGCTGACACCACAAGGAAAGCAACCTTTTGAAATTGTAGTAACCGAGGCTGTGCTTGAGGGAGATTGCGACCGTGATTATCCGCTTCAAAAGAAACGCCACAGCTTTGAGTATATGCGTGAGATTCCTCACCTTCGCCCACGTGCAAATACGTTCTATGCTATTTTCCGTTTGCGTTCGGTTTTATCTATGGCGATTCATGAATTTTTCCAGGATCAAGGCTTTGTGTATGTGCATACACCGATCATTACCGGAAATGACGGAGAGGGTGCCGGGGAAATGTTTCGAGCTACAACCATTGATAACACTGAGTTCGAAAATGATTTCTTCGGTAAAGAAAGCTTCTTAACCGTTACAGGACAGCTGCATGTGGAAGCCTTTGCGATGGCTTTCCGCGATGTATATACCTTCGGTCCGGCATTTCGTGCCGAAAACTCCAATACCAGTCGTCATGCCAGCGAATTTTGGATGATCGAACCGGAAATCGCTTTTGCGGATTTGGAAGATAATATGAATCTAATCGAAGATATGATCAAATACTGTATTGATTATGTATTAGAAAATGCACCGGAAGAAATGAAATTCTTTAACAGTATGATTGATAAGGAATGTATCGCACGTATTACCAAGGTACGTGATAGCGAGTTTAAACGTATGACCTATTCTGAAGCTATTGAGCTTTTAAAGCAAGCTGATGTGAAGTTCGAAAACAAAGTGGAATGGGGCATGGATCTAAACAGTGAGCATGAGCGTTATATTTGTGAGAAAATCATTGATGGTCCGGTTTTCCTAACCGATTATCCAAAGGATATCAAAGCTTTCTATATGCGCTTAAACGATGATAACCAAACGGTTGCGGCTTGTGATTTATTAGTTCCAGGAGTTGGAGAGTTAGTCGGCGGTTCGCAGCGTGAGGAACGCTATGATGTGCTGGATAAGCGCATGAGTGAAATGGGAATGACGAAGGATAATTTACAGTGGTATATGGATCTTCGTCGTTTCGGAGGCTGTCGTCATGCAGGCTTCGGTTTGGGCTTTGATCGCTTGTTGATGTATCTTACAGGTATGCAAAATATTCGTGATGTGGAGCCATTCCCACGTACCCCAAGAAATCTTGTATTCTAATAAAGAAAAGAACCTCTATCACAGTGATTAGAGGTTTTCTTTTGAATTTTCATCATCAATAACAATATTGATAACATCAAAAATGACTTTCTTTTCCATTAAGGAAAGCATATTCCATTTTGCCAGAAGCTGCTTGGTTTCTTCATCATTTGGAATTTCATCACCCGGTTCATAAAAGAATTCGCTTAAAGAAATTCCCAATCCCGCACATAGTCCTTCCAAGGTGGGAATGGTAGGACAGTTTCCCTTGCGAAACAAAGAGGTAATGGTACTCAATGGAAGCCCGCTTTCCTGTGCAAGCTTATAGGTTGACATTTTCTTTTGTTTCATGAGCTGCTTCAAACGTGTGAGTGTATCCATTGATCGACCTCCATACATATTCTGTGTACTATCTATCATTGTAATACGTATTTTCGGCATATTTATTACGCATAAGCGTAATGGTAGGATAAATAAACGAAAGATAGTACGTAAAAGCGTAAGAAATAAACAGATAATAGGAAAGGGATTGTCTAAGGAGCGGTTTTCTTCTATAATGATAATGGTGATTTTTATGAAAGAATATATCATAAAAGAGCATGAAGACGGCACAAAAGTAACGGTTCGTGAAGTGCAGCTTGTGCTTTTGGAAATGTTAAAGGATATTGATGCCCTTTGTCAAAAACATCATATTAACTATTGGCTGACCGGTGGAAGTGCTTTAGGCGCAGTACGTCATAAAGGCTTTATTCCATGGGACGATGATGCAGATATCGGTATGATGCGTGAGGATTATGAACGCTTTGTGAAGGTTGTTCATGAACTTGGTGATGGATATGTAGCGCAGAACTTCGATATTGATGAGCGCTATAATGTTGTGGTTCCGATGAAGGTACGAAAAAAAGGAACCTATTGTGAAGAGGTAAACAGTCTTTTGAAAAACAAATGTACGGAGTGCGATGGATTGTTTATTGATATTTTTGTTTTAGACTATGTAAATGATTGCAAATGGAAGGATTTTATATGGAGAATGCGCAATGGCTTTTTAATGGTTGTGATTACCCTGTTGGAAAACTTGCATTTCAATCCAAAGGCTTTGAAACGTCGCTTTTTGCGTAATGCAAAGCGTTATGGACAACTTAATCAAGGAAATGCGATGATCGGATATGATTTGACATGGACCTTTAATTCGTTTTTCCACCCGGTTGTTTATCCGAAGGAAAGTGTGTTCCCTTTGCGATATGTACCTTTTGAGGATACGAAGTTACCGATACCGAAGGATCCTAAACCGATGCTGGATAATGAGGTATCTTGCAATTTTATGAGCTATCCGCCGCTTAAGGATCAACAGCCTAAGCATTTAAAAGATGCCAGACTTTCATAAGGAGGAATTGCTATGGCTTATGCGCCGAAACAAAAAAGAAAAATACGCTGGAAGCTGGTTATACCGCTTTTGCTACTTATAGCGCTTATCCTATATGCAATTGTTACTGTATTGCTTCCGGATACTGATGATGAGCACGGCTATACGATTTGCGGTTTGAATGAAGAAGAGAGTGCACAGTTGTTAAATAAGCAAAATGCCCAGATTTATGAAATTCAAGATTACACCTATTATGGGGAATCCCTTGGCTTATATACGGATACCTATGATACGGAAAGTAATGATGAGTTGGTAGGAAAAACCTTACAGCTACATAATTTATGCAATGATAAAGTCGCAACGATGACGATTGATGCCGATGTTGATTTAAAGATCTCCTTGAGTGATTTAGAGCCGGGATTTTATGAAATTACAGTCATTGACGATTTGGTGGAAAAGCAGTTGGTTTATAAAGAAACTTTGGAAAGTGAACCGTTTACGACCATTCGACGCAATAAGCAGGTCAAACATGCGACCTTGATTGCCAATAAGGATTTGTTGCAGGATAAGGGCATTCATTGGAAGGAAAACTATTTGTATTTACAAGTAGAGAGTGGCAAACCGGACGAAGATGTGGTCGATGTGTATTTAGATCCGTATGGTATGAATACCGATTTTCAATATGTACCTGATGAAGGAAGCAGCGGACATGGATTAAAGGAATATAAGGAAACTTATGAGGCTGCCCAAATAATCAAAAAGCAGTTGGAAAGCTATGGCTTAAAGGTGGAAATATCTCGCGCCGATGTAGATGAAACCGCTGCTCCGGCTTATGGTGAGGACGGTCGTTTTGCGCAAGCTTATGAGAGTGGTGCACGCTATTATATTTCCTTAAGAATGAATCAAAGCGAAATGAATCTTGGTGGTGTTGAGATATGGCATAGTGCGCATGCCAGCTCGGTTTTGGGACGGCAGATCATGTATGGATTGGAAAAAAATCTAGGTATGAAGGCAAGCACCTATGTCAATCCCGATGGCTCGGGAGTAGGCCCAAGCTATGTGGATAAACAGTATTTTGACAATAACATTTATTTGCGAGAAACCGGTGGACGTGCGACCTTTGCGGCAATGTATTCCGAATTATCCAGAGAAGAAAATGCTTCTTTTAAAGATGCGAATGGAATGCACGCCTTGGAAATTGATTTCGGTTATGTAACGAATAGCGAAGATGCTGCTTTTTGGAAGGCACATAAAGAGGAAATCGCAAAGCAGGTCGCGGATTCTTTCGCAGAAGCAAGAGGGTTGAAAAAAGGAAAATAGAAAGTGTGATAGAAAATGATTTATCAAATTCATAATGGAACGAAAATGTATGGTGCCAATACGATTTTCGAGAATATTCAATTTGAAATTAAAAATACCGAAAAAATTGCTTTGGTCGGTCGTAACGGCTGTGGAAAAACAACATTATTAAAGGCGATTGCCGGTGTTGAAGAATTGGAGCGTGGAGAAATTCATAAAATGAATGGTATTCGCATCGGTTATTTGGCACAGACAACGTTTGAACATGACGAAGCACTTGTCAAAGAAGAACTAGAGGCGGCTTTTTCGCATCTTAAGGAGATGGAAAGAGAACTTGCAAAATTAACCGCTAAGATGGCAGAGGATCACAGCGAAGAAGTATTAAATGCTTATGCACGCTTACAGCAACGCTTTGAGGAAGCTGGTGGGTATATATATGAAAGTGAAATGATGAATGTCTTTACACGTTTTGGCTTTCAGGAAAGTGATTTAACACGTACGATCGGTTCGTTTTCCGGAGGACAAAAGACAAGGTTGGCTTTTGTAAAGCTGTTATTAAGTAAACCGGATATTTTATTACTAGATGAGCCGACCAACCACTTGGACATTGATACGATCGAATGGTTAGAAGGGTATGTGAAGCGTTATCCAAAGGCTGTTGTGATGGTAAGCCATGACCGTATGTTTTTAGATGATGTTGCCGATGTAGTGTATGAGCTAGAATATGGAGTAATGCGTCGCTATCCGGGAAACTATACTCATTATATCCATACGAAGAAAAGTGATTTGGAACAGCAAAAAAGTGCCTATGCTCGCCAACAAAAAGAAATTCAAAGAATGGAGGAGCTGATTGAAAAATTCCGCTATAAGAAAAATAAAGCGGCTTTTGCGCAATCGAAAATCAAATACTTAGAGCGTATGGAGCGAGTTGAAGATCCGAAAAAAGAAGCCCGAAGTTTTCATGCACGTTTCGAACCTCGTGTGCGTGGCGGCAAACGGGTATTGGAAGTAGCTGATCTGGTGATTGGCTATGATCAGCCGCTTTGTACAGTAAATTTAGAGATAATGCAGAAGCAGCGCATTGCGATCATCGGTCCAAATGGGAAGGGAAAATCAACTTTTGTGAAAACCTTGATGAAAAGCATTCCTGCACTATCCGGAAGTTTTTTGCTCGGTCATCAGATTGAGGTCGGCTATTTTGATCAGGAGCTGGCGCAATTCGATACCACGAAAACCGTATTGGAGGAGGTTTGGGACGATTTCAGTGATTTGACACAAAGTGAGGTTCGAACTGCTCTTGGTTGCTTTTTATTTAGTGGAGAAGATGTGTTTAAAACAGTGGATTGTCTTTCCGGAGGAGAAAAGGTACGCTTAAGCCTTGTGAAGCTGATGCTGTCGCATCCGAATTTCTTAATTATGGACGAACCGACGAATCATTTGGATCTGGCAGGCAAGGAGGCCTTGGAGGCTTCTTTACAGGATTATGAAGGAACAATGCTCTTTGTTTCTCACGATCGTTATTTTATCAGTAAGCTGGCAACGGCAATACTTGTGATCGATGAGGGAAAAGCAACCTATTATCCGCTAACCTATGCAGAATACAGCAATAAAACACTGATAGAGACAGAAACGAAAGAAATAGAAACAACGAAACCTAAATCGACGAAGCCCATCAATTATGCTTCTAAAATTAAAAAACTGGAAGCTATGATTGCAAAAAAAGAAGAAGAGTTGGAGGCTTTGCGTGAGCTGCGTTTTGAACCGGAGTATTATCATGATTATCAAAAAATGAATGAACTGGATAGTACGATCGATGATATTCATAATGAAATTGAGCATCTCATGACACAATGGGAAGAATACAGTGAGCAGATGGAGCGTTTGTAAATAAATAGCAGACAGAGGAATGTGAAAATATACCTCTATCAAAATTGTAGTATATACCTTGCTTATGAACTGGCTGTATATAAGAAGCTAGTATCAAATTTGAAAGCAAGGTCTTTTTGTATAAAAGTGTTATATGCAGTTCATGCTACTACTAGGTGATTGCATGAAAAAAGAATTCCAAAAACAGATTCAACAGTTTGAAGAAGCATTGCGGCTTCGACAAAGCTTCGATCTAGTAGTAAAACCATTATGTGTGCAAGGGATAAACATGCGCCTTTATTTTGTTGATGGTTTTGCAAAAGACGAAATTTTAGAAAAGATGCTGGAATTTTTAATGAAAGCAGAATTGCGGGAGTGTATCGAAAAGGAGTCAGTTAGCAGCTTTTGCGCACGCTATATATCGTATTTGGAAACAGAAATCAGTATAGATATCAAGCAGCAGGTAAGCGCAGTGTTAAGTGGAACGGTTTTATTATTGGTTGAGGGATATACGGAAGGTATTTTGATTGATGCGAGAACCTATCCGACCAGAAGCATGGAAGAGCCGGAAGATGATCGTGTGCTGCGTGGCAGTCGCGATGGTTTTGTGGAAACCTTGATTTTTAATACGGCGTTAATTCGCAGAAGAATCCGCGATCCGCATTTGACGATGGAATATCATAGTATCGGTTCGATGAGCAAAAGTGATATTGTGATATGTTATATGGAAGGCTTAGCGGAGACATCACTTGTTGATTACATTCGCACCCGCTTGCAGCAGATTCATGTAGAAGCCTTGACGATGGCACATGAAAGTTTAGCGGAAGCCCTTGTGCCACATAAATGGCTAAATCCCTTTCCGAAGGTACGTTATACCGAGCGTCCCGATACGGCAGCTAGCAATATCTTAGAAGGAAAAATCCTTTTATTGATTGATAATTCACCAAGTGCCTTAATTTTACCAACAAGCTTTTTTGATTTTATTCAAGAAGCACAGGATTATTATTTGCCGCCGATTACCGGAACCTATTTACGTATGATTCGCATAGCGGTCTTTTTCGTAACCCTATTGGTTACACCGATTTGGTATTATTTCAACTGTAATCCACAGCTCTGTCCCGATTGGTTCGCTTTTACTTTGATTGACAGTAAGGCACATATTCCTTTGATTGCTCAGCTTCTGTTATTAGAATTCGGTATCGATGCCTTAAAAATGGCATCTTTGAATACGCCTAGCTCCTTGAATAGTACCTTTAGCATTATCGGAGCTTTAATCTTAGGTGAATTTGCGATCAATGCCGGTTGGCTATCGGAGGAAATTATTTTATATATGGCATTTGTAGGCTTAGCTGATTTCACACAGCCTAGCTTTGAATTGGGCTATGCGATCAAATTTATGCGGGTAATGCTGTTGATCTTCACTGCGTTGATGCCCCGTGTCGGATTTTATGTTGGTCTTGCTTGCATGCTTTTTGTTATGCTATCCAATAAGACAGTAACGAAAACCAGCTATTTTTATCCTTTATTTCCTTTTCAGGCCAAAGCGTTTAAACGGATCTTTATAAGAAAGAAGCTAGGCAGTAAAGCTAGCATGCATTCTAAATAAATCGTGTTATAATAGCAATAGGTGATAGAAATGGAGAATGCATATCGTAATATGATGCTTGCCGCTACATTGGAGGTACTAATGCTTCCGGTGTTCTATTGGGTATATGATGCATACGGCTTCTTGTTTTGGTGCCTATTGTATGCAATGGACGCTTTTTTATATAAACGAATGGAATTGCTGGCACTGCTGAAAATGCAGGAAGATGAAAATCATCGTAAAGAAATGTATCGGCTTTTCTTTGTTGAAGGTTTGTTTCTATTTGGTTTGTTGATTCTTTTGTTTTTGAACAGTGAGCTTGCCGGTATTTTATTTATCAACGATATCATTTTAGAGGGCATTTGCTTATTAAATGAGTTGAAGAAAAAAGATAATGAATAACGAAATTGTTGTTTTTTCGTTAAAAATTTCAATTTTGTTACATTTTGGGCGTAAAAAACGCTCTTTTTTATTTTTTCAATAAATCAGAAATGGAAAGTATTATAATCTATATTTAATACAGTTTAAATGAATTGTATGCGTATGAGAAACAATGTGAAAAAAACTTTCTAATTTGTAATTGAATTACAATATTTTCATAGATATGAAAACTTTTCAAAAATTTTTTGTAATTTTCATGGAATAATTATTGTAATTCTATGTGATGTGTATTATAATAATGTCATTATCAGGGATGATAGGAGGAAATTAGATGAAAAAGTTTTTAACAGTTATGGCAGCTGCTGCTTGTGCAGTATCGCTGACAGCTTGTGGCTCTAATGGTGGAAGCGACAATACAATTGTTGTTGGTGCTCAAGAGCTTACAGGAACATTCTCACCTCTGTATTATTCATCAGCATATGACGGATACGCTGTTGACCTAGTGTACAACAAATTGTATGAGTATGATGTGAATAACACATTGCAGCCAGCATTGGCAGAAAGCTATGAAGTTAGCGAAGATGGAATGAGCTTGACATTCAAGTTGAAAAAGGGAATTAAATTCTCTAATGAACAAGAATTGCAGGCAGATGACGTTGAGTTCACTTACAAGGTTATTTCTGACCCAAGCTACACCGGACGTTATGGTGCAACTTGCCAACACTTAGTAGGTTATGCTGAATATTCTCAGCAAGATTTGATGGGACAGATTAGCACTAAGGAAGCTGAGGTAGATGCTGCTAAAAAAGCTAAAGATAAAAATGCTCAAAAGGCTGCTCAGGACGAATTAGACAAATTGAAAGAACAGTTGAAGGCTGTTGAGGAACCTGAATATCCAGGTATTGAAGTTATTGATGATTATACAATCAAGTTTAACTTTGATGAGTTGAGAAATGATAACTTGTCTACATTGCTAAGTGTAAGTATTGTAAATAAAGACCAATTTGAAGGTTATGCTTATAAGAATACAAAACCGGTAGAAGAGTTGATTAAAGAACCAATTGGTACCGGACCTTACAAATTAGATAAATGGAGTTCAGGAGCAGGTGCATCTTTCTCTAAAAACGAGTTCTATTCTGCTGATCAGTTAGGTGAAGGCTATGCAATTGAAAATGTAATCATTAAGCCAGTTGCAATGGAAACTGAATTTGAAGAATTGAAGTCAGGAAGTATTGATTATTTGGCTGCACAGATTGAACCTAAGAAAATCGGTCCTGCTACACAAAATGATGATCTAGAAGTTGTAAATTATGCACGTGGTGGTATGGGATATATCGCATTCAACACTGCTGCTGGTACAACTGCTGATAAAGCGGTACGTCAAGCGTTGATGTATGCATTTGACCGTCAGTCTTTCGTTGATTCTTATTATGAATGTGAAGACTGCAAAGGTTTAGATGAAGGCGTAGCAATCGGCTATGTTCCTACAACATATCAGAACCCACTTTCTAAATTATCAGGAGTTATTCAAGGTACTGAAAAATTAGAAGGTCTTGCAACTTATGAATATGATATAGAAAAAGCAAAAGCACTTCTTGATGAAGCAGGATGGACTGTTGGCGCAGATGGAAAACGTTCTAAGAACGGTGAGCCATTAAAGGTTAATGTTATGTCTATTAAAGATCATGATATTCTTTCTAATTTGATTCCGATGTGGAAAAAATCATGGGAAAGTGAATTAGGAGTAACATTGAATGTTGCAGAAGTTGATTTCAACGCATTGCTTGATAAAATTTATTCAGATGCTGCACTAGAAGAATGGAATTTGTTCTTCTTAGCAACTGCTTACACATCTGATAGTATGTCTGATATCTATACAACTTTCCATTCTGATTATGCAAGAGAAAATAACGATAACACTTCTCGTTTGAAAGATCCTGCACTAGATGCTGCAATGGATAAAGCAATGACAGAGCTTGATGAATCTAAAGTTCCTGCTGCATGGGCAGAAGCTGCTAAGATTATCAATGATGATGCTGCTGTAATGCCAGTATATGGTAACCAATATTTTGACTTCTATAACAAGAAGATTAAAAATATGAAAGTTAATTCTCTATATAGTTGGGTTAAAGGTTTAAAAGACGCTACAATCGAATAATTGTAACGCAAAGTAACAAAGCGCTTTAATAAGGGCAAGGGTTCCTTGCTCTTATTTGCGTCTTGTTATTGCAATGGAGGTGACCTCATGGTAAAGTATATTTTTAAAAGACTAATTAATCTAATTCCCGTAGTTTTTATCATTTCAGTCGTAATTTTTGGAACCGTCAAGGCAATGCCTGGCGATCCTGTCAATGCTTATTTAGGTGCAGGTTCTCGTGCGACGGAAGCACAAAAAGATTCTATCCGTAGAGAATGGGGACTTGATCGTCCATTACCTGAGCAATATGTTACTTGGGTAAAAAATATGGTAACAAAAGGTGACTTAGGGCAGTCAACAAAATTTAAACAGCCTGTTGCCGATATTATCGGTGAATATGTTTGGAATACATTCCTGTTAAATGTAGTTGCATTAATTATTGGTATTGCATTATCTATACCGATTGGAATACGTCAAGCAGTGAAGAAATTCTCGAAATTTGATAATTTCTGGACGGTATTCTCGTTGTTGGGTGTTTCTGTTCCAACATTCTTCTTTGCGTTATTATTAGTATTCTATATTGCAATTCCAACAGGAGCATTGCCAGTTAGTGGTATGCGTGATGCAAGTATGGCTCTGATTGGCTATGATAATATTTTCCAAGAAATTGCAGATGTGGCGGTACATATGATATTGCCAGTTACGGTATTGGCATTTAGTAATTTTGCAACCTTCTCTCGCTATGTAAGAAGTGCAATGATTGATGTTATTAACCAAGATTATGTTCGTACTGCTCGTGCAAAAGGTTTAAAAGAGAAAGTTGTTATTTATCGACATGCATTTAAGAATGCGATGATTCCATTAGTTACATTATTAGGATTATACATACCATCTTTGTTTAGTGGTGCAATGATATTGGAAAGTGTATTTGCATGGCCGGGACTGGGTAAAATCTTAGTCGATGCAATTACGAACCAGGATCAAGCCATTATGCAGGCATGTCTATTGTTTTCAGCAATATTGATGGTGCTTGGCAACTTGTTATCTGATGTATTATATTCTGTGGTAGATCCACGTGTTAAGGTTGAATAGAGGTGATTTGTAATGGCAAAAAAAGAAAAAGTAGTTGAAGTAAATAGCTCGAACCAAGTGGTTTTGGATAAGAGCGATACAATGGGACCATGGCAAATCGCTTGGAACCGTTTCCGCAAAAATAAAATTGCAATGGCAGGTTTAATTATTTTTGCGTTAATCGTATTGGCGGTTATTTTTGTTCCAATGCTTTCCGGAGTACATGTAAATGATTATGATTTTGCTGCTAAAAATCTTGCACCGAGTGCAGAGCATTGGTTAGGAACTGATGAACAGGGTCGTGATGTATTTTTCCGCTTGTTTCTAGGTGGACGTATTTCCATCTTAGTTGGTGTTTTTGCAGCCACTCTGACTGTTCTATTTGGTTGTGTGATTGGTGGTATTGCTGGATATTATGGTGGTTGGATTGATAATCTATTGATGCGCTTTGCAGAAATCGTTTACTCTCTTCCATTTACACCATTAATCTTGGTAATAGCTAGCATTATGATGTGGACACCATCAGAAATTAAGATGTATTTAGTCTCATTTCTAATTGGTATTTTATCTTGGCCGGGACTTGCACGTTTAGTACGTGGACAGATTTTATCTTTACGAGAACAAGAGTATATGCAGGCTTGCGAAGCTCTTGGTTTGAGTGATTTCTCTAAGATTTTCAAACATTTAATTCCTAACGTGCTTTCTATGATTATTGTAAATGCGACCTTATCAATGGCTAGTGCGATCTTGACGGAGGCAGGTTTGTCATTCTTAGGTATGGGTGTTACACAGCCAACACCATCTTGGGGGAACCTTATGGAATTAGCCCGTACCTCTGTTGTTTTTCAAAATTATCCATGGCAATGGATGCCTGCAGGAATCATGTGTCTATTGACCGTTGTTTCCATCAACTTAATTGGAGAAGGTCTGCGTGATGCATTCGATCCAAAGGATATACGATAGGAGTAGTGAGTTATGGAACAAGTAAAAAATAAAAAAATCTTAGACGTTCAAGATTTGAAGGTATATTTCTACACACAAAGAGGTGTGTCAAAGGCAGTAGATGGAAATAATTTCCGCATGTATGAAAATGAAACCTTAGCTATTGTTGGTGAATCAGGATGTGGTAAAAGTGTTACTGCAATGTCTATTCTAGGTTTAGTTGATGAACCGGGTAAAATTGTAGAAGGTAGTAAAATTATGTATGGTGATACGAACTTAGCTACGGTTAGTGATGATGAGATTCGTAAGATCCGTGGTAATGATATTTCTATGATATTCCAAGAACCGATGACTTCTTTAAATCCGGTGTTTACCGTAGGACGCCAGATTACGGAAAATATCTTATTACATGAAGATGTTTCCAAAGAAGAAGCAAATGAGCGTGCTGTTAAGTTATTAGAAATGGTTGGTATTGCTAGACCAGAAAAAATCGTAACAAACTACCCACATCAGCTTTCTGGTGGTATGCGTCAGCGTGTTATGATTGCAATGGCTTTGGCATGTAATCCAAAGCTGTTGATTGCCGATGAGCCAACGACTGCACTTGATGTTACAATTCAAGCTCAGATTTTGAAACTGATGAATGATTTGAAGGAGAAAACAGGTACTTCCATCATGTTGATTACACATGATTTGGGTGTTGTTGCGCAAATGGCAGACCATGTGAATGTAATGTATGCAGGTAAGGTTGTAGAAACCGCACCGGTTTTCGAAATCTTTAAAAATCCAAAGCACCCTTATACAAAGGGTTTAATGGCAAGTATGCCATCTCTAAGTACAGGTGGAGAGCGTTTGGAAACCATTGAAGGTAATGTACCGAATCCAATCAATTTACCGGAAGGCTGCTATTTTGCTGATCGCTGCCCGAATTGCATGGAAAAATGTAAAAAGGCACAGCCTAAGGACGTTAAGGTAGCAAGTCGTCATCATGTTAGCTGTTTCTTATATGAAAATGAAGGAGGGAATGATTAGTTATGGAAGATAAGAAAGTTATATTAGAAGTAAAAGATCTAAAAAAGTATTTCCCTCTTGGAAAAGGTAAATTAAACCGTAATAAAAAATATGTTAAGGCTGTTGATGGAGTTTCTTTCCAGCTTTATGAAGGAGAAACCTTAGGGCTTGTTGGTGAGTCTGGTTGTGGTAAATCTACCCTTGGACGTGCAATTTTGCGTTTGCATGAGCCAACAGAAGGTGAAGTTTATTTCAACGGTGAGAACATTCTTGAGAAAAGCCGTAAGGAAATGCGTAAGCTACGTGAAGATATGCAGATTATTTTCCAGGATCCATATTCTTCTTTGAATCCACGTATGAATGTATATAACATTCTAAGTGAACCGCTTGTGGCGCATGGCTATTATAAAAAAGGTGATGAGCTGAAAAACTACGTACTTAAGTTAATGGAAGAATGCGGTCTTCCGCCATATTATTGCTATCGCTATCCTCATCAATTTTCCGGTGGACAGCGTCAGCGTATCGGTATTGCGCGTTCATTAGCTTTAGAGCCGAGTTTTATCGTTTGCGATGAGCCAGTTTCTGCGCTAGATGTGTCTATTCAATCACAGATCATAAACTTGATGATGGATATGCAGAAGGAAAAGAAAATTTCTTATATTTTTATTTCCCATGATTTAAGTGTTGTTAAGCATATTTCCAATCGTGTTGGTGTAATGTATTTGGGAAGCTTGGTAGAACTTGCGGATAAAGATGAAATCTTTAACAATCCTCAGCATCCATATACAAAAGCATTAATGGCGGCGATTCCAAAGCCAGATCCTACACAGCGCTCAAGTATGGAGGCAATTCAAGGAGAAATCCCAAGTAATGTAAATGTGCCAAGTGGATGTAAATTCCACCCTCGCTGTCCTTATGCAAAGGATATTTGTAAGGAAAAAGCACCAGAAAGTAAAGAAATCCGACCAGGTCATTTCACATTATGTCATTTTGGTGGGGAGTTTAATGAAAAGTAAGCCAACACTTCGCAGTTTTTTTAAGAAAAAAGAAGTGGAGTATGGAAAAGAGACTAAGTTAGAAAAGAATGATTTTCTGGCACTCTTAATTGCGGCAGCATCGGTATTTGTACCAATCATTCTAGGCTTCGCAATTGCCTTAGGTGCATTTATTTGGTTATTCATTCAATTTGGACCGGCAATTGCATTGCTGATTTCAATTATTGTAGTAATGGTAGTTACTTTCATTGTAAAATTTGTAAAAAAAGACGAAGAGTAATTTCGTCTTTTTTTTTCTATAAAATCAGCATAAGGAATTTAACGAAATTCTTAGCTAGGTATATCTTGTTAAAGTAGTATGAAAAGGTTACCAAAAACATAAATGTAAAGGCATTCTTCATTGATAATATGCATAAAAAATGTTATTATTAACAATAGAGGTAGAAAATAAAAAGGATACTACCACTAAACAAAGTAAAAGTATGAATTAGGAGGACATGATTATGTTAAAAGGTATTGCAGCATCTAGCGGTGTAGCAATTGCGAAGGTTTACAAGCTTGTTCAGCCAACGGTTGAAATTGTAAAAAAAGATGCTGATCCAGCAGTTGAGGTAGAAAGCTTCAACAAGGCTCTTGAAAAAACAAAAGCGGATATTGAAATGATTAAGGAAAGAGCATCTGCACGTTTATCTGAAGAAGAATTGGCAGTTTTTGATGCTCACTTAATGATGGCAAGCGATCCGGATTTCGCCGGACAGATTATCGCCATGATCGAAAATGAAAAGGTAAATGCAGAATATGCAGCTGATTGTGTTTCTAATCAGACCGTTGCAATGTTTGAGGCAATGGATAACGATTATTTCCGTGAAAGAGCGGCTGACGTAAAAGATGTTACCTATCGTTTGAAATGTAATCTATTAGGATTGAATATTCCGGATCTTTCTTTGATGAGTGAAGATTCTATCGTTGTTGCACACGACTTAACACCATCAGATACAGCGCAGTTAAACGAATACGCAAAAGGATTTGCGACAGCAATCGGCGGAAGAACATCTCATTCTGCAATTATGGCTAGAAGCTTGGAAGTTCCTGCTGTTGTAGGTTGTGCTGGTGTACTTGAAGCAGTGAATCATGGAGATATGTTGATTCTTGATGCGCTTGCAGGTGAAGTATTTGTAAATCCAGATGCAGAAACAATTAAGAAATACGAAGAAAAAGCTAAAGCATACGCAGAAGAAAAAGCAGCACTTCAGATCTTAAAAAATGCGAAGTCAATTACAACCGATGGACATGAGGTTGAACTTGCCGGTAATATCGGAAATGCTAAAGACGTTGAGGGTGTATTGAACAACGGTGGTGAAGGTGTAGGCTTGTTCCGTACAGAATTCTTATATATGGACGCTGATCACTTCCCAACAGAAGATGAGCAATTTGCAGCTTATAAGGAAGTATTAGAAGGCATGGGCGGACGCAAGGTCGTTGTTCGTACATTGGATATCGGTGGAGATAAGAAGCTTTCTTATTTCACTTTCCCAGAAGAAATGAATCCATTCCTCGGCTATCGTGCTATTCGTTTATGCTTAGATCGTACAGATATCTTCCGTACACAGCTACGTGCATTGATTCGTGCCAGCATCTATGGTAGATTATGCATCATGTTCCCGATGATTGCGACCGTTGATGAATTCCGTCAAGCAAAGGCTATCTTTAATGAAGAAAAAGAAAACTTAATTAAAGAAGGCGTGCAGGTTGCTGATAACATTGAAGTCGGAATGATGGTAGAAATTCCTGCTGCTGCAGTGAATGCAGATAACTTTGCAAAGGAAGCAGATTTCTTCTCTATCGGAACGAATGACTTGATTCAGTACAGCATGGCAGCAGACCGAATGAGTGAAAATGTTTCTTACTTGTATCAGCCATATAACCCATCAATCCTTCGTCTTGTTAATATGACGATTCAAGGTGCTCATAAGGAAGGAAAATGGGCAGGTATGTGCGGAGAAATGGCTGGAGAGCCATACGCTGTACCATTATTGCTAGGAATGGGATTAGATGAATTCTCTATGTCAGCTACTTCTATCCTTCCGGCACGTAAGATGGTAAACAATCTAAGCAAAAAGGAAATGGAAAAGCTTGCAGAAGAAGCATTGAAGCTATCTACCGCAGAAGAAGTATTAGAGCTTGTTAAGAAAACTGTGGATAAATAGTTTTAGTTTTAGCGTTGAATAGTAATATACCAAACACTCCTTTATCATAAGGGAGTGTTTTTTTATGGATAAGGACTTGGTAACTTTCTATCGGTATATACCATTGGTATATCATTATTTCGGAATATATGTAATCCTTAGAACATAATACTTATATTTATTTTAAAAATCATATTGTCATAAAGCCTTAGAAAGTAATCAAAGTTAATTTCATGAATCAAAATTTGGAAAATAATGGAAGAACAATAAATGAAAGTGCTTGCATTTTTAAACTCAGGTGGTATAATGTAACCATAGTGGTATATACCACAGAAAGGAACAATGTTATGATCAATATTTTACTTGTTTGTTCTGCAGGCATGAGTACAAGTATGCTTATGCGTAAGATGCAGAACGAGGCTTCTGCTAGGGGAGTAGAAGCACACATCTGGGCGGTCGGTGGCGTAAATGCGCGAGAAGCTGTAGATGCTGCCGATGTAGTTTTGCTTGGGCCACAAATACGCTTTCAAAAAAGCAGTATCGAGGACATGGCGAAGGGGAAACCGGTTGCGGTAATCGACATGGAATCTTATGGCTGTATGAATGGGGCCAAGGTTTTAGATTTTGCTATTGAGCTGTATAACAATGTAGCACATTAAAAAACAAATTAAAAGGAGACAATTATGAACGGGTTTACAAATTGGATGGAAAAGCATTTCGTACCAATTGCGGCAAAAATTGGTTCACAGAAATTTTTGGTTGCGATTCGTGATGCTTTTATCGCTATCATGCCGATTACTATGGCAGGGGCATTTTCAACATTATTGAATGTATTTTTTCGCGATCTACCAACGGAATGGGGCTGGACAGGCTTTGTTGAAGCTATGCAGCCGGTTATTACCGTAAATGGTAATGTTTGGTGGGGCACATTAGCTATTTTATCAATGTGCTTTGTATTTGCATTAGGCTATCAGCTATCAAAGGTATATCGTACACCGCCATTAGCAGGAGGATTGATTGCTTTTGCATCATTTATTGCGGTTACACCACAATCTATTGAAGTAACAAGTGAAGCCGGTGAGGTTATCAGTGCTTGGGGAAATCTGAATTGGACATTGCTTGATGCACGAGGTTTGTTCACCGCATTGTTTATCGGCTTCTTCTCAACTATCATTTATGCGAAGCTGATGAATCGTAACATTACGATTAAATTACCGGATACAGTGCCACCGGCTGTTTCTAAAGCCTTTGCGGCAATCATTCCCGGAATTGTAGCAATCTATTTAAGTGGTATTTTAGCCTTCATCGTTTCCAGTCTATCTGGCCTATCTATCGGTGAATTGATTTTGAAATATGTGCAGATGCCTTTCTTGGGATTATCACAGGGTTTAGTTGCCGTATTGATCATCGTGCTTGCTGTACAGCTGTTTTGGTTCTTTGGATTGCATGGAACCAATGTGCTAGGGCCGATCCTAGATGGTGTTTATCTTTCCGCAACAGCAGCCAATAACTCTGCTTATATGATGAAAGAAAGCTTCGAATATTTATGGACAAGAGGATCCTTTGATGCTTATGTTTGGTTAGGTGGAGCAGGCTGTACGCTAGCACTTATCATTGCTATTCTCATCGTATCAAAACGTGAAGATTCCCGTGCGGTTGCGAAGTTAAGTTTACCGATGGGAGCCTTCAATATCAATGAACCGGTAGTGTTCGGCATGCCGATCGTATTAAATCCGATTTATTTTATACCTTGGATCATTGTACTGATCATTTTAACATTGATTGCTTATGGAGCAACGGCTATCGGATTAATTCCACCGGTATTCAATGCAGTGCCTTGGATTATGCCGCCGGTATTGTATGCCTTCTTTGCGACAGGTGGAAATCTTATCGCAGCCGGTGTGGCACTTTTAAACCTAGTGATAGCGATTTCTATTTGGTCTGTATTTGTTATCATTGCCAATAAGGTAGAGCTTAAAGAAGCATCGGGAAGTGAAGAATAGTGGAAGCGCTAGAACAAATTTGTTTTGAAATCATATCCAATGTAGGCGGTGCTCGTTCCAGCTATATCGAAGCTATTGATTTGGCACGTAAGCGTGAATTTGAACAGGCACAGGCAAGCGTTAAACAGGGGGAAGAATATTTTTTGGCAGGGCATCAAGCACATGCTCGCTTAATTCAAAAGGAAGCATCGAAAGAGGGGGTAAATGTTTCCTTATTACTGATGCATGCCGAGGATCAGCTGATGAGTGCGGAAACCTTCCGCATTCTCGCTGATCGCTTTATGGAACTGTATCAAGATTTAGAAAAGGTGGGGTAAATGATGATTACGATAACATGTCCGATAAAGCAGGACTTCATTATTGAATTGCTTAACGATGTTACACTTGATGGAATCCATTATACATTTAAACAAAAAGATGGAATGAAGCTTTTGTTTGAGCATAGCGGAAGTGATCAAGAAGCTGCGATTCGTTTGGCAAAGGAACGTATCAAAGAAACAGAGATAGGACATGTTTTGTTCTTTCAGATAGCCTAGAAAGGAAGGGATAGTATGAGCTCAAAAAATGCTTGCTTCATATTAAGTATCGGATCTTTATTTGTATTATTGGCATCGACCATGCCCAATCCCATATATCTAATGCTTGGTGGGATCGCCTTTATGGTGTGGGGAGCAGTCTCCTTAATAAAGAAAGGGGCAAAGAAGCAATGAAAGCAACAAGAATCATGAATGCATCGTGCAAGCAGATACAACAGCTGATCCAAGAGAATGTTTTAGAAGATATTTATCAATCCACCGGAAAGCGTATATCTGCCGACAAGCTTAGCGCTCCTTTTGAATATCAAAAAACATTAAAGAACCGTATGGGAAAGATGGGAAAAGTGAAGGCAAGCATTGATGAGCTAAGTACCTATGCCTATCAAGCCTCCTTCTTTAGTGCACAGGGGAAAAATACCTTACGTTATACTTGGAAGGTGATAGATGAGGGGCATGTAGAGGTTATCTATGAGGAAGCGTATGAGGCAAATACCAAAGCAAATGATTGGAATTTTCACCTCATGTCCTTTCTATATAAGCGTAATAATAAAAAGCGCATGCAGACAGTTCTTCAATATATGGAAGATGCATTGAAGCAACAAGCAGCATAAAGAAAGGTGGAGAAGCAATGGCAAGACTAGGTATATCAATCTATCCGGAGCATGCAAGCTTAGAGGAAAATATAGACTATATTCAAAAAGCAGCAAAGTGTGGCTTTACAAGAATATTCAGCTGCCTGTTAAGCTTGAAAGATAAGAGCGATGAAGAAATTAAGAGTATGTTTTTAGCATTGTCTAAGGAGGCGCATACCTGTGGAATGGAAATCTTTGTCGATGTATCACCGGCAGTGTTCGCAAAGCTGCATATCAGCTATGAGGATCTAAGCTTTTTTGAAAGCATACAGGTAGATGGGATTCGATTAGATGAAGGGTTTGGTGGCTTAAAGGAAGCACAAATGACGCATAATCCACAAAAGCTGATAATAGAGCTAAACGCATCATTACATAATGGTATGATTGCGAATGTGGTTTCGCATCAACCGGATAAAAGTCATTTAACAACCTGTCATAATTTTTATCCGCAGCAATACAGTGGTTTATCATTAAAGCATTTTCAAAGCTGTAATGCCGATATCCGAAAGCTAGGTTTAAGGATTGCTGCCTTTGTAGGTTCCCAAAACCCGAATGCGTATGGACCTTGGCCGCTGACAAACGGTTTATGTACTTTGGAAATGCATCGCAATTTACCATTAGATGTACAGGTTCGTCATCTCTTGGCAATGGGAGAGGTAGATGATATTATCATTGCAAATGCGATGGCGTATGATGAGGAGCTAGAGCAACTTGCACAGCTGAATGGTGGGGTGTTTAGCTTACGTATTGCATTGGAAAAGAAGCTTAGTGAAGTAGAATATAAAATCTTATATGAAAGCGAGCATTTTGTTCGAGGTGATGTAAGTGAATATATGTATCGCTCTACCCAAACACGTGTAACTTATGCATCAGAAAAGCTGCCAAGTGGAAATACACGCGCAATGAAAAGAGGGGATATTGTTATTGTGAATGAAGCGGATTCTCGCTATAAGGGGGAATTGCACATTGTGCTGCAGGATATGGAAAATGATGGTCGTAAAAATGTAGTAGGACATATTTTGGAAAATGAACTGTTTTTACTTGACTATTTACAGCCATGGCAAACTTTTCAATTTCTGAAATAAATAGATATGAATGCAAAGAGGTATTGTATGGATATGAAAAAGCCGATTTATCAACAAATCAAAGAAGAATTGCAAGCATATATTGAAGGTTTAGCGGCGAATACGCCTATTCCGGGAGAGCGGGAGCTGGCAGCGCGATTTCATGTTTCACGTATGACCTTGCGTAAAGCGGTAGCTCAGCTGGAGCAGGAAGGGTATTTATATCGCGAGATGAATCGCGGAACCTTTGTAGCGGATAAGAAACTGCGTAAGCAGGCTAATATCGTTCCCAGCTTGGAAGCAGATCACTGCTATCGCTATAAAATTTTATATTTTGATATTAAGGAACGCAGTGAAAGTGATGTTCAATACAATTTGGAAATTGCTTTCGATGAATATATACTACGTGTTGTACGCTTGGTATTAAATGAGAGTATACCGGTGTGTATTGAAGAAATCTACTGTGCGCGTAAAAATATCAGTGATGAGCAATTGGGCAATTTAAATGCATTTTTAAACATGGATCAATATACGCAAAAAGGAAGTATCCGACAAACCTTTCTACCGATGATGATACCCACACAATATGCAAGTCTTTTACATTTGAAAATCAATACCCCGATTATTCGTGTTGATTCTTTGATTCATAAAAAAGACGGTCGGCCGTTTATTTATATTAAATCCTACAATCACCCGGAAATGAAACGAATTGAGATCACTATATAAAATAAAAAGACCTCAGGGGGATTGAGGTCTTTTCGCTTCTAAAACGGGGGATTTTAGAAGTTATTTTATGTAAGAATAAACAATATACTTTGCGATAGTAGTGCTGTCCATAACCAAATTAAAAGGAGACAATTTGTTTTTATAAATTTATAAACAGACAGCAGCTATTCTTCCTTGGAACAATGAAGATCACATATGCTTAGCAATATCTATTCTACATAAAATTCATGAGAATTATAAGGGATAAAAAAATGCTTGTCAAGCTATTTAAGATGTAAAAGTGTTGCTTTTTCTTTGAAATGTAGAAGAACAATAAAATATCGCAAAAAGAAAACGTGCACGGGCACGTTTTTATAAATACTTAAGAGAGCTTGCTTTCCGTAGCGGCTAAGAAGCTTTCAATATCCGCTTTGCATGTTTCCAAAGCACTTCTCCAGAAGCTTACATCTGTAAGATCAATATCGGCAATACGTGCGACATCTTCAACACTTGAAACCGTAGTAGCATTTAATAGCTTACGATATTTTTCCACAAAGCCATCACCTAGCTCTTTATATTTGACGATCAAACCTCTTGCGAATAAACCACCGAAGGCATAAGGGAAGTTGTAGAAGCTTAGGTGCGAAGAATAATAGTGAGATTTACAGATCCACATATATGGGTGCATATAGTTTTCATCTAATCCATCACCATAGCCTTGCTTTTGTGCATCGAGCATAATTGCCTCTAATTCATCTGGGAACATAAAGCCGTTTCTCTTGCGATTGAATACCTCACTTTCAAATACATAGCGAGAATAAATATCACACATAATTTGAGCAAGATCCTGCAGCTGTGTTTCCATAAGAGCGATTTTTTCATCGCCTTCACTTTCTTCGATTAAAGCATTCATGATGATGTTTTCATTAAAGGTTGAAGCTGTTTCGGCAACCGGCATAGAGTAATCCCAGTTAAGCGGGCGATGATTCTCGCTCATCATACCATGATATGCATGTCCTAGCTCATGTGCCAATGTAACAATATCACCCAATCCACCATCAAAATTTGTTAAAATACGGCTTTGCTTAGCGAATTGCAGGTTGGCACAAAAGGCTCCTCCGACCTTTCCGTTTCGTGGAAAGAAATCGATCCATTTTTCATCAAAGGCTTTTTCCATCATATCTGCCATATCCGGAGCAAATGGACGGAAATGAGAAATCAGATATTGTTTAGCATCTTCCACACTAAACTTTTTGTTGCTGGTGCCAAATGGTAATGGTGCGAATAGATCATACCAAGGCAAGCCGTTCTTATGACCTAGCAGCTCTGCTTTACGGCGTAAGTATTTATGGAAGATCGGCATGTATTCCTTCATTGCGCAAAGCATTGCGTCAAGTGTAGCTTTCTGCATGCGGGATTGCTTTAGCGTCATATCCAATGGACTTTCATATCCACGTAAATCACATTCCGTAATGACCTGTGCTTTGATATTGTTTAGGGAAAAGGCGATGGCATCACGTATTTTTTGATAGCTGGCCAATTCCGCTTCGTAGGCACTTTTACGTACTTGTGCATCGCTGTCATAAGCAAGGTTGCGAATATGGGAAAGGTTGGTTTTTTCATTGTTGTAATCGACCTCAAGTGTACTTGTAAGATAGCTTTGAAGATTTCCCCAAGCATTTCCTCCGCTGATGTCCATTTTCGTAAGTACTTCTTCTACTTCGTTGCTTAGCAAATAAGCACCGTTTCCTTTTAATTCGTGTAAATAGAAGCTATATTCCTTTAACAAATCATCAGCTTCAATGCAAGCATCTAGTTCTTTGGTTTCTGCGACAAAGCGATTCATGGCAGCCATGGCTTTTGAACCTCGACTTTGTAACTGCATAACCTTCTCCAATTCACTGGCGATATCAGCGTCCTTGGTGTTAGTGGATTGACGTAAGCTTAAATACTCACTTAGCTTATAGGCGCTTAGCAGCAAGCGCTCTTGCAATTCAATGATATGAACCAATGTTTCCTTTTCGTTTTCATGCGACATGCTATCGACAAAGTCATTCATTTCCGTAAGTGTTTTCTGCAATGTCTCCATATCATTTGCATAAGCGGGATCATCAAGTCCTTTATAAAGGACATCTAAAGACCATTCATTCATCATTACATTCCTCCATTCATGTCTGTATTATCTATTATAGCATAAAATAAAAGGCATCATGCGATAATCCTATAAAGATGAAAATGTAAAAAAAAACGAAGCACTAGGACTTCGTTTCGTTGATAAGATAGGCTAAGATCAGCTTCATTGTTTGACATACTCCGTCAATATGTGTACGTTCCATGCCATGTGATGCATGAACGCCGGGACCGATCAATGCTCCTTTGATATCATTTCCGCCGTTACGGGCAGCACTGACATCAGAACCATACATCGGATAAATATCCACTGCGTAGCTTAGCTCTGCTTTTTTTGCCAATTCGATTAAACGAGTTGTAAATTCATAATCGTAAGGACCGCTGGAATCTTTGGCACATATACTGACATCGTATTCACTGCAAGCCAAATCTTCACCGATACAGCCCATATCGACAGCTAATAGCTCACTTATTTCTTTTGGAATATAGGCCATACCATGACCGACTTCTTCATAGGTACTCATCATGATGATTGTATCATAAGCAGGTGTCAACTTTTGTTCATACAGCTCCTTAAGAACTCCGACAAGTGCGGATACACTGATTTTATCGTCTAAAAAGCGTGATTTGATAAATCCGCTATCGGTGATTTGAACCTTTGGATCAATAGCTACAAAATCTCCGTTTTGAATGCCTAGCTTTTGTGTATCCTCTTTTGATTTGACAACTTCATCAATGCGGACTTCCATATTGTCGATGGTTCTCTGTTTACTAGAAGCGTCTTTATATACATGGGCAGCCGGAGAAGTGGATAAGATCGTTCCACTATATGCTTTGCCATCTCTTGTATAAATACGACAATATTCACCGTCAAGGGTTGGAATAAGTGGACCACCTAAATTGGTAAGCGCTAGTTTTCCATCTGCTTTAATAGAGCGTACCATAAGTCCTAAGGTATCGCAATGGGCACAAAGTCCGACTGTTTTATCATGACTTTTCCCTTCTACATAAATGAGCAGATTTCCTTTATTGGTGCGCTTTGTACGATACCCCATGGATTGTACTTCCTGTTCTACAAAGGAAATTGCTTGTTGCGTATAACCGGTAGGAGAGTCGATGGATAATAACTCCTTGGCAAATTGTAACACATATTCTTTCTGCATAATGTCCTCCTTTAATTTAAAATATATACACCATCACTGCCGTCGATTTCTTTAACCTTGACCTTGATGATTTCATCAATCGAGCTTGGAATGTTTTTTCCGATATAATCGGCGCGAATCGGTAATTCCCGATGCCCGCGATCTACCAAAACGGCGAGCTGAATTTCTTTGGCACGCCCGAAATACATGATCGCGTCCATGGCAGCTCGAACGGTTCTTCCTTTAAATAAAACGTCGTCTACTAGGATTACTTTTTTATCTTTTACGGGAAGATTGGCTTTTGGCAGTGGAGATGGATTTACATGGTCGTCGCGCCAATGGAAAACATCAAGGGCGTAGCATTCGAGCTGCTTTCCTTCTACTTGGGCGATATGCTCGCATAAGCGCTTGGCTAATACCTCACCACGTGTTTTGATTCCGACCAATACAATATCCTCGATTCCTTTGTTGTGTTCGATAATTTCATGTGTAATACGGCGCAAAGAGCGCTGCATTCCTAAGGCATCTATGATTTCCTTCAATTTTTAAAACCTGCCTTTCTTTCATTACTTTTAGTATAGCGAATTGCCTGCTTTTCTGCAATCCTTTCCAAGAATAAGAGAGTATTTTCGTTTGATAAGACAGTGCTTTTGATGGATTGATATGGATAAAAGGATAGTTTTTTGATTGGAATGCTAAAAAAGTAGAGGATAGCGGTGGATATATGTTTTGCGGATATAGAAACATTTGATGGGGAATGGTATAATAGGCGTGTTGATGCAAAGAAAAATATCAAGGTATGAAATAATATAGATTTCATGAAAAATATTAAAAATGTGAGGAGTTATAGAAATATGATACATGTGCTTTTCGTATGTCATGGTAATATTTGCCGCAGTACCATGAGTCAGTTCGTGATGCAGTATTTAGTTGAAGCGCAGCAGCTGCAAGATCAATTTTATATTGATTCAGCAGCTACCAGTCGTGAAGAAATCGGCAATGATGTACACTATGGTACAAAGGCTAAATTAAGGGAAATGAATATACCGTTCACGCATCACGCTGCTCGCCAAATGACGAAAAAGGACTATATGGATTTCGATTATTTAATCGGTATGGACGAAGCCAATTTGCGCAATATGCAGCGTATTAGCGGTGGCGATCCACAGCATAAGATATATAGCTTGTTAAGCTTTGCTGGTCGCAGAGATAGTATCGCAGATCCTTGGTACACCGGAAATTTTGATGCAACCTTTCAAGATGTATGGAAAGGCTGTACGGCATTATTGGAAACATTAAAAAAAGAACTTTAGTGTTGGTTATGATAAGTCAGGAATGAATAGAGGGAAGCAGATAGAAAATATCGGCTTCCCTTTTTATCAAAAATATCAATATTTTTATAGTACGTAATTTCAATCATTTGCTAATTACATAGTAGTAGTATTTATAGGTTATAGTAGCTTTATTTCTGACCTATACCTTTTAAGCTTTCGCATATCCTTAACCAAATATGGCAATGTGATGTTCGGCATGTATGAAGTATATTTTCTATACGAAAGCTGTTTTTACTACTCTCATTGTTTAAGCAACTGTTAAATCCATAATATATGGTTATTGATTGCCTTTATCGCTTTCGTTTGAATCCATTGCTGTTTCGTCCATTGCCGCATGAATCATTTTTTGTGTAATGGTAAACTCTGCTTTTTTACCGGAAGCCGCCTCTACCTTAAGGGTATAGGTAGCAGTGTTATCAGCATTGAGTAAAAAGTAGACGGTGAAGTCGCCTTTTTGAATGTCAATAGGACCGACGTTTGTTGTTGCACCATCTGTTAGATAAATTTTACCGTTTTCATCTCCGCTGCAAGTTAAATCTAAACGCAGCATATCATCATCAAGAGAGGCCTCCAAGCCGGATAGTGTAGCATCATAATCACCTTTTCGCTCACTCTCCTTTACTATCTCTTTTTGGTTGGAGGGAGTGGAAGCGGTATTGTCTTTTTCCTTCTTTGCTTGATCCTGCTTTGCATCATTCTTTGAGGTAGCTTCCTGTTGTGATGTGGAGGTTTGCTGTGAAGATTTTTCGGGCTTAAGCTTTTCCTCCTTACTACAACCTGCTAGTCCGAATACAAGTGCTGCGATAAAGCATACCACGAATAGTTTTTTCCATAATACAATTTGTTTTTTCATAGCTATCATAAGCATGGAATCCCATACTTCTCCTTAGCTTTATTGTATCACGCTTTTCTTTAAAAACAATATATAAGAGTATTGCATAGCCATCAGAAATGCAAAAGACCTACTAGGAAAAAGCAGGTAAAAATTGTGAAAAAAATAACGAATATCGGAAATCGAAAATGCTTAACGCTTTCATATAAATTTATGTTTTAAATTTATTGCTTTTATCGAAAATGCGAGTATAATAGGTTTTTGTTTTTGGAGGAAATACTATGGATTCTTATGGTTTTTTATTAGACGTTGCGCTTATTTTGATAAGTACAAAGCTATTTGGCTTAATAACAAAGCGTATTGAAATGCCTCAGGTTGTTGGGGCGTTGTTAGCCGGAATTATTTTAGGTCCGGGTATGTTAGGAATTCTGCATGAAACAGAATTTATGAATCAGATTGCGGAGATCGGTGTTATCGTGCTGATGTTTTCCGCCGGTTTGGAAACGGATATGGAGGAGCTTAAAAAGACCGGAGGCTCCAGCTTCGTAATTGCGGTCATCGGTGTACTTGTACCTCTTGCCTTCGGTTATGTGCTGACTTCTTTCTATAATACCAGTCCAAATGCCTTTTTGGAAAATATGTTTATCGGTATTATCTTAACAGCAACCTCCGTAAGTATTACAGTTGAAACCCTAAAGGAAATGGGCAAGCTGAATACAGCAAGTGGAAATGCAATTTTAGGAGCTGCCTTAATTGATGATATCTTGGGGATTATCGGATTAACTGTAATTACCGGAATGGCAGATACAAGTGTAAATCTTATGGCTGTATTGTTGAAAATCGTATTGTTCTTTGTATTTAGTGGTGTGGTTGGCTTCTTTGCTAGAAAGCTTGTTAAGTATTGGTTTGATCGCCACGATAATACTTTGCGTAGATTTTCCGTATTATCATTTGCATTCTGCTTGATTTTCGCTTATGTTGCAGAGCACTTCTTTGGTGTAGCCGATATTACCGGAGCCTTTATTGCCGGTTTGATTATTTCCAATACAAGTAAATGTACGTATGTAGCATCACGTATCGAAACTTTATCTTATATGCTGATTTCACCGGTTTTCTTTGCTAGCATCGGATTGAAGGTCGTATTACCAGAACTAAGTACACAAATCTTGATCTTCTCTATCTTGCTTTGCGTTGCTGCATTGTTATCGAAAATTATCGGTTGTGGTTTAGGAGCTCGTTGCTGCGGCTTTACAAATGTACAGAGCGTACGTATCGGTGTCGGTATGATTTCACGTGGTGAGGTTGCCTTAATTGTTGCGTCTAAAGGAATTGCATTGGGACTTATGCAGGAGCAATTCTTCGGACCGGTTATCATCATGGTTGTATTCACTACGGTAATTACACCAGTATTATTGAAATTTGTCTTTAAGGAGCGTGCAAATGATCCGGATATTGCGGCTGTTCATAGTGAATTGCTTGAGCATTATGAAGAAGTAGAGGCTTACGAGGCTGCTTCTCAGGCGATGTTGGATCAGCATATTCGTATGAAAGAAAACGAAGCAACTCAAGAAAGTTAGATGTCCGATTGCGACATCTTTTTCTTTATGTGGAGAAATTATAAAATGTAAAAAATAGTTACTTATTTTTCAAGTTCTATGGTAAAATAGTAACGTTTCGTATATTTCTGCTAGTATGGTGCAGATGTTTCTACCCCAAGCCAGACACTTTGGGACTACGAATCAGTTTTTGTAATGAATGCTGATTCTCGTAAATCTGGTTGTGAGAGTTTTTATTTTGGAGGAAGTATGGAAGAAAACAAAAAAGACACAATTTATCAACTCGATGGTACCGTACCATTGAAAAAGGCGATTCCACTTGGAATCCAGCATATCTTAGCAATGTTCTTAGGGAACATTTCACCATTGATCATCATTTGCGGAATGCTGCAAATGAGTGGTGCATTGAAGATGACCTTGATTCAGAATGCGATGTTTGTTGCCGGTGTAGCGACGCTGATTCAGCTTTATCCGATTTGGAAGGTTGGAGCACGCTTGCCAATCGTTATGGGAACAAGTTCCGGCTTTATTGGTACGGCAAAAGCAATCGGTGCATCGTTTGGATACGGTGCTTTGATGGGGGCAAGCTTTATCGGTGGTATTTTCGAGATGGTGCTGGGCTTCTTTATTAAGCCATTGCGCAAATTGTTTCCACCTGTTGTTACCAGTCTTGTAATCATTTCTATCGGTTTATCCTTATTGCCGGTTGGAATTAACTATTTCGGTGGTGGCAGCGGTGCAGCTGATTTCGGTGCACCGAATCACTTGTTGGTTGGTACTTTTGTTATTATCGTTATTTTGGTTGCTAAGCAATTTAAAGGAACGATCAATAATGCTTCGATCCTAATCGGTATCGTAGCCGGGTATCTTTTGGCAATCTGTCTTGGTATGGTAGATTTCACACAGGTTAAAGAAGCTAGTTGGATTGCTTTTCCACAGCTTATGCCGGTAGGATTTGAGTTTAATATGCAGGCAATTATCGCCATGGGAATTATGTTTGTTGCAACAACGGTAGAAACGATTGGAGATACCAGTGGAATCTGTAATGGTGGTTTGAATCGTGAGCCAAGTATTCGTGAATTGCAGGGATCTGTATTGGCAGATGGTTTTGGTTCTATTGTCGGTGCGCTTTTTGGGGTGCTGCCAAATACCTCCTTTTCTCAAAATGTCGGTTTGGTAACCGTAACTAAGGTCGTTAATCGCTTTGTCATTATGACCGGTGCCGTATTCCTATTGCTTTGTGGCTTCTGTCCGAAGCTGAGTGCATTATTTTCGGTAATGCCACAGTCTGTGCTGGGAGGAGCTGCGGTTATTATGTTTGCGATGATTTTAGTAAGTGGTATTCAATCTCTTACCAGACAGCCACTAACAGAACGTGATGGCTTGATTGTTGCATTGGCAATCGGAATCGGGGTTGGAATCGGAAATGTACCTGCGGTGCTTGCTCAGCTTCCGGAATGGGTAAGCAATATCTTCGCTCAAAACGGTATCATCATGACCTTTGTAATTGCAACGGTATTAAATTTGATTTTGCCAAAGCGTGCAGAGGATAAGGCGAAGGAAGTACAGCTAAGCGAGGAATAAGATGAAGATTTTTCTAACCGGTGAAAAGGGAGTAGGAAAATCCACATGTATTCAAGAAATTATCAAGGAGTGTCAGATAAGCGTTTGTGGCTTTATGACACTTCCTTTTTATGAAGAAAATAAGCGTGTTGGCTTTATGTTGCATGCTCTAGTGGATAGAGAAATCAATGATGTACGTTTTTCAAAACAAAAAGAGGTAATTCCCAATGTTTTCAATAGCTTTGGGGTTGAGGTGTTAAAGGAATGCTTGCATTATCGGAATCGTTTTTTGATTTTAGATGAAATCGGCTTCTTAGAACAAAATGAAACAGCATATTTAGCACAGCTTAAAGAAAATATTGATGCCTTTAATAACATTATTGGTGTTTTACGCAAATGTGATATACAATATATAGTAGAGATAAAAAAACGGAAAGATGTCTTGCTTTTGGATTTTGACAAGCTGTCAAAAAACGAGGTTAAGACCTTACTGAAAATGTATGTGGAGGATAGCTTATGAAAAAAATGACGGCTTTCTGCCTTGCAGTCATGATGAGCCTTTCTTTGTTTGGTTGCAGCCAAGCGCAGCAGGTAGAAGGAATTACAATCGTTGATCAAGGTGGACGTAAGGTAACGTTGGAAAAACCGGCGGAAAAAGTTGCAAGCGGCTATTATATCGCTACAACAACGATCATCGGCTTAGGTGGAGAGGACATGCTTACCGGTGTGGAAATGAAGGCGGAAACGCGCCCGATTTATAAAGCGGCAGCTTCGAAGCTCTTAGATTTGCCGGCTTTGGGAAATAAAAAGATGTTTCATGTGGAAGAATGTGCAAAAGCAGATCCGGACGTTGTTTTTTTGCCGGTAAGCTTAAAGGAATATGCAGCACAGCTTGAGGAATTGGGAATCGCAACGGTTTTATTAAATCCGGAAACCCAGGAGCAGTATGACGAGGCGGTTCAAATCATTGCTAAGGTATGCGGTAAGGAAGAGGCTGCGGAAGATTATTTTGCTTATCGTAAGGAATTGTATGATACGTATTTGGATTTTGAGGCAGATGACAGTAAGCAAGTATATATGGCAGGACTTGATTTGCTTCAGGCTGCGGGTAAGGATATGTATCAGGCAGAGGTGATTCATGATGCAAAAGGCATCAACGCTTATGCGCAGGAAGGTAATCGTGGCTGGCAAAGCATCAATGTGGAAACTCTATTATCCTTAAATCCGGCTTATATCCTACTTGAAAACGGAGGAATAACAAGCGAGGAAGTGTATGCGGATGAAAGTCTGCAAGAACTGAGGGCAGTTAAAAATAAACAGGTATATGTTTTTCCCAGTGCTTTGGAAACATGGGATACCCCAAACCTTTCCAGTTGTTTAGGAACATTATGGTGTGCTGCGATTCTTTATCCGCAAGAGGTTTCTATGGAGGCTGTGGAAAAAGAGGCAATAGACTTCTACAAGCAGTTTTATGATATTGATGTAACAGGAGAACAATTAGGTTTCTGATATGAAAAAGGGAATGATGGCAGCGCTCTTGTTTACAACAATGTTGGCGGCTTTATTTATAGGACGATATGGCAGCAGCATAGAGGAGGTTTTGCAGGCATTTATGCAGCAAGGAGATATGCTTACGCAAAGGCTAATATGGAACATACGTATGCCACGCATGCTGCTTGTGGTAATGAGTGGAGGAGCCCTTGCTGTTTCCGGCTATATCTTTCAAACGATTTTCAAAAATCCCTTAGCTAGCGGTGATGTTATTGGGGCAGCAAGTGGCTGTTCTTTAGGAGCGGCAATTGCCATTTTAACTGCCGGAGGTATGTTTGCCTTGCAGCTGTATTCCTTTCTTGGAGGAATGCTGGCAGTAGTATTAACGATGCTGTTGGCACATCGTATAAAAGGAAATCGTGTGTTGAATCTCGTTGTAATCGGTATTGTTGTACAAGCAATCATGAGTGCTGCTTTGATGCTTTTAAAAATCAGTGCTGATCCAAACCAAGAGCTTGCCAGTATAGAATATTGGTTGATGGGAGGCTTTTCCAATGCTACTTGGACAAGTGTCGGAATTGCGTTCATCTTGATTGCGGTTAGCTTAGCTTTGCTGTATCTTTTTCGTTGGCAAATACAAATGCTGGCTTTTGGTGAGGAAGCAAGAACCATGGGAATTTCCACACGAATGATAACTGTGATTGCTTTGCTGTTAGCCACTTTGCTTGTTTCCAGTGTGATAAGCTTTGCCGGTGTGGTAAGCTGGGTAGGTCTGCTGATTCCGCATATCGTACGTCAAATACATAAACAGATGGTTTCAAAAAGCCTGGGTTTTACCTTTTTATGTGGTGCTTGGTTTTTATTAGTCTGTGATATTCTTTCACGTTCGTTATTTGTAATCGAATTGCCGATCAGTATTTTAACAAGTCTTTTCGGGGCGGTATGTTTGCTTGTGCTTTTTGTGAAGGGAAGATTGCGATTATGATTCGGGTAAGACAATTATCACTTTGCTTGCAAAAGCAAAAAATACTAGAAAGCATTAGCTTTACGCTTCATAAAGGGCGCATGGTTATGCTGCTTGGAGAAAACGGAGCAGGTAAAACCAGCTTATTAAAAAGTATGTTGCGCTATTATCCATTAAGTGGCGGACAAGTTTTATATTGTGGCATTGATTGTGCTGCCTTACGTGATAAAGAGCATGCGGCAATCTTTAGCTATGCTGCACAGATGAAAGAGCTGGTTGAAGATATGCTTGTGGAGGACTGCATCGTAGCAGGACGTACACGCTGCTTATCCGTATTGGCAATGCCTAAGAAACAGGATTATGAAGCAGTGGACAGCTGGCTGAAAAAATTAAATATTGAGCATTTAAAGGGCAAGTATTTACATGAAATCAGTGGCGGTGAGCTACAGCTTGTATATTTAGCGAAGGCATTGATACAAGATGCACAGGTGATGCTGATGGACGAGCCCTGCACATATTTGGATATCCATAAGCAGCATGTCTTTATGGAAAAGATAAAGGAGCTGAAGGGAGAGGAGAAAAGCATTCTTATGAGCATGCACGATCCCCGTCTTGCCTTGGCTTATGGAGATGAAATTTTAATTTTACATGAAGGAAGTCTATACGCCCATCTGCGTAAGGAAGATGGAAATATGAAAGAGCAGCTTTATGAAGCTTATAAGGAATTGTATGGCAGCAGCTTTGCTGTTGATACAAAGGAAGATCGAATATAAAAAAGGAGAGATACTTATGCTGCGTATTCAACAATATGTTAAAGCACAATCGCTAGAGGAAGCTTATACGTTGCTAACTAAAAACCGCAACAATCAAATTCTTGGTGGTATGTGTTGGCTGAAAATGGAGGATCGCCTGATTCCCTGTGCGATTGATTTAGGTGATTTGGGATTGGACAAAATTGAAGAAAGTGAAGATGTATTTACCATCGGCGCAATGACAACATTGCGAGCTTTAGAAACACATGCTTCCTTGAATGCATGGTGTGATCATATTATTCGTGATAGTGTAAAGGATATCGTTGGTGTACAGCTGCGTAATTTAGCAACTCTTGGTGGCAGCCTGTATTCCCGCTTTGGCTTTTCTGATGTATTAACTGTTTTTTTATGCTTGGATTGTGATGTCGTGCTTTATCATGGCGGAGTCATACCATTAGCGAAATTCGTACAGATGCCATATATGCGAGATATCATTACCCATGTGATCGTACATAAAAACAAAGAGCGAAAGGCATTTGCCTGCGTACGTAAAAGTGCAACGGATTTATCACTATTAAATATATCCGCAAGCACGTATGAAAAAGGCTATGTAATTTGTGTTGGAGCACGACCATATAAGGCGGTACGTTTCGAGATTGAAAAGTTAGCAGTCGAAGAGGTTTGCCAAGTGGTAAGTGAGCAGGTAGAACTTGATGATAATATGCGTGCTAGTAAGGAATATCGCCGAAAATTAGTAGGGGCTTTATGCAGACGAGTGTTAGAGCAATTGGAGGGAAAGGTATGCAAGTAAGTATTCATGTAAACGGAACACTTATCAAAGATGATATTCAGCCGGATATGGTGTTGCTTGATTTTTTAAGAGCGCATGGCTATTTTAGTGTGAAGCGTGGTTGTGAAACAACAAACTGCGGACTTTGTACAGTGTGGGTAGATGAAAAGCCTATTCTTTCTTGTAGTATGTTAGCTGTTCGTGTAGATGGAAAAAAGGTTACTACCTTAGAGGGATTAGAAAAGGAAGCACATGAATTCGCACAGTTTATGGCGAAGGAAGGTGCTGAGCAATGCGGATATTGTTCTCCTGGCTTTATTATGAATGTGCTTGCTATGGAACGTGAGCTAAAGAATCCAACCCGTGAGGAAATTAATCATTACTTAGCAGGAAATTTATGCCGTTGCACTGGCTATATGGGACAGATGCGAGCTTTGGAAAAGTATTTCGCACGTCATAAGGAGGCATAGGATCATGAAATATATCAACCAGCCTATCGTGAAAAAAGATGCGTATGCTCTACTTAGTGGAAAACCGGTTTATTGCGATGATCTGGCATTAAAGGACTGCTTGATTATTAAGCTTTTACGCTCCCCTCATGCACATGCCAAAATTCGTAGCATTGATACAACAAGCGCTTTGCGCATTCCCGGTATTGTAGCTATTTATACATATAAAGATGTACCATCATCTCGTTTTACCTTAGCAGGACAATCCTATCCAGAGCCTTCTCCATACGATCGTAAGATCTTAGATGAAATTGTGCGTTATGTAGGAGATGAAGTCGCGATTGTTGTAGGAACAGATGAGAGTTGCTGCGAAAAAGCGATGAAGCTTATCAAGGTTGATTATGAAGTATATGATGCGGTAATTGATTTTCGTCAGGCAATCGATCATTCGGTAGTCGTACATAAGGAAGATGACTATAAAATGCTTTGTGAGATTGGAAATGAGCGTCAGCGTAATATCTGTTGCAGCGGAGCAAGTGTAATCGGTGATGTTGAGCGTGTTTTAGCGGATTGTGATGTGGTGTTGGAACGAGTTTATCATACGAAGGCCAATGCACAGGCAATGATGGAAACCTTCCGCAGTTATGCATATATAGATGCCTATGAGCGCTTAAATGTAGTAAGCTCTACACAGATTCCTTTCCATGTTCGCCGGATCTTATCCAATGCATTGGAAATTCCGAAAAGTAAGATTCGTGTTGTAAAGCCACGCATCGGTGGTGGCTTTGGAGCTAAACAAACCGGCTGCTGTGAAATTTTTGCGGCTTTTGTAACATGGAAACTTAAAAAGCCAAGTAAAATTGTATATACACGCGAAGAGACCTTTACAGCCAGCAATTCACGTCATGAAATGCAGATGCGTGTGAAAATCGGTGCTGATAAAGAAGGTATCATCAAAGCGATTGATTTGTATACCTTGTCCAATACCGGAGCGTATGGAGAGCATGCACCTACAACGGTCGGTTTATCCGGACATAAGTCCTTACCGCTTTATAATCATGTGGAAGCAAGTCGTTTTACGTATGATGTAGTATATACCAATACGATGCAAGCCGGTGCTTATCGAGGCTATGGGGCAACACAAGGTTTGTTTGCGGTAGAATCCATTGTAAATGAGTTGGCAGATGAGCTGCAAATTGATCCATGTGAGCTGCGCTTGAAGAATATGGTTCGTGAAGGGGAAGTTATGGGGCAGTATTACAATGAAAAACTTCAAAGCTGTACATTGGATCGCTGTCTGTTAAAAGCGATGGAAATGATCGATTGGAAGAACAAGCCGTTAAAGCGTGATATGGGGGATAAGGTACGTGGTTTAGGTGTTGCACTTGCTATGCAGGGATCCGGTATTGCTAATATTGATATCGGTACTGTAGATATTAAATTACAAGATGATGGTTTTTATACGTTATCCATTGGCGCAACCGATATGGGAACAGGCTGTGATACGGTTTTAGCGCAAATAGCAGCTGAATGTTTGGAATGTGATATTGATCAAATCGTAACCCTTGGTGTAGATACCGATGCTTCTCCTTATGATACGGGCTCCTACGCATCGGCAACAACCTATGTAACGGGTATGGCTGTGGTAAAGGCTTGCGAGGAATTAAAACAAAAAATGATTGTTGAAGCGAGTGTTTTTATGGAGGTTGATCCTTCGCATATCAGCTTTGATGGCAATATGATTTATGCCATTGAGGATCATAAAGAAATGAGCCTAAAGGATTTTGCAGATGCATGCTTTGGCGGACATAAAGGAATTGCGATGATAGCTAGTGCATCGCATGTTTCACCAACTTCACCGCCTCCGTTTATGGTAGGTATTACCGAAGTTGATGTCGATAAGGCAACCGGTGAAATTACTTTACATGACTATGTTTCTGTTGTGGATTGTGGTACGATCATCAATAGTAATCTTGCTCGCATTCAAGCTGAGGGAGGCATTGCGCAAGGAATCGGCATGGCTTTATATGAAGATATTACATATTCTACGTCCGGTAAAATGCGTAATAATTCTTTTATGCAATATAAAATACCAACACGTATGGACGTTGGAAAGATTCGAGTTGATTTTGAAAGCAGCTATGAAAGCAGTGGACCATTTGGAGCAAAATCCATCGGAGAGGTTGTTATCAATACACCGGCTCCAGCGATTGCCTCTGCTTGTGCACATGCAACCGGATTTCAAGTGCGTACCTTACCGATTACCGCTGAAAAGCTGCTGTTGAAAAAAGATGAAGATTGATTTGATCATTCCGGCGGCTGGTTTTGCCAGTCGCTTTCCTGTAAATAAACTGCTTTACTCTTTGCATGGAAAATGTATATTGGAGCATGTTTTAGATGTAGTAGAGCAATTGGATTTTCATGCTATTTATGTGGTTACGCAGTATCCAGAGATAAAGCAGCTGCTAAGCAAACGAAAGGCTGTCTGTGTTTGGAATCCACAACCGCAAAAAGGCTTATCTTCTTCCTTGTTGGTGGGGTTGCAGGAATGTAAAGATGCAGATGCAGTAATGTTTTTGAATGGAGATATGCCATATATTAAGAAGGAAAGTCTTGTACGTATGATGGTGCTAGCAAGCGATGAGCATATTGTTTGTGGAAGATATCAAGGTATGATTCAAAACCCGATGCTTTTTCCGATTTGTTATCGTGAGGAATTGGAGAGGCTGTCGGGTGATCGGGGGGCAAAAGGGATAGCGCTATATCATTTAGAAAGCTGTCGGTTTGTAGAGTTAAGTGAAAAAGAGGTATGTGATGTCGATACCTTAGCTGATATTTATGAAAATTAGCATACGGATTGCTTCATAATAGTTTGTGAAGGTAGAAAAAAAGTATAATTACATTTATCTCTTTAGGGGATTGTGGTAAACTAAAGGAGTAAAATACATACATAAGGAGAGTTTGAAAATGAAACAGGATATGATTGTTATTTTAGACTTAGGAAGCAGTGAGAATACGACACTTGCCAGAGAAATTCGTGCTCTTGGTGTTTACAGTGAGATTCACCCGCATGATATTACGAAGGAAGAATTAAATCAATTGCCAAATGTTAAGGGTGTAATTTTGAATGGTGGAGAGCATCGTCATGTTGATGGTAAGGATATTGATGTTTTGCCGGAAATTTATGAAGCTGGCTATCCTGTGATTGCGATTGATCATGCTTTGGCATGCTGCGAGGTAAAATTAAGTGCTTATCCAACAGAAGAACAGCTGAAGGATTTTGTGTTTGCTACTTGTAAGGCAGAAGCGAATTGGAATATGAAGAACTTTGTTGCGGATCAAGTGGAACGCATTCGTTCGCAGGTTGGTGATAAAAAAGTATTGTTGGCATTATCCGGTGGAGTGGATTCTTCTGTTGTTGCGGCAATGCTGATCAAGGCTATTGGTAAGCAATTGGTGTGTGTGCATGTAAATCATGGCTTGATGCGTAAGGGCGAGTCTGAAAGTGTTGTGGAAGTATTTAAAAATCAAATGGACGCAAATCTTGTTTATGTTGATGCAAGTGAACGTTTTTTGAAAAAGCTTGAAAATGTTGACGATCCCGAAGCAAAGCGTAAGATTATCGGTGCTGAGTTTATTCGCGTTTTTGAGGAAGAGGCTCGTAAATTGGAAGGAATTGATTTCTTAGCACAAGGAACGATTTATCCGGATATTGTGGAGAGTGGGACAAAGACTGCGAAGGTAGTTAAATCACATCATAATGTGGGCGGTCTTCCTGAAGATTTGGAATTTGAATTGGTAGAGCCATTGTATTATCTGTTTAAAGATGAAGTACGTGCATGTGGTGTGGAGCTAGGTTTACCTCATGATATGGTATATCGTCAGCCATTCCCGGGACCGGGCTTAGGTGTTCGCTGTCTTGGAGCGATTACAAGGGAACGTTTGGAGGCAGTTCGTGAATCTGATGCGATTCTTCGTGAAGAATTTGCGAAGAGTGGTTTGGATCAAAAGGTTTGGCAGTATTTTACCATTGTTCCTGATTTTAAATCCGTTGGTGTGAAGAATAATGCTAGGTGCTTTGAGTATCCGGTGATTCTGCGTGCGGTGAATACGATTGATGCAATGACGGCTTCTATTGAACAGATTGATTGGGCAATCTTGGAGAAGATTACAGATCGTATTTTGAAAGAGGTACCGAATGTAAATCGTGTGTGCTATGATTTGACACCGAAACCATGCGGAACGATTGAGTGGGAATAATTTCAGAGGTCGAAAAAAGCCCGGAATGACTGGGTTTTCTAAGGTTTGATGCCCTCTGTGGCAACAAAATGGCAACATTTTTTCATTATTCATAAAAAGAGAGCTAACTGATTTTGATTAGTCAGTTGGCTCTCTTTTTCTTTTTATTATTATTCTGTGCAACAAACGCCCTCTCCCGTGGCCTACAAGTGAGAGGGTCAAACGAGATCCTGGGGTGGCATCTTCACATAGTGCTGGGTCTTGTCAAACTCGGGATAGTGGTAGCGCCACTTATCGTAGTCCTCCTTAGAGATTTCGCCCGCCTCCAACAGGGCAACGGCCTGCTGCCAAGAGCAGAGCATCTCGTGTAGCCGGGCAGCGTCCTTGTTCTTTCGCACATCGACCTTCAAGCAGACTTCTCCATCCATCTCGCTGACCTTGAGCCCATAGTTGTCCTCCAAGGTAAACAGAGTATGCATGAGGCCCACATAGGAGTCTATGTCCGGGACGGAGAGTGCATGGGGTGAGACATCCAGCACCTCAGCCAGGGCAGCGGTCAGATCTGCCTTTGGGGTTCTTGATCCTGTTTCGTACTGTGCAAGGCGCACATCAGCAGACTTCTCCGGGAAGCCCAGTGACATGCCAAGATATTTTTGTGTCATCCCCCGCAGGAGACGGAAAAAGTGAATTCGTTCACCAATCGCCATATCATCAACTCCAATCGTTAGCTGTCTCTAAAAAAAGCGTAGCAGAAATGCTTAGGAAAGTCAAGAGGATACTAAACAATTTTATTTAATTTATTTTGCGTGCACCGATTGACATAAGCTATTATGCTTAGTGTAATGACAATGAACAAAGCGTATTTGCTTAGTTGGAATAACTGAAGAAACTTTTTTCAAAATTCTTGGGTGCAAAATCTGAAAAAAGTGGCAGTAGAGAGTAAGGAGGTCTTTATGAAAAACAAAATTGGCAGACAGAAACAATCCACAAGGAAAGGAAGGTATTTTATTTATGCAGAAACAGAGCTTTATGCGAGCAGACGAAGTTGCTCAGGAATTGGGCATCTCCAAATCCCACGCCTACAAGGTAATCCATGAGCTTAACGAAGAATTGCAGGAGAAAGGATATTTGACCATCTCCGGCCGTGTCAATCGAGAATTCTTTAGGGAGAAGTATTACTATACCAAAACAGCAAAGGAGGAGTCATAATGGCCGTTTACAAGGAAGAAAAAACCGGCACCTGGAGAGCAGTTTATCGCTATACCGATTGGAATGGTGAGCGGAAGCAGACCCAAAAGCGCGGTTTTAAGACTAAGCGAGAGGCGCAGGCCTGGGAGCGTGAACAGGTTCATAAAACCAGCGCTGATCTGGATATGAACTTCAAAAGCTTTGTGGAACTTTACACAGCGGATATGAAGACCCGTCTCAAGGAAAACACTTGGGCCACAAAGGAGCATATTATCCGCACCAAGCTGCTCCCCTACTTCGGCAAGCTGAAGATGTGTAACATCACTGCCCAGCAGATTATCACCTGGCAGAACGAGATGCTGAACCACAAGGATGAAAAGGGGCAATCCTATTCACCTGTGTACCTTAAGACGGTCCACAATCAGCTTAGCGCCATCTTCAACCACGCAGTACGGTATTACAATCTCCATGATAACCCTTGCAAAAAGGCTGGCAGTATGGGGAAAAAGAAAAACCGAGAGATGATGTTCTGGACTAAGGAGCAGTATTTGAAATTTGCCGAGGTGATGATGGATAAACCGCTATCCTTCTATGCCTTTGAGATGCTTTACTGGTGCGGTATCCGAGAGGGAGAACTTCTGGCTTTGACTCCGGCAGATTTTGACTTTGAGAAGCACACCGTTACCATCAACAAATCATATCAGCGGCTAAACGGGCAGGATTTGATTACCACTCCAAAGACGGAAAAGAGCAATCGTGTCATTACTATGCCGCAGTTTCTGGCAGAGGAAATTCAGGATTACCTCAAAATGCTCTACGGAATTGGAGCAGATGACCGAATGTTCACCGTCACCAAGAGTTATCTCCACCGGGAGATGGATAGAGGTTCCAAAGAGGCTGGAGTCCCGCGTATCCGAATCCACGATATTCGTCACAGCGCGGTTTCGCTTTTGATCGACATGGGGTTTTCCGCCACAGCCATCGCAGATCGGGTAGGTCATGAGAGCATCGACATCACTTACAATTATGCACACCTGTTTCCGTCCAAACAAACGGAAATGGCAGATAAATTGAATATGGAAAGGAGCAATTAAAAATGTCAGCAAAAAATTTGGATAAGCACAACCGTTGGAGGAACAAGACTGTAGCCTTCCGGGTCTCCCCTGAGGAGGATGCCCAGATTGAAACAGCAGTCAAGCTCACCGGACTGACCAAGCAGGATTATATCATTCGTCGGCTGCTCTGCCGGGATGTGGTGGTACAGGGAAATCCAAGAGTCTATAAGGCACTGCGAGATCAGCTGGTTGCTGTGCTGGGCGAGCTGCGCCGGATTGAAGCCGGGCAAGGCGTAAATGAGGAACTGTTGGACACCATTCAGATGATCACAACCATTATGAAAGGAATGCAGGAGGATATTGCCTATGACCGATGAGAAAAAGAAAATGACCGCCCAGGGTTCATCTGTTGGCGCAGATGGTGGGCAGTCAATCTCTAAAAACTCTGACATTAGTATAACCACTTCCAAGGAAGAAATCAACGATGAAGTTGTAAATCCTCAGGAAAGCCTGGAAGAAATGTACCGCAAGATACAGCGCATGAGCGACCCAGCTTACCTGCACACTGTAACCCTGGATGAGCTGATGGATAATGTATTTGAGGTAAAGTCCGCAGTGATTGAAAACCTGCTCTATACCGGAGCATATATCCTTGCCGGAGCGCCCAAAATCGGCAAATCTTTTCTGGTGGCGCAGATCGCCCACCATGTCAGCACCGGGCAGGATTTGTGGGGCTACAAGGTTCATCAGGGGACGGTACTTTACCTTGCACTTGAAGATGACAAAAGCCGTTTGCAGCGCCGGATGTTCCGTATGTTTGGTGTGGAGGGGACAAGCTCTCTCCACTTTGCTACCAGTGCCAAGATGATCGGTAGCGGTCTGGATGAACAACTTGAAAAATTTGTCCGGGAACACAGTGACACCAAGTTGATTATCGTGGATACCCTGCAAAAAGTCCGGGAGATGGTAAGCGACAATTACAGCTATTCCAGCGATTATGAGGTGATTGGAAAACTGAAACAATTTGCAGACCGGCATGGAGTTTGCATCCTGATTGTCCACCACACCAGAAAGCAGCCTGCGGGAGATAGCTTTGAGAAGATTTCCGGCACCACCGGACTGTCGGGCTGTGCAGATGGGGCACTCATCATGCAGAAAGAAAAACGAACTGACGGAAAGGCTACACTGGAAATCAGTGGACGGGATCAGCCGGATCAGCGGCTGTATCTAAGCAAAGACCAGGAGCGTTTGGTATGGCTACCTTGACCATGCAGAGAATGAGCTTTGGAAGCAACCTCCGGACCCGGTGCTGGAAGCGGTAGCGAAGATCATATCTGACGAGAACCGTGAGTGGGAAGGCAGCCCCACAGAGCTTGCCGAAGCCCTTCGGTTGGATATGGCAGTGAACCGCCTTACCAAACATTTGAATGTGAATGCCAGCCGCCTGCTGGAAGAACATCAGGTGAAGTACGAAAACAAAACCAAGCACGCCGGACGGCGTATTAGGCTGACTTATATGGTGGTAGAAACATCTGCGTTTGAAGTAATCGAGTAAAGCGCGACGCTTGCAACGGTCGCGACGGTGTTTTGAGGGGTACTCTCTGCACCGTTGCGACCGTCGCCACCGTTGCAGAAAAGAAAATATGAGGTGGTGTTTCGCCACCCCATCTTTCTAGGTGAGCCCTATTTTAGGGCGTACCATGTAAACATTAAGGAGTAGCCCTCATGCCTTGAAACCGGGGCACAGGGTGCGAAGTAAAAGCAAACAATGAGAAAGAATTTTGCTCTCGCATCTAGCGAGGGCTACTGTGTTTCGCGGTAGCCATCAGGCGTAAGGGTGGAACGATTTGTTCCATGGCATCTTAAAGGGGACGGCGCTTTGGCGTACCCTTTCAAAGCGTTCGCAGAACGCGCAGCCACAGAATGAAATTCTGTGTTCAAAAGGGGCTTGGGGGCGCTGCCCTCAACAAGCAGACGGCAGGAAATGTGAGTGTGTATTAACACTCGCATTGCTTGCCGGATTTGTGTGTGGATAGCCACACGCATTGCTTGCCAAGTTGGTTTTAATCTTTTTGGGTAAATTGGTTTATGAAGAATAGAAGCTCTGACAACTTAGCGCCGAGAAAGCATAGGAAGAATTTCAGTTTTCAGAGAAAGGTGCTAAAACCTGCAATGTTTCAATGTGTTAAATTGACTTTATTCGCGGTTTGGTATATACTATATTTTGTATAATTTTGTCAAAGCGACAGCTTTTATGGAAGTTCCAGAGCATATTTAGGAGGCCTTATGATGGAGTATTGTTCAATCCGACAGATTTCTGAGAAATGGGGAATTTCCGTTCGCCGGATACAGGTACTTTGTGTTGAAAAGCGTATTCCTGGCGCTGTAAAAATTGGATATTCATGGGCAATTCCTGCAAATGCTGAAAAGCCAAAAGATGCTAGTGTGAAGTCTGGAAAATACGCAAAAAACGGCGTAATGCCTGATTAACAGAGGAGGTACAGTATGCCAGAGAAAATTCAATCTATTCCAGAAGCAAAATTACTGCTGGCCTCCTTACGCTCTGTAGGATATAACGAAGAAACTGCGATTGCGGATATTGTTGACAACTGTATTTCCGCTCAGGCCCATGAAATCAAGATCCTATTCGACTGGGCAAAGAGACGAATCGTGATTTCCGATGATGGTCTAGGCATGAGTGAAACAGATCTAATTGAGAATATGCGCATAGGCTCTTCTGATCCAAATAAAATCAGAGACGAATACGACCTGGGACGATTTGGTATGGGTATGAAAACAGCAGCATTCTCTCTTGGAAAGAAGCTGACTGTTGTTACAAAATCAGACTCTGTTGTAAGCAATGCCTCCTGGGATCTGGATCAGATTCCAGCGATTGGGTGGAGTCTGATTATTCGAGATGAAAGCGAAATCTCTGAGTTTTCATCCCAGATGGGTGAGCAAGGAACGATTGTTGTTATTGAGCATCTGGATCGTGTGATAGACAGCGATGACGAAAAGAAAGCCAAGAGTAAATTCTATCGGATTGCAAGTAAAACGGAGAAGCATCTAGCACTTACATTTCATCGATTTATTGAAGAAGATGATCTCGTTTTGGAGCTGAATGGCAATCCAATCAAGGCATGGAATCCGTTTATTTTGGAGAACAGCGCAACGCAGGAACTTCCTGAAGAATCGGTGTTTTCAAAAGACGGCAGCGCAGAAGTAACGATTCAGCCTTATGTCCTGCCTCATAAAACAAAATTCGCATCTGATGATGACTATCAAGCAGCGGGCGGCCCCAAAGGATGGAACTATCACCAGGGTGTTTATGTTTACAGAAACAGGCGCCTGATTATTTGTGGGACATGGTTTGACTACATAAAGAAGGAACCGGCATACAATCTGGCTCGTATTAAGATTGATATTACATCAGCCAGCGATGAGGATTGGAAGATCGATATCAAGAAGTCAACAGCATCGCTTCCCATCTATGTCAAGGAATCCGTAGAACGAGAGATTGATATCTGTACAGAAACCTCAGCTCGTGTATACAATTCGCGGGGAAGCTATTCAAAGTCCAATGTCAGTGTCCCGAATCTGGATTATGTATGGGAACAGAGGAAAAATAATGGTCGATATTCTTTCCATATCAACAGAAAGCACTCCTTGTTGAATAATATCAAGAAGCAGCTTGATGACCAGGGTAAAGCGACCTTGTCAGCATATCTCGCTCTGGTTGAGAACTTTGCTCCTTTCATGCAGTCTGGAGTTACAGATTCTTTGCAGAAAGGAAAAGCGGATACAGAACCGGATAAGACGTCTCTGGAATATAAGATGCAGATCAAAGAACTTACAGATATGATTAATCTCTTCTTGTCACAGGGATTTACTAAAGAAGAGACACAGTCCACGCTATTGGATATGGCAAATTATAGACATTTCCGGGAGGACATCATCAGATTGATGGAGGAAGCGCAATGATTAACGCCCCGAAAAATCTAAACGATATAGAAATTAGTTTATACAAAAGCGGCTACGGATTTTGCGAGAAGCTTGTAAAAGAGGAACACATGGACATTGCTACCGCAGTTGAACAGACAGCAGAGAAGTTCAGCGGTCTGAATCTGATTTCTGATATAGAATGCTTTAAGCACTTTCTCTTCAGTGAAGTAACAGCCTACACGGAACCTTCTATCGGTGTAATTAATCCCAATTTGGAAGACAAAACTTGGTGGGATGAACTTAAAAGAGAGCCTTCATTCAAGTCAGAATATTGGAGCCGCTATTACGACTATTTGGTGAATAAACCAGCTTGGAGTATTTCTGCTGTTGAGGATATCAACTCTTCCACTGATGAGATTATGAATGCCTTGGCAAATCCCAAACAAGGAACAGCCGCAGAGCGGATGGGCATGGTATTTGGTTATGTTCAGTCCGGTAAAACAGCCCATTATATCGGTATGATCAATAAGGCTTATGATGCTGGATATCGCATTGTAATTGTGCTGTCGGGTATTCATAACAGCCTGCGCAGCCAGACTCAATCCCGTATTGATGAAGAAGTTCTGGGATACGAAACAAGCCTAGAATACATCGGAGATATGACTCGAGAGCGAAACGTGATTGGTGTTGGCGTAGGGCCGCACAATCAGGTGGAAACCGTAGTCCAGTCGATTACGACTCGAGATGAAAAGGGTGACGTCAATAAAAAGACGGAAGGTGTATCTATGATGCCTCCGTTCATGATTGTTACAAAAAAGAATGCTTCTGTTTTGCGCAGAATTCTTCGATTTTTCCGAAAAAACCATTGTGCGGAGATTATAGACGAAAAAAAGAGAATTCCTGCGAAATATCCTGCACTCATTATTGATGATGAGGCAGATCAAGCTTCTATCAATACGAATGAAAGCTATGATGAGCACGGAAATGTTCTGGATGACTATAATCCTACTACCATCAATGGATTGATTCGGGAACTGCTGGGCATCTTTGAATGTCGTTCCTACATTGGTTATACTGCTACGCCCTTTGCCAATATTTTTATTCCTCCGCATATTGACGATGAAAAATATGGAACGGATTTTTTTCCCAGAGACTTTATTTACAGATCTCCAAGGGCAGATCAGTATGTTGGTGCAAGAGAGTTCTTTGGATTAGGCAATGACGAGGATATTCCCACGATGCCGCTTTATCGAAAAATCGTGGATGGAGCATCCTATCTTGGCAAGGGCACAAAATCTACTGATGAGGTTGGTGAACTTCCCAAGGAGCTTAAACTTGCAGTAAAATACTTTCTTCTGTCTACTGCACTTAGAAATTGCAGAGGACAAAGCAATAAGCCTAATACAATGTTGGTCCATATTGTCCGGTTTGTAGGTCAGCAAAACAAAGTAAAGAGGAAAGTTCAAAAATACTTTGACGAAGAGATTGCAAATTTCGTACGAATGAATGCTCCTGGGATTGAGGATGAGTTTAAATCCATTTGGGAGAATGACTACATACCTACTACAAGCAAAATGAGAATTCAGTTCAGCAAGTATATGTCTGAATGCAACGATGTCAGTTGGGACTGCATCTGGACTGAAATTAAGCGCTTGATCGCGGACAAAGAAATCAGCGTTTACAGCGTCAATGGCAAGAGCGAAGATGGTTTGCTTTATAAAAGCCATGAGGGAAAACCCTTCAATGTAATTGTAATCGGCGGAGATAAACTTTCTAGAGGCCTGACGCTGGAAGGTCTGACTGTAAGCTATTTTACTCGCAGCTCCAATACATACGATACGCTGATGCAGATGGGGCGCTGGTTTGGTTTTCGCCCAGGCTACTTGGATGCCTGCAGACTGTTTACTACGTCCACTCTTTATGCAAGTTTTTCTCATATATCCATGGCTACCGAAGACCTTGCTGCACAGTTTGACTTTATGAACAGCGTTGTTCAGACGCCAAAGGATTTTGGCTTGCGTGTAGCATCTCATCCGATACTGGAAATTACCAGTCGAAACAAGATGAGAACAGGCCAAGAGTTTAAGCGGGATTTCAGCTGTAAGCTGAGCCAGACTCGTGTTTTTGACATTGATGGTGATCAATATGATAGAAACTTCGAAGCGGTCGAAGATCTCTTGTATGCGATTAAAGGCTGCCGTATAACACCAGAACAATATCAGCAGAAACTTGGCAGAAAAGCTCCTGGTGACCATTTCTTCTATCATGGTGTCTCTGCCCACGATGTTGCAAACTTTTTTGAGGCCTATGAAACATCTAAAACTGCAACCAGAGCAAACAGCAAATACATGGCGGATTATATTCGCACCATGAATGCAGATGGGATTGGCGGAGTTAAATCATGGACTGTTTGTTTGATAAACATGGATAATGGAGAAAAATTCAATATTGCTGATTTGCAGGACGTAGGAGGAGGTATTCTTAGAAGAGAAGGTACTGGTGTAGATTTCTCCGAAACAACCGCCTCTATCCATACTATGACATCTGCAGATCATGAGTATATGGATTATGACAACAATACATATAAGCGAGTTTTGGAACTGAAAGAAAAATATAAAAATGATCCTTCTAAGACAAAAATCAGTGAAATTATTCGCAGAGAAACAAGACCATTCACAAGTGGATTTTTAATTCTGTACCCTATTGGGCAAGCAGGACGGCTGACTGATGAACGTGGGGCCCACAAGCCGCCTTTTGGATTTGCTGCGGTATTCCCTGATCGAAAGGGAAAGGGTGAACTCAAATCCTATCGGATGAATGATATTGCATTGGAGAAAGACAGTAATGAGTTTTACGGCTGATGTTTACAACGGAATATTGTCCGATATATCTGCAGGGGCAGGGCAGACTTCCCCCTTTGCAATGCGTCTGGTGAAGTTTGACAACGGTATCATGATTGCGTTTGCAGTTAATGTTGCCACAAGAATGCGTTCGGCATTCTTATCTGTGACTTCAGAAGCACCTAAGAGCAGGTTTCCGCAGTGGAAGGGCGTTGAAATTGAGATAGCTAAACTGCCGGCATATGGAATTGAAACGGATTTTGTTGGCCTGTCCCAGCTGCCAAATAGTGCCGGCGACATTTTCGAGATTGTTGTTGAAGACTTGAGAAGCCAGCTGGAAGTAGCAGAAAACACGGAGGGGGCTTTGCCTGTCATTATTAAAGTTCTGACAAAGTGGAGAGAATTTTTTGCTGTTGATAAAGAGCTGCTGATGTCTGAAGAGCGTCAGCAGGGGCTCTATGGCGAGCTGCTGTTTTTAAGTGAGTGCCTGGATTCACAGGGATTGGAAGCAGTATCGCATTGGGCCGGAAGCGAGGATGAAACCCATGATTTCTATTTTGGCTCTCATGCAGTCGAAGTGAAAACCACCTCTGCACAGGCTCCATATTTTGCACATATTAGTAGTGAATACCAGCTGGATAATAGCGATATTCCGGGGAAGCTGTTCTTGCGTTTCTATGCACTTCGCAGAAGTTACAGCGGGGGTGAAAAACTGCCGGAACGAATTGCGGCAATTCGCAACAGGCTGAGTGAAGATCTATCTGTCCTGCAGAAGTTTAATGAAAAGCTAAAGAAGTACGGATATTTTGATGAGGCTGCAGATAGTTATACCGCAGGATACCACCAGCGAGATCTTTATTGCTTTGCCGTGGAGTGTGGGTTTCCAAGAATCACAAAAGAAGCTGTACCGCTGGGTGTTGCAGATCTTACATATCGAATCAGCATTATGCTTTGTATGCCGTATGCCCAAGATATAAAATCTGTATTTGAAGTTTTGAAGGGAGGGGCCTAATATGGTAAATGAGAAAATCCTTGAATTCTATGGAGAATTTCGAGATGAAGTTCTTGGCTATGTAAAAGAGAATGGCCCTATTTCTACGAATACAGCCTTCAAAACTTTATTTCTGTCCTACCTCACAGAAGCGGGTGAAACCCTTGTTTCGGACTGCACACTGGTGGATTTCAAAAAAGATGGCGAGAATATGAAACTGGACGGCTATGCTTTCAGTGAGTATTTTCGTTCTCTTACTCTGCTTGTGAGTAAGTATCAGGCTAAACCGCAGCCTGAAAAGGTAAAGAAAACCGAAATTGACAGACTTTTGAAAAAAGCTCTGAAGTTCTACAAAACTTGCGGTACTGAGTCGTTTGAGGCATTAGAAGAGTCTAGTGATGGTTATCAGGCGTATGAGTTTATCAAAGCACATAAGGCTGACATTGAAACCGTCAATATCATTTTGCTGACCAACGATGAAACCATTCAATATATTCCGGAGGATACCCGTCACGGAAAAGTATCTATTCGTTTCGATGTTTGGGATATTGAAAGACTGTATCAAAGTGTCCTTGGCGGTGCTGCTGTAGAGCGCCAGCTTGTTGTAAAACTAAAGAAAAAGTATGGTGCATCTTTACCTCTGATTAAGGTCAGAGGTGATAATGAGATATATGACTGCTATATTGGCGTCATTTCCGGTGAACTTTTAGCACGTATCTACGAAGTCGAGGGACAAGATTTGATTCAAAAGAACGTCCGCTCGTTTCTGCAGGCAACCGGTAAAGTAAACAAAGGCATTAAGGTGTCGTTGGCTAACGAACCTCAAATGTTTATGGCTTACAACAATGGTATCTCAACTGTTGCAGACAACATCATTATTGATGAAGATCAGAGCAGTGGAGATGTTGTAATGATTACGGAAATCACGGGCTGGCAGATTGTAAATGGCGGTCAAACTACAGCATCAATTTATAATGCCTATAAGTCTAAACTTCCTCTGGATCAGGTCAATGTACAGATCAAGCTGTCTGTTATCAAGCAAAAAGATCAGGCAGAAGATATTATTCATAACATTTCCAAGTATGCAAACAGTCAAAACAAGATCAATATGTCTGACTTCAATGCAAACGATGCATATCATGTAAAAATGGAACGCCTGTCCAGAGCAACCCCAATTCCTGTGGCAAAGGGAAAATCAACAGACTATTGGTTTTATGAGAGAGCCAGGGGACAATATTTAGTGGAGCTGAATCGTCAGCCCACTACAGCATCCAAAAAGGAATTCAAAAGCCGTTGCCCGAAGAACCGCTGCATTTCTAAAACTGTGGCAGCAAAGTGTGTGATGGCCTATCAGGGGTATCCAGATATTGTGAGTAAAGGCCTGGAAACCAGCTTCGTCTATTTCTCGGATATGGTCTCCAAAGGTGAATTCCCTGAGCCTTCTGAACAGAGCTATATTGAAATGATTTCCAAGGTGATCTTGTTCAATAGCTGTGATACAATTATAAAAAATTTAAAATTTGGCGGTTTTAAGGCTCAGCAGGACTATTACACTGTGGCAATGATCGGCAAATATCATTCGAATTTAATCAACCCGCAGGAAATTTGGAATAACCAGACAATTAATGCGGAGACGGCAAAGGTCATAGAAGAATTAGCCTATTTTGTGTGGGATCATTTTCAGAATCCTACGGTTCCAGGCGTCAATATTGGGCAATGGTGTAAAAAGGAAGATTGCTGGGAACTGCTTCAGCGCCGTTATGAAGCGAAAATGGAAAAGCGGGAGAATTGAAAGGAATGCCATATTCAGTAGTAGATTTGTTTGCAGGAGCCGGCGGATTAAGCTTAGGCTTCATGCAGACAGGAAAATATGATATAAAAGTTGCTTTTGAGCGGGAACCTTATATGCAGGCAACCTACCATCGCAACCATCCAAACGTTGAGCTGCAGGGAGATGTCTGCAGCGCAGATTATGATGATATACAGAGAAGATACGGAACCATTGATGTGATTATTGGCGGTCCTCCCTGCCAGGGATTTTCAAATGCAAATCGGCAGAAGAACCATGCGATCAGCCAAAATAATATGCTGGTAAAGCAGTATATTCGAGCAATCAGAGAACTGCACCCCAAGGCGTTTGTTATGGAAAATGTCAGCATGCTTCGATCTGATGTTCACCGTTTCTATATGGAAGAAGCAGACTTAGACATTGTGGACGAGTATCAGATTCCAAATAAAAACACGCCACTTCACTTGCTGGATACAGAATTTGTGTTTGACGATGCATTGGAGCTGGTCCAAAACCTGGATTTAATTCAGCAGAACCTTTGGCCTGAGAATCACTATCGAGAATTGAATATCATCTACAAAGGCGAAAAAAACGTTGATAAGATGAAAAAGTCTCTGGAAAATCACCAGCATAAGCTTACCGAAATCGCTCAGACTTATATTGAAGATGATACTAACAGCCATATTGCACAAAAATCCAAAGAAGCTTTCAAGGCAATTATGGATTATTTCGATGGTACTCTTGAAGCGGATAAAATTCACGCTTTAATTGAGCCAGCTATCATAATTCAGCGTATGCTAAGTAAAGCAAAGGAAATATTTGATAACCATATCCATGTGGATTCGTATGAATGTACGGAGAAAGACGGTATTTTGGCAAATATCCGCTCATTTGCGGTTTTTGATTATCTGAAGGGCATTTTGACATCTGGAGAAGATGGATATGCGATTAACAGCGGTGTTTTGTGTGCCGCAGATTTCGGTGCTCCTCAGAAGCGAAACCGCTTTGTCGTTATAGGAATTAAGAAAAGTATTTCCAATGTGGTGTTTCTGCCTCCCAGAAAGATTAAGGACGGACATTATAAAACTGTTCACGATGCAATTTTTGACTTAGAAGATGTCACTCCTGTATATAATTTGGCTGAAGATAAGGAAGGAATCCCACTGGAGCCCAAGGATCAGCTGAGCTCAGTTGCACAGCAACTGAGGGATTCGAATATTCTGAAGAACCACATCATTACCAAAACGACTGATGTTGCTATGAAAAGATTTAAAGCCTTGCATCAAGGAGAAAATTTCCATAGCCTAAACGATTCCCTGAAAACAAACACCTATACAGATGTAAAACGGACCCAGAACACTATTTATCTGCGGCTGGATTATAATGAGCCAAGCGGAACCGTTCTAAATGTTCGAAAATCTATGTGGATTCATCCTACTCTGGATCGAGCAATCAGTGTCCGAGAGGCTGCAAGACTTCAGACTTTCCCAGACAGTTTTGTGTTCTGCGGGTCTAAGGATAAACAATATCAACAAGTTGGAAATGCTGTGCCTCCCATTATGGCAAAGGCAATTGCTAAGCAGCTTGCGTCTACTTTAGGAAGAAAACTGCGGAAGGCAGAGCAGGAAAATGGCTGATAATCACTCAAAAGAAGTTCGCAGCAAGAATATGTCACACATTCGGAGCACAAATTCAAAGCCGGAAGAGATCGTCAGAAAGTATCTGTTTTCTAAAGGCTTTCGCTATCGAAAAAATGTACGAACTTGCCGGGGTGTCCTGATATCGTTTTGCCTAAGTATCATACCGCGATTTTTGTAAACGGCTGCTTCTGGCACAAACACGACTGCGGCCGGTTTGTGTGGCCATCTTCCAACACAGAATATTGGGTTCCAAAAATCAATCGGAACGTTGAACGGGATAAGCAGAACAACAAGAAGCTTATAGACATGGGCTGGAAAGTACTGACTATTTGGGAATGCGAACTAAAAAAGAATGTGCGTGAAGACCGGCTGAAGCGTCTAATTAAAGAAATGAAAGGAGAGTAGCCATGTGTAACTCGGATAGAAAAAATAAAGACACAATCCCAAGAGCGTACTATCATGGAAGTTGTGAAAAATTTCTATTAGCGAGTGAAGCTGAAATCTACTACGAATTGGTACATAACTCTCTCCAATTTGATCTGACAGTACAGCAAGAGCAAGCATGGAACGAAGAAGTTCGAATTCTAAAAGATGTTATGCGCCAGCTTCAAGAAGGACATATTGCGCTTGAGTATTCTATTCCTCGAATGGGAAAACGTATTGATGCGGTTTTAATCATTCGAAGCTGTGTTATTTTGTTGGAATTTAAAGTGTTTGAGACTGCATATCCTAAAAGTGCCGTTGATCAAGTTGTAGATTACGCTTTGGATTTGCATAACTTTCATGAAGCCAGTCACACAGCCCAGTTATTTCCGTTTTTAGTATGTACAGAGGCATCTATGAATACCAATGCAATTAGTATAGATAATGGAATTTCATCACCTGTCCTTTGTTGTGAAAATACACTTGTAGGAGAAATTCTCAATATAGTTCATAACTATGATAATGGAACTGTTGTCGATCCGGTGCAATGGTTTAATTCCATGTATAAACCGACCCCAACTATTATTGAGGCAGCACAAGCTTTATATTCTGGGCATGGTGTACGAGAAATTTCCTATAAAGAAAGCGATGAGAATGATATTGCAGTCACAACTGCGCGGATTGATAAAATCGTTGAAGACAGCAAGAAAAATCATTGGAAATCGATTTGTTTCGTTACAGGAGTACCGGGTGCTGGAAAAACTTTGGTAGGACTGAATATAGCGAATAGGCGGCATCATTTTCAAGAAGGAGACGAAGAACATGCCGTGTTTCTTTCGGGAAATGAACCGTTGGTTACTGTTTTGAGAGAAGCATTGACTCGAGATCAAGTAGAAAAGAAAAAAATGTTGTGTACAGATTGTAAGGCCAGAGATTCGAACAGAAGCTGTGCCAACTGTGAGTATAATATTACAAAAAGCGGCATCTTTTCTAAAACAAAGAGTTTTATTCAGATGATACATTGGTTTAGGGATGATTCACTTTTGGAAGGACATCCAGCACCTATTGACAAAATTGCGATTTTTGATGAAGCTCAACGGGCTTGGAAAAAGGAGCAATTAAGTAAGTTCATGAAGACAAAAAAAGGACAATCCCACTTTGATATGTCCGAGCCCGAATGTCTTATTGAATATATGAATAGGCACAAAGACTGGGCGGTTATTGTATGTTTAGTTGGCGGAGGGCAGGAAATACATGATGGAGAAGCAGGAATTGCAGAATGGTTTAATGCAATAAATGAGCATTTTCCTTCTTGGAAGGTGTTTTGCTCAGACCGTATAGCAGGTTATGAATATGTTGGAAATAGTTCGATCGATGAACTGCTTTCCAATGCAGAAGTTCATAAGTGCCGAGAACTTCATCTGTCGGTTTCTATGAGAAGCTTTAGAAGTGAGCTTGTTTCCGCTTTTGCAAAGGCGATAATCGATGGGGAAGAAAGAACGGCAACAGAACTTTATCCGAAAATCATTCAAGCTGATCCAGCTACCAACAAAATGCGGTATCCAATTCTTTTAACGAGAAATCTTCAGACAGCTAAAGAATGGGTGCGAAATGTAAGCCGTGGTACAGAACGATATGGAATTATTGCGAGTTCAGGTGCTAAGCGGCTACGTGCAGATGGTGTCACAGTTCCAAAAGATATTGAGATTGAAAAATGGTTTTTGAATGGAAAAGATGACGTGAACTCGTCATACTTTATGGAAATTGCAGCATCGGAATTTAAGATTCAGGGGTTGGAAATTGACTATGCAGTTGTTGTATGGGAAGCGGACTACAGGTACTTGGATGGTAAATTCACATACAATAATTTTGCAGGATCTTCTTGGTCAAGGGTTAATAACCAAATCGCTCAGAATTATCAAAAAAATTCTTATCGAGTTTTGCTTACTCGTGCACGGCAAGGATACATAATTTACATACCGAAGGGCAACGCTGAAGATGTTACCAGAAATCCCGAATACTATGATCAAACTTACAACTATTTGAAGAAGATTGGCATTATTGAAATTTGATACGATAAAAGTTGAAAAAACTCTTTCAAGGTTGATATATGGATATATAGATAAGCTTAAGAAACAGGATTGATTTAGATTGGGAGAAACGATATAATGTGAGTGTCTCCGTGGCAACACCATGGCAACAAAAAATCAGATAGTCTCTACTATCTGAATAATGAAAAGAATACCAATACTCTGAGCTAAATCTCATAAGCAAATCTGTTTAGAAAACATCTAACAGGAGCGAGTGGGAATAAGAAAAATAAAGAAAAAGTGCTTTATTTAAGGCACTTTTTTAACATTTATGGTGGATTTGAGTACAAATTGAGTACAAAATCAAATTTCGAAAGTAAAGGAGAATAAAAATGTTAAATAGTATTAAAATTGAGGGACTCAGAGGTTTTAGTAAAGAACAAACATTAATTTTTTCTAAACCTAATGGAAAAAAGGGAAGTGGATTAACTACATTAGTTGGAATTAACAATTCAGGTAAGACAACAATTATTGAAGCTATTAAGTATTATAATTGTGATGTGAATAACATTTCTTTTTCTCAAGGGAAAAGAAATATTAAATGTGATGGGAAAGTATCTATAGAGTACACTGATTTTGATGGTAATAATTATATTTTAAAAACCAAGGAAGGTGGTGGTAGTCAGGTTGAAATTTCGAATAGTGAATATCAAATTGATGGTACAGAAATACCATTTATTCTACCAAGTAGAAGACATGTTAACTATGAGATTAATAGTAATTTTTATCAAAGTAATCGATATGATTATGTTAATAATGAAATATATAATACTAAAGTTAGGAAACCAATAATCGACAGTTTCCATCAAAGAATTTTCAATTGGGAGTTGAACAAAGACAAATTTAATGAGTTATTATATAAAGTTTTGGATAAGTCACTTCAATGGTATATTGAACAAAATGATAATGGAAGCTATTATTTAGCGTTCAAGAGTGACGAAAATAGTATACATTCTAGTGAAGGAATTGGTGATGGAATATGGAGTGTATTTACAATAATAGATGCAATTTATGACGCAACTGAAAAATCTGTTGTTGTAATAGATGAACCTGAACTTTCACTTCATCCTATGTATCAAAAAAAAGTGCTGGAATTATTATTGGAAGCATCTAAAACAAAACAAATAATAATATCTACGCATTCGCCATACTTTATCTCGTGGAATGCATTAAAAAATGGTGGAATGTTATATAGAACATATAAAAAAGAAAACAATATATGTGTTTGTTCATTAAAAGAGAATGATATAAAATTTATAACTAGTAGCCTAAATAATTATTATAATCCACATATATGGGGAATTGATGCCAAAGAACTTTTTTTTCTAGAAGATAATATAATAATTGTTGAAGGACAAGAAGATGTTATTGCGTTTAATAAAATTTGTGATGAGTTAAACATACATATAAATGCAGAATTCTTTGGATGGGGTGCTGGTGGCGCAAACAATATTGAAAAAATATTATGTATACTACAAAATTTAGGATATGAGAAAATTTGTGCTATTTATGATGGGGATAAGAAAGATGAGTTTGAATTGGTTTGTGAGAAATTTCCAAATTATAAAATTGTAAAACTATGGAAAGATGATATAAGGGATAAACCTAAAAGAATGATTCAATTTAAAGAAGGTATTTTAGATAAAAGTTTTGAAATTAAAGAAGGAACAGTAGAAAAATTAAATAATTTCATTAAAGATTTATCAAATTTCTTTAAATAAAACAATTTAATTATTTGAATTGATGCAAGATTAAAAAAACTTTAATTAGCGGTTTAGATATTGAGACAGATAAACCAATACTTTAAAAAGCATGAGATCAATATTCAATATTCCCTTCTAAAATATCCGAATATCGAATATATGATACAAATAGATGAAACACTAGAAAACTGGCTGAAAGAAAAAGGATATGTTCGAAAAGGCCGAGGAAAGCACGAAATCGCAAAATTGTGCGATGAACTGAAGAAAAGTGCAGTAAAGATGTGGCAGTATGCAATGCAAGAAGATATACTGGGAAACAGGAACAGTTTTTCCAAGACAGATCCGGACGCTACATTCATGCATATGAAATATGATTATTACAATCATACGAATGTATTCAAGCCGGGATACAATGTGCAGGTAGGAGTAAGCAATGGATATATCGCATATTCTTATATCAGTGGCGATACGAATGATATACGAACATTACAACCATTTACAGAAGGATATAAAAAACTGTATGGTAACTATCCAAAAGTGGAAGTGACAGATGCAGGATACGGAAGCTATGAAAATTACAGTTACTGCAGGAGTAAAGGTATTGATGCTAGAATAAAAACCGTATCAGTTAAATGTGAGAGTTAAAGCATCTTATGGTATACTGTCATAAATTATTAACACAGAAAGAAGAGGAATTTAATTATGGCTAAACCTACATTTACAGATGAATTTAAACAAGGAGTTGTTCAGTATGTACTTGATCATCCTGATGAATCTAAACTTTCTATTGCTAAACGTTTTGACATTGCTGACAGTACTGTTCATAAATGGGTGAAAGATGCTGATAAAAATAATGGTACTATTGTTTCCAGAGGTTCTGGTAATTTCTCTAGTGATGAAGCTAAAGAAATTGCTCGTTTGCGTAAGGAGCTTAAAGATACACAGGATGCGCTTGATGTCTTAAAAAAGGCTATTGGCATACTGGGAAAATAACGAAACAGGAACTTTATTATCAAATCAAAATAAAAAAGCAGAATGATAATAATGCTTCGATTTCCGGTATGCTCGATAAACTTAATGTCAGTAAATCAGGATATTATGATTACGTTAACAGAAAACCTTCTAAACAAAAAGTTAGAAAACAGGAACTCAGTAAAAAAATAAAAGCAATTCATGAAGAATCACATGAAATTTATGGAGCACCGAAAATAACTGTAAAACTGAATCAGTCAGGAATAAAAGTCAGCGAAAAATATGTGGGCAATATTATGCGTGAGATGGGTATTAAAGCCCATTATATCAGACCATGCACAATAACCACTAAGGACAGTGATTTTTCATCAAAACTGAAGAATATTCTAAAACGTAATTTCAATCCTGAAAAGCCGAATTCAGCCTGGTGTACAGATATAACCTATATTTGGACACAGGAAGAAGGATTTGTGTATCTGACAAGTATAATGGATTTATACTCAAGAAAAATAATAGCCTGGAAACTAACAAAAACAATGGAAGTAGAGGAAGTATTAAAATGTCTGGAAGAAGCAAAAAGGAGGAGAAAAACAGATAATCCGGTAGTAATACACAGTGACAGAGGTGTTCAATTCACATCAAAAAAATACTATAATCTAACGGTAGGAATGATCGGCAGTTACTCTAAAAAAGGGAATCCATGGGATAATGCATGCATAGAATCATTTCATGCATTGATAAAAAGAGAATGGCTAAACAGAAAAAAGATAAATGACTATTCAGAAGCCTATCAGATGGTATTTGAATACATAGAAGGATTTTACAATACAGTAAGAATACATTCTCATTGTGATTACCAATCTCCAAACAAATATGAAAAAAACTACTACCAGAATAATTTAAACTAAAAATTGAAAATTCTTATATTTTAGTTGTCCGAAATCTTGACATAGTACCATATCAAAGGGATATTGAAATATAGCGGATATGAAAAAAAGAAAGAAAAAGTAACGGACAAGAATCGTTATCAACTACGACATATGGAGCGAGATGAAAACGGAACACCTGTATGCCCTGTCGAATATGTATTTGAAGTAGAACGTGTCGGAGTCAGCCTTAAGGGACAATACCCAAAAACGACCGTGTATTACAGAAATAAGAACTGCGTAGAATGTCCGCACAGGAGCAAATGCACGACATCAAAAAACGGAAGAAGCGCAAGGATCGTACCAGCCTTGGAGAAGATGCATAGAGAAATAGATGAATGTCTAAAGAGTGAGGAAGGAAAGCAGCTGATGAAGAATCGCAGTGTACAGGCAGAGGGAGCGTTTGCGGATATCAAGCAGGACTTTGAATATGTACGACTTCATCGGCGAGGAGAAAGTGGAGTAAAAGTAGAATTAGAGCTAGTATGTATAGGATATAACCTTAGAAAGTATCATAATCGAAAAATAGCAAAAAATATGAATTAGTTTTCCACAATGGTAATTGTAAATATAAAAAAAGAAGATTCAAAAAAAGCTTTTAAGAAGGAAGCTGTTTTCAAAGTACCCAAAATTAAGGGTTATCCAATGATTCGAATAGAGAAAGGCTGTGATTTTCAAAGAAATAGTAATTTCTCTTACTCGTCACAGCCTCTTTTTAACGTGATTTTGATTAAAATTTTAGACCCTGCTAATAGACCCTATTAAAAGACCCTACTAAAGCAAACCCTATTTAAATTTGGTTACCCAAGGAAAATCCTGAATTTATTAATTATCTATTGCCATGGGAGGAACAAGTTCAAACAATATGTAAGAAAGCCGAATAGCGATGGTTATTAGAATGACCACCTTACTCGGCTTTTTATATTTATTCAATACACTTTTTATTTGATGCTTACAATAAAATCAATCTTTTTTTGTTTATTAATTGATACAGTTTATTATAGCAGTGTACTAACCGTAACCACAAAGAAATCATGAACATTGTAATCTCCTGATTATTTTAAGGCTAGTTCAATGCGAAATTACATTTGACAAAAAAATCAAAAATGTTTATAATATGAACCATTCACAACATGAACTTAATCTAGCGATTTTCATTGCTGGTTTCTTGTGATTTATGAATTATACGTGGAGGATACTATGAGTAAAAAAGCTAAAAAAATAATTAAAATAGTAGTGATTTCAATTGTAACGCTTGCGATAACAATTTGTTTCGGAGGTTATATGATGTTTCACAATGAAATCAAGACGCTTCACTCGATTGAGAAGCTTGATGATTATCCATTCTATATGATGGAGTATCATGGTGATTATGGTCTTGATGAATTTTTAGAACAAGGAGGCGCATCGAGCGATTCTGAATTGGTTTCCTTTGTGGTAAAAAGGTTAATGAAAGGATTGCCTATAGAAATCAATATTCCAAGCTTAGGCTGTTCGACCTTTACAGCAGTAACTCCTGAAAATGAATACTTATTCGGCCGTAATTTTGATTTAAGCTATTCACCGGCTATGATGGTTCGTACAAAACCGGAAAAAGGATATGAATCTGTTTCCATGGTAAATTTAGGCTTTATCGGATATGGAAAAGATAAGTTACCCGATAATTTTTTCAATAGTATAACAACTTTGGCAGGACCATACGCCCCTCTTGACGGAATGAACGAAAAAGGTTTAAGTGTAGGGGTGCTACTTATTCCGACAGAAGAAACGAACCAAACAACGAATAAAGTGGATATTACGACAACAACGGCAATTCGAATGATTTTAGATACCTGTGCTACGGTAGAAGAGGCTGTTGATTTGTTATCGCAATATGATATGCATTCAAGTGCAAATAGCTGTTATCATTTTCAAATAGCCGATGCCAATGGAACTTCCGTTGTGGTGGAATATATTAACAATGAGATGAAATTGGTTGAACCGAAGCAAGCATATCAAGCAGCGACCAACTTCCTATTAACACCGGGAGATTATGATTTCGGTCATGGTCAGGATCGATACAATACGTTAATGACTACCCTAGATAAGAAACAAGGAGTATTATCGGAAAAAGAAGCAATGAATCTTTTAAAGGCAGTTTCCCAACAGCCACATAAAACAAAAGATGGAAGCATAAGCGCAACACAATGGTCCGTTGTATATAACAATACAAAACGTACAGCAACCGTATCTATGGGAATGGATTATCAGCATACGTATGAAATTAATCTGTTTGAATAATAGATACAGTAGATGTAGAAAGCTCAAGAAAATAGTTTTATGAAGAGCCACATAGAATTGAATGTGGTTTTTCTTCATTATAAAATGTTTTATAAAATCCGTAATCTAACTTCTTTACCTGCATAAAGGGAACGATGAGCAAAAACGAGGAAGCATTTGTTATTTTTATATATGTATTGGTGATTTCTAGGATTTCAGCTGATGCATACGATTTGAAAAAAAGAGGAGCATTTGCTAGTATTAAACTATAAAAGGCTAGGAGGCAAGGATATGAAAGCAATGAGATTACTTATGATAGGTGCTATTGGTTGTTCTTTCGTGCTTACCGGTTGTGGGAAAAAGGTTACAACGGAAGAGGCAAGAGATATTGCTTTAAAGGACGCCGGTTTATCTGAAAAAGAGGTGCGCTTTACATCAGAAAAAATTGATGATGACGGTTTTGAATTTTCTTTTCATACCGATAAAAAGGCATATATTTATGAGATTAGTGAGCGAGGAAAAATTGAGGAAATAAGCACATCGAATTATACTACACCCAAAAACGATAAGACGAATGAAAATCAGCAAACACAAGCTCCATCAGCGGATAAAGAGGCTGCCATGCTTACCCAGGAGCAAGCGTTAGAAAAGGCAATTGCTCATTTTAAAGTAGATGCAGCTGCCATTACCAATCTTCAGATCTATCAAGAAAATGATGATGGAATACAGGTTTATGATATTGAATTTGTATATGATGGAAAAGAATATTCTGCGGAAGTAGATGTAACAAGCGGAGCTATAACCTCAAGTGATATTGATACAATACATTAGACTGTTTATAATGAAAACTTTTATTTGCTAATATTTGAAGTAAAAAGCAAGATACAAAGAGAATCAATCTCCATATTTAAGGGATTGATTTTTTTCGTTTTAAATACGTATAATCCATCATTTATAATTCATGAGCATCTGCTTTGACAAAATGTAAGCGGTTAGATAAGATGGTAGTGTCATATAAATATATACGTTAGCTTAGTATATAAATAAGGCGTAAATATAATTCTTAAAGGAAGAAATGGAGGTAGATTATGTTATTTACGACAACAAAGCAACAAGAGGAGCTACGTAAGCAAGTACGTACCTTTGCGGAAACCGAAATCAAACCAATCGCATTCATGCTTGATAAGGAGAATCAATTTCCAAGTGAACAAATTGCAAAATTTGCAGACATGGGATTGATGGGAATTCCTTATCCTAAAGAGTATGGAGGTGCCGGATTAGATGTATTAAGCTATGCAATCGCAGTAGAGGAACTATCACGTGTTGATGGAGGAACCGGTGTGATTCTCTCTGCCCATGTATCGTTAGGAAGCTATCCGATTTTTGCATTCGGAAATGAGGAGCAAAAAAAGAAATATTTGGTACCGTTAGCAAAAGGAGAAAAAATCGGCGCATTCGGCTTAACGGAGCCCAATGCCGGAAGTGATGCCGGAGGTACGGAAACAACCGCTGTCTTAGAAGGTGATCATTATGTTCTAAACGGAAATAAAATCTTTATTACCAATGCCGATAAAGCAGATATTTATGTCGTTTTTGCTTCCACGAACCCAGAATTGGGAACAAAAGGAATTTCTGCATTTATTGTTGAAAAAGGCATGGGCGGCTTTACATTTGGTGATCATTATGACAAGATGGGAATTCGTTCATCTTCAACCGCTGAGCTGATTTTCAACGATGTTAGAGTACCGAAGGAAAACTTGCTTGGAAAAGAAGGAGAAGGCTTTAAAATTGCCATGTCAACCTTGGACGGCGGTCGTATTGGTATTGCTGCACAGGCTTTGGGAATTGCTCAAGGAGCGTATGAAAATGCACTTGCGTATGCAAAGGAAAGAGAACAATTCGGTAAGCCGATTGCTCAACAGCAAGGGATTGCATTTAAGCTTGCTGATATGGCAACGAAGCTTCGTTGTGCTCGTATGTTGGTGTATTCAGCTGCTGAGCTTAAGGAGCAGCATGAACCGTATGGTATGGAATCGGCAATGGCAAAGCTATATGCCAGTGATATTGCCTTAGAAGTTTGTAATGATGCGTTGCAAATTTTCGGTGGCAGTGGATATTTAAAAGGTATGGACGTAGAGCGTGCGTATCGTGATGCGAAAATTACAACGATTTATGAAGGGACGAATGAAATTCAACGAGTAGTTATTGCATCTCATCTTATCGGAAAACAACCGAAAAATCAAAAGGTTGCTAAGAAAAAAGGAACGATAACCGGAGAAAGAAAAAAACAAATCTTTAAAGACGGCGATGCGCAACATAAGGTGCTTGCCTTGGTAGAAGCATTGAAAAAAGATGGCTATGATTTTACGGTGGGAATTGATATTGATACACCGGTTGCGAATGCCGAGCGTGTGGTTTCCGTAGGAAAAGGAATCGGAGAAAAGAAAAATATGAAGCTGATTGAAGAATTGGCGAAACAAGTGGGTGCGGCAATCGGAAGCTCACGTCCGGTTGCGGAAAGCTTACAATATTTGCCAATCAATCGCTATGTGGGAATGTCCGGTCAAAAGTTTAACGGGAATTTGTATATCGCATGTGGTATTTCCGGTGCCGGACAGCATTTAAAGGGCATTAAAGATGCAACAACGATCGTTGCCATCAATAAAAATGCCAATGCGCCTATTTTCAAAAATGCCGATTACGGTATTGTAGGCGATTTGATGGAAATTTTACCACTGTTAAGCAAAGCACTTGATACCGGAGAAAAGAAACCGGCACCACCGATGAAGAAAATGAAGCGACCGTTTATGAAAAAAGAAGCCCCTTCCTATATGCGTCATGTATGCAGTGGCTGTGGATATGAATATGATCAAATGCTTGGTGATGTTGAAAATGATATTGCGGCAGGAACTTCGTTTGAAAAGCTTCCGGAAGAATGGGTTTGTCCGGAATGTGGTGAAGATAAAACGCAGTTCATTGAAACATTAGATTAAAATAGGAGGTTATAAAACTATGTATTGTGTAAGAAAAGTTGTTGATGATTTATATTGGGTAGGGGGAAATGATCATCGCCTGGCATTGTTTGAAAATATTCACCCCATTCCCCGAGGAGTCTCTTATAATTCCTATTTATTATTAGATGAAAAGACCGTACTATTTGATACGGTTGATTGGGAAATATGTCGGCAGTTTATCGAAAATATCGAGCATTTGCTTGATGGTCGTGATCTGGACTATTTAATTATCAATCACATGGAGCCCGATCATGGCGCAAGCATTGAAGAAATTTTGCTTCGTTATCCGAATGTTACGATTATTTCAACGGAAAAAAGCTTTCTGTTGATGCGTCAGTTTGGCTTTTCGATCGACGGACATATTGATGAAGTTAAAGAAGGCGATACGCGAACATTCGGAAAGCATACGATTACATTTGTCGAAGCACCTATGGTTCATTGGCCGGAAGCGATGGTTAGCTTTGATGTAACAAATGGTGTCCTCTTTTCTGCCGATGCCTTTGGTAGCTTTGGGGCTTTAGATGGTAAGCTGTTTAATGATGAGGTGAATTTTGATCGTGATTGGTTAGATGATGCACGCCGTTATTATACCAATATCGTTGGAAAATACGGTCCTCATGTGCAGGCTTTGCTTAAGAAAGCAAAAACACTTGATATCAAAGTGATTTGCCCGCTGCATGGACCGCTATGGCGCAATGATTTTGCCTATTTGCTTAATAAGTACGACCAATGGAGTCGCTATGAGCCGGAAGAAAAAGGGGTTATGATTGCGTATGCCTCTATGTATGGAAATACGGAATCAGCGGCACAGGTGTTAGCTGCTAAGCTAGTGGAAAAGGGTGTGAAGAATGTTGTTGTTCATGATGTTTCCAATACCCATGTTTCCTATTTGATTGCTGATGCATTCAAATACAGTCATATGGTATTGGCCTCTGTAACCTATAACTTGGGGATTTATCCAATCATGCATGATTTTTTGATGCACATGAAGGCTTTGAATTTACAAAAGCGCACCATAGGCTTGATTGAAAACGGCTCTTGGGCACCGAAATCAGGTGCTTTGATGAAACGCTTCTTAGATGAGGAAATGAAGCAGATGAGTGTTTTAAATAGTGAAGTAGCGATGGTTAGTACATTGAATGATAATAATAAATCTGAAATGGATACCTTTGTAGATAGTATTCTTGATTCTATGGATATGTAGATAATAGAACCGATTGAAGAGAAGTATGCTGTTTTTTGAGTGATTAATAAGTAAGAAGCGGTAGAGCTATAAAAATAGACTATGACAAGTAGAAGTTGGTTTATCTATTGTCATAGTCTTCTTTTGCATAGAGTTTTTTCTACGAAACGTAATTATTTATCAGCATTTTGATTTGCATGTTTTTTTAGAACATTGTCTTCCATTAGGACAGCCAATACAATTATTTCCTTGTTTTTTTGATTTATAAAGATAGAATAAGATAGCACAAACTATGGAAGAAATCAGGAGTATAATTATTAGATTTTCTATCATAACTTTACCAACCATTATTTATTGTTTAAGGAATACTCATCTTTTAATTTTTGATTAGTATTTTTTATCAAGATGGAGATTGTAATTATGATGATGCAGACAATTCCCAATCCTGCTAATGCTCCGACTAAATTTAATGTTTTCGGAGCAGTCATTAAAGTACCAAGGGTATAAACAAGATAAGCAACGATAAATCCAACACTAAATTGTAATCCAATGCCTCCCCATACCCATTTAGAGCTTTTCATTTCTGCGTTCATTGCGCCAATTGCTGCAAAGCACGGAGGTGTATAGAGATTAAACATTAAGTAAGCAAGTGCTGCTATTTTAGTAATTGCGATAACTCCGGCTACTTCTTCACCAGCTCCTTGCATTAAAACAAGCTCTTCTGTATCAATTAAGTTTTCTAATCCGACAAAGCAAACTGCTAAAGTACCAACAACATTTTCTTTTGCGATGAATCCTGTGACTGCAGCTGCTGCAAGTTGCCAACTTAATACACCAACAATTGGAAATAAGATATAAGCGAAAGGAGAAGCAATAGAGGCAAGAATTGAGGCATCTGCAGTTTCAGCAACTGTTAAGCTCCATGTAAATGTTTGCATAATTTGTACTGCGGTATTACATAATAAGATAATAGTAGCAGCTTTTACAATGTATGCCCAACCACGATTACACATCGATTTAAATGCTTGCCATAATGAAGGAATTTTATATTCGGGAAGTTCAATGATAAAGAAAGATTTTCTTGCTTTATATCCTACGATTTTATTGATTAAAAGAGCGCCAAAGAAAATAAGAATAATACCAGTTAAATACATAAGCGTGCTTACCCAGCCTGCGTTATCAAAGAAAGCGCCGGCAAATAAAGAAATTACAGGAATCTTTGCTCCACAAGGCATAAATGGTGCAAGCATGGCGGTAGCTCTGCGTTCCCTTTCGTTACGTATTGTTCTACTTGCCATAATACCTGGGACAGCGCAACCGATTGTAATAACAAATGGAATGACAGATTTCCCGGATAATCCTACTTTTTTAAAAATCGGATCTAACACAACCGCAACTCTTGCCATATAACCACAATCTTCAAGAAGCGCGATTAAGAAATACATAACCATAACAAGCGGCAAGAATCCAATAACAGCAATCACTCCGCCAATGATACCATCTACAAGCAAGGCAGATAATAGAGGATTTGCATTTGCAATCAGTGCACCTACCCAACCTTGGAACATTTCCAAATAGCCTACCAACCAATCAGCAATAGGTTTTCCTATCCAAACTTGGGAAATCTCAAAGATGAAATACATAACCATTGCAAAAATAGGTATTCCTAACCATTTATTTGTAAGAATGGTATCAATTTTATCATTGATATTTTTCTCTTTTGTTAACATATTACGTTTTTCAACCTTTTTAACAATTTCATTTACAAATTTGAATCGTTCTCTGTCTGCTTTTTCAACTTCATTTCTATTTGTTAAATCAATATTCTTATGATGGTATGGAGCGTTTTGAGCTTGATTCATCTGTTTTATTGCTGTATGAATTAAGTCATTTAATCCTTCTTTTGATGTGGAAACAGTTTTGATAACCGGACAACCTAATTCCTTCGATAACAGCTCTACATTTATTTCGGTTTCTTTTTTTACGTTAATATCACTTTTATTTAATGCAACGACCATTGGAATACCTAATTCTAATAATTGTGTTGTGAAAAATAAACTTCTACTTAAATTGGTTGCATCAACAATATTAATAATGACATCAGGATTTTCACTTCTTATATATGTACTTGTGATACTTTCTTCACTAGTAAATGGAGACATTGAATAAGCTCCAGGTAAGTCTACTGCCATTAACTCTTGATTGTTACTATAAAACTTTTTTATTGCATGTTCTTTCTTTGAAACGGTAACTCCAGCCCAATTTCCAACTTTTTCATTACTACCAGTTAAAGCATTATACATCGTAGTTTTTCCTGAATTCGGATTTCCGGTAAGTGCGATTCTCATAGTTATTCCTCCCTAATATTTAAAAAGTTATCTCAAACTAACTTAGCGGCTAAAAAAATATGCTGATTACACAACGATTGCATCAGCAAGCTGAACGTCAATATTATAGCGGGCGTCTTTAATGGCGACGACATAGCTATCTTTTAAGTGGGAAATAATAGTTATTGCTTCACCACTATAACATCCTAATGAAAACAAGAAAGCATTAAGATCATTATCATCAGTTTCAATCTGTTGAATGATATACTCTTGACCTTCAATAGCATCTTTTAATTTCATAATGCTTCACCTCACTCTTTTAGTTAGCTCAATCTAACTATATGTATGATATAACTTTAAAATAATATTTGTCAATAATTAAATGCAAATCATTTGAAAAATTTTAATTTTTTTGTATAAACAGGTTGTAAGATAACTATATAGTCTATCATCTATGAGTTTACATGGAAAAATAGGGTACTGAAATCTAGGAATATCAATTTTATAAATAGAAATAAAGAATATATGAGTAAAAAATAGACTGTTTATCAAGGATATTCTTCTAATTAGGTTAGTGAACTATACTGTTAGATTTATTGAGAATGTAATGGAAAACGCGAATCAATGCTCATAAGATAAGAGGTAAGTCAAAGGACATATATCTTTTTAAATGGTGTTGATGTCAAAGCTAAGAAAATATGATATGATACAAGTAGATAAAATCATAAAGAGAGTATTGTATTCATCTATCATTAGCTATTATAAAATCCTAAAGAAATAAACAGTAACACCAAGGTATCGCTGTGTGGTGTTTCAACAAATCAGGAGCAGTTTGGAAAATAAATAGGAGGAGCAGATATGGGAAAGACAAGAATTTTATTTGCGGAAGGCAATGATGAGCGTATGATGGAGGCGGCAGTTCATTTGCATGAGGAAGGCTTTGTAGAGCCCGTTTTGTTCGGTGATTGCAATCAAATTATGGCCATTGCAAAACAAAAAGGTAAGCAACTGGAAGGAATCGAAATCATGGATCCGTCAAACATCAGCAATGAGATCAAGGAACAGATGGTTATGGAAATGATTCATTTGCGCAAGGGGAAATGGGATCAGTCGATGTGTCGTGAAAAGCTTGAGCATGCTAATTATTTTACGACCATGGCTTTGCAGATTGGATTGGTTGATGGCTTATTGGGTGGTTCAACGACAACAACGGCAGATACTTTGCGTCCGGCTTTGCAGCTTATTAAAACCAATCCTACATCGTCCTTGGTATCGAGCTGTTTTTTGATGGTGAAGGACGAGAAGGTGTTTTTATTCAGTGATTGTTCTTTAAATATCAATCCAAGTGCTGATGAATTGGTTGATATAACCCTACAAACCGTAGAGAGCGCCAATCAATTGGGCATTGTACCTAAAGTCGGTATTTTATCATATTCTACACTTGGCTCTGGAAAGGGAGAAAGTGTGGATAAGATGCGTGAGGTAGCCAAACGTTTGAAACGAATGATGCTTGACTTTGAGGTGGAAGGAGAAATTCAGGTTGATGCGGCACTATCAAAGAAAACGGCGGCTTTAAAAGCACCTAACAGCACGATAGCGGGAAATATCAATGTATTGATTTTTCCATCACTTGATGCAGGAAATATCGGCTATAAGCTAGTTGCCAGATTGGGAGGCTATGAGGCTATCGGCCCGATTGTTCAGGGTTTGAATAAACCGGTAAATGATTTGTCGCGTGGCTGTACGAGTGAAGAAGTATATAAGATGGCAAGAATTACGGCGATGCAGGTAAGTGAGCGAAAGCAGCAAAATAGCGAAGAATCACTGGATAGGCTATCGACAAGAGTGTAGGAACTGTAAGGCTAAGAACGGGAACGATCTGTGATGATGCGCAGGTCGTTTCTTTTTGAAATGTAATGTATTATTTATTAAAAAAAATGTTAAATATATATTGATAAAAAATAAAAATAGGATATAATAATCATGTTTGATTTTTTAAAACAAATGTTTAGTATATGAAAAGGAGGGAGATTTTTGGATATCGGAGCAAAGCTGAAGGCATTGCGTCTTCGTAATGATTTGACATTGGAAGAGGTTGCCTCACGAAGCGAGCTGACCAAGGGATTTATATCGCAGGTGGAAAGAAATCTTACCAGTCCCAGCATTTCGACGTTGGAGTATTTGTTGGAGGCACTTGGAACCAATCTCGCGGATTTCTTTAAAGAGGAGAAGGAGGAACAGATTGTCTTTCAAACACAGGACTTCTTTGAGAGCGTAAAGGACGAATATACGATTGAATGGATCATTCCCAATGCGCAGAAGAATGAAATGGAGCCGATTCTTTTAACTCTCCACCCACATGAAAAAAGTATGGTTATGGATTGTCATAACGGAGAAGAATTCGGTTATGTATTGAAGGGAAGCGTGGTCCTTGTACGTGGAAACCAAAGACAGGCGGTGCGAGCAAATGAAACCTTCTATTTAGATGGTAAGGTGAGCCATTATTTGGAAAATAACACGTCTAGGGACGCCAAGATACTATGGGTTACGACACCCCCTATGTTTTAAAACGGAGGAGCTGTAGGTATGGAAAAGAAAAAGCTGATCCAATTCCGTAATATCGTTAAGGATTTTGACGGACAGATCGTATTAAAAGGGATCAATTTGGATATTTATGAAAATGAATTTGTAACACTGCTTGGACCTAGCGGCTGTGGAAAAACTACGCTGTTAAGGATTCTGGGAGGCTTTTTAGATGCTACGGAGGGAAGCGTTATTTTCGATGGGGAGGATATCAGTAAGCTGCCACCCTATAAAAGAGAATTAAACACTGTATTTCAAAAATATGCTCTGTTTCCGCACATGAGCGTATATCAAAATATTGCTTTTGGATTGAAGATAAAAAAGGTAAGCAAGGACGTTATTGAACAAAAGGTTATGAAAATGCTGAAGTTGATCGGTTTGGAGGGATATGAAAATAAGAATGTTACCCTGTTATCCGGTGGACAGCAGCAACGTGTAGCGATTGCCAGAGCATTGGTGAATGAACCAAAGGTACTTTTGTTAGATGAGCCGTTAGGTGCTCTTGATCTAAAGCTGAGAAAAGAGATGCAGTATGAATTAAAGCGTATTCAGCAGGAAGTCGGAATTACCTTTATCTTTGTTACACACGATCAAGAAGAGGCACTTACGATGTCAGATAAAATCGTTGTTATGAAGGACGGCGAAATTCAACAGGTTGGTTCACCCCAAGATATTTACAACGAGCCGGAAAATAAATATGTTGCGAACTTTATCGGAGAAAGCAATATCCTATCCGGTATCATGCTAGAGGATTATAAAGTAAAATTCGATGATATAGTGTTTGATTGTGTTGATTTCGGTTTTAAAGAAAAAGAACCGGTGGACATTGTTATTCGTCCGGAGGATATTGATATTGTCGAATGCAACGAGGGCAAGCTTCAAGGAGAAGTGCTGAGTGTATTGTTTAAGGGTGTGCATTATGAGGTTATCGTTGAAACGGTACCGGGAACGACTGTTAAGGTGAAAATGCATGTCATTCGCAACCACGATGTAGCTTCTGATGATGGAAAAGAAAAAATCAGTGCAAATGATTTCTATGTGGATATTGAGGATTTAAAGGATTTAGATGATAAGGAAATCGTTGCGCGTGCTGATGCGCAGGCATGGGATCCACAAGCCGATGAATATATTTCCATCAATAAGATCGAATATGATCTAAAGGAAGAAATCGGTGAATATCCGGTTACTTTCTCCACTGCAAATGGAACCTCTATTCAAAGAAAAATCTTTGTTGTCAATCAAACCTATGTAAAAAACGAAAAAGCAAACGAAGCGGTCATGGCATTTAACTTCTTTAAAACCGTTGATGAGATTAAGGAGTCGGTTGCATTAGATACCGATTTAAAAACATGGGCGAATGCACAAGGCTGGAAGTTGTCAGATGATGAACAATCCGTTGATATTTCGGTTGATTATAGCTTTGATGTTGATGATATTAAAGAAGGAGTTTATGAAATTGTATTCTCAACGACGGGACGTGAATTTAAAATTCATACTACCGATTATGTAGAGGAAGGAAAAGAGGTCGGCTTAACCTTCTTCCCTGAGGATATTCATGTCATGGAGAAAATGAGTTTCTGATGAAGAAATTTTCACAGCTTGCGTGGCCTTACATGGTATGGGTAGCGCTTATGATCTTATTGCCGATGATTTTGATTATGTTGTATGCATTCACAAAGCCGGGAAATGATATCATAAGTTTCTCCTTCACCTTAGACCACTTTAAGAAATTTTTTACCGACCTGGATTTCCTCTTGATTTTATGGAGATCGTTATTGATTGCGTTAAAGACAACGCTTATTTGTGTGGTTTTGGGCTATCCGGTTGCGTATTTTATTGCACGCAGCTCCGATCGCTTAAGAAATATTTTGATTTTGGTTATTACACTTCCAATGTGGATCAATATGTTGGTACGTACTTATGCATGGATCGGTATTTTAACCAAAGATGGAATTTTACAAACCGTATTAAGTTGGTTTGGAATTGATACCGGAGAGATTTTATATACCGAAACAGCGGTTTTGCTTGGTATGGTGTATAATTTTATTCCGTTTATGATTCTGCAAATCAATACTTCCTTGTGTAAAATGGATAAATCGCTATTAGAAGCCAGCAATGACTTAGGTGCCAATAAGCTTCAAACCTTCTTGCGAGTTACCCTGCCATTGTCCTTGCCGGGTGTGGTTAGTGGAATTACACTTGTATTTTTACCTGCCGTTAGTTCCTTCTTCATACCGAAGCTATTAGGTGGAGGACAATTCTTCTTAATCGGTAACGTCATTGAAAATCAATTTATTACCGTTGGGGAATGGAACTTCGGTAGTGCGATTTCGATGATCATGGCAATGGTTATGATGTTAAGTATGGTATTGATTCGTAAGATTGAAGATAAAAACAATGGGAAGGGGAGAAAACACGCATGAAAAAGGAAAAACGTATCTTCGGCTCTTTGCTCATGGGATTAACCGTTATCTTCTTCTATCTTCCGATTGTATTCATGGTAATCTTCTCTTTTAACTCCAGTAAATCCTTAACGCATTTCGAGGGCTTTTCTACGATGTGGTATGAAAAGATGTTTGCCAATCGAGATATGATGGAATCATTATACACGACCATCATCATTGCTTTGATCGCTACTGTAGTTTCTACTATTATTGGAACGATTACGGCAATCGGTTTGTCGAAATCAAAGAAGCTGGTAAAAAGACTTGTTATGCAGCTGAATGATTTTCCGATCATGAATCCGGAGATTGTTACGGCAATCGGTTTAATGCTGTTGTTTATTACATTTAAGATTGAAAAAGGCTTTATGACAATGCTGTTAGCCCATATTGCCTTCTGTACGCCGTATGTGATTTTAAGTGTCATGCCGAAAATCCGCTCTCTAGATCCGAACTTGGCCGATGCGGCTATGGATTTGGGCGCAACTCCTTGGCAGGCTCTTACGAAGGTATTGGTACCGCAGATCACTCCGGGTATTGTATCCGGTGCCTTGATTGCGTTTACCATGTCCTTTGATGACTTTATTATCTCTTACTTCGTTACCGGAGGGGGAGTAAAGAATTTAAGTATTATGGTTTATACGATGAGCAAGCGTGTAAATCCAAGTATCAATGCAATTTCAACACTTGTTGTTGTTTTGATAACGATTGTTCTAATTGTGATTAACGTAGTGCCGCTTATTAAGGCAAGAAAGGATAAGAAGAAAAATGAAAAAGCTTTTAGTTAGTATATTAACAGCCTTTATGGTTGTAACAATAGCCGGCTGTGGCTCTAGCAGCGGTGGAGAATATGAAGGACAGGAGCTTCACCTATATAACTGGGGAGAATATATGGGAGAAAATCTAATCCAGGATTTTGAAGAAAAAACCGGTGCCAAGGTAGTTGTTGATTATTTTGATTCCAATGAACAGATGTATATCAAAGTAGCAAACGGAGAATCTTATGATGTTCTTGTACCTAGTGATTATATGATTGAACGTTTGATTCAGGAAGACTTGATTCAGAAATTAGATCAATCTAAATTGAATTGCTTGGATTTGTTAGCAGATGGTGTAAAAGGACTTCCTTATGACCCTAAGAACGAATACTCTATTCCGTATTTCTGGGGAAGTGTTGGCATTGTTTATAATAAGACGAAGGTAAGCGAAAAGGATTTGAGAAAACAAGGCTATAATATTTTCTTAAACACCAAATATAAAGGTGATATTTACTTATATGATTCTGAACGTGATAGCTTTATGATGGCATTGAAAGCACTTGGTTATTCTATGAATACAAGTGATAAAAAGGAATTGAATGAAGCATACGAATGGCTGCTTCAGTGCGTTAAGACGATGGAACCGGAAATCGTAACTGATGAAATTATCGACAGCATGGCGCAAGGAAGAAAAGCATTAGGATTGATCTACTCCGGAGATGCTGCTTATGTTATGAGTGAAAATGAGGATATGGGCTTCTATATACCGGAAAGTGGAACAAATTTATGGAGCGATGGTATGGTGATTCCTAAGAATGCTAAAAATGTTGAACTTGCACATGAATTTATCAACTATGTAGCTTCTTATGAAGGTTCTATGGATAATTCAAGCACAGTAGGCTACACTTCCGCAAATAAAGAAGTTATGGAAGAATTATCCGGACCTGGTGGAGATTATGAAGGAATCAATGCGTATATTCCAAGAACCGGAAATGATAAAGATGAAGTATTTACCTATGATGAAGCAACTCGTAAGATTATTTCCGAGTTATTCAGCAAGGTAAAGGTTGCGGCTTCCAATTCCTAATAGCTGAAAATGATCAAGAAACAGGCGTTTGCCTGTTTTTTTTCATTAGAATCAGATATCTTGCATCGCATATTTCCAATCCATTGCAGTTTGGAGGTATTGTAATTTATCGTAGAAAACAATGACAAAACTGTAATAAGTGCTGGCATAAATTACGGTAAGTGGTATAATATTTACCATATTGTAATTTTTGAGGTGATAAAATGAAAAAACGAATGCGAATTACTTGGGCGGCAATTAAGATGGAAATTAAACAGCATCGTACAACTTTTGCGGTTTATGTGCTGCTTCGCTTTTTCGTCATTGCTATGATGATTTTGGCATTGTTAAATCGTAATTACGAGCATGTATTCTTATGTGTTTTGACCTTATTTTTGTTTATTGTACCAAGCTTTATCCAGGTGCGTTTTAAAATCGAATTGCCGTCTTTGTTGGAAATTATTATTCTGCTATTTATATTCAGTGCGGAGATTTTAGGCGAAATCAGCTCATTTTATATTTTATTTCCAATATGGGATACGATCTTGCATACCATCAATGGCTTTTTAGCTGCGGCAATCGGCTTTTCTTTGGTAGATATCATGAATAAAGATGAGCGTATTCAATTTCACTTATCTCCTTTGTTTATGGCAATCGTTGCCTTTAGCTTTTCAATGACCATTGGTGTCGTATGGGAAATCTATGAATTTGCAGCGGATACATTTGCCGGATTGGATATGCAGAAGGATACGATTGTCCATCACATTACGACCGTTACGTTAGATGCAACTAAAAGCAATATTCCAATCACTGTTGATGGTATTAAAGATGTCGTGGTAAATGGGAAAAGTCTTGGCCTTGGCGGTTATTTGGATATCGGATTGATTGATACGATGTATGATTTGATTGTTAATCTCATCGGAGCGGTTACCTTTAGTATCTTTGGCTTCTTCTATGTGAAGTATCGTGGAAAGAATACCTTTATCAATCGCTTTATTCCACGCCGTAAGAATAAAAAAGAGGATTATTTACGAGAAGCAGAAATGCTTTTAGAGGAAAAGAGCGAAGAATAGAAGATTTGGAAAGTATTGGCAAGCACCTTTCGGTAATTATATAGTATATCGTATTTACAAATGATTTATTTATAGCTACTATATAATAGAAAGGGAAGTGAGCCTATGGAGGAGAAAAAAAGCATCGAAATATCAAGGGAAGAAGAGACAATCCTTTGTTTCTATCGCAAGCTTGATAGATTAAAGCAACAGAAATTCTTAAAGTTTTTAGAATCCCTACGGCGCGTGCTGATTGATGAGGATCATGATGTTTTGGCATAATGAAAAAAGATTTTGTATGAGGGTGGGATTCTTGCTCTATCCTGAGTAAATAAAAAAATGGAGATTTCTAGTAGGGGGAAGGAAACGATCCTACAAGAAATCTCTTTTTTTGTATTTATTTTAGGATCAAAAGAATTTGATAGTATTATGCAATATTTTTTATATTGTAATTGTTTATGAAAAGATAAACATAGATGCTGCTAAATTATATTTTACATTTATTTACATAATATTTTGTAAAATATTTCATAAAATGATTGACATTTACAGTTTGCCGTCGTACTATAAGAACATATAAAGCGTGGAAAAGAAATAGTAGGGATATGGACATTACAGAGAACCTTTGGTTGGTGGAAAAAGGTATGCGAAGTATTTTGAACACATCTTGGAGTGCTGAGGTGAAAAAAGTAGCCCAGACGTTTTGCATACGTTACCCTGCTGAGTATTCGTTACTCTTAGAGGCAGTCATTGATTGCGAAATAAGGTGGAACCACGTAAGCTAGCTTTCGTCCTTTAGATGAAAGCTTTTTTGTTTTTTGAAGGAGGTTGAGGAAATGAAGATGCATTGGATTCCGGAAGGAACACGCGATTTTGTACCTGCACAATACCATATCAAACAGAATGTGAAGGATCGAATTGAAAAGGTTTTCGATGCCTTTGGCTATGATGAAATATCAACACCGACTTTGGAGTATTATCAGACATATCTAACGGGGTTTGAACAGCTGAAGGAAGAGGCAATGTATAAGCTTATTGATTCAAGTGGAAGTATTTTAGCCTTGCGAATGGATATGACAGTGCCGATTGCCCGCTTTGTTTCCAATAAGTACAAGAATGTAAAAAAGCCCTTACGTTTTCGATATTGTGCTGATGTTTATAAACAGAAAGCACATTTGGGAGGGAAACAAAATGAGGTTAGTGATTGTGGAATCGAATTGATTGGCTTAAGCAGTGAGGAAAGTGATTTAGAGGTTATTGTATGTGCTATGGAGGTCATGCGCTCATTAAACAAACACTTTACGTTGGAAATCGGCGAGGTAAATATTTTTCTTAAAACCTGTCAAAAGCTGGCGTTATCTAAGGAGGAAATAGAAACGCTGGCAGATTATATCGACCGTAAAAGCATGCTTGATTTAGCAAATTATTTAGAAACCTTAAAGCTTCCTATCACCTATCGCACGTTCTTCTTAAAGCTGCCTTGGCTATTTGGAAAAGGGGATATTTTGCAAGAAGCTCTTGAATATTGTCAGGACGATGAGGTTAAGGAAATTCTGTTTGGTTTAAAGCTATTGGATCAACAGCTTCGCTCATTAGGTTATGAGGTAAGCTTTGATCTTGGCAAGATCGCACACTTGAATTATTACAGTGGTATTATTTTCGAAGCCTTTATGGAGGGAAGTGGCACAAGTGTCTTAAGTGGTGGCCGCTATGATCATTTGTTGGAAAAATTCGGTAAACCGGCGTATGCCATCGGCTTTAGCGTCAAATTGGATTACGTATTTGCGGTGCTTGAAGAAGTGCCACTAGAAAAGCCATGGATTTTATACTATCCGAAGGCAAAGACATTGGAGGCTTTGCGTTATGCTGGAGAGCTGCGAAAGTTTCATCGTGTGCAGCTATATCCAAGGGAGGTTGAAACACTGCTGCTAGTAAAGGAGGGATTTGTATGACAATCGCCATTGCGCTTACCAAGGGACGTTTGGAAAAAGCAAGCATTGCAATGCTAAAGAAGGAAGGATATGGAGTCGAAGCCTTGAAGGAGAAAGGACGCACCTTAGTATTCGAGGATACGCAAAAGGACATTCGCTATTTTCTTGTAAAGCCCAATGACTGCATTACCTATGTGCAGCATGGAGTTGCGGATATTGGAATTGTAGGTAAGGATACCTTAATGGAGGGAAGTGATGACTACTATGAGCTGCTTGATTTAAACATTGGGAAGTGTCGCTTTATCTTAGGTGGTTTAAAGGGGCATAATCCTTTTGATAAGCTAGGTCATATCACAATCGGAACAAAGTACCCCAATGTCGCTAAGGCATATTTTATGGAAAAGGGCAGGGAGATAGAGTGTATTAAAATTGATGGCTCTGTTGAACTGGCACCGCTTTTAGGCTTATGTGATGGAATCGTGGATATCATGGAAACCGGAGATACCTTAAGGGAAAATGGTTTGATTGTTTTTGATACACTTTGTGAGCTAAGTGCTCGTGTCATTGTAAATAAAGCCAGTTTGAAGCTGAAGCAAACGGCAGTATGTGCGGTGCTAGAGGATTTGCAAAGGGGGAGTGAAGCATGTTAAAGCAACTGAATATTGAACAGATCGATCAGTTACAAAGCTATATTGAGGAACGCAGAGTAGTGATGAATCCTGCTTTGATAGGAAGGGTAAGTGCTATTTTAGAGGACGTAAGAATGCATGGAGATGAGGCAGTGCTTCGCTATACCAAGCAATTTGATGGAATGGAGCTGAATAAACTTCGTGTATCAAGTGAAGAATTAAATGCACAAGCTGATTTATGCACACCGGAATTTAGAAGAAGCATGCAGCAGGCCAAAGAAAATATCTTATTTTATCATCAAGCACAAATATCAAAAGGCTATCGTTTGGAAAAGGAAATGGGCATTTATTTAGGACAGCGGGTACTTCCTTTGGATAGTGTCGGTATTTATGTTCCGGGAGGAAGTGCACAATATCCAAGCAGTGTGCTTATGAATGCATTGCCTGCTCGTTTGGCAGGGGTGAAACGAATCGTTATGCTTACTCCACCATCAAAAGAAGGTAGTATTCACCCTAATATTGCCTTAGCCGCAAAGCTTGTAGGTATTGATGAGGTTTATAAAGTCGGAGGTGCACAGGGAATTGCGGCCTTGGCGTATGGTACGCAAAGTATAGCGAAGGTGGATAAGATCGTAGGACCGGGAAATGTATATGTCGCCTGTGCAAAAAAATTGGTGTTTGGTGATGTTGATATTGACATGATAGCCGGACCAAGTGAAATTTTAGTGATTGGTGATGAAGGTGCTAATCCGAAGTGGATTGCGGCAGATCTGTTATCGCAGGCAGAGCATGATCCTCAAGCAAGTGCTGTTTTACTTGCGGTATCACAAAATATGGTTGATGCGGTAAAGCAAGAGCTGCAAAAACAAACACGTTGTCTTCCAAGGCAGAAAATCATTCATGAATCCTTGGAAAACTATGGTCTTGCACTTGTTTGCGAAAGCTTGCAGCAATGTGTCGATATCAGTAATCAGATTGCACCGGAACATTTGGAGCTGATGGTCGATAAGCCTGAGGAGCTGTTACCACTGGTACGTCATGCGGGCAGTGTGTTTTTAGGTTATGCAACATGTGAAAGTGTTGGAGATTATTTCGGAGGAACCAATCATGTCCTTCCAACCGGTGGAACTGCACGCTTTTTCAATCCTTTAGGAGTGGATAGTTTTGTAAAGAAATCGAGCTATTTGCATTACAGCATAGAAGCACTACAAGCCTATGGTGATTCCATAATTACCCTAGCAGAAGCGGAACAACTGCAAGCACATGCCAATGCAGTGAAGGTGAGGTGTAAGACATGAAGCAAACAATAATGTATGAAACAAATCAAAAGGCAGGGTGTTTATTGCATGCGAATGAGCTGCCATGGAATATTTCCGAGGAAATGCGACAGGAAATCATAAATGCAATAGCGACGCTGGAATTCCAGCGCTATCCGGATACAGAATGTACACAGCTTATCAAGACATATTGTGAGGTTGCATCGCTTTTTGAGAAGCAAGTGTTAGCCGGAAATGGCAGTGATGAATTGTTAGGACTGTTGATCGGAGCTTACCTAGGAAAAGGAAAAACGCTGTATACTCTTTCACCTGATTTCTCCATGTATGATTATTATGCCGGAATGTATGAAGCAAAGGTGCTTAAATTTAAGACACGAGAAGATGGCAGTTATAGCGTGAATGATTTTGTGGAATTTGGAAGGCGTAATCAGGTGGATATGATCATGCTTTCCAATCCTAACAACCCCACCGGTTTTGCCTTAAGCAATGCTAAGCTGCGTATCATTGCGGCTGCCTTTCCAAGAATTCCGGTTGTAATTGATGAAGCCTATGGTGAGTTTTATGAAGAAAGCATGCGAAAGGAAGTGGAGTGTTATCCTAATCTTTATGTTACACGCACTCTTTCCAAAGCCTATGGCTTAGCTGGTATGCGCGTCGGCTTTGTGATAAGCAACTCCAAAAATATCGAAGCATTGAAAAAGTATAAGGCACCTTATACGGTAAATGCTCTATCACAGCTTGTTGCGTGTGTAGCTTTGCGTCATGCAAAGGAGTATCAAGCGTATGTGGAAATTATAAAACAAGAGCGTGAGAAGCTATATCAAGGTTTGCGAAAACTATCCTTTTTACAGGTATTTCGTTCGAGTGCTAATTATATATATGGAAAAAGCAAACAAGCATCTAAGCTGATTGTCTATTTACAGGAGCATGGTGTTATCATTCGCAGTTATGAAGATGATAGTTTTCGTATTACGATTGGAAGTGCGAAACAAAATAAGTACCTGCTAGCACTTTGTGAAGCATTTGAAAAGGAGGTAGGAAAATGCGATACGCAACAAAAGAGCGAACGACCAAAGAAACCGATATTCAAATAAGCTTGCGCCTTGATGGAAGCGGAAAGGCAGATGTTCATACCGGCATCGGATTTTTTGATCACATGCTGACATTGCTAAGCTTTCATTCACAAATGGATCTTACCCTTCTCGCACAGGGCGACTTGGAGGTATGCGATCATCATTGCGTTGAGGATTGTGGAATTCTTTTAGGACAATGCTTTAAAGAGGCACTTGGTGATAAGAGAGGTATTCAGCGCTATGGCACTTGCTATATACCGATGGACGAGGCATTGGCACATGTAGTATTGGATATCAGTGATCGTGCGTATTTGGTTTATCACTGTGAGTTAAAAAGAGAAAGTATCGGTAACTTTTCTTGTGAAATGGTAGAAGAGTTTTTACGTGCCTTTGCTTTTCAAGCAGGTATTACCTTACACGTAAATGTATTGTATGGCACAAACGATCATCATAAGATTGAAGCAATCTTTAAGGCTCTGGCAAAAGCATTAAAAATGGCAGTGATGATACAAGGAAATGAGCTGCCAAGCTCTAAAGGAGTTTTATGATGATTGCGATTATAGATTATGGCATGGGAAATCTGTGGAGCGTGGAAAATGCTTTAAGGTATCTTAAGACAGACTATTGTATTACGAATGATGCAGAAGTCTTACGTAAGGCAGATGGTTGGATCTTACCGGGAGTTGGTGCCTTTGCGGACTGTATGAAGCAGCTGCAAGCCCTAGGCTTGGTAGAGCTGTTGAAAGAGGAAGTAGGAAATGGAACGAAGCCGCTTTTAGGAATTTGTTTAGGCATGCAGGTATTGTTTGAGGAAAGCGAGGAAGGTGGACTTAGCAAAGGCTTAGGTCTTTTGAAGGGAAAAGTCGTAAAAATGATCGATCCACAAGCACGTATTCCGCATATCGGTTGGAATTTGTTGGAATATGATCAACCACACCCCTTATTTACTAAGCTTTCCGAAAAGCCCTTTGTGTATTTTGTGCACTCTTATTATGCAGTTCACTACGATTCCAATATCCTTATTGCTCATTCTTGTTATCATGATTTGCATATTTGTGCTTTGGTCGCAAAAGGGCATATAGTAGGAGCACAGTTTCACCCGGAGAAAAGCGGTACGGACGGACTGGCAATTTTACGATATTTTGTGGAGGAATGTGTATGATTATTTTACCGGCAATGGATTTGCTTGATGGCAAACCGGTACGCTTGTATCAAGGAGATTATAAACGTAAGGAAAGTGTAGGAGATGATGCTTTTTTGATTGCTCGGCAATTTAAAGCAGCAGGAGCAAGCTATTTGCATCTTGTTGATTTGAATGGTGCGAAAATGGGAAAGCCTTGTAATTTTGCTTTGATTCAAAAAATTGTTGCCGAAATCGGTATTCCGGTAGAGGTCGGTGGAGGGATTCGTACATCTTCGGATATCGAACGCTATCTTCAATGCGGAGCAAAGCGTATCATCTTAGGAACTGCTGCACTTGAAAATCCAAGTTTTTTAAAGGAAGCGCTGTGTCGCTATGGAGATAGGCTTGCAGTTGGGTTGGATTGTAAAGATGGGTATGTATATGGAAACGGTTGGCTTTCTGCCAGTCAAACAGACTATATAACTTTTGCGAAAGAAATGGAGCTGCTAGGAGTTAAAACCCTGATTGTTACTGATATTTCAAGAGATGGAACGATGCAGGGGCCTAATTTAGCGATGCTTAAGGAGCTGTCAAAAGCGGTAAATATACAGCTGATTGCCTCCGGAGGAATTCGAGATCTGCACCATATCAAGCAGCTTTGTGAATTGGGGATTTATGGCGCAATTACGGGCAAGGCATTGTATGCAAACACTTTGTCATTGAAGGAAGCTATAGAGGAAAGCGAGGGATAGGAATGCACACCAAGCGTATCATACCATGCTTAGATGTTAAGGGTGGAAAGGTTGTGAAGGGAATTCAGTTTGTTGGCTTAAAGGAGGTTGGCGATCCAATTGAACTAGCGAAGCGCTACTATGAACAAGGAGCAGATGAATTGGTGTTTTTAGATATAGCTGCCACGCAGGAGGGACGAGATACGATGCTTTCGATGGTGGAAAGAGTTGCAAGAGAAATTTTTATTCCATTTACTGTTGGTGGCGGTATTCGTACGCTCGAGGATATTCATAGGCTTTTGTTGGCAGGAGCAGATAAGGTGAGTTTAAACAGTGCTGCGGTATATCATAAACAGCTCATTCAGGAGGGAGCGCAGCGTTTCGGCAGTCAATGCATCGTATTGGCGGTTGATGCCAAGCGGCGTCAAGATAACAGTGGTTGGAATGTATATGTACGTGGCGGTGAAGAGGATAGTGGCTTGGATTTATTAGCATGGGTACAGGAAGCAGTTGCATTGGGAGCAGGAGAAATTTTATTAACAAGCATGGACGCAGATGGAACCAAGCAGGGCTATGATATAGAAATGTGCAAGGCAGTGCGCTCCGTTGTATCGGTTCCGGTAATTGCTTCCGGAGGCTGTGGAGCACTTGCACACTTTGCCAAGGCATTTGAAACAGATGCTTGTGATGCGGCATTAGCTGCCAGTCTGTTTCATTATGAAGAAACCACAATTCCTAAGGTAAAGGCTTATCTTAAGAGGAAAGGAGTAGCGATTCGATAATGGAAATTGATTTTGAAAAAGGAGATGGACTTGTTCCGGTGATTGTGCAGGACGTGCATACAAAGCAGGTATTGATGCTTGCTTATATGTCAAAGGAAAGTTTAGCAATTACGTTGGAAAGTGGATATGCAACGTATTACAGTCGCTCTCGAAAACAGTTGTGGAAAAAGGGAGAAACCAGCGGACATGTGCAAAAAGTAAAGGAAATGTATATAGATTGTGATCAGGATACACTGCTGCTTTTGGTAGAACAAAAGGGTGCTGCCTGTCATAGTGGGAATTACAGTTGCTTTTATCGACGCTTCAAGGAGGATAATTATGAATGAACTAGCAGTTTTATACGATACGATTTTACAAAGAAAAGCAAATCCGGAAGCAGGGAGTTATACAACTTATCTTTTTGAAAAGGGTTTGGAAAAGATATTGAAAAAGGTAGGTGAAGAAAGCAGTGAGGTATTGATTGCGGCGCTGACACAAAGCAAAACGGATCAAATTAACGAGTTGGGGGATTTATTTTATCATCTTATGGTATTGATGGTGGAAAAAGGGATTACCTTAGAAGAAGTAAATGCAGAATTAACTCGAAGGAGTCAAAAGACACATAATAAAAAAGCAGAGCGTAAGCCTATTGAACAGCTGTAAGAAAGGATAATGCTCATAGCTGTTAAAAAATGTGATATGATATAGATAGCTTGGAGGTAATGCTATGAATTTTAAAGTTGAAAATTGGAAGCTATTGGTCTTATCGGTGTTTTATGTCATATTTGCTGTTATTTCTTACATGGTAAAAAAGGAACAGTTTTTAAATTTTTTCATGATTGCAGGATTGATCGTGGCAGTGGTAGGCTTGTTACAGATTATGGCATATTTCTTTAAAAAGGAGTATATGAAGCCGAATGAATTTAGCTTTGCATTTGGCGTTTTATATGTTGTGGCAGGTTTGATTGTTGCGACCAAGCCCGATGTGATCGTGGATAATTATCCCTTAGTGTTGAGTGGTGTGGTAGTGCTTGATAGTACCCTTCGCTTGCAATATTCTATGAATTTATTTCGATTGGAAAAAGAAGCATGGGAAATCAATGCGATTTTGGCGGCAGTACCATTGGTTTTAGGTGTAGTGTTGATTCTTGTGCCGATGTCAGAGGATTTCATGCATAACTATTTTAGCTTTTTGTTGATACTTGATGCGATTGCGAATTTTTATACGATTTTATATTATAAGCGAATCGTAAAAGAATTTGAGCGTAAGGGATATGCGTTAGTTGAGGATTCGCTAGAAGAATAAAAAAGAAAGAGGGATTGCAATGAGCTTTACACTTGCAAATGGAATACAGCTTCCAAAGGTTGGATTTGGAACCTATAAGGCGCTAGATCAAGAGAACATTCAAGTTTTGTTAGATGCGTTTGCCAGTGGATACACGTATTTTGACAGTGCATCGTTTTATGGTACGGAATGTTTTTTAGCGGAAGCAATGCAAAAGGGCAAGATTGATAGAGAAAAGGTGATGCTAGCATCTAAGGTTTGGAAGAATGAAATGGGCTATGAAGCTACAAAACAAGCATTTCAAAATACGCTAAATCGTTTGCGAACAGATTATTTAGATGTATATTTGATTCATTGGCCACGCCCTACGCTTTCATGTGATTGGAAAACACTTGTACTTGAAACATGGCAAGCGATGGAAGAATTGTATGATGAAGGACGTGTGCGTGCCATAGGAGTAAGTAACTTTTTACCTCAGCATTTAGAGGTTTTGCGAGCTTCATCACGTATTCAGCCAATGATCGATCAGCTTGAATTTCACCCCGGTTATACACAAGAGGCATGTGTACAATATTGTAAACAGCACCATATTCAAGTGCAGGCATGGAGTCCGATTGGAAGAGCGCGTGTCTTGCAAGAACCGCTTATTTGTGAATTGGCTGAAAAATATCAGGTTTTTCCTGCACAAATTTGTCTGCGGTTTGCTTTGCAAAAAGGTGTTATGCCATTACCGAAGTCAAGTTCTTTAGAGCGTATGAAGCAAAATCGAACATTGGATTTTACGATTTCACAAGAAGATATGTATCGTTTGGATACACTTCCGCAAACCGGTTGGTCCGGAGAGCACCCGGATTTTGAAAGAGTGCAAGTGAAGTAGATAAAATAACGTATGAAAGGATAAGTGCCTTGAATCGTTGTAATAGAAAAGCTGTAGTTAGAATTGATCTTGTTAACTGCAGCTTTTTTCGTTGGAAGGATAAATATGTTTTAAAATAAAGGCTATTCGTGATAGGTATTTGATTTTTTGCGAATATAAGCGCTAGAGCAAAGTAATAATAGGTGTGTGATATAGGCATTTAAGATGTCTGTATAAAATGCGTTTGCAAAGAAGAAAAGAAAAAGCATAAGAAATAAGCATACAACAATGGTGCATGCGGTATATAGCTTTAAAGAAAGGCGTTTTGCAGAGAAAAGAAGGAATGCAATAAAGGTCATTATGAAGGCAACGACATATTGGATATACATATTTTTACTATATATACAATAAAAGGTAACTAGAATATTGATGGCAGATAATAAAAGTTCATAGGTATGCTTAGCAAGATTTTTTGAAGTGTTCATGAAGAATTTCCCTCCTTATGAAAGAATGTTATCGTTAATATCATTATAGCATAGCCCTAAATAATAAAGTAGATAATCGAAAAAAGTAATAAGCAGCTTGCTTTAGGAAAAGAAAAACGCATGAATATAAGCTTCATACGTTTAGTGGAACATATCTTTTTTCTTGAAAATCCAAGTTGCAATCAGCATAAGAACAATAGCGATTAACAACGGGAACCATACAAATGGAAGTGGCAGATCGGGAACATTCATGCCATAAAAACCGAAGATGATATTTGGAATGGACATAACGATCGTAATAACTGTCAGTACCTTCATAACAATATTTAAGTTATTGGAAATGACAGAAGCAAAGGCGTCCATTGTACCGGACAAAATATTGGTGTAGATATTACACATCTCGATTGCCTGATGAATTTCGATCAGCACGTCCTCTAATAAATCCTGATCTTCTTCATAAAGCTTGATAAGATGACCGCGATTGATACGGTTCATCGTAACCTCATCGGTTTTCAGTGAGGTGGAGAAATATACAAGTGATTTCTCTAAGCCAAGCATTTGAATGAGCTCTTTGTTACGCATAGATTGATGCAATAAATGCTCGGTTCTGGAAGAAATGCGGTCGATTTGGCGTAGATAAATTAAGAAGCGTTGTGAAATACGAAGCATCAACAGTAGAAAAAAACGGGTTTTCATTTCGGTATTGATACCGCGTACTCTTCCCTTCGCCATATCCTCAATGCTTAGATTTTCATACAATGAAATGGTAATGATATAGCCCTTTTTAATAATAACACCCAAAGGAAGCGTTGTATAAAGCAATGTGTTTTCCTGAATGTTTTCTTCTTCCTCGGCACAAGGATAATCGACAATGATAAGCGTTTGATTGGTGTCATCATCATAATCAATATGAGAACTTTCTTCTTCGTCCAGTGAGGACTTAACAAATTCCGGCATAATGCCGATTTTTTCGATTAAAAAGTCAATTTCTTCTGTTGTCGGTGCAACGGCATTGATCCAACAGCCATGCTCCGGTTGATCGATTTTTTTTGTAACATTATCAAAGGTCTTGTAAAATTCAAGCATGTTTTAACCTCCTTAGAACAGGAGAACACCAGCTATGTCTCCTGTGTGATGCGATGGAATGATAGTTTGACCCGCGGGCTCTGGAGACATAACAAACACCTTCTTTCTATTGCTCATACATTATAGCATAAGAAGCATGAAAACGGATAGTAAAAAAAGAAGGTTTTTCACCTTCTTGCCTCTTAATAATAGATTGATGCTTTTACTTTATCGCAGCTTTCTTTACCAAGCAGTTTTTCAATTAACGCAAAAGCAAAGTCAATGACCGCAGCTGCGGAACGACCGGTGATGATATTGCCATCAATAACAGCATAGCGATCCACATAGGTACCACCAAAATCTTCATTCATAGATGTAAAGCAGGTATAATTTTTATTCTTTAAATAGCCGGCTCTTCCTAAAATCGTCGGAGCGGCACAAATAGCAGCAACGACTTTATTGCTATGGATATAGCTGCTTAAAATTTCCATGATGTAAGCATCACTTTCTAATGTTTGGTAATGCGGACCTCCCGGTAAAAATAAAGCATCATAGCTTGTCGGATCAACTTCCTTAAGATCCTTTACCGGCTGTAAGGTGAGATTGAAACGTCCGCTAACCTTGTTTGCATCGCTTGTGCATACGTCAACGTCAATACCGGCTCTTCTTAACAGCGCAATCGTTCCCACTGCTTCTAATTCTTCAAAGCCATCTTTCATAATACATAGTACATTCATCGTATCTACCTCTTTTCAAGGGTATTATATACCGTATTTTGAATGACAGGCAAATATTTTTTTCTTTTCTTGCGTACATTGTAAGGGAGGTAAGTGTATGGAAAAATGGATATATATATTGGAGCGTTGGCAGAAAATACTATGGGGAATGCCGATGCTTGTTTTATTATTGGCAAGTGGAGCATTGTTAATGGTGAAAACACGCTTTTTTTTATTTCGTAAAAGCGATTTGATCGTTCGCAAGACGATTGGCTCTTTAGGAGCAAAAAAGCAGCAAGGGATTACTTCCTTTCAAGCAGTAACGACAGCTTTAGCCGGAACTTTGGGAGTCGGAAGCATTGTCGGTGTTGCAACGGCAATTACGATGGGAGGAGCAGGAGCTTTATTTTGGATGTGTGTAAGTGCGTTGTTTGGAATGATGTGTAAGTATGGAGAGGTTGTCTTGGCGATGCACTATCGTCATAAAGAAAATGGAGTTAGTTATGGTGGGGCGATGTATGTATTGGAAAAGGGGTGTCGTATGCCGGTTTTAGGTGTTCTGTTTGCACTGTTTTGCATACTTGCCTCCTTTGGAATAGGGAATATTACACCGACCAATACGATCGTAGAGAGTGTGCGTGTTTATTTGCCGCTTCCGCCACTGTTTATTACAGCTTTACTAGCAGTGCTGGTTGCTTCTCTTATATTCGGTAAAGGAAATCGAATCATGCGATTGAATGAAAAGCTCATTCCCTTTGTTTCCGTTCTTTATATTGCAGCCTGTGGATACTTGCTGTTTTTGCATCGTGAGCATCTTTTTTCTGCTGTTTTATTTGTTTTACAGGACGCTTTTGCGATTGATGCATTGGAAGGAGGAATTGGAGGCTTTGTCATTAGCAAAGCAATTCACTTTGGGGTATCGCGAGGAGTTTTTTCCAATGAAGCCGGTATGGGAAGCTCTCCTTTATCACATGCCGGAGTTGTTGATGCCAATCCGGTGGAACAAGGCTTTTGGGGTATATTCGAAGTATTTTTTGATACCTTGGTTATTTGTTTGATTACCGGTATGATGATTCTTACAAGTGATGCGTATGGTTTGGGGTTGGAGGGTGCTGCTTTGGTAATCGCATGCTTTCAAGAAGGCTTTGGTGTATGGGGAGGAATATTGTTTGCCTGTGCGATTGTAAGCTTTGCATTGCCTTCTATTTTGGGCTGGTATTATTATGCTCGTGAGTGTATTCATTATCTATTTACGACAAAGCTTATGCTGCATTTATATCAAGCATGTTTTTTGGGAGTGCTGGTTTGTTGCGGAAGTTTTGATTTTGTATATGTGTGGTACTTAGCTGATGTTTTAAATGCCTTAATGGCAATTCCAAACCTAATTTCACTTTTCCTTTTAAATAAAGATGTGGTAAAATTAACGAAAGAATACTTGATATTATATGGGAGGTGAAGCTATGAAGGTTATTGTAGCATGTGATTCCTATAAAGGCTGTATGACTTCAAAACAAGTCGCAAAGCAAATTACTGCCGGAATTCATGAGGTTAATGCATCATGTGAGGTTCTTTCCTATGTGATTGGCGATGGTGGAGAAGGAACGGTACAAGCTTTTAAAGAAACGATGCATGGCGAAAATGTAGGTGTTGCGACAACAGATGCGTATGGTCGAAAAATACAAAGTGAATATGCTATTATCGAAGATGGGAAAACGGCTGTCATCGAGGTTGCTAATATCATTGGCTTATCTATGCACCCAAGAGAAAAGCGAGCTCCTTTATATGCCGGAAGCTATGGTGTGGGAACGGTTATGCTAGATGCTATTGAAAAGGGCTGTAAGAAAATTATCGTAGGTTTGGGTGGCAGTGCAACCAATGATTGTGGGATAGGACTTTTGCAATGTTTAGGTGCACGCTTTTACGATGCCAATCATCAATATCTTTCTCCGCAGGCTGTGAATTTGGATAAGGTGCGCTATATTGATTTTCATCGTTTAAAGGAATTACAGGATATTGAGCTGATTGCCGCTTGTGATGTAAAAAATCATGTGCTTGGAGAGCAGGGGGCTACTTATGTGTTTGGTCGTCAAAAGGGATTGACACAAGCACAGCTACATAAGATTGAGCATGGAATGGAAAACTTCTGTTATCAGATCAAGCGTTATAAGAAAATAGATTTAAATAGCTTGGAAGGTGGAGGAGCTGCCGGAGGGCTAGGCGCGATATTTATAGGTTTATTAGGTGCACGCATGGAAAGCGGTATTGATTTATTGTTAAGCTATGGTGATATGGAAAAGCAGATACAGGATTGTGATTTGGTAATTACCGGAGAAGGACAAAGCGATGCTCAAACACTGTTTGGTAAGGTGCCAATGGGTATTTTGCAGGTTGCCAAGCGTTATCATAAGCCATGTATTTGTATTAGCGGTGCCTTGGGTATCGGTTATCAAAAGCTATACGATGTGGGATTTATCGGTGTATTCAGTATTGCCGATCGTGCTATGAGCTTTTTGCAGGCGTTGGAGCAAGCACCGGAAAAGCTAAAGAATGCTACGGTGGCAATCATGCGAACCATTGATTATTTTTATCGTTCATGATGTTTAAGAGGATAGTGTTCCTCTTTTTTTATTGCGATTGACAAAAGGATAGGAAATGTTTTATAATACATATGAACAAATGTTCATGTATTAAATGGAGGTTAGGATATGAAAATGGACGCACCTGTTTGTGAAGAAATTACAGTTCATGAAGAAATTATCAATCATGTAAATAAAGAGATGCTGACAATGGAGGAATATCATGATTTGGGAACTTTGTTTAAAATGTTTTCCGATCCGACACGCTTGCGAATACTGAGTTTGTTGTTTCAATCGGAAATGTGTGTATGTGATATTGTAGCATTGTTGGATATGACACAATCGGCAGTATCGCATCAGCTGAGCGTTTTACGGGCAAATCGTTTAATTAAGTATCGTCGTGTCGGAAAAAATATTTATTATTCCTTAGATGATGAACATATACAATATATATTCAATGCCGGAGTTGAGCATATTCAAGAGCATTAAAGCGAGGTGATTAGAATGCAAAAGCAATTTATATTAGAGGGTTTGGATTGCCCGAATTGTGCCATGAAGGTAGAGCGTGGTGTAGCAAAGCTAAGTGGTGTAAAAGAAGCAAGCGTTGATTTTACACATAAAAAGCTGTTTGTTGATTATGAAGGGGATATGAGTGATCGAATCAAAGCTACGATCATTGCATTGGAACCAAACATTCATGTTGTTGAAAAGCAAGGAAAGTCTAACCATGAGCACACTCATAAACATCATCAGCATTCCCATGCGCATTGCGACTGCCATGAGCATGATAGCTGTTCTTTACAGGAAACATTAATCAAGCAGCCCCTTGCTAATGCACAAAGACTGTATATCAAGGGCTTGGATTGTGCAAGCTGTGCTGCCAAAATTGAGCAGTATGTTCAAAATATGGAAAATGTAAAACAGGCAAGCTTGAATTTTTCCAATGGTGTACTTTACGTAGAACTGAAAGAAACACAGCTTTCTGAAAAGACGTTAAAAGAAATCGTGCAAGTGATTCCAACATTGGAAGATGGTGTTGAGGTGGCGATGGAGCATGAAGAAAAAAGCGATTCTTCGCAAGCAGGCTTATTTTCCGTAAAAAAGAATTGGCGTTTGTATGTGGGAATCGTATTGTTTCTAACAGCTCTATGCTTAGAGGATACGGTTTATGGCATTTGGCTTTTTGCAGCTGCTTATCTGCTTGTCGGTATGCGTGTCTTGCTTGCGGCCTTGAAAAATATTATGCGAGGAGAGGTTTTTGACGAGAATTTTTTGATGGGTATTGCGACATTAGGCGCTTTTGCGATTGCTTCGTATGAGGAAGCAGTTGCGGTTATGATTTTTTATGAAATTGGTGAAATGTTTCAAGCCTATGCAGTGGAGCGTTCGCGGGCATCAATTTCCGATTTGATGGATATTCGTGCCGATCATGCCAATAAGTTGGTTGATGGAGAAGAAATTACAGTATCTCCCGAAGCGGTTCATCAAGGAGATATCATTGTACTAAAACCGGGAGAAAGAGTTCCTTTGGACGGTATTGTTATTGCAGGAAGCGGAAGTTTGGATACCTCGGCATTAACAGGAGAAAGCATGCCAAGCGATGTGAAAGAAGGACAGGAAATCTTAGCCGGTTCCTTGAATTTAAACAGTGTTTTACAGCTGCGAGTTACCAAAGAATATGGACAGTCTACGGTAGCACGTATTTTAGAATTGGTAGAAAATGCCGGAAGCCGTAAAGCTCCAACGGAGCGATTTATCACAAAATTTGCCAGAATTTATACACCGGTAGTTGTGGGATTAGCAGCCTTGCTTGTAGTTTTGCCGATGTTATTGGTACCGAATGCAGAGCTATCCGATTGGCTGTATCGTGCATTAACATTCCTTGTTGTTTCTTGTCCATGTGCTCTTGTGATTTCTATACCTTTGGGATTGTTTGCCGGTATCGGAGCTGCCAGCCGCCATGGTATTTTAATCAAAGGCGGTAATATTTTGGAGGCTTTGAAAGATATTGACAGTGTTGTATTCGATAAAACCGGTACATTGACGAAAGGAAGTTTTCAGGTAGAAAAAATTGTAGCATTACAAGGTGATGAGCCTGAGGTACTGCGATTGGCTGCGTATGCGGAAAGCTACTCTACTCACCCAATTGCCGTTTCTATTTGCAAGGCATACGATCATGAAATTGATAAAAGCAAGCTTTCCGGTTATGAAGAAATAGCCGGTAAGGGAATTGCGGTAAATTATGAGAAAAAAGCCATTCTTGCCGGTAATGCGGGCTTGATGCAAAGTTATGGTATTGTATTTGAAGATACAGCTTCAGAAGCTAGTGTTGTGCATATTGCTTATGATGGTAAGTATATGGGATATGTGCTGATTGCCGATCAAATCAAAGAAACAAGCAAACAGGCAATGGCAGATTTGAAAAAGTTAGGCATTACGAAAACCGTAATGCTGAGCGGAGATCGTAAAGAGGCAGGAGAAGCTGTTGGTAAGGAACTTGGTTTGGATCAGGTATATACCCAGCTTTTGCCACAAGATAAGGTAGATAAGGTAGAGGAGCTATTAGCGCAGCAAGCAGCTGATAAAAAGCTTGCCTTTGTTGGTGATGGCATCAATGATGCGCCGGTATTGGCAAGGGCAGATATCGGTGTTGCGATGGGCGGTGTTGGAAGTGATGCCGCAATCGAAGCAGCGGATATCGTTTTGATGAAAGATGATCCAAGTGCTTTGGCAGATGCTATTCGCATTGCGAAAAAGACGATGAACATCTTAAAACAAAATATTATATTTTCGCTTGTTGTAAAGATAAGTGTGCTGATTTTGGCAGTATTTAATATGACAAATATGTGGGTAGGCGTATTTGCCGATGTCGGAGTAACGCTGTTGGCGGTTATTAACTCTATGCGAGCTTTGCGTATGAAGCTAAGATAAAGGTAAAAGTATTTACGAAGTACAAAGAAAGGGAACATTGAAGTTCTCTTTTTTGCTTTCACTGTGGTGATGACAGACTATGAAAATAATTATGAAAATCTTTTAAATCGGTTGATAAATTGTTTCACAAACAGTATAATATAAAGGAATTAGTTTTTTGAATGAGCTTGGAAAGTGATGTGTAAGAATGGAAAATTGGCAAGAGGTATATGCAAGCGCCAAGCAGCGCTGTCATAAATGTCGGTGCTGCCCGCAATGCAATGGTGCAGCTTGCCGAGGAGAAACTCCGGGTCCCGGTGGAAAGGGTAGCGGGAATGCTTTTGTTCGTAATATTGATATGCTGAAGCAAGTATTTATTACAATGGACACAATCAGTGAAAATACGGAAATTTCAACGCAGACGGATTTTTTCGGATATGAGGTTTCACTACCTGTTTATGCCGCTCCGATTAGTGGTATTCGTTTGAATTATGGGGCTGATTTAGATGATTTGACCTATACACAGGAGCTTGTGGAGGGTTGTTTAGCTGCGGGAAGCTTGGCTTTTAGCGGTGATGGAATGTATGATGAAATGTTTTGCGGTCCAATGGATATTATTGCCAAGCATCAGGGATATGGTATACCGACGATCAAGCCATGGAGCGAAAGTGATATGGAGTGGCGTATAAAGCTTGCTAAAGAGGGAAAAGCACTTGCTATTGCTTCGGATATTGATGCCAGCGGGCTTACCAATTTACGAAACAGTGTAACTCCGGTCGGCTTTAAAAATGTAGAGGAACTAAAGAAAATTAAAAAAATGGCGGAAATGCCGGTTATTTTAAAAGGAATTTTAAGTGTTAAAGGAGCAAGGAAGGCTTTGGAGGCCGGTGTAGATGGCATTATTGTTTCCAATCACGGAGGACGTGTGTTAGATGATTGCTTATCCGGTATTGAGGTGTTGGAGGATATCGTTAAAGCGGTCGATGGCAGAATGAAGATTTTTGTCGATGGCGGCTTTCGAAGCGGTAACGATGTATTTAAAGCACTCGCTTTAGGGGCAGACGGTGTTTTGATCGGTAGACCGATATCCCATGCTGTGATTGGTGATGGAGCTAACGGTGTAAAGTTATATTTGGAAAAGATACTGCTGGAATTGAAGGAAGCCATGGCTATGGCAGGCTGTAAAACAATTAAGGATATTCAACGAGAGCATGTTTGTGTAAAGTTTTAAAAGGGAGGAGAAAAGTATGAATACGTATGAGAATAATGCATTTTTTTGGCAAAAGCTAGATACCTTGCTGTTGTCTAGTAAGCTGGTTGTCGATCGTCCGAGAAATTCCAGTCATTATAAATATTCTAATTTGGTATATCCGGTAGATTATGGATATTTGAATGATACCATGAGTTCTGATCAATCACCGATTGATGTATTTCGCGGTTCTGAAAAAAGCAGCTTGGTACAGGCGATTGCCGTATCAGCTGATATTTTGAAAAAGGATTGTGAGGTAAAGCTGTTGGTTGGTTGCAGTGAAGAGGAAATTCACGATATATTGGAGTTTTTAAATCAAACCGAATTTCAAAAAGCCGTGTTATTAAGACGTGGAAATGAGGTTCCCGAGTGGGCACAAAACGATTAAGCTGAGCAATCAGCTTTTTTTCATGTTTCTGTTTACTTACACATATAGTGAAGCAGGAGGCTATCTATGAAGAAATGTTGTTTTTGTTTATTTTGGATCGTGCTATTGCTTGGTTGTAAAGATACGATAGGCTATTTTCATGATGACACGATACAAATCGAGCGTCTGTTTGATGAAATTCAACAAAATACACTTGATCACGTGTGGGAGTTTGGACTATTGGAGGAACAGTTTTGGAATCGAGCACGAATTGCAGAGGAATATGGAATAAATACAAAGGGAATGGAGGTTTATATTAAGAGTGCGGTTAGTGAAGCGGAACTGTGTGAAATAGCGATATGGAAAAAAGATACCAACGATGATAAGCTAATTTACAATGCGTTTCGTTATCGCCTAGAGCATTTGGAAGAAAGGTGGGGAGATTATCTTGTGAAAGCAGATGCTTTGTTAAAAGATCCTGCAATCGGGCAGCTTGGATCGTATTATTATATGATTCTTGGCGAGGATAACGAAAAGGTGGTACACTATATACAGAAGTATAAATAAAGTAGGGTGATATGATGGAAAAGCTATTTCGTATTTATGAGGAATTTACATCGTTTGAAGGAAGTCTTTTTAAATATGCATTGTCATTTTCAATTCTTTTGGCTATTGCACCGTCGATTTTGTTGTTTTCCATGCTTTTTCGCTATGCGTATTTGCCGATTGATATGGTATTGAATTTTGTACGCAGCTTTTTGCCGGATATCAATGCAGAGACATTGGATCAGATTTTTTTGTTTTTTGTAGATAAGGATTATGGAATCTTAAGTTTTATTATTACCGCCTGTACGTCCTTCTATCTGGCTTCCAGAAGTATTTTTTCCTTTTTGCTGATTAGTGCCGCTCATGAAAAGGTTGATGTTCCCAAATGGTCGATTCGTATTAAAGCAGTTGTTATGTTTGTGTTTTTAACGGTGGTTTTGTTAGCCGGTGTGTATTTGACTACGAAGTTCAGTAAGTTGTTTCCGCTGATTTCTGCCGGTTTAATGCTGTTTATGTTTACAGCTACTTATCGTATGCTGAGCTTTCGTAAGCGAAATGTAAGCTTTGGATTTATCGGTGGTATGTTTACAACCTTGGGTATCATGGGATTAGCGGATTTGTTTATCAGTATCGTGCATAATTTTACTTCCTATGAGGATATTTACGGGCCGATTGCAGTTCTTGTAACATCTTTGCTTGCAATCTATTTAATATCCTGTATCATTTATTTAGGCTTTTGTATCAACATGGTGTTTGAAGAGGACTATGGAAATGAGGAAGCATTGGCGATGAAGCATGCTAAATTCTTTGCTGTATGCTTACGAGTGCATGATCAAATGACAAAACGAATTATAAAATCGTAAGGGGAAATGGTATGAAAACAGTAATTAAAAAAATCGGAATCAATGGTGAAGGAATCGGTTATTTGAATCGTACGCCGGTATTTGTGCCGGGAGCTTTGCTTGATGAGGAAATTGATGTAAAAATTGTTACTAAGGAAAAGCGCTATGCGATAGGTAGTGTGAACTATATTATTAAGAAAAGCAAGGATCGCATACAGCCGAAATGCTTTGTGCATCATGCATGTAAAGGGTGTCCGCTGATGATTGCGAAATATCCTGCACAACTACAGTATAAGCGTTCTTTATTGAAGCAGTCATTGATAAAATATGCACAGGTTGATCCTCGTAAAGTCGAAAAAGTTATCGGCAGTGAGGAAATCTTCGGATATCGTAATCAATGTAAGCTTCCGGTTTCATTGAATAAGGAAGGACAGCTTTGCAGTGGGTTTTATCTTCCAAACTCTAATATTTTTACGGAAATGAAGAAATGCATTGTTCATGATCGGGGAGTAGAGCGTATTCGTCATGAGGTTATTGAGGTGTTAAAAAGGTTTGGTATACAGCCATATAATCATCATACAAAATCGGGAATACGTTCTTTGGTTGTACGTGGTTTTGATGGAAAGTATCAATGTACATTAGTAACCGGTCATGACGAGCTGTCTTGTTCGTTAATAGAGGATATTTTACATATTAGAGGAATGTATAGCTTATGGCAGAGCATTCATACAGTGAAAAATACAGCAGAGGTATTTGGAAAGCAAATGGTTCATTTAGGTGGGGAGAAACAACTTCCGTTCCATTTCGATGGTTTGGATTTGGAAGTATCACCACGTTCCTTCTTTCAGCTAAATACGGCACAGGCTAAGGTGTTATACCAAACGATTGCTTCACTTGTAAAAGGGCATAAGAAGCGAATTGTGGAAGCGTATAGTGGAATCGGAGCGATTTCTTTATATTTGAGGGATAAAGCAGATGAGATTATCGGAATTGAAACGATTAAGGACGCTGTTGTGAATGCAAATCAAAATGCGAAGCGTAATCATTGTGAGCATGTGAGATTTCTATGTGATGATGCAGCTAGTAAGCTTACGTATTTATCGAAAAATAAGGAGATTGATGTACTTGTGGTCGATCCGCCAAGAAGCGGTTTGGACGATGCGATGTTGGAGTGTCTTTTGAGAAGTAAGATTAAGGAAATTATTTATGTTTCTTGTAATCCGGCAACGTTAGGGAAAAATTTGGCTGTGTTGCAGGAAAAGTATAGAGTACAGAGGGTTATTCCGATTGATATGTTTCCTAATACACAGCATGTTGAGACGGTTGTCTTGCTTTCCAAACTTAAGACGAAAAAACATGTCGACATAGAATTGTGTGCTGATGAATTAGATTTGACTTCTTCAGAATGTAAAGCTACTTACAACAATATAAAACAGTATGTTTTTGATAAGTATGGATTTAAAGTTTCGAATTTATATATAGCACAAGTAAAAGAAAAGTGTGGAATTAAAGAAAGAGAAAACTATAACAAACCTAAAAATGATGATTCAAAAAAACCAAATTGTCCAATAGAAAAAGAAGAGGCAATAAAAGATGCGTTTAGGCATTTTCAGATGATTTAAAATATGTAAAGGAGGTCGAGTGATTTATGAATTGTGAATGTGCAATTTGCAAAGAGCATAAACCATTTGTAATGCCAAAAGAAATTTTAGATGCGGCAGAAAATGGTGAACTTGTTTTATTTTGCGGTGCTGGGATTAGTACAGAAAATAAAAGAGTTCTTCCATTTTCCTTTTATAAAGAGATTCAGGAAGAACTCGAAATCGCTGATAATACATTGTCTTTCAGTAAACTTATGCAAATGTATTGTGATTTACCGAATGGGCGCAGGAAATTGTTAAAGAAGATTAAAAATCGATTTGAATATATTCATTCATTTCCAGAGTTGGAACGTGCTGCTACAAGGTTTCATCGTGAATTGGCAGAGCTTTATTTTATTAAGACAATTATTACAACAAACTGGGATGCATATTTTGAAGAATGTTGTGCGGCAACACCGATTACAACTCCTGAAGACTATATTTTTTGGGATGAAAATGAACGTTGTGTATTAAAAATTCATGGGTCAATTAACAATCTTGGCTCAATTGTTGCAACAGATGATGATTATACTAAGTGCGCTGAAAGATTAGAAAAAGGAATAATTGGGGCAACCTTAAAAACTATATTGGCAAGACGTACTGTTGTGTTTATTGGTTTTTCATTTGGGGATGAAGATTTTTCACAAATTATGGCATATTTACAAACTGAATTAAAAGAGATAATGCCACATATTTATATTGTTACTATTGACGAGCAATTAAACTCTAAATTGTGTTATAAGAACTCCACCTATATACTAACTGATGGAACTTATTTTTTACATCAGCTTAAATTGGAAATGTTAGAAAAAAAACTAATAGAAAATTGTAATACACTTCCGATAATAGAAGTTGTAAATAGTGCCATCAATGATCTTCATAATAAGATTTCTCATATTGATATTCACATATATCCAAGTGTCATATATTGTTTAGCATATCAAGATGGGGTAATACATGCATTTGAACGTTTTATTCAGTTGTACAATACAGGTAACTATAATATACCAGGAATTATGTCGTCATCTGCTAGAGCGTATCATGATATCAAACAAAAGTGTACTGATTCAAAAAATTATTGGGATGAAGCATACTATGAAGGTTATTTAAATGGATTAATTCTTATTGATTCATGTGAGAAAGATAGGGATATTATTAAAGAATTCCCCTATACATATTTACCAAACGCAAAATGTGTTCTTGATTCATATGATACATTTTTTAAAGAATTAGAACGTGTTACGAAAAAAGATGATAAGTATCATAAATATGCAAAAGTAATTGTAGATAAATTTAAAGAACCGGGTATGGTTGTACACCATCCGCCTTATTAGTTTGGTTATTTTTTTAACTAAAGTGTCAAATAGGAATTAGCAAATGAAAAGATATACAGGTAACTTAGATTTGCTCATTTTTAATTTTAGAGTGAAACTTTATACAAAGTATTCATGGAGATAAGAGGTTCTTAAACAATAGTATATGGATGGTTCCATTTCAAGAACCTTTTATGCGTAATAGATTAAATGCAAATTTACAAGTGGGATATAAACTAGCAAATATAATTAATGCTCTTTCATAAGTTTCAATTGTGAGAAAACATTTAAAATAAGTTTGGACAAAAATTCACAAGTTGAATCAGTGTGTCTGATAGTAAGAAAATAAAAATTTGACTCCTGAAAATTAGGAGCTAGTTAATAGTATGTTGGCTAGTTTTGGATAAAACCAGTCTTTTTGATGATAAATATATTCAGGAAAAACAAAAATCTCTAAAATAAATGATGAAGCGTATAGAAAATAATTGTTGCAAAAATAATTCGTATTACTAAAAACTTAATATTCTATAAATTTCTTGTATTTCCATTAGAATTCCATTATAATTCTTTCGTGATATTGAAAAGGAGGTTGGCATTGAGTTTATCACATCATTACAATTGACTAGTAGAGTAAACTGCTCTACAATTTGACCCATTGAAAAAAGGCCATACGGACAGCCCGGTCAAATGCCGATTATGATGACTGTGTCATCTTGTTGAAGGGTAAAACCTTAAATTTTATAAGTGTGTACTTGTGAAATCAATAAGAGTAGTAAAAGTATAACATTACTATATAGACTCAATGACAATCTGCAAAATAAAAAGATAATAAAATAAGATATATCCATGGCATAGGCAGATTAGATGAGCAAGTACCTTCTATGAATGAGTAGAAAGGGAGAAAATGACCATGAAAAAAGTTTTAGCAATTTTTTGTTGCACAGTTTTATTATGTGCTTGTTCTGTAAATGAAACAAATAAAGAGGAAGAAAATCAAGGGAATTATACAGATGAAATGAAAATTTCTTATGCATTAGATTTATCGGAAGAAGATGGTGCGGACAGTGCAGAGCGTGAAGGTGATCACCCAAAGAGTCCGTACTTTAATCAAATTGATTTCTATAATTTAGAATCTACAGATACATTAACGATCCTACCGAAATTTAAAACGATGCAACAGACATCTGAATGGAGTTGTGGCGTGGTCGCATCTTTAATGGTAATGAATTATTTTGATCGATTGGATCAGTTTAATGAAAAATCTTTAGCTGAGATGCGATATAATGAATTAGAACCGGAAGCTACATCGTTAGCATCTATTGAAAAGATTTTTGATGAAGTTGGAGGATTTGAAACAACTTCAACATTTGATTATGCTGATAAAATGGACGAAATCAGCTTAGAAATGATTGAATCCACTTTAAAAGAAGGATACCCTATGATTGTAGCATGGAATGATTGGGGAGGCCATTGGCAAGTCATTATCGGATATGATAATATGGGAACAAAAACAACGCAAGATGATGTTATTATTGTCGCAGATTCTTATGATACTACTGACCATAATCAAGATGGATATGGAGTATATGGTGCGGAGCGTTTCTTTTATAATTGGACAATGTATGACTTCTTTGAAAATATGGGAGTTGAGAATGAACGTGATTGTTTATTCTTAATCGCGCGTCCTAATTAACTAGGTGTAATTGAAAAATTACATCTTTTTTATATATTAGAAAATTGGATAAATAAGTAATACACATTGAAATCATACAGTTCAGTTTTAAGCTTTCCGCTATATTCTCTGAATTTCTAAAACTTATCAATTCTTTCTTTCCTGTTATGAAAAAAGAATAAGACACTATAAAAGTCGAGAATATAGTTAGTATAATAACTAAATTTACTCGACTTTTTATGAGTGTGTAGATCACTTATCCTTTATTTTTAAACAACGATTGGCTGATGTATGATTTTTTTACGTACCACTAAATAACAAATGGCATGAATCGATGCAGTTAACAGCCAAGAAATCGGATAAGAAATGTAAAGACAGAATAAGGTATGATGCATTTGAAAAATGGTAAAAATCCAAATAATGCGGAAGATGCAAGCGCCACTTAAGGACACCAACATTGGCATGATGGAATATCCCATGCCACGAAGGCTACCTACAAAGACGTCCATGATACCACATAGCAAATATGGTGCAGAAATAAGGCTTAAACGTAAAATACCATAACGAATAACCTCTTCACTGGTGGTATATAGACTAAGCAGCGGGTGTCCTAAAAGATAAGCTCCGATTCCCATTACCAAACCAATGGTACTGACAACAGCGATACAAGTAAGTAGGATTTTATCAATGCGATGATATTGTTTTGCGCCCATGTTTTGAGAAGTAAAGCTAAGCGCGGTTTGATAAACAGAATTCATCGCATTATAGACAAAGCCCTCAATATTGCTGGCAGCTGTGTTTCCGGCCATTACAACAGAGCCAAAGGAATTAACACTGGATTGAATCAGTACATTGGAGATTGAGAAAATCGTACCTTGCAGTCCGGCAGGAATCCCGATTTTTAACATTACACTTAGCTTATCCTTATGAAGTCTTATCTTTTTACGCTCCAAACGTAAAGCTCCATCAGATTTGCTTAGGCTTAACCAGATAAGAACCGCAGAAATAATTTCGGAAATCAAAGTGGCAGTTGCTACACCGGCTACTCCCATATTAAATACAATAACAAAAATCAAATTGAAGATGACATTAACAATTCCGGCAGCAGTTAAAAAGTATAAGGGACGCTTAGTATCACCAACCGCACGAAGAATAGCAGCTCCGAAGTTATAAATCATAAAAGCCGGCATACCTAAAAAGTAAATGCGCATATAAATAACTGCTAAATCAATGACATTTGCAGGAGTACCCATAAGCTTTAACATCGGTTTGGCAGCAAACACTCCGATAATCAGCATGAGAATACCACCGACAATTGCTGTATAGATGGCTGTATGTACGCTTTCTTCGATTTCATCATAATCTCTTGCCCCATAATAGCGACCGACGACGACATTGGCACCAACGGAAATACCGATAAACAGATTGATTAAAAGGTTAATCAAAGAGCTTGTAGAACCAACGGCAGCTAAAGACTCACTGCCGCTAAAGCGACCAACTACAACGATATCCGCGGCATTAAATAAAAGCTGCATGATACCAGAAAGCATCAATGGAATTGAAAATATAATAATTTTTTTGAATATGGGTCCCTCACACATATTCATTTCAAAGCTTCGTTTCATATTATCACCCTATCTTAAACGCTTTTTATTATAGCAGTATTTTTACTTTTTGCAATTTTCTGAATGAGGAAAAGCCGCTCCCTTTCGAAAGCGGCTTAAAACTATCTATGCTGCATGAAAGCTTACATCATCAATATCAATGGATTGTTCACCTAGGCCATCAGCCAAAAATACTATCTCTGCCCTTGCTGCTGACAACGGTGCTTTTTTGGTTAAAATACGATAATATCCCCAAGAGCGAGTTGAGGTAGTTGTATCTTGATTGCGTATCGTGATGGTATCTCTTGCCAGCTCACCACCGACATCATTACGGAAAATAACACTTGCCGTTAAACCGATTTGCTGACCTTCTCCTTTTGCGAAAAAGGAAAAGGCGTAGAAACACCCTTCTTGGATATCGATGAATTGCGATAGACGACCATTATCCTTTAGGTTTACAGCATATTGCCCGCTATGCACACGACCTTGCGCATCTGTTGATGTTACAAGCACAGTGCTATTGGCAATCCACCCAACAGGCAGTTGGTTGTTTACGGCCTCCATGCCCGGATTTTCAACCTGTTCTCCTAAGGAAGTACAGCTACAACTACATTGTCCGGTAGCTCCCGTTGCTCCGGTTGCACCTGTTGCACCGGTAGGCCCGGTAGCACCACGAAAGCCTCTAGGTCCACGTCTGCCACAACATGAATGAAAACAAGAACTTTCAAAACAGTTATCAATAGTAGTAGCATCAAAATCCTCAGGAGTACAATAGTTTCGCATAAAGCTCACCTCCAATCAATTTATAGTATGCTTCAAGACTTCAATGGAAGCGATACCTGCCTACACTTTCCACAATAAAAAATTGACAATTCATTAAAGAAAGGCTATTCTATTATAGAAAAGCATGATAGAGGCGCGATTGCTAAGAGTAGTTTTTACCACTTTTGCAGGCACAAGGACGAATGAAAGGAGTAATCGCCGAGATTTGCTAGCATTGCCTGATGCTATCAAATTGGGATGTCGGATAAGATCCGCCATACTGTCGCACAATGCGGAGAGCTATCATGGCAAATCGGGATTTTTTTATGCCCTAGCCATGATGCGTCATGGCTTTTCTTTTGGAAAAGGAGTTAAAGGGTATGAGAAAAAAACGATTTCGCTTTATCTTGATTACAGTCTTGATGCTGATTTCACTTGGCATCTTTACAACCGATGTGCATGCAAGTAAAGATCCTACACAGGAAAGTGGAACAAAAACGATACAATGTGATGCCTGTGATGGAAGTGGAGTATGTATGGAGTGTTTAGGCAGTAAGGAAAGTTGTGATAGCTGTAAAAACAGCAGGCAATGTACGACATGTCAGGGAAGTGGCTATATCGCTTCCCCAAGTAAGTTTTATAATACGGCATGGGCATTATTGCCTCCACTCATTGCAATTGGCTTGGCACTTTTAACAAAAGAAGTCTATTCTTCTTTATTTATAGGGATCATAGTTGGTGGCTTACTGTTTGCGAATTTCTCGTTAGAAGGAACACTTTTACATGTATTTAATGATGGAATTGCCAATGTTTTAGCGGATAGCTATAATGTAGGAATTTTGGTTTTCCTTGTTATTTTAGGAACTATGGTATGCTTAATAAATAAAGCGGGAGGTTCTGCGGCCTTTGGACGTTGGGCAAAAGAGCATGTGAAAAGTCGTGTTGGAGCACAGCTTGCAGTTATTATTTTAGGCTGCTTGATCTTTATTGATGATTACTTCAACTGTCTTACCGTAGGAAGTGTTATGCGACCGCTAACCGATGCACATAGGATTTCAAGAGCAAAGCTTGCTTATATCATAGATGCCACAGCGGCTCCGATCTGCATTATTGCACCGATTTCCTCATGGGCGGCAGCAGTTGCGGGATTTGCGGAAGATGGTCAAGGTCTTAGTTTGTTTATACAAGCTATTCCTTATAATTTTTATGCCTTGCTTACGATTTTGATGATGGTAGGCTTAGTACTTATGAAAATTGATTTTGGAGCAATGGCAAAGCATGAACGCAATGCGATTAAAAACAATGATGTATTTAGTGGAGAAAGCGTATATCAGCAGGTAGAAGAGCGCTTTGAAGATACGAATGGGAGGGTATTGGACTTGATATTTCCGATTCTTGTCTTAATAGTGTGCTGTGTAATAGGAATGCTTTATTCCGGAGGCTTTTTTAGAGGAGTGGATTTTATAACGGCATTTTCCAATTCCGATGCTTCCGTTGGTTTAATGTTAGGCTCTGCGATAGCCTTGTTGATTACCTTTCTTTATTATGGCTTACGTAAAGCAATGAGCTTTAAGGAAATGATGGCATGCCTTCCTGAAGGTTTTAAGGCGATGGTTCCTGCCATCTTGATCTTAACCTTTGCATGGAGCTTAAAAGCAATGACGGATTCTTTAGGAGCGAAATATTTTGTGCGTGATTTGGTAGTATCCGGTGCACAAGGAATGCAGATGTTATTGCCGGCACTTATTTTTCTAATTGGTTGTGGCTTAGCATTTGCCACCGGGACTTCATGGGGAACTTTCGGTATTTTGATTCCAATCGTGCAAAGTGTTTTCTCGATGGATCAACCACTTGCTATTATTTGTATTTCGGCATGTATGGCAGGTGCGGTATGTGGTGATCATTGCTCACCTATTTCAGATACGACCATCATGGCATCTGCCGGTGCACAATGTGATCATGTAAGTCATGTTTCTACACAGCTTCCATACGCTTTGTTATGTGCGGGAATATCCTTTGTAACCTATATTCTTGCGGGTACATTGGCATATTTTGACGGACCTGCAATCCTTGCTTTGCCAGTTGGAATGAGCTTGATGCTTGGTATATTGTTTTATTTAAAGCGTCGCTACGCAAAGCCATAAACATGCATGTATTTTCTCGGTATTTGTTGGAATCATCAGAAAAAGAACGCAGAAGCGCTCTTTTTCTTAAATTTCTTTTGTTATAGTATGAATTATTGCAAATGTATAAGCTTGTGGTAAATTCAAAAATCATGCATACTATGGGTGTGTTAGATAAAGACAAATCTAACATAACCTTCATCGCATCTCCTTCAATTATTTCGACAATTATAAAATTATGTTGCTCCTCGAAAAAGATGAATTACTGATAAGATGCTTAAATATAATTTATTGTATGTGGTGGAGATATTTCTTTTTGAAAAGGCATTGCAGTCCCTATATTCTTTCTGCAATGCCGTTTTCTTTCCTATTTCTTATTTCTTTGATATTCATCGCTTGCTAAATGCACCTCTAGCTCGATACTTCTTTCTTTAAATTCTTCTTTTCCATGGTCGCACAGAGGACAGCGATAATCGTTTGGTTCCTTTTGAAAATCCTCACCATCATATACATAACCGCAAATACTGCACATATATTGTGTTTTCATGCTATCAATCCTTTCCTTTATCATTCTAAAGTAATTATAAAGAAATTTAAAATCCTGTCATGTGTTTTGCTCATACCTAGCCGTTAAAATTTACTTTATCGAATTTTGCGTTATTTTTACGCTTTCCAAGCTTTCTTTCCAAGGCTTTGGATTGCGGTTGCTTTTTTGCTTGACGACTTTTTTCTAATAATGCTTTTGTATCTATTTTCTGATTGCTCATATAGAACCTCCTACAATGTTGTATAATTCTTTTAATTGACGTATTTCATAGGTTATCGGAAGTGAGTGTTCATTGCTTAACTGTTTGGGATTGAACCAACAAGTGTCAATACCGGCATGAAAACCACCTTGCATATCGCTTGCCAAGGAATCACCGATAAGCAGCAGCTTATTTGGATCTTTTTCTTTAATTCTTGCAAAGCAAGTTGTAAAATATTCTTTTTGCGGTTTTCGATACCCGATTTCCTCGGAAATAAATACATCTTGAAACCATGATTGCAGCTTGCTTTCCTTTAGACGCCGATATTGTGTTTGAATTACTCCATTGGTTACAATATATAAATCAAAGCTTTTTGCCAATGTGGAAATAACCTCTAAAGCATCTGGTATTACTTGATGTCCGCGACTTAATGCAGCTAGGTAAGTATTTGCAAAGGCAATGCCATCATCGTCTATTTGCAGCTGTTGAAAAAGCTTGCCAAAACGGGAATAAATTACATCTTCACGTGTCTTTTCGCCGTTTTCATAAGCACTCCAAAGCTCTTTGTTAATAGCTGAATATGCTTGTTTGATTTGTTCGTTGTATGGATAGCCATAATATCGGAAGGTTTCCTTTAATGCATCATCTTCACAAGCATCAAAATCAAGCAGTGTACCATCGGCATCGAATAATAAAGTAGTGTAGTTTTTCATGTCCATTCCTTTCCTTGTATTATTATAGCGACATTTTATGAAAAGTAAAGAAAACAAGCGTTGACTTTTCGTTGAACCAAGAATAAAATTAGGTTAGGAGATGATTTTCATGATACGTGCACCAAAACATTGATTGCGATAAAGATATTTTGATAACATATTTTTATTGCGCAATTTTTGGGAAGGTGTAACGTATGAAATATAATAAATATGTTTTTTATGTCCTTGCTTTTCTGCAAGGGCTTGTTTTTTATAGTGCAGTGGCAATGCTGTATCGTTTGGAACGTGGATTATCGGCTAGTCAAATAGGGATTATAGAAGGAATTCATACTATTTTGATGGTTGTGTTGGAGGTTCCTTGGGGATATTTAGGAGATCGCATCGGATATAAGAAAATCTTGCTGCTATGTAATCTGTTATTTTTCATTTCTAAGCTGATGTTTTGGCAAGCGAATAGCTTTTTCGATTTCTTGGCAGAGCGATTGCTATTATCAGTTGTTATTTCCGGCATATCCGGTTGTGACATTGCTTTGTTGGATAATTCCATAAAGCCACAGGAAAGAGCACGTGTTTTTGGGGTTTATCGTATGGTAGATGCTTTTGGTTGTATATGCTCCGGTCTCGCTTTTACCTTATTTTTTAAAGAAAATTATGAAATGGCAGCATTTGCAACTGTAATAGCTTATTTGTTGGCTTTTCTTATTACTTTTTTGTTGAAGGATTGTGAATCAAAACGTGAAAAGCTTTCTATGTATGGCGTTTATAAAGCGTTTATGAAGCAAAAGCACATACTTTTGTTGTTAATTGCTTCTGCTCTATTTATGGAAACAATGCACACGATCACTGTTTTTTATGCTCAGCTACAATATGAACGAGTGCATATTACAATGCAATATTTCGGTATTCTTTATATTATTCTTCAGTTTTTTGCTATGATGAGCGGTTGGAGTGGAAAGTTTGTAAAAGGATTCGGAAAGAAAAAATTGACGCTTTTACTGTTTTTTATCGCAACGATAGGGTGTTTGTTATTACTTGTTACTACTTCTGCAGTGGTTTCTGTTCTCTCACTTGCCTTGCTTGTATTATGCAATAGCTTGTATTTGCCACTGTTCGATGTATATGAAAATGAATCGATTGGCATAACCATGCGAGCCTCTATGCTTTCCTTTTATGCTGTTATAATGAACGGAATCAGTGCAATACTTCCAACTTGCTTTGGACTTGCCGCGGACATTTCTTTGTCCTTTGTATATCTTTTGGGACTTATATTTATAATTATCGCAATCGGTTTATTTCTTTTTTGGCAATATATTTGTGAAAGAAAAGTATAAATAGCAGGGAGTAAATACCCATATTTCAACAAAATCTATTGATAAAGATTGATTTTCATGTATATTTTGTTAATTTTAATTGCCATGGTGCATAAACTATGGTAATATAATAGGGCAGTTGAAATAGGGGTATAGTACAATGGTAGTATAACGGTCTCCAAAACCGCTGATGGGAGTTCGATCCTCTCTACCCCTGCCATGATAAAAGACAAGAACCAATGCTCTTAGATAGTTTCTAGTTCATTGGTTTTTTTTGTGTTTTCACAAGTATTAAGGTTTATAAAAGTAATCAAAAACAAAAGGAACCTTCATTAAGTGTGCTATAATGGGATTAAACATGAGGCTTATCAAAAAAGTAAAGTGTTATGTTGTGCAATACGATTATGAAGCTATATGGATTGCCTTGTGCTAATATAGTTGTAATGGCTTTAAGCTTACTTGTCGCATAATAGGAAACCACTGTATTTTTTAGATTGAATAAGGTATTAGGAAGGAACCGGCAAAGGATACAATGAAAAAGATTTTATTACTATTGAGCATTATGCTGTTAGGAGGCTGTCAGATGGGAACGCAGGAAAAGGAGGATTACTTATATTTTCTGTTTGCTACTCCTTTGGCAGAGCACGATATTTGGTTACAAGCAAAGGAAGGCTTTGATGATGCTTGTGAGGACTTCCATGTAAAAGGCGATTGGATCGGACCTACGGTGATTGATACGCTTGAAATGGAAGATGTAGTTTACACGGGAATTTTACAGCAGGCAGATGGTATTATTACGCAAGGCGTCATTTCGCGTGATATTGTAGCTTATGCTAATCAAAAGCAAATACCGATGGTGTTTGTCGATAGCAATATGGAGAACTCCGAGCATTTATATTATATGGGAAAGGATTTCAAAAAACAGGCACAACTGTTATTAGCGGATATTGAAGAAAAGAAAGGAAAAAATGAGCCTTTAAAGGTAGCAATACAGGTAGCAAATCTTGATTTTCAAATTGCAAAGGATCAAATTGCCGAGGTTAAAGAGGTCTTTGAGCAACACCCGGGAGGATATGAAATTGTAAATGTAAGCGAATCGAAATCCGAGGAAATTCGGGCAAAAAAAGAGTGGGAGTTCGTGATGTCGCAGCATGCGGATATCAATGTAGCAATCAATTTTGCTGCTGAATCTGCAGAGTTTTGTTGGGAGGCTGCCATGCAGCAGGGGATTCGAGATGATATGTTGATTTATGGAGTTGATGATATGCCGATTACCTTAGACTTCATTAAGGAAGGCAAAATTGATGGAAGTGTGGTTACCTCTTTTTATCAATATGGATATGAAGGAGTACGAATATTATATGAATATGTTACAACGGGGAGAAAGCCGGAACATATCGAAACGAATTTGATTATTGTTGATAAGGATAATATCAATCATTATAGAGAGTTGAACGATGGAAAGTAAGAGAAGTTTTAAAGAAAAAGTAGAAAAGGCAAATACATGGCTGACAAGTATTGTTTTTGCGGTGGTTATTTTGTTTTGTATCATCAGCTATTGGACAGCATCTTCCTATAACCGCATTTTTCAAGGGTATCGTGAGCTGCAAAGCTATTATGATAATGTGAAAGTCAGCTCTGATGAGTTAAAAAAATATCTGACTTCACAAGATGAGGAAAATTTAAAGCTGCATGAAACATCAATCCATGCTGCGAAGCATAGTTTGGAAAACATTCTTGATAATCCGGTGATGGAGGAAAAATGGCGTTTTCGGCTTTTAAAAAATATGCTGAACGAATACGAGAACTCTATCAAGGAGCTTATGGAGCAGTATATGCGAAATGATGATCCGGCAAGCTATCGTGATTATTATGAACGCTTTTCCATGAATGAAAAGCTGATTCAAGAAACGTCAACAACGTATTATCACCTAGTTACCAATGCTATGAGCAAGCAGAAGGAAATGCTTGACATCATTCAGCTTGTTGCCTTTGCGATGACAGCGGCAATGGCTATTATGATGGTATTTTTGGTACGTTATTTTTCAAATCTGTTTTATACAACCTTATCAATGCCTCTGCAAAAGGTGTTAAAAAAGATTTCTTTGATTAAAAAAGGTCGCTATGATTTAGAAAAAGAGCCGCAAAGCTGTTTGGAAATGGAGGAGCTTTGTGTGGCTTTGGAGGAAATGGCAGGCAAGATTTCTCATAATATGGAAACCCAAAAGGAAAAGGCAGAGTTGGAGAAACGCTTGGCACAAAGTGAATTAAAGATGCTGCAAAATCAAATCAATCCGCATTTTCTGTTTAATACGTTGAACATGATTTATTGTATGGCAGAAAAGGAAGGTGCAAAGGAAGCCTCATCTATGCTTTTAAAAACAAGCCATTTACTGCGTTATGGGTTGGAAATGCAAAATCGCTTGAGTGATTTTAAACGGGAATTGCATGCACTTCAATATTATATTGATATTCAAAAATTACGGTTTGGAGATAAACTTGCAATTCAAGTTGATGTGCAGGATATGGAGGCAATCGGAAATGTAGCGATACCGGGAATGATTTTTCAGCCGTTGATTGAAAATGCAATGAAGCACGGCTTGAAGGACTGTGTGAAAGATGGATTGATCGGTATTGAAATTTGTAAGGCTGTAGGCAATATCAATATCAAGGTATTTGATAATGGACGGGGAATGGCGAAGCCAATGCTAAAGCAGCTGATTGAAAATGATTATCATGCACCGGGCAGTACAAGCTTAGGTTTATATAATGTCGTGCATCGCTTGAAGGCTTATTATGCAGAACGTGTCAGTATTGATATTCAAAGTGATATAGGGTGTGGATTTGCTATTTATATAAGCATTGAATTATAGGGAGGATACTATGTATAAGGTTTTGATAGTAGAAGATGAAAAAATCGAAAGGGATCATTTGGTAAGTGTGATAGAGGCATTAACGCTTCCTTTTGAAAAAATCTTAACGGCAACCAATGGAAAAGAAGGATTATCGGTATTTGAAAAGGAACAGCCTCATATTGTAATTGCGGATATCAATATGCCAATGATGGACGGTTTGCAGATGATCGAAGCGATAAAGAAGCAAAGGGAGGCTACGGTATGTTTTATCCTAAGCTCTTATGATTATTTCTCCTATGCACAAAAGGCATTGCGTATAGGAGTTAAGGATTTTATTTTAAAGCCCAGTGATCGTGAAACCATTTGTGCACTTTTAACCAAAGCGCTAGAGGAAATGCGATTACGTGCAAATCGTTACGAGCAGGAAATCAAGCTGATTCAAAAAATGCATGATTTTAATGAAGAAATTATCAAGAATTGTTTTTACTCTATCATGACCTTACAGGATAAACATAAAATTCAGGAAAATTTGAAGCTGTTAGGAATTGAAGCAATAAGCGGAGTTTGTATCGTATTTACGCATATTGATAAAAAGCAGCTGTGGGAAATATGCGATATCGTTAATGATTACGGGTATTTCGGTATTTGTGATATGGTGGACACGCAAGGTGTTTTATTTGTATTTGCATCTTATATTTTAGGAACCAAGGAAATTAACAGCTTAATGGAAACCATTGCCTCACTCTATACAGAGGTTCATATATTTTCCGGTATGATTGTAAAAGAAGATGAACGTTTGATGGATTCCTATAATCAAGCCAAAGCTAAGGCACTACAAATAGGAAAGACAGCGGATACGCTGTATGATGAAAAAAGAATTGAGATGATTGCAAAGGACTTTTTGGCAGCATTGGAAGCAGAGGACAAGGCAATGCTGATTTCTCAGCTTTATCCGTTTGCTTCCATGATAAAAGCAGATGGTTTTTATGATGATATGGTGCGCCTTCTTCATACGTTAGCAAGGGAAGTAGAAAATAAATACAATCTTTATTTTGATTGGAAACTTTTTAGTAAGGATATTGATTGTAGGATTCAAGATCTTGCATCTTTGGAGGCATTTGCAATGGAAATTTATGATATGCTGCAAAAAAGTATCCATTCTGCTAGTTATACGCAAAATGTAAGCAGTTATAAAAAAGCTTTAACATATATCGAGGAAAACTATCATAAGCCAATTACCTTAGTTACGGTAGCCGAGCATTTAAGTATCACGCCGTTTTATTTGAGTCGGCTTATCAATAAGCATGGAAAGGAAAGCTTTACCGAAATCGTTAATTTTCAGCGAATTAAAAAAGCAAAGCAGTTAATTGAAGAAGGATACTCCTTTAAAGAGATAACCTATCAAGTTGGCTTTACTTCACAAAGCTATTTTACAAAGATTTTTAAAAAACTTGTGCAGATGTCGCCGGGCGAATATAAAAGCAGATTTGAACAGGACAGTTAACGAATGCAAATAAGATAGAAAATTGATAAAAGTAAGGATCAGGTGAACCGATAAGAAGGTACACCTGTTTTTTTTTCACGTTCTTACAGCATAGAAAGCCATACAAGGCTATGTATGCATGAAATCTACAGTGAAGAAAAAAGAAGATTTTTTTGCTAGTGCAATATATTACAAACAGTGCAATATTTTGATAGTTTTTTTAATTGCATGGCAATACATTCAAAATTATACTTATACTTGGCTATGAATGACAGTAACGACTGTTTGAGCAAAGCATATATGAAAAATTTGGAAAAGGAGGAGAAAACGATACTTGAAAGATACATCTGCTAGACAATATATGAAGTAAGAAAGAGGAGGAACATAATGAAAAAGCTATTTATTTCTTTTATTGCATTGAGTATGGCAATCGGTTCATTCCCATTGCAAAGTGTACGTGCTGCCGGAAGTAAGCTTAATATTTCCGCAAAGCAAGTAAGTGGATATGGAGCTTCAAGCAATCCATTAGCCAATATCGTTGATGGTAAAAAGGATACCTATTGGAAGTCCATGTCGCAAAACGGAGAAGGGAATAGTGATGCGGAAAAGAAGAAATCACGCATGTACGACCATAACCGTTATATTGATATTAAATTAAATGGAACATACGATTTAGATGAAATCGTAATTTATAATAAGGAAGGCTCATATAATAATTATTATATCTATGCGTCCTTAGATGGTGAAAAATACGATAAAATTGTTTCTAAAACAAACAATTCCATAGCTACCAAGGAAGGAGATAAGCATTCTTTAAAAGGTGTGAAGGCATCTTACTTACGTTTGAATATGGCTTATAACTCCGATTCCTATGAAACAAATTTAGCGGAGATTGAGGTATTTGGAGAAAAGCTTTCCGATGATGTGAAAGCAAAGCCAGAGATTAAGATTTCCGATTGGGAAGGCAGCAAATGGCAAAAAGAATGGGATAAGTTTGAAACAGATCAGACTTATGCCAATCAAAAAACCATTAGCGAAGTATCCAACTTAGTCGGACGTGTACTAGGAGAGGAATGGAAGGATCGCTTTGTTTTTGAAATCCGTGATGATCGAGGCGGTAATGATGTATTTGAAATCGAAGATGGAGATAACAGCATTATCATTCGCGGAAACGATGGGGTTTCCTTAGCTTCCGGTTTCAATTATTATTTGAAAAACTTTGCTATGGTGGACTACAACCCACTCTATGACAGCAATACGGAAATGAAGCTTGGCTTAGTTCCGGTAAAAAACAAGATCGTAAAGGAAACGCAATACGATGTACGCTATGCGTTAAACTTTTGTACGTATTCTTATACGATGGCATTTTGGAGCTGGGACGAGTATCAAGAGTTTATCGATTGGGCGGCAATGAATGGAATCAATTTGATGTTGGACATTGTAGGACAGGAGGAAGTAATCCGTCAGACACTGTTGGAATATGGCTTTACAAATGAGGAAATTAAAGATTATATTGCCGGTCCGGGCTATTTTGCATGGTTCTATATGCAGAACTTATATAGCTTTGGCGGACCGTTACCTGATGATTGGTTTGAACAGCGTGTAGAGTTAGGCAGAAAAATGCACGACAGAATGCAGGCTTTCGGAATCGATCCGGTTATCCAAGGCTTCTGTGGACAGGTGCCGATGTCCTTTGTTGAAAAAAATGAGGGAGCAGTGCTGACACCGATTGACGAGTGGCCAAGCTTCACACGTCCGGCAATGATCAAAACTTATTTATCACAAGAAGAAATTGCTGCTGGAAAAAAGGATTATTTTAAAGATGTAGCAAAAACCTTCTATGAGAAGCAGAAAAACGTCTTTGGAGATGTTTCCGATTACTATGCCTCCGATCCTTTCCATGAAGGTGGAAATACACAGGGCTTAGATGTTACGAATATTTTTAAAACCGTACAGGAAGAAATGCTGAAATCTAATGCAGATGCAATATGGGTTATGCAGCAATGGCAAGGCAATTTGGATCATGCTAAGCTAAGTGGGCTAGTAAAGCCTGAGCAAGCCTTGGCATTGGATTTGCAATCCGACATGAATCCTTCCAGTGTGATGGAAAATGAAGGAATTCCTTGGATCTGGTGTATGCTTCATAACTTCGGTGGACGTATGGGTTTAGATGGTGAGGTTGAAGTAATTGCCAAAGAGCCTGCTATCGCCGCTTCAAACAATCAGTATATGAAAGGTATCGGAATTACACCGGAGGCCTTGGAAAATTCACCAATCGTATATGAAATGTTATTTGATATGACTTGGAGCAAGGATCCAATAGATTATCAAGCATGGGTAGATAAGTATGCGACACGACGTGCCGGAGGCAGCAGTGATAGTCTGCAAGAGGCATGGGATATGCTGTTGGAAACAGCTTATAAGGATAAAGGAATTTATTATCAGGGTGCCGGGGAAACGGTTATCAATGCCAGACCGGGAACCAATTTCTCCAGTGCTTCTACTTGGGGACACAGCAATATCTTATATGACAAGGAAGAATTGGATAAGGTATTGAGCTTATTGATAGAAAATTATGATGCGTTCGCAGCATCAGAAGCTTATCGTTATGATTTGGCAGATGTAGCGGAACAAGTTTTATGTAATGCAGCAATTGAATACCACGCTTTGATGGTACAAGCCCTTAACAATAAGGATAGTGCGGAATTTAAACGAATTTCTACACATTTCTTAGAATTGATCGATTTAAGTGATCGCATCTTAGGTTCAAGTGAAGAATTTATGCTTGGAACGTGGATTCATGATGCCAGAGAAATGCTAGATAATGCAGATGATTGGACAAAGGATCTGTTTGAATTTAATGCCAGAGCCTTGGTTACTACTTGGGGTGGTGAAAGAAGCGGATCATTAAAGGATTATTCAAATCGAAAATGGGCCGGTTTAACAAGTTCCTTCTATAAAGAACGTTGGAAGATGTGGATTTCCAATCGCCAGGCAGAGCTTGATAACACAGCAAAAGATCCGGTTGCTCAAAAAGCAGAAAGTAATTGGTTCTTATGGGAATGGCAATGGGTAAATCGCAAATCCGATGATGGATTTAGCTTTCCAACCAAGGCTGATTACAGTAGCTTAAAAGAACTGGCAACAACCGCACTTGAACAATATTCAACGACAAGTATCAAGGATTTTGGCGGTGGCGAAGTAGAAGAAAAAGTAAATATCGCCGAAGGAAAGCTGTTTACGACAACACCGCAGACGACAGAGGAAACACGTCGTTTATTGACAAACAATAATGCCGGTGATCTGTGGTATGGAGAAGGACAGCAGGAATATCAGTTGGTTTTGGATTTAGAAGGCGTTTATGAAATTAACAGCTTAGAAATCTATTTGGAAAACTTAGCGCAAAATTTCCAATATAACTATAAGGTGGAATTTTTAGACAGCAAAACAAATGAATGGGTGGAAATCGCACACAATACGGAAAACGATACCATGACGACACAAACCATTCTTGAGGTTGAGGAAGGCAAGAAGGTATCGGCTTCACAGGTACGCATAACAATGAATACACGCTCTAGCAGCAGTGAACAGCGCTTGCGTATCGCAGAGATTAAGATTTTCGGTAAAGCCTTGGAAACGACAACGTATTACAATGTCGCAAAAGGTTTGGTGGCAGAGTGTGATAAGCCTTCCGAAACCAATATCTCCTTACTAACCGATGACAATACCGCTACCCTATGGAAAACGGTATGGAAAGCAAGCAAGGAAGAAATGTATCCGGCAACGGTAACTCTAGACTTAGCTTATTCCTATGATGATGCCAAATATGTTGAGGTATCTTTTGAAAAAGCAGGCTTGCCTTTCAAATTTACGGTATCGGTTATTGACAGTACAGGAAAGGAAACGGTAATCCTAGATAAAACGGATCATACTTCAGTACTTGAAGATGCAGTGTATAAAATCGACATTCCTGAAACTATAACCGATGTACGAAAGGTTAAGGTACATTTTGCAGATTCTACCGGACAAGGTGCAGCTTATGCCGCTTCTCCTGCTATGAGTGAATTAAAGGTCATGGCATTAAGCAGTCAGAAAAAGGAAGAAGTTAAAAATGTTGCATTACAAAAACCGGTAAGTGCATCAAGCACCAATACTGCCGGAGGCTTTAAAGCTGAATATGTAACCGATGGCAATGTGGATACAGCATGGTGCTATGATGGAAATAAAGAAACAAACAGTGGTAATGTAGAAGTTGATTTACAAGGTGTTTACGATATTAAAAATATTGATCTGACCTTTAAAAAGGAAAACTATACGAAGTATTATATCTTTGATGTATATGTGATCGATGAACTGGATCAAAAAACAATCGTATATTCTGAAAATAAAGAAAACAAGCATACATATTCCATTCCTGTGAATAAGAAGATCAAAAAGCTAGGGGTAAGCTACAAAGGAAAATCCCAAGAGAGTAACGGTTGGTTTGATGTTGCCGAGCTAGAAGCCTTTACGATCGTAGAGCCAAGTGATGCAGAGGTTATCTTCGGTGAGGGGATTCTTGATGGAGTAAGTGCAGCACAAGCCTATGCGGCAACTTTGGATAATAATCTTGATACGTTTGCAAGGGTTACAGATGAAGAAATTGTTTACGATTTGCATGGAAACTACTATGTAGAAAGTGTTGATTTTACTTTTGAAAAAGCAGAATTGGGATTAAAATACATGGTTTACGCAGAAAATGCGAAGGGTGAGCGTACAACGGTTTTGGATCGTTCCAATACCAATGCGCTTTTGGAAAACCGTAGTGTTAATGTAAAGGTAAATCGTGATGCGACTAAGATTATTTTCAAGCATCTTGGTAATAACGGACAAGGTCCTGCAAGTTTAGCGGAAAAACGCTTATATGAAGTAGATGTTCATTTAGGAAAACCGAAAAATGTTGCTTTAAATGCACAAATTACTGCCGGAGCGGAAAATATGCTAGATGCTGATGTAAATACCGCTCATGAAATGAAAGCCAATGAGGCTGTTGAAATTACTTTGGCAAAGCCGGTGGATATCAATATGCTTCAGGTATTGTTAAGCAATGAAGGTGCATATAAGATTGAGGTAAGATCAGCCGATGATCAGCAATGGACAACGATTTATGACGGAGCTGGAAAAGTGGATAATCTATTCCTATTGGATCAGGTTGTTTTTTCGGACATGCTTCGTTTAACAGCAAAAAGTGATATCTCTGTTAAGGAGTTCAGTATTTATGAATTAGATGCAACGCCTGCTTTGGTAAGCTATATCGAAGAAGTAAGAGAACTTTTAGCTTCTAAAAAATACGATGGCAGCAACGGCAGCTATAGCGTAGAAGCAAAACAAGCGGTGGAAGCGATGCTTGCGGAGGCAGATGCGGCAATTCAAGCCGGCTTAAGCTCCAATGATGTAGAGGCATGGAAAACGAAAATTTCCAAGGCTGTAAAAGATTTTGAGAAAAACGGTGTTATCTATATCCATCGTGATGGCTTATTAAACGCTATCTCTGAGGCAGAAATCACGATTGCAAGCTTAAAGAAAGCTGGTATGCACGAGGCAGCGGAAGTATTGGAAAAGGTTTATACACAAGCATTAGAGGTTTATCGTAAATACGATGCAACCCAAGCGCAAATTGATGCTGCGCAAAAGGCATTAAACGATGCGATTGCTGCTGCACCGGAAATATCAACGGTGAATAAAACAGCTTTAAAAAAGGCAATCAAGGAAGCGAAGGCAATACAAGCTGATCGCTATACAACAAGCAGCTATAAGGTGTTAAAGAAAGCCTTGGAAGAAGCTGTTGCATGTGAAGGCTCAGATAAGGCAACACAAGAACAGGTAAACAGTGCTACCAAAAGCTTACAGGCGGCACTTGATGGCTTGAAGCTTCGTGCGGATGCTGCTGATGCTAAGGCATTGGTGGACGAAATCAAGGCTTTAGGATATATAAGCAGCGACTATACGGTGCAAAGCTGGAAAGCATTTAATGCGGCATTGACTAAGGTAGAAGCTGTAATCAAGGATTCTTCTGATGTAAATGCAGAACAGTTGAAGGTAATGTTAGAGAATCTAAGCGATGCTCAGGCTGCTTTGGTTGATATTCATGAATTAAAGGCACTTGTAAAAGAGGTCAAAGAGTTTGTGAAGAATATGACAACAAGCAGTGCTAAGAATATGAACGTGTTGTTAAAGGAAGCACAAGCGCTTTATGAAGCAGGCAGCAAAGAGGCTGTCGCACAAATGCTGACGGCAATCAAAGCAGAAAAAGCGAACCTTGTGCCTAGAGGAAATGTCGAAGCCTTAAAAGCGAAGCTAGAGGAATATAAGAGTTTGAAGGAAAGTGATTATACGGCAGAAACTTGGAGCGTATATGAAAAAGCCTTACTTGCGGCTCAAGCGATCGTAAAGGATAACAGCGATGTATCGCAAGAAGCTGTCGATACTGCCTTGAACTCTTTGGTACAAGCTAAAGAAGCTTTACAAAAGGTTATCGTAGAAATTCCTGTGGATAAGTCCATGTTGGAAAACTTGATTTCAGAAGCAAGCAACAAGCATGCGAAGGATTACACAGAGGAAAGCTGGAAGGTGTTTGAAAAAGCTTTACAGACTGCGAAAAGCGTACTTGCTGATGAAACAGCGGGAAACAGTGATGTAGAAGCGGCATATCAAAACCTAAAGGAAGCAATGCAGGCATTGAAGAAGGCTACTAATGCAGGAGTAGGAACCGGAGATACGACCAATATGGCATTCTCCTTAACACTGCTTTGCTTAGCAGGTGTAGCAATCCTGTTGATGACAAGAAAACGATTGAGATAATCTGATAGTACAGAGGGAACGATGATGTTCCTTCTGTTTTTTTATTTTGGAGGCGATGCTTTTAATTAAAGAAATGAAAGTAATTTGGCATCATACTACAAAAGATAGTTGCGTAGTTTATGATACCGCTATCAAAAAGTGCAAAAATAATGTTAAAAAATGTAAATAACGTATAAGAGGTTTAAGGTACTATTAGATAGGTAACGGCTTACATTTAGATAGAATCATTCATGTTATGATAAAATCTATAAAAAGTACGTCATTCATAGGAAAAGGAGATGAACAGATGTTTAAAAAAGGATTGCAGCTTTGTTTAGGTAATATTGTTTATGTTTGTAACAATATTTCCAACACAGCCGATAAACATTCTTGCGAAAGCAGAAAATGGGGTAATTGTCGATGATACGCAGACAGATCAAGCGTTAGATCATTACTTTACTTTCTCAGATGCAACCGATTCAACTGGTAAAAAAGGTTGGGCTGCCGATACCAAGGAAGCTATCAATGGATCTCATGAGGCTAAAACACAGCATTGGGTGTGGACGCAGGATCAAGAGGAAGCAAAAAAGCATACATACACTTTTACGTTTAAGGGTACCGGTGTAAAGCTATATGGTGTGAAAAATGATAATCAAAACAGCTTCCAATTAGATAACGGAAATGTTGAAACACTTACGATTAACGGAAGTGCTAATCAAATTACCACGTTATATGAAAAGTAAGACTTAGAATATGGAACACATACGGTTTCTGTAACATTACCTTTTGGTACCGGACTTCAGGTAAGCTATGCTGAGGTATTCGGCGCAAAAGAAGGTTCTACTGTAAAAGAAACGATTCTACCGAATAAGACAGAAGAAAAATACAATGCGTTTCAGTATCATGCGTATGAAGGCGCAAGCTGGACTGTCGGAGAAAAAGAGGCATATATTGATTTAGGTGCTTCTGATGATAAAGCCGAACAGTGCTACTATGAAATTCCATTCGTCGGAAATAAGATTACCATTACGGCTACCAAAGCACCTGTACATGGAATTGTGAAATTTACGGTTGATGGTGAACATGAACGAACCGTTGATTTATATGCAAAAAACAGACATGATGAATTGGTTTATGTGGTAGATGGGTTAAGTGAAGGTACACATACCTTAAAAGCCGTAACCCAAAAAACAAAAACCGGTAGTAAAATTGTAAATCAGGTCGTAAAGGCAGAGGTTTACCATGCTCCGTATGTATTAAAGGACATTGTTATTGATGCTTCTATGACTCTAATTCAGGGAAGCACGAAGCAGATCAAAGCGACAAGTGTACCGGAATATGCTCCAATGGATGATTTGTCGTTCTCATCGGATCATGCGGACATTGTAAGTGTTGATGAAAACGGAAAGCTTTCGGCATTAAAGGAAGGTAGTGCAACCATTCGTGTGGCTTGTGGTGATGTTGTAAAAACGATGGAAGTCAAAGTTCTTCCGCAGACCAAGCAAATTGCCGGAACGATCGTAGATGAAAATTTACAATATACACAGGATACCTATGAAAAAGTAAGCACTATGGGACAGATGGAAGAAACCATTTCAGCTTGGCGAAATGACAGTGCAGTTTCCGAAATTGCGATTATTGCGAAGGATTCAAGTTTAGAAGATGTAAGCATTGAGGTTAGTGATTTTACGAATGCATACGGAACAATTGACGCAAGCAATGTAGATGCTACTTTTGTGAAATCCGTAGATGCTTATACCGGAATGCCGGGGTGGGGTTATGCACCGAATCGCTATCCGGTAGGAAATCGTGCGGAAAGCTCTGATGTGTTATATACAAAAGATGCCGTTGATATTCCCTTTACAGGCGTACAACCGATTTGGGTCAATGTAAATATTCCCAAAGATACCACAGCAGGTGTATATACGGGAACGATTAAGGTTTCCTGTAAGGATACAAAAGAGGTTTTAACGTTTACTTATCATGTAAATGTGCAAAATGTGGTCTTACCGGACGCAACTGAATTTGAAAACGGCTTTGATATTGAATTATGGCAATATCCATACAGCAGTGCAGAATATTATGGTGTAGAACCGTTCTCTAAAAAGCATTTTGAGATTTTAGAATCCATTATGGAAAAATATAAGAGCATCGGAGGTCATGCTATTACAACTACAATCAATGAAGATGCTTGGGATCGACAGACATACAGTAAGAATGAAGTACATTATCCGTCAATGGTGAAGTGGACGAAAGAAAAAGATGGCAGCTTTACATACGATTTTACCGATTTTGATAAGTGGGTACAATTCAATAAGGATTTAGGTATCGGTGATAAGATTGTTATTTACAGTATTGCACCATGGCATAATTCCTTTACCTATTGGGAAAATGGAAAGTTAGTAAAAGAAAGATTTACTGTGGGTTCTAAGCGTTATAATGAGGTTTGGACGGATTTCTTTACAGCAATGGTGAAGCATCCTGATGAAAAAGGTTGGTTTGACGATGCTTATGTAGGAATTGATGAGCGAGGCTTGAGTGAAACAGCGCTTAATCTATTGGATACAATTAAAAATAAAGATGGAAAGACGTTAAAAACAGCCGGTGCGATGGATAATTTAACCGGTGGAGAGCACCCTAAGCTAGCACGCAGAATTGATGATTTGAATGTGGGAGATACCGTTGTGCAAAATAATCCGGAAGTTTTCCAACAGCTATTAAAGGATCGAAATGCGTTAGGCTTGAAAACGACCTTATATTCATGTACGGGACACATTCCGGGCAACTTCTCCTTAAGTGCTCCGGCTGAGAATTATTGGTCAATTTTATTTGCTTATAAAAACGGTACTACCGGTTTCTTGTGTTGGGCATACGATGCTTGGGTAGAAGATCCTTTAAGAGATACATCTCACTCTTCCTTTGAAGCGGGAGATTGTTTCTTGATCTTCCCTGATGAGAAAAACGTTGCCAATCCAACCGCAAAAAGCTCTATTCGTTTGGAAAAAATGGCACAGGGGGTTCGTGATGTGAATAAGTTAATGCTTATGACTGAGGAATTTCCACAATTGCAGGCTGATGTCGATGCCTTGTTGAATTCTTTTGATACAAGATACGAATCCAAAGGCTATTACTTAACCGATTCTGGTAAACAGGAAATTGCTAAGGATATGAATACCGTACATGATGGTATTGCGAAAATCACAGAGAAATATTTGGCATTAAAAGGAACCGGTGTCAATCGTGATAAATTGCTTCAGGCAATAGAAAATGCAAAACCGCTCTTATCTGAAAAAGATCTATATACGGTTGAATCCTTTACCGCTTTTGAAGCTGCATATCAAGAAGCAGAAAAAGCATTGAAAGATGCAAATAGCACACAAGAGGATTTGGATAAAGCCGCAGATGCTTTGGTCAATACACAAAAGGCTTTGGTAAAGGTTGATAAAGATCCATCAGATAAGCCATCTGTAGATCATTCAGATGATGTAGGTACAGGAGATTATACGAATTTAACCGTAGCATTCACTGTGCTTGGCATAAGTGCTATCGGCGGATACATTTTATACAGAAAAAGAAAAGCTATGACGAATCAAGAATAAGTGATTCATAAATAGGATTAACAAGAGGTATTCTTTCATTTAGGTGGTCGAATGCCTTTTTGTTATGGAAATAAAAGCTGTAAAAGCAGAGGTAATGAAAAGGACAATAGCATTTTATAAATGATGAGGAAAAAATAACTAATGAAAAGAAAATCCTAAAAATCCTTTTCCTTTTTGAAGCTATTTGCGATATACTTGTAACGTATGATTGAGGTGATTGCATGAATGCCGGAAAATTATTAGATGTATGTGGCTATGCAGGAAAATTATTGATTGAAAACGGAGCGGAAATTTATCGTGTAGAAGAAACAATGGTACGCTTATGCAAAAGTTTTAAAGAAGTGCAGGAGGCGGAAAGCTTTGTGATTTCTACCGGTATCATGTTATCCATTACAATTGACGGAGTAACACATACCAAGGTATTGCGTACACGCAGTAAGGGAGTGGATCTGAATTGCATTGCGCAAATCAATGCATTATCCCGAGAGAGCTCCACACGTCATTTTACGATTGATGAGCTGCATGAGCGCTTGACGGAAATTGCTCACATGAAGCATTATTCCATGGGACAAATGCTTTTTTTCTCTGCTTTGAGTGCCAGTGGCTTTGCCTTGTTTTTCGAAGGAAATTGGACAGCAGCCTTTTACAGCTTTCTTATCGGTATGGTCATTGAAGCCGTTACCTTGTTTATGAATACCTATCATTTGAATAATTTTTTTATCAATGCAATTGCTTCCGGTATTGCAGCTGCTTTGGCATTAGGCATTCACACCCTTGATCCGCAAGCAGATATGGATATCATGATTATTTCCAGTATCATGCTTTTGGTGCCGGGCTTGGCAATTACCAATGCCATTCGTGATACAGTGGCAGGGGATTATGTATCCGGTGTCGCAAGAGCTTTGGAAGCTGTTATCGTGGCAGTAGCGATTGCGGCCGGTATCGGTTTTGTATTAAGTATCGGAATGAAGGGAGGAATGTAACATGCTTTTGGGAATCGTCGGCAGTTTTTTTGCGGCTCTTGGCTTTGGTGTGCTTTTTAATATCAAAGGAAAAAACTTAGTGTTGGCAGCGATTGGCGGTATGCTTGGCGCAACGATGTATCGCTTGGCGCAGCAGTTGGGCTGTGGAGAAATGGCTTCTATGCTGCTAGGTTCTGTTTCTTTATCTTTATATGCGGAAATTTTGGCACGTGTATGTCATACGCCGGTAACGACCTTTTTGGTATGTGCGCTTATACCGCTTGTACCGGGTGGCGGCATGTATCGTACCATGCTAGCCGCAATCCAAGGGCATGTATTGGAAGCATTAACGATTGGCGTGGAAACAATGGCAATCGCAGGTATTCTAGTTTTAGGCATTTTAATGGTATCAACATTGATGAAGGCTATTTTTCGCCCAAAGAAAGTGAGTGATGCAGCATGAAAAAAGTAGAATTGTTAGCCCCTGCCGGATCACTAGAGGCCTTGCAGGCAGCGGTGATGAATGGCGCAGATGCGGTATATTTAGGGGGAAAGCACTATGGTGCCAGAGCCTTCGCAAATAATTTTGATGAAGCGGAAATGAAGCAGGCTGTTGAATATGCCCATCAATACGGTGTGCGGGTATTTGTAACGGTGAATACTTTGATTTATGAAGAAGAAATCCATAGCTGTCTTGATTATATTGGAAAGCTGCAAGAGCTAGATGTCGATGCCGTACTTTTACAGGATTTGGGATTAGCAATGCTGGTACGACAGCGTTATCCGAATTTAGAGCTGCATGCCTCTACGCAAATGCATATTCATAATCGTGAAGGGATTGCGCTGATGAAGGAGTTTGGCTTTCAACGAGTCGTATTGCCTAGAGAAACCAGTATCGAGGATATTCGAGAGTACGCAAAACTTGGAATGGATCTTGAAGTTTTTGTGCAGGGAGCCTTATGTGTGTCCTATTCCGGACAATGTCTTATGAGTTCTTTAACCTTATCAAGAAGCGGAAATCGAGGTGAATGTGCGCAAAATTGTCGTATGCAGTATAGCTTAGAAAAAACGGATATGTATGGGACGCAGGTCTTAAAAGGAAAACATAAATATTTGTTATCACCAAAGGATTTGAACACCCTTTCCCATATCGGGGAGCTAATTGATGCCGGTGTGTATTCCTTTAAAATCGAAGGACGTATGAAGCGTCCGGAATATGTTGCGCTTATGACTGCTTGCTATCGTAAGGCGATTGATGCCTATATGGCGAAAGAGCCTTTTGAAGTGAGTGCAGCCTTGAGGGAAGAAATGCAAAAGATTTTTAATCGAGGCTTTACCGCAGGACATATCTTTCATGAGATGGGCAGTCATTTAATGAATCCACTACGCCCTAATCACATGGGAATCGAAATCGGTAAAATCGTTTCCTTTACCAAGGATAAGGTACAGATTTTACTAACAAAACAGCTTTCACAAGGAGATGGCATTCGAGTCTTGAATGAGAAAGAGGATTGTGGCTTTACGATCAATCGTCTGTATGTAAATGGCTATTTGGTGAAACAGGCAGAAGCAGGAGCTCTGGTTGAGCTTGATAAAACCTTTTATGCGCAAAAAGGCAGTCGAGTATTGAAAACAAGCGATTGTAAGCAGCTTTTAGATTTGCAGGACAGCTATACGAAGAATAAGCGCTATGTACCGGCGTATGCTGACTTTACCATGCAGCTAGGCGATCATGCAAGGCTCAGTGTAATGGATACAGACGGTTTTTATGCTGTTTGCGAATCCATAGATAAGGTAGAAAGGGCAATCAAAACACCGCTTTCAAAGGAGCGAATCGTACAGCAGCTTCAAAAAAGCAAGGATTCGATTTTTCAATTGGAGGGCATCGAGCTTACGGTAGATGAACAGACGACTTTACCGATCAAAGAAATCAATCGCATGCGCAGAGAAGCATTAGAACAATTAGCGAATCAACGTAAGCTAAGACACCCACATCGCTTAACGAAATCCATAGCATTGCCAAAACAAAAAGAAATGTCGCCTTTAGCGCCGATCATAGCGGTGGTACATACAAAGGAACAGTATGAGGCTTGTCAAAAAGCCGGTATTGCGATGATTTTTATGTATGAGGAATTGCATGATAAACTTCAACAAGGCTATGTACGCACTCCACGTGTGATGAAGCAGGCTTATCCCGATGAGTTTGTTATGATTCAGGAAAATGGCGGCAGCTATGCAAAACGTCCTTTTCTTTGCGATACCTCTTGTAATATTATCAACCATCACAGTGCTGCCTTCTTCTTTCAAAGAGGAGCGAGGGGAGTATGCTTTTCTTTAGAGGCAAGCTTAGCACAATGCTGCGAAATTGTAAAAGCCTATGAAGCAAGTTATCAGGCAAAGGGAAACTTTATATATCCGGTGTATGGAAGAGAGGAATTGATGCTATCGGAATATTGTGCGATCAATGCAATAGAAAAGGATAGCGATAAAAAGCAATGCGGTTTGTGTCGTAAAGCGGAATATGCCCTTGTCGATATCAAGGGACAACGCTATCCACTGCTTTGTGATAAGGATTGCCGCATGCATATTTTAAATGCACAGCCAAGAAATCGAATAGCAGATATCAAGCAGGCAAAACAGGCAGGTATTACAAGCTTTTTGTGTGTCTTTACAAAAGAAAATAAGACACAGTGTGTCGATATTCTTCAGAAGTTACGAGGTGAAGTATGAGAGATGCATTCATAACACAACCAATTCGTCGTTTATATATGCATTATTTAGTGCCTACACTGATCGCAATGCTATCTAGTTCGATGTACGTACTTGCCGATGTATATTTTATTTCCGTCGGTGCCGGAAGTGTAGGACTTGCTGCTTTAAATATTGCTATGCCCTTGTTCAGTCTGTTTTCTGCAATCGGCTTATGCTTTGGGGTAGGTGGTGCAACCATCATGGCGATTGCGGAAGGTAATCATGATGCAGATTTACGCAATAAAGTGTTTACTTTAAGCATAGCAGGTATGAGCATACTTGGTTTATTATGCAGTATCTTCGGCTATCTGTTTACCGATCAGTTGGCGCTTTTGTTTGGCAGTGATGAAGCGTTATTACCCTATGCCGGTGAATATATGCGCATCGTGCTTGCCGGCTCGATTATCTTTGTCTTAATGTATTCCGCTAGTGTTTTGATACGTGGAGATCATGCCCCGAAAACCGCTATGCGAATTACGTTATTCGGGAATATTTCCAACATTGTTTTAGATTATGTGTTTGTAATCACTTTTGGTTGGGGAATTGGCGGAGCTGCAATTGCGACAGTGATTGGAGCGCTGTTTGTCGTACTTGGTATGGGCTATCATTTCTTGTTTGGTAATCATCAGGCAAGATTTGTTAAAAATGCATGGGATTTGGCTGCATTGAAACGGATCTTAAAAAACGGATTTGGCAGCGCCTTGATGGAAATCAGCATTGCGGTGGTCGTAATCATTTTTAATTTTGTGATTATGCGTTATGCCGATGCACTTTTTTTGGCAACCTTTTCCATCATCACTAATATTGCCTATGTTTGCCGCGGCTTATTAAATGGTTTTGCTCAAGCAGCTCAGCCGATTATTTCTACTAATTACGGGGCGAAAGAAAAAGCACGTGTTGCCAGCAGCTTAAAAACTGCACTTTTTTGGAGTACGGCTTGTGCGGCATTGCTTTATTTGCTGTTTCTGTTATTTCCAAGAATGTTTGCGTCGATTTTTGCCTCCGGGGATCAAGCGCTCATTGCTTTAGCGGCGAAAGGAATTCGTTATTACTTTATATCGCTTCTTTTTACGGCACCGGTGATTGTGATTATGTATTATTTTCAATCCATTGAGCGTGGCAATATGGCAACCGTTGTAGCTTTGTGTAAAGGTTTTGTCTTTGTTTTGCTAGGACTTGTAGTCTTGATGCTGTTGTGCAAGCTCGATGGCATTTGGTTAGCGACCCCATTTGCCGAAGGTTTGGCATTGTTGCTATGTATCGCTTTGTTACGGAGAAGCTCCTATGAATAAAGAAACTGTCAAAAATTACTTTCTTTCCTATGCAAAGGCGTACGAGCAAAGCAATCCTCAAATTCAGCTGAAGATTGCGCATACCTTACGTGTTGCGGATCATGCTCTTGCGATTGCCAAGGGATTGAAGCTTTCCAATGAGGAGCAGGATTTGGCTTATACGATTGGTATGCTGCATGATATCGGACGCTTTGAACAGATCAAACGCTTCCAAACCTTTTATGATGCCAAAAGCGTAGATCATGCGAAGCTCGGTGTTGAAATTTTGAAGCATCAGCATATTGCAATAGATCTCAACTTTTCAAAAGAAGAACAAGGTTTGATTTATTGCGCAATAGAAAATCATAACCGCTATCATATTGCACAAGGCTTATCTTTAAGGGAATATCAGCATTGTTGTATTATTCGAGATGCCGATAAGTGCGATATTTTTCAAGCCCATTGTTTAGAAACAACACAGGCAATGCTTGGCTGTGAAGAAAAAGAGCTATTAGGCAGCTGCTTAAGTGATGCCGTAGTAAAGCAGTTTTTACGCAAGGAAACAATTGACTCCTCCATACGCAAAAGTATGCTTGATGTATGGATATCCCATATTGCTTTGTTGTTTGATATTCACTATGAAGCTACGATGCAACGTATTTTACAGCAGGGCTATTATGAGAAAATGCTTACGAAATATCGTTTTCAAGATGACACAACACAGCAGCTCTATACAGAACTATGTGCGTTTGCGAAAGATTATTTAGTATCATCATCTTTTAATAAGAAATGAGGATCCAGTGTATTGAACCCATCGCCAAAGGCATTGAGGTGATATTGCGCGGGTCCTTTTATAATGTTGCCTTGATAGGAAAAGCGTGAACCATGACAAGGACAATCCCAAGTTTTATCCACTGTATTGAAGTTACAAATACAGCCGGCATGTGGACAGGTAATATCTACAATGAACAGCATGTTATGCTCATCGCAATATACGCCATATAAATGGTCATCGAAATTCATGATCTTGCCTTCATTAACCGATGGAAAATCAACGTCCTCTGCTTTTCTTTTCCGTTTGAAAAACTCATATAGTACGTTGCCGTTTTCTTTCACAAAGCTAAGCGAGAAGAAAGAGGAAAGGCGAGCAGGGGCAAAGATATTTTCTTGATAGGGCTGATGAAAAATCATAGCGGAAATACGTTTTCCGGCAATATGAGAGGTCGTATTTCCCCATTTTCGAAAACCGCTTGCGAAATACAGATGCTCCTTTTCACTGCTTAAATAGCCAATCATTGGCAGTTTATCAAAGGTAATGTAATCTTGTGAGGACCATTGTGTGAGAAACCTACCTTGTACCCATGCTTGCGCAAGCTTTTGTAATTCGTTGTAGCTATCTTTTTTCATCTGTCCGCTTTTATGCGAGTTGCCGGCAACAAGCGTATGATCATGGTAGGCATGAATGGATTGAATCGGGTGATTTCCGATATGCGACAGCATTTGTTGCTTGATATTCGCCTTGGCAAAGGCAATGATTTGTTCCTGCTCGCTATACATTCGGGCAAAGTAAAAACGCTTGTCATCAAGGAAAGGAAATTGTGTTGCGAATACGACATCATGGGCAGTAATGATATGCTCATTTACATAAAGGTGGTAGCAGTCATCGGCTTTTTTTATATCTCGAAGTGTGGAATGTTCAAAAATACGAATACCTTTTTTCGCAAGATAGCTTGCCAAACCTATTGCATAACGATATGGATCAAAGCGAGCTTGATGATGCATGGTAAGCTGTGCCTGCATCGGAGATTTTAAACTATCTGCTGTTTGATAGATACAAGGAATATCTAAGCTAAGATAGGCTTGGTACTCCTTTTCCAATGTTTTTACTTCCTCCTCATTCATTGCATAAAGTGTTGCATCGCAGTATTCAAAATCACAGGCGATTGCATGTTTTTTGATGATTTCATCAATTGCGGCAAGTGCAGCTGTATTTTCTTCATAGTATTGCTTTGCCAGCTTTTTACCATAGCGAGTAAGCAAATTGTGATAAATATAGCCATGCTGAGCACTGATTTTACCGGTGCTTCTTCCACTTGCGCCATAAGCAATTCGATCGGCTTCCACGATGATGATATCCTTGGTATTTTGAGAAAGATAATAAGCGGTTGCCAAGCCGCATAAGCCACCACCGATAATAACAATGCTTGCGTTGGTACTGTTTGAAAGTGTAGGGTATGCTTGAGAGTTTGCTTGTGTTATCCAAAAAGAGTTCATGTATAAGCCACCTTTCTTTTTATAGTGTGGATCGTTTTGAAAGAAGCATACCCTGCGTAGAAATGAGAATCGTGTGAAAGGATATTGCTGTACTTATCTTCTTTGTATAAATTGGGATAAAATCAACTCCGTTACACTAAGACATGATCATTTTCGATTCATATAATTTGTGATGGAACTTGAAAATTGACGTTGACAAGAGTATCCATGCTTTTTATAATAAAGAAAGATTGGAGCGTGAAAAGATGTACAGATAAAGATAATGAAGCTAAATCATAGATGCCATATTCATTATTTTTTTCTGTTCACAGCCTCATTTGGAGGTGATTTTCATGCTTGTATTTGAAAACTTAACAATTAAAGATTTAAAGAATCATTATTTTATCGAGGATTTTTCGTATTCCCTAGGAAATATGGAAAGACTTGCTATTATTGGAGAAGAGGGCAACGGCAAAAGTTCGTTGTTGAAATGTATAATCAATCGCAAAGCGGTCGAAGAATATATGGCCGTGAACGGAAAAATTATGTGTGATATGGAGCATATCGGCTATTTACCTCAGCAACTTCCACGTATTTGGGATTCTGTATGCATCTGTGATTATATCTTAAAAAAAGAACCTGAGGAGGAACTAGCGGTTGAACGCTATAATGAATTACAAGAATTTAATAACCTTTGTCGCAGATTGCATCTGCCAAGTGATTTGCTGCTAAGAGATCAAACAATGGGGAGTTTAAGTGGGGGAGAAAAGGTAAAACTGCAAATTCTTAAACTGATGAAGGAACCGGTGGAAGTGTTACTATTAGATGAGCCAACCAATGATTTGGATATTGCCACATTGGAATGGCTAGAGAGCTTTTTGAAAAGCTGTGCATTGCCGATTATTTTTATTTCTCATGATGTAAAGCTTTTGGAAAATAGTGCTACTACGATTTTACATCTGGAACAATTAAATCATCAAAGCAAATGCCGCCATACGATTTTTAAGGGTGGTTATCGGGAATATGTGGAAACACGTAAGGCACAGCTTGATAAAGCGATACAGCAGGCAAGAAAAGAAAAACAAGCATATATGAAGCAAATGCAAAAGCTGAATGATGTAAAAAATGCAGTTCATGATGCATTGAATGATACAGTTCGTAATCCCTCACAGGCTGCCTTGCTGAAGAAGAAAATGCAAGCTATTAAGGCACAGGAGAAACGCTTTGAAAAAGAAAGCTATGCGCATGTTGACAGCGTGGAAGAAGGAATTCAAATATTTTTTGAAAATGTAGCATTGCCGGTTAATAAAACGATATTGGATATGGAATTGGATTGCTTGCAGGTACAGGAAAGAGCTTTGCTGTATGATGTAAAACTGTTTGTTAAGGGAAAGGACAAGCTTATTCTAACCGGTGATAATGGTACGGGGAAAAGCATGCTGTTAAAGGAAATATACGCACAGCTATGGCAGAGGAAGGACATTTGCTTGGGCTATATGCCACAAGATTATCAAGCGAAGATGGACTATGAACAAACACCGATTGAATTTTTGGCAGAAAGCAAGGATCGTAAGGATATTACACGAGTAAGAGAGCTATTAGGTGCTATGAAGTTTACCGGTGAAGAAATGACACATAAGATAAGAGAGCTAAGTGAAGGGCAAAAGGCAAAGCTTTATTTTTTGCGTTTTATTAAGCTTCGCTGTAATGTGCTATTATTAGATGAGCCTACGCGCAATTTATCTCCCTTAAGCAGTCCGTTGATAATCGAGCTGTTGGATAACTTTACCGGTTGTATAATTTGTGTAACGCATGATCGACTGTTAATGGAAAGACTGCATGCAATGCACTATGAAATCAAGGATCAACGATTGTTATTGTGCGAGGATCGTTGCAGTGAATAACGTATAAGAGAATGTATAGGAAAACCGCTTTGTATAGCCTTTTAGGAAGGTGGAGCGGTTTTTTTGTATATCATTTTAAACAGGTAATCCTTGTTATAGCGTATAATTCAAATTTATTTAAATAAAAAAATTTTTGTGATTTGTTGAAAAGTATAAAAAAAACATGCAAAAGTACAAAAAAAGTGTATGTTATTATATTAAAGTAAGCGCATACGTAAGCGTTTGCGAAAGTTTAGAAGGAAAGAGGTTGTATAGCTAAAAAAAGTTGATGATTTAGTTTTCACTAAGAAACGATGAAGAGAGCTTCAATTAAACGGAATTGTGATGGGCAAGGCAGAAATAAAGAAGAAAGGGAAAAGCAATTCCACCCAATCGTTGATAGGGAAATCTTGCCTAGATGAGTATGAAGAAAAAAGGAATTTATAAGGGCGCAGTAGCATTCATGGCATTATGTATGAGTTGTGGAAGTATTATGCCTTTAAGTTCAACTTATGTGCAAGCACAAGAAAATGTTGCAGAAAATGAACAAAATGGAATCGTGTCTTTATCTCAAAACGAAAATCAATATACATTTGGTAATGAGTACATTACTCGTACGTTCAGTTTAACGAATGGTAAATTAAAAACCGAAAAAATCACTAACTATCGTACAGGGCAAACACCAAAGGTATTAACACCTGCGTCTAGTGAAGAATTCGTTATTAAGACTTTACCTAAAGAAATTGAAGGTAAATCTAAGGTAAATGTTAATGATGTTGTAGGAACAGGAGAAGGAAAAATCAGCAATTTGACTGATCAGGTATTGAGTTCTGATGTTCCAAGTAATTTTTGGGCTTCTAAAGATGCTAATAATTATGTTGATGGTAGTGAATTGTCAATCGAAATCGCAATTGGAAGTAAGGAAGAAGTAAAGAAATTTAAATATGTACCTAGATTCGACAATAGTGCACGTTGGAATTGTACAGGTCGTGTAGAAGAAGCACAGTTATTTTACTTTGATGATGAGAGCAATAGTTGGAAACAAATCGGAAGTACATACAAGATGAATGCTGAGGGTGAAACAGTTATTGAATTTGAAAAACCTATCAGCACTTCTAAAATTAAATTTGTTGCAACCAAAACATATCATTGGCAAAATGGTACTAATGGTCAACCAGATAACAGAAATAAAGTAATGTCTGCATCAGAAATTGATTTATTAGGTGATGAAAACAATTCATTATTAGACAGAACAAGAAAAGAAGAGGCACAAATACTTAAATCAAGTGATTTAGAAGTAGATGGTGAGCCGACATTAACAGAAAGTAATAGGGTTAAGATTTTAACTTTTGCTTTTAAACCAAAGGAAGTAAGTGGTGTTGATTATACCATCAAAGAAGTTATTACTTTTAAAGATGGCGATTCTTTCATGCGCAAGCATTTGGAAATCAGTGTACCGGAAGCAGAGGCTAATAATGTAAAAATTGATTATATTGATCTAGAAAACATGGATTTTGCAGAAGAAGATGCTTCAGTGAATGGTAAATTAGGGGATAAAACACAAAATTATTGGACAATCCCTGAATTAAAAGATAATCCTGATATGGCAAACATGAAAGGCGATTATTTAGAATTAGGACAACCTTATTATATAGGTGCCATGTATTGGGGGTGTGAATTCCCGCAGTCTGAAAATAAAATAAGATTGAATAACCAAACAAATAAACAAAACGGATTTATTCGTTATCACTATGGAAAATCTCTGGCTATAGATACACAATTCACAGAATATAACAATTACAATGGAGCTAATGGACAAGCCGGTAAAATGGTTACATGGGATAGTGTTGTCGGTGCTGCAAGAAGTACAGATTATTTGGTAGTACAATCAGATTTCTATGAATATATCGAAACGATTGCAACACCAACCGACTTCAGACAACAGTTTAACTCTTGGTATGATAATATGAAGAATATTACAGCTGAAAATATCAAGAGCAGCTTTTTTGAAGTGGAAAAAGGATTCACACAGCATGGAGTAAATCCATTGGATTCCTATGTTGTTGATGATGGTTGGATCAACTACAATTCTTTTTGGGATTTTGATAGAAATCCAAGTAAATTCCCAAATGAATTATATGACTCAAGTTTACAGGTTCAACAGTTCGGGTCAAATTTCGGTTTATGGTTAGGACCACGCGGTGGATATGGAACACAAACTACGATTGCCAATTGGATTCAACAAAATGGATTAGGTTCTGTGAATCATCAATCAGGAAATGATATCAATATTTCCGATGCTCGTTACTTGAATAAACTTGTAACAGATATCTTTTTAGGATATCAACAAAAATTTGATATTAACTATTGGAAATTAGACGGAATGTTATTGAAACCATCCACAGCACCAAATAATCATCATGTAACAGGTGGAGATTTCTATACTATCAGTGAAACATACGAACGCTGGACAGACATGTTTGAGGATATGCGCGCACAGCGTGGAGATAAGGGATTGTGGTTAAATATGACATCTTATGCTAATCCAAGCCCTTGGCATGTACAGTGGGTAAACAGTGTTTGGATGCAGAATACGGGAGACAGTGGATTTAATTATAAATTCAATTCTACCGACCAGGAAGCAATGTTAACTTACCGTGATGGAGATTACTATGATTTCTTTAATGAAAATCAATGGCAGCTTCCAAACAAATATTTCTATAACCACGATCCGGTATATGCAAAGACAGCAAATAGCGCTCCTGGAGGAAAGCCAAATTATTTAATCAATTACAGTGATGAGGAATTACGTGAACATTTGTATATGTTAGGAACACGTGGTACGGCATTCTGGGAGTATTATTATAGTCCATCTATGTTTGATGATGATAAATGGGATATCAATGCCGAAGCTGCAAATTGGATTGAAGATAATTTCGATATTCTTCAAAAATCAAAAATGTTCGGCGGAGATCCCGAAAAGGGAGATATTTACGGATATTCCTGTTGGAACGGAAACGAAGGAATCGTTTCTATCCGAAATCCAAAAGATGTAGAACAAACCTATACATTGACTTATGATCGTTTGGTAGGCGTAAATGAAGGCATGAAGGACGTGTATGGGAAAGTTGTAATCGGTGATATTGATAAATATCAAACCAACGAACCTTTATCTTACGGTAATCAGATTACATTTACATTGAAACCAAAAGAAGTATTGATCATGCAGTATGGTGAAAAAGATACAACAAGTGCAACGGTAAATTCTATCCACGGTGATGACAAGGTTGTTGAAGTGGAATTTAATGAAACGATTCGTACACCAAAAGCAGAAGATTTCAAAGTAACAAATAACAAAGTAGAAAAGGTTGTATTAAAGGAAGATCTACGTACCGTAGCATTGACATTACAAAAGGAAGTAGATGATCTGTCTGACATTGAAGTAAAGGTAGACGGTGTAAAAGATGTAACGGGAAATAGGACTTCTTTAAGTGTTGTTGATGATTATTATAAAGATGATATCGTAAACAGCATCGTAAATCGTAAGCTGGACGGAAAAGAAATTCACAAAGGGAAAACGCTATCTATTGATGGAGTCGGAGGATTTACGGTATTAGGAACGATTGAAACAGCATCTAAGGGTGCAGAAATCATGCGACAGGAAAATGGGTATAGTGTTGGAATTGATGCAGATGGATATTTGACATTTACGATGAATGGAACAACAGCGAACTCAAAATATGTCAAGAAAACACGTCAAGAAGATGGAAGTGTTACATCAGAAACAAGAGGAATGATAGCTGATGGTAAGAAACATCAGTTTGCGGTAGTAAAAGAAGTCAATGGAATGTTGAAGCTTTATATTGACGGAGAATTGGTAGGATCAGCCTATAACAAAGCCAATGAAGATTTCAAACTTGAAAAAGGTGAATTGGTATTTGCGAAAGGATTGGAAGGAAAAACATCTTATATCACAGTGTTGGATCGCGCATTGGCATTCGATGAAGTAACAGATTATGTTGATGAAAAAGATATTAGTGGCAATGTTGCGGCACGTAGTTTGAACAAAGATGTGAAGGTTAGTGCTTTTGATGTAACTGAAAATAAAGCAGTAGCAGAGAAAGGTGATCGTCCTTTTGCTCATATCAATGATGGTAATAAGGCTTATCAAAATAATTACTTGGAGTTAACAGATACAACCGACAAGAAACTGCATTCACGTTATGTTGAATTAGACTTAGGTAGTGAATGTGAATTGAATAAGCTGCATTTGACACGTTATGCAGATGGAAGAACTTACGGACCGACTGCTATCGTGTTGAGTAATGATAAAGATTTCAAAGATAAGACAGTAGTATTCAACTCCGATAAAGAGGGTAATGTGCATAACCTAGGTAAAGGAAAAGATGAATTATATTCAGAAACTGCTGATGGAAAAACAATCAATTTAGAAAAACCGGTAAATGCACGTTATATCCGCATTTATGTGAATGGTAATAATAATAAAACAAGTACTTCCGATCATATCGTAGAGTTTGAAGCTTACGGAATAAAGAAAGGAAGAACGGCAGATTCTATCTATCGTATTGATTTCAGCCGTTTAGAAGCACTTGTAAAAGAAGATTTGAGTAAGACTTATACGAAAACATCTATCAAAGCGTATAAGGAAGCTGCAAAAGATACATTGAAAGCTGCGGAAGAATTATTGGCAGATAAAGATGCGGCATCTGATGAAGCAATCGAAAATCTAATTGAAGAAATTCATAAACATAGAGAAAAATTGGTAAAACGTGCAGATACTACAGAAGCAGAAAAATTGTTGAATGAAACAGCTTCTTTAAATAGAAATGATTATACGGAAGATTCTTGGAAAGTATTTGAAACAGCTAGAAAAGAATTAGAAAAAGCAGTTAAAGATACTTCTGATATCAACGATGAACAAATGAAAGCGTTGATGCAAAAGGTTAGAGATGCACGTGATGGCTTGGTAACAAAGAATCCGAATAAACCGATAGATCCTGAGAAACCAAGTGATCCTATCAAACCGGAAGAAGATTCAAAAGATGAAACGAATACCGGAGATGCAACAAGTATCGCTAGTACATTGCTACTTCTGCTTGTTTCTGGTGCGGGACTTGTGTTGTTGAAAAAGAAAAGTAGACAATAGTAAAACGTACATCAGATGATAGGAGAAATCTTATCTAAAGGGTAAAGAACAAAGCAGGTAAAGATAGATTAGTAAAACTATCTTCGCCTGCTTTTTAAGCGTTGCACGTGAACTGTAGAAGGTATGATAAATTGTATTATTGTGATATTGTAAATGCTATATTACAATAGTAATAGATAAAATGCTGAAAGGAGATGAAGGCTATGTATCAAAAAGTATTTGAAGAAGGCTATGCAGTCGTGAAAAAAATTCAGGAAACACAGGAAGATGCGATCAAGCAATGCGCAAGACTTATTGCCGATGCGTATATAAGCAATCACACATTCTTTGTAAGTGGCAGTGGGCATTCTCATACCGTAAGTGAAGAGTTTTACGGACGTGCAGGAGGCTTAGCATTTACCGTGCCGATTTTAACAAGTGAATTGACGATGACCGAACACCCTACGAAAAGCTCTTATATTGAAAAGCTATCGGGATATGCAGAAATTTTATGTGAGCTTTATCATATTCAGGAAGGAGATGTAGTGTTAATTGCATCAAATTCGGGACGCAATGCATATCCGGTGGAATTAGCGCAATGTGCTAAGGAAAAAGGAGCAAAGGTAGTAGCAATTACAAGTGTGGCACATTCAAGTGCAACGACATCACGAGCAAAAAGTAAACAGAAACTAATGGATATAGCCGATGTGGTAATTGATAACTGTGGAGTATTAGGAGATGCGTGTTTAAAAATGGAGGGCATGGATACATGGATGATGCCAACATCTTCCATAGCCAATGCATTCATTGTACAAGCAGTTAGTGTACTAAGTGCACAATATATCATGGAGGCAGGAAAAGAGGCACCGGTATTTGTAAGCTTAAATGGGCATGCGGATCAAAGTGTAAATGATGAATTATATCGAAAGTACACGCGGCTATATTAGTGAAAGAAGCATAAGCTTATTAGAAGCAAGGCAGAGTAGAAGCGTATGTATAAAGATAATTAGATTGTCTTGATTTGGATTAAATTGTGCGTTGTATATCAAATAGTCTACCAATGCTATACTATAACTTTCGTTAATCACTAAAAATACAAAGTAAAGAAATAAGGCATAAAAAAGGTGTTTATCGAAAGCAGATAAAATCGTAATAAAATTCTTACAATTTCTTAATAATCAAAATGATTGCTAAATTGAAAGTGCTACATTATAATGAATATGGATTTCATGTAAGTAAAGGAGATATGGATATGAAATTTATGAAGAAGTTGCTAGTAGCTTCACTAGCCATGGTTTGTGCTTTCGGAGGAGCAAAGCTTACCTCCGGTACAGTAACAACTGTTAAAGCGGCAGAGAATGAAAACTCGAAAAAAAGTGTGTTGTCTATTGATGCGGGAAGAAAATATTTTTCAGAGCAGCAGTTAAAGGACATCATTGACAAAGCATATAAAAACGGTTATACCGATGTTCAATTGATTTTAGGAAATGATGCATTGCGCTTTTTCCTAGATGATATGTCTATCACTGTAAATGGCACAACTTACGAAAGTGAAGCTGTTAAAAATGCGATGACAGAAGGTAATAAAAAATATTACAACGATCCAAATGGAAATGCATTAACTGAAAGTGAAATGAATAACATTTTAGCATACGCAAAAGAAAGAGGGATTGGAATTATTCCATTGATTAACAGTCCTGGTCATATGGATGCAATCTTAGTAGGTATGGAAGCTTTAGGAATGCAGGATGTTCGTTTTACACATAACGGGAATGTTTCTGAACGTACGGTAAATCTTAGAAATCAAGATGCAATTACATTCACACAGGAATTAGTGAAGAAATATGCTGTTTATTTTGGTAATGCAGGAGTAAGTGAGATTTTTAACTTCGGTGCTGATGAATATGCGAATGATGTATTCGGTAATCCAGGGTGGAGTTATTTACAGGATTTAAAGCTTTACGATGAATTTACTCAATATGCTAACCAACTTGCAAAAATTATCAAAGATCAGGGAATGAAGCCAATGTGCTTCAATGATGGAGTATATTATAACAAGAATACTTCTTTCGGAACTTTTGATAAAGATATTATTATCTCTTACTGGACATCTGGATGGTGGGGCTTTAATGTTGCAAAACCAGCCTTCCTTTCTCAGCAGGGACATCAAATTTTAAACACAAATGATGCATGGTACTGGGTACTTGGAAATATTGATAATGGTGGATATAAGTATAATGACACTATTCAGAATATTGAAAAGAAAGGCTTTAATGATGTAACAGGTGCTGAAAAAGACGAAGTCATTCCAACGATTGGTAGTATGCAGGCAATTTGGTGTGATGATCCAAGCAAACCTCATGATATGGATCGAATTTTCGATTTAATGGATCGTTTCTCTAATAAACATGCTGATGTTTTAATCCGTCCTGCTGATTACACAAAAGTAGATGAAGCAATTTCTAAAATTCCAACAGATTTAAGTGTTTATACTGACGAGAGCGTTAAAGTGTTGAATGATGCAACAGCAGCAGTTATTCGAAATAAGAGAGTAACAGAACAGGCAGTTGTTGATGGCTATGCTGATGCAATCAATAAAGCAGTAGAAGGCTTAGTGTTTAAAGCAGCTGATTACAGCAAGGTAGATCAGGCTATTGAAAAAGCTAACGCTTTAAATAAAAAAGACTATAAGAATTTTGAATTGGTTGAAAAAGCAATCAATGCCGTTGAACGTGGATTAGATATCCGCAGTCAAGATAAGGTTGATGCTATGGCAGCGGCTATTGAAGAAGCTATCGCTAATTTGGAATTGAATAAAGGACAGGAACAGGGTACAACGAAGCCAGAAAACGGAACATCTGGCAATGTTAATACCGGAGATTCTACCAATATGCTTGCATGGGGCGTATTGTTAGCAGCATCTTTGGGATTGGCTGGATTTATCCTTGTCAAAAAAGCAAAAGCTCGCGAATAGTAAAAATAAAACGATTACCATAAAAGAATCGAGAATAAGGCAGTAAGGAATGAAGCACTACTCCATTCACTGCCTTTTCTTTTTGGTGGAAATTATTGATAAAATAAAAAAAGTTTATCTTTTTTGTCCCCTTTTAGCCTCCTTGTACGTCTTTAATATGTAAAAAGGAAGGAGTAGAAAGGAAAAATGGTTTTTAGTAGTTTACCGTTTATATTTGTGTTTATACCGATCTTTTTCGGTTGTTATTATATAGTACCCAAATATATGCGAAATCTTGTGCTGTTAATAGGAAGTCTCATTTTTTATTTTATCAGTGCTATTCATCACCCACAGCATTTTATTATCTTTGTTATAAGCATGATTGTTGATTTTGAAGCAGCGGTATATATGGAAAGCTATCCAAAATATAGAAAGACAATCTTTGTGATAGCTGTTTTGTTTCATATCATCAGTTTATTTATCTTTAAGTATGCAAGCTTCTTTTTAGAAGAAATTGCAAGCATCAGCGGACTAGGGGATCTTGCTTTGGATATTGTTTTACCAATTGGTATTTCTTTTTATACATTTCAAGGAATTTCTTATCTTGCTGATGTGTATCGGGGAAAAATAGAGGCGGAACAAAGCCTATTGCGCTATACCGTATATATATCCATGTTTGAACAGCTGATTGCCGGACCGATCGTTACCTATCCGCAGGTAAAAAAGGAATTGCATGATCGAAGGATCAACAAACAGCTTGTGCATAAGGGATTAGCCATCTTTATCTTCGGTTTGGGGTTAAAGGTATTATTGGCAAATCCGCTAGGGAAGCTTTGGTCGCAGGCATGTACGATTGGCTTTGAAAGCTTATCCACTCCCCTTGCATGGCTTTCCATCTTTGCCTTTTCATTTCAAATTTATTTTGATTTCTTCGGATATTCCCTAATGGCTATTGGACTTGGTGAAATGCTTGGCTTTCATTTACCAAAAAACTTTGATCACCCGTATATAAGTAAAACAATGACAGAATTTTGGCGTCGTTGGCATATAACCTTAGGCTCTTGGTTTCGAGAATATGTGTATATTCCCTTAGGCGGCAATCGCAAAGGAATCATTTATACGATTCGCAATCTGTTTATCGTTTGGTTGTTAACAGGCATTTGGCATGGTGCCGGTTATCATTTTATGCTTTGGGGATTGGTATTGTTTATCATTCTTCTATTAGAGAAATATGTATTTGGAAGCTATTTAAATAAGCATGCATGGTTAGGACACCTTTATATGTTTTTTCTTATTCCGCTTACATGGGCGATTTTTGCCATTGATGATTTGCAGCAGCTAGGTGTGTTCTTCACCCGCTTGTTTCCTTTTTTTGGACAAGGTGTGTGGTCGGTTTTCCGCTATGATTATCTGAAATATCTTCAGCTTTATTATCCGTTTTTCATTGCCGGATTTCTGTTTTCAACCAAATTACCGTATCGGCTGTTGCAAAACATAAAACGCCCCATATTTATTTATACACTGCTTTTCATTATATTTGCAGCCAGCGTATATTGTTTATATCGCGGCTTAGACGATCCGTTTTTATATTTTCGTTTTTAGGAGGTTATTATGAAAAAAACAAATCGCTTTATATTACTGTTATTATGTATTTCTATGCTTATTGTGGTACTATTTATGGGGATCAAAAGTATTTGGTTGGCAAAGGAAGTGAAAAACTCTGATGTCAAGCAAGAGGAGGTTCATAAGCAAGAAAAGCCGGCTGAAAAGAAGCCTCATAAAGAAGAAACTTCAGATTCGAAAGAAAACGCTGTCCCCGCTATAACACCGATTTCGATGGACGATGCTTTGTTTATCGGTGATTCCAGAACAGTGGGATTGATGGAATATTCACAAATTCCGGAAGCAGATTATTTCTGCTCCGTAGGTATGAGTGTATTCAATATCCATGATGAAGCTGTTTCGGTTCCCAATGTCGGAAAGCTGACCTTAACGGAGCTATTGAACAATAAGACGTATAAAAAGATTTATATTATGTTAGGTATTAATGAAATGGGATATAAATTTGAAAATATATTGGCAAAATATGAGGAGTTAATTGACTTTGTGAAAGAAAAAGAAGCAGCTGCCGACATTATTCTTTTAGGAAATCTTCATGTTACGCAAAGCCGTTCCCAAAGTGATGAAGTATTTAATAATGCGGCAATCAACCGTTTAAATCAAGCGCTATCGAAGTTGGCGAAGAAAAAGAAAATTGCTTATTTTGATGCCAATGTATTGTTTGATGATGAAAACGGGGCCTTGGCGCAAGATAAGTCCTCTGATGATACACACCTTTATGCGAAATACTATGAAGAATGGGGAAAGTGGATCAAGGAACAAACAGCATTATTATTAAAGGAGGAATAACCGTTGGATAAAGACGAATTTTGCGAACAAATACGTTTATACGAAAAATCCATGTATTATGTTGCAATGTCGGTAGTAAGAAATGAAGCCGATGCCGGTGATGTCATTAGCGAAGCAATTTATCGAGCCTATAAAAGCTTGCCTGCTTTGAAGCATAAGCGTTTTTTTAAAGCATGGATCTTGCGTATTGTCCATAATACCGCAGTAGAAATGATTCGTAAAAATGCCAGGCTTGTGCAAATGGAAGCAATCGAGGAGGATATAGAGGAGCAAAGCGTGCATGATGATCTTACGATGAAGGTAACTCTTAAGGAAGCAGTTAGCGCTCTTAAACAGCCGTATCAAACGGTGGTCATTTTGTTTTATTATGAAAATTTATCTGTTATGGAAATTGCACATATTACCGATGCAAGCGTCATGGCGGTAAAAAAACAGCTTTCACGTGCTAGAAAAATGCTTTATAAGGTACTGAAGGAGGATTGTGAGATATGAATAAGAAGGATAAACAGATTCGTCAAAGACTGTCAAATGAGAATATGGAAATTCCAAGTACAGTCAAAAGCAAAATTGAACAAACTCTCATGCAGCTTCCAAAGCAGGAACAACAGCCTGTTTACAGCAATCGAAAACGCTTTGCCTATGCCTTTGCCTGCATTGCCTTTATTATGTTGTTCTTACTTCCGAATGTGAGTACGACGTATGCCAAGACCTTGGAACAAATACCGATCATCGGTGAGCTTGTAAAGGTTGTTACGATACGTAATTATTATTATGCAGACGATAAGCATGAAATGGACATTCACGTTCCGAAGGTAGATAATGAGGAGAATGGTGCCTTTGATGCAATCAATGCTGATGTGGAAGAACTGACACAAATGCTGGTAGAAAGATTTTATAAGGACCTTGAAACATTCGGTGGTGAAGGGCATAGTTCGGTGTATGTGAATTATGAAGTCGTTACCAATACGGATTCTTGGTTTACCTTAAAGCTGATCGTTAATGAGGTAGCGGGAAGTGGAAATACGTATTATAAGTATTATCATTTAAACAAGCTTACGGGAGCTACGGTTACGTTGGAGGATATTGTTAGTGATAAAGCGTTTTATCAAGTGGTTGCAGAGGATATTAAGCAGCAAATGCGAGAGGAAATGGCACAAGATTCGAATCTAAAATATTGGGTAGATGACAGTACCTTTGGTGATGATATCGTATCCATTGACGGAAAGCATAACTTTTATTTCAATAAAGAAAATGATTTGGTTATTCCGTTTGATAAATATGAGGTTGCACCGGGATATATGGGAACCTCGGAGTTTGTTGTTGATAAGGATTTGATTATGAAGTTTTTACACCCGCAGATGAAAAAAATCCTAGCACCATAAAGAATTTAAAAAATTTATAAAAAAATGTGACCTTTTATGATCAAGATACGTTTTTATAGTGGAGGTAGCTCGTGTTGAAATGTGATAGGACAGAGTTTGAAAGAGCCTATGAAGAGTATAGCAATCAGCTGTATCGCGTGGCTCTTGTATATACGCAGGATACTTATACAGCACAGGATATCGTGCAAGAGGTTTTCCTTCGTTATTTGAAAAAAAGCAGGACTTTTAAAGATAAGGAGCATGAACAAGCATGGCTGCTTCGGGTTACGATCAATCAATGCCATGATCATTATCGTAAAAATCGTCAGCTGACTTTTTTAAAGGAGGATCAACAAAGTGTTCTTCCATCGCAATTAAGTGCTTTGTCCTATGCTTTAGCACAACTACCAAAAAAGCATCAATCGGCGATTCTATTGCATTATTTAGAGGGATATTCCATCAAAGAAATAGCGGCGATGCTTCATTGTTCTCAATCTGCGATAAAGATGCGCATTGCAAGAGGAAAAGCACAGCTGCGAAAGCTCAGAGAGGAGGAAGAACTGTGAACCTGGAAAAAGAAAAGGAGCAGTATCGCTCGATTCAAGCACCTGTTGAGCTTAAGATGAAAATCATGCAGCAGGCAGAGAAAAAGCGTTTCTCTCAAAAACCTTTGTATTTGCGCTTCGCTCTTGTATGCTGTTTGATCGTAATATCCTTTGCGTTGATCTATCAGCCTAAGCAGCCTTTTTCTATCTATGTGAATCAACAAAGAATTACACAGGATATGCAAATGCTAAGTGTAAAAAGCACACAGAATCAACGAAGTCGGATAATTCACTCGGATACATTTGAAATTAAGGTAGCACATAAAGAGGATTATACGATCACAGCGAATGAGGGAGATGTGCGTTTCGATCAAAAGGATAAGGAAGTCCTTTTTTGGACTTTGCCTGAAAACATGACACAAAAGGAATATAAGCTGCAGCTTATAGGGAATACTAGAAGCTGTGAGGTCATTGTGCGATATGATAGCAGCCGAGATTGTTGGTTTATACAATATAAGGAGATGAAAAAATGATGAAAAAACTATTTACTTTATGCTTAGCATGTATGCTTTGCTTAACACTTGGAGGGTGCCAAAAGGCAAACGATTCCGATAAGGGAAAACAAGAGAAAATTACCGATGCTACGCAGCTATTAACCGCTGTTTGGGATACGTATAAGGAAGATGAAAAGTTTCCGATTTTTGGCGGCGATGTAAAGCAGCCGGTGGATAATGCGCCGGGAAGCTTTGATGTCAGTGATGCGGAAAGCTTATCTTCTTTACTAATTGTTCCATCGGATTATGGAAAGCAGCTTGATGATGCAGCCGGTTTTTTGCATGCGATGAATGCCAATACCTTTACAGCAGGTGCCTTTCACATCAGCGATGCTAAGCATACAGAGGATTTTATCAAAGGCTTAAAGGAAGCAATCTTAAACAATCAGTGGATGTGCGGATTTCCGGAAAAGCTATTGATGTTCCGAATCAATGATGATTATGTCGTTTCTGTTTTTGGTAATCTGACTTTGATTGAAGTATTCCAAAAGAAATTACAAGCGCAATATCCATCAGCCCAACTGGTAGTGGAAGAAGCGTTCTAATATGCTGTTTTCCAGTATTCCTTTTTTGTTTTATTTTCTTCCCTGCACGCTTTTATGCTATTATATAGTATCGTTTCGATGGAAAAACTTTGTTTTATTGCTATTTAGCTTGGTATTTTATGCATGGGGAGAGCCGATCTATATCCTTCTTATGCTCTTATCCATTGCATTTGGATATATCGAAGGCAGGCTGATTGAGCACCAACAGGATCAAAAAAAAGCTTTTTGGCTTACAGTATTTGCTTGTGGGTTGCATATTGCTTTTTTAATCTATTTTAAATATGCCGATTTTCTGTTAGATACCTTACGCTTTGCAGGGGTTTCGATACCGCTGCTTAAGCTTGCTTTGCCACTTGGCATCAGTTTTTATACCTTTCAGCTGATCAGCTATCTCATTGATGTTTACCAAAAGAGATGTGCAGCCCAAAAAAGTTTTGTTGTATTCGGTGCCTATATTTCCATGTTTCCACAGCTGATTGCCGGACCAATCGTGCGTTATGCGGACATTGCCAAGCAGCTTGTTGAACGTAAGCTCTCTCTTGAACAAAGTGCTCAGGGAATGCAGCGTTTTGTTATCGGATTAAGCAAAAAGGTTTTGTTGGCAAATGCGTTAGGAGAGCTGTGTTTGGTATTGAGGGCAACACAAGTACCCTCTGTTTTGAATTATTGGCTGTATGCACTGGCGTTTGCATTACAGATTTATTTTGATTTTTCCGGTTACAGCGATATGGCAATTGGACTTGGAAAAATGATGGGGTTTCATTTTTTAGAAAACTTTAATTATCCTTTTATTGCCTCCAGTATTCGTGAATTTTGGCATCGTTGGCATATCAGCTTAAGTACGTGGTTTCGTGATTATGTGTATATTCCTTTAGGTGGAAGTCGTGTAAGCAAATCTCGTTGGATTATCAATTTATGTGTTGTTTGGCTGCTGACAGGGTTATGGCATGGAGCGGCATGGAATTTTGTTTTATGGGGTATCCTGTTTGCAATCCTACTGCTTTTGGAAAAGGTCTTATTATCCTCCTTTTTAAAGAAGCATAAAATTCTAGCACATGGCTATGTTATTCTTTCCTTGCTTGTAAGCTTTGTCATCTTTGATGCCTCTACGATACAAGAAGCACTGCATACATTATCCATTATGTTTACCGGACAAGGACTTCCTTTGGCTTCAAATGAGGTTTGGTATTATATACAAAGCTACGGTATGGTCTTAGGTATCGCAATCATCGCATCAACACCGCTTTTTCATAAACTGCTTACGGCATGGAAAAAAACGAAAATGGGAAATACGATCTCACAGCTGCTTGAGCCATTCGTATTACTGATACTGCTCATCATCGTTACGTCCTGTCTGATCAACGATTCCTACAATCCGTTTTTGTATTTCCGGTTTTAGAAGGAGGATTGACGATGCTTGAAAAAACAAAGAATATGCTTATCCTTGTATTATTAGGTGGTTTTGTTTGTGTGCTATCTCTGACTTGCATCTTAAAAAAACCACAAGCCATATCTTATAGCGAGCGAAGAAAGCTGGCACAATTTCCGCAAATGAACATAGAGAATATGCAAAGTGGTAAATTTACACAGGAATTTGAGCGTTATGCTAGTGATCAGTTTCCACTACGAGATACCTTTTTGCAGTTAAATGTCTATTATACAAAAGATATATTGCAAAAGAAGGATATCAATCAACTTTATATACGTTTGAAAGATGTGATTGCAATGGAATACCCTCTTCATAAGGCTTCGTTGCAGCATGCGGCAAAGCTATGGAAAAGCATTCAGCAGACGTATTTAGCAGAAGCCAATCATGTGTATTATTCCATCATACCGGATAAAAGCTATTTTTTATCCGATGAAGAATACTTGAAGCTGGACTATGCTGCATTTTTTGAGGAAATGCATCGACAGGTAGGAGATATGACCTATATTGACATACTTCCTTATTTACAGCTAACGGATTACTATCGAAGTGATCCGCATTGGCGACAGGAGAAAATCATCGATGTAGCACAAGTGCTAGGCGAGCATATGGGAGTAAGCATAGCTGGCGATTATACGATTGAAAAGGTCGATGCTCCTTTCTACGGTAGCTATTATGCACGTTCCTTCGGTATGCTGAAGGCAGAGGATATGTACTATGTAACAAATGATGCAATGCAGCAATATCGCGTATATGATTATCAAAATCAGCGCGAAATTCCCATCTACGATCCTACGAAAGCAAAGGGAAAGGATCCTTATGAATTTTATTTATCAGGTCCGCTTTCCTATCTTACGATTGAAAATCCAACTGTTCAAAATGGACGTGAGCTTGTTATTTTTCGCGATTCCTTTGCGAGCAGTATCGCTCCGTTACTAGCAAGCGGATATCAAAAAATCAGTTTATTGGATATTCGTTATTTACCAAGCAGTATGCTTGGAAGCTATGTTGATTTTAGCGGTAAAGATGTTTTATTTTTGTATAGTACGTCAGTTTTGAATCATAGTGAAACCTTAAAATAAGGGATAAGAAAGCTTTGAATAATAAGAATGAATTTACGGTGTTTATAGTTTTATAAGCTTTCATAAGCAAACAACAAGGCAACAATTGGAAGAAAATGACATATCTCTCAATGTGTGAGAATATGTCTTTTTTATATGTACCCATGCACCATGACTATATTGGCTAAGCACATAAATTGACAGAAGTATTTCTAAGGTTCTACAATTTCAGTATAAAATAGGAGGTAGTTTATGGTTAAAAATAAATTTCTATTATTGATTGCGGCAGTTGTTTGGCTGATTGCCGGATACAATGTTTTGCGCATCGGCTGGATTGCCTATATCAATTATATAAAACCTTTTGATATTCTTATTTCGGTTGTTATTTTCTGTTTGTTCTGGTTTTTGGTTTTTCATAAATTGGTACTTAAGCATACGAAAAGGATTCAAAGCTTTTTAGAGCCAAAGCAATATGCTTGGAAGTTTTTTGATCGTAAATCCTTTTTTATCATGTTTTTTATGATTACCTTTGGTATAGCAATTCGAAGCTTTCAACTCTTACCGGAGGAGATTATTGCGATTTTTTACTCTGGTTTGGGTGCGGCATTATTTTTAGCGGGTATTCAGTTTTTCCACAGCTTTTTGGTAGAAATGAAAGAGGAGGCTTAATTTCAATCCATAGGAACATAAGGGAAAACGATGATGTTAAATTGTGCATTTTTTGACAAATAGCCGATAAATAAAGGGAAAATGAACAATATTCATGCTAAATCAGCAAAAATATAAACAAAAAGAGAGAAAATTAGGAAAAGGTATTGCATCGTAAGCAATTACATGCAATAATAGTCAAAGAAATAGGGAAAGCGCATTCAAATGGGGGGATGAATCGGCATTCCCTATTTCTCATTAGTGGGGGAAGAAGGATTTGGTGCAACCAAATCCTTTTTTATAGAAAGAGCATATAGTGGTTTCATGATTATTTGCAATATGCTTTTTGAATCGAATGACTGTAAGATCCGCTATTGTTTGAAGATCAATAGTGCTGCTTGGTTATCACTGAAAAGAAATAAAGCGCATAGATCATGAGGATAGATGATATAACGGTTAATTCTTAACGTTAATTCTTAACAGAAAATTAACAAATAATAATTGCATAATGTTAAAACTTCCCATATACTGAATGAAGTATGTTAAAATAACCATACATGAAATTATTGGAGGTTGTATATGTTAAAAACATTGATAGGCGGAATTGCCGTCGGCTTAGCGAATATTATTCCCGGTGTGAGCGGGGGAACCATGATGGTTGTATTGGGCTTGTTTAATCGTGTGATGTCCAGTATTTCCGGTATTTTTACGAAGGACAATCCAAATCGTTTGGACGATATTAAATTCCTTGCGACAGTGCTTATTGGAGCATTGATCGGTTTGGTTGTTTTTGCGAATGTATTGGAGTGGTGCTTTGGAAATTATCCGACACAAACGATGTTTGGCTTTGTCGGTATGGTTGCGTTTTCTATTCCCTCTTTGGTAAGAAGTGAAATGAAGGAAGATGAAAGATTAAATGCAAAGATACCTTCCTCTAAGAAGGCATTATCCGTTCTTGGCTTTGTGCTTGGCTGTGTGATTATCTTCGGTATGATGTTGATTGCACCGGAGGAAAAGGAACTGGTTATCACAAGCTTTCCGGCTTTGGATTTCGTATATTTATTAAAGATGGTATTGATTGGTTTTGTTGCCGGCTTTGCGATGTTTATTCCCGGTGTGAGCGGCTCTATGTGCTTGCTGATTCTGGGAGAGTATTACTTATTTAAATCCTTATTGGCAAATGTAACAAGCTTTGATTTGCAAATCTTAATTCCCCTTGCATTTATGGGCGTGGGGATATTGTTAGGAATTGTTGCCAGCAGTAAGATTACCGGCTATTGTTTAAAGCATTTCCATAATATAACGATTTATTTTATTCTCGGCTTGGTAATCGCCAGCAGTATTGTATTGATTCCGCTCGATGCTACTTATGATATGATGACAATCATCAGCTGCTTTATTACGATGCTAGTTGGCGGCATCATCGTTGTTATGTTGGAAAAACTAGCATAAAGAGGGTATGAAAAAAAGCAAAAAGATAGGAATTGTTGTAGTAAGCATTGCTTTGGTTTATATAGTTTTGCAGGTAATGCCATACTTTAAGCATAAAAAGGATACGCCGTTTCGCATTGAGCAAGGAGAGGCACCTTTGGTCATTGCTCATGGCGGTGCCAAAAAGCTCTATCCCGAAAATACAATTCTTGCCTTTGAAAGTGTTGTTGATATGGGTGTGGATACTTTAGAAATGGATTTGTGTATGACCAAAGACAAAAAGCTGATTACACATCATAATTTGACGATTGATGAAACAAGTAATGGCAGTGGAAAGGTAGCTGACTATACTTACGAGGAGCTTACGCAGTTCAATTTCGGTTATCATTTCCAGGATCTTAACGGAAGTTATCCTTATCGTGATGATCAGCATGAAAAGGCTGTTCCGATGATGGTCGAGGAGCTGTTTCAAGAATTTGATAAGGACGTTACCTATATTATGGAGATAAAGGATAGTGGTGCTTTAGGCAAGCAGGCTGCCAAGCAATTAAATGATTTGATTGTTGCCTATGGACTAGAAGAATATGTTTGTGTGGCTTCCTTCGATGAAGATGTATTGGATTACTTTTTAGAAATCAAAGATGAAGATATCATTGTATCACTTGATTATGATACCGCCACCGAATTTATCGTTGCTAACTTAATCGGTTATGGTATATTTATGGATTATGAAGGCTATGGAATGCAACTTCCAATCGAGGAAATGGGAGTTCCGTTGGGAAATCGTTATCTGCAATGGAAAATTCATAAGAATGATATGTTTGTGCATTATTGGACGATTGATGATAAAGAGGATATGAAATATTTGATTAACAATGGTGCCGATGGAATTATTAGTGATCGAGTGGATTTGTTATTGGAAGTTTTAGAAGAGATGGGATATTGATTGGGAAGGGTAAGAACCTTCCTTTTTGTATTATGCTGTTTTTTCTAAAGCAAATAGAATAATGTTAGTGAAATTTAATATATTTTCGCATTTCGTATTTGTTTATCTTTCAATGTTGAAATTGAAAGAAATAAAAGCTCTATGAGAAAACCTACTGTAAGCATTTGGAAAAGAATAAGCTGGATTGAAAAATGACTAGTTGATCTTCATCATTATACTTTTTTTGCTAGAGAAAATATAAACTTTGCTTTATAATAAAAATAATTATAAATAGGTAAAGGAGACTGACATGAGAACGAATCAAAAGCTTTCCGTATCTGCATTGATGTTGACATTAGGAATGGTATTGCCGTTTTTTACCGGACAAATTGCGGTGATAGGAAATATGCTTCTGCCAATGCATATCCCGGTATTTTTGTGTGGGTTGCTTTGCGGTTGGCGATATGGTTTATTCATTGGATTTAGTTTGCCGTTATTGCGAGGTATGGTGTTTGGAATGCCAATCGTATATCCAACCGGACTTGCCATGGCATTTGAATTAGCTACTTATGGTATAGTGGTTGGTTATCTTTATGAGCGAAGTCATAAGCAAGGGATACGTGCTTTATATTGTGCACTATTGCCTGCTATGGTAATAGGACGTGTTGTTTGGGGCTGTGCAGAGGTAATACTGCTTGGTGTTGGTGGAAAGCTGTTTACATGGGAAATGTTTGCGGCTGGAGCTTTTTTGCAGGCAATACCGGGGATACTTTTACAGCTGATATTGATACCTTGTGTTATGCTGCTGCTTGATCACACAGGGCTTATTTGTTTTCATAGCAGTAAAAAGGAGTAAATTGATATATGCAATTAGAAGAAGCCTTAAACTATATGGAAAAATGTATAAAGTCGTTGTTGAAGCATGATAGCATTTTTGTGTTAGCAATTGACGGACGTTGTGCTGCCGGAAAAACTACATTTGCCAAGCATTTGGCAAAACGATTATCAGCGGCTGTCATTGCGACAGATGATTTCTTTTTACCGCAATCACAAGGAGAAAACAAATTACTGGACTGTCCTTTTGATAAGGAACGCTTTATGAAGGAAGTCTTAATTCCGTTAAAGGAACAAACAAACATCTGTTATCACCGCTTTGATTGCCATACGCAAAGCTTTGTTGAAACCAGACATATAGAACTACAAAACGGAGGTATGGTTATTATCGAAGGTGCTTATGTACTTCACCCAAGCTTGCATGCTGATTGGGATTTTCGTTTGTTTATGGATATTGATAAGCAGCTGCAAAAAGAGCGTATTTTCCTTCGAAACGGGCAAAGCAACGCCCTTCCTTTCTTTGAAAAATGGATTCCCTTGGAGGAAGAATATATAAAACGATATGACATTATGAAACACTGCGATAGTTGTTTTTGTTTACATGAGGAGCTTGTATGAATATTATTTTTGATCTTGATGATACCCTATATGATTTAAACTTGCCTTTTGCGAAAGCGGTGGAAACGGTTTTTAAAAATCAGTATGCGCTGGATATAGAGAACTTACTTATTGCCAGTCGTAAGTATGGAGACAGCATTTTTCCACAGCTACATGCCGGAGAAATATCTTTAGATGAAGCAGGAGCATATCGAATTCAAAAAGCTATGGCAGATTACGGATATACTATAAGTAAGGAAAAGGCGATGTGCTTTCAAAAAAGCTATCGCCATTATCAAGATGAAATTGTAATATCTGATTCCATGCGTGCTTTGTTGGATTGGCTTGAGGAAAAGGACGTTTTTCTAGGCATATTAACAAACGGAAAGACAGAGCATCAACGATGCAAAATCAAGAATTTGGGATTGAAACAATGGATTGCGGAAGAATATATGCTTGTTTCCCAGGAAATAGGATATTCCAAGCCTTATGTGCAGGCTTTTTTGACAGCCTGCCAGCGTTGGAAATTAAAACCGGAGGATACATGGTATATTGGCGATACGTATATTAATGATGTAGAGGGTGCAAAGCGTGCCGGACTGCATGCAATTTATTTTAATCGCAGACACCATCAGTTGCCTGATTCGAAGTATTTAGCAGATGCCGTTGTTGGAAATGAGGAAGAATTGTATTGCTTGCTAAAGAATATGTTAGAGAGATAGAAAGTTTTGATTTGGTGAAAAATCCATTCTTTATAGGGAATAAAAACGATGGTAATTTTGCATAAAGGAAAAGTTTTATTGCGAAACTTTATTATCGTGTATGTATGCTGTCTTAGACACAGCAATGTAAATGATTTTTTGCTATTGTTGTTGATAAGCAGTTATAAACAAAGAGGTAAAGACTGTTACAGGAAAGAAATGTATGTAAAAATGCAAGATAGACTTGTTAAGAAGTATGTTTTCCCTATATAATGTTAAGGCGTTTGCAAAATAGAAACGAGGGAGAATAAGTTACGTATGATGAATTTTTTTAAAAAAAATATAGAAGCTAAGAAAAAACTGCGAACAGCTGAAATTGTGCTTTCGGTTGTTTTAGGCATTGCTTCTTTGCTTTCTATTGGCTATGGTTTATTGGAAATCAATGCAAAGGTTGAAACTGCAATATATCTTCAAAGTGTGGAAATGATTCGTGATGTAGATTTAGAGGATTACAGCGAGGACAATACGATTTGTGAGGTTACCTATAAATTAGGGGAACAGCAGCTAGTTGTTCCATACCCCTATGAAGAATATATCAAGCTAGATGCACAATCCATTACCGCTTACGAGTTTGAAACCGAAAATGGCACAAAGCTGTATTTCGATCATAAGGATATTCAAGCAAAAGAGATACAGTATTCTTATCGTCAAACACGTGCCAATGAATTGACACAGTTATTTAACTTTGGAATCGCTTCTTTGATTTTGGTGTTATCCATATTGATCATGATGCTATTTGCAAGGCTATTTACCACCTATGAAAAAACATGGTTTTTATCCATTATGGTATTGGCAACCATTATCTCCGTTGTATTTCCGGAGGAAAGTGCAAATGGTGTAAATGGTATCGTTATTATGCTTCTGTATCTGCTAGATACCTTCTTGAATATTTTATGTGAGCTGTTGATTTCGAAGCAATCAAGGTATAACTTCCTTGTCTCCGTACTAGTAGAAATTGTGGAAATTATATCTTGTATCGTATTGATGTATCGTTTTGCAACGATGGCAACAACGCTGTTCTTCTGGCTGCCGATTGATATCATCAGCTATATCAACTGGTCTAAGCATAAGGACGATGCAGAAAGTGAATTGACCGTGGTTCGCAGATTGAAGGGTTATCAAGAGGTACTGGTTATTTTAGGTATTATTATCTGGACTGTTGTTATTGGATATTTCATCAGTGGATTGGATATCGCAACCGATTTCTATAATAATGAGATATTAGAAACAGCAATCATTTATATTGATGCATGTGCTTCAGCGGTAGGCATTGCCAATGGATTATTTATTTTCTTCCGCTTGCGAGAGCAGTGGATTGCATGGTATATCTGTGCTTTCCTTGAAGCAATTATCAATATTATTTCCGGACAATATGTTTTATTGGTTTTAAAGCTGGGCTATTTTACAAATACAACGTACGGCTATATCAAATGGAGCAAGTATATTCAAGCGCATTCCAAGGAAAAACAGCCACAAATATCTTAATGAGGCTTGAGGAATAGTGCTAAAATTGATAAAATAAAATACGTAAAGAAAAGAAAAAAGATTAGGAGTGAAAAAACATGGCAATTTCAGCAGGTGATTTTAGAACAGGATTAACATTGATCGTTGATGGCGATCCTTGTCAGGTATTGGATTTTCAGCATGTAAAACCGGGTAAGGGGGCTGCTATCTTAAAAACCAAGATGCGCAATTTAAAAACCGGCTCTATTCAGGAAAGAAACTTTAATGCTTCTACGAAATTCGAACCGGCAAATATTTCAAGACGTGATGCACAGTATTCTTATGAAGCAGATTCTACATACTACTTCATGGATTTGGAAACGTATGACTCTTATGAACTGACAGCTGATCAGATCGGAGAAAACAAATATTACATTATTGAAGGCTCAACGGTTTCTTTGATGTTCTTTGAGGGTACCTTGTTATCACTATCTGTTCCGGAAAAGGTAGAATTAACAATTGCGGAAACAGATCCGGCAATCAAGGGTGCACCATCTACACAGACCAAAGACGCTGTAACCGAAACCGGACTTAGCTTACGTGTTCCACAGTTTATCGAACCGGGAGAAAAGATCGTTGTTTTCTCAACCGATGGCAAATATGCAGGAAGAGCTTAATATAAGCTCTTTTTAAATGATGAATAAGGTTGTATTAGTAACCGGAGGAGCAAAGGGAATCGGTCGTGCAATTGCTTTGGAGTTGGCAAAACAAGGATATGACATCGTTATTAACTATTTGACTTCACAAAAGGAAGCGGAAGCACTGCAAAAGGAAATCAAGGAAATGTACGGTGTGCGTTGTATGGCAATTCCATGCGATGTATCCAAAGAAGATGAAGTCGATAAAATGATTTCATGCATTGAGGAAAAACTTGGTGGTGTAGATATTTTAATCAATAATGCCGCCGTGGATTTGTCCAATTTATTTCATTTGAAAACAGCAGAGGAATTTAGAAGAACAATGGAGGTTAATGTCGTCGGTGCTTTTAATTGCAGTAAGCGGGTATATCGCTATATGTTGGAAAAGGAGTATGGAAGAATTATTAACATCTCCTCAACCAATGGCATCAACACCTATTATCCGATGTGCATTGATTATGATGCTTCCAAAGCCGCGCTGATTTCTTTGACGCACAATCTTGCTTTTGAGTTTGCGCCTTATATTCATGTGAATTGCATTGCTCCCGGTTTTATCGGTACCGAAAATGAGCTTGATGGTTATGATGAGGAATTTTTGCGAGAAGAGATTGAAAAAATCATGGTTCAGCGCTATGGTGATCCTAAAGAAGTTGCATATTTGGTGAAATTTTTGATTAGTGAAGAGGCCGATTTTATTAACAATACCATCATTCGTATTGATGGCGGACAAAAAGGAAGCTGTTAATCCAGCTTCCTTTTCATATTGGATAGTGCTAATAAAATAGATAGTTTGCCATATTCAAAGGTCAATCCACCCTGCATATATAGAGTATATGGCTCAATGACCGGCGCATCGGCACTTAATTCGATCGTACTTCCTTGTGTAAAGCTTCCAGCAGCCATGACCTCATCGAAAGGATAGCCGGGCATCGGAGCCGGTAGAACATGGACAAAGGAATCTATCGGACTTGTTTGTTGAATACCTTGAGTAAAGCTTACCAAATTCTCCTTTGTTTTTAATTCCAAGGTTTGAATGATATCGGTGCGTTTCTCATCAAAGCGAGGGGAAATGTTGTGATAACCGAGCTTTTCTAGCATATAGGCTGAGAAAACCGCAGTTTTCAAGGCATTTTTTACGGCATTGGGAGCCATGAACAGACCTTTAAAGAAGGCATTGTTCAAATTAAAATTTGCACCTAAGCTTTTGCCGATGCCGGGAGCAGTCAAACGTTCGGCAACCATGTGGATAAGCGCTTTGTTACCGGCAACATAGCCACCGGTAGGTGCAATACCGCCACCTAGATTTTTCATCAAGGAACCTACGACGATATCCGCACCGACATGACTTGGCTCTTTGGTTTCCACAAGCTCTCCATAACAGTTATCCACCATGATGATGACTTCATCATTTACTTCACGAATCTTTGTAATGATGTGCTCGATTTTGGCAATCGACAAGGATTTGCGATGGGAATAGCCTCTCGATCTTTGGATTTCTACCAAACGCACATTGTTTTCCTTTAGACGCTTGATGATCGTTTCTTCATCGAAATCATCGTTTTTTAATTCGATTTGTTCGTAATGCACTCCGTTTGCTTTTAGGGATTGCGTAGAATTCCCGCTTAAGCCGATCATTTCCTGCAAGGAATCGTAGGGAGCACCGGATAAAGAAATCATGGTATCACCATGCTTCAATAAAGCGGATAAGGTCAAATACAACGCATTGGTACCACTCATAATTTGCGGACGAACCAAGGCATCTTCACTGCCTAACACACTAGCGAAAATTCTTTCCAGCTTATCACGACCTTCATCGTAGTTTCCATATCCGTTAATATCGCTAAAATCGGAATAGGATACCTTGTTTTCGATAAAAGCCGATAAAATACGATTGGAATTTTCTAAGCAAACATGGTCGATTTCCTTATAAATATCAGATAGTATTGCATCGGATTCCTGAGCCAAGGCAAGCAGCTCAGAATGGATTTGTTCTAGTATCATTGAAAAACCTCCTGCTAATCATACAATGCTTATTATACACGAATTTGGGATATTTTTAAGACATAGCAGAAAGAAAATAAATTATTTGAGCCATATCGGTTAATGGAAAAGGATATATGAATATAGGTAGGTGGTTTATGGATATTAAAAAATCTCTATCCTACGACAGAGATTTTTTTCTTATGCATAATGTCATAAGAATACAGGAAGCAAGCTACTGCTCCTCGTAGTAACAGCCTTCTTCCTGCGAAGGAGGAAAACGTCTGCCCTTTTCTACGTCAATATCAGCGTACATTTCCTTGCCATTTTTGTCATAGCATGTGTACTTACCTGTTTTTTCGCAGTTCATTCCTGGGCGGTACTTTTTCTGTGCCATTTCTAACACCTCCTGATAGTAGTATGGTGGGGATAGTGGACGCTATACATAAAAAGATTGTGATTTTTATAAGAAATTGATAAAATGGTATCGTTTGAAGAAGCTTTATGATTATGATGAAAGATGAGGTAGGGACATGAAAATCTTAGCAAGCGATTATGATGGAACACTTAGAGTAAATGAAAAGGTAGAAAGCTATGATTTGGATATGATTCATAAGCATCGCGCAGCAGGGAATCTATTTGGCTTGGTAACTGGTCGCAGCATGGAATCCATTAAGGCCGAGATTAAGGGGAATGGAATCGAAGTAGATTTTGTAATTGCCAATAACGGCGGAGTGATTTACGACAAGCAGTTTCAAAAGCTTCGCTGCATTTATATGGATACGCAGGCAGCACAGGAAATCATTGCCTTTATTAAGGGTGAAGAGTGCGCCTCTTATGTTATCAATGATGGATACCATCGTCATAAATATATCGTAAATGAAGCAATCGAAGATGTAAAATATGGGAATATTCCCACACATGCCAAAGATGAGGTTTACCAAGGAAAGGTTGCACAGCTTGTGGTTTCTTTACAAGATGACAGCCTGGCACATACAATTGCAGCTTACATCAATCAACGATTTGCAGCTTATGCGGTAGCGTATGTAAATGTCAATTGTGTAGATATCGTGCCTGTGGGGATTAGCAAGGCTGATGGAATTACCTATTTAAAGGAACGCTATGGTTGGGAAAAGGAGAATATTTATGTGATTGGTGATTCTTATAACGATCTTCCGATGCTGAACGCATTTCATGGCTTTACCCTTTTCCATGCCAAAGATGAAATCAAAGCCAATGCGGAGGCTGTCTTTGCGCAGGTCGGTGATTGTATCAAAGCTTTACAGGCATAAACAGCAGTGATTTTTGAGCAGGAAAAACGATAGCTAGCCTTACTTAGTTTGTGATATAATATAAAATACGAGAGGAGTGTGCTTATGTTCAGTTACTTCACGTTGGATAATCTTTGGACATTGTTATGGCAGATGGTAGATATCGGCTGTGTTTGGGCACTTGTATATTATTGTCTGCGAATTGTCAAAAATAATTCCAGAACCATTCAAATCTTTAAAGGGGTTTTGTTAATTGTTATCATTCGTTTTGTGGCAACGAAGGTAGGGCTGCATACGATTGCAAGCTTAGCCGATTCGATTATGAATTGGGGTGTGGTTGCGATCATCATTATCTTTCAGCCGGAGATTCGAAGCATCTTGGAGAAAATCGGGAAAACAAGTGTTTTCTCCGGTATTTCCACTTTAACGATCAATGAACGTGAAAATCTTGTTAACGAATTGGTAAAGGCATGTTCCGAAATGTCTAAGACCAAGACCGGAGCCTTGATTTCCATTGAACAAGGACATTCCCTATCCGATTTTATTAAAACCGGTACTTCCATGAATTCTGTGGTATCCAGTGAGCTGTTATGCTCTATCTTCCAATATGGAACACCACTGCATGATGGTGCGGTTATCATACAGGGTGTGAAAATTGCCTGTGCGGCTGCATATTTTCCACCGACGACTCGCGAGCTTCCAACAAGCTATGGGGCAAGACATCGAGCGGCGGTAGGAATTAGTGAAATTACCGATTCGATTACGATTGTCGTTAGTGAAGAAACCGGTAATATTTCAATCGCTCAAAACGGTACGCTGACGGTTATGTCGGAGGCAAGCCTTAAGGAATTCTTGTTAAGCATCGTGGGTAATCAATCCACTGCGAAAGAAAAAGAAGAACAGCAGAAAGAAACCTTGAAGGAGCAGGAGGCTGTTCATGGTAAAAAGCCGGGTGTCTTTGCTCATTATTTTAAAGGCAAAGGTCGCAAGACAAAGGATAGCAGTGAGACAATAAGCTATACAGAGAAAAAGAAAAAAGAGGAAAGCGTAGATATTATTCAGCCGGAAACGGATTTGCATGACAAATTGGAAATCGAAGATTTGGCACAGAAGCAGGCAACCGGATTGGATCAGCTCTTTGATAATATTCTGAATGAGGGCGATAAAAAGGAAGAGGCAAAGCCGAAAAAGAAACGTAAAAAGAAAGCGGCACAGACTAAGGAAACAAATGCATCTAAGGAGGAGAATCCGAAAAAGGAAGATGGATTAAGCACACTTGCCCACATGTCGCAGGAATTGATGGAAGATGTCGTGGAACCGGAAACGATCGTTCTTCACTATGAATCTGATGAAGAAGGGAGAGATTCCTAATGGCAAAGAAAAAGAAGAAGGTTGAATTAAGCAGTGAAGGTAAAACCGAGCTGGCGAAAGCGATAGCAGAAAAATCTCAAAACTTTGCGAAAACGTATGCACGCATCGAAATTTTAGTCAGCCGTTTCTTTCGTTGGTTGAGCGGTTGGTTGGATCGTTTGTTGTTTAATCAGAAGCATGGCAAGGCAGTGGCGTTGATTTTAGCAATTCTTCTATATGTTACCTTCAATGCGGCAGATGCGAATATCTTTGAAACGACAAAAAGTGCACAGGAGCTTGGAAATTATAAGATTTCACAAGTCATTTCAACACAAAATTATGAAGTGAGCGGCTTGCCGCAAAGTGTTAAGGTTACAGCAATCGGGGATTTATCGGATATTCAGGGAATCAAACAGCGAAGTGGAATTCGCGTAGTAGCGGATATGACCAATTTAACAGAGGGTGTTCATGAGGTAAAGTTCACAACAGAGGGAGCTCCCTCACAGGTGGATTTGGTCGTAGAGCCAAGCAGTGCTATGGTAACGATTAAAAAGAAATCCATTCGTAAATTCAGTGTCGGCTTTGACTATTTGAATCGCAACAGCATGGATCCGATTTATGATCTAAGCGCACCGGAAATGGAGCAGGGAGAGGTGCTTGTTCGTGCCAGTACCGATACCTTAGATAAGATTGCTTATGTTAAGGCCTTGATCAAAGTAAATTCCGGCATTACAAGTGATTTTGAAACAAAAGCAACGGTGTATGCGTACGATGGAAATGGAAAACGTATGAATGTCGATATTATTCCTAATAAGATTCCGGTAAAGGTAAAAGTAACAAAGCCTAGCAAAGAGGTAGCTGTTGTATTGAATCCGACCGGAACAATTCCTAATGGTAAAGCGATTGAATCCTACAGTATAGATTATCCGAAGGTTACGATTTTTGGAAATGCTTCTTTGTTGGAAGGAATCAAGGAACTGCCGATTACGATACCGGCATCAACTTTAACAAGTGATCGTGAAATTACGATGCCGATCATTCTTCCAAACGGAGTTACGAAGGTATCACCAAAAAATATTGTAAATATATCTATCAAGCTTGCGGATATGAAAACAAAGGATATTGATGATGTAGATATCAAGATCAGCAATGCGACAGCAGGCTATACTTTCTATTTTGAAAACAAAGATAGCACAACGGTTACCTTAAAGGGTGCGGAAAGTGTTATTGAGGCTATCAAAAAAGAGGATTTGAGCGTAACAGCAGATGTATCGAAAATAAACAAGGAAGGTGTTTATGAGGTGCCGCTGTTAGTAAGTGGAAAGAATCGTTTAGCAAGCTATGAATTGCAAAATGCGGTTATAAAGGTTCGTGCCGTTAAGGCGAAGTAAGGAAAGGAAATGTAGTTATGGGAAAGTATTTTGGAACTGATGGTGCACGTGGACGTGCCAATGAAACCTTGACGCTTGATATGGCTGTCAAGATCGGACAGTATTTAGGTTGGTATTATGGTCAAAAGCGTCATGCGAAAATTTTGATAGGAAAGGATACGCGTTTATCCAGTGATATGTTTGAAATGGGATTAGCAGCAGGTGCTACCTCTACCGGCGCAAGTGTTTATCTGCTTGGGGTATGTCCGACTCCTTCAGTATCGTATTTGATTCAAAAGGAACATTTTGATTGCGGAATTATGGTAAGTGCTTCACACAATCCATTCCATGATAACGGGATTAAGCTGTTTAACGGTAATGGCTGTAAGATGAATCCGGAGATAGAAGAAAAAATCGAAGCATACATTGACGATAACAGCACAGAAGATGTCGTAGTTGCCAAAGATGAGCGTATCGGCAGTGTCATTCCTTGGAGTGAAGGCTTAGAGCTTTATGAATCTTGGTTAAAATCAATTGTGCCAATGGATTTAAATGGAATGCATATTTTATTGGATCTTGCCAATGGTAGTGCAACCAGCTGTGCTGCGGAAACTTTAGCTGCGCTTGGCGCAACCGTAGAAGTTATTCATTCCGCACCGAATGGTATCAATATCAATACGAAATGCGGTTCTACTCACCCGGAGGAATTGCAGCGTATGATGAAGGAAGGAAATTACGATGCCGGCTTTGCTTTTGATGGTGATGCCGATCGTCTGATTGCCTGTGATGAAGATGGAAACCTAATCAACGGGGATTATACAATGTTTATTTGCGGTTGTTATATGAAGGATAACGGACTATTAAAGGACGATGTTGTTGTAACTACGGTTATGAGCAATCTTGGCTTGTACCATGCCTTTAAGGATAAAGGTATTCGTTATGAACAAACGGCAGTTGGAGATAAATATGTATTTGAATGTATGAATGAGCATGGTTATTCCATCGGTGGCGAACAATCCGGTCATATTATCTTCCATGCACATGCCAATACCGGTGATGGTTTGTTAACGGCGATGAAGCTTTTAGAAATCATGAAAAATACCGGTCAGTCATTAAAACAGCTAGGTGCGGATTTGTTCATTTATCCACAGCTTTTAATCAATACACCGGTAAAAGATAAGCATGCGGCATTAGAAGATGCCGAGCTATTAGCGGCAGTTGATGAAGTTGCTAAGGAATTGGGCGATGAAGGAAGAATTTTGGTTCGTCCAAGTGGTACAGAGCCGCTAGTTCGTGTAATGGTTGAAGCCAAGACAGATGCACTATGCGAGAAATATGTTTATCGTATTGTTGATTTTATCAAAGAAAAAGGACTATAGGATATAGAAGCAGAAATTGACGGTAAAATACCTGAGACTTCTGTTTTTCTTTATGTCCTTATCCCATAGAATTCATAGTATTTCATGGGAAATCATGTAAATAGCTTTTTTTTTCGACGTTTTTCGATTACAATAATAACGAGGTGATTACAATGAAAAAGGTCATTTGTGTTGTTGAAGATGAAAAGGCAATCAACGACTTGGTAAATCAATATCTTAAAAAAGAAGGATACGAGGTGCGTTCCTATTATACATACGAAGAAGCAAGTGCACATGTGATGGACGATGATGTACATTTGTGGATATTGGATATTATGCTTGATGATAAAAGTGGCTTTGATCTAATCGAGGAGATTCGTTTACAGGGAAAGGAAATTCCGGTTATTTTCATGTCAGCACGTGATAAGGAATTTGATCGTATCATCGGATTGGAAAAAGGAAGCGATGATTATATTACAAAGCCATTTTCACCGAAAGAGCTTGTCTTACGTGTTAATAATGTTATTAAGCGTGTTTATAAAGATGCTACTAACCGCATAATGATTGATGGCTATGAGCTTGATGAGGAACAACGTAAGGTATTCGATCATGGCAAGGAAATCGATCTAACAACAAAGGAATTTGATTTGTTGATGATGTTTATCAAAAATAAGGGAATGGCCTTTAATCGTGATAAGATCTTAACAAGTGTTTGGGAAGAAAACTATTTCGGCAGTGATCGTGTAGTCGATGATACATTGCGTCGTTTACGTAAAAAGCTTCCGAATTTAAATATTCATACCATTTACGGTTATGGATATCGCTTAGGATAATATGAAGCGTTTTAATGAATTTATTAAACAGCTGTCGCTTACCCAACAGCTGTTTGCGCTAGTCTTTTTCTTTGTAACCTTCTTTGCGGTCTTTTTCTTTGTGTATGTAAATGGCAGCATCAACGGAGCAATTCGCGAGCAGCAGTTTGAATTGTTGGATAAGACACAGCGCAATTTGATTATGAATAATCAGACGGAAATGGCAAATGAAGAGATTTTATATTTCAGCGCTTCTGGAATTGATTCCATGACAGTACGAATTGCGGAAAAAGACGGACAAAATGTGATCATTGTCGATCCGGTCGTAGCAGATATTTTAAAAATCGATCCAAGCTCTGCCGAGTGGAAGAAAATTGGTAAAGACGCCATTTATATTGCGGAGAACAAAGATGATTTATACAATGCGCATGGAACGGTGCAAAATGCAAATGAGGATTTGAATAAGGACTCATTTTATTGCATTACCAAGCTAGATAATGATTATATGCTAATATCAAGAACATACAGTGATAATCTTGGAAAGCTGCAAAATATCTTGATCAACAGTGTTGTATATATTACGGTTATCGTTGTCGGCTTCTTTTTCATTATTTTGTTGATGTGGGTATTGACATTGCTGCACCCATTGAATCAAATACGTAACTATATTGAAAAGATCAAGCTTGGCAAGGATGCCGAATTAAAGCTGAACCGTAAAGATGAAATCGGTGAGCTTGCTGATGCACTTGTGGCGATGCGTGATGAGCTGCGCAAACAAGAAAAGACAAAGGAAGAAATGATCCATAACATTTCCCACGATTTGAAAACTCCGATTGCGACGATTAAATCTTATGGAGAAAGTATTAAAGATGGTATTTATCCATACGAGACCTTGGAGAAGAGTGTTGATGTTATTATCGAAAATGCCGATCGTTTGGAACAAAAGGTGCATTCATTGCTGTTTATGAATCGTGTAGAATATTTGATTTCACAGGATTGTGAGGGTATTCGTACAGATATGAAGGATACCATAGAGTTAGTTATTCAAAATATTAAGGTAATCAAACCGGAAATCGAAATCAAGACAGAGCTAAAGGAAACCTTCTTTGACGGATTGAGTGAGCCATGGCGTGTGGTTGTAGAAAATATTATTGAAAATGCTTTGCGCTATGCGAAAACAACGATTGAAATTCATTTGAATGAAGAGGAAGGATTGACGATTGCTAACGATGGTCCGTGTATGGAAGAAGATCGTATAAAAACCTTATTTAAGCCTTATGAAATGGGACAAGGCGGACGCTTTGGACTAGGCTTGTCTATCGTTGCAAAGGTATGCAGTGCCAATCATTATGAGGTCTGTGGAGAAAATACTGCCGATGGGGTAATCTTCCGCATTTATCGTGAAAAGGATAGCGATAAGAAACGCTGATAATATGATGGTGAAACAGGATCGAAGGAATATTTGTAAGGAATATTCCTTCGATTTTTTTTGTTAGTAATTGAAACAGCAATAGGAAGTTATAAATGTGGCTTTTCGTTCAACTTCGACAAAATCTCTCATATACTTTCTATAAGGAGGTAGGCTTATGGAAAGTGGAGGAATTTTTTGGAACGTAACATGTGAGGGGAGCGGAAAAGCAATTATCTTGCTTCATGGCTGGGGACAAAATCAATATATGATGAAGTTTATCGCCGATCATTTTCGTCAGGATTTTCAGGTTGTTAATTTGGATTTACCGGGATTTGGCGAAAGCGACGAGCCGAAAACAGTTTGGAGCATTGGTGATTATGCAAAGGCTCTGCATCAACTATTAGAGGATTTACAAATCACGCAGCCGATTTTAATTGCACATTCCTTTGGGGCTAGAATTGCTTTGCGCTATGCCTTGATGTTTCCGGTGGAAAAGATGATTTTAACCGGTGCAGCCGGAATTAAGGCAAAAAGAGGAATTTCCTATTATGTACGAGTATATAGCTATAAGCTTTTAAAAAAGCTGCATGTTTCTACGCGTATGGGGAGCGAGGATTTTCAAAATGCCAGCTTGATTATGAAGGGTGTGTTATGTTCCTGTGTGAATGAGGATATCCAAGATGAATTAAAAAATATTACGTGTGAAACTTTGTTGGTTTGGGGAGAGTATGATACACAAACACCGCTTTCGATGGGGAAAATAATGGAAGAGAAGATACCCAATGCAACACTCATTGTTTTAAAGAAGCAAGACCATTTTGCTTACTTTTACCAAAGTCAGCGATTTTTGAGAATTTGTGAGGCATTCCTTTATGCTTAATATCACACAAGGAACACTTTTTATATTGTATTTGCTCTTTCTATGGATGCCAACCAAAAAAGCACTTTTACTGTATCAGCAAAATCGTTATCAAATGCAGCGCTATGATCGCTCACTAAAAGATGAGCTATGCTATCATAAGGAGCATTTAGAGAATATCTGTGCATTGTTAGGCGTGTATGTGCTGCTATTTGCACGTAAGGAGGATCTGCCTTGTTTATTCATTATGCTGCTGTTGATGTATGTATTGGTGCTATGGCGCAAGGAGGATACAACAGCCTATCGTAAGCCGCTAGTCTATACGCATCGCGTCAAGCGCTACCTTTGTATTTGCTATGTATGCTATGGACTCATTGTTTTTTATATGTTACAAATATTCCAACTGTATTTAATGATTCTTCTTTTTCCTTTTTTCTATCTGCTGCCATGGCTTTTATTAATACCGCTTGGAATAGCTCTACTGCCATTGGAAAAGCAAATTCAAAGCATGTATATGAAGGAAGCAAAACAGCTGCTGCAACAGCATCAAAACCTGCATATTATCGGCATTACGGGAAGCTATGGAAAAACAAGTGTGAAGCATATTCTTTATCAGCTGATTGCTCAGCAGTATTATACTCTGATGACTCCGCATTCCTATAATAATAAAATGGGAATTACTCTTACTATTCGTAAGCAATTACAATCTTTGCATGAGGTGTTTTTATGTGAAATGGGGGCAGATCATGTCCATGAAATCTCTGCCTTAATGGCTTTTGTAAAACCAAGTTGGAGCATTGTTACAGCGATAGGTCCGCAGCATCTTTCCACCTTTCAAACGATGGAGCATATTGTGCATGAAAAGATGCAGGCGATTGAATGTTTACCAAAAGATGGGATTGGATTTCTGAATATAGATAATGCATGGATTAGAGAATATCCTATTCAAAATACATGCCGTATCGTTACCTATGGAACACATGCAGCTGCTGATTATCGTATCAAGGATATTGTGTATTCCAAGCAGGGAGCTTCTTTTAAGATACATGTAAAGGGAGTTGATTATGCGTTTCATACAAAGCTTTTAGGAAAGCATAATGTTGTGAATATTGCTGCCGGTATTGCTGTCGCTCATTGCTTGGGAATTGAACTTAGTGTACTTCAAGAGCTTACCAAACATCTTCCCTATGTGGAGCATCGCTTACAATTACGCCCTACTTCAAGCTATACCATGTTAGATGATGCTTATAATTCCAATGTCGAAGGAGCAACGTATGCCTTGGAGGTCTTAGCGAAGATGGAAGGAAAGCATATCGTTGTAACACCCGGATTTTTAGATTTGGGAGATATGGAGGAAAACGCACATATCCTATTGGGAAAGCAATTGGCACAGGTAGCCGATGAGGTGATTTTGGTAGGACAGCACCAAAGCAAGCATATTGTTGAGGGACTCCAACAAGCACAGTATGATAGTCGGCATGTTTATGTATGTGAGAATATTCAGGAAGCCTTTGAGCTTTTAAAGCAGCTTGCGACAAAGGATAGTGTGGTTTTGTTTGAAAATGATTTACCAGATGCCTTTAACCATTAACCGTTTTTGGGCTTTTGCATAGACTGATAGTAAAGGAAGGGAATGATGCTATGAGAATCAAGGTTGTTGTTGCATTTGGCGGCGAATCGGTTGAGCATGAAATCAGTATTCTTTCTGCACATCAGGTCATGCAGGCTATGAATCCTATGAAATATGAGGTTATTCCGTTGTATATTGCAAAAGATGGGCGTTTGTTGTATCACCCGTTGAATACGGAATTGGAACGATTTGAAAATTTGGACAAGGTGGAAAGGGAAGGATATGAGGTAAGCCTACAGCGACGAGGGAATCGGTTTTATATGTGCCCGAATAAATATTCCTTTTTACGTAAGGAAATTTCCTTTGATATGGTTTTTCCCATTTTGCATGGAACTCATGGAGAAGATGGAACCTTTCAAGGTTATTTAAGCACTTTGCATATTCCTTATATCGGTTGTAGCGTGTTGGGAGGAGCTATCGGACAGGATAAGATTATTATGAAACAGATCCTAGAGGATAGTGGCTTACCGGTTGCACCGTGGTTTTATTGGACATTGTTGAAACCGCTCGATGATACTTTTTTTCGTAAGGCAGAACGTTTAGGTTATCCGCTGATTGTCAAGCCTGCAAATTTAGGTAGCAGTATTGGAGTCGCAAAGGTTGAAAATGAGGTGGAATTGCATCGAGCGATAATTGAAGCCTATCAATACGATGGTCGGGTGGTAATTGAAAAGGCAATCGAGCATGTACAGGAAATAAATTGTGCAGTGTTGGGTGATGAGCAGACATGCGAAGCAAGTGTCTTAGAGGAGGTCTTGAGTAGTAAAGATATTTTATCCTATGCAGACAAGTATGTGTGTGGGGAAGGCGTGAAGGGAATAGTAAGTACTCGACGTTGTATTCCGGCAAGGATTGATGAGGAGTTGGCTTTGGAAATACAAACATTAGCGAAGGAATGTTTCCGCTGTTTATGCGCAAGTGGAACCGGACGAATTGATTTTTTATATAATCGGGAAACGAAGGATTTATATATCAATGAAATCAACACCATACCCGGTTCATTGGCTTTTTATTTATGGGAGAAATCCAATCTGCCATTTCCGAAGTTGATTGATCGTTTGGTTCAGATTGCCAAAAAACGCTATGCTCAAGAACAAAAACGTGTATATAGCTATCCGGTGAATATTTTGCGATTACAAGGAAAAGGTAAATAATGAATAGGTAGAGTGGATACCCATTATGAGGATATCAGCGATAAGGAAGCAATGTATGCTTTTGGTGAGTATTGGCTTTGTAAGAAGTTTATGATAGAAGCATAGGTTATAAAGTAATAAGTTTTATTGATAATAGAGGATATTAAAAACAAGTGATGGTGGGAATCACTTGTTTTTCTTAAGCTCCTTCAATATCGTGTATAAACGATGGCTTTCGTTTGGGGAGCATTTTATATTAGGGTTGTATAAATAGTGTTCTAAGGTATCGGCATCTTTTAACAACTCGCTTAAGGAGTCGTTTCCATGCGCAAGCTTGTTGCTGTGATTGGCAATGGCGAGGGTTATTTGTTGAATTTCATGATCACAAAATAATCCACTAGCGGCAAGAAGCTCTTTAGCAAGCTGTGCACTTCTTTGAGCATGGGTGCGATGTGGGTGATTTTCGGCATAAATCGAAAGATCATGAAGCATTGCACTGATGCAAGCCAGCTCATAATCAATATGACGCAAAGTAGCCAGTAAAGCGGCATTGTTAGATACCCCATAGGTGTGGGTATAGGCAAGGCGTCGTATCATCGGATCTTGAATACGGTCGATGATAGTATCCACTTGTATGCGGATATATTCCAAACGATCCATAGGCTTTCTCCCTTCAAATAATTATGAAAAAGGTTCGGAAGCTACCGAACCTTTTTTAACAGAATTATGCTACTGTAACGTTAGCAGCCTGCTCACCACGATCGCTTTGAACAACGTCGAATGTAACAGCCTGTCCTTCCTCTAAAGTTTTGAATCCGTCAGCATTGATGCTTGAATAGTGCACAAATACATCTTTGCCTTCATCTGTAGTGATGAATCCGTATCCCTTTTCTGCATTAAACCATTTTACTTTACCTGTACTCATGTGTAGTACCTCCTTATAAATGTTGAATAAGAAGCACTCGAATGTATTGAACAATCACAAACCGAATCATTGTACATTGAGTTGCATAAATACAATTTCAGTTTGGAACGAAATCATAATTATTGCTTTTTATTACTCATTAACAGTATCATGATTGCCTATAAAAGTCAATCAAAACAATGGGAATTTGAAAATGCCACAAAGTGTTTCTATCCTCTAAAAATTGCGGTATAATAGGAATAGAACATGGCAGCAAAGGGAGGTAAGATTATGCTTATAAAAGATGAAATGCTGCGTGGTGCGATTGCTCGAGCATTGCGCATTACGGAAGATAAGATTACAAAAGAAGAAATGAAAAAGTTGATACGATTATCCGCAAGATCCTGTGGAATCGTGTCTTTAGAAGGCTTGGAATATGCGGAAAATCTAACCTATTTGGATTTATGTGCCAATGCGATCGAGGATCTGACACCAATTAAGGGTTTACGGGAAATAGAATACCTAAATGTATCGAAGAATATGCTGCGTGATATTCAAGCGCTTCGTGATTTTCGCCAATTGGTACGTTTAGATTTATCGCGTAATAATCTATATACGATGGATATTAGCGCTTTAGCGGGCATGCATAATTTGGAGGAATTGAATCTAGAACGTTGCAAGGTAGATAATCTTATGTATTTGGAAAATGTAAAGAAGCTGAAAAGATTGCACGTCGGTATCGAAAACGGTCCGTTTCCATTAAGTATTTTAGGTATGTTGGATAATCTTGTAGAGGTACACATGAATAAAATGTGGCTATATGATATTGCGGATCTAACCTATCTTAAAAAAATCGAGGTCTTGGATTTATCTACCAATCTTTTCCGCGATCTTTCTCCGCTGCAATATATGAAACAAACCTTACGTAGCTTAAATTTGACGAACAATATGTATTTGCATGATTTAAGTATGCTAAAGGAATTTCCGAATTTAGAAATTTTAGAGATTTCTTATGATTCCGTTGATGATTTTTCATTCTTGAAGGAATTGAAGAACTTAAAGGAACTGCGTGCTACGGAGAGCAATTTATGTGATATGCGGTATTTGCATGGCTTAACCAAGCTGGAAAAGCTAGATGTTTCCAGCAATCGTTTGATTCATACCGAAGAGCTTGCGCAGATGAAAAAGCTGCGTTATTTCAAGGCGTGTGGCTGCTTCCTTGATAATATTGATTTCTTGAAGGACGCAAAGCAATTGGAAGAAATCAACGTTTACAACAATCGCATTAAAAACATTGATGTTTTAAAGGGTTGTGAGCACATGACAACAATGGACGTAGGAGCGAATAATATTAAGGATATTTCATCTTTGGCAGATATGAAAAATTTAGAATGTGTTGGTTTATCCCATAATGTTATTACCGACTTAACACCATTAAAGGATCTAACAAATTTGGCAAGTATTGATCTATACAACAATGTTATTACTGATCTAACTCCATTGGAAAAGCTTGTGAATCTTTCTTCTTTGCGTTTGGATCATAATGGAGTTATGGACTTAACACCACTTGAGCATTGTGAATATTTAAGCTCATTGACCTTAAAGGCTAATTATGTTTCCGATGTAACTCCATTAAGCAAGCTGAAGCATCTATATGAATTGCGATTAGACGATAATCCGATAGAAGATATCAGCATGTTAGAGGATATGGAGTATTACGATAAGTTTTCATATTAGAAGCTGTCATTTGTTTAGAAAAGAAAGGCAAAAGCGATAGAATTTAAGAGTTTTTCTTGAAATGAACCGCGTTATTTGGACATCTAAATAATGTAGGTTCATTTTTTTGTGCAGATAAAACTAACAAGAGAACAAAAATAGAAATATATGAAAGATGAATTCAAGGAGAAATATTAAAATCATTATCCAATAAATATGAAATCCGTACTCTAAAATTCAGTATTTAAATAAATAATTGTATTTCGTTTTTTACTTGATATGATCACTGCTTTTTAAACTATAATAAATACAGAATAAAGACTTTATAGGATTACATTAGATACTATTTAGATTGATTATGATGACGTATTCTCTTCTTTTGTAGCATTTATAACACTCCTAATTCGATGCAGAGAAGACATAGCAGACTTTTCGTTTTTAAACATTGTAATAGTAAAAAGCGTATCAATTGTCGCCAATTGAGCGATTCTGCTAGATAAGGATTCGGATCTATAACCAGTTTCCTCTGCAACAGAAACAAAAACAACATCGGCAATTTTAGCAAGAGAACTCAAAGGATAACTGGTAATAGCAATGATTTTGCTTCCATTTTTCTTCGCCGTTTCTGCTATCTGCAGTGTTTCTTTTGTTAATCCTGTATGCGTAGTAATAATAGCACAATCATTTTCTGTCATTAAAGATGCTTGCATCAATTGAATATGAAAATCTGTTCCATATTGACATGGAATAGGGGATCTTAGGAATTTATGATACGCATCATATGCTACGACATTAGAACCTCCCACTCCGAAAAAAGATAATCGAGAAGCCTTTAAAACTATATTGACAGCTTTTTCTAACATATCGTTTTTTAACAAAGAACTAGTATTTTGGAGAGATTGAATACTGGAATCAAAAACTTTCTGAGCTATTTTTTGATAATCATCTCCCTGTTTAATATTTTCATGAATAGAAATCTCTGGATCAAATTCTTCTGTTAATAAATCATTTCTGAAATCCCGAAATCCTTTATATCCTAGTTTTCGAGTAAACTGAAAAATTGTAGAATCTGCAAATCCTAATTCTGATGCTATTTCACTGATTGTCATTCGAGAGGCTGTTTTTGGATCATTTAAAATAAAATCAGCGATAGCAGATTCCTTTTTGCTTAGATCTCGATAAAGAGCTTTTATTTTTAATTTAATAGATTGTTTTTTCATGGCTAATAGACCTTATAAATAGTCTGTCCTCCTTCTCTTTGTATATATTATAGATATAATCGAAAAATATTTTTTTGTTTACAAAAATAATAGCATAGATATTAAATTATGTCGAATTTTTTATTTAAGAATTGTATATCCGTTATATAGACGACAGAATGACTAATACATACATTTATAAAAAAAAGTTTATAAAAAACCGGTAAAAAACGAAAAAAATTTTATTTTTTAATATTTACAAAAAAATAATTTTTATGTATAATGATTACGTAAAAAGAATGGAGGCGCTTACATAATGGAGGTTGGTTTAGTTGGCTTAGGCAAAATGGGGTTCAATCTTGCTTTAAATTTATATGAGCATGGAGTGCAAGTAATAGGTTGTGATCCTTCCGATGAAGCTAGAAAAAAGTTAAATAAAGAAGGAATACAAACTTGTTCTTGTATAAAAAGCTTAGTTGAAAAATTATCGGGGAAAAGAATAATCTGGTTAATGGTGCCTTCTGGAGAAATTACCGAATCTTGTATTTCGGAGATTAAAGAATTGTTGAAAAAAGATGATATTGTAATTGATGCAGGAAATTCTAATTATAAAGATTCTATGCGTCGAGCAATGGAATTTCAACAAAGAGGAATTCGATTTTTAGATGTCGGTACTTCAGGAGGAATAGCAGGTGCAAGGAACGGAGCTTGTTTAATGATTGGAGGAGATAGGGAGGCATATGAATATCTAGAGGAAATTTTCCAAGCAATTTCAGAAAAAGATGGTTGCTTATATACAGGAAAATCTGGCAGTGGGCATTTCATGAAAATGATTCATAATGGAATAGAGTATGGAATGATGCAAGCAATTGGAGAAGGTTTTCAAGTATTAGAAAAAAGCGGATTTGATTACAATTTAGCTGAAGTTGCAAAGAACTGGAATCATGGATCTGTGATTCGCGGATGGCTGATGGAGTTGGCTCAAAAACAATTTATGCTTCATCCAGGATTGAAGGATATTAAAGGGGTAGTTGCAGCTAGTGGAGAAGCAAAATGGACAGTTGAAACTGCACTTGAATTAGAAAGTCCGGTTCCTATTATTGCATTATCCTTGATGATTCGTAATTCCACATTAGAGGAAGATAATTTTTCCTGTAAGGTGGTATCCGCATTACGAAATGGATTTGGCGGGCATTCGTATGTTTCATTAGGGGAGGAGAACAAATGAATAAAGAAATAGTTATCTGTACACATGGAAAATTTGGAGAAGAGTTGGTTCATTCTGCCGAAATGATTGTAGGTCCTATGAAAAACATAAAAGTTTTCTCGTTACTGCCTGCAGTTGATCCGTTTACTTACAGAAGTCAAGTCGAACAATATATCAGTAGTAAACCGGAAACAGGATTTTTATGTATGACGGATCTGTATGGAGGAACACCGTCGAATGTATTGGCATCTTTAATACCTTTAGGCAACATACATGTTATAACAGGATTAAATTTAGCTATGCTGATTGAGGTTTATTCACAATTAGACTATAAGGAAATTAAAGATTTGGCAGATTGTGCTTTGAAAATATTGAAACTAAGTGGCTATAACGTTAATGAAGAATTAACGAAGATGATGAAAAAGAAAGAAGGGTAAAAATGGCAGAAATAAGGTTAATAAGAATTGATTTTCGATTAATTCATGGACAAGTAATTACAAAATGGTTTGGTTCAACAAGAGCAACGGAGATTGTCATTATTGATGATGCACTTTCTGAAGATGCTTTTATGGCGAGTATCTATGAAATGTCAGCTCCTCCGGGTGCTAAAGTAAGTGTGTTTTCAACAGAACAGGCAGTGGATAAATGGAATGAAAATAAGTTAGGCGATGGGAAATTATTAATTTTATTTAAAAATGTTGAACAGGTTTATAAAGCATTTAAACTAGGATTCCCATTAAGTGAGGTACAGATAGGAGGGTTAGGAAGCGCACCGGGAAGAAAAGTTGTTTTCGGACCAATTACAATGGATGATAGGGATGTAAAACAATTAAAAGAAATTAGTGATAAGGGAGTCCATATATATCTTCATCAAGTTCCGGAAGAAGGAAAAATGGAGTTTGAAAAAGTTTTAGAAAAAAATGATTTTAATGTTTGAGAAAGGAGTAAGTGAAAAATTATGGATATTACATTAGCATTATTATGTGGGTCTTTATACTTTATAGGTACTAATCGAGTAGGATATACACTTTCGTCTGTTTTAGGTTCTCCTATTTTCATCGGATTTTGTCTTGGTTTATATTTTAATGATGTTACAAATGGTCTTGCAATTGGGGCGTCAATTCAATTGGTATATTTAGGGGTAATATTAACTGGAGGTAATCTACCTACTGATGCGGTTCTTGCTGCTACAATAGCTCTACCTGTTGCCTTGAAAACAGGACTTGATGCTGATGCAGCAGTGGCTTTGGCTGTTCCTTTTGGAGTTTTAGGAGTCTTTTTGGATCAGATGAGACGTACTTCTAATTCTATATGGGTCCGCATGGGAGATAAGTACGCAGCAAATGGCGATGCCAAAGGATTATGGAGATGTGCTTTTCTTTATCCAGAACTTGCAACTATTTTACTACGATTTGTTCCTGTATTTGTATTAACTTTATTTGGAACTGATGCCATTATTTCATTACTCGATATGTTGCCTGATTGGGTAATATCCGGATTTTCAGTTGCAGGAGGATTATTGCCAGCGATGGGGTTTGCAATCATTTTATTGACAATTGGAAAACCAAAATTAATGCCATATTTCTTTATTGGATTTTTTGCAGTACAGTACATAGGCATCAATACAATGGCTGCCGCTATTTTTGGAGCATGTATTTCATTATTGGTTGTATTTAATATGTCAAAGAAAGAGAGTGTTGAATAATGGATGAAAATAAAAACAAGGGTGTTCATTTATCTAAACAAGATATAAATAAAGTTTTCTTTAGATGGTGGTTAACTACAGAATTAAGTAATTCATATGATCGATTGCAAGGATTGGCATTTGCTAATGCTCTACAGCCTGCTTTAAAAAAATTGTATAGAGATGATGAAGCGGCATTTAAAGAAGCATTAACTCGACATATGGAATTCTATAATTCGGAAGGTATAACTGGATCAATGATTCATGGTATTGCGCTTTCTATGGAAGAAGAAAAAGCAAATGGCGCAGAACTTCCGGGACAAGTAATTACCGGGTTGAAGACAGGATTAATGGGACCAATTGCCGGAATTGGAGATACGTTAATTCACGGAACATTAAAACCAATCTTATTAGCACTAGCTTGTACATTGGCGATGGAAGGAAATGTTTTAGGAGCTTTCATACCGTTTTTAATTACAATTATTTGTATTGGAGTTGGATTGGCATGTATAAAATTTGGATATAAATTAGGAAAAGAATCAGTAATGAAAATGATGAAATCCGGTATGATTTCTAATATTATTACTGGTGCAAGTATAATGGGATTATTTATGATGGGTGCTTTATCAAGTACTTATGTAAAAGTAGCTACACCATTAAAGTTCACAATTGAAAATGCAAATCCGATTGTTGTACAGGATATTTTGGATCAAATCGTAAAAGGTGCTTTGCCTTTAGCTGCTATTATGTTTATTTACTGGTATTTCACGCATAAAGGTGCGAACTATAATAAAGTGATTTTCGGTTTAATTATTTTTTCATTAATTGCTGCATTTTTTGGGATTTTAGGTTAAATAAATATGAATGAAGAAAATAAAAAAGAGTTTGATTCTTTAATAGAATCTAATATGCCTCGAATATGGGAAATAGCTCAGTATATATATGAAAATCCTGAACTAGGGTATGAAGAGTATAAAGCGTGTGAAGTGCAATGTAAATTTTTGAAACAGGCGGGTTTTAAGGTAACACAAGGGATAGAAGAGATAGAAACGGCATTTGTAGCAGAATATGGGGTAGGAAATCCTATTATAGCGATAGTCTCTGAGTACGATGCATTGAAAGGGTTAGGACATGCATGCGGACATAATCTAATAGCATCATCTTCAATATTAACGGGAGTAACAGTAAAAGAGTATTTAGAAAAATATCATAAGAGCGGAACAATTAAAGTTATAGGAACTCCGGCTGAAGAAGGTGGAGGCGGAAAGATTCAACTTCTTAGGAAAGGAATATTTAATGGAATTGATGCTGTGTTTATGATGCACCCTACAAGTGATAAAACTAGGTTAGCAGGGGAATGTATGTCAAATATGAAGATTAAAATTGATTTTATAGGGAAGTCTGCACATGCAGGTAGTCATCCGGATAATGGTAGGAATGCATTAAGTGCAGCAAATTTATATTTATCTGCAGTTGCCTTTTGGAGACAGCATTTCAAATATGATATGAGAGTAAATCATATTATTGAGTTTGGTGGAGAAATGACAAATTCTATTTCTGATAAAGTAGTGGTAAAAGGGGAGCTCCGATCATTTAATTTAAAAGATTTGTATTGGCTAGAAAATGTACTAAAAAAATGTGCATATAATTGTTCAGAAGCTATGGAATGTTCGGCTGATTTCAAATCGGAGGAAGGATATCAAGGAAGGATTCCTAATAAAACATTGTCTGATATTTGCCGAAAAGAACTTGAAAACCTAGGAGAGCCGTTATTAGATGGTATGCCGTTTGATTTTGGTGGTGAAGATTTAGGAAATGTATCTCGGTTGATACCTATCTGTAATCCATATGTAACGATTTTTCCGGATTTTAAAATATCGGGACATACAGAACAGTTTAAAAATCTAGCTAATTCAGAAGCAGGATATAGATGTATAGAAATTACGTGCAAAGCAATGACAAGAACAATTATCGATGTTTATGAACAGCCTTTTATTTTGGTAGAAGCTAAGGAAGAATTAAAAGAACGATTATTAAAAGAATAGATAAAAACCGAAGTACATAGATAAAATGTACTTCGACTTTTTAAGAAAGAAGGAGAAAACATGGTGTTTGGAATAGTTATGGTCAGCCTATCTGCGATTGTTTATGGTGTGATTCCGCTAATAACTAAAACAATTTATGAATTTGGCTTTGATGCGATATCTATATCATTTTTTCGTTTCTTTCTTATGATTCCTATTCTTTTAGTGATTTGTATAATAAAAAATAAATCATTAAAAATTGGTATTTTGGGTCTACTGAATATCTTTTTGTTTATTGCGCTTCCATCTGGACTTACGATGTTGCTTTTGAATGAATCGTATAATTATATCTCAATAGGAACAGCAACAACATTGCATTTTTTATATCCTGCTTTTGTTATTCTGATTTGCATATTCTATTATCATCAAGAAATTGAAAGAAAAATATTGATATCATTGCTCATGATTATGATAGGAATCAGTTGTTTTATGGATAGAATAGATTATAAGGGTATTTTTGGTATCATACTAGCTTTTTTATCTGCAATCACTTATGCAATATATTTGGTTCAATTGGAACAGAAAAAATTTTATGATTTAGATCCTATGGTATTATCCCTATATACTTCCATCTGCATTTCGATTACACTAGGAATCATTGGATTCTTTTCAAAATCATTATTATTTGAAAGTTGTAACTATGATAATCGTATTCCTTTGTATTTCATTATTCTATCTTTTTTTAGTATGATTGCTATTGTTTCTTTACAGATAGGAACTCGTTATTTGGGAGCGAAATTAACTGCTTTGTTTTCTTTGCTTGAACCTATTACCAGTATAGTTACTGGTGTAGTGTGTTTACAAGAAGAATTGCATTTTTTGAAAATCATCGGTTGTCTTTTTATTCTAATCGCGATGTTGAATATTATTTTTAGTAAGTCAAAAAATAAGAAAAAGAATAGTAAGATGACAATGTAAATTATAGCCGATTCATTTGTATTACGGTTGGTAATATTGGGTGCAACCTTCTTTGGAAAATGAAATGTTTTGTGGATATGAATATGCCTTTGAAACATTAGATGATTTAAGGATTGAGATGGAGGAATACATTGAGTACTATAATCAGTAAAGAAGTACAATAAAATTAAAAAGAGTGGATAACTCCTGTAAACAATATAGGAATCAATCCTTATTAACTGTTTAAATCAAATTTAATTTAGTGTCCGATAATTGGATTCGCTTCTACTTGCATTACGGTAGATACTAAAAAAGAGATTTCCATTATGGCTGTTTAAAGTAGTCATTTAGGAAATCTCTTTCTTTTCGTTGTTTATTATTGAGCAAGTTGTTTTTCTATCGGCATAGTTAATAGAAAATTCCTTTTAATGCAATATATCTTTCAGCTCCTGTAGCTTTTCAGCAAAGAATTGGAAGGCATCATCGTAAACGTAGTTTTCACGAGGATCGACACCACCATGTACCAATTCATCAATCGGTGATTCACTTCCGCCTTTATGCAAGAAGGCAAGATAGTCCGCTGTATCGCCTTGTAAAATCTTTTTCGCAAAGCACAGTGCCACAGACATACCTAAGGTATATTTATAAACATAGAAATTGTAATAGAAGTGAGGAATGTGGTAACAACCATAGCGTTGTAAATCATCTACGATAACACCATCACCAAAATAATTTTTATTTAAGTCATACCATAGAGATGTTAAGGCATTGCTGGAAATCGCTTCGCCTTTTTCAATCATTTCATGTAAACGGCATTCAAATTGCGCATACATTGGCTGACGATATAAGGTTCCAACGAGTTGATCTAATAAATTGCTTAATAAGTAGGCTTTATATTGCGGATCATCACTTGTTTTTAACAGATATTCATTTAATAAAATTTCATTTACGGTTGAAGCTACTTCGGCTACGAAGATTTTATAGTCGCAAAGCATCGGACGATTGGCTCTGCGAGAGAAATAGCTGTGCATAGAGTGTCCCAATTCATGAGCTAATGTACTTAATGACTCATAGGTACCATTAAAGTTGGTTAAGACAAATGGCTTGGAATCATAAGAGCCACCGGAGTAGGCACCGCCGATTTTCCCTTCACAAGGCATGAAATCTATCCATCTCTCGTCCTTTGCCTTTTGCAGTAAGGAAACATATTCTTCACCTAAAGGAGCCAAGGCTTTTTTTAGAATATCAAAGCTTTCATCAATCGTATAGGAAATATCAATGTCGGATACCATCGGTAAGAAAATATCGTATGGGTGCTGTTCCTCTAATTTTAAAACATGCTTACGATAACGGAAGTAATCATGCAATCCTTCACGATATTTCACATTTGCCATATCAAGCACTTTATAGAACAGCTGTTCATCAGCGCCATCACCAAATAGACTGGCTTGTAAAGCACTGTCGAAATTTCGCATGCGTGCTTCAAATACCTGCCCTTTAGCGTGTCCGCTTAATAGGTTCATAAAAGTGTTTTGATAACGTTTGTATTCACCGAAGAAGTTTTCAAAGGCTTCCTTACGCGCATTCGCATCGCAGTTATGGAGGAAAGAGTGATATGTAGAATCACTTAGGAATTGTGGCTTTCCATCAACCATAACATCGGGGTATTGCAAACGGAAAGCTTCAAAGGTATCAGAGGAAATACGTTCTAATTCACTGACCTTAGCCATGATGGCTTCTTTTTCTTCATCTAAGCGATGGGGAATCGTACGGAAGAGTTCCTGCATCGGATAACGGAAATCTCGGCAGTCCTCCTCCTTTAGCCATTCTTCGATGATTTCCTTATGCTCAATGATTTCCAAAGGTACAAAGCTTAAGGCAATGACAGATTGTTGGTAAAGGGCAAAGGATTTGGATAGGTTTTCCTGTTGTTGAATATTATCCGGTTCTACGTCTGTAGCCATGTGTGCATAGCTGGTTAGGTTGTTGATGTAGCGCTCAAAGGTTTCCTCATCTTCCATAAAACCGATATAGCTTTGCAAGTTATCGCTAATATGACCTTTTCTTGCACTTAAATCGGTTAATAAAGCTTGTGCGGCTTCGTATTGCTTGTCAAACGCTGCTTGATTTTCAAACAGACTGGATAAATCCCATGTTAGCTGTGTTTCGATTTCATTATGTTTCATTTTATCACCTCTATGTAGTATTGTATAAGAAAGCATAGAAAATCACAAGGCTAACAAAGCAGGAAGTGCATTTTCATTTGTGGTGCCTATCTTTTCACGGCATGATTGCTGTATAATAATCTTCATAAAAAGGTAGGGAGGAAAACGGAATGAGAGTTGAATTAAGAAAATGGTCAATGGCAGATAAGCAAGCTTTGATTACAATATGCAATCAAATCGATCGAAGCTATTTATCCGACCGTTTGCCGAATCCATATACAGAAGTTTCGGCAGATTGGTGGCTGCATAGAGTAGAAGAAACGGAAGGAAAATGTGCAATCTTTCGTGAAATCGTGGTTGATGGAAAAATTATCGGAACGATATCCGTTGAACAAAAGGCTGATGTTTATCGCAAAGACGGAGAGGTTGGATATTATTTGTTAGCGGATTACAGTGGAAAAGGAATTATGAGTGAAGCTTTGCGACAGATCTGTGAGCTTGCGTTTCAAGAACTGGATATCTTGCGAATTAGCGGATTGGTATATGAGCCAAATGCTGCATCACGAAGGGTGTTGGAAAAAAATGGCTTTGTTTTGGAAGGTACCATGAAACAAGCAGTAATAAAAGATGAAAAGATATATGATTTATGTGTTTATGGGAAAATTAAATAAAGCTGGAAAAATAAGAATATTTAGATCTTGTGGTTAAATAAAAAAGCCCGAGGGCTTTTGAAGTAAAAGACCAGATGAGGTATGGTAATTTATTGTGATACCTCATCTGGTTTTCTTATACGATTCGATATGGATAGTAAGGTGTAACGCTTTTATAAAACACTAGGCTTTGAATGGTTTTATTTTTCGTTTGCGCATGTAAAGAATCAAGGCAAGTAAGGCAAGCGTTAATAAAATGATGATACATGGCAGTAGGATATAAACTTTGATGTAATCCTTGCCGTTTTGCTCAATCGTATTGACCTCCTGAAAGTCTTTGCTATGCGTGATGCTATCGGCATGTTTCCAAACAACAGCATAATGACCGAGCTTGTCATTTGGAAATACGATGCGGTTCTTACTTTGGGTTGTCGGCAGCTGGTATATATCCTTACCGGAAATATAGTAAACGCTGTAAATACGATGATCAATATCTTTCTTCGGTTTTTGAATGGAATAAACAAGCTGAGATTGCAGCTTTAAGGTAGAAAAATCATCGGTTCCTTCAATGGCTAAATAGGAGGCGACATTCATACCATTGGCTTTTGCGACCTTTTCAACGAATTGCTTTTCTTCTTTTGGAATATCATTGTTTACATCAAGACGTAGTGTTTTCGGCATGATATTATTTAAAAAACTGCTTTCTCCTTGCAAAGCGATACTTAATCCGCTGACTTGCATATCGTAGGTGTCGTCTTTGATGATTACGCTGTATCGCGGCTCTAAATTTTCCTGCAATATACGGTCAATTACACGGATTTGATCACGTGGTAATACCTGCATATCAAATTGCCCCAATTGATTACGCAGACGTATTAGTTCGTCTAATGCTTCACTATTTAAACCGACCTTTCCCATATAGGTTTTAATAACATGAGCGGCTTGTTTTTTTACATCGTTGATACGTTCTTCCTGTTGATTGTCCATTTCAATATCATAATAGGTGGTAGAACCGCCATAGGTAATGGTTAGGCGTTGTTTTCCGCTTTGATCGTTATGAAAACCACTGACCATATCATTGTTTAAAGCAACCTCTTTATTGCTGCCATCTTCAAAGGTAACACGAATCTTTCCATGTTTTAAATTTAAGGTATCACCGAGATTATACTTTGTTTGTGGCTTTTCGATGACTTCAATGTTTTTGATATGTTTATAGGTAGCCTTATAGGTTAAGGCATTGGTGGCAGGCTCAAGTGTAATATCCCAACCATCAAAAAGCGCATTTTCTTTGATTGGATCTAAAATAACGGGCATTTGTCCTTTCTCCACGAAAAGAGTGATGCTTGATGTATTCGGATAAAAACTTCCGTCTACGGCATCAAAGGTGATCGGAAGATAGCTTTTGGTTGCAGCTTTTTCAGCTCCTGTTATGACATCAATATCATCGGCTTTGACATATCCGATACTGGTAGCAAAAGGATAGCTACCATCTTGTATAGACTCCTTGGACTTGGTAAGTGCAATATCGCTTTGTACCTGATACCATGTCCCACTTTTATTTTTGATCTTCTTTTGGAGAATAAAGCTGGCATCATAGCCTTCCTCAGTGGTATAAAGCAGTTTTGCCTTTTTTGAAGCACTTGCATATACCTTGACAGCTTGTCCCTGTGCAATCCCTAATTGATAGCTGTTTTCGTCTTGATAGCCCATATCGCGATCCATACGCATAAAATAAGAGGCAGCCTTTTCACCCCAATAGGGATCACTGGCATAGGCAACATTCATACCACCGGCCTTGTTTCCAAAGTATCCGCCATAATATTGGAAGGCTTCGGGATTTAGATAGCTTTCACTAAGGTGATGAAGGGCGTGAGAATATACGCTTGCTGCTACGCTTTGATAGCGTGAGGCACTCTCCTCCGCACTGGAATCGAAGGCGGCATGTCCGAATAGGTTATTTTTATTATAGGCAATATAGCTTTTTCCAAGGGCACTTTCATTTAAGGATAAGGAAAGCATCATCAACGCATTGGTACCAAACTGATTCTGGTATTGAAAAAAGGCTTCGCTATTACCATATAATAGGGATTGTGTCAGAATATCATGCACATAGTTGTCGGTATCATAAAAATTTGTGATATTGGCTTGAAATCCAAGGTTTTGTTTGAAATAGCTTTGGATTTGTTTGGGTGTATAGTCGGTGGTAGAACGATGGTCGAGATATTGATAGTAGTTGTAATAAGGTTTTTTTGCATTGATGGCATGTTGGTGTGTTGCAAGGCGTTCGTCCTTGATCAACTGATCGTATGCTTCATAAAAATAATGGGTATCATAGCTGTAATAGGTCGTACTCTCTTTTAAATAGGAGGGAGCTTTGGAAAGAGGCAAAACACTGGAAAAGCTGGGACTTGTAGTACTGGATTTTAATTGATGATACAAAATACCGTCTTTTACGATAAAGCTAGAAACATTGGGCAGCTTTTCAATTGGATATACGGTTAGTGCGGTTGCATCGCTCCAAGCGACAACACCGGAAATTTTGAATTTTATTTGGTTGGTATAACTGTCATATTCCAAAAAAGCCGCATCGCCTCCATAGCAGCCGTTGAGATAGCCATTGGTGTTTGTTTCATCAAGTATATAGTCGGTATTTAAGCTACAATCGCTATTGGTTGGAAAAGCAACGACACCTTGCTCAACTTGTAAAAAGCTATCACCATAGGTAATCCCGAGGTTGTTATATTTTTTGCTAAGACGTTGAAAATTCTTTTCTGCTTCTGTATAGCTGTCATACGTATTTAGCAGCTCATATTCGCCTTTTTCGCTTGTATTGACAAGGTGATAGCGCTCATCTTTTGGTAAAGTAGCTTCCTTTGCTTGCATTGGCAACAGGGAGCTTGCGCTAAAAGCGATAAGTAAGGATAATGCTATCCATGTTTTTTTCATAAGGAATCCCTCCATAACTAGTAAGTTTTGTATAAGTTAATTATAGCATACTTATTTCTAGGCGTATTTTTTACTTTTCGAACGATTTTGTAAAGGGAATACAAAGGCGTCTGTATTGACAAACGAAGATGGAAAGAGTATGCTTTCTTTATACCCCATACCTATGGGGAGGGAGGTAGACATGACAGAAGAAAGAGAACAAGCGCTGATTACGTTGAAAACAGTGAGAGGTCAAATAAACGGAATCATAAAAATGATTGAAGATGGCCGCTATTGTATGGATATATCCAATCAGATCCTAGCAGCAGCTTCTTTGTTGCGAAAAGCCAATGTGCATGTTTTAAGCGGGCATTTGCATAGTTGCGTCAAAGATGCCGTGAAGCAGGGAGATGTAGAGGAGAAGTTAAAGGAAATCGAGGATACTTTGAAAATAATTTTACGATAGGAGGCGTATGATGCAACGAAAATATAAAGTAAAGGGCATGCAATGTGCAGCTTGTGCGGCAAGTGTAGAGCGTGTGTTAAATAAGCTTGAGGAGGTTGATGAGGCAAGTGTAAACCTTGTGGCTGAGGAGGTAAATATAGAGGCAAAGGATACCTTAAAGGAAGAACAGCTGTTTGAAGCTGTGCGAAAGGCCGGTTTTGAGCTGTTTCCGACACAACCTTTACATACGCAAAGCTTTCGTGTAGCAGGTATGCAATGTGCGGCTTGTGCAGCGAGTGTGGAGCGTGTACTAAATAAGCGAGAGGAAATCGAGTCGGCAAGTGTTAATCTTGTTACCTCACAAGTAACGCTTTGTTATCGCCAATACCGTATCGAGGATTGGAAGCGGACAGTGGAAAAGGCAGGTTTTCAATTGTTAGAGGAAGAACACTTAGAAGATATTGTGTTGGATATTGAAGGTATGAGCTGTGCTGCTTGTGCTTCTTCCTTGGAAAAAGCGTTGTCGCAGGCAGATGGAATTCAAAAGGCAGAGGTTAATGTATTGTTAAACAATGCTTCTATTACGTATGACCAAAAGAAAATAAAGCTGCCGGAAATTTTGCAAATTATTGAAAAGGTCGGTTTTCAAGGGCATGTGAAAAAAGAAACGGTACAAAAGGAAGTGCAAAAAGATTATACCGGTCTGCGTGTTTATGTTACATTAGGTGTTGCGGCGGTTTTACTATATGTTGGAATGTCGCACATGCTGGGACCTATTCAATTACCACTTCCCAGAATCATACATTATACGTATCACCCTTTGAATTTTGCTTTGATTCAATTTATTTTGGCAACGATCATTCTCATATTGGGCAGACGTTTTTTCACGCGTGGCTTTAAGGCATTGATTCATAAGGCACCGAATATGGATACTTTGGTGGCGGTAGGAACCGGAAGTGCTTATATATATTCCTTATATTCTTTGGTAATGATCATGCAAGGCGATGTGCATGCGGTTCATAAGCTGTACTTTGAATCTGCCGGTGTGGTAGTAGCGTTGGTACAATTCGGAAAGCATTTGGAAAGTTTATCGAAACAAAAATCAACAAGTGCAATTTCAGCCTTGTTACAGCTGCGTCCAAGCACTGCAACCCTGTGGAAAAACAATGCTGAATTTGAGGTGGCACTTGATGAGGTATTACCACATGATCATTTGGTGGTAAAAGCAGGAGAAGGGATTCCGGTTGATGGAGTTCTTGTAGAGGGTAGTGCACATGTTGATGAAAGTATGCTGACGGGGGAAAGCGTACCGGTGAAAAAGAAAAGCGGAGATCAGCTTATTCAGGGAACGATCAATATGGACGGTCGTATCGTGATGGAATGTACGGCAACGCAGGAGGAAACAACATTGGCGAAAATCATTCAGTTAGTGGAAGATGCACAAGCTAAAAAAGCACCGATTGCTCGTATCGCCGATCGAATTTCCTTGTATTTTGTTCCGATGGTTATGTTGATTGCCGTCATTGCCTTTCTTGCTTGGTATTTGGCTACGCAGGATTTTGCTTTTGCATTGACGATTTTCGTCAGTGTTTTGGTTATCGCCTGTCCTTGTGCTTTGGGTTTAGCAACACCAACTGCCATTATGGTTGGAAGCGGAAAGGCGGCACAATCCGGTATTTTCATGAAAAGTGCAGAGGCCTTGGAAATTACCAGTCATATTGATACCATTGTTTTTGATAAAACCGGTACAATTACTATCGGAAAGCCAGTTGTTACCGATTGTATTACAAATGCGAATCAAGCAGATGTTTTGCGTTTGGCAGCGGCTTTGGAAAGTGGAAGTAAGCACCCTTTTGCGCATGCCATTTTAACTGCTGCGAAGCAGCACCAACTAAAGCCGTGGAGGGTAAAGGATATTCAAACCAAAAACGGGAAAGGCTTGGCAGCATATGATGAAGGTGTGGAAATCTTAGTCGGAAGTCGTCGGTTTATGGAGGAAAACAAGGTCGATATTTCTGCGTATATAGCTGAGGCGCAGAAACTATTGGCACAAGGTAAAAGTGTTGTTTGGGTGAGTCGAGGAGAGGCTGCTTTTGGAATTCTTGGTATTGCTGATGAAATCAAGCCTAAGGTTCGTGAGGTGATCGAGCGTTTAACGAAGCGAGGCATTGAGGTATATATGATGAGTGGAGATCATCGGTTAAGTGCACAAACCATTGCTAAGCAAGCAGGGATCTCTCATGTGATTGCCGAAGTATTGCCACAGCAAAAGGGAGAAGAAATCCAAAAATTACAGGCGCAAGGAAAAAAAGTTGCGATGGTAGGCGATGGTATTAACGATGCAATTGCATTAACGCAAGCTGAAGTTGGTATTGCTATCGGAAGCGGTAGTGATGTAGCATTGGAAAGTGCAGACATTGTATTGATGAAAGATAATATAGAAGATGTTGAAACAGCTATTCGCTTATCGGCAGCGGTAATTCGCAATATTCATCAGAATTTATTTTGGGCATTCTTTTATAATAGTCTAGGAATTCCGTTGGCAGCAGGAGTATTTTATGCTTTCGGAGGTCCGCTGTTATCTCCGGTATTTGCCGGTGGAGCGATGGCACTTAGCTCGGTAAGCGTAGTAAGCAATGCTTTACGATTGAAAAAATTTCATTAAAATATTGGAATTATGATGAAAAAAAGCAGAAAGTATAGTAAAATGGATATAATGTTTAGAATAAGAGGTGCCTTATGAATACTACAGTAGTTGTTATTATTGTGATGGTGGTCGCAACAATCTTTTGGTTTTTCGGTATGAAAATTATGAAGAATACCATTATGAAGCGATTGATCAAGGATTTGCAGAAGCAGGATTTCGATGATTATTATAAAACGGTCGATAGCTTTGCGACAAAGCTTTTAATTCCGCCGTTTAATCGTGAATATATGCGTATGAATGGTTTGATCATGCAGGGAAGAAAAGGAAAAGTAGAAGAACAGTTTGATTTGATGCTGAATATGCGTATGAATCAGAAACAGGAAATTGATATTTTAATGAAGGCTTTTTATTACTATATGGAAGATGAGAATAAGCGTCGTGCAAAACAGCTGTTGGAGCGTGTGCGTAAATTCGGTGATGATTATTACAATGAAAGCAAAATCATGTACGATGTGTATTTAGAAAAATCAACTGAATATATTGCTTCTATGGAGGAAGCTTTGAAGCAGGAGGATCTTCCTGAAATGAATCGCGGTATGTTTATGTATCTATTAGGTTTGCAGTATGGAAATGACAATCAGAAAAAGAAGATGCGTGATTACCTGCGTGATGCTCTTCCTCTTTTGAAGAATACACCGTATGAATTAAAAATCAGAACTATCCTAAAGGACTAGGGTAGTTTTTTTGATGTCAAAAAGAAGAATGATAGTGGGATATTTGTTAATAAAAACACACTTAGTAAAATGTATATTTTTGGTAAGTTTAAGATATTATCTTTTCTGATACTTCAATAAATTTGCATAATTAAATTTAAAATTACTAAAAGAAGCATAAGCAATATTAAAAGGTATAAGGTCAAAAAATAGGACTATAATCATAATAAAGTAATCGTTACTGTTTTTGTATCAGGTGAATACTATTTTGAATGTACTCCTTATCTTTCCCTGTGGCGATTTCCTCCAATTGTTTAAATAACGTAATACATTCATTTTTTTTACCTAGCGCATTAAATGCAGTTGCGATGTTAAGATACCATATCATTTCGTCATTCATATCTTTAGGAGTTGCATCTATTGCAAGCAGTCTTTCTAAAAAGAGCTCACCATTTTTGCTTTCATGAAATTCTTTTACAATGGAATTATTCGTTTTTTTAAACTGGTTGCCTCTTCGCATCAAAATCAAAAACATAGTAAAGAAATAGATAACAGTGATAATAACCATACCACCGATAATAATACCTAAGAAGCCTAGGGTTGATTTCACATGAGAGATTGCTATGTTTACATATATGAATAGCAGTAGCGCCCAAGCTGAAAATACGAATCTAACAAGCCATTTCTCTCTTTTTTCATACATTGCTTTTCGATCTTTTAGATGTTCGGGTTCATAAATCATACAATTTGCTCCTTTTTCTTCTTAAATTTAAAACTATCATTTATATATTCTTTACAAGAAATGTTTCCTTTGTCAATCTCACTTTACAATGTCTTTTCTTTTGATTCTTCCATTTGCTGTGCTTATAAAATATCTTTTACTTCTGTTGTCGTATTCTACATGAAAGTCTTTGGTAATTTGATTATAGCACAGATATAAACAAAAAAACGCCGATTGATTGGCGTTTATTTTTTATATGGTGGAGCGTATCGGGATCGAACCGATGACCCCCTGCGTGCAAGGCAGGTGCTCTCCCAGCTGAGCTAACACCCCATAATTTGAATGCTCAAATAATATACCATATACTCTCTATACTTGTCAATGTGAAATTTGTAGAAATTACATGAATCGTGCACTTTCTGATTAAGAAAGCTTTTAATAAGGCAACGATAAGCCATCGTAATTTTCATAGTTGTTTTTTTGATACCGAAAGGGGCATGGGTATAAGCGTAAATATATTTTAGATATATTCTACCTCCGGTAGATAGTATTTTTTTGGCTTTTCCTTATAATAGAGTTGAGGTGAAAATGATGGATCAAAGAAAAATCGGTATATTTATTGCGACATGTAGGAAAGAAAAAGGGTTAACTCAAGAACAACTTGGGGAATTGCTTGGAGTTACGAATAAATCAATCAGCAAATGGGAAACCGGAAAAAGTCTACCCGATCCCTCTTTATATAAACCATTATGTGATATTTTAGAAATCAATCTTATTGAGCTGTTTGATGGAGAGCGCATTGCGGAGGATAAGGTCGTGGAAAAGGCAGATCAGGTGATTGTCGGATTGGTTGAAGATTCACATAAATATCATACAGTGCATTTGATTGCGAAAATATGCTCTTATCTTTTTACGATATTCGGAATAGCACTTATCTTTTTACCGAGCCTTATTTCCATCTCGCAGGCCGGAATGCTTATCAGTATAAGCATAGGCTTGTTTCTCTTATTATCAAGCATCTCCATCAAATTTTATTTTTGGGGCAAAAGTCATGATAAAAAAATTCAATATGAGGGAATCGGCTTTTGCAGTGGCTTAACATTATTGCTGGTGGCACTAAAGCTTACCGGAAATATTGATTGGTCATGGCTATGGGTGCTTTCTCCGATATGGGGGTGTGCGAGCTTGCTTGTACTTATGCTTGCGGTACTTTTTCTTGCTGTTTATCTCAAGGATAAAAAAGATCAGCGACATAAGAAGGAAGAAAAATAAGAAACGAATGTTTTTCATAAAGGGACAAATAAGGGGATTTGTGTACTGATGAAAAACATTTTCATTTTATTTGAAATAAATTTTCACAATATATTTCAATATCTTTCATTTGTGATATAATGAGAAATCATAACATAGAAATGTTAGAAGAAGGGAAGGTGTTGAAACGTATGAATGAGAAAAGGATCTATAATTTCTCTGCCGGACCATCTCAACTGCCTGAGGCGGTTTTGAAGAAGGCACAGAAACAAATGCTGAATTATGAGGGAAGTGGCATGTCGGTCATGGAAATGAGCCATCGCTCAGCTATCTATGATGCGATTCTAAAAGAAACACAGGATCGCCTGCGTCGTTTGATGAGGATACCGGAAAACTATAAGATTTTGTTTTTGCAGGGCGGAGCTACTATGCAGTTTTCTGCTATACCACTGAATTTATTGCAAAAAGGAAAAGCCGATTATATTATCAGTGGATATTTTGCGAAAAAAGCATATCAAGAAGCAAAGAAATACGGAGAAATTCATATAGCCGCAAGCAGTGAGGGAAATGATTTTTCTTATATTCCGAAGCAGGAGGAGCTACTGTTAAGTGATGATGCGGATTATGTTTATCTATGTACGAATAATACGATTTACGGAACGGAATATAACTATGTTCCAAATACAAACGGGATTGCGATTGTGGCAGATATGTCGAGCGATATTTTATCGAGGGAGATTGATGTTACTGATTACGGTTTGATTTTTGCCGGAGCACAGAAAAATATGGGGTGTGCCGGCTTAACGGTAGTCATTGTACGAGAGGATTTGCTAGGGCATGTGCGTAAGGAAGCACCTGTTTTACTGGATTATGCTTTGCAAGTCGAAAAGGATTCGATGTATAATACACCGCCTACGTATGCGATTTATATTTTAGATTTAGTTTTGGAATGGTTGGAAAATCTAGGAGGTATTGCGGAGATTCAAAAACGAAATGAAGCCAAAGCCAAATTGCTTTATGATTGTTTAGATCAAAGTGATTTTTACAGTACCAGTGTTTGTAAAAAAGACCGCTCCAATATGAATGTAACCTTTCGCTCACCAAATGCCGAGCTAGATGCTTTGTTTGTAAAAGAAAGCAGTGAATTAGGTATGTGCAATTTAAAGGGACATCGTGCGGTTGGGGGTATGCGAGCTTCGATTTATAATGCGATGCCACGAGAAGGTGTAGAGGAACTGGTTGCTTTTATGAAGGATTTCGAAAAACGATATAAGGGGTGAAAGTATGCGTGTTAAGCTATTAAATAAGATTTCTTTGCATGGTTTAAAGCGTTTTGATGCGGAAGGCTATTTATATGGAGAAGAATTTGAAGAATATGATGCTATTTTGGTACGCAGTGCTAAGCTGCACGATATGTCTTTCAGTAAGGAATTGAAGTGTATTGCCAGAGCAGGTGCCGGTGTAAATAATATTCCGTTAGATCGTTGCAGTGAGGAAGGAATCGTTGTGTTTAATACACCCGGTGCGAATGCCAATGCCGTAAAGGAATTGGTAATTGCCGGTTTGCTGCTATCCGCTCGAAAGCTTGTGCAAGGAATAAATTGGGTGAAAAGCTTATGTGAAGAAGATGATGTCGCTCAGTTGGTAGAAAAAGGAAAAGCGAATTTTGTAGGACCGGAAATTGCCGGTAAAAAGCTTGGAGTTATCGGTTTAGGAGCAATCGGAGTAAAGGTTGCTAATGCAGCTGCGGCTTTGGATATGGAAGTTTACGGCTATGATCCGTATATATCCGTACAAGCCGCTTGGACTTTAAAAGCAAGAATTCATCATGTGAAAAACGTTCGACAGATTTTTGAAGAATGTGATTACATTACGCTGCATGTACCATGCAATGAGCATACAAAAGGAATGATAGATGCTCAAGCTTTAAGCAGTATGAAGGAGAATGTTCGTTTATTCAATTTTGCACGTGGGGAGCTTGTTGATGAGAATGCTTTGATAGAAGCCTTACAGGCAGAGAAGCTAGCTGCTTACGTTACGGATTTTCCAAGTAAGCATCTGCTTACTGTTGAACGTGTAATTGCCTTGCCGCACCTTGGCGCTTCTACACCGGAAAGTGAAGATAACTGTGCATTGATGGCTGCTGATGAAATCATAGAATATTTACAATATGGCAATATCAAAAACTCGGTAAACATGCCGGAGGTTCAAATGCCACAAGAGGCTAAGTATCGAATTTGTATCATCAATAAAAATATTCCGGATATGATTAGTTCTGTTGCGGCAAAGCTTTCCGCTGAGGGAATTAATATCGAAAATATGGTTAGCAAAGGGCGTGGAGATTATGCTTATACCATTTTGGAAACCAATGATGAAATCAGCTTGGAATTATTAGAACGTATGAGGCAGCGGGAAGGGATTGTACGGGTTCGTATTATTGTTCAGGATCATGTGTGAAAGATGTCGAAAGGCATCTTTTTGGTGCGCCCAGCATGGGCAGTAGCTAGGTGGTGAAAGTCCACTACAGGCTTTGCAGTAGGAACTGTTAGCTTAAGACAAGGGTGTCTATCGTGAGGTAGAATCTGAAGGAAGTCGGCGGCAAAATCTTGAACCTATGAACAAGAACTGGTTAAAAGGCGCATGAGGTAGGATAAGGTTGCCAAACAAACCAAAGTCCTATACTGCACGGAGCCTTATGTGTAAAATCAGAGGTTACATGAGAGGAAAGTTACTGCACCTTACCTGGGGAGGTCTGTCAGAATAGCATGTGAAATAAAATGTAAGCAACATTGTAAAGTGTTGTTGGTCTGGCAGAAGTCAGTTCTGCTCGTAGTAGCGAAGAAATCTATGAAAGTAGAGGGAGCAAAGGGGCAGACGTCAAGTCGAGTAGCAAAGTTTGGATTATATGCGTGTATATGTGGAATACTGGAAAACCAAGAGAAAAGGGCTATGACGTTGAGCGTAGTAGGACGGAATCCGAAAGCCTGTCATGAGTAAGTGGAGTATACAGTAGGCAAAGAAAAACGAGTCAAACACGTGATGGCTCGCAAAAGACTTGATGAACCGCCGTATGCTGAACGGCACGTATGGTGGTGTGAGAGGACGGGAGTTAGTCGCTCCCTCCTACTCGATTTGAGAAAAGCACAGATTTTTCTGAATACTTGCCAATCTTTCCACTTCTATTGACTATTTTATCTAGGCATTATATAAAAGAAGAAAGAAGCAAATATTAGGAAGAAAGTATTGCAAGGAGGTAAGGAAAATGAAAAGCGGGATATATCGTTATAAGTGGTTATGCATTTTGTCGTTGCTTATAATTGTAGGGTGTTCGCAAAAAGCAACTGTAAATCCAGATGAAATGATTAAAACGGATTATGCGCAATATGAACAAGTCGCAATCAATGAAGATGATAGCGGACAAATTCGTTTGTTAAAAAGAAATGAGAATTATCTTTTGCTTGTATTTCGAAAAGATGGAGATGACTTTATTTTTAATACTGCATTTGAAACTGATAAGCCGTATGGGCAATATATAATAAAACAAGATCAGAGCACACGAATTGTGATTTTTATTGATAATACAAAAGTGGTGGCAGAGCGTTGCAAGCTTCCGCTGCGTATTTCTGAAAGTGATTTTTTGACTTTTACGGCTTCGGATTTACAGAATAGTGAAGATTATATTCTTCGTGATTTTGAAATTCAGAAAAACCTTCAAGAAATTCAGCCGTTAGAGTTTTATACAAAGGACGAACAATGGATTGATCCGGCGAAAATACAAGCGTGATGATTGCTTTAGGTATAGAGGTAGCTATGATTTATGAAAAGCATTGAAAACAAGGAGGAGTATAGCATGAAGGACGTGCGTATTACGGTTATAAGGAAGGTGTGCCATCAGGATCTAATGGCATTGTATGAAAATCCGATAGAGCATGCCTGTGATATGGAAGAAGGTAGGGTATTTCTTTCACAAAAAGCTCAAAAACCTCTGGGGTTATGCGATAGCGCATGGGAAAGCATGGAGAGCTTTGTTGTTAAATTGGCGAACGGAGAGGGAAATTTTTATGATGGGTGGATGAAAAACCCTTATTCGGCAATGATTTCCTGCAATGACGGCTTTCGTCCGGTCAGTTTTTATTTAGAGGCATTGGATTAAATACATACAAAGATATAGATAAATAGCATGCAGTATTTTAGCAGAAAGCATGTTTGAAAAAACGAGGAATTGCTATATTACTTGAAACGGTACATACAAATAGTTGCATTATACATAGAGGACTGTTGGAAACGAAAGCAGTCCTTTTTATTAGGTGAGGTAAGCTTTATATTGACATTCTTAGAAAAAGGACTATACTATAAATGGTTTACAAGTAAACGATATAGGAGGAGTTATGCTGAATGTTGAAACGATGCTACGCTATTTCAATGAGATACGTAGGATATATGCCGTAAAGCTGAATGAACGTATGGACGATTTCTTTTCACCCAATGAAATCAATATTCTTATTTTACTTTCTAACAATAAGCATATCAATACCAGCAGTGATTTACGGGTAATGTTAGGTGTTTCTAAGGGACTTGTGAGTCGCAGCATTGATGCCTTGTTAAAAAAAGGATTGATCGTATGTAGAAGCGACGAAAGAGATAAACGGATACAACGCATTCATTTAACAAAGAAGGCTGCTCCTGTGATTGAGCATATCAATCACGAGGTTCAAAAAATCAACGATGAGGTTTTAAAGGACGTATCGGAGGCGGATATCGCTCATTTGGAAATCACGATGAAAAAGATTTTACAATGCTTCAAAGATAAGGAGGAGAACCATGAAAATTAAGATGTCAAAAGAAGTCGATTTAGGAAAAGAGTCGGTTGGTAAGCTGTTGTTTATTTTGGCAGTACCGACAATCACCTCACAGGTTGTCAATGCACTATATAATATGGTAGATCGTATGTATATCGGCCATATTCCTGAAATCGGTGCCGATGCCTTAACGGGAGTCGGTGTTTGTTTCCCGATTATTATGATTATTTCGGCGTTTGCTTTTTTGGTGGGGGTCGGTGGATCTCCACGTGCCAGTATTTATATGGGGAAAAAGGACAATGATACCGCAGAGAAAATTTTAGGAAATTGTTTTACCGCTTTGATCGTATGTGCCATTGCACTCACGATTATTGTGCTTTTGTTTAAAGAGCCATTGTTATATTTGTTTGCGGCAAGTGAGGATACGATCGGATATGCGATGGATTATATTACGATTTATGCCGTAGGAACGATTTTTGTGCAGCTGACATTAGGTTTAAATGCCTTTATATCAGCGCAGGGCTTTTCTAAAATCAGTATGCTGACAGTTATTATCGGTGCAGTTACCAATATTGTGCTTGATCCTATTTTTATCTTTTTGTTTGATATGGGTGTAAAGGGTGCGGCTTTGGCAACGGTATTTTCGCAAGCCTTAAGTGCTGCATGGGCCATTTGGTTTTTATTCTCCAAGCATACGGTATTGCGTTTGCGTAAAGAAAACTTTAAACCATCTTGGAAGATCTTAGCTCCTTGTATTGCTTTAGGAGTTGCACCATTTGTTATGCAGGCAACGGAAAGCGTGCTTGTGCTATGCTTCAATTCCTCATTGCTTGCTTATGGAGGAAAACTGGCTGTTGGAGCGATGACGATTTTATCCAGTGTAATGCAGTTTGCTATGCTGCCGCTGCAAGGTCTTACTCAAGGTGGACAACCGATTATTAGCTACAATTACGGTGCTAAGAATGCCGAGCGAGTGAAGAAAGCCTTTAAGCTTCAAACGATAAGCTGCTTTGCCTATGCTTTTATCTTATGGGCATTGATCATGCTGTTCCCGGGAATGTTTGTTTCCATCTTTACCGGTGATCCGGCATTGTCTGAAATAACGATTTGGGCACTTCGTATCTATATGGCTGCCATCTTTATGATGGGATTGCAAATTTCTTGTCAACAGACCTTCATTGCTTTCGGAAATTCTAAAATCAGTGCCTTTTTGGCTGTTTTCCGAAAAATCATCGTTTTAATTCCTTTGATTTACATTTTACCGATGATCTTGGAAGATGATGTGTTTGCGGTATTCTTGGCAGAGCCGATTGCCGATGTCATTGCAGTTGCGACGACGGTAACTTTATTTTATAAGGAGTTTAAGAAGCTGCAACAGCAAATGGAAGCATAAGAGGATTTGTTTTTCCCTTTGCTTTTTCGTATAATAAATATGGTGATAACGATGCAAAATGAATCAATGAGCGAATTAAAGAAGCGTTTAAATTCCAGCTCGATGTATCTGCAAAGTAACGATATGCAGGTTGTAGAGGTAAAAAAAGGCTATGCGAAGGTAGAAATGGTAATTGATGAACAAATCTTAAATGTTCATGGCTTTGTGCATGGCGGTGCGCTTTATTCTTTAGCGGATACTGCCGCCGGTGCCGCAAGCTTTGCGACGGGAAGAGATAGTGTAACATTGGCCGGAACGATCAATTATATAAAGCCTGGGAAGGGCGGAAAGCTAATTGGAATTGCCCAGGAAATATCGGCAGGGCGTACAACCGGAGTGTATGAGGTATTTATTTTTAACGATGAGGAGGTTCTCCTATCAAGAGCAACCTTTACTATGTTTTTCCTAGATGGCGATCGTTATAAAAACAAGCTTAAGAAATAGTGCGAAAAGAGCGGAAACATGCTATACTATTAACAATAAGGTGGTGTATAACGATGGCAAAAACTTTACCGATCAGTGGTGCGAATGCTGTAAAAATTATTTTAAAGGATAAAGAGGAATTTTCCTGTACGCTTAAAAATACGATGGAGCTAACTGATGAAAAGACGTATGTATTTGATGTAACGTATGGAAAGTATATCGGAACTTTTAATTTCCGTATTCGCAACAATGAATTTTTAGCAGCAAATCTTAATTTGATGACATTGAAAAAGGTTATCACAATGGACAATGATGCCAATCTTATTAAGCTTTGTGATTATGTGTATAAGACGTATGTTAAAGAAGCCTGAAAGCCGTATCGAAACGATATGGTTTTCTTTTACTTTTATTTCTATTTGTACTACAATATTCATACATAAAGAAAAGAGGAATCATAATGAAAAAAGCAATTCAATTAAAGGATTTTTTAACGTATCACTATTTATCCAATGTGCAGGCTTCACCTGATGGAACAACATTAGCATGTGTGGTTGCGCAGGCAAATGAGAATGATAACACATACACAAGCACGTTGGCATTATTAAGTGAGAAGAAGGTCTTGCCTCTTACCGGCTATGGTAAGGAGCGCATGTATGTATGGGAAGATAATACGCATATCTTATTTGCTAGTTTGCGCGATAAGGCTGATATAGAAGCTGCGCAAAACGGAGAAGAACGTACTTGTTTTTATCGTATCTCAACACAAGGCGGAGAAGCCCAAAAAGCATTCACACTGCCTTTGACAGTTACTTCCATTCAAAAGTTAGATGATACACGTTTCGTATTTACAGCAAATTATGATTTACATTACTCATCTATATATCAAAGCGATGATGCAGAAAAGCAAAGACTTTTAAAAGCTAAGAAAGAGAATGCCGATTATGAAGTTTTCGATGAGCTTCCGTTCTACGGTAACGGTGCCGGCTTTATTAACAAAACACGCAATAGCTTATTTATGTATGATTGTAAGAATGAAGTAATTACTCGCATAAGTGAAGAAAATTTCCAAGTAGGCGGTTATGCAATTGATGAAAAGAAAGAAAAGCTATACTATTTCGGCGAAGCTTATGTGCAAAAACCGAAAAATAAGGACACTGTTTGTGTCTATGATTTCAAACGGCAAGTTACTCACGTATTATTGCCCGCAAAAGAGTATGCCATTCGTTTTTTAGCTGAGTGGCAAGGGGAATTGCTTGTGGTTGCTAGTACACAGCGTGAATATGGAATGAACGAAAATGCAAAGTTCTATCTGCTTGATAAAGCAAGTGGGGAAATGAAGTTATTCGCAGATTATGAAGATGCAATCGGATCAAGTGTGGGAAGTGATTGTCGTTATGGCGGAGGTAAGTCAATCAAGGTATGGAAAGATGCTGTATATTTCATTTCTACCTTGACGCATCGCTCTGTATTGCGTAGACTTGATGCACAAGGGATAATTTCAACGGTTTATGAAGGAAGTGGAAGCGTTGATGATTTTGATGTAACGAAGGATAAGCTTTTCTTTGTTGGTATGCAGGAAGGCAAATTACAGGAATGCTATTGCTGCGATTTGCTTGGAAACGATGTACGGCAGTTAAGTACATGGAATGAGGAAATCTTTGTCGATAAAGATGTACGACCATACGTTGAACTGGCTTTTGAAAATGATGGGGTATCTTTATGTGGTTGGGTATTAGAGCCGAAGGATTACGATCCTAAGAAAACTTATCCGGCTATTTTGGATATCCATGGAGGACCGAAAACCGTTTATGGAAAGGTGTTTTATCATGAGATGCAGCTTTGGGCAAATATGGGATATTTCGTATTCTTTATGAATCCAAGAGGAGGCGATGGCTATGGCAATCGTTTCGCGGATTTGCGAGGAGCTTATGGAACCTTTGATTATGAGGATTTGATGAAGTTTACGGATTGTGTGCTTGAAAAGTATCCTGCTATCGACCAACAACGAGTTGGGGTTACGGGAGGAAGCTATGGTGGCTTTATGACGAATTGGATCATCGGGCATACCAATCGTTTTGCGGCAGCAGCAAGTCAGCGTTCCATTTCTAATTGGATAAGTTTCGCTTATACCTCAGATATCGGAAATTTCTTTGCATTGGATCAACAAGGTGGAAATATTTGGGAGGATCATGAAAAGCTTTGGTGGCATTCTCCTTTAAAATATGCACAAAATGTAAAAACACCGACATTGTTTATTCACAGCGATGAGGATTACCGCTGTCCTTTATCAGAGGGCTATCAGATGTATAGCGCTTTATGTGATTTGGGTATTGAAACTAGAATGTGTATGTTCCATGGTGAAAATCATGAATTGTCAAGAAGCGGGAAGCCAAGACATCGTGTAAGACGCTTAGAGGAAATTACCAATTGGTTTGAAAAACATTTAAAATAAAGATAAAAGGAGGTGTGCTATGCGATTTTCGAAACGAATGGAGCGATTAAAGGAAGGTGTTTTTCTCAAGCTAGATGAGGAAAAAGAAAAATACATTCAGGAAGGACATACTGTCTATGATTTTACCATCGGCAGTCCCAATATTGCGCCCTCAAAGGAAGTGCAGGAGGCATTGATTCAAGCAGCAATGGATCCTAAAAGCTATATGTATGCTTTGCATGACAGTAAGGAGTTAAAGGCTACTGTGAAGGACTGGTATCAAAAGCGCTATCACGTTGAGCTTGATGAACAAAGAGAAATTTTAGCGCTGCAAGGATCACAAGAGGGACTTGCACATATCGCTCTTGCGGTATGTGATGAGGGAGATGTTGTTTTGATACCGGCTCCAAGTTATCCGATTTTTGCGAATGGACCACGAATTGCAGGTGCAGAGGTTTATGAAATGCCGATGCTGGAGGAGTATGATTATCAAATTCAGCTACAAGACATTCCCGAAGATATCGCTCGTAGAGCTAAGATGATGATTGTATCTTATCCCAACAATCCAACCGGAGCAATTGCCACTGATGCTTTTTTTGAAGAATTGGTAGCATTTGCGAAACATTATGATATTTTAGTCCTTCATGATATGGCATACAGCGAATTGGTGTTCGATGGTGGAAAAGCAAAAAGCTTTTTGGCTTATCCCGGTGCTAAAGAGGTCGGAATTGAGTTTAATTCCTTCTCTAAGAATTATGGCATGGCTGGAGCACGTATTGGTCTATGTGTAGGAAATAAAGAAGCTGTTCGCTGTTTGCGTAAGTTAAAAAGCAATATTGATTACGGAATGTTTTTACCGATTCAAAAAGCCGCAGTGGCTGCTTTAACGCAAGATCAAAGCATACTTGAGGAAACACGCAATACCTATCAAAGAAGAAGAAATCGTATGATCGAGGGATTTAAAGAAGCAGGCTGGACGATTCAAGCACCGAAAGGAACGATGTTTATTTGGGCAAAGATTCCAAAAGGTTATGATAGCGAGGGCTTTGCGATTGCTTTATTGAAGAAAACCGGTATTTTGGTAACTCCGGGAAATGCATTTGGCAGATATGGTGAGGGCTATGTCCGCATTGCGCTTGTGCAAAGCGATGAAGTGATTGAAGCGGCAATTGCGTCTTTAAAAAAGAGTGCTATGTTTGTATGAGAAGATTTGTTGCGATTGGATCAGGAAATTTTCAAAAACAAGAAACTTTGAAAATTGATCAATTTATCATTCAAAAAACGGGGAAGCAAAACCCAAAGATTTTGTTTCTTCCGGCAGCTGCTAAAGACGATCAAGGCTATGGCAAGCGCTTTAAACAGTATTATCGTTCTCTTGGCTGTGAGGTAAAGCAATTGCGTTTGTGGCATACCAAACTAGAAAAAGCGCAAATTCAAGACTGTGTATTATCCTGCGATATTTTATATCTTGGTGGCGGAAATACAACCGTATTGATGCAGATTTTAAAGGAAAAGGAGTTGCTTCCCATACTTAAGCTAGCTTATCAAAATGGCATTGTTTGTGTTGGAAACAGCGCTGGTGCAAATGTTTGGTTTGATTATGGATTTAGTGATTTATACGATGATGGCAGTGTCTATGCTTATGTAGAAGGCATGCATGTGATTTCGGGAATCTTTTATCCTCATGCCAATGATGTACAAAGCAAAAGCAAACATCAGATACCACCCATAAGCAAGCTTCGAGAATATACCTGCTTTAAGGATGAGGCTTTATATTTTGAAAATGAAATCATGATAACGCATTTACGATAAAGAGGTTGCTTTTATCTCAAAGGTTAAAAAAAGTTGAAAAAAAATAACAGTTAGAATATAATTAAAACATCTTTTCTTTTTTAGAATAAGATAGAATGAGAGGGAGTTTATGTTAGAAAAACTTTTTAAATTAAACGCGAAGAATACTTCTGTAAAAACAGAAATTATCGCAGGTATTACAACTTTCCTAGCGATGGCGTATATTCTGGGCGTTAATCCGGGCATCTTAGGAGATGCGGGAATGGATCCACAGGCTGTCTTTATGGCGACTGCGATTTCTGCGGCAATCGCTTCGATTGTGATGGGGCTTTTGGCAAATTATCCGGTTGCGCTTGCACCTGGTATGGGCGTAAATGCTTTATTCTCTTATACGGTTGTTATGAGTATGGGATTTTCTTGGCAAGCGGCTTTGGCAGCTGTATTTGTTTCCGGTGTAGTTTTCTTATTGATTTCTGTAACCGGTATTCGTAAAATGATCATCAATGCGATTCCAAAGCAGCTAAAATTGGCAATCGGTGCGGGAATCGGTTTCTTTATTGCTTTTGTCGGTTTGAAAAATGCAGGTATCATCGTTGCGAATGCATCTACTGCGGTAGGTCTTGGAAGCTTTCAATCACCGGTCGTATTATTAGCTGTATTTGGTATTTTGGTAACTATTTTCCTAGTTATTAAAAAAGTTCCGGCAGCGGTATTTGTCGGTATGATCATTACAGCAGCTGTTGGAATCGTAGCCCATGAAGCATTCGGTGTCAGCGTATTAGATGCAAACGGTTTAGAATTGATGCCGGCACTTCCAACAAGCTTTATTTCCACAAATTTTGAAATGTCTGCAATGGGTTCCTTTATGGACGGTATGGGCGAATTATTTGCTGTTCCAGGAGCTGCCTTTGTTGCGATTTTCTCTTTCTTGTTTGTTGATTTCTTTGATACTGCCGGAACCTTGGTTGCAATCGGAAATCGTATCGGATTAGTAAATGACAAGGGTGAATTGGAAAATGCCGAAAAAGCATTGGTAGCAGATGCTGTCGGTACCGTAGTTGGTGCTGCACTTGGTACTTCAACGGTTACATCTTTCGTAGAAAGTTCTAGTGGTGTCGGAGTTGGCGGAAGAACCGGTTTAACAGCAGTTACTGCCGGTGTATTATTCCTGTTGTCTATATTTATTTCGCCAATTGTATTGTCCACTGCTGTAAGTGCGGTAACTGCACCTGCTTTGGTTGTTGTTGGTATTATGATGGCACAGCAGCTAAAAGGTATTGATTGGGACGATATGGTATTTGCGGCAGCCGGATTTATTACAGTTGTCTTTATGATTCTTTCTTACTCTATCTCTAACGGTATTGCGATGGGCTTTATTGCTTATACAGTTGCAATGGTAGCAGCAGGTAAAGTAAAACAAATCAATCCAATCGTGTGGGCATTGGTAATTATCTTTATTCTATATTTCGGTTGGTTGATTTAACCATTAAGATTATCTAAGAAGCGCAGGCTTTATGCTTTCGCTTTTTTTATGATAGCGAATATATAAAGAATGGGTAAAAAGTGAAACATTTAGGTAGAATTTTAGCATAAAAAATGATACTATAATCATTGTTTTAAGGAGGATCTAACGTGGCAGATAAAATTATTGTGCTTGACTTCGGAAGTCAATATAACCAATTGATAGCTCGCCGTATCCGTGAATTCGGTGTCTATTCAGAATTGCACCCACATACATTGACCATTGATGAAATCAAAGCATTTGGTGATGTCAAAGGTATTATTTTCAGCGGTGGTCCAAATAGCGTATATGATGAGCATGCATATATGTGTGATCCTGCGATTTATGAGGCAGGAATTCCGATTTTGGGAATTTGCTATGGCATGCAGATGACGCATGAAATGAATGGTGGAAAGGTTAAGGCTTGTGAAGCGAAAGAATATGGACGCTGCGAAATTCGTGTAGATGTTGATTGTCCGCTTTTTAAAGGCTTGCCTAAAAAACAGATTGTATGGATGAGCCATGGCGATCAGGTGGCAGAACTGGCAGATGGTTTTCAGAAAACGGCATCTAGTGATACATGTACCTTTGCAGCAACGCATAATTTAGAAAAGCAAATTTATACTTTACAGTTCCACCCGGAAGTACGTCATAGTGAATTTGGAAACGATATTTTAAGAAACTTCGTGTTTGAGGTTTGTCATGCGAAAAACGATTGGTCTATGGAAAGCTTCATTGATGTTGAAATCGAAGCTATCCGTAAAAAAGTCGGAAATGACAAGGTGCTATTGGGATTATCCGGTGGGGTAGATTCCAGTGTAGTGGCAGCGTTGCTGCACAAAGCAATCGGTGATCAGTTGATTTGTATGTTCATCGATCATGGATTGTTGCGAAAAGGCGAAGCGGAAAGTGTAATGGAAACTTTTGGTCGTGAAATGAATATCAATCTTGTAAAGATTGATGCCAAGGAACGTTTCTTATCTAAATTAGCGGGAGTCAGCGATCCAGAAGCAAAACGTAAAATTATCGGAAATGAATTTGTGTATACATTTGATGAAGAGGTTAAGAAATTGACGAGTGGTGAAAACATCAAATGGTTAGCGCAAGGTACTTTATATACAGATGTAATTGAGTCAGGAACACATACAGCACAGACAATTAAAAGTCATCATAATGTTGGTGGGCTTCCTGAGGATATGCAGTTTCAGCTGATTGAGCCGCTGAATACATTGTTTAAAGATGAAGTACGTGCTCTTGGGGAAGCATTGGGCTTGCCTAGCGAAATGGTATGGCGCCAGCCATTCCCGGGACCGGGCTTAGGAATTCGTGTACTTGGGGAGATTACGGAAGAAAAGCTGACAATTGTTCGTGATTCCGACTTTATCTTACGTGAGGAGATTGCGAAAGCCGGGCTTGAACGCGATATTTGGCAATATTTTACCGCACTTACAAACATGCGTTCCGTTGGTGTTATGGGGGATCAGAGAACCTATGATTATGCAGTAGCAATTCGCGGTGTTACTTCTATTGATGGTATGACAGGTGATTGGGCTAAGATTCCTTACGAGGTGTTGGATATCATTTCTACGCGTATCGTAAATGAAGTGGCTCATGTAAATCGTGTACTGTATGATATTACGAGTAAGCCGCCTGCAACGATTGAGTTTGAATAGTATATAAAATGTAAAAAAAGGGTTATAACAGTTGAAATAGCTCTAAATAAAAAAGGACAGGATTGCCTGAACGGTAGTCCTGCTTTTTTCTTTGTGTATAATGTAGATATAAATAAAAATACATTTACACAGAGAAATTTTTATAAATGCTAACTGCCTCTGTTCATAACAATGCTATCATTCTAGAATTAAAGTTTCAGAAATTTTATAAAATTGAGTGATGATGTTAATTAAGTGGGAAATCCAATAAAAAGAAAGATACATAGATATGTCGAATATAACGGATCAAAGAAAACGTTAAAAGTTATTTTTTATAGGTATGTATCAGCTATTTATATATCATACTAAGTATGAGGTGATAGCAATGGATAAACAACATCAAACAGAAGAATTAAAACAATTATTAAGAGGAACGTATATCGGTATAAGTGTATTTGAGAATTTAAAGGAACACTTAAAAAGCAAAGAGCTAAAGGAAGTATTTGCACAAATTTTAGACAATTTTAAAACACATGAGCGTGCGTTGGCTGCCTTGGTAATTGGGCAGCATGAAGAAGTACCAAGAGATTTAGGAATGCAAGGAAAACTATCGCAGCTTATGCAAGCAATTAAATCTATGACTCTGACAAGTGATAAAGAAATATTATCAGAAGCATTGAAAGCTTTGAAAATGGCAGATGATGAATTAAAGGAGTTTACCGAACGGCACTACACACTGCGTGAAGATGTTGAAAAAACAGTACGAATTATGCAGGACGACTATGCCGGCAGTTACCACATGCTGCATAAGTTTTCAATCGAATTTCGTTAGGAGGGTGGTTTGATAAATAAAATCGTTGTATAATCATGATATTGAAAGAGGTAAGGAACATGAATGTAAAACAACGATTTTTAGAATATGTAGCCTTTGATACAATGTCTGAGGAAGCATCTGCCACAACGCCGAGTTCTTTAAAACAATTAAAATTGGCGAATTATTTAGTAGAGGAATGTAAAAAAATCGGATTGCAGAATCCACACGTAGATGAATATGGAATTGTTTATGCGAATTTGAGTGCTAATGTTGAAGGGCTTCCTAGCATCGGGTTTATTGCCCATATGGATACTTCACCGGATATGAGTGGAAAAGATATTAAACCGAGAGTAATAGAGAAATATGATGGTTCAGCTATTATATTGAACAAAGAACTTGGTATTTCCATGGATACGGAAATGTTTGAAAGCTTAAAAGAGCATATCGGAAAAACCTTGATTGTAACCGATGGAACAACTCTGCTAGGAGCTGATGATAAAGCGGGAATTGCGGAAATCATGACGATGGCAGAAACGCTTATCAGTAAGAATCTTCCTCATGGCAATATTTGCATTGCCTTTACTCCCGATGAAGAGGTAGGCAGAGGAACCGATCATTTCAATATTGAAAAATTCGGAGCGGATTTTGCATATACGGTAGACGGTAGTGAAGTAAACAGTGTGGATTACGAGTGCTTTAATGCCGCAAGTGCTATGGTACATATTCAAGGTGCAAGTATTCACCCCGGAAGTGCTAAAGGAAAGATGCGTAATGCCTCACTCATAGCTATGGAATTTCACTCCTTGTTACCGGTTTTTATGAATCCGGCTTATACGGAAGGCTATGAAGGTTTTAATCATCTAACGGATATGCAAGGGGAATGCGAGCAAGCGACTTTATCTTATATTATCCGCAATCATGATGAAGCCTGTTTTGAAAAGCAAAAGCAGGATTTCTATCATGCAAGAGATTACTTAAATCAAAAATATCCAAAGGATACAGTGCAGGTGGATATTACGGATAGCTATGGTAATATGCGAATGCTAATTGAGAAAGATATGCGTATTGTGGATTTAGTCAAGAACTCTATGCGTGAAATCGGATTAGAGCCGACCTCACAGGCAATCCGTGGTGGTACGGACGGTGCACGGTTAACCTTCGAAGGTTTGCCTTGTCCCAATCTTGGAACCGGTGGCTATAACTTCCATGGAAAGTATGAATATGCTTGTGTAGAAGAAATGGAAACCAGTGTGAGGCTGTTGTTGAAAATTGTAGAAAATAGTACAAAGCTATAAAAAAGCGTCTTATCGAGGTTTTCGATAGGACGCTTTCGTTATGACAAGATGTGTGCTATGTGGCTATTCTTTGATTATGATACCAAGCAAAGCAGCTAAGCGTAGTGCCTGCTGCTCATTTACGATAACGCCACGCAAATGTTCGCTTATTACACTGATACCTTCGATTTCACTAGTGGAAAGATCCATACCAGCTAGCGGTGTGTTGTGGAATTCACATTCATTCAGCTTACAAGCGTCATATTCTGTTTTTTGAAATTTACAAAGTATGAAGCTGCCTTTTGTTAAATCACAGTTTTGAAAGATAACCTGCTTAAATTTAGAACCGGACATATTTGCATAGCGTGCGTTGAGGTCAATAAAGCGAATGTTGTGTAAAGTGCAATCAGCAAAATCAATTCCCATGCAACGACAGTTTTTGAAGCAGCAGCGATGAATTGCCCCATCATTAAAGTGCACATTGGAAAGCTCGCAGTTTTCAAAGATTGCATCAATCATATCAATATGATCAAAATGACAGTTTTCCATACGCACATTTTGAAATTTGCACCCATCAAGATGCAAGGTATTGATATCTTGGTCTTGAATGATAATATTGTGGAAAGATCGTGCTTCAATATAATTATCATCTTCAAGACAAGCGGTTAAAGAATCGGCAGGCGTATAATGCAAGATGCGAGGTTTCTCGATTTTCATAAGTATCAGCTCCTTTGTTTATAATGTAAACACAAATAGCCATATTTGTGAAGTCTTGTTTTTTCTTTTTGAAGCTTTTATAATTACTTGGAAATGGAGGTAGCGCTGTGCGAGAAATCGATATTCATGGGTTGTTAGTAACACAAGCTAAGACATTGTTAGATCATACCTTAAATACTCTTCCAAAGGGTGTTTTTGAGTTGCGTGTAATTCATGGCTATCGTGGTGGCAATGTGCTACAGCAATATGTACGAAAGAGCTATCGTCATCGTCGTATCGAAAGAGTTCTACTGACAATGAATTCAGGGGAAACTATTTTACGATTAAAGGATAAATCGTAAATATTAAAGGAGGATTTATGGAACATATTATAGCACCGATTGCATCTCGTTTGCATATCCAAGAGGAGCAGATCATCAAAACTTTGCAGCTGTTAAAGGAAGGAAATACGGTTCCCTTTATTGCACGCTATCGCAAGGAGGTTACTAAGGGATTAGATGAGGAGCAGATTCGTACCATCAATGAAGAATATCAATATCAGGTAAATTTAGAAAAGCGTAAGGAAGATGTATTGCGTTTGATCGAGCAGCAGGGGAAGCTTAATGAAGAACTGCAAAAAAAGGTTATGGCATGTGAAAAGCTTTCACAGGTGGAGGATATTTATCGACCATATCAACAAAAACGTAAGACGCGTGCAACCGATGCGATTGCGAAAGGCTTAAAACCATTGGCGGTTTGGCTATTAAAACAAGAGATAAATGGAAAGCCCGAGCAGGAGGCAAAGCAATATATTACCCAAGATGTTCCAAGTGTTGAAGCTGCCTTGCAGGGAGCTAAAGATATTATTGCGGAAATGGTAAGTGATGATGCTGCGATACGTGAAAGAGTGCGTAACAGCATGCAGCGTTATGGTAAAATTGTTACAAAGGAAAAGAAAAAACACAACGATGATAAAAAGATTTATCGCATGTACTATGATTATAGCGAACGGATTTCCACTTTAGCAAGTCATCGAATCATGGCAATTGATCGAGGAGAAAAGGAAAAGGTAGTGAGTGTTTCTATTGATTTTGATAAGGAATATATGGGGAATTGGGCTGTACAGCGATTTACTCGCAAACGTCAAGGTGCTGCGAGTGATTTGGTAAAGGAAGCGGTGGAAGATGGCTTGAAGCGTTTGGTGTACCCTAGTGTAGAGCGTGAAATTCGCTCCGTATTAAGCGAAAAGGCACAGGAACAGTCCATCGGTGTTTTCTCGATGAACCTAGAGCGTTTATTACTTCAGCCGCCATTAAAGGATAAAACGGTTCTTGGCTTTGATCCGGCTTTTCGTACCGGCTGTAAGTTAGCGGTAATTGACAAAAACGGGAAGCTATTGACAATCAGTATTGTATATCCGACACCACCGAATGCACGTATTGAACAGGCAGAACAAACGATTTGTGAATTATGTACTAAGTATTCCGTTGATATCATTGCTATCGGAAATGGAACGGCAAGTAGAGAAAGCGAAGCGTTTATTGCAAATTTGATTCGTAAAAAACAGCTTGCTGTTGCTTATACCATTGTATCCGAGGCAGGTGCCTCCGTATATTCAGCTAGCAAATTGGCACGTGAGGAATTTCCGAATCTACAAGTGGAGCAGCGCTCTGCGATTTCGATTGCCCGTCGAGTAATTGATCCCTTGGCAGAGCTGATTAAAATTGATCCGCAATCCATCGGTGTAGGTCAGTATCAGCATGATTTACCTACCGCACGCTTAAAAGAACGCTTAGATTTTGTTGTTCAAAAAGCAGTGAATCGTGTCGGTGTGAATGTGAATACCGCTAGTGCTGAGCTGTTAAGTAATATTTCCGGATTAAGCAGCTCCGCAGCAAAGGAAATCGTGAAATATCGTGATGAGCATGGAGAAATTCATAATCGTAAGGAATTAAAAAAGATACCGAAGATCGGTGCTAAATCCTTTGAACAGGCGGCCGGCTTTTTACGTGTCGAAAAAAGTGAGGAATGCTTTGATCGTACGGCTATTCACCCGGAAAGCTATCCGCTTGCAGAAGCTGTGCTAAAAGAATTGCAGCTTGATAAACGATTGATGGGAAGTGAGGAAGCAAAGAAAGCCATTGTTGCTGTTGATGTTCAAGAAATGTGCGAAAAGCTGGCTTGTGATGCTTATACGTTACAGGATATTTTAGATGCTGTTGCAGCACCTATGCGTGATTATCGTGAACGTTACGATGGACCGGTATTGCGTAGTGATGTATTGGAGCTGGAAGATGTGCATGTCGGTGATTGCTTTGAAGGTGTTGTTCGTAATGTTGTGGATTTCGGTGCTTTTGTGGATATCGGTTTGCATGAGGACGGACTTGTTCATATTTCTAAAATGAGCAAAGGTCGTATTTCGCACCCAAGTGAGCTGGTTTCTGTTGGAGATATTGTTAAGACATGGGTGTGTAACATTGATGAGGAAAAGCAGAAGGTACAGCTATCGCTGCTTCCGCTATAATTTTGTAAAATTACATAACGCTTAAGGTAAAAATATAGTATAATAAAGCTTGTAAAAATAAGGAGGATATTAGAATGTACGATTTTGAAGTTCTAAAGGAACATGCGAATAACATTCGCAAAAACATCGTAAAGACTGTTACGGAAGCAAAATCCGGACATCCGGGAGGCAGTCTTTCATCTGTGGAATATGCGACAGCAATTTACTTTACGCAGATGGACGTAAACAAGGACAATCTGGAATCAACGAATAGGGATCGATTTGTATTGTCCAAGGGTCATGCTTCACCGCTTTTGTATTCTGTGCTTGCGGAAAGAGGATTTATTGAAGAGGAAGAATTAAAAACATTCCGTAAGATCAATTCTCGTTTGCAGGGACACCCAAGCATGCGTAAGCTTCCGGGTGTTGATATGTCTACCGGATCTTTAGGACAGGGACTTTCTGTTGCGGTAGGTATGGCGCTTGCTAATAAGTACGAAGGAAATGCTCACCGTATTTATACGATTCTTGGTGATGGGGAATGCCAAGAAGGACAGATTTGGGAGGCTGCAATGGCAGCTGCTCATTATAAGCTAGATAATTTGTTAGCTTTTGTGGATCATAACAGCTTGCAGATTGACGGAAATGTACGTGATGTTATGAATCCGACACCAATTGATGAAAAGTTTAAAGCCTTTGGGTGGAATGTTATTACGCTTGAAGATGGAAATGATATCGAGAGTGTTGTAAAGGCTTGTGAAGAAGCCAAAACTGTGAGTGGAAAACCGACGGTGATCGTTGGTAAAACCGTTAAGGGAAAAGGTGTATCCTTCATGGAAAATCAAGCCGGTTGGCATGGTGTTGCACCTAGTGCGGAGCAATGTGCGCAAGCACTTGCGGAATTAGAAGGAGGGTGCAAATAATGGCAAAGATGGCAACAAGAGAAGCGTATGGAAAAACGCTGGCAAAGCTTGCAGCAGAAAATAAAAAAATTATTGTTTTAGATGCGGACTTGTCCGGCTCTACAAAAACTGCGGAAGTAAAAAAGGTTTGTCCTAATCAGCACTTTAATATGGGAATTGCCGAAGGCAATATGATGAGTGTGGCAGCAGGGCTTGCGACAAGCGGAAATATTGTGTTTGCCAGCAGCTTTGCGATTTTTGCGAGTGGACGTGCCTATGAGCAAATACGTAATTCCATCGGATATCCGCATTTGAATGTTAAGGTTTGCGCAACACATGCCGGTTTAACGGTTGGTGAAGATGGTGCCAGTCATCAAAGTGTTGAAGATCTGTCATTGATGCGCAGCATTCCGGGAATGGTTGTTGTTTCTCCGGCAGATGGTGCTTCAACAGCTGAAGCCATTAAGGCGGTTGCGGATTATGATGGTCCTTGCTATGTTCGTCTTGGGCGTATGGCAGTAGAAGATGTTTACGAGGAAGGCAATGTTCCATTTACTCTTGGCAAAGGAAATGTATTGCGTGAAGGAAAAGGTGTAGCTATTATTGCCAATGGAATTATGGTTGAGGCTGCTTTGAAAGCGTATGAGGTATTAAAAGCGAAAGGCTTTGAACCGACAGTTGTCGATATGCATACCATCAAACCAATTGATGCCGATTTATTAGTGAAACTAGCAGAAACACATGATTTGTTTGTTACATGTGAAGAACATAGTGTGATTGGTGGCTTAGGTTCTGCAGTTGCGGAAGTATTAAGTCAGAAAGCACCTAGAAAGTTAGCGATGGTTGGCATTCAAGATACTTTCGGTGAAAGTGGAACACCAGCAGCATTGTTGGAAAAATATGGCTTAACTGCAGAAAATATTGTAAAAGCAGTGGAAGAAAACGTATAAAATATATTTACCAAGCGTCTGCAATATATTCATATTAGAAAAAAGGAGTGAAATTTTATTTAATCACTCCTTTTATATAGTGTATATTAAGAAAATAGAAAACTTAGTAGAGGGAGTTTTTTAATATGTAGATTTATAAAAATGGAGATTTCAAAATAGAAGAGATCTCTTTTTTAATATCAATTTGAAAGTAAGAAGGATCATGGTGATCGAGTTATTTTTTTATTGTAGCTGACAGTCATAATTTTAAGAGTACTTTTATTATACTTTGTAAGTGATATAGCTTTAGTGATAAACATACTATCTATCGATATGATATATTGGGCGAATATATAGAAAAAATTATTTATCGATGACAGATTTCTTTACCTTTCTTATCCTCCTATTGACAGCTCACATAAATGCTTAAATACCCTTACAATTTTCTTACATTTACGCTTTCATCGCCACAATGAAGAAGATTTGCTATAATATAGAGGAAGCTTATGAAGTGTATTGTAAGGAGGTCGCTATCATGCAGACAAAAATCCTTGTTTTAGATGATGAGAAAGAAATTGCCGATTTGGTTACACTCTATTTGCGTAATGAAGGATACGAAATTTATGAGTTTTACGACAGTGAAGATGCGGTTGCGTTTATGGAGCATAATACGATAGATTTAGCTCTTTTAGATATCATGATGCCAAAGATCAATGGCTTTGAAATCTGTAAGATGATACGTGAGAAATATACCTTTCCGGTTATTATGCTGACTGCTAAGATAGAGGATATGGATAAGATACAGGGCTTATCTCTAGGGGCAGATGATTATATTACCAAACCCTTCAATCCATTGGAAATGGTAGCTCGTGTGAAGGCTCAGCTACGGCGATATACCAAGTACAATCAACCTAATGATAATGTGAATATCATTGACTTTAAAGGGTTGATCATTGATAATGATTCCCATCGTGTAAGCTTGTATGACCAGCCTTTGATGCTGACACCGATCGAATTTAATATTTTATGGTATTTATGCAAAAATCGTGGGAAGGTAGTAACAAGCGAAGAACTGTTTGAAGCAGTTTGGAAAGAAAAGTATTTTGACAGCAACAATACCGTTATGGTACATATTCGCCGATTGCGCGAAAAAATGCACGAGCCGCCACGAAATCCGAAATTTATCAAAACGGTATGGGGAGTAGGGTATCAAATTGAAGAATAGTGAATACCGCTTATTAAGAAGGCGTCTGGTCTTGTTTTTCATGATTCTTACCGTATTGGTATTGGGACTGATCGGCTTCACGATCGGTATCATCAATTACTATGCAGAGCTTTACAGCAGTCAGGGACTTTTAAGCAACACTGATTTTTTGCTGTTTTATCGCAATCATGCACTTGAATGCAATGTTTTTATGTTTGTATTTGCTTTGATGCTACTGCTGATTCTATTTTTATCCATCTTTTTTCATAATATGAATGTAATCTTGCAGACATTTCAAGGTGAAGAAAGAAGAACCCCGATTTCCTTTTACATATTTCCACAGTTTCGTAAGGCACAGGAAAAGGTAAAGGAAATGTTGTCGAAACGTAATGCTTCTCAAATGCTTGCCATTGAGGAAAATGAACATAAAAATGAACTGTTGATGTATTTAGCTCATGATTTGAAAACACCGCTAACCTCTATGATCGGCTATATCAATCATATTTTAGATCATAAGGTAGATGAAGAACAGCAGCAAAATGCCATTCGTATTGCTTATGAAAAAGCACTGCGACTCGATGAATTGATAGATGAATTTAGTGAAATTTTGCGTTATGATGATAAGGTTTCTCAACTCAATTTGTCAAAGATCGATATCAATGCAATGCTGCACCAACAATTAACCGGATTTTATCCGTTAATCGAAAAACGCAATATTCAGTTAGATGTTGATTTACCAACGGATTTTTATGTTATTGGGGATTTTGATAAGCTGCTGCGTGTTTTTGATAACCTCATGCGCAATGCAATCAATTACAGCAATGAGCATTCGACGATTGCTATTTACGGAACACAAAAGAAATCCTCGATTTTGTTGCATTACAGCAATGAAGCAGAACAAATAGATGCGGATAGTGTTGCACATTTATTTGACAAATTTTATCGAGCCTCTACTGCACGAACCACGACCAGTGGTGGAGCGGGCTTGGGACTTGCGATTGCCAAGGAGATCATTGAACTGCACCATGGTCATATTCATGCCGCAATGGAAAAGCAACGCATCGTATTTACGATTGAATTGCCACTGACGCAGGAGGTGTTTCTATGAGAAAAAATCCACTGCGTTATTTAAAACGTAAGCTGCTACAAAAATATATGATGGTAATTTTGGGGATTACCCTGCTTGGCATTGGTATCATATATTTATTTGATGATGTGTTTAACGGCTTGGTCATTGATTTTATTCGCTTGTTCTCTGCGGAAGGAGTTTATACGACCTTTCGAAACCTGTATGCCATCGTTTTACCGGCTACGATTATCGGCACCGGCTTTATCGTGATTTATTATCTATGTAAGGATCTTGCCGGATATATGCGCATTTTGATGGAGGGTATGGACGATGTCATGCAGAAGGGCAGAAGTAAGATCAACTTTCCAAGTGAAATGCAAAAGAGTGAGGAACTGATTTTACAAATTACGCAGGAATATCAAAACTATTTGGCACAGGCACGTGAAGATGAGGAAAAGAAAAAGGATCTTGTATATTTGTTAGCACAAGATATTAAGCTGCCTCTTTCCAATATTTTGATGCATTTGGAATTTTTAGATAAAGAAAAACGAATTTCACAGGATATTCGTAAGGATTATATTGTTAAGGTATTGTATCAATCTATGGATTTAGAGGATATGATCAATGAGTTTTTCGATATTACACGATTTAACTTACAGTATGCAAAATGGAGTCCGGAGCACATGTTGCTAGATCGTATGATGGAGCAGGTAATTGATGAATACTATCCGTTTATGGAAGAAAAGCAAATGCAGGTTAAGCTAGACACCTTAAGTCAACAAAAACTGTATGCGGATAATGATAAGATAGCCAGAGTTATGCGGGATTTATTACGCAATCTTGTGCAGCTTGGAAAAGAAAAATCACAAATTCAAATTCGCATTCGTCAAGAAGAGGATATCTATCGTGTAGTCATGCAGGCAGAAGCTGCACATTTATCTGCACATCAGATTACGCATATTTTTCATAACTATTACCGCTTAAAGGGTGTGCAGGGAAGTGAGAAGCAATCTCATGTATTAGGACTTGGAATAGCAAAACAAATCATGGATATGCAGCAGGGGGAGTTACGGGCCAGTTCAATAGGTGATGTATTAACCTTTTATGTAACGATACCCATAACAACCGAGCATATTAAAAAGGAGGAGCAGGAATGAAGGTAGAGGTAAATGAGGTATTTCCGATAGCGATTACAGAAGAAGGAACGGTAATGGATTTTGTCGATCAAGAATGGGTGTTTGTTATAAAAGATGAAAAGTGGACATCTTATGAATGTCAAGCCTTACAAAAACAGCCGCTTTCGATTGATTTTGTATATAAATACGATATTGCGATATTTCTATTAACGGTGGAAGATGTCATTGATACAAGTGATTTTATTTTTTGCTGTCATGATAATATATATGATGCAGCTTTGTGGAAGAAATATGAGCAAGGAAGCGGTGCAATGTGTACTCTATATTTACTTGATGAAGCGAATGTTGTGAAAGGAAAGCGCAGGGTCTGTTTATCAACAAAAATGTCTAATTGTATTTCCGAATGCTTGCAGGTGCAAAAAGAGCATTCGTATGTAGAAGAAGAATTTGCATGTAATTTAGAGGGCTTGCAGGCGGCTTATGAGCCATTTGAATTGCAGCCTTTGGCATTGGCGAGTGAAACCTTTTAAAAACAAAGCTGTCGAGGTGTTTAAGAATGATAAACAGTGGTTTGTAATTTTTTATTTCAGCTTGTGCTTTCCGGTAGTATCAAGTATAATTTGAACATACTTACATAGGAGGATATGCTTATGAGAGCAGTCGTAACAGTTATAGGAAAAGATATGGTCGGTATTTTAGCGAAAGTAAGTGCCGAGTGTGAAAAAGCAAACATGAATGTATTAGAGGTTACACAGACCTTGTTGCAAGATATGTTTGCGATGATCATGCTGATTGATATCAGCAAGGGAACGCAGTCATTAGCGGATTTTGCGACCCACATGGAAGCGGCAGGAAAGGAATGGAATCTTGTCATTCATGTCATGCATGAGGATATTTTTAATTCCATGCATAAAATCTAGGTGAAGATGTATGATTAATGCACATGAAATATTAGAAACGATCAAAATGATCGATGAAGAATATCTTGATGTTCGTACGATTACTATGGGAATTTCATTGATTGACTGCGCAGATAGCGATATTGATCGCTCTTGTGAAAAAATCTATCAAAAAATTACTCGAGTAGCGAAGGATTTGGTAAAAACCGGTGAGGACATCGAACGTGAATATGGAATCCCGATTATTAACAAGCGTATCTCGGTAACTCCGATTTCTATTTTGTTAGGTGTCAGTGGAGGAGATCCGGTTAAATATGCTTTAACTCTAGAGCGTTGTGCACAAGATGTAGGTGTGAATTTTATCGGTGGCTATTCTGCATTGGTACAAAAAGGGTATTCTGCCGGTGATAAAGAATTGATGCTGTCCATTCCGGAGGCTTTGATGAAAACAGAACATGTTTGTGCTTCTGTTAATGTCGGTTCTACAAAGGCAGGAATCAATATGGACGCAGTAGAGCTAATGGGACGTATGGTAAAAAAGGCGAGTGAGCTTACAAAGGATAACAACTGCATCGGAGCGGCAAAGTTGGTTGTTTTCTGTAATGCACCGGAGGATAATCCGTTTATGGCAGGTGCCTTCCATGGTGTTGGTGAAGCCGATTGTGTAATCAATGTCGGAGTTAGCGGTCCGGGGGTCGTGCGTGCGGCATTAGCTAAGGCTCCAAAGGATTTGCCGATGGATAAGCTAGCAGATATTATTAAGAAAACAGCATTTAAGATTACACGTATGGGGCAAATGGTTGGAGCAATTGCCAGTGAGCGTTTAGGTGTACCGTTTGGCATCGTTGATTTATCCTTGGCACCGACACCGGCAATCGGAGATTCCGTAGCTTATATTTTAGAGGAAATGGGCTTGGATATGTGTGGAGCCTATGGTACGACCGCATGTCTTGCTATGTTAAATGATGCGGTGAAAAAAGGCGGTGTCATGGCTAGCAGCAATGTCGGCGGTTTATCCGGAGCTTTTATTCCGGTAAGTGAAGATGCCGGTATGATTGCGGCAGCACGTTGCGGTGAGCTTTGCTTGGAAAAGCTGGAAGCAATGACGGCAGTTTGTTCTGTTGGTTTGGATATGATCGTAATTCCGGGGGAAACCAAGCCGGAGATTATTTCCGGTATCATTGCAGATGAAGCAGCTATCGGTATGGTGAATTCGAAAACAACAGCAGTACGCATCATTCCTGCGATTGGTAAGCAGGCAGGAGAAGAACTAGAGTTTGGTGGTTTATTGGGAAGTGGACCGATTATGAATATCAATCAAACGGATTGCAGTGTCATGATTCATCGTAAGGGAAAGATCCCGGCACCGATTCAAAGTTTGAAAAACTAAGATCAACCTCATGGCTTTGCTGTGAGGTTTTTTGAAGGGAGAGTAGGCAGCAATGCATTTTGTGAAAGCAAAAACGATCTTAAATGCACATAATGGAATGAATTTGTATCGTGGTTGTCAGCATGGTTGTATCTATTGTGATTCTCGTAGTACCTGTTATCAAATGTCTCATAGCTTTGAGGATATCGAAGTCAAAGAAAATGCTTTGCAGCTTTTAGAAGCAGCACTGCGTAAAAAGCGAAAGAAATGTATGATAGGCACGGGAGCTATGAGTGATCCCTATATGCCGTTGGAGCGCCATTTACAATATACCCGAAAGGCTCTTATGTTGATTGAGCAATATGGCTTTGGCGTAACGATTTTAACGAAATCAAGTGATGTGCTGAATGATTTGGATCTATTAGAGCGTATTTCTAAAAAGACGAAATGTGTTGTACAAATGACATTAACAAGCTATGACGAGGTCTTGTGTAAAAAATTAGAGCCGCATGTTTCTACTACCTATGAACGCTATTTAGCATTAAAGACTTTACAGGCACATGGCATACCTACGATTGTATGGCTTGATCCGATTCTTCCGTTTATCAATGATACAGAGGAAAATCTAAAAGGAATCTTGGACTATTGTATAGATGCAGGAGTCAAAGGGATCGTCTGTTTTGGTTTCGGGTTGACGCTAAGAGAAGGAAATCGAGAATATTTTTATTCACAGTTGGATCATCATTTTCCCGGCTTAAGCCAAGTATATATCAGACGGTATGGAAATCGTTATGAGGTGGATAGTCCGAATCATGCACGACTGATGAAGATGTTTTGTGATACATGTAAAAAAGAGAATATTTTATATAAGATAGATGAAATATTTGCATACTTACACAGCTTTGAAGAAGCAAAAGTCTACGAACAATTGCATTTGTTTTAAAAAATGCTATATATATTTCATAATAGCATAAACTATTTTCCTAATTTGTGATAAAATAAACTAGCTTAAAGAAATGAGGTTTTCGATATGCTTAGATTAGAACATGTTTCCTTTGCGGTAAATGGAAAATATATACTTGAGGACATCAATTTAACGATTGAGGATAACCGCTTTACGGTCATTACCGGACCAAATGGCGGAGGAAAATCAACGCTTGCCAAACTGATTATGGGAATTGAAAAGCCTACAAGCGGAAAAATATATTTTAATGGAGAGGATATTACCGATTTAACGATTGATGAGCGTGCCAAGCGTAAGATCGGCTATGCTTTTCAACAGCCTCCGCGATTTAAGGGAATGAGCGTGCGTAATCTGCTTACCTTAGCTCATGGAAGAGCTTTGGACGAAGAACATTGTTGCAGCTATTTAACCGATGTTGGTTTATGCTCTAAAGATTATCTTGATCGTGATGTGGATTCCAGCTTATCCGGCGGAGAGGTTAAACGTATTGAGATTGCCAGCATCTTGGCTAGAGATGTAGAACTTTCGATTTTTGATGAACCGGAAGCCGGAATTGATTTGTGGAGCTTTGCGAAATTGGTAGAAACCTTCCAAAAGCTGCAAAAAAAATCGCAGCAATCCATTATTTTAATTTCTCATCAGGAGCGCATTATGCAGTTAGCAGATGAAATCATTATCATTGAAGCCGGAAAAATTAAAACCAGAGGAAGCAAGGACGAAATTCTTCCATCTTTAATGAGTGAGTTTGATACATGTGAGTATAAGAGGTAAATGATATGAGTACGATGGAAAAAGAATTGATAAAAACGATTGCGGACATTTCCGGGTTTATGCCCGGGAGTGCTTTTTCCTTGCGCCGTAACGGTGAAGGGGTGGAGCGTCATTCCACACAGAATATTAAAATTGTCGCAAAAAGCGATAAGCCGGGAATTGATATTCATGTTGCACCACATACCATAGGAGAAGAGGTGCATATTCCGGTGATACTTACAGATAGCGGAATTCATGATCTCGTATATAATGATTTTTATATCGGAGAAGGTGCCGATGTTGTAATTATTGCCGGCTGTGGTATCCATAATGATGGCTGTGATACAAGCCAGCACGATGGTGTGCATGTGTTTCATATCGGAAAAAACGCTAAAATCCGTTATGTAGAAAAGCATTATGGTGAAGGAAACGGCAGTGGAGAGCGCATCTTAAATCCAAAAACGATCATTCACATGGAAGAAGGCTCTTTTGCGCAAATGGATATGAGCCAAATTAAAGGAGTCGATTCAACAAAACGAGATACGCTAGCCAATGTAGGAGCCAATGCGAAGCTGGTTATCAATGAAAAGTTGATGACCCATGGCAAGCAGGAAGCTTATTCCGATGTCAAGGTAAATTTAAATGGGGAGGACAGTGTTGTGCAGATTGTATCACGCTCTGTAGGAAAGGATACTTCTATTCAGGTATTTCACCCGATTGCCGTTGGTAATACACGTTCTCGTGCCCATATTCAATGTGATTCCATTTTAATGGATCAGGCAAAGATCAGCAGTATTCCCGAAATTGCAGCGAACCATGTTGATGCGCAAATCGTACATGAGGCGGCAATCGGTAAGATCAACAGCGATCAGCTGATGAAACTGCAAACATTCGGTTTAGATGTGGAAGAAGCAGAAAAAGTCATTGTTGAAGGCTTTTTGAAATAGCAATCGTGAAACTGTTTTCATGAAATGTTGTTGAAAATATTTCAAAAAAACTAAAAAAGGTGTTGCATTTTTCGATTTCTTAAGTATAATAGGAACATATAAACGAAGAACAGAAGTAGTATCAGTATTTCTTCTGGTAGAGAGCTGTCGGTTGGTGAAAGACAGCAGGAGGGTATTGAGAACGTGTCTGGGAGTTGGGTTGTCGAAATCATTGATGAGGCAATTCCCGCAAGCCTAGCGTTATAGGTTAAGTGCTGATGAGTTCTTGATTCATCAGAAATAAGGTGGTACCGCGTAGATTTACGTCCTTGTATATTATATACAAGGACTTTTTATTTTATAACGATGGAAAGGAAGGAAAGAACAGTTATGAATTTTGACTTTACGATTATAGCGGAATATTGGCAGCTGATTATCAGCGGTATTCCATTGATTTTGGAAATATCGTTTATTTGTGCAATGATGGGAACCATTATCGGCTTATCTACCGCTTTCTTACGACGTAAGAGTAAGATTTTAGAAAAGGTGATTGCAGCCTATATTGACATCTTTCGAGGAACACCGGTATATGTACAGTTGGTATTCTTCTGCTATGGGCTATGCTCACTGTTTCCATCACTCAACAATGTTTCACCATTTGTTTGGGCACTTATCGTATTCTCGTTAAATTCCGGAGCTTATTTATCAGAGATAATTCGTGCCGGTGTGGAAGGAATTGATAAGGGACAGATCGAAGCGGCTAAAGCTTTAGGTGTCAGCCGTAAGGATATTGCAAAGGATATTGTTGTACCGTTGGCTTTCCGCAATGTTTTGCCGGCAGTGGTAAATGAGTTTATAACCCTAACCAAAGAAACGGCGGTTGTAGGTGTCATCGGCTTGCACGATATGATGTATTACAGTGATGCGGTAACAAGCAAATTCTATTCTTTCTTTGAACCGTTGCTTGTTGTATTTGTTGCTTACTATATTATGAATAAGGTATTAAGCCTATTAGGGAAATGGGTAGAAAGGAAGCTGAAATATGATTAAGGTAGAGCATTTATATAAGGAATACGGACCGGAGGTAAAGGTTCTATTCGACATCAATTTCACATTTGAGGACGCTAAGACGTATGCCATTATCGGTAGCAGCGGTGGTGGAAAGTCTACCCTTATCCGATGCTTGAATATGTTGGAAACACCGACACAGGGAGATATTTATTTCAATGATATTAAGGTTACCGATCCAAAGTGTGATTTGGCAAAGGTACGTGAAAAGGTTGGAATGGTGTTTCAAAGCTTCAACTTATTTGAACACATGAAAGCATTGGATAATGTTACCTACGCACTTAAAAAGGTAAAAGGACTTAGTAAAGAGGAGGCTGACAAAAAAGGAAAGGAATTGTTGGAAAAAGTTGGGTTAGGACATCGTATTGATTCCTATCCGCATCAGTTAAGTGGCGGAGAAAAGCAGCGCTGTGCTATTGCCAGAGCGCTTGCGATGGAACCGGAGGTATTGCTGTTTGATGAACCGACCAGTGCTTTAGATCCCGAAATGACCAATGAGGTCTTGAAAGTGTTGCAGGGATTGAACCATACCGGAATGACAATGATCGTTGTTACACATGAGATGAATTTTGCAAAGCATGTGGCAGATTATGTTGTTTATATGGATAAGGGACGCATTGAGGAATGCAGCAATGCCAAGGAATTCTTTGAAAAACCGCAAAGTGAGCGTGCACAGGAATTCTTGTCAAATATGATTTAAATAGAGAAAGAGAGGAAACGAAAATGAAAAAGCTATTGAGTATGTGTTTTGTGGCAGCTATGCTGTTAGCAGGCTGCGGTGGTGAGGAAAGCAAGGAAAAAGAAAAGCTGACAGTGCTAACCAATTCCGGTTATCCTCCTTATGAAGTCGTTGATAATAAAGGAAATCTTTCCGGATTTGATATTGATATTATCAATGCCATAGCAGAAGAAACAGGTTATGAAATCGAAATCAAGGACGTTGATTTTGATACTTTGATTCCTTCCATTCAAACAGGAAAAGCCGATATGGCAATCGCCGGTATTACGCCTAGTGCAGAGCGTAGAAAAAAGGTTGATTTCTCTGAGGTTTATTTCTCCGGAGAAACTTCACAAAACTATTTGTTATATTCTGAAAAGAACGGTATTACTTCTCAAGATGATCTAAAGGGTAAGACAATCGGCTGCCAGATGGGAACCGTACAATATGAAGCTGCTTTACATTTTGAGGAAACACAGGGAGCAAAGGTAGATGCTAAAAAGGATTATGCTGCGATTGTTGCGGAATTAAAGAAAGGCAATAATGATGCAGCTATCGTTGAAAAAGCGGTTGCAATGGAATTCAATGAAGAAAATCCGGATTTCAAATATGTAAAGATTAATGGTTTGGCAGATTTGGAAGGAAATGCAATTTGCTTCAAAAAAGGATCTCCGCTTGTTGAAGAAATCAATGCAGCTATTAAAACATTGAAGGAAAACGGAACGATTGATAAGCTTGCTGCTAAATATCCATCTTTAAAATAAGAGAAAAAAACGTGCAAAGCAAATGCGATGTGCGTTTTTTAAACTTTATAGGCTGTATTTTAATAATAAAAGCATTATGCCAAAAAAAGATTGCATAAAAATACGAAGAAATTGAAGAATAGGCATTAAAAAATGTATGGTGTATGACTTTATTTACCTTATAGCCATTTGTTTTTAGTGTTTATTTAACAATCAGCTGATTTCAATATTTTAGAAATCCTTTCTATGCGTTGGCAAAAGAAATGGTATAATAGATAGGAAGTGAGGGATAACATGAAAAAATTATTGCTAGTTTGTATGCTGTTTGCAATATCTGTGATGAGCTTGCAAGCCAATACGCGAGAAGAAGCAGAGCTTGTAAAATGTGTAGATGGAGATACAACTCATTTGAAAGTCGGAAATGAAGTGTTAAAGGTTCGTTATTTAGCTATTGATACTCCGGAATATACCAAGGAAAAGGAGCCTTATGGCAAAGAGGCAAGTGAATGTGTGTGTAAGCTATTGAGCGAGGCTGATAAAATCGAATTGGAATATGATGATGGCAGTGAAAAGACAGATAAGTACGGTCGTACGTTAGCTTGGGTTTATGCTGATGATCGCCTAGTTCAAATGGAATTGGTTCAGCAAGGGCTTGCTGAGGTGAAATATATTTACGGTGATTATGCTTATACCGATGATTTGCAAAAAGCCCAAAAAGCTGCGCAGGCAGATAAGCTTAATATATGGAGCAATCAGCCCTATGAGGAAAAAGGCGCGAAGGAGAAGGCGATGCTCGGTATAGGAGGAGGCGTTTTATTGATTGTCGCAGGCTTGCTTTTTGCGAAAAATAAATCCCAAAGAAAACGTATGATAAAAAAAGGTATGCGCAAAATTTCGCAAAACAGTAAAAAGCACTAAAAAAGAGATGTGGGTTTCTTGCATCTCTTATTTTTCTGCTTCGTTTTTTAACTGCTCGGCAATATTTTTTCCAAGTTCCATTAGTTTATCTAGATCTTCTTCGCTTGGAGTGTAGTTCTGTGTCAATACTTCATCACTCAATAGGGTTAAACCGGCTTTTGTCAAGCGTTCATTGATCATAGCAGTAACGCCTTGGAACCAACCGTAAGAGCCAAAGCCAAGTGCTTTTTTATTTTTTACTTTACAGCTGGCCAAGCGTTCAAGGAAGCCGGCAATACTTCCTGCCATGGCATTGTTATAGTTTCCACTACCGACTAGTATTGCTTTTGCGTCAAGAATTTCTTTCATTAACACAGCCGGAGAAGTGGCTGAACATTGATATACCTTTACACAAATACCGTTGCGTCCCAACCCTTCCGCAAGAGCTTCTGCCATCATACGAGTGTGCTTCCAAATGCTTTCGTATACGATAACGACTTTATTTTGTGCTGTCATATTGGCAAAATCAGCATAAGCGGAAAGCATTTCCGGAATATAGCTACGCCATATAATTCCATGCGCAGGAGCAATAATATCAATGGTTAAATTCATTTCCTGAATCTGTTTTAATTTATTAGCAACCTGTGTTCCATACGGCATTACGATATTGGCATAATAGTCTTTGGCACAGTCCAAACATTTCGCAAGTCCATGTGCATCGTCAAAAATATCATAGCTGCAAATATGCTGCCCAAATGCATCGTTTGAGAAAACAACATTAGCTTTATCAATATATGTAAGCATATTATCCGGCCAATGGATCATCGGCATTTCTACGAAAGTCAAGGTATGTTTACCGATGCAAAGTGTATCAGCGGTTTTTACCTTACGATAATTGTAGTCTTGGAAATATTGCTTCAGCATGATATTTACACCGGCATTGCTTGCATACGCTTTAGCATTTGGATAGCACTGCATAAACTTTATAAAGCCACCGGAATGGTCAGGTTCTGCATGCTGAACAATAACGTTGTGGATAGGCTTATCACCGATAACAGAGCGAATGCGCTCCATCATGATATCAAAGAATTCTTCCTCAACAGTATCAATCAATGTGATTTCTTCATCAACAATCAAATAGGAATTATAGGTCGTGCCTTCTGCGATTGGAAATAAATCACCGTGGAAATGACGACAGTTAAAATCGTGGACACCTACCCAATATACATTATCTTTTATTTGAATTGCTTTTTTCATTTATATCACCTCATATTATATTACTATATTTTATTTTAATATGGTCGTAAAGGGTTGTCAATTCATTTGTCCTAGCCCGAAGGGTATTTCTTTTCACATATTTATGAAAATCAAGCGCTTTCCATTTGAATTTCAAGCTTGAGGTAGTATAATAGAAGTATCAGTAAGGAGGACTCTACCAATGATTATTCAGAGTAAACGAGTATGGGTTTTAGGACAGTTTCTAGAAGCTCAACTTGAATTAGAAAATGGTAAAATTAAAAATGTATTGGCTTATGGAACAAAGCCGGTTGATAAGGATTATGGAGATAAGCGAATCGTTCCGGGCTTTATTGATATCCATACGCATGGTGCTTATGGTTTTGACACCAATGATGCCGAAGCAGATGGACTTCGTATTTGGATGAAAAATATTCCGGAGGAAGGTGTTACCGGTATTTGTCCAACAACGATTACACAAAGTGAAGAAGTATTGACGGCAGCAGTTGCAAATGTTGCGAAAGTAGTTGAAGAAGGATATGAAGGTGCTGAAATTTTAGGTATCCACTTTGAAGGTCCGTATTTGGATATGGTTTACAAAGGAGCACAGCCACAGCAACATATCTTAAAGCCAGATGTTGAACAGTTCAAACGTTATCAGAAAGCAGCAAACGGCTTGATTAAGGTTATTACGATGGCAACTGAGCAAGACGATGATTTCAAGCTTACGAAATATTGTGCGGAAAACGGAGTTGTAGTAAGCATTGGACATTCTGCTGCTACATACGAGGAAGCAAGTATGGCAATTGCCAACGGTGCAAAATCAATGACGCATATTTTCAACGGTATGACACCGTTCCATCATCGTAAACCGGGTCTTGTAGGTGCGGCAATGCGTTTCCGTGATACTTTCGGTGAAGTGATCTGTGATGGAAATCACTCTGAACCGGCTGCATTGAATGATTTGTTTATGTCTAAAGGACGTGATTATACAGTCATGGTTACCGATGCCTTAATGGTTAAAGGACTTCCGGTTGGTACGAAGGTGTTGTTCGGTGGAAATGAAATCGAGCTATATCCAGATGGAAGTGCGCATCTTACAGATACCAAGGGTCTTGCAGGCTCTACCTTACGTATGAACGAAGGAATTAAAGTATTGGTGGAACGTGCTAATGTACCATTTGACTATGCTTTAAATTCTTGTACATTAAATCCGGCACGCTTATTGGGCGTTGATGATCGCAAGGGTAAAATTGTTGCAGGATATGATGCGGATTTGGTTGTTTTAAATGATGACTATTCCGTAGAAATGACATATCTAAAAGGGAAAGAAGCATTTTAGAAAAGATACTTGAAAGGCAGTCTATAAGGGCTGCTTTTTTTTGTTATATGTATTTATATAGGAAATGAAAGTACCGCTTCATAGATGATATTAAATTTTCCCTATATTTCCTTTGAATGTATTGCTGTTTGATATAGGCTATACATAGTGGATACGCTGCATTTACAATGCCATTTCAATGTAGTGGTAAAATAACAAAAAGATTTGAATATATTTAGAACAGGAAGCTATGCCTTTAAAGACCATATCGTTTTATAGGAAAAATAAAAGATATTTTGTTATGGAACTTGTTTAGAAGCAGAAAATAGTAAAGTTTAAAATAGAAAAGGAAGATTTAAGGGAAAGGGTGCTACATATTTTTCTACGTGCGATAAGAAAAAGAATAAATAATAAGAAAAATAAGAAAAATGCAAAAATGTATTGTGAAATAGAAAAAGGAGGTATATACTTTAAATGTAGAGATAGAAAGGAGTGGCAGCATGTTTACGTGGATTAAGGGCAATGCATACACGTTGGTATTGACATTGTATCCTAATAATATTACGCTTAACAGTAGTGCAGCATCTTATTTTGAAGATGTACGATGGGCCATGATCGGATTGGATAAGGAAAATATGAAATTAGGAATTCGCCCGATCACCAAGCGTGAAATTGATCTTTGTTTAGTTTCTATGGACGAATTGCACAAAGTATCTGTTGGAAAGGGATATGCCAGAATCAGCAATAAGATGATCATGGAAGAAATCGGTAATATGATAAGCCAATCAATCAGCGGATTAAAAATCAATGCAGAGTATGATGAAAAGGAAAATATGTTGGTTGCGGACCTTTCTGAATTAACTGCTGGGAAGGGGTGAAAATAGTATGGTATTTGTTTGGCTTGCGGTTTGTATCATAGCGGTTTTGCTGGAATTGCTTACACCAACGGCATTGATTTCCATTTGGTTTGCGGTAGGCGGTGCAATCGGTATCTTGACTGCATGTATTGATCTTCCTCTATGGGTACAAATTACATGCTTTGTTATTGTGTCGATCGTAAGTATGCTGATTGTGCGACCAATTGCCGCTCGTTATTTACGTGGAAATATCGTTGCGACAAATGCGGATCGTTTTATCGGCGAAATAGCAATCGTAATTAAGCCGATCACAAAAGCGGAATGGGGAGAAGTAAAGATCAGCGGGACACTTTGGCATGCGGTTTCAATCGAAGATGAAACGATTAAAGAGGGTGCTAAAGTAAAGATTGTTGCGATTGAGGGCGCTAAGCTGCTCGTTAGAAAAGTAGAAAAATAGAAAAGAAAGAGGGTAAAAAAATGAATATATTTACATTGCTGTTAACAATTCTTGTTGTAGGACTTTTTGTTGGAATATTAGCATATATTATTCGTATCGTACCACAGTCTAATGCTTATGTCGTTGAGCGTTTAGGGGCATATCATACAACGTGGAATACCGGTGTTCATCTCTTGTTTCCGTTTGTAGATCGCGTCGCTAATAAAACCACTTTAAAAGAGGTGGTCAAGGATTTTGCACCACAGCCGGTTATTACAAAGGATAATGTAACGATGCAGATTGATACCGTAGTTTATTTTCAAATTACCGATCCTAAATTATATACGTATGGAGTTGTGGGACCGATCACCGCAATCGAGAATCTAACCGCTACTACATTACGTAATATCATTGGTGATTTGGAGCTAGATGAAACCTTAACATCACGTGATATTATCAATACGAAAATGCGTGCGATTTTAGATGAGGCAACCGACCCATGGGGAATCAAAGTAAATCGTGTGGAAGTTAAAAATATTATTCCTCCTCGTGATATTCAAGAGGCGATGGAAAAGCAGATGCGTGCGGAACGTGAACGTCGAGAGTCTATCTTACGTGCAGAAGGAGAAAAACGCAGCAATATTTTAACCGCAGAGGGTGAAAAAGAAGCGATGGTGCTTCGTGCTAATGCAAAGAAGGAATCTATGATTGCGGAAGCAGAAGGTCAGGCACAGGCTATGGAACGAATTTATGAAGCACAGGCACGTGGTATTGAAATGATTAAGAACGCAAATCCTACCAAAGAATATTTAAGCTTAAAAAGCTTAGAGACCTATGAGAAAATGGCAGATGGAAAGGCTACGAAGATCGTTGTGCCTAGTGAAATACAGAATATGGCCTCATTTTTAACAAGTGCGCGCGAAATTTTAGTTGATGATGCCGCAAAAGATGCTATGGATAATGTTTTAGGTAAGAAATAGCAGTGAAATATAAAAAACGGTAGTTTTTATTGAAAAGAATCTTATATAGATTGAATAGCAGATGATCATAAGGTTGTATACCTATCTATCATCTGCTTTCTTAATGTCTATGATTGGTAAAAGTAAGATATATAAAGAAAAACAGCATATCGCTGTCTTTCCTTAGAAATTATTATATCATTTATGAAAGGGAGAAAGTATGAAAAATATTGAGGGATAATTTCATACAGCAAGTATTTCCTACTTGCTGACTATAGTATATAAAAAAATAGTATTTTAAATATGTAGAAACTATGTGAATTCATGTGATTATTCTAAGCATGAAACTGTATCTTTTCTGTATAGACACTTTGCGGTATAATAAATATGGAAGTAAGAAAGGTGATGGTTTGCTTATCTAGATATGCAATCATCATGTAAGGTAACTATGATGAAGAAGAAAGCAATCTTTTTTGATATTGATTCTACATTGTATGCACATCGCATGCATGAAATTCCCCAAAGTGCTCAGCAAACGCTTTGGAAATTGAAAAAGCAGGGACATTATGTTGCGATTGCAACGAGTCGCTGTCGTTATGAAATTGCCAATTTACCTAAGTTTTTTCGCGAATTTCCATTTGATGGTTATATTTTCGATGGAGGTGCTTTGGCTATCGTGAATGGTAATGTTATCCATGCGCAGCCGATTGCCTTAGAAACCGTACAAAAGCTGGTGCAGCTATCAAGAAAACTAGACTTTGTATTGCGTTATTCAACCTTTGATGAGGATTATTATGATCGAAGAGTATCGCATAAAGTACGTGATTCTTTTTTTCATTTGTACTTAAATATGCCCTTAGTTAAGGAATATGAAAACGAAGAAACCTTTAATCTTTTAGCTTATGTGCATGATAAGAAGCATCGTATGGCAATTCATGAATTGGAAGATGAATTTCTACTTACCAAGCATAGTGATGAGGTATATGAAATTACGGCTAAGGGTGTGGATAAAAGTGTTGGTGTGAACGCTGCTTGCAGCTATTGGCAAATCCCTTTACAGGATACGATTTGTGTCGGAGACGGTGTGAATGATGTAAGAATGCTGGAAATGGCAGGTATCGGAATTGCCATGGGAAATGGTGATGAGCGTGCGAAAGCAGCTGCGGATATGATTTGTCCGGATATTGAAGAAAACGGAATTCAACAGGCTTTTGAAGCATTAGGAATGCTAGAGGAGGAAAAAGAATGAAACTGAAAAATGAACGCTATGAGGTTTGTTTTGTGGAAAAGGGAGGAGAAATCTTAAGCTTTACGGATCTGCAAAGCGGCTTGCAATATATGTGGCAGGGTGATGAAGCGTATTGGACAGGAAAAAACCCAACGCTTTTCCCGATCGTTGGGAATACATATTCTAAAACATACACAATTGATGGTAAAGAATATGCTATGAAAAATCATGGTTTAATTCGTCAAATGAATTTAAAGTGTACCTATCAAGATGAACAAAAGCTAGTCATGAGCTTGGATAGTGATGAGGAAACCTTGTCAAAGTATCCGTTTCCGTTTCATTATGAAATTGCTTATACACTTGTGGAAGATACTTTACATATTGATTATCGAATTACGAATATCGGAGATCGGGTGATGCCCTTTATTTTTGGTCTACACCCAGGATTTCGCTGTCCGCTTTGTGAGGGAGAGAAATTTATCGACTATACATTAAAGTTTTCAAAACAGGAGAATGTAGAACAGGTGGTATTTGATCCAAGTGGGAAAGTTCCATATCATATGGAAAAGCGAAGCTTTGATACGTTACAATGCAGCTATGAAGAAATTTCTAAATATGCAACGATAATTTATAAAGGAATAAAGAGTGATGAGGTTACCTTATCCGGTCCTAAGGGACATGGCGTTCGTATGAATATTAAGGATTTTCCGTATTTTGCCATTTGGACAGCCAAAACCGATGCACCGTTTATTTGCTTGGAGCCTTGGTATGGGCATGGGGATTTTTCGCCATTAGATGTTGATTTTTATGAGCGTGAGGATACACAACTATTACAGCCGCAAGAAACTTTTTCAACATCTTATAGCATTCAAGTGTTTTAATATTTGAAAAATACAGTATAAGCGGTATAATATAGATAGCATGTAAGCAGGAGGAAAAATGAATGAAAGTTATTGTAGTTAAAGATTATGATGCAGTAAGCAAAGAAGCATTTGAAGTTATGAAAGAAGTTGTAACCGGTAAGGAAGATGCTGTATTAGGTCTTGCGACCGGATCCAGTCCTATCGGATTATATGAAAATATGATTCAGGATCATAAAGAAAACGGAACAAGCTATGCAAAATGTCAGTCATTCAACTTAGATGAGTATGTGGGAATTGATCGCAATCACCCAGAATCTTATTGGACATTTATGCATAAAAACTTGTTCCATGGAATTGATTTACCGGAAGATAAGGTACATGTTCCTTATGGAAATACAAAGGAAGATTGCGAAGCCTATGAAAAGGCAATGGAAAATGTCAGTGTAGATATTCAGGTTTTGGGAATCGGTGCAAATGGACACATCGGTTTTAATGAACCGGGAACACCATTTACTAAAGAAACACATATCGTAGAATTAACGGAAAAGACACGTTCTGATAATGCACGTTTCTTTGATAACGATATTAACCAAGTACCTACACATGCGATTACCATGGGGATTGCGACAATCATGAAAGCAAAGAAAATTCTTTTGGTTGCGACCGGTGCAAACAAGGCAGATGCGGTTGCGGCAATGGTAAACGGACCGGTTGATCCTGTATGTCCGGCAAGTGTTTTACAAAATCACGCTGATGTTGTTGTTATCGTTGATGAAGCAGCGGCAGCAAAGCTTTAATTAGAAAGAAGTATGGGCTATGATGCGCATACTTTTTCTTTGCGAATTTTATCAAGCTGTTTGTTGGGTAAACGTATTGGTAATATTATCACGAGTTTGTTAATCCTTTTATGAAAACTTGAAAAGAGTCGGTTAGTGGCCTAAAGTAGGCTTTTTTTATAGCATATAGTAGAATGTGATACGAAGAGGTATCACTACGATAAGGAGGAATTATTATGTGTAACAGATGCAACAACGGCAGTAACTTTTTCTACAATGGCAATAATTGGAATGGGTGGGAAAATTGGAATCATTGGAATACGCGAGGCTGCGGTTGTGGCTGCTCTGCCAACGATCCGTTTGGTGAGGTAGAACGTATCGCCCGTCAAGCACGCAGACGTCGCAATTGTGAAAATCGAGCAGCTTGTGAATTTGTGCGTAATATGCGTAACTGTCAACAGCATCATTGGGGAAGCTGGAATGGGGGTTGTGATTGCTAGAACTCGACTTCTTAATAAAAGGGGGCTGTGAAATTCTCACAGCCCTTTACTTAGTTAATACCTTTTCAATTTCTACTACATACACCCAATGATAATCATCGTTAGGATAATTGCTATCCCTTAGCTCATGGTTTAAGAAGCCTTCTTTGTCAAGCTGTTGTGTAAAAAGTTTACGACCAATCAGTACCGTATTGGCTTCTTCAAAGTAAGGTGTATCCTCATCAAAGGTGATATGCAGATTTGCTTTTTTGATTTTATCTTCATCACGACCGCTCACTGTTCCCAAATAGGAAAGCTGTTTGCGATAGCTTTCATCATAAAAGCTTAAGCTTAAAGTGTCGCTGGCATCAACAAATTCCTTTGTGTAGCGTTGAGGACGAATAAAAAGAAAGGCAACCTGTTTATTCCATAAGATACCCATGCCTCCCCAAGAGGCAGTCATGGTATTTACCTGATTACCTTTTTTGGCGGTAATCAGCAACCAATCCTTCCCAATCATCGTAAAAACCGAGCGTTGCAGTTGTTCCGGTGTAATCGTATTCATGTTTCAACCTTCTTTCGTTTTTATTATATGCATCGGTTATTAAAAAAACAAGTTATAATTCTTTTATTGCGTAGGATAGCTTTCGTCTAATCTTTAAAAATAGGATTATTTAATCATAAGGATAAAAATATTTTACAGGATATATCGAGAAAAGAGATCTGCTGTTTTGAATGTAAAATATTTATTTCTATGTTCATAAGTGAGGCATATATTGCGATATTGTTGATTTGAAAGAAAACGGAAAAACGATGTAGAGAATATGGAAGTTTATAGGCGAATATGCTATATTTTAAGTAGCAGTAAAGGAGATCATAATAATGGAGACAAAACAAGTTTTAAAAAGTGTTTTAGAGGAATACCAACGTATTACCGGTTTGCGTAGTTATATCATTTATAATGAAGAGGATTATAAAAGTGCCAGTGAAAAAAACTATTTTTGTAAATGCTTGAAGCTTTCTAGCAAGGCGCTTAAGAAGTGCGAGCGTTGCACGTTAGATGTTTTTGCGGAAGCTGATGATGAAAATAAGGTACGTATTTATTCTTGTCATGCAGGATTGATTAAATGGGCAGTACCGGTGAATTATAACGATTTGCATTGCGTAATTGTTTCCGAAGGGATTATCGCACAAAAGCAGATGGAGGAGGCTGATCAATGGGCGCAGTATTTAGCAAAGGAGTATGGGTTGAATGAGGAAATGCTATCGCATAATTTTAAAATCATTCATACGATGAATGAGCGACAGATGCAGGCCTCTATTGGTTTATTAAAGGATTTAATTGCTTATCATTTTGCAATGATAAAATAAGAAAATGCGGAGCTTCTGCATTTTTTATGTATTTGAATAGCCATATCATAAAAATTTACATATAATAAGCATGATAATAACGGATAAGGAGTGATGTATTTATGAATATTTCAAATCCCTATTTATTAGCAGCACTTGGGTGTGGGTTTACCTTTTTAATGACCTCTTTAGGAGCTGCGACCATCTTTTTTATCCGCAAGGATATTAAACAGGATTTACAGTCAATATTTTTAGGATTTGCAGCAGGGGTGATGATTGCGGCATCGGTTTGGAGTCTTTTGATTCCGGCCATGGAACAAGCACAGGCATTGGGCATGGTGGCTTGGCTGCCGGCGGCCGGAGGCTTTGTGCTTGGAGCGGTATTTCTTTTATTGTTGGATCATTTGTTGCCACACCTTCACCCCGGTAGTGAACACCCCGAAGGACCTTCCTCCAGCTTAAAAAGAACAACGATGCTTGTACTTGCGGTTACCTTGCATAATATTCCCGAAGGTATGGCAGTTGGTGTTTCCTTTGCTTTGTCCGCGAAAGCGGGAGCAAGCGTTCCACTTGCCAGTGCTATTGCTCTTGCCATAGGCATCGGTTTACAAAATTTTCCGGAGGGTGCTGCGATTTCTCTTCCTTTGCATAAAGAGGGTGTCAGCAAATCCAAGGCATTTTTATATGGAAGCTTTAGTGGAATCGTGGAGCTGATTGCCGGAGTAGCTACTGTCGCAATAGCAGGAACAGCAGTATATATACTGCCTTGGCTTTTATCCTTTGCGGCTGGTGCTATGATGTTTGTTGTTGCTGAAGATTTAATTCCCGAAGCACATTTGAATGAACATTCACATGCAGGAACATTTGGTGTAATGTTAGGTTTTTTGGTTATGATGGTTATGGACGTAGCACTTGGTTAAATAGGAAGCTGTGTTTTTCGCTTAGGAAAATCATAGCTTTTTTATTATATGCGGCTGGTTCAATGCTTTATAAAACTATCGGTAAAAAGAACTGCAAAAAATATAGTTTTTTTTATACGATTTATGATAAAATATAAACAATAGATAAGCGCTTACATTTATTACTTCACTGAGCAATAAAGCTATGCGCAATATTGTATAAAAATTGAGAAGGAGAGATTATATGAATCGTGTTGCCGGGGTACTAATGCCAATCTCATCATTGCCTGGGAATCAAGGAATCGGTGATTTTGGAAAACATACGTATCGACTTATCAATGCTTTTGAACAAGCTCACGTCAAAATTTGGCAAATTTTACCGTTAAATGCGTTAGGCTATGGAAATTCTCCGTATCAGCCGTTTTCATCTTTTGCCGGTGATGAAATTTACATCAGTATTGATACTTTGGCTGATTATGGATTGGTAAAACAAAGCTCTGTTCGTAATTGCAACAAGTTTGAAGAACGTGTTGATTATGATGCGGTACGCTCTTTTAAACGTCCGTATCTTTTAAAGGCTTATAAAACCTTTTTAAAAAATTTTGCTTGTTTTGAAGAAGAATATCATGCTTTTTTGAAGAAAGCCGATTGGTTGTATCCTTATGCAGTGTTTATGGCTTTGAAAAAACATAATCACATGGAGCTATGGACTACATGGCCAAAGGAACAAAAGGAATGGATTAAAAATCGACAGCTTCCATTGCACGAAATAGAAGATGATATTCGCTATGAACAGTTTATTCAATTTATTTTTTATAAGCAATGGAATGAAATTAAAGCGTATGCCAATGCCCATCATGTACAAATCATGGGAGATATTCCGTTTTATGTCGGTTTGGATAGTGCTGATGTTTGGCAGTACCAAGATGAATTTTTATTAGATACAGAAGGATATCCAAGCTTTGTCGCAGGGGTACCACCGGATTATTTTAGTGCATTTGGACAGCGTTGGGGAAATCCGATTTACGATTGGAATGCAATGGCTCAAAATCGTTATCAGTTTTGGGTAAAGCGGCTTGCATGGAATGCCGAACAGTTCGATATTTTACGTATTGATCATTTCCGCGCTTTTGACACTTATTGGAAAATTCCGGCTTCCTGTCCGACTGCGGTAGAGGGAGAATGGGTTCTTGGTCCGGCATACGACTTTTTTGATGAAATTTATCGTCAATTTCCGAATATTCACCTTGTAGTAGAGGATTTAGGTGATTTACGTAAACAGGTTATTAAATTGAAGGAGCATTATGATTTATATGGTATGAATGTAATGCAGTTTGAAATGCAGCCAAAGCTGTTAAAGAAGAAGCGAGATGAGCATACTATCTTGTATACCGGTACACATGACAATGATACATTGGAGGGCTTTTATCTTACCCTATCACAAAATCAAAAAATTGCTTTACGCCGATATTTCCATAATTTAGGCTATGAAAATCGCTCATTTCATGACTTGGCTATTCGTTATTGTTTAGATAGCCCTGCCGATATTGTTATGATACCTGCTCAAGATATTTTAGGTTTAAAGAGTGAAGGACGCTTGAATACACCAAGTACGTTAGGCTCACCGAATTGGGAATGGAAGGTAAAAAATTTAAAAGGTCTGTATGATTTGTTGCCGACCTTTGGCGAATGGATTAAAAATAGCGGACGCGGATAACAAAGAAAGCGGATTGTTTTTGAAGATAGATGTATGTATGATTTTAAAATTTTATGGATAGCACTTTGAGTAAATGCGAAAACGATTGACTTATCTTTCAATATAATCCTAGGAAACGTAAAAAAATACACCTGATTCACAGTGGAAAGGTGTATTTTTTAAATACCTGTTTATTGACGGTTGTTGTTTTGTGGAGCGTTCTGTGCGGCATCTGCATTATTGGTGTTGCTGGCTTCTCCTAAAGTAACTGTTATAGTTTTGGTTTGAGTATCACGCAATACGGTCATTTTAATAGTATCGCCGGCAGAATGGTTAGAAATGATGGTTGTTACATCGCTAATATCCTTAATGGAGGTATCATCAATCTTTAGAATTTGATCGCCTCGCTTCAATCCTGCTTTATCTGCCGCACCACCTTTACTGACCTCATAAATATAAACTTGCGTAGTATCTTCTTCAAAGAAGGAATCACTGCCATTTACGAGTGTTACGCCTAAGCTTGCTCGTCCTTTTACATATCCGTTTTCGATTAAGTTGTTAATGATTTCCTTAGCACGATTGATAGGAATGGCAAAGCCTAGACCTTCAATGCTGTCTCCGCTGCTTTTGGCATTAACGATTCCGATCAGCTCACCGTTTGCGTTGAATAGACCACCACCGGAATTGCCGGGATTGATGGCAGCATTTGTCTGCAACAGCTGCATTTTTTGATTATCAATCGTTACTTCACGATCCAAAGCCGAAATAATACCGCTTGTAACCGTTCCGCCTAAGGAGCCTAATGGATTTCCAATCGCAACAGCGGTATCTCCGACATTCAGTTTAGAGGAATCGCCGAGAACTGCCGGCTGTAAATCCTCAGCTTCGATTTTTAAGACAGCCAAATCGGTTGCGGAGTCAGAGCCAATCAGTTTGGCTTCAAAGGATTTTCCGCTGCGTGTAGTTACCGTGATTTTGCTGGCACCGTCAATGACGTGATGATTGGTTACGATATACCCGTCTTTACTTAAGATAACACCACTGCCGGCACCGGAAATGATCGCTTGTTGGAAAAAGCTGTGGGTAGAAACCGATTCGGTTTTAATTTCTACGACACTGTCCATTGTTTCATTGGCGATATCCGTAATAGATACATTGGTTGCGGTAGCATTGTTGTTCTTGTTTTTCGATGTATCAACGCTTTGGTATAAGACAGCTTTTCCCATGCCACCATTGAGTTGAATTGCTAACATGGTACCGCCGAATGCACCTAGTGCTGACAAGGCTACGCAGGTGCTGATCAAAACAGCATTTTTATGCGTCTTGAAAAAACTGTCTCTTTTTGGTTTCGGCTCTTTGTTTTCGTCATTTGTGTTTGTATATTCACCTAGAATAATTGTTTCATTTGTCTCATTATTGTTTACTTGTTTATCTTCCATAAGTATTCCTCCTTGGTTTATGCTTCTATTATACGTCTAAATTATCATAGAAATTGTCCGAAAATATGTGAAGTTATATCATTTTTCAATCATTTCATGCAAAATTATGTGAAAATGATAAAATAATTGTCATAAAAAATAAGAAACGATCGGAAAGTGCTTAGTGTCGAGAGGAACGTGGTATAATAAAGATAGAAAGCTCATAGAATCAAAAAATGAATAGATGGGAGGAGCAAATATGACAGCTAAAAATAAAAAAGCTTTGAATAAGGCAATGAAAGCAAAAAAAGAAGGTAAGCCTGTGAAAGCGGAAGAAACAAAGGATAAGCAGTCTACCGTAAAAGAGGAAGTGAAGAAAATAACAGCAGCGAAAGAGCCGAAGAAAATTACAACTGCGAAGGAACCAAAGAAAATCGCTGCAAGTAAGGAGCCAGAAAAAATCGCCGCACAGCCAGAACCGAAAAAGCTTTCAACCCAGCCGGAGCCTAAAAAGCTGGCAGTAAAGGCAGAAACTGAAAAAGAAGCAAAGCCGAAAGCGGAGCCAAAAGAAGAAAAGAAAGTAGTTAAGAAAACAGCGGCAAAGGAAAAGACAACAAAAAGCAGTGAAAAAGCAAAGCGTACGGCTAAGCGTGTGAAAGAGGAGACTGCAACACCGAAAAAGGCAGTAAAGAAAGCATCAAAAGCGAGTGTTAAGAAAACGGTTGAAGAGCCTAAATTAGACTTGAAAAATGTTAGTCTTGACGATTGTATGTGGAGGCTGAATGAAAAAGGCGCTGATGTAAGTTATGAAATGGTAGCAGCAATGCTGCTAGATGAAAAAGATATGAAAAAGGTAGTGAAGGGTATTGCCGAGGATAAGCAGCTAAGTGATGCTACTGCTTTGACATTGCTTCAGGCTGTGGTTGAAAAAATTAGTCAAACCATGGATATCAAGGCAGCTGATTTTGCACAGATCAAGAAAGCGATGGCTGCTTTTGAAAAAGGAAAGCTGGGCGATGACGATGAAGCAAATGCACAACTTTACTTAGATGCTTTTAAGACAGCGGAAAAAATTTTGATGATCGCTCAGCGCAAACAGATTGCGCTTGCTGCTGATGTCAGTAAGCTATTAGGAAGTGATGTAGCTGTGTTTATGGAGCATTTCTTCCAAACTGCTTATGATTTATTGCCAAGTTGGCAATATTCTGATGTGAAGTTTTATGAGGATTTTGCTTATGCAATTTTATCTCAGTTTGAGGATTTGTATGAGCTTCATCAATTACGTATTCAATTAGATGTAGCGGATTTGTATATCAAGCATGGTGATTTCGGACAGGGTGATGCTTGCTATGGCTATATTTTGCGAGATAATCAGATTAAAGATTATATTTATTATCGTTATGCAAGTGTTTATGAAAGCATTGATATCAATCGTGCCAAAGAGATTGCGTATGTATCTATGCAGTATGTAGATGAGCGATATACATACTATCCACAGCTTGCGGAAATCATAAATAAATAGGGTCAGTATCAGCACCGTTTTGTTATACGGTGCTGATTTTAAAAAAATTAATTTTTTTATTGACGTATATTGAATGATTTGATATACTGTTTAGGCAACAGCTTAATGGCGCGTTGGAGAAACGGTTAACTCACATGCCTTTCACGCATGCATTCACGGGTTCGAATCCCGTACGCGTCACCATATTGAACTAGAACGAACTACTTATTAGTTCGTTTTTGCATTTTGATACATTTTGATAGAGAATCAAATATGAAAAAAACAAGTTATAGCGACATTTGGATTAAACTTAAGGTTTAAACAAATGTCGCTTTTATATTTTTATAAACAATATAATTGACATTATAATACTATACGTCATATAATATATGTGAAGAAAGGTGATAGTATGACATTTCAATTGGGATCTGCGTTGTTAGATGCCTGTGTGTTGGCTACGCTTCATAAAGAAGATGCTTACGGATATAAGCTGACACAGGAGGTTAAGGTTGTTATGAATGTAAGTGAATCGACACTTTATCCGGTTCTGCGACGTTTGATGAAAGAGGGTTATTTAGAAACCTATGATGAACAACATCTAGGACGTAATCGTCGCTATTATCGTTTGACGGAAAGCGGCAAAATAAAGTATGAAGAATATGTGGAGGAATGGAAAATATTTTCTTTGAAGATTGATAAAATTTTGAAGGGAGAGATACGCAATGAAGAAAGCTGAATATATTGAGGAACTACGCAAAAAACTGGAAGGACTTTGCGAAGAAGATTATGAAGATGCCATTCGTTATTGTGAGGAATATTTTGATGAGGCAGGAGAGGGAAACGAGGAACAGGTAGTTGAGGAACTTGGGTCTCCATCGAAATTTGCGGCACAAATCAAAGCGGAGGCGGTTATTCGTCAAGGGGAAGCACCAAAGAAGGAACAGGCGAAAAATCCGAAAACATCAATGAAAAATGTGATTGCGATTTTCTTGGGCTTATGTGCTTTGCCGATTGCACTTCCTTTGATCATCGTGGCTGTGATACTCTTTGTTTGCTTCTTGTTTGTACTTGCAACATTATTATTTGCGGCAATTATCAGTATAGGAGCTATCTTATTTTCCGGTATTCCATTGCTGTTATCGGGCTTTACGAACTTTGCCGTTATGGAAAATAGCTTGATAGCTTTTGGTGGCGGTTTGTTATGCATTGGCTCAGGTATCCTACTTTGTGTAGTGTTTGTTTGGCTTATCAAGATAATTATTCCGGCGTTTACGCGATTGATTACCAATTTATATCATAAAGCAAAGGAGGGGAAAGCGCATGAAAAAGCATAAGGGATTAAAGATTTCTCTCATTGTGGCAATCGTTTGTATTTTGGGAGGCTTTTCACTGCTTGGAATAGGATTAGCTAAGGGAGGAAGCCTGCGTTATTTAAGTGTATCCAGTGATACGGTTTCTTGGTGGCCTTGGAAGCACGGTAATATCGGAATATGGATAGGTGATGACCATGATACGTTGAGTGAATGGGACGATGATTCCGATGAATATATAAGAAATAATACGGAATATAAGCAAGATTTAGAAAAGTTCTCTGGAATTGTGATTGAAGCGAATGTGGGAGAGGTTCATATAACAAGCGGTTCAAAAAATCAACTGCGCTATCATGCTAAACATGAAGAGGCAATTCAGTATGAGGTAAAGGACGGTGTACTGCATATCCGCATGCAACATCATGGAAATCACAATGAAAATACCATTATGTATCTAAGTCTTACCACAGATTTGCTTAATATATTAGATGTATATAATAAAGCAGGGAATATTTCTATTGATGGGGTTCGCACCAAAAAGCTGCAAATCCATACAGATGCGGGAAATATTGACTTAGAGGATATTTATAGTGAGCAAAGCAATATCAAGCAGGAATGTGGAAATATCGAAATGGAAGGAAGCTTTATGAACAAGACGACGATTTCCAATGCTGTGGGGAATACAGAAATTACCTTACAAGGCAATGTGCGTGATTACTTTATACAGGCTGTAAACGCCTTGGGAAACAGTGAGATTTTTGATAAAGAATATCAAGGCAGTATGGATACAAGTGTAGGAAGCACAGAAGCAAGCAATCATATCTTGATTAAAAATGAATTGGGGAACTTAGAAGTATCCATAAAGGATTGAGCAAGCTACTTTACAGAATAGAAATGTCATGATAAGGTATAACTAACATAAGAGAACTGTTAGGAGGAAATATATATGTCAAATGTAGTACATGCAACAACGGCTTCTTGGGAAGCCTTATTAAAGGAAAATGAAATCGTGTTTGTGGATTTCTTTGCGACTTGGTGTGGACCTTGTAAGATGCTGGCACCGGAAATTGAAAAGCTGGCTGATGAATATGTCGGACAGGTTCCGGTTGTAAAGGTTGATGTAGATGAAGAACCGGAATTGGCAAGACGTTATAATGTTATGTCAATTCCTACCTTATTTGTGTTTAAGAATGGGGAAGCTGTTGCTACGATGATGGGATTTCAGCCATTGCAGGCAATGAAAAACATGATCGAAAAAGCAAAATAGTGAAATACGGACCTTATGTGAGGTCCTTTTTCTTACGGCTTCAAAAGAAAAGCACCCGTAAAGGTGCTTATGCCTATTTACCAAGATATTGAAAGCGAGGAACCTTTTTTCCTCCATGCTCCACCATTTCACAAAACATGGAAAGTGGGCGTACCCAAACTTTGCATTCTCCATACAGAGCACGATACACAACATATTTTTCTAAGGTTTCACTGTGGGTCGCAACATAAAGGACACTATAATGATTTCCTTTAAAGTGCTGATAACGTCCAAGTGGGATATCCATTGGTAAGTCTTCATTTTTCTTTTCATCAAGACTTTCAAAAGAAGGTGCTTCTGTTTCCTGTGCTTGATGAGGAATCGACTGTAAAATACAGGCACTTTTCGCCGGTATGGTCATGCGGGTCTGTTGATCTTTACTGAGATATACAGTGTTATTCAACAAATCGTGTAGATCCTCATTGGTTTCTAAGGATAATGTATAAGCCTCTTGGGCGCAGTTCAGTGCAACCCAAACCTCCTCGTTTTGATTTTGTCGTTTAAATACCAGTTGTTCATTACGTAATAGAATCTGTTCATAGCTTCCGTTAAACAAAACCGGAAGCTTTTTGCGCAGTAAGCCGAGCGTTGCGATATGTTTGGTTAATGCGCTATCCTCTTGCAGCTTTAAACAAGGACGCAATTGGGCATCACTGCCGTATTGTTTTGTTCCCTTGATAGCCCATTCACTTCCATAATAAATGCTTGGAATGCCGGGCATGGTATAAAGTAGGGTATAGACATTAAATAGGTCTTGTTGCTCCTTCAGCATACTTGCCAAACGATTGACATCATGATTATCTACAAAGTTATATAGCTTTAAATGCTCATAGATTCCACCTTTGGCAAATTGACGTGCAAGGGAATGAGCAATTTCGAAATAATTGTGATCGTTATGCGAGCTATATAAGCCCTTGTAGCATTCATAATTGGTTACCGAATCCAACATACGCTCGTTTGCCCATACATTATAATTTCCATGAATGATTTCGCCCATGAGCCAAAAATCAGCTTTTTTTGTTTTGCAGAAGGCTTTTAAACGACAGAAGAAATCACGATCCATTACATCGGCAGCATCTAAGCGTAAGCCATCAATTTGAAATTCATCAATCCACATGTTCACAGAATCAAGCAGATAGTCTACAACTTCGGGATTTTTTAAATTTAGTTTTATCAGGTTGGTATGTCCTTCCCAAGTATCATACGAAAAACCATCGTTTTGATCATTGTTTTCATCGAAGCGAAGGTTGGAAAACCAAGAGCAGTAACGTGATTGCTCACGATGCTCTTTCACGTCTAAAAAAGCCCAAAAGCTGCGTCCGACATGATTGAATACACCATCTAAGACAATTCGTATGCCTGCCTTATGAAGGGCTTCACATACCTTTTGAAAGTCCTCATTGCTACCTAAGCGATGATCGATCTGACGATAATCACTTGTATCATAGCCATGTTCATAGCTTTCAAATACCGGACCTAAATATATGGCGGTAATATTCATACTTTTTAAATGTTCAATCCAGTCGATCAGCTTTAAGATGGTATGTGTAGTATGTGCTTGCTGATACTGCTGTGCACCGCAAAAGCCCAAAGGATAAATATGATAAAAAACGGCTTCTTGAATCCAATTTTGCATAATTTCACCTCGTTTATAAGTATATCATAGCTGTGAATAATTTTGTTGTATGGATATTTCCTTTTTAAATTCAGTCATGGTACAATAATACAAAGAAAAGAAAGAGGTAGTAATATGGCGTTTTTACCGACAACAAGAGAAGAAATGTTAGCACAGGGATATGAACAGGTGGATTTTGTTTATGTATTGGGTGATGCGTATGTCGATCACCCTTCCTTCGGTGCTGCAATCATCACAAGAACCTTGCAGGCCTTTGGCTATAGTTGTGCGATTCTTTCCCAGCCGGATTGGCATAAAGATGAGGAATTTCTGCAATTCGGCTTGCCACGTTTGGGATTTTTAGTATCGGCGGGCAATATTGATTCCATGGTTAATCATTATTCGGTAAATAAGCGCCGCAGAGATAAGGATTACTATACAGATGATGGAGTGATGGGGAAGCGTCCCGATCGTCCGACGATTGTATACACGCAGATTTTAAAACGCTTGTTTCCCGATGTTCCGGTTTTGGTCGGCGGTGTTGAAGCAAGCCTTCGCCGTCTTGCCCATTATGATTATTGGGACGATAAGGTACGACGTTCGATTTTAATGGATTCTCAAGCAGATCTGTTAATGTTCGGAATGGGGGAAAATACGATCGTTGAGGTTGCCGATGCCTTGGCAAGTGGTATGGCAGTTAAGGATATTTGTTATATTCGCGGTACGGTTTGGAAAACCAAATCCTTGGATATGATTGTCGATGAGTACATCATGCTGCCATCGTATGAAGAAATATGCAAGGATAAAAAGACCTATGCAAAAAGCTTTTTAACTCAATATGAAAATCAAGATGCAATCAATGCAAAAATGCTGATTGAGCCTTATGAGGGTTGGTATGTCGTATGCAATCAACCTCCGCTTCCTTTAACGCAGGAACAAATGGATTTTACTTACTCGCTTCCGTATGAGCGTACGTTTCACCCCAAATATCACTATGTTCCGGCGATCGAAGAGGTGCAGTTTTCTATCACCAGCAATCGAGGCTGCTTTGGTGCCTGTACCTTCTGTGCCATTACCTCACATCAAGGACGTGTGATTTCTACACGTAGTGTGGAAAGTGTGGTAGAGGAGGCAAAGACCATTACGCAGATGCCTAATTTTAAAGGCTATATTCATGATGTCGGCGGACCAAGTGCAAACTTTTCACGTCCTGCTTGCGATAAGCAGACAACACATGGTGCTTGTCCAAAGAAGCAATGCTTATGGCCTAAGCCTTGTTCAAATCTTAAGGTCGATCATACGCATTATGTGGATATGCTAAATGCAGTACGTGCTTTGCCGGGGATTAAAAAGGTTTTTATTCGTTCCGGGATTCGTTATGATTATCTTATGTATGATAAAGATGAAACATTCTTTGATCAGCTTGTGAAGCATCACATCAGCGGACAGTTGAAGGTAGCTCCGGAGCATATCAGTGCCAATGCGTTGGACAAGATGGGAAAACCACGTAAGGAATTGTATTTAAAATTTGTGGATAAATATTACGAAAAGAATAAGCAGTTTGGGAAAAATCAATATTTGGTACCCTATCTTATGAGCTCTCACCCGGGCTGTGATTTGAACAGCGCAATCGAATTGGCATGTTACTTAAAAAAGATTCATCACACACCGAAACAGGTACAGGATTTTTATCCCACTCCGGGAACTTTGGCGACCTGTATGTATTATACCGGTATAGATCCACGCAATATGAAGCCGGTATATGTTGCCAAGACATATGAGGAAAAGCTGGAACAAAGAGCCTTGATGCAATTCAGCTATCCTAAAAATTATGATATTGTTTATCGTGCATTAAAGAAAGCACATCGTGAAGATCTGATTGGCAGCTCTTCAAAATGTCTGATACCGGCGAAAAAGCCAAAGGATTCATTTGTTCATAGGAAGGGTGCGCATAAGCGATGAGCAGTACCCAAAGGCTGACTCGTATTGCTTTTGTGGCTGCGATTTTCTATGTGGGCTTTCGTATGTTTGCGGATATTTTATATTTGGAAATGATTACCTTTCTGTTATTTGTATTTGCACAGGTATTGCCACGTAGGGAGGTTGTTGCAGCTGCGGGGTTATGTGCCCTATTACAGCTGTTATTGCATGGCATTATGCTTTGGAATATCGCTTATTTGCTTATTTTTCCAAGCTATGCATGCTTGTTTTCACTAGGACGAAATTGGTTTGAAAAGCATCTTTCGATCGTTCCCTTTGTCGGTGCACTGGCATCTTTTCTCATCGGGCAGTTGGTCGAATTGCCTTTTCTGTTAGTTGGTAAAACGATTACGTGGGTATATCTTCTAATGGGGTTAAAAACCTCTTTGTTACAAGCGGGATTGAGTTTTGTGGTATTTTTGTTTTTATATGAACCATTAAAAAATAAATTAAAAAGAATAATAAGGAGCTGAATGTTATGAAAAAGAAAGTTTGGTATGTACTTGGCGCTGTTTTGTTGATTGCTTTAGGTGTATGGGGAATCGGTGCACTTTTACCGCATCAGGAGGCAAGTGCTGGTGAGAAAAGCATTACCATTGATATTTATGATAAAACCGATGCACAAAAAGCTAACAAGGCAATCGTTACCTTACATGAGGATACCGATGCCAAAACATTAAGTGAGTTTATGAAGGAAGAAAAAGATGTAAAGGCAGTTGTCGAACAAGGAGAATACGGTTCCCTGCTTACTGAGATTTACGGTTTGAAGCAGGATATGGAGAAGGGACCATGGCTTGTCTATGATTCCGATAACAATGCATCTTGCTTAGAGGCAGGTATGTGTCCGGCAATGGACGAGGTTGTTTTAAAAGATGGCGATCACTTTCGCGTGGAATTGATTTCATCATTTGAATAAGGAGCCTAACATAATTATGTGTTGGCATCAGCACCTTTCCTTTGTGGGTTGTGAAGATGGAAGCGCGTATTTTGAAAAAGCTTATTAGAGCATGCAAAGGAAGGAAAAACGGAATGTTTCGATGCTTTTGTATATTGAACTTGAGCATCGTTTAACCCAAAAAAAGAAGAAATGAGAATAGGAAGGAATACGTCAATGCAAGGCGTATTTTTTTTATAACCGGTTACAAGATGGGAAATTGTGTGAAGTATGATGATTAGGATTGACTATTGAAAGGGAATGAATATAATAATTAACATAGTTAATTGTTAAGTAACTTAACTATATGAAAATGAGGTGAAGCAAGTGGAAGAAATGGAAATTGTACGGCGGCTTTATCATGTGGTAAATCGTATGCGTAAGCAAGGTTTACAGCGGGTGCAGGAGAAAAAGACACCCCACCCGGTAGCAGCTAGAGAAATCATGATTTTAGATGCGATTGAACAAAATCAAAAGCCGATGAAAATGAATGATATCAGCACACATTTTAATATTACGCCGGCAGCCGTTTCACAGGTCATGAAGCATTTGGAAAAAAAGGAATGGATCGAAAGAGTGATTTTCGAAGATGACCGTCGCAGTGTGTATATTCGTATCAGTGAAAAAGGGAAGGAAGCACTGGAAGAAAATGAACAGCACATGATACAAAATCTGCTTGGCTTCATTGAATGGATCGGAGAGGAAGACGCACAGGCACTGATTCGGATTATGGAAAAAGCAGCTGTCTATGTGGAAAAGAAAGGAGATAGGAAATGTCAAAGCTAATAAAGTATTTGAAGCCGTTTTGGTTTCCGCTGTTAATTACAGTAGCGCTATTATTCGCACAGGCACAGTGTGAGTTGGCACTACCGGATTATATGTCTGAAATCGTGGATACCGGTATTACTAAGGGTGGTATTCAAGATGGTGTCGTGCAAGTGATTCGTGAAAGCGAATATCAGCATCTAACACTGTTTATGAGTGAGAAACAGCAAGCATTGTTTTCGGATAACTATACATTGATCAAAGCACAGGAAGCAAGCAGTGAACAAAAGGAGAACTATCCTGTACTTAAGAAAGAAAATGTATATGAATTAAACTCTATTGATGAAAAAGCAAGAGAGGATCTAAATGCTGCACTTGTAAAAGCGGAAATGGCAGTAAGTGCTGTTCGTATGCAGGCAAATGATAAAACAAGTGAGCTTTCCAAACTGATGCAGGCACAGGGAATGAAAGACCCTTTTGTGATGCTGAGCTTTATGCCGAAAGAACAGCTGGCAACGATGATGAGTGAAATCGACAAGCAAATGGAAGCTATGGGAGATACGATTGCACAGGCAAGCGGCTCTGCGTATGCGAAAAGCGAATATGAAGCTGTGGGTATGGAGTTAGAGGATATCCAAAACGATTATATCCTACATGCCGGCGGTAAGATGCTTTTGGTTGCATTGGGAAGTGCGGTGAGTGCGATTCTTGTTGGTTTGTTTGCTTCACGTATCGGTGCCGGCTTATCAAGAAATCTACGTAAGGGGATTTTCGAAAAGGTAGAAAGCTTCTCAAATGAAGAGTTTAACCGTTTTTCAACCTCAAGCTTGATTACGCGTACCACAAACGATGTGCAAAGTGTTCAGATGGTTATTATCATGTTCTTGCGTGTTGTAATCTATGCACCGATCATCGGCTTTGGAGCTGTTATGCACGTGTTGGATAACGGTGCGGATATGACTTGGATCATTGCTTTATGTGTGGTAATTCTTTTATCTTTGATCGGCGTATTGATGGGAGTAACCATGCCGAAGTTTAAGATTACCAAGAAACTTAATGATCGTATCAATTCCATTACCCGAGGTTTCTTAGAGGGAATGCCGGTCATTCGTGCCTTCAATACGCAAGATTATGAAGAAAAAAGTTTCGATGCCACAAATACAAGAATTATGAAAAATCAACTGTTTATCAACCGTATGATGTCCTTGATGATGCCGGCTATGATGTTAGTAATGAATGCATCTTCTTTATTGATCATTTGGGTTGGCGGACATTTGATTGAAAGCGGTAGCATTCAGGTTGGTGCAATGATGGCTTTTATCCAATATGCAATGCAGATTATCATGGCTTTCTTGATGATTGCAATGGTTGCGGTTATTTGGCCGAATGCCAGTGTTTCGGCTGCTCGTATCGTTGAGGTGTTGGACAGTGAGGTAAAAATAAAGGATCCGAAGAAAGCAAAGGCTTATAATCCTAAGCAAAAGGGCTATATTGAATTTCGCAATGTTTCTTTCCGTTATCCGGGAGCAGAGGAAGATGTCTTACATGATATCAGCTTTACCGCTAAGCCGGGAGAAACAACAGCCTTTATCGGCAGCACCGGCAGTGGAAAATCAACGGTTGTTAATCTTGTGCCTCGCTTTTATGATGTCAGCGAGGGTGCTATCTACATTGACGGTATCGACATTCGCGATGTGAAGCAGCATGATTTGCGTGAGAAAATCGGTTATGTTCCGCAAAAGGGAATTTTGTTTAGCGGTGATATTGAAAGCAATTTGCGCTATGCGAAGGAAGATGCAACTGCACAAGAGATTGCGGAGGCAGCACGCATTGCACAGGCAACCGAAATTATCGAAGCGAAGCCGGAAAAATACGCAACTCCTATTTCTCAGGGCGGAACCAATGTATCCGGAGGGCAAAAACAACGTTTATCCATTGCCCGTGCGCTCGTTAAACGTGCCGAGATTTATATTTTCGATGATTCTTTCAGTGCATTGGATTTTAAAACCGATGCAAAGCTACGTACGGAATTAAATAAGATGATACGTGAAACACAGGCAACGGTATTGCTTGTTGCTCAGCGTATCTCCAGTATCATGCATGCCGATCGTATCGTTGTTTTGGATAAGGGACGTGTGGCAGGTATTGGAACACATGAGGAATTGATGGAAAGCTGTGAGGTGTATCAGGAAATTGCTTATTCACAGCTATCAAAGGAGGAACTAGGAAATGAGTAGAGAAAAAACTGCACGTCCTATGGGTCCTCATGGCGGTCATGGGCCAATGGGTGCCCGTATGGGAGAAAAAAGTAAAGACTTCGGCGGTACGATGAAAAAGCTGATTGCTTATATGCGTCCGTATTATGCAAGCATTTGTATTGCGATTACCTTATCGGCAGCTTCGGTCATTTTGATGATCATGGGGCCGAAGATCTTAGCAAAGGCAACTGATGAGCTGATTGCCGGATTTACACGCTTGGTGCAAAATACCGGTGGAATTGATTTTGATTATATTTTAAAGATTATTCTTTGGCTGTTGGGAATTTATTTGTTTAGCAGTATCATGCAGTATTTAATGAGCATCTTGATGGCAACGATCACACAAAAGGTTGCTTATCGTATGCGTAAACAAATTTCAGAAAAAATCAACCGCATGCCGATTGCTTATTTTGATCGTGTTTCACATGGTGATGTAATGTCGCGTGTTACCAATGATGTGGATACCTTACAAATGTCTTTGAACCAATCGCTTTCAACGGCGGTACAAGCGATCATTCAGCTAATAGGCTATCCGATCATCATGCTTACGATTAGTTGGCAAATGACTTTGATGGCATTATGCGTTGTGCCGCTGTCCTTAGTATTTGTTTCAATGATCGTAAAGAAAACACAAGGCTACTTTAAACGTCAGCAACAATATCTTGCCGATGTAAACGGACATGTTGAGGAAATGTATGGCGGGCATTTGGTTATGAAGGCTTTTAATGGGGAGGAACGCTCCATTGAGGAATTCAACAAGCATAACGAAAACCTGTATCATACCGCATGGAAATCGCAGTTTTTATCCGGCTTGATGATGCCGATTACCGCTTTTGTCGGTAATCTTGGTTATGTCGGTGTGTGTTTGCTAGGTGGTTGGCTTGCAGTTGGAGGAGCAGTAACGATTGGAGATATTCAAGCATTTATTTCGTATGTAAGAAGCTTCAATCAACCGATTTCCCAATTGGCACAGATTATGAATGTTTTACAATCCGCAGCAGCCGGTGCCGAACGTATTTTCGAATTTTTAGAAGAAGAGGAAGAAGTTGCAGAAACCACGACACCAAAACCGATTGTAGATGCGCAAGGCAATGATTTGATTAAAGGAACTGTAACCTTTGAAAATGTGCATTTCGGATATACACCGGATAAAATCATTATCAATGATTTCTCAATGTATATCAATGCCGGAAAACGTGTGGCTATTGTCGGACCGACCGGTGCAGGTAAAACAACGATCGTAAAGCTGTTGATGCGTTTTTATGAATTGAACAGCGGTACGATTTATATTGATGGAACGGATATAAAAGAATATTCTCGCAGTGATTTACGTTCTTTGTTCGGTATGGTGTTGCAAGATGCTTGGTTATTTGAAGGAACGATTATGGATAATCTTCGCTATGGCAAGCTTGATGCAAGTGATGAGGAGGTTATCAAGGCAGCAGATGCAGCCTATGTTGATCACTTTATTCGTACCTTGGATCATGGCTATCAAACAGAAATCAATGAGGAAAGCAATAATATTTCACAAGGACAGAAGCAGCTTTTAACGATTGCCAGAGCTTTCTTGGCTGACCCTAAGATTTTGATTTTAGATGAGGCAACATCTTCTGTTGATACCCGTACGGAGGTATTGATTCAAAAGGGAATGGATAACTTAATGAAGGGACGTACCTGCTTCGTGATTGCACATAGATTATCAACGATTCGTGATGCGGATTTAATTCTTGTTATGAAAGATGGCGATATCGTTGAGGTCGGTGATCATGAGGAACTGATGAAGAAAAACGGTTTCTATACTCAATTGTATAATTCTCAGTTTGACGAGGGTATCGAGGAATAAAACAAACAAAAATAATATTGAAAGAAAGAAAAGAGCAGAACTGCTTAAATGAAACGAACTCCATGATGTTGAAATGGAGTTCGTTTCATTTTTCATAGTATTTTTCGAAATAAGATTACAGATGTTCTTTATACTGTTTCAGCATTTTATTTATTTCATCTGCCTGCAATTGATAGTTTTGACGAAAATAGTAATATAACAATAAGTATATAATCGTATAACTGATCGTATAGGATATTAAAGAAGCCATAGAAAAAGAAATGATAATACCGGTGAAATAAAAAATAAGAAAACTTGATATAAATGTGCTTAAATAATTTACTATGTGATACGTTAGATTTGACTTAAAGTCCCATCTGTTAATCCCAAAACTAATGAGCTGTATGATGCATATTGCAAACAGAAATAATAAAGTTGATTGCCAAAATATGTTGTTTTCGCTTTGTGAATCCGTTAGAAAACAATTGAATAAGGAATTAAAAAGCATAACAGCTGTATATAGGACACATGTGGAAGAAATATATTTATAAATTGTATTTTTCATAATTTACACCTCACTATTCTTTAGGTAATCTTTTAAATTTTGAATATAATTTCTGGAAATAATCAAATATTCTCCATTTGTCAAAGTAGCTTTTAAACGATGATTCACATAGGGTTTTACATAATTCAAATAGCGTACATTTAACAAGGTTGTTTTTGATATTCGTAAAAAACTTGTTACTTTTAATTCTTCTTCAAGCTTTGTTAATGTTCCCTTATAATAATAAATTTCATTATCGCTGTATAAAAATGTTTTGCGATCGACCGTTTCCGCATACAGGATATCATCTATATCTACCTGTATTGTTTTTTCTTCTTTCGATACCTCGATTTGCATACCGAATTGTTGAATCATATATGCAAGCTTACGAATCCGAGTAGTTTTATACCTGCATTGAAGCCTAGCAATTTCTTCTGTATATTCTATATTTTCATCAATTTCTACCTTCATATAACCCTCCTGCAACAAAAGCGCCTTTGTTATAATCGTTATATAAAAAAACAGGCAACTTTGCAATAAATATTGCATAAGCTGCCTTTTTCAATGACTGAAATACCTTTTCTGGTCCGAAGGTATCTAATAAGTAAATTATGGTTCTAATGAATATATCAACATAACAAATCAAAGCGATAGAAAAGAAAAAGGTCGTACAGTCTAAGTGAACATTTTAAATTCACAACTGTTACGACCTTTCTTTATCGTTTTGTTAATCCTTGCTGAGCATCTACTAAGGCTTGATGGGCAAGGAGGAGAGTGTTAAAATCACTTTCCTTTTTTAAACAGTCATAAGCATGATAAAAGGCTTTTTCATATATTTCCCATGAGGAAGCGGTATAATTTTCTTTGATAAGCTCTTTGCTGGACATCAGGATCTGTTTGATTTGTTCCATAAGGTCGAAGTATTGATGCTCCTTGTCGATTTCCAAGCATAGCTCATAGAATGTCCAATTCTTATTATGCTCTGTTAGCATGGCTTTTCGTTGGATTTTGCGATCTAAGGCATCAAGCAAAGCGTTGATAGCAAGAATATCTTGATCCTGTAAGTCTCGAAATAACAATAGATCATAAGCTATATGTAAGCTTTCGTCTTTTTCCTTCTTATCAAATCCGTCTAAGGAAAATAAATAGCCGATTTTCTGTGATAGGTCGCTGTCCTTTAGTATGGTATAGGGAAGTTTTAGATCCCCTAAAACACGTGTAACAGCTCCTTCTTTATAGGTGTGATCACCTAAATATACAAGAACATGTTTTGTCATATATAACCTCTAATATTTTTTAAATTGTTTAAATGCAAAGCTATCCATTTTATGATGCAGGATACAGCTAAGAATAAGCATAGCGATAAGTAAGGCAATGCTTGCGTACTTTATGATTTCATTAGGAAGCATGTATGCTGCGATTCCAACAAGTGCTGCACAACCCCAACCTCCAAACATAGCGATGATACCGGAGATACTATTTTTTACAGCCGTTGCCTCTTGTTCCCAAACTAGCTTTGGGTGCGATAAATCAAGGTAAATACCGATATAGTTAGCAAGTACGGTGCTTACAAGACTGGCTGCCAGTGTCAAAATTAGCATCGGAAGTGGAAAAATAGGAAATAGAAATCCGAAAAGAACTATGGTTAAAATATCGGTAATGACTGCAAGGAAGACACCGCTTAGTACCTTGGCAAATAATTGATCTTTTAAAGGCATAGGAATGTATTTCATGAACATGAGATTGGTTCCCTCTCGAGAAATGGAGGTAGAGCTGACAAGACCCATATTGCCGATAAACAGACCAATCACTATACCGCCAATCAGAAAGTAATACCAATAATCGTTCATCATTGCCATGATTTCCTGCGGCAATAGAGAAGCATCAATGGTTACTCCCTGCACAAGAGGAATCAGGAGCATGAGAATCGGAACAATGAAGGTTGTAGCAACACAATTCATCATATATGCCGGTGTACGAAACAACAGTTTTAATTCCTTTTTCGTATAGGTGATGATTCGGTTTTTTTGATGGGCTGCTTTTCCTAATTCTTGATGAGAAAGCTTTTTGCGATTGGAATTGGTTTCACTGAAGCCAATCAAGCCTTTAAAATAAATTGCTTTGGCTAATAATAAACAAAGGAGCAGCGAAACAAAAGAAATCAACAAAAAGAAGATAAGTTGTAAGATATCGTTCTCTACGATGGCTTTTGCGGCAAAAATGGCATTTGGAAATAAATAACCTAAGACGGCGATCAAAGAGTTATTTCCACTTAGCAACAGCTCCATAAGCTCTTGCGGATTGCTTTGTGTAAAGCTTGCGGAATTTACGTAAATAGCAAATCCCAATGCCAAAACGATCGTACAGCCACTGGATATCAGATTGAAGCGATCTCGGTTTTTAAAAAACGGTACAAAGCACATAACCAATAAAGAAATAATACTGGATAGCACCAAGGGGTAAATCGGTAACAATAGGAAAACAAGAAGAATAGCAAGAATGCTTACAATACCCAAATCGCCATGCTTGATGATAGCCGCAACGGAGGGCAATAGCACCATGAAAACAAAGGAATATTCGTAAATGAGTACGGTGATAAACTTGCTTCCTAAGATGACCTCCGGCTTCAGCGGTAGTGCCAGCAGTGTTTCTCCGTCATTGCTGAAAAAGAAGATGCTTGGTACTAAAAAGATGGCGAAGAAGAAAGTTACAAAGCAACAAATATAGAAGGTTAGCGCAAGAATGGTTGCATCTTGGTCTAAAAAATGGAAGTTTGTCAGCATCGTATCAACAAAGAAATAAAGTGCAAACATCAGTGGCAGCATGCAGATTCCTAAAAAGCCATACAATAAAATGGTTGTAAGCTTTTTGCTGTTTCCATCACTTAACATGCCCATCGAGTTTTTTAAGGTAACACGTGTCAGTGATAAAAATTTATGCATGGTTAATAACCTCCAGGAACAAGGCTTCTAGGGATTCACATTGTGGATAGGCTGCTTCCAGTTCCTCCAGTGTTCCGAAAAATAAAATCGTACCCTTGTTAATGATAACCACCTTATCGCAAAGCTTTTCGGCCACCTCTAAAACATGGGTGGAAAAGAATACGGTATTGCCTTTAGCGGCATGCTCCTTCATCATTTCTTTTAACTTAAAGGCGGATTGCGGATCAAGCCCGGTCATCGGTTCATCTAAGATCCATACGTTTGGATCGGATAATAATACACCCATAATAATGATTTTTTGACGCATACCATGAGAATAAGATAAAATCTTATCATTTAAGGCATTGCTCATCTCAAAGGCTTCTGCCAGCTCGTCAATCCGTTGGCGGCGAAGATCACTGTCTACTTCATAAATATCTCCCATGAAATTCAAATATTCAATTCCCTTTAACCGCAGAAACATATCGGCACTATCGGGAACGATACCGAATTCTTTTTTGGCTTCTATCGGATTTTTTACGATATCTTTGCCATTGATGGAAATGCTTCCTTCATCGGGATTTAATACACCGGTAATCATTTTGATGGTCGTTGTTTTCCCGGCACCATTTGGTCCGATGAAACCGACGATTTCACCGGTTGGAATATGCAAGGAAATGTGATCCACCGCTTTATGCTTACCTCCGTAAATCTTAGTTACATTGTTAATCTCAATCATAGTTTTTCTTCCTTTCATCATCATGTGATACACGTTTATTATAGCATTAGAGAAAAAGCTTGCATAGCAACAAAAAGTTACAAACGTAAAAGGGGAAAAGAAGGTTTGATTTTTATAATGTAGGTGGTATGCATTGACAAGTTATGAATGAAAAATGACAGAAAGAAGTTTGATGAAATTTACTTTTATAAATGGATATGCTAAAATTTAGGCTAGCCAATAAAAAGCTATAAAATATTGTTATGTGAAAGTTCGCAGATAGGGAGAGATTGTTATGAAATTAAGCAATAGTTATTTTTATACGATGAGAGAGAATGCCAAGGACGAGGATAGTGTCAGCGGCAATTTGCTAGTCCGTGCGGGAATGATTAAAAAAAGCTCTGCCGGTATTTATATGATCATGCCGATGGGCAAGCGCGTATTGAAAAAAATCGAAGATATCGTCCGTGAGGAAATGGACGCTGCCGGAGCACAGGAACTTTTGATGCCGGCATTGATTCCGGAAGAGGTTTATGAGATTTCCGGTCGTCGTGATGCTTTCGGTTCCAATATGTTTGCGTTAAAGGATCGTTATCAGAAAAACTATGTACTTGGTCCGACCCATGAGGAGCTGTTTACGTTAGCGGCGATGATGAAGGGACGCTCATATAAAGATTTTCCTTATAATTTATATCAGATTCAAACGAAATTTCGTGATGAAACAAGACCGCGTTATGGCTTGATTCGTACGCGCGAATTTATTATGAAAGATGCTTATTCCTTTGATATTGATAATGAGCATCTACATGAATCTTATATGAAAATGTTTGATGCTTATAAAAAAATCTTCGATCGCTGCGATCTGAATTATAAGATCGTAAAAGCCGATACGGGTGCGATGGGAGGCTCTTTATCCGAAGAATTTCAGGCGATTTGCGATGTCGGAGAGGACGTTGTGGTTACGTGTGAGCATTGTGGGTTCTCCAGTAATTTAGAGATTACGGAGGTTGTCGATCGTGCAGAAGAGTGCCAAGAAGCCTTAAAGACTATGGAAATCGTAGAAACACCGAATGCGAAAACGATAGAGGAAGTTGCGAAATTCTTTGACAAATCTTGTGATGATTTCGTAAAAACGCTGATCTATAATGTCGATGGAAAAATATATGCCTTTTTATTGAAGGGAACACGTGAATTAAATGAAACCAAAGTATTGAAACTCTTACAGGCAAATGAGATGGAATTGGCAAGCTTTGAAGAGGTAGAACGCATAACTCATGCGAAGGTAGGCTTTGCCGGACCGATTGGAATTGATTGTCCAATCATCATGGATCGCGAGGTTTCCTATATGAAGAACTTTATTGTGGGAGCGAATAAAAGCGATCATCATATCGTAAATGTGAATTTGCAGGATTTTGAAGTGGAAATGTGTGCGGACATTGCCCAAGTACATGAGGGTGATGTTTGTCCGGTATGCGGGGCACCTTTATCCTTCTGTAAAGGTATCGAGGTAGGTAATACCTTTAAGCTAGGAAATAAATATGCAAAGGCACTTGGCTTGGAATATCTTGATGCTAACAATACTTTGCACCCGGTTGAAATGGGCTGCTATGGCTTAGGATTAGAGAGGACGTTGGCAAGTATCGTGGAACAGCATCATGACGATGACGGTATTATATGGCCTTTATCAGTTGCGCCTTATCAAGTGGCAATCGTGATCGTTTCCATGAAAGATGAGGAACAGGTACGTATTGCAAATGAGTTGTATGAAACATTGAAGGCAGAAGGCTATGATGTGCTGTTAGATGATCGAAAGGAACGTCCGGGTGTTAAATTCAAGGATATGGAGCTAATCGGTATTCCTTATCGTATTACCGTAGGACGTGGGATTGCGCAAGGGAATGTAGAGCTGCGCGCAAGAGGAGCTCATGAGAATGAAGAGGTTGCGATAGAAAACGTTGTAACTTATCTTCAAGATAAATTACAATAAATAAGGATAGGAAAGATGTTGAAAAAATTTACATTTTGTGAAAGTTTTACATAAACATCTTTCTTATTTTTTTGTTTTATAGTATACTAAAAGATAGTATAGACTGTGAAAGGAGCTTGAATATATGAAAGAAGCTTTGTATTTGAATGGAGAATTGGCCATTGTAAATTATAGTCGTGCGTATGCACATTCGTTGGAACAGCTGTTAAATTCTTCTACCTTCAGCAATTATGTTCAAAACTATTTGGAATATTTGCAAGCGCATAATGAGGATTTATACAATTATGCCTTAAATGGAAAGACGGCAAGAGAGGCAACGTTTGAGATTTTAAAGCTGTTTCGCTTATTGCGCGTATTTCGTGTAGAGGAGTTGCAATCAGACTATTTAAATGATAAAGCCTGCCTTTTGGAATTTGTTGAGGAGGGCTATAACTTTTGGAAGCGTCATCAGCGCTTTTCGGTATTATTCAATGCCGAGGGCAGTACCTTACAGGATTTTAACTTCGTAGCTGCGGATTCCAACTTTAATACGATGATCTTATCGGTTTATCGTTCACTAGAGGAGCAGATTCAAGGACGTAAAAATCGTGTGTATCGTCAGCTGCAAGCCGGTACGAATGCGAGTATTGCAGTGCGTGTAAATAGCCATATCAAGCTATCCGATACGTATGCTAAATTAAAAGCAATCCCTTTTATTGAAGGGGTAATGTTGCGTACACCGATGATCCTGCACCCAAAAAGCAATAAGCGTACCGGAATGTTTGAAGAAACAGACCATAACCCGATTGAACGCTTTAGCGGAAACAGTGATGAATGGTTTTGTTACCCATGTAAAATCGGTTCTCTGTTAGCATTTATTTATTTTCATCGTGATTTTATTTCTTCGGCGGTATCCTTGGCAAATCTTTTTGAACTAGCCAATGCCGATGAATGTCGTAAGAAGCCGGATCTGATTTGTTTGTTTGGTAATAAAGATGGATTAGATGCGACTGATTTCTATTATGATGAGCAAGAGGATATTTGGGTAGGAAGTGTCAGCTATCATGAACGTATCGAATATTTCGGTTACTTGAAGAAAATGTCATTAACCTTGCATAATTTACGTAAGATGCAGCAGGGTTGGCTGCCGATTCATGGAGCCTTTGTTAATATTACCTTAAAAAGCGGTAAGCGTAAAAGCATCATGCTGATGGGGGATTCCGGTGCCGGAAAATCCGAATCGATTGAAGCTTTGAAAAATGCCGGAAAAGATGTAATCAAAGATATCGAGGTTGTGTTTGATGATATGGGAACGATTCATTTAGAGGACGGAGTTCCTTATGGACAGGGAACGGAAATCGGTGCATTTATCCGTTTAGATGATTTGGATCCGGGTACTCCTTATCGTGATATGGATCGATCCATCTTCATGAATCCGGAATCCAGCAACAATGCACGTGTTATCACACCTGCCGCCCCTTATGAGGTAGTAGCCGAAAATCATCGTATAGATTTATTTGCCTATGCGAATAATTATGATGATAAGAACGGGTTACAGCGCTTAGATATTGATGCAGCTATGGCTACCTGTAAAGAGGGAAAACGAATGGCGAAGGGAACAACGCAGGAGGTAGGTATTTCCACAACCTATTTCGCAAATCCATTCGGGCCGATGCAAAAGCAGGAGGTGTGTGAGCCTTTAATTATGCAGATGTTTGAGGCTATGCGCGACAACGGAGTATTTATCGGTGAAATTTATACTCATTTGGGTTTGGATAAGGAAAATCGCGAGGGAATCAACATTGCGGCTAAAGAGCTGTTAGAATTTATTGAAAAGGACTAACTAACAAAGGAAATCAAGCAGAAATTGTTTGATTTCCTTTTTTACAGGATTAAGTTGTAAACAGAGATATAAGAGAAATCAAATACTTAAAAGAATCAAAAATCGTGGCAGTTCGATAATTAAAGATATCCTTTATTATGTATTGGGCGAAAAAAGAAGTCGGTGCTGAAAAAAGCAAAGGAATGCATATATGTTAAATATTTTATACATTTGTTCATAAAATAATAACAAATACTAAAAAGTGTTTATAAAATGTAGAAGTTTTGCTTTTCATGTGTTCGAAAACGCGTTACAATACATAGTAGAATACGGGAGGAATATGATGGAATTTCAAAAAATATTAGAAGCGAATAGTACGCTTCAGCATGTGGTATCGAAGACACCGTTGGTGCATGCAGATAAGATTCATAAAAATCTGTGGATCAAAGCCGAGAATTTGCAAGGTACCGGAGCGTTTAAGCTGCGAGGCGCCTATCATAAAATTTCGCAGTTAAGCTGGGAGGAAAAGGCAAAAGGAGTGATTGCGGCAAGTGCCGGAAATCATGCACAGGGCGTTGCTTATGCGTGTGCGGCTATGAATATCAAGGGAACGATCGTTATGCCAAAAACTGCTCCGTTGTCCAAAATCGAAGCAACACGCAGCTATGGGGTTGAGGTAGAGCTGCAAGGGGATACCTTTAATGATGCGTATGCGTATGCGAAGAATTTGCAGGAGATTACCGGTGCAGTGTTTATCGAGCCCTTTGATGATGAAGCGGTAATTGCCGGACAGGGAACGATTGGTTTGGAAATTATTGAGCGTATGTCTGATGTGGATACGGTAATCGTACCGATTGGCGGAGGAGGCTTGATTAGCGGCATTGCATTGGCAATCAAAACCTTGAAGCCGGATTGTCGTGTGATCGGTGTACAATCGGAAAATGCAGCGAGCATGAAAAATTCTTTGGAACAAAAGAAGATCATTACTTTAGACAGTGTTTCGACGATTGCCGATGGAATTGCGGTTAAAACACCGGGTAAGCTAACCTATGAGCTTTGCCGTCAATATGTTGATGAGGTGGTTAGCGTTTCGGAGGAAGAGATTGCCGCTGCTATATTGTTTTTGTTAGAAAAAATGAAAATGGTAGCTGAGGGTGCGGGAGCAACTTCCGTAGCGGCAGCAATGTTTCATAAGGTTGATTTAGAAAAGCATAAGTGCGTGGCGGTTTTATCCGGTGGAAATATTGATGTCAATTTGCTTTCTAAAATTATTGATTTGGGATTGATGAAAACCGGCAGAAAGGCAGTAATCAATATGAATGTTGTTGATAAGCCGGGAAATTTAACACGTATGCTAGAGCTGATTTCAAGAACCGGCGCAAATATCATTTCCGTTAATCACAATCGTATTCAAAACGGAATTTTATTCCACCAATGTCGTGTGGGAGTGGTGATTGAAACCAATAATCATGCGCACATCAAGGAGGTCATTACCAGTCTGAAGGAAAACGGCTATATGGCAAATTTGGTTGATGGTGATGAAAATTTTAATTGATGCAAAACAGCTATTCGGTTGTTGAGCAGACTTTGCAAATCGCCAAGATGTTTGCGATAGTTCACATGATTATTCTTATCTCGATGTGTTTGTTTTGTGAGCTGATAAAGGAAGGAAGCAAAGTGATTTTTTGCTGCTGAAGTATGTTCGCAGGCAATGCTTTAGTCATTGCACAGGATTATGGCTTAGCAGTTTTGGTGTTTGCGAAAAAGGCGTTTATCTTATAGGCAAATGGCAACTTTTATACAGAATAAACAATAGATGAACTGCTTTTTGTTAGAGCGAGTGCCAAATAAAGTGGGAAATATCGTCATACAAGGAAGCGCACACGTGAAAATGATAAAAGCTTTGCGCATGTCTTAGCGGATTTTTTACAGCGAAACGGTGGAAAAATGTAAGGCTTTCGTATATACTAATAGTAAAATAAAGGAGGTTTTCTTTATGTATCAAGAAGAAAATTATGTTTCTGTCAGCTATGAAAGTGGTTTGCGTCGCCATGTGGCACATACCTTTTTATGGATGACCATCGGTCTGCTTACAAGTGCCTTGGTGGCTTTGCTGGTATCCTTAACGGATCTGGTTTGGGTAATTTATTCTTCTTCATGGACACCATGGATTTTATTGATTGCTCAATTTGGTGTCGTTATCGCATTGGCAGCACGTATTACTAGCATGAAGCCGTCTATGGCAAGAATTTTATTTCTTGCTTATGCGATACTTACCGGTGTTACCTTTTCAACATTGGGCTTTGCCTATGATTTGGGAACCATCGGTGCTGCATTCCTAATTACTGCGGTTTACTTTGGGTGCTTGGCATTTATCGGTTTAACAACGAAAATCAACCTTTTGCGCTTCGGACCGATTTTGATGATCGGATTGTTTGCATTGATCGTTTGTGAGCTATTGCTGATGCTGTTTGGGGCAAACACCAATACGATGGTATTTGCGGCACTTGGTCTACTGTTGTTTACCGGCATTACTGCGTATGATGCACAGAAAATGAAGGTCTTATATACGCAATACCAAGGTGATGAGGTCATGTTGAAGCGTCTATCCATTTATTCAGCCTTTGACCTATATCTTGATTTCATAAATATCTTCTTATATGTCTTACAATTTTTAGGCGATCGAAACGATTAAGCAATGAGCACTCTTACTGCGGTAAGGGTGTTTTTTTCATGAATGTCGAGCGTTAGAAGTTGGAGCAAGGTTTTGTGTTTAAGAGCAGTTTGATGTAAATGCATTTTTTTAGTATTGAATAGCTTTTATTGATTTTCGTGCTTGGTGCGAATTGTGTATTTCTATCAATTTTGTATACTTTTTAGTTATTTTATAGTTTCATACATCATGCGTGTAATACTTGCTTATTTCCAATGGGAAAGTAGTGCTTTTCTATATGTAAATGTGGTAAAATAGAAAACGGTGATAGCATGAAAAGTTTATATGATTTTAATTACGATGAAATGGGAGAGATGGCACTTGCGCATGGCTGGAAGAAGTTTCGCGGTCATCAGATTTTTCAATGGCTGTATCGTAAGCGTGTCGCATCAATTGATGAAATGAGTGATCTTTCCTTGGAAACAAGAAGAGTTTTGTCAGAAAATTATGAATTGACCGATCTTGAATTGCGGGATAAGCAGGTATCAAGTGATGGGACAACCAAATATTTATTTGCTTTAAAGGACGGTTCTTTGATCGAAAGTGTTTTGATGCAGTTTGATTATGGAAAAAGTATATGTGTAACTTCACAGGTTGGCTGTAATATGGCCTGTGCCTTTTGTGCCAGTGGTCTGACCAAGAAAAAAAGAGACTTAACAAGCGGAGAGATGGTTTCACAGGTGCTGTATGTGCAGCGTGATTTAGATGCACAAAAGGAGCGCTTAAGTCATATCGTGGTCATGGGAACCGGAGAACCGTTTGATAATTATGATCATGTAATGAATTTTTTACGAACGGTGAATCATGATCGAGGCTTAGGTATCGGAGCGCGTCATATTACGATTTCAACATGTGGTGTAGTACCGCGTATTTATGATTTTTCAAAGGAACATACACAATATAATTTGGCAATTTCTTTGCATGCGCCAAGCAATGAATTAAGAAATCAGCTGATGCCGATCAACAAGGCGTATCCTTTGGAGGAATTGATGCAGGCAATTCGTTATTATACAAGCGAAAACAATCGTCGTTTGACCTTTGAATATATTTTGTTAAAGGGTGTAAATGATGGCATGAAGCAAGTCAATGAGTTGGCAAAATTGTTGAAGGGCTTAAATGCTTATGTAAATTTAATACCTTATAATGCGGTAGATGAAAATGGCTTTTTAGGTGTAAAATACGAGGAAGCAATGGTATTTTACGATGCTTTGATGAAGCGCGGTATACGCTGTACGATTCGTAAGGAGCATGGTGCCGATATTGATGCGGCATGTGGACAGCTGCGTGTAAAGCATTTAAGGAAGGAAGATGCGTGATGACGTTGCATAGTTTCGGGAAAACACATATCGGATATAAGCGTGCATTGAACCAAGATACTTTTCTTTTGGAGGAAAGAGATGGAGTGTTATTGGCAATCGTGTGCGATGGAATTGGTGGAGGCAATGGCGGTGAGGTAGCCAGTCAAATGGCATGTGCGCATGTGAAGGATCGTTTTAAAAGCATGCCGAAGTGCTTGCAAGATGTTGATGTAAAGCGTTGGCTGGAAACGACCATTCGTGAGGCCAATGATTTGATCTTTATGCAATCGGCGAAAAAGCGCAGCTTGAAAGGTATGGGTACGACCTTGGTCGGTGTGCTTGTTTGTGAGCAGGGAACCTATATCTTCAATGTCGGAGATTCTCGTACCTATGGCTTATATGCAAAGGATTTTCTTTGTTTAACAGAGGATCATTCCTATATTGCCGCACTTTTGAAAAACGGCCAAATTACCATGGAGGAGGCTGCCAAGCACCCCAATCGCAACGTATTGACCAATGCGTTGGGAATATGGGATCAGGTGCGTATTGATATTCATAAGATCAAAAACGATTATCAGGCCTTGTTGATTTGCAGCGATGGACTGCATGGCTATGTACATGAAGATGTGCTTTGTGAAATCTTAGCACAACCGATAAGTGCAGAGGAGAAGGTTAATTTGCTAATTCAGAAAGCACTCGATGCCGGTGGCTTTGATAATATCAGTGCTATTGTATTGGAAAGAGAGGGCAGCATACATGGATAAAATGATAGCAGAGCGCTACATGCTGGTATCCTTACTTGGAGAAGGCGGCATGGCAGATGTTTATTTGGCAATTGATACCATTTTAAACCGTGAGGTTGCGATTAAGATTTTACGTGGGGAGCTTAGCAAAGATCCGGTTACCCTGCTTCGTTTTCAAAGAGAGGCAAGTGCCGTCAGTAAGCTGAATCACCCCAATGTTGTTGATGTATATGATGTAGGCGAATATGAAGGAAAGCATTACATCGTAATGGAATATATTCGCGGGCGTACATTGAAACAGTTGATTTCTCAGCGTGGTGCTTTGCATAAGGAGGAAGCTGTAAATATCATGAAGCAGCTTACCAGTGCAGTGGAACATGCACATGAAAATCATATTATCCATCGGGATATTAAACCGCAAAATATTTTGGTAAAAGATGATGGAACAATCAAGATTACCGATTTTGGAATTGCGTTGGCACATGATGCCGTACAGCTGACACAAAATGATGCAGTGCTTGGAAGTGCTCATTATTTAGCTCCGGAGACAACACGAGGTGAGGCTCCGACAGTACAGGTGGATATTTATGCATTGGGAATTGTTTTTTATGAACTATTAACCGGCAGTGTGCCGTTTAAGGGTGATAATCCGGTACAAATCGCAATGAAGCATTTACGTGAGGAGATTCCAAGTGTATGTGAATTTAATCCGACATTACCGCAGGCAGTAGAAAATATTATCCTACGTGCTACGGTAAAAAATCGTGAGCAGCGCTATCACAGTGCGAAGGAAATGCTATATGATTTGGAGTGCTGCTTAAAGCCGGAATATGCCCATGTGGATAAGCTGAAATTTACCGCTGAAGATGATCCGACACGTATTATGCATAAGGAAACAGCGGAAAGCTCCTCTTTAGAAGAGGAAAAAACAAAACGGCTGAATAAAACGATCGTGATTGCAGTTAGCTTGATTTGTGTTGTTATTGCCGCAGTGCTGCTGTGGTTTGCCTTCGGACATGAAAAAAGTATCATGATTCCTAATATTACAACTGCTCAAACTAAGCAGGAAGCTATTAAGACTTTGACAGAAAGTGGATTTGAGGAAGAAAATATCGAAATTAAGGAAGAATTATCCGACAATATTGAAAAGGGATATGTGATCAAGGTATCTCCGAAGGTGGGAGAAAAGGCAAGGGTATCGCAAACCATCACACTAAGTATTTCCCGTGGAACCTATTTTGTGATGAAGGATTATCGCAATGAAGAGCTTGCGCAAGTGGAGGCAGAGCTAAAAGCAGCGATGCCGAAGCTGAAGCTTCATGTAACAAAGGAACAGCGCTCAGGCATTTTGCCGGGAAGAATTTTGGCACAGAGTGGTATTGATATTGGCGAAAAGCTCGATCCGGAAAAGGAATATACCTTAAACGTAACGGTTTCCGAACATATGCAGTATGTGATTGAAGGAATCATCGGACTTCCTTATCAAGAAGCGGTTGCTTTGATTGAAGAAAAAACCGGAGTAAAGCCGGTGCTGGAACAATTAGATGCCAGTGATCTTAGCGAGGAGGAAAAAGCTAAGATCAAGCCGGGGGTTGTCGTTGAGGTTGATCCTAAAGAAGGGACAGCATATACGCAAGACGGAGAAAGCGTCATAACGATACGGTTTTATTGATATGAAAAAGGCACGTATTATAAAAATTGTATCCAATCGCTATGAGGTATTGGACGAAGATAAACAACGCTTTATCTGTGTGGCTATGGGGAAGCTGCGCAAAGCAAAATCTCCGGTGGTTGGAGATATGGTGGAAATCGAGCATTATGATGATCGTTGGGCAATTGAACGGGTATTGGCACGTAAAAACGAGCTTATACGCCCTTCCATTGCGAATGTAGATCAAGCGATCATTGTGATGTCTGCCAAAGATCCCGATTTTTCTACGACATTAGTCGATCGCTTGATTTTTCAAGTTGTATATGCAAACATTCAGCCGATCCTATGTTTCACAAAGATGGATCTGGTTGAAAAAGATGATCCTATTTATGCTCAAATCGAGGATTATCGTAAAAGCGGCTATGCGCTATATCTATCCGGAAAGGGTTATGACGATGATAAGCTCGTGTGTGCTTTACAAGGCAAAATCAGTGTTTTGTGTGGACAAAGCGGTGCGGGGAAAAGTTCCTTGTTGAATCGTATTGAGCCAAGTTTTCAGCTACAAACACAAGAGATTTCCAAAGCCTTAGGGCGTGGTAAGCATACGACAAGACATTGTGAGCTGCATGCGGTGGCCGGTGGTTGGGTTGGCGATACTCCGGGCTTTTCGTCCATGGATTTTCAATATATGGATATCGCTAAGCTGGCAGCGCGGATACCGGATTTTAAAGATTATTTAGGAATGTGTCGCTTCAAAGACTGTATTCATGAAAAGGAACCGGATTGCTATATTATGAAGATGGTCGAGGAAGGGAAAATATCACGAATTCGTTATCAAAATTATGTGGATATTGTGGCTGTGATCAAGCAGCGTAAAATAAAGTATTAGGAGGATTAGGATATGAAGGAATTGGTTATAGCACCATCAATTTTATCATTGGACTTTGCACGTGTGGAGGAACAGCTGAAGGAATTGAACAGCAGTCATGCGAAATGGCTGCACTTTGACGTCATGGACGGTCATTTTGTGCCGAATCTGACGTTTGGACCGGATATTTTGAAGGGATTTAAAAAAGCAGTGGATATGGTCATGGACGTTCATATCATGGTAAGCGATCCGGTATTTTTTGCAGATGTATTCGCTAAAGCGGGTGCCGATATCATCACCTTTCATTTGGAGGCGGTAGAGGATATTGATGCTTGTATTCGACTATGTCGCCATATTCGCTCTTTGGGAGTTAAGGTCGGTGTTTCGGTTAAACCGAAAACATCGCCGGAAGTTCTGCTTCCGTATTTGCAGGAAATGGATATGGTACTTGTGATGTCCGTAGAGCCCGGGTTTGGTGGACAGTCCTTCATGGAGGCAATGCTTGATAAGGTACGCTTGCTGCGTAAGGAAATTGATGCGAAAGGCTATGCTACACGTATTCAAATTGATGGCGGCATCAATGAGGAAACTGGTAAACTGGCTGTGGAAGCGGGCTGTGATGTTTTGGTTGCCGGAAGCTATGTTTTTAAAGGGGATATTCACGAAAGAGTTGATCGTTTGTTATGGCAAAAGTAATGCTGGTAGCAGGTCTTGCAAAGCATATACCGATTATAGAAGGTATGGATTATATCGGTGTTGATTATGGGGCTGTTTGTTGTTTACGACAAAAGCTTCCATTGGTTTTAGCGGTAGGGGATTTTGACAGCACAACCAAAGAGGAATTGGACGCATTGAAAAAAAACTGTAAGGTGCATCAATTACCCATACAGAAAAATGAAACCGATAGTGAAGAAGCGATACGCTGTGCAATAGAGCTTGGTTATGATGAAATCATCTTATACGGTGGCTTAGGTGGACGCTTGGATCATGAATTAGCAAATTTGCACTTGTTGCTGTATCGTGATCTGCCATTAACCTTGATGAATGAACATAATGTGATGAAGGTGCTTTTGCCGGGCAGTTATACGATTCAGAAACAATATCGCTATCTATCGTTTTTCGCAATCGAAGAGAGTGTTATTAGTGAGAGCGGAGTGGCTTATCCGTTGTGTGAAAAGCACTTACGTCCACGAGATATTTTTGCAGTATCCAATGAAATATCTCAACAAGAAGCAGAAATTATTGTTCATGAGGGAAAAGTGTTGATGATTCAAAGTGATGATGAAAACGCATGATGCGTTTTCTTTTTATTTGAGTATAATAATAGTAGTAAGGAGGCGATGTTATGCTGAAAATGCAAACCGCTCAAGGAGAACTGTTAATTGAAAAAGGAAAGAGTATTTATGAGCTAGTGGAAAAGCAGGCTGATAAAGAACATATTTATGCTGTTATCATCAATGGAAAGCTACATGATTTACGCTATTGCGTACAAGAGGGAGGAAGCCTTCGTTTTGTATATGCAAAAAGTGAAACCGGACGTTTGATTTATGAGCGGACCTTATTGTTTTTGTTGATTGCGGCAGCCCATGAATATCGAAGGGATCTGCATATCATTGCACAGCATTCTTTATCGGAGGGAGTATATTGTGATGTGCGATGCACCAATACATTCACACCCTTAGATGTAGTGGAAATCGAGAAAAAAATGAAAGCGATCATTGCACGTAAGGAAAGTATTTATCGTAAGGTAGTAAGCACTAAGGAAGCTGCGGCTTATTTTGAAGCTAAGGGCATGCTTTATAAAGCTGATATGTTAGCCCAACGGAAAAGTAAAAAGAGCAGTATTTATACGCTGTGTGGAGTAGATGATTATTTTTACGGTATCATGTTACCGGATACCTCCTATCTCAAGGAGTTTTCGATTTGCTTTTACAAGCAAGGTATTTGGCTTTCTGCTCAAGGGCAGTTTACTGCCCAAACGAAGCTGTTTCAGGTTTTTCAGGAATATGAGGCTTGGGGCAGATTGGTTGGAATCTCCAATGTAGCACAGCTGAATAAACGGATTTTGAATGGTGATATGAATGATTTGGTGCTGATGAGTGAAACAATGGTAGAAAAAAAACTAGCACAGCTTGCAGATCAAATCGTACATCGAGCAGCGCCCGTTCGCTGTGTTTTGATTGCCGGACCAAGTTCAGCCGGAAAAACGACCTTCTCCAAGCGTTTGTCCATTCATTTGCAATTATTGGGAAAGCAGCCGGTTGCAATTTCCATGGACGATTTTTATGTGAATCGCACTGATACACCGAAAAACGCTGATGGCTCTTACAATTTTGAAGCTTTAGAGGCGGTGGATCTAACACTTTTCCAACATAGCATTAACGCTTTATTAAAGGGAGAAGAGGTTGTGCTTCCACGCTATGATTTTCAAAAAGGAGTACGAACGTGGCATACAAAGGGGATTCGATTAAAGCGTGATGATATTTTGATCATTGAAGGGATTCATGGCTTAAATCCGAAAACGAGTGAGCATTTGCCACCAATCGCTATTTTTAAAATTTATATCAATGCGTTTACGCATTTAAATTTAGATGATCATAATCGTATTCCAACAAGTGATTATCGTCTGATTCGCAGAATTGCCAGAGATTATCAATTTCGAGGTTGGAGTGCCGAAGAAACGATTGCCTCTTGGAAAAGCGTGCGAGATGGTGAAGATACGTACATTTATCCATATCAAGAAGAAGCCGATGTCTTTTTCAATTCCTCTATGATCTATGAACTGTCCATTTTGAAAAAGCTTGTTATTCCGCTTTTAGAAGCAATCCCCAAAGAGAGCGCTGCTTATTTAGAAGCGAATCGTTTAAGTAAGCTATTGGAATATTTTGCAGATGGTGATGAGGCTGCGATTCCACGTCATTCAATTTTAGCGGAATTTATCGGAAACAGCATCTTCGACTTATAAAAATAAAACCCTGTCATCGACAGGGTTTCGTTTACTCTCTTAGATAGCGTTCTTATTTTTTAATGTTTTCAACGCACGAGCACTGATACGGATCGTTTGAGGTTTCCCATCAACGATAACTTTAACTTTCTGTAAATTTACGTTCCAGTTACGGCGAGTAGCACGCATAGAGTGAGAGCGTTTGTTTCCAGATAATGGACCTTTACCTGTAATTGCACAGACCTTTGACATATCGTTTCCTCCTTCCGTACAATACACATTCGTTTAAAACACGATTTGCTAAAATAGTATAGCATTTCTTACAAAAAAATGCAAGCTGAAAAACTCCATTTTTTATACATTCGTAGATGTGCAAGATGATTGTATCATATTTCAGCTGAAATGTTGATAGAAAATGAAGAAAATTGAATAAAATTTTAAAGAAAGATGAGGATTTATCGGCAAAAGACGACCGATTTTTCCATAATTCGGTTATTTTTGCATTGTGTATTGCAAATACCATGTAATTTTGTTAAATTATAGCTATACAGAATCACTAAGTGATCAGGAGGAAATTATGAAAAAACTACTAAGTTGTTTAGCGCTTGCATTAGTGCTTACCGGCTGTGGCGGCGGAGGAGGAGAAAAAGCTCCGGAAAAAGTTACGAAAACATGTCAGCTAAGTGCCGGTGAAGGAATTGTTGTCGATGTTGTCGGCGAAGCGGCAGATGAAAAATCAAAGGTTGATGTTATCCACATGAAAACCAATATTAATTTTGAGGATTTAGGAGTATCGGCAGATGCCTTTAAGGAAGTTAGCGATGAGCAAAAACAAGAGCTTACCGATCAAATGAAAACTACTATTTTAACCTCTATGGGAATTGATGAAAGCGACGGCGTAACTTTCGTAAAAAACGAATTTACAGATAATGGATATGAACTGCATGCAACCTTTGATGTTGATTTGTTGGCTAAGGCATTAGGTGCGGAAGCAACTGATGAAATGAATCTTGAAGCATTTGTAGAGGGCATGGAAGAAAGTGGCATGACTTGCAAATAATGTTGATTGAAAGATGCGATTAAGCATCTTTTTTTCATATTGTTAAAGTCCTTTTGATAAGAATGAGGCACTCTTTATAGGGTGGTGTGTAAGAGTTGAAAACGATGCGGAAAGAGAGAAATGAAAAAGCATGGAAAAATATAGATAAAAATGATGAAAATGTTTTTAAACGCAATTATTTATGGTATGATATATGCAGTGAAATTGTACGAAAATATGGATAAGGGGGTTATAGCCTTATGAATGAACAAAAGGAAATATACGCGTCCATAGAAATCGGTGATCATGAAGTACGTTTGGTTGCCGGTGAATTCTATGAAACGCGATTTCATATATTGCGTGTTGAACGATGTGAGCTGCAAGGTATTGAGCATAAGCTTATCGTAGATGAGCAAGCAGTTGTAGCGGCTATTCGCAAAGCAGTTCATAAAGTGGAAGAAGTATTGGGCTTTCCATTACATCGTGTATTGTTGGCATTGCCGAGCATGCATGTCGAACGTCATACCAAGCGTGTGCAGGTAGTTCCGCAGGCAAGCAGCAAGCGCATTCGTTTAAGCGATATTCAAGGTGGTTTAAATCAGGCAATCGCTTATAAACCGAGTGATGATTTGGAATTGGTGAATGTCGGTTGTATCAAATACATAACAGGAGGCATCACATCACGAAAAATGCCGCTTGATGAGGTGAGTGAGCTTTTGACGATGAGCGTGGATTTGCTTTATGCCGATAAAGAAATTGTTTATTCCTATGCTCGTTGTATTGAAAAAGCCGGTTTGGAAATTCTAGATGTTTGTTTGGATTCGTATGCGATTGCCAATGAAGCGGCGGTGTTTGAACAAACAGTGGATAAATATGTCATTTTGGTAAATCTCGCACGACAGGATACGACCTTGTCATTGTTCTCTCATGGAAAATTGGTAAACAGTGAAATCTTACATCAAGGCTATGGAGAATGGCTAAAACCTTTTCATGAGGAATGTGGGTTATCTGCGAAGATCAGCTATCGACTTTTGCAAAATACTTGCACATTTGATGAAGCAAGGGCAAAGGATAATGTGATTTATATTTGGTCGGTTGGAAACGAGCAAAAACAGCTGACGGAAAAAGCGGTTTGTAAGCGTGTTATGCCAAGTATCCTAGCTTGGATAAAAACGGTGAATGAGGCTTGTGAGAGTATTGTTGAAAACGGAGATGTTCGCTATTTGATCAGCGGAGAAGGCTGTGAGATTGCTTCCCTTTCACAAGTGCTTTCTGCTTTCAATGCACCGGCGCAGATGTATGTACCGCAAACCATCGGGGCAAGAAATCCTGCCTATGTTGCTTGTTTAGGTTTGTTTTATTGTTGGAAGGAGCAGCAAGCTATTCGCCATGATGAGCGTACAAGCTGTGAAAGCGATGAGGTGAATGAGGCATTGCATATTTCACCGCGTAAAAATACCGTTGATGAAGGCGGGTTTACAAAACGATTGAAAAGTATATTGCTAAATGATAAATAAGAAGAGAGCGAGGAAATAAGAATGAATGATTTAAGTTTTAACCAAGTAGCGAATATTAAGGTTTTCGGTGTTGGCGGCGGTGGCTGTAATGCTGTAAACCGCATGGTGAGCGAAGGTGTTAAGGGTGTTGAGTTTTATGTTGCCAATACCGATTTGCAGATTTTAAATATTTCACCGGTGGAAAATAAACTGGTACTGGGTCGTGAAATTACTAAAGGCTTGGGTGCCGGTGGGGATCCGGAAATGGGAAAACGTGCCGCACAGGAAAGCGAGCAGGAAATTCGTGAGGCAATCAAAGGCAGTGATATGGTATTTGTTACAACCGGTTTAGGTGGTGGGACAGGTACCGGAGCAGCACCTGTTTTTGCAAAGATCGCTAAAGAAGAAGGAGCACTAACGGTTGGTATTGTTACAAAGCCGTTTACCTTTGAAGGTCCTAAGCGTAAAAGAGCAGCGGAAGCTGGTTTAGTGGAATTGAAGCAATATGTAGATTCTCTTATTATTGTTTCCAATAATAATCTGATCGAGGTTATCGGTCGCCGTCCGATTTCCGAAGCTTTCCAAGCCGCAGACAATGTTCTTCGTCAAGGGGTACAGACGATTACCGATTTGATCGCAGTGCCTGCGCTTATTAACTTGGACTTTGCCGATGTACGCAGCATTATGCAAAATCGTGGTGCCGCATTGATTGGTATCGGTATGGCCGAGGGTGAGGACAAGGCGCGTGCTGCTGCTGAAAAAGCAATCCAATCACCGTTATTGGAGGCACAGATTCAAGGTGCTCGCAATGCAATCGTAAATATTACCGGTGGAGAATCTATTACTTTATTTGATGCAGAAGATGCTATGGGATTGATTCGTGAGGCTGCCGGTAATGAAGTAGATGCAATCTTCGGTGTGGCGATTAACGAAAAGCTAGGAGATTCCATCATTGTTACGGTAATTGCAACCGGTTTTGAAGATACGCAAGAGGAACAGCCGGCTGCAGCGAAAGCTACGTCTTTTACCGCTCCTAAGCAAACGGTAAATACTGTTGAAGATACTGCAGACGATGAAGAACAGGAAGTTATTCCTTCTTTCTTTGCCCGTCGTTAAGATATGAAGGTATATTATATTGATGACTCGTTCTTTCAAACCACAGATTTTGCAAGAGAGATCTTGCACCGGTTTGAAAATTATAAATTGCTTCATGGCAACGGACCAATTCTTATCAGTGCCGCAAAACAAGAAAATGCGGTGATGCAGGAATATATCCGTCAATACGATGAAGGCATCATTCTGACAAGCCCTGCCCTTTTTGACATGGAAGGAGTACGTGGAAATCTGCATTCTACTTTTTTATCCTTAGAGGGCTTTGCGCCAATGCAGACGTATAGTGGTTCATTTGTAGAATATGATACGGAAACGATGTGTTGTAAACGAATTTATTTAGAGATGTTTATTCATCATACACAGTCGGATATTGATGTTATGAAGCAGATGCTGGAAATGCTTGATGAACAGCTTGCTATTGGAAAGCATAAGCAGTGGCTGCATTAAAGTTGAGAAATAAAGCGAATGGTATCAAAAGGTATCGTTCGCTTTTTTTCGTAAACCGACGGGTTTTGTCGAAACAGTCATATTGATATTGCATATTCATAAAATGAAGTGGAAAGGTGGAGTGGATATGCCGTATCGAGAAACGATCATGCAGGTTGTTGCAAATTTAGATAGTGATATGGATAAGGGTTTAACGCAGGAAAAAGTTGTACAAAGACAAAGGGAATATGGAAAAAACACCTTGCAGAAAAAGGAAAATATTACCGTAATAGCGATGTTTTTTGCACAGCTAAAAGACCCGATGGTAATGATTTTGATGTTTGGTGCCGGTATTTCGATATTGCTGAAGGAGTATGTAGATGCCGGAATCATTGTGAGCGTAATCCTGCTGAATGCGATTATCGGTGTTTTTCAGGAATACAAGGCGGAGAAGGCGATTGAAACTTTAAAAAAACTATCAGAGCCGAAAGCTTATGTCATTCGTGAAGGATATTTAAGAGAAATTCCTTCGGAGGAATTGGTTATCGGTGATGTGGTGGAGTTGGAGGCAGGACGTTATATACCGGCAGATATGCGATTGCTTAGTGCAAGTAATCTTAAGGTAGAGGAAAGTACCTTGACCGGTGAGAGTGAGGCAGTGTTGAAAGATGCAACACAGGTATATAATGAAGTGCAGGGGCTTGGAGATCAGCGCAATATGGTATTTATGTCTACGTTTGTTACATACGGAAAAGCACGTGGAATCGTAGTAGCCACGGGTATGCAAAGTGAAGTGGGAAGAATCGCTCGTATGCTTGATGAAACAAAGGAGGATATGACACCGCTGCAACAGCGATTGGCGCAGCTATCCAAACTGTTAGGATTGCTTTGTGTCGGTATTTGTATCGCAATGTTTGTGATTTCCTTATTCCAAGAGCGCGATTTATTGGATATGTTATTAGTATCTATTTCTTTAGCTGTGGCAGCGATACCGGAAGGCTTACCGGCGGTTGTAACGATCGTATTGGCACTTGGTGTTCAGGCTATGAGCAAGCAGCATGCCATCGTGCGTAGGCTTCATGCAGTGGAGACATTAGGCAGTGTCAGTGTGATTTGTTCGGATAAAACCGGAACCCTGACCCAAAACAAAATGCGTGTTGTTAGTAGTTATGCGAATGGAAAAATGCAGACTACCACCAAGGAGATGCTGTTAGGCTTAGCGCTTTGTAACAATGCAAAGCTGCAAAACAATGAAATATTCGGTGAACCTACGGAAGCAGCCTTGCTGCAATTTTGTGAGGAACAGGGTGTGCATAAGGAGGAAGCGGAGTTAAGCTATTTGCGCTTAAATGAAATAAGCTTTGATTCCAAGCGTAAGTGCATGACAACAATTCATCAAATCGATCATCACTTTATTGCTTATACCAAAGGCGCAATGGAAAAGGTTTTGGAAATGTGCACAAGTGTGGAAATTGATGGTAAGTTGCAGCGTATGAGCGATTATGAATATAAACGTATTTTGGAAGCAAGCCGTAAAATCAGCAGCGATGCTCAGCGCGTGCTTGGAGTTGCACGAAAGCATTTGCACAGTGCCTTGGATAGTGGAATCGAAAGAAATATGACCTTTCTAGGCTTTGTCGGCTTGATCGACCCGCCGCGTAAGGAAGCGTATGAGGCGATTCGCATTTGTCATGAAGCCCATATTCAAGTAGCCATGATTACCGGAGATCACCCATTAACCGCTCTTGCGATTGCGAAAAGCTTAGGAATTGCTAAGCATGAGGGAGAAGTGATGAGTGGTAAGCAGTTGGAGCTTCTTAGCGATGATAAGCTTGCTGATGTGGTGAAGCAATATCATGTCTTTGCTCGTGTTACACCGGAACATAAGGTGCGTATTGTTAAGGCGTATAAGCGAAATATGGAGGTTGTAGCCATGTCCGGTGATGGAGTGAACGATGCACCGAGCTTAAAGCAGGCAGATATCGGTATTGCGATGGGAAAGCAGGGGACTGATGTGTGTAAGCAGGCAAGTGATATGATTTTAACCGATGATAATTTTGCGACCATTGTACGTGCGGTTGAGCAGGGAAGAAGCATTTATTTGAATATTCAAAAGGCGGTATTGTATTTGTTGAGCTGTAATTTAGGAGAAATCATGGCATTGTTTTTGGCGATTGTATGTATGCCGCATGTGGTATCAACCCTATCGGCAATTCAAATTCTATGGGTCAATTTGGTTACCGATGCTTTTCCGGCTTTATCTTTAGGGATAGATGTTGTCGATCCCTTTTTGATGAAGGAGGCACCACGCAGTCGTAAGGAAAGTCTGTTTGCTCATGGAGGTATGGCATTTGTTATTTTAAATGGCTTGTATATCGGAACAATTACCTTGGTTGCTTTTCGCTATGGATTAAATGATAGTGCACAAAAGGCACAAAGCATGGCATTTATGGTGTTATCCATTGCTCAGCTATTTCATGCCTTAAATTTACGCTCACGTACACATTCGTTATGGGAGGTAGGCGTTTTGCGTAATAAATGGCTTGTTTTTACACTGGTTTTCGGTATTTTATTGCAGGTTGCGGTTTGTGAATTACCGTTTCTGCAAGTGCTGTTAAAGACGGTTTCCTTGAGCCTTATTGATTGGCTGCTTGTTCTGGGACTATCCATCAGTGTAATCGTCATCAATGAAATGAGCAAATGGATTGCGAAAGAACATTGAATTTTAAAGTCGTTTCGTGTAAAATACTAACGGTATTGCTGAAAATGGGGAAATGCTCTGTTTTTAGCGTACGGTTAGGAGAAAAATATGAAAAAAATAGTTGATGAACGTGCTGATGATATGGAATTGGTTCTCGATGAAGCTGAATTTTCACAGCCTGAGAACAATCAAATGATCATCGGTATTTCCGAGCGACCAAAGCCGCTGCAGTGGCTGTTTCTGTCCTTTCAGCATGTATTTGCGATGTTTGGGGCAACGATTCTTGTACCGACAATGACCGGCTTTCCGGTATCGGTAGCTTTATTTGCCAGTGGTATCGGTACCTTGATCTATACCTTTATTACCAAACGCAAAGTGCCTGTATATTTAGGTAGCTCATTTGCTTATATCGGTGCGGTCTTGATTGCCGTAGAAGCTATGGGTGGTGATATTTCGGCAGCCCAGACAGGATTGATGCTGATTGGTCTTATTTATGTGATCGTAGCCATTCTTGTGAAATTTATCGGTAAGGGGTGGATCGATAAACTGCTTCCTCCGATTGTCATCGGACCGATGATTGCGGTTATCGGACTTGGATTAGCAGCAAATGCCGTTAGCAATGCGGGATTTGTGGAAGGCGGCGATTTGCGTGCCATGGCAGTTGCGGTCATTACCTTTTTGATTGCTGCCTTTATTTCCACCAAAGCGAAGGGTTTCTTCAAAATCATTCCTTTCTTGATTGCTATTCTTTGCGGCTATGTGGTATCTATTTGCTTTGGATTGGTAGATTTCACTCCGGTCATGGAAGCAAAATGGTTCTCCCTGCCGGAATTTATCTTGCCATTTAAGCTTGGTAATTTTGCAACCTATGATTTGTACTTCGGTCCGGAGACATGGGCGATTTTACCGGTTGCCTTCGTTACGATTGCCGAGCATATCGGAGATCACACCGTACTTGGAAAAATATGCGGAAAGAATTTTTTGAAGGATCCGGGACTTGATCGTACGTTAATGGGTGATGGTATCGCAACGGCGGTTTCTGCCTTCATGGGCGGACCTGCCAATACGACCTATGGGGAAAATACCGGAGTTATCGGTATGACAAAGATTGCCAGTGTATATGTTACTACTGGTGCAGCCTGCTTTGCGATTGCGCTATCCTGTATCGGAAAGATTTCTGCCTTTATTTCTACTATCCCAACCTGTGTATTGGGTGGTATGAGTATTCTGCTGTATGGCGTTATTGCCAGCAATGGATTGCGTGTCTTGGTAGATAATCATATTGATTTCGGTAAGCAGCGCAATTTGGTTATTGCCAGTGCAATGTTGGTAATCGGACTTGGCGGTGCTATTTTACCGATTGGAAATTTCATGACCTTAAGCGGAACTGCTTTGTCTGCATTGGTTGGTGTTGTTTTAAATCTTATTTTACCGAAAGAAAACTAGACCTAGAAATCACATGGTGCTTGCATCATGTGATTTTTTCTATCCAAGCAGGAACGGATATGGTAAGATATACAAGGTGATTGTATGCGTTTTAAACGAGTCTATGTAGAAATAACCAATACCTGTAATCTGCAATGCTCCTTTTGTATTCAAAATCAAAGGACACCGCAGGCTATGAGCATGGAGCAGTTTACCCATGTAATTCAGCAGATTGCCGGCTATACTCGCTATGTTTATTTGCATGTTTTAGGAGAACCCTTATCCCACCCTTTGCTAGATGCTTTTTTAAGTGTGTGTGAGCAATATGGGCTCTATGTGAATCTTACGACCAATGGAACCTTATTAAAGGAAAAAGCGGAAATCTTAACAAGGCATTCGATTCGTCAGCTGAATGTTTCCTTACATAGCTTTCCTCAGCATCGCCAAACGCATTATCTGCAAGATGTTTTTCAAGTCTGTGAGAAGTTGGCTGCACAGAATGTGTATATTAACTATCGTCTTTGGAGCTTAGGAAAGCAGGGAATGGATCCTTCGAATTTGCAGGTGTTGAAGCAGGTATTGCTACATTATGATAAAACATTGCAAGAGGAAGCAAAAAGATTGCAGCGAATTCCTTTGGCAGAGCATATTTCGCTGCATTTTGAAGAAGTTTTTAGCTGGCCGAGCTTAGCACAACCTTTTGTAAATGATAAAGGCAGATGCTTGGGAATGAAGGATATGTGTGCGGTTTTAAGCAATGGTGATGTTGTTCCATGTTGCTTGGATAGTAAGGGAGAATGTGTACTCGGGAATCTTTTCGAAAGCGATATGGAAGAAATCTTATCTTCTCCTCGTGCCAAAGCAATCGTTGATGGGTTTCAGCGTTTCCATATCGAAGAAGAGCTTTGTCGGCATTGCAGCTATCGCTTACGTTTCTATCGTTTATCATAGTGTGGTATAATAATATTTACGGAAAGTAGGGATAGATTATGGAACTTTCACGCTTACGTATATCGGAAAAGAAGCAGGCAGTCTTGCATACGATGAATGTCCATTGTGTGGAGGATCTTTTGACCTACTATCCCTTTCGCTATGAAACGCTTACTGTTGTACCACGTGAGCAATGGCAGAAGGATATGAAAATTGTAATCGAAGCTACGATTGTAACAAAGGCCCGTGTGATTCGTTTTAAGGGGAAGCAAAGCGTTACAAATTTCAAGGTTGTATATCAAGATGAGGAGCTTCAGGTATCTATTTTCAATCGGCCGTGGGTAAGTGCCTTTCCCGTTGGAAAAAGGATTACATTGATTGGACGCTATGACGGTTCTTGTCGTATCACCGCTATGCAATATAACCAAAAGCCTCTTCAGGAGCAGTTGGGTATTCACCCTGTGTATAATTTAAAGGAAGGTATTACACAAAAAGAATTGGAAAAATACATCGACAAAGCGTATGCTTTGATGAAGGAAGCAATAACGGATTTTATTCCTCCTTCCCTACGCCAAAAATATCGTTTGATAGAACGCTCTCAGGCATTGCTTTATATCCATCACCCCTATGATGAAAACAGTTTGAAGCAAAGTTTGCGGCATTTGAAATATGAAGAATTTTTAAAGTTTCAGCTTGCGATGCGCTGTATCAAGGATCAAGAAAGCAAGCTTGTTAAAGGACAGGGAAAGCAGTTTGAGCGTGAGGAGGTCATGCGCTTGAAGCATACGCTTGCCTTTGAGCTAAGCGAGGATCAGGAAAAGGTCATTGAGGAAATCATGGACGACTTGGCAAGTGAGAAGATCATGTATCGTTTGTTGCAGGGCGATGTCGGCTGTGGAAAAACGGTTGTGGCAGCGTTTGGTATGTATGCGTGTATCTTAGCTCATAAGCAGGCAGCTTTGATGGCACCAACCGAGATTTTGGCAAAGCAGCATACGGATAATCTACGTGCGATGTTTAAGGATATGGATATTGTAGTGGAGGGTTTGTATGGCAGTTTGCCTGCACAGGATAAGGCAAGCATATTGGAGCGTTTGAAAACGAATGAAATTGATCTTTTGGTAGGTACGCATGCATTGTTTCAAGAGCAGGTGGATTTTTATGATTTGGGAATGGTTGTTGCCGATGAGCAGCATCGCTTTGGAGTAGAACAGCGAAGAAGGCTACTGGCAAAGGGAGATAAGGTAGATTTTCTTTTGATGAGTGCTACTCCGATTCCAAGAACGCTTGCTTTATCTTTGTATGGAGATATGGAGGTTTCAAGCATTCATCAGCTGCCTAAGGGGAGAATGCCGATTACGACCAAGTTGGTTGCTTCCAAGTCCATGGCTCCTATTTTAGAGGAAGTATTGATGTATATTGATGAAGGTAATCAGTGTTATGTGGTTTGTCCGGCAATTGAAAATAATGAAGATTATAAAATGCGTAATGTAATGGATATTTATAAGGGAATGCAGGCCTCAATAGGAAGAAAATATCGTATTGGTCTTTTGCATGGGCGTATGAGTGCACAGGAAAAGGATCAGGTCATGCGCGAATTTGTTGATAGAACGCTTCAGATCTTAGTAACAACAACGGTTATTGAGGTTGGAGTTGATGTGAAAAATGCCAATATCATGGTTATTTACGATGCGCATCGCTTTGGTCTATCGCAGATTCATCAGCTGCGTGGACGTGTGGGCAGAGGAGATAAAGCAGGCTATTGTTATCTATTAAGTGATACGAAAGATATGGAAAGCAAGAAGCGCTTGCAGGCATGTGAAAAGACAAATGATGGGTTTGAGCTTGCGCGCATTGATTTGGAATTGCGCGGTCCGGGAGATATTTTAGGAACCAGACAAAGTGGTGTACCTGGCTTTATCTTAGGAGATGTGATACAAGATGCTAATATTTTAGAGGTTGCCAGAGAAGATGCCTGTGCTATTTTAAAGAATATCGAATGTGAGGAATATGCACCAATACGAGCATATATACAAGAATTGAAAACAGCGACAAGGCTGGATTAGCGGAAAGGAGTTTTTTTATGGATACAATATTTGAATGGCTGAAACAAAGAGGAATACAAATTGAGAATAAGGAGCGTATGGTAGAGGCATTGACACATTCATCTTATGTCAATGAACATAAAGCTAGTAAGCATGATAATGAGCGTTTGGAATTTATGGGTGATGCGGTGTTACAGCTTTGGTCTACAAGAAAACTATTTCATTTAACCCCTGCTTTGAGTGAGGGACAAATGACGACTTTACGTGCTCAGTTAGTTTGCGAGGAAGCTTTGGCTGCATACAATCGTACACTTGGCTGGGGAAAGTATTTGCTGCTTGGTGTTGGAGAGGAGAAAACCGGTGGACGTAATCGGGATTCTCTTTTGGCGGATATGTTTGAAGCTGTATTGGGAGCCATTTATCTTGATCAGGGAATGGAGGCTGTGGATATCATTTTAGAGAGTGTGCTGACACCGGCTATTACACAGCCGAAAAGTGAGAGTGTCATAGATTATAAGACCAAATTACAGGAATATATCCAAGCCGATACACGAAAAAATGTACATTATGAATTGGTGAGTACGAGTGGACCAAGCAATGCTCCGATTTTTGAGGTAATTGTTAAACTAGAGGATATCATCATGGGCAAGGGGGTCGGTAATTCTAAGAAACGAGCAGAGCAAATGGCGGCGAAGGACGCATTTGAAAAGATGGCAAAGTAGGTGGGTCCTATGAAAATATACGATTTCGATACGCCTATCAACCGCAAAAATACACAATGTATCAAATGGGATCAAAGCTTTGAAAGCACAGTGGATACACAATATCCACTGTGGGTTGCGGATATGGATTTTTCATGCTGTGATGCGATTGTCGAGGCTTTGAAAAAGCGTGTGGAGCAGCAAATTTATGGTTATAATACCGGCTTTGATGCACAATATCGTCAAGTGGTTTGCGATTGGTTTGCACGTCGCTTTGATTGGAAAATCAATCCTAGCGATATTTTCTATGCTGGCGGAGTGGTACCGGCAATTGCCTATTTAATTGAAATTTTAAGTGTCGAGGGTGATGGTATTGTCATTCAAACACCGGTCTATTATCCGTTTCGTAAGAAGATCGAAGCAACGAAACGAAAGGTTGTGGAGAATCCCTTACAAAATGAAAACGGCTATTATACGATGAATTTTGAGGAATTGGATCATTTGTTAGGAAGAGATGATGTGAAGGGTATGATTTTATGTTCTCCACATAATCCGGTAGGTCGGGTTTGGAAACAGGAAGAGCTAAGCATGGTTTTAAAGCTCATCAAGAAGCATCAAAAATGGATCATTTCCGATGAAATTCATGGGGATTTGATTCGCCATCATCATCGACAGCTTCCACTTGCTAAGTTGGGAGCGGATATGTGTGATCAGATTATTACGTGTACGGCACCTAGTAAAAGCTTTAATTTGGCGGGTTTACAAAACAGCAATATCATCATTTCAAACAAAGAATATCAACAACGCTGGAAAAAGTATGTATTGCAACGCTTATCCTTAAGCGGACCAAATAGCTTTGCTTTAAGTGCTACGATGGCAGCCTATACTCAAGGTGAGGAATGGCTGAATCAGCTCAATGCGTATTTAGATACGACGATTGTTGAGGTAACCTCCTATTTGAAGAAACAGCTTCCTAAGGCGATTGTTTCTCCCTGTGAGGGAACGTATTTGTTATGGGTAGATGTACGTGGCTATTGTAAGGATCAAGAAAGATTGGAGAAGGCAATGCTTCAAGCCGGTCTGATTCTTGATGAGGGCTATTTGTTTGGAATAGCAGGAAGTGGCTTTGAGCGTATCAATGTAGCTTGTCCAAGAGCCTTTTTGATGGAAGCCATGGAACGTTTTGTTGCGGTTGTTAAGTCCTTGGATATTGACAGCAATAAGAGAAATCGTTATGATTATGGGGTTTGTTAAAGAAAAGGAATGATGTTATGTTGTATTTAGAATACATAGTATTGGCAGCAATGGTAGTTTTCTTTTCCGTACGTCTGTCCTATTATGTTGATTGTCTTGATAAAAAGACAAATTTATCCGGAGCTTTTATCGGTGGTGTCATGCTGGCTGCGGTTACTTCCCTGCCGGAGCTGTTTACATCCTTAACGGCGGTATTAGCTTTGGATCAGCCAAATCTCGTACAGGGAAATGTCCTTGGCAGCAACATTTTTAATCTATGTGTTATTGCCGGTCTGTTGTTGTTTACAAGCAAGCGCTATGTATCGGCACCGCTTTCCAAATCTCATGCTTCAACGCTTTGGTATGGTATCGTCATGTATGGATTGGTATTTGCGGCAATTATGTTTCCCATCGAAGTCGGCTTTGGCTTCCTTAAGGTGAATCTGATGTCAATTCTTATTTTGGTGGTCTATGCGATCAATGTGAAGTTTATGGGCAATGATGATTCTTTGCAAAGTGATGAGAATGATGTGTATATCGCATTGTCTGTAAAGCAGATCGTATTACGTTTTTTAGCATATAGTGTAGCACTTGTTGCGGTTAGTATTCTGCTTACGACCGTAACGGATAAGATTGCCGATGAGCTACAGCTTGGAGCTACGGTAGCCGGAGCGATTTTCTTAGGGGTAGCTACCAGCTTGCCGGAATTAAGTGCCTCTATCAATTTGGTACGAATCGGTAACTTCAATGCTTCTTGGGGAAATATCGTCGGCAGCAATCTCTTTAACTTCATTATTTTATGCTTTGCCGATGTGTTGTTTACCAAAGGTGGTATTTATATCAATGAGCCACAGGTTTTAAATCTGTTAGGCTTCGGTGTATTCTCTATGCTGGCAACCTTGGGAGTTATCTATTTTAAAAAGAAACGTGGCATTGTGTTATTGTGCAGTGTGTTGATTTTAGCTTCTTATGTTACAAGTATTGTTTTATCCATGTAATGAAATAGCTTAGTGGGTTTCCATTAAGCTTTTCTTTTACTCAAAAGAGAAATATTACTTATGTTTTAACGGTTGAAATGCTGCCTCCATGGGAAGGGTGAGATCGTCTAGTTGAATTTGATTTACATAGAAATATGTCAGCTTTATTTTTTTTCTTTTAAACAGCTTATAATAATGGTAGTAATCGGAAAGGGATAAATCGCTGTCTACATAGCTGTTGTATTTTAAAAGAAATTTAATGTTCATTTTCTTGAGCAGCTTAGAGAAATAAGAGGTAATGTCTTTTAAATTGTAAAAATCAACATTTTGATAAGGAACTTTTAGATCCTTTGCAAGTCGATCCAAATGCAGATATAGTGTATTGTCGCAAGTGGGCAGTGAAAAAAACGCTTCTACGCTATTTCTGGCACATGCGATATCTTCTAAAAGATTTAATTGTTTTAGAGTGCTTGGTTCATTTTGACAGCGGATAGGAAGGAGCATATCGGTTGGAATAAAGCGAATTTCCATCTGCTTATCGTTCTTTGTTTGAACATGAAGGACAAAAGGCAGCTGCTTGCTGGCAATAAAAATACTTTTGTTTTCTTGTTTGGCTTGCAGCGGCAATAGAAAGGTAAACAGCAGTAGAAGCAAAAGCAAACTTTTTTTAATACGCATCATATACACCTCTTTGTTGCTAGGATATGCATTTGAAAAGCGATTCATGTACGAAAAAGTATTCACAGCTGACAATCAGGGAGGCAAATCTTCTGAAATTTATTTATAGATATGCTAAAATATTTATAAAGGAGGCAGATGATGAAAACGATACTTCATGTAAAAGGAATGATGTGTGCGAATTGTGAGCGTCGTGTTGCACAAGCGCTGAAGGAGGCTATCGGTGTGTTGCAGGTTGAGGCCAGTGCAGCGAAAGGACAGGTATGTGTGGAATACGATGAAGCAAGCATCAATGAAAAGCAGCTTCAAGCGATAATTGAAGAGGTTGGCTATGAGGTTGTCGAATAGGGTGTGTAAGGCACCCTTTTCATTTGTTTAAAAATTGTTAAGATTTATATACATTTATCCTTTATAAATATCCTTTATTCTAATAATAGAGGTGATAGCTATGACATACAAGGCATCAAAATATGCAACGATCGGCGGAACTGTTATTTTATGTTTTTTGGTTTTTTATCTTATTCAAAGTGGTTGTATCAGTGATCCGCAAAAAATGAAGCTGTTACTTTCCGATTATGGTGTTTTTGCACCATTGGTATTTTTATTGTTACAGATCGTACAGGTCGTTATTCCGATTATTCCCGGAGGTATGAGCAGCGGTATCGGTGTGCTTTTATTTGGTTCGTTTTGGGGCTTTGTTTATAATTATGTCGGTTCCTTGATCGGATCGGTTATTGCTTTTCTATTGGTTCGAAAATACGGGAGGCAGTTTATTTTAAAATTTGCCAGTCAGCAAACTTTTGATAAATACATCGGTTGGTTGGATAAAGGGAAACGCTTTGATAAACTGTTTGCGATTGCAATTTTTGTTCCCGGTTTACCGGACGATATCATTTGTATGATTGCCGGATTAACGAAAATCAGCTTTCAAAAATATGTTTGGATCAATGTTCTTTGCAAGCCTTTCGGTCTATTGGCATATTCTTGGGGCGTAAAGGAATTGATTACGTATCTTGCAGCTGTGCTTTAACGATGGTTGCATTTGATAGAAATTCGTAAGATAATAAGACTTACATAAAATGGGGAGGCATGTATGTATGGAATATAATATATTGATTGTAGAAGATGAAGTAGGAATACGCGAAACGATTTCGGTGTTTATGAAAAATCAAGGATATCATGTCTATGTCGCTGAAAACGGTGTGGCAGGACTTCAGCTGCTGCAGGAGAAAGATATTCATTTAGCGATTGTTGATGTCATGATGCCGGTTATGGACGGTATCACGATGACGATGAAGCTGCGTGAAAACTATGATATACCGGTTATTTTCTTGAGTGCCAAATCGGAGGATATAGATAAAATTACCGGCTTGAATGTGGGGGCAGATGATTATGTTACAAAGCCCTTTGAGCCTATGGAGCTGATTGCCAGGGTAAATTCCAATCTTCGAAGATATCAACAGATTTTACGCTTGAAGCAAGGAAAAAAGGAAGAAGAGCAAGGTGCGCTGTTACAGGTCGGAGATCTCATGCTCAATCAAGAAACAAAAGAGGTATCGATTCGTAAAAAGAGCGTACATCTGACCTCAAAAGAATTTAAAATCCTAGAGCTGCTTATGAGGCAACCGGGACGGATTTTTTCTGCTGAACAGATTTATGAGAATGTTTGGGAGGAGGAAGCAGTCAATACCGATACGATCATGGTGCATATTCGTAAGCTGAGAAAGAAGATTGAAGCCGATCCGCGCAATCCTGAATACATTAAGGTTGTTTGGGGAATCGGATATAAAATTGAAAAAATGTAGGTGATATGATGGAAAAGAAAAAGCGTAAAAATATATTTATGGTGTTATTTACCGTTATGATTACGGTTATGAGCTTGATTGCTGTAAGTCTTTATGACAATGCAAAGACACAGGGAGTAAGTAGGTTTAAGGATATCGAATATTATTATGAAGATGAATTTCAGCTCTTTACGATGAATTTGGCTATGCAGCTGGATTCTACGTATCAGCCTTTTCACTTCCCCGCTTCGCTTCCTCAAGAGGAACAAGGATATTTATCGCAACAATTTCATTCTATGCTTGATGAAGTGAATAACTTTGTACGCAATGACCGCCAGTTTTACTATGTCGCAAAAAATACGAAAACCGGTGAAGTGCTTACCAATTTAAAAAATTATTCAAACGAAACTTTTCAACCGTTGGATTATAGCTATTATATTCATATCAGCTATGATGAAAACGGAAAGTGCATGCTTGAGGGGAATCTGAAGGAGGATATTTTCTCTGCGTTGGATTTTGATCATTATCGAGAAATGTATGCGATTGAGAATATAAGCGATATCCTTGTTGATACGCCTAAAAATATAGATATTCAATATATGCTACCGAAAATAATTACTACCTATTCGGGTATTTCCGGTTATGCGAATGATTGGACACATTATTCCGCTTTTTCTTGTATGCTGCTTATGATCTTTACATGTGCTCTTGCTTTTTTTATCCTTGTATATCCGATTCGCTATGTAGCACAAAGCAAACCGTTTGCATTGGTTAAGGAATGGCCGTTTGAGATCAATCTGGCAGTATGGACTTCGATTGCTTGCTTGCTTTTTGTAGGTATTATTACCTTAGCGGGAAATTCCGTCAATGGTTTACTGCCAAGCTTGTTAAGTGATTATGGAATCGGAATGTCGCAGCAGCTGGTAATGGGATTTAATTTCTTTGTATGGCTGATTTCCTTATTGGCAATTGCGATTATATGCTTCTTATTAAAGTGGCTCATTGTTTGCGGTCCTTGGAAATATATCAAGGAGCATTCCTTAATTATTGGATTTTTCCGCAGCTGTAAGCGTAAGCTTTATGCCTTAAGTGAGATTGATTTGACCTCCTCAATGGATAAAACCATATTGAAGTATGCTGCTCTTAACGGTTTGATCATCGTATTGATTGCAGTATGGCATATATCGGTTGCTATTCTTTTGGCAATGCTATATTCCATTGCGTTATTCTTAGTAGCAAAAAAGCGAATGGTGCAGTTACAAGCGGATTATAATACACTGTTATCTTCTATTCAGCATATTATTTCCGAGGATTTCGACAAAATCAGCGAGCAGGACTTCGGTGTTTTCGAAGCTAGTAAGTCCGAATTGAATCAGTTAAGTGAGAATTTCAAAATAGCGATTCAGGAAAAGGTAAAATCGCAGAAATTGAAAACCGAGCTAATCAGCAATGTTTCCCATGATTTAAAAACCCCATTGACCTGTATCAAAAACTATATTGCTTTATTAAAGGACGATGAATTATCCTTAGAAAATCGTCATCATTATTTGGAACAATTGGTTTTATATACCAATCGTTTGAAAAATCTTATTGACGATTTATTTGAAATCAGTAAGGTGGATAGCGGTAATATCACCTTGAAAAAACAAGAATTGGATATTGTGGCACTACTGGATCAAGCCTATATGCAAAATGAGGACTTACTAGAGCCGAAGCATTTACAGGTAATGAAAAAATACAGCAGTGATAAGATCTTGTTGGAATTAGATAGTGATAAGACCTATCGCATTTTTGAAAATCTGTTTACCAACATCGGAAAATATGCCCTTTCCAACAGTCGTGTTTATCTTACAGTCAATGAGAGTGCAGAAGCTGTGGAAATCGAATTTAGTAATATTTCAGAAGTCGCTATGGATTTTTCAGCCGAGGAAATTACGGAACGCTTTGTTCGCGGTGATAAATCAAGATCGAAGCAGGGCAGTGGTTTGGGCTTGGCGATTGCTCGCAGTTTCAGTGAGGCACAGGGGGCTAACTTCAAAATTACGATTGATTGTGATTTGTTTAAAGTACGTATTGTATTTCCAAAGGACAGCTAAGCTGTCCTTTGTGTGTTTAGAAATTGTTTAGATTTTTACTTTCGCTTTGTTAAGATATGTTTGATATGCTGTTTTCATAGGGAGGGATCGACATGCTTGCATTGTTATTGTCGAGTGTTTGCTTTGTTTGCTTTTTCTTATGCTTTGCTTATGAATTGCATAAGTTAAGGATCAAGCCAAAAACGTATGTGTGTATAGCCATGCTACTGGCACTTCCGGCTTGGGATATTCATAGCATCGTATTTGCTTTTGAAATTCATTTTATCATCTTTTATGAAATTGCCAAGCTGTTTACGATATGGTGGAAGGGCGGTAAAACAAGAGTGCTTGCTATTGGAGCATTGTCTTTGTTGTTAGCCGGTGCTTGGGTAGGATATGGTTTCTATAATATGAAGCATATCGTGCGTAGAGAATATGTCATTCAAAGTGAGAAGCAACTGAATCATAATTATACGATTGCCGTATTATCGGATCTTCACTATCCAACCACGATGAATAAGCAAGAACTTGCTGAACTAGTACAGCAAATCCACCGTGAGCAAGCAGATATTGTTTTGCTTTGTGGGGATATTGTTGATGAATATACTTCCATGAAAAAGCGAGAGGAGGTTTTTTCACTCTTGGAAGGCTTATGCACGAAGTCCGATGTATTTTATGTATTCGGAAATCACGATACCGGACAGTATTCCTTTCAAAATGCTATATCAAAAGAAGAATTACGTTCACTTATCGAGGCACATCATATTCGGGTGTTAGAAGATGAAGTTGCTTGTGTTGATGACAAGCTGTGCCTTGTGGGAAGAGATGATTATCGCATGCATAATCGTAAGAGCGTCGCCACATTGTTGTCAATGATGCCGGATAACTGCTACAAGCTTGTGGTGGATCATCAACCACGGGAATTGGAAAAAAGTGCGGAATTAAAAGTGGATTTACATATTTCCGGACATACGCATGCCGGACAGCTTTTTCCTCTTTATTATATATTTGAATGTTTCCATCTCAATGAACTAAACTATGGAAAAGAAACCATTGCGCAAATGGAAGCCATCAATACTTCAGGAGCAGGGGGCTGGGGCTTTGCGATTCGCAGCGATCATCATAGTGAGTATGTTATTTTAAAGCTGCAATCCACTTCTGCTTCAAATCGGTAGTGATTGAGAAACAAGGAAGTCTATGATAGAATGTATCTTAGAATGCGGAGGATCTTTATGAAGCTTGCACACGTCTTTATCGAACATTCTACCATGCACTTAGATCGCACCTTCAGCTATGGCTGCGATGGCTTTGCTGTATATCGTGGAATGCGTGTTGTTGTCCCCTTTGGCGCAAAGGAAATTGTCGGCTTTGTGGAGCGTGTTGAAGAAATCAGTGCACAAGAGGCAGCAGCTTATGACTTTGAAATAAAAAGGATCATACGTGTGCTAGATGAAGAACCTTTGTTAAATGAGGAATTGTTTGAACTTGCAAATATGATGGCGAAGCGATACATTGTGCCACGTATTGCTTGTTTTCAATGTATTTTGCCGGCTAAGCTGAAACCTCGCTCTACGGCAAAATGCAGAAAATTAGAGACATGGGTTCGATATGAAAAGGATATTGCATCTTTGACCAAAAAGCAGCAGGTGGTTTTAGAAGCGATGAAGGAAGCTAAGGAGATGCTTCGTACTACTTATTATCAAATGTATAAATCCGTAGGAAAAAAGTTAATTTCTTTAGGTTGTGTAACGGTATTTGAAAGGGAAGCACAGGCAGTACTTGGGTGTGAGGAGCCATCGGGTCCGGTTTTCGATTTGAATGCCCAGCAGCAACATGCAGTTGATGCAGTCTTACACCATTCGGCAATGGTAACCTTGCTGCATGGAGTTACCGGAAGTGGAAAAACGGAAGTTTTTTTGCATTTGGCAAAGGCAATGCGAGAGCGTGATAAGCAGGTGTTGATTTTAGTACCGGAGATTTCCTTAACCCCGCAAATGATTGCACGTGTTAAGCAGCGCTTTGGTGCGCAGGTAGCTATTTATCATTCGGCTTTGAATGAACAGGAAAAATATGAACAGTATCAGTTAGTTAAAAAACATCAGGTGGATATTGTAGTAGGAACACGCAGTGCGGTGTTTATGCCTTTTGATCATCTCGGCTTGATCGTGATGGATGAGGAGCATGATACAAGCTATAAGCAGGATCGAGGGGTGCGTTATCATTGCCGTGATATTGCTTTGCAAAGGGCAAAGATACATCAGGCAAAGCTTGTTTTGGCAAGTGCCACGCCGTCCTTGGAATCCTATGCACGAGCGCATAAAGGAATTTATCAGCTGGTGGAGATGCCCAAGCGTATCAATGAACAATTTCCACAGGTAAAGTTGGTGGAAATGCGTGAGGCGGTTAAAAAGAAAGAAAGCTATCTGATGTCGAATGCTTTGTTAGATGCTATTTATACACGATTACAGCGTAAGGAACAAGTAATTTTATTGTTAAATCGACGTGGCTATACACCGATTTTACGCTGCATGGAATGTGGCTATGTGCAGATGTGTCCAAACTGTGAAACAGCTATGAGCTATCATAAAGAAGAGGGTGTGCTGAAATGTCATATTTGTGATAGCGTGATGCCTGTGCCAACCCATTGTCCAAGCTGTCATAGTGCTGCTTGGCGTTATATGGGAATGGGAACGCAAAAGCTGGAGGAGTTTATTCAGATTAAATTTCCGCAAGCCAAAATTATTCGTATGGACGCCGATACGACACACAAAAAGCATGCGCATGAAAACTATTTGCGAGATTTCGGTAAGCATAAAGCCGATATTTTGCTAGGCACACAGATGATTGCCAAGGGCTTGGATTTTGAAAATGTAACCTTGGTGGGAATTTTAAATGGTGATGCTTTGTTAAATCGCAGCGATTATCGTAGTGCAGAGCTTTGTTATGATTTGCTTGAACAAGCCTGTGGGAGAAGCGGGCGAGGAGAAAAGCAAGGGGAGGTCATCATTCAAGCGTATGATACCAAACATTATGCGATTCAATGTGCTGCTCATCATGATTACAAGACCTTTTTTAAAAACGAAATGAACTATCGTCATTTGGCAGGCTATCCTCCTTATACATATTTGACATCGCTCACGTTTTCTCATAAGCAAGAAGAATTGGCTTATCAGGGAGCACAGCTTGCCTTTTCTCTTTTGAAAGCCAAGAGTGAGGTACGTGTACTTGGACCAACTGCTTTGCATAAGCTGCGTGGAGAATGCCGCATACGCATCTTATTGAAGGGAAAGCAAGAAGAACTTTTGACAGTCTATGCAAAAGATGTATATGAGCAGCATCTTTATAAGAAACAAAAAGCACGTTTGGATATTGATCTTTCCCCATTGTATTTAGATTAGGAGGTAGGTATATGACAAAAAAGGAATGGATACCGTATGTGTTAGCTTGTGCATTGCTACTGCTTGGCAGCTATTATGACTATACGATAACAGATCGTTTATATGGCAGCTTACCAAGTGTAGGAATCTTTTTTGAACGCTTGATTTTAGTTCCGATTCAAGGAGTTATTATTTGGACATTTTGTTTGTTGTATGTGGAGAAAAAGCAGCTGTGGAAGCTATTATGTGCTTTTATTGCCAGTATGTATGCCGTTATTGATGCAATGCATTATTGGTTTACCATAGATATTGCTTTGTGTGTAGCGGCGGTCTTGGTTTCTATTGTTTTGTTGTGTAGCATGCTTGCAGTATTAAATCATTTGCCGATTGCTTGGATTCAGAAGCATCGCAGCTTTTTTCTGTTTTTTACATGTGTTTTGTTGTCCTCTATGTTGATAACTACACTTTTAAAAAGTGTATGGGGAAGAATTCGTTATCGTGATCTACATAGTATGGCAGAGTTTTGCGTGTGGTATAAGCCATGTGGAAGAATCAGCAATTATTCCTTTCCAAGTGGGCATACGGCAGCAATTTCGGTGATTCTATGTTTCTTGCAATGGAAGCATAATCCTTATGAAAGAGTATCGCTTTTGCGCTATGTTCTTGTTGCCGGTGGTATTGCCTTGATGGCAATTTCCCGTATGATGATGGGGGCACACTTTTTAAGTGATACGATAGCAGGCTTTTTAATTACTTATACATTGTATCTTATTTGGAAGTATCATTTTCGAAAGCGAGGAATTTTATGAATGCACGAGCATACGCCTTTGCACTGTTAAAGGAGATTTGTATTGATGAGGGATATAGCAACTTACTTTTACGCAACAAGCTGCAAAGTGTTGATCCTAAGGATAAGGCGTTGGTTACCCAGATTGTTTATGGTACATTGCAAAACTATCGCTTGGTGCGCTATCAATGGCAAAGCTATGTGAAAAAAGAGCCTTGTAAGGAGGTTGCGTTGCTATTGGACATGAGTGTTTATCAGTTGCTTTACATGGATAAAATGCCGACTTATGCGGTCATTGATGAAGCGGTAAGAATAACCAAGAAAAATATTCACCCACGCTTTTCGGCATTGGTTAATGCTGTTTTGCGTCAGGTTGAACGAAATGGTAAGCGAGAGCTTGAAGGAAATGCAATCGAGCAGTTAGCCTTGGAAACTTCTCACCCTACATGGCTGGTGGCTATGTGGAAGGCACAGTATGGTTGGCAGGAATGTGAAAAGATATGCCATAGTGATCTTGAAATCCGTAAGCAATGCGTGCGTGTCAATACGATGAAGGCAAGTGTTGAGGAATTGCTGGCAAGCGGGGAATTTGCAAAGGGAAGCTTAGCCGAGGATGCTTTATATTATTTGGGAAATGATATTATTCACAGCAATTATTACAAGCAGGGCTTGATTTCTATTCAAGATGAGGCGAGTCAGCTGGTTGCACAGTATGTCGATCCACAGCCGCAGGAGCGCATTTTAGATGTTTGCAGTGCTCCTGGGACAAAGGCTTGCCATATAGCCGAGCGAATGGGGGATAAAGGTAGTATTGTATGTGGGGATATTCATGCACATCGTGTAGAGCTGATTAAAAACGGGGCAAGGCGTTTGCAGCTTCAATCCATTCAAGCACAGGTGATGGACGCAACGAGCCTGAAAGAAATCGAAGGCGAAATGTTTGATCGTGTCTTATGTGATGTTCCTTGCAGCGGCTATGGAGTCTTGGCACGAAAAAGTGATATTAAGTATCATGCAAAATCGACCGATATGGATACGCTCATACCTTTGCAGCAACAAATTTTACAAAGTGCAAGCAAACATGTTGTAAAAGATGGTATTTTGGTTTATTCGACCTGTACGTTGAATAAGAAAGAGAATGAAAAGCAAGTAGCTGCTTTTCTTGCACAGCATGAAGAATTTGAATGTTTACAGCAGCAAACGATTTTTCCTTATACGCATCATAGTGATGGCTTTTACATTGCGAAGCTGAAGAGGGTACGATGATTCGAAGCTTTGAAAAAGAAGATCTCTGTGAAGTCCTGCAACTGTGGCTGAGTGTTAATTTGGAAGTACATAGCTTTGTGAAAGAAAGCTATTGGTTAGAGCATCGGGATACGGTGGCAGCGATGATGCTAGAGGCAGACATCTATGTATGGGAGGAGCAAGGAATCAAAGCCTTTTTAGGACTTATGGATACGTATATTGCCGGTCTTTTTGTGGAACGTGAATATCGCGAAAAAGGGATTGGAAGAAAACTTTTACACTTTGCTTTTCAAAAGCATGCCCAGCTGACACTTGATGTTTATGCCGAAAACAAAGCGGCAATTCGATTTTATGAGCGAGTCGGTTTTGTGAAGGTGAAGGAATATGATGAGAAGGCAACAAGACAGCTGGCGTATACGATGACAGCTAAGAATGAGCTTATATTATGATGAAACACATCAAAAATGATTGCTTATTTCTTCATTTAAACAAATGATAAAAAAGGAGATTTCTTATTTGAATAATAGCATATCAAATTTGAAATCTCCTTTAAAATGTTTTGTTGAAAAAGTATTTCCTTGTTCTTTCAATTTTTATAATTATTTGATATTCAGATAATTTGCAATATTGGCATTAGAATCAAGAACCGGGTGAATGGTCGCTTCTCGTGATGTTAAAATAATGGTTAAACCGGGACCATGCCCACTGGTAAAGGAATCAGAATGAACAACAACTCCGATAGATATTGCACCTTTTAAATAATGTGGTCCGTTATGATTGTCATGATCCATTACCGCCACTAGATCACCAAAGCGAAGCTTATCAATGCCATGAAGCTTATTTGCTTCTTTATCCTGTGTCATGATATCGTAATCTCCAAGCATCATCTCTGAGCTTCCCAAGCCACTTCCCATCAGATGAGCAGGAACACAGGCTGCGACCGGTACATGAATACCGTCCTGCTCCTCTGTGATACCAAGCTTACCCAATAGCTCAGGATCGATATTCATAACCTGGATTTCACGATGATCCAAAAGCTTTAGACCAAGTCCGCAAGCCTGCACAAGAATTTTATCATCACAGGTCATCATTTCTAAGGTTTCACGATCAAAATAAGCCATGACATGATCGATACCACCATGCTTTCCGGTTACATAACCACATCGTCCTTTTGCTTCTCCACTAATAATTTTGGCTTTATTTCCGATGCAGGAAAAAGCAAGAAATGCTTTGTTTTCCCGTTCATTGGGATTTTTCATACTCACACCCGGTTCGATGTGATCTCCTTCGATTCCCATGCAGCAATCACCGATTTTATAGTTATAAACAATACCACCGGTCGCCATGGTGATCCTTCCATAGCCATCATAGCCAACACGATAGCCGCTGCCACTCATTGTTGGGTGATCGACACTTGCCTGTACGCTCATCATTACTAGATGTTCTTTGTTCGTTTTCATTTGCATAACCTCCTACTAACTATGCATATTATAACATTGCATTTGTTTATTTTGCTATGGTTTTTCTTTTCGTATGCTATAATACAGACAGATAAGAGGTGAATGCTATGGCATGTAAAGTAAAGAGTAAGGAGGCAACACGAATTGATGAGGAAATCTATGCACATTTTGCGGATATCGTAGAGCATAGAAGCTTTCGTGATGCTATATCCAATGCCGCAAAACAGCTATCCAAAGGAAGTATCATGGAAAAGCGGGTCTATGCTTCAAGCTTTTCTTTACCTATGAAGCGTAACGTGTTTGGCTTATATACGATTGAGGTTGCGCTCAATCATCGTCGATGTCGCTTTCTTTTGGATAGTGGTGCACAGATCAGCGGCATTCGTGCATATAAGGCAAAAGAGCTTGCTTTGCCCAAGACTGATGGAAGCCTAACTGTCGGCAGTATCGGAGGAACGAAAAAAGAGCTTTTTGGTTGTATGGTCGAAAGCTTGCATCTAGGAGGAATCGAATATTTACAGCGAGCTTTGGTTGTGTTAAGTGATAAAGACTTCGCTTTGCGTTTTGCAGGTATGGATATGCTTGGCTTTGACGGTATTCTTGGTTGGGATATATTAAGTCAGTTGGATTTTGAGCTAGATGATATTGCAAAGCGTTTTAAGGTCATTGATAATCATTGGAAGCTTCCTAATCCCAATATGTTGTTGGGAGGCTTTCCATGCTTGATCATGCAGTATGAGGATCAAAGCTATGGTCTGTTTGGCTTTGACAGCGGATCAAAGCACAGTTGGTTTGGGGAAGCTGCGATGCGTAAGCATTGTCGCTTAGAGGCAAGACAAAAGGTGCTTGGTATGGGAGTTCATGGCTTAGAAAAGTTGGATATGAGCATTGCCAAGAGCTGTCGTCTTTATTTGGATAAGGCAAGCTTGGAGCTGAAGCATATTATGAGCGGACCGGTTCAAATATTTCCAAACTTTGTATTTGATGGTGTGTTAGGCAATGAAATCTTTGCCGGGCGAAGAATTCGTTTTATAAACAGCAGGTGTATGGTTTTGCTGGCTTAAATAAAATCATACGACTAAGGCTTTCTAGTTATGGCTGTTCAATGCTATAATAGAGATGTTTCTGAAAAAGAAATCATAGATTTGTAGAAAGGAAGATGTTTTATGATATTACATGGAAAAATTGTATTAGAGAATGGTGCAGAGCTGCCATTTGAGTTGTATCCGGACGATGCACCGATTACGGTAGAAAACTTTGTGAAGTTGGTAAAGGAAGGATACTATGATGGAAAAACCTTTCATCGTGTAATACCGCATTTTGTATCACAGGGTGGCTGTCCTTATGGAAACGGCAGTGGAGATTTAGGCTACACGATTCCATGTGAAACCAAGAACAATCCTCATCGTCATATTGAAGGAAGCTTGTCTATGGCTCATCGTGGAAAGGATACCGGCTGCTGTCAATTCTTTATTTGCCATGAACCACAGCCGCATTTAGATGGAGTGCATACGGTATTCGGTCGTGTTACAGACAATATGGGAGCCGTTCGTAATATGCAAAATGGCGATGTGATGACACGTGTCGTCATCGAGGAAGAATAGCATGAGCGATACCAAGCGCTTGGGTATGCCGCTGCTTGTGATGGCGGTTTCCACGCTGCTGTTTTATTTGATGAATAAGCTGTTGCCAAATACCATTGCTTATACATGCATTGCACTGATGTGCGATATTTCGTTGTTTATATTCGGAATGGCATTGAATGCCAAACGAAATTCACGTGGAGTGTATCGCAAGGTGATTGCGCTTGTGTGTGCTATTATTTTGGTGTTTATTCAATTAGGTGTTGTTTCTATGCCTTGGGTAGAAACCTTACAAACAGCTTTTTCAATCAATCCGTATCTGTTAAGTATGTTGTTTATTTATTTCGGATTTTTATTTGCCGATTAAGACGATGAAGAAATACGTTTCAAATGGTAACAGCATAGCTACAAAAAATGATGGAAGGATCTTTTTCCTTCTAAAAGAATAAAGGTAATCCATGTGCGGATTACCTTTTTAAAAAGTATTTTTTTGGCGTACCAATTCAAAAGCAAAAATGGCTGTTGAGGCAGCTGCAGTCATTGCATTGCGAAATTCACTGCGGTAGGGAATAAATAGGTTTTGATCGCTTTGCGCCATCACAGCCTTGCTTAAGCCACGCATTTCGCCGCCGATCGCAATACAGCATTTTTTCGGAAAGTGATAATCATATAGGGATATGGCATCTTTGCGTTGAGCACATAGAAATGTGATTTGCTGCTCCTTCATTTGCCGAATGGTAGCCTCCATATCCTCACTTACAAAAACATTGATATATTCACTGGCACCGGCACTGGCGCGTGTTACCGTATTTACCGCACTTGTCCAATTCCGCTTTCCGACAATGATACCATCACAGCCTGCCGCATAAAGTGTACGTAAGACATAGCCGAAATTGAAAGGATCTTCAACCCCTTCGACAAGTGCTAAAAAAATATTTTCTTTAGATACAATATCTTCTATGCTTTGATACTTACGTTCTCCGCAATAGGCAAGAATACCCCCATGTGTTTTTCCTTGTGCTAAGGTGTCGATTTCTTCTCTATGGGCAGCTTGAATTGTAATTCCTTGTTTTTTTGCTAATCGTAGGATATAAGATGTGTCTTTATCCTTTTTTTTAGCATCGACAACAATGCGTTGAACGACTCTACGCTTTGCTTGTAAAACGGCTTTTACCGATATGTTACCTTCTACGATATATGTTTCCATAATAACCTCTAGCTTTCTGTTGATATTATACGCTAGAGGTAGGAAAAAGACAATGCAATTCTATGGCTTTACTAGGGATATTATATGCACCCTTCTTAACAACGTCTTGAAAAAATGTTATGATTACTACAAAGTCAATAGGAGGTCAAGAGATCAATATGAAGGTAGCTCTTGTTACAATGAATGTATTGCAGGGAAAATGTGAAGAAAATTTTTCTTTTATGATGGATAAGATTCAGCAGGCAAAAAAAGATCATGTGGATATGATTGTATTTCCGCAAAATGCAATCAGCGGTTATTTGCTGGGGGATCAGTGGTTAGATGATGCATGGTGTCGCTATGTAGATAGCTTTAATGATCGATTGGTTGAGGAAAGTGAAGATATTGCGATTGTTTGGGGGAATATCCGCTATCGCAATCAACGCAGATTCAATGCTGCTTTTTTTGCCTATCAAAAGAAAACGCACATGCGTGTGAAGAAGAATGTCAATGCGGATTATCAATGTGATGCACGCTATTTTGAAGAAAGCTCTATCAACAGTGCGATTGAATTTAAAAATTATGTCTTAGCTTTAAATTTTCAAAATGAAATTACCTTGGCAGATTTGAATATTAACATTGATGCCCACCCATACGATATGGAGGAGGCTAATGGCTTGTATGGCAATGTGGTTTATGTGAATGCTGTCGGAATGCAGAATCAGGGGAAAAATGTGATGGTGATGCAGGGAGGAAGCTATGTGCATAACCAGCGCAAATTGCTGTATCAGGCATCATATTTTCAAGCGGATTATGCGGTGGTGGATATTCATGCTCAAAAAGAGGTACAGCCACAGAAAAAGCATCTATTAGATGCTTTGACATTGGGAATTCGGGAATTTGATAAGCAAATTTTCAATGCTAAAATGCCTTGGATCATCGGATTATCCGGAGGACTTGATTCCAGTGTGAGCTGTGCATTGCTTGCGTATGCTTTAGGTGCGAAGCGTGTGCATGGCTTTAATATGGCAACGAAATACAATCGAGATACGACGATATCCAATGCGCAAAAGGAAGCAGCTGCTTTAGGAATCCATTATCATGACGGTTCGATTCAGATGCTTGTAGATGCTAGTCGTGATACCTTTTTAAAGGAGTATGGCTTTGATGCGCAAAAGGATTCTACCTTAGTTATGGAAAATATCCAAGCACGTGCTCGTGGGTATTTGCTTGGAGGATTTGCCGGTATTTTGGGTGGTGTGATTGCAAATAACGGAAACAAGGTTGAATATATGCTAGGCTATTGCACACTTTACGGAGATAGCGTCGGTGCGCTTTCACTAATTGGAGATTTAACCAAGGTGCAGCTGTTTGCGTTGGCTGAGGAATTGAATAAACGCTTTGCAAAAGAAGTTGTACCAATGAACTTATTACCGGTGCTTGAAGAAAACAAGCTGCATTGGGAAATGGCTCCAAGTGCGGAATTAAAAGAGGATCAATATGATCCGATGAAATGGTTTTATCATGATTATTTAGTGGATCATTTGGGAAGAAATCTTGATGTTTTATCTTTGATGGAGGGGTATCTTAATCATACACTTGAGGAAGAACTTATGAAGTGGATAAAATACTATCAGCTTGATGAGCCACAAAACTTTATAAAGGATTTGGATTGGTTTTTGAATACAGCAAGTCGCAATGGCTTCAAGCGTTTGCAGACACCACCGCTGCTATGTGTTCATAAGCGTAGCTTAGCTTCCCAAATTGATGCGCAAATGCAGGTGGATCGCACGCAATATGAGCAATTAAAGCAACGTATCTTGGCAATGTAAAATCTTTCTATATTGTAAGGTGCAGATATGGAAAAGCATGATAAAATATTGACAACAGGGGTGAATAGATATGCGATTTAAAATGACAGATGAAATTCATAAGAAGGTGTGGATGTATAGCATTATTGTAGCAGTTGGTATTTTGCTGTATTTTGCACTTTATCGTTTTCAACAGTTAGCTTCCTTTTTCAGCTCTTTCTTTTCCTTGCTGATGCCCTTTATTTTAGGCTTTGCCATTGCGTTTATTTTGAATGGACCGATGATGTTTTTTGAAGCTAAGCTATTTGGCAAGCTGCGTTGCTCGAAACAGGTAAAGCGAAATTTATCAGCTCTTTTATCGCTTGTATTGTTTATTGCAATTGTTTGCTTCCTTTTGGCTTTATTGATTCCACAGCTTGTAGAAAGCATCACTTCGTTGGTAAAATCATTTCCCGGCTATGCTGCTGACTTTCAGGTGTTTGCGATTGATTTTATGAAAGAGCATGATATCAATGTGGAAATCATCAATAAGTTTATCAGTGATTATAATATTGTTGGGAAGCTAACAGAATTTGTAACTTCCGCTTTACCGCAAATGGCAAAGCTGACATATCAATTAGGCAGCACGCTTTTAAATGTACTGCTTGGAATTATATCCGGATTGTATATGATGATGGACAAGGAGCGTTTGCTGCGATATTTTAAAAAACTAAATTATGCGATTTTTCCTAAAAATGTAGCAGAATATACACATCGCTTAATGCTGTCAAGCAGTCAGATTTTTAATAATTTTATTATCGGAAAAGCAATTGATTCTTTGATCATCGGTATTTTATGCTATGTAGGGAGTATATTATTAGGATTTCCTTATGCAATTCTATTATCGGTAGTTGTCGGTGTTACCAATATGATTCCGGTTTTCGGTCCTTTTATCGGAGCAATTCCGGGAATTGTATTGCTGTTTATCATTCACCCAATCACAGCTGTATATTATGCTTTGTTTATCCTAGTGTTACAGCAATTTGATGGTAATATCCTCGGACCGTTGATCCTAGGAGATAAGCTGGGGCTTCCAAGTATCGGAATTTTGTTTTCCGTTGTAATCGGAGGCGGTTTATTTAATGTTGTCGGAATGTTTATCGGTGTTCCTTGCTTTGCGGTCATTTATATGGCAGTTAGAGAGTGGACACATTATCGTTTAGAAAAAAGACATGTTGATTTAGATGCATCAAGTCAAAGTGTACATGATGCTATGCACGTAGAAATGGTGGATTAAGGAATAGGCAGTCAATCGCTTGGATTGGCTGTTTTTTTTGTGCCTTTACATGAAAAAAAGATGCACAAGGCATCTTGTAAATAATCGAAATCGAGTTCTCGTTTATATCAAATGACCCAGCTGTTTAAATTTCTCGCGAAAATCTTTGACACTGTTGGTGATAGAAGCATAGTCTTTACATGCGATTGTTAAAAATAAAACATCAATAACCATAGATTGAAGAATAATTGAGGTTTGAGAAGCCAATCGCAGATTATTCTCGATAATCGATGTATAAAGAGCAATATCTGCTTTTTCAGCAATTTGTGAATTACCGAATTGTGTAATTACAATAATTTTTGCTTTTCTTTCATGTGCGATATCTATAAGCTCATAGTTTTCCTTAGATGCTCCAAGGGTGGTAAAACAAATAAAAAGATCGTTCTTTTTTAGATTTGCGCATGCTTCAAGACGCAGGTGAATATCCTCAAAAAAGATTGTTTGAATATTCAATCGCATCATTTTGATTTGAAATTCATGTATTAAAACAGTGCTGGCACCCATACCGGATAAGAAGATTTTTCTATTTTGCTTAGCCGCTACATAAATGTAATTTGCAGCATTTTCTAAATCATTTGCATCTAATGTATTCAGTGTACTATTTAAGCTGTTGATCGTAAAAGATGCAAGTTTGCGATAAATCTCAATAGCACTATCGTTAAGGTTTACCTTAACTGGTGTAGAATCGATTTGATTCGAAATAAAATTTGCAGATAAATGTAGTTTGAAATCCTTATAGCCTTGAAAACCCAATCGTCTTGTAAAGCGAATCAATGTAGGTTCACTGATATCACAGGCTTGCGAGAGCGCACTTGTGGACATATCAGTAACATCTTTAGGGTGAGTTAAGATGTAGTTTCCTAATTTTTGTTCACTTTTAGATAGAAAAGGCATTAAGGATTCGATTCGTGTTAAAATTTCATTATTTTCCATGAAAACAGCCCTTCTTTTCTCTATTTTTATGATAGCAGAAATATGTGGATTTCTCAATCTTTTACCTAAATATGTAGTAAAACTAATTTTTTTGAAAATACTATTGTAGTAATACTACTTTTATGTTATATTTTTTGTAGCAAAACTACAAGAAAGGTGGATAACGATATGGAAAAACTAAAAGTTGCAGTTGTAGGGGCAGGTATATATGGACAAAACCATTTGAACGCCTATACTTGGAATCCCAATGCAGATCTTGTTGCTGTATGCGATAGGAATCCTGAAATTACGAAAAGAGTAGAGGAAGAGTATCACGTGAAAACATACAACGATATTGAAGTTATGTTGGAAAAAGAGGAAATTGATATCGTTTCGATTGCTACTCCTGATCCTTTTCATAAGGAGCCTGTATTAGCGGCAATTCGTTATGGTAAGGACGTTTTGGTTGAAAAGCCATTAGCTACTACATCTCAAGACGCTTATGAAATTATTGAAGCTGCCAATACCGCAGGAGTTCGTGTTATGGTTGATTATCATAAACGTTGGGATCCGGCTTCTATTGCAGTTAAGAACAAACTCAATGAAGCTACTACCGGAAAACCGGTTCGTGGGTATATGCGAATGGATAACATTTATGATGTTGCTTTAAATTGGTTGAATTGGTCATCGAAATCGAGTCCTGTTCATTTTGTTGGAACACATTGCTATGATTTGATTCGTTGGTACATGGGGTGTGAAGTTACAGAAGTGTATGCAGTAGGGCATAAAGGAATTTTACAATCAAAAGGAGTAGATACCTATGATTCCATTACTGCTAATTTAACATTTGAAAATGGCTGTACTTGGACAGTTGAGAATGCTTGGATTCTTCCTAATGGCTTTGCAAAGGCTGATGATGGGTGTACCGAGATTCTTTGTGAAAATGAAATGATTCGCGTTGATTCACAAAAACGAGGCGTAGAGTTCTTTGATGAAAATAAACTAAGCACACCGAATGTTTGCTTTATTCAGAATTATCAAGGACGCTCTATGGGATTTGGTATTGATCCATTAAATGATTTTGTTAATTGCATTCAAAAAGATTTACCGTTTATGGCAGATATGTACGATGGCTTAGAAGCGGAATTGATTGCCGAAGCTGTTCATAAGAGTGCGGATATACATCAAATCGTTAAAATTGAAAGAAAAAATATTAAAAAATAGCGTTATTCAAAAAAAGAAAGAAGGAAGCTGACTATGGCAAAGATTAAAATGTCGCGTGTAGATTATCGTATGGTACATGGACAAATTGTAGCAAAATGGATTAAGTTTCGTCCGGTAGATCGTTTGATCTTGGTAGATGATTTACTTGTAGACGATGAATTTATGGCAGATATTTATCGTATGGCTGTTCCCGATCGTCCGGTAGATATTTGTAAAATGGCTGATGTTCAAAGTACTTTGGATAAAACTGATGATTCTGTTATGTTGATTTTTAAAGATGTATCAAGTGCTTATGCAGCTGTACAAGCCGGACTTAAGCTTACCGAATTGAATGTAGGCGCGCTACAAAATAAAGCGGATCGCAAATCTGTTATTCAAGGTGTTTCATTATCACCAGAGGAGTACAATTTGTTAACAGAACTAAAAGATCAGGGAGTTGATGTTTATTTACAGCCGATTCCTGAAAATGATCCTGTCGGATTGAAATCAATTGAGAAAAAATTTAAATAAGGAGAATTAAGATTATGGAAGGCACACAATTGTTTATCATGGCTATCGCAATGGGGATTATGTATTGGTTGGCGCGAGGCATGATTGGGGGATATTTTGCATTGTTCTTTATAGCAAGTCCGATTGCAATTGGAGTAGTTGCAGGACTTATTTATGGTGATGTTACAAATGGTTTGATTTTGGGTGGTGGAATTGCGGCAGTCTTTGCCGGTATTATTGCACCGGGTGGTAATTTACCAACAGATTCTGCTTTAGCAGCAACTACGGTTATACCGATTGCGCTTGCCACCAGTCTTTCCGTTGAACAGGCGATTGCCTTTGCGGTTCCAATGGGGTTAATCGGTGCATTTGTAACAAATTTACGTAAAATGCTGAATGTTGTTTTCGTTCATAAGGCTGATGAATGCGCTGCAAAAGGAGACTTGAAGGGATTACGTAATTGCGCAGTGATATATCCTCCTTTGGTTGAACTGCCACTGTTATTTTTACCGGTATTTTTAGTTGTAATGTTTGGTCAAGATGCTATGACAGCATTTATGAATAATGTGCCTACATGGGTAATGCATGGTATGGAGGTTGCCGGTGGTGTGATGCCTGCAATCGGATTTGCCTTGATTATGAACATGATTGGCAAACCTCGTATGATTCCTTATACTATTATCGGATTTATTTTAGTAAAATCATTAGGACTTAATAATGTTACAGCAGGCTTAGTAGCTGGTTCTATCGCTTTCTTAGTTGTGATGGGTTTTGCACGTAAAGAAAAGGAAGGAGTTTAGGGGTATGTCTGAGGAAAAGAAAATTGTACTTACTAAAAAAGATGTTAATAAGGTTATTGCCAGATGGTATGTTTCAAATGAAATGGCATTGAACTTTGAGCGTATGCAATCCATTGCCTTTACTTATTCACTGGTTCCGGCATTAAAAAAACTATATCCTAATAAAGAAGATATGATACCGGTATTACAAAGACACATGGAATTGTTTAATACCAATGCAACTGCCGGAGGTCTTATTTTAGGGACTACATTAGCAATGGAAGAAGAAATTGCGAATAATCCCGAATCAATGCCTGGGGAAGCAGTAATTGCCGTAAAAACCGGTCTTATGGGTCCGGTAGCAGCCTTTGGTGATTCGTTTAGTGCAGGAACCTTAACGACCTTATTTATTTTAGCGGCTTGTTCTGTTGCTCAAGAAGGCTCTATGATGGGATTGTTTATCCTATTCTTAGGATCAATGGTTACGCTTGTAGAATTGATTCTTACGACAAAGCTGACTTATACAAAAGGACGTTCTGCAATTAAAGGAATTATGTCAAGTAAGTTGATGAAAGATGTCATTGAAGGGGCTAATATTCTAGGTATGGCGATGATGGGTGTTTTATCCGCTTCCATGGTAAATCTAAGCATTGCTTTTACGGCTAATTTCGGTGAATCTGTTTTCAGTGTACAAGAAAAAATTGATGGTATTATGCCCGGGATTCTTCCATTAAGTGTTTTGTTTATCTATTACTATTTAATTAGTAAAAAGGGTGTCAGCATAGCTAAGCTTGTTTTAGCAACTTTGGTACTAGGTATTGCAACTGCATTTATCGGATTGTTTTAGAAGTATGAGTAGGGTATCTTACAAAGATGCCCTTTACTGATTTTTACAAATTGTTGTAACCGTAATCAGCGTGGAAGAAGGCTGATAGAGAGGAGGATATAGCGATTTACTTATTCGCTATACGAAAGAATTATATGAAAGGTATTGTTTTAACGAGTCATGGGTTGTTAGCAGATGGAATGCTAGATACTATTAAAATATTTTCAGGAGAACCTTCGCAAATAAAAGCTCTTTGCTTAATGCCGGGAGATGATATGGCAAAATTCTTAGGTGATCTATGCGATGCAATTGATGAAGTAGATACAGGAGATGGTGTCTTAGTTTTCTGCGACCTTTTATTTGGAACACCATGCAATTGTAGTGGAGCCTTGCTTGGAAAAAAAGAATATAAAGAAAGAGTTCAGGTTATTACCGGTATGAATTTAGCGATGCTGTTAGAATATATAGGAATGCGTGATAATGGAATGAAACCAAGTGAAATCATAGATACCGGAAAGTGTGGAATTGTTGATTTTAATGAGCTTCATAAGCAGCGTAGTCAAGAGTTATGAAGGAAAGTGATGTAGAGGGCATACTTCACCGTCATGGGTATGTTTTTCAAGAGCATGCAACGATTTATGCAACAATTAAACCAGGTGTAGCTGCTTATCAAATTGGTTTAAAGCAAACAATGTTTAGTAATAAAGAGCATTTATTACATGTAAATGAAAAGGGAATTATTATTCTTGTGCTAGATGAGATGTCAGGAACTATTTTAGAAGATTCGATTGTTCTTTTACCATTAGAAGATATACAACAGGTTGAGATCATACCTAAGTCTTTCGCATTTCGATTGGTTATACGAACAAAGCAAGAAGATTTGGAATACAATATTAGAAAAACAACGCTAGGAGCACCATGGCATAAACATAATTTGATATATTTTTTGCATGCATTTGGGGTATCTTCATGATTAATGCAGTTATTTTTGATATGGACGGGGTGCTGTTTGATACAGAATTGGTATTTGATCAGATTTGGACAATGCTTGCGAAAAAATATGGATATGTAATTCAGCAGCAAATGTTGGATAATTTACGAGGAACAAGTGGAAAACGAATGGCAAATATCATTGAAAGCTATTGGAAAGATGCAGATAGCTTTTTGATTATTGATGAACTTTTTGCGAATGCGAAAGCATATTTAAGTCAAAAGGTTCCTTTAAAACCTGGTGTATGTGAATTGATTGATTTTTTATGGCAGCATAAAATGCCAATGGCAGTAGCAAGTGGTTCTTTCAAGGATTTGGTTTTAAGTAATCTAAAGGTTTCAGGACTCATTCATTATTTTCAAGTGATTAGCAGTGGAGATGAGGTTTCGAGTGGAAAGCCGGAACCGGATATTTTCTTATTGACAGCAAAGCGATTATGTCAAAAGCCGCAAAACTGTTTGGTTTTAGAAGATGGTATACATGGTGTACTTGCAGGAATACGTGCAGGCTGTGAAACGTATATGGTTTTAGATAAGGTATCACCTACAAAAGAAATATTAGAAAAACAAGTGCCTATTTATAATGATTTAACAGAGGTGCTTGCTGATTTAAAAGCAAACGTAATAAAACAGGATAGTTAAAAATAGCCATTATGAGGAGCAGTCAATCGTTTGGATTGGCTGTTTTTTTTGCTTTTATATGAAAAAAAGATGCACAAGGCATCTTTAAGCGATTTGTTCTTTCATTGTTTCATCATTGAATAATGCGAAATTACATCGTTGACATTCCTCGACAATATTCATAATGTGGTCGGATACACGTTCGATATCTGTCATGATTTCACTGTAAACAACACAATCATTTGCACTGACTTTCTTATTCTTTAGACGATCGATTTGTGCTTGTCGATAAGCAAAGGTTAATTCGTCAATTCGATCCTCAATCCGTGATATTTTTTCAAAAGCATATTCACTATCATCAAAGCGGCTTCTTAATAATAAAGAGAAGCTTTTTTCTAATAGCTCTTTTAACTGCATAAGCTCATCTTTTACCAACTCGGTAGAGGTTAGATATTGATCGCTTTTAGAATCACTGTATTGCAGGATATTGATGGCATGATCGCCGATACGCTCAATATCCGCATAGGATTTATATAATGCGTTGCAGGTAGTAGTGTCTACATCATTCATGTTTAATTGACTAACCTGCGTCATATAATTTGTCATTTCCATAGTAATGAAGTTGATGCGTTTTTCCCGACTTCTAATCTTTTCTTGATCGTGATTAGCACCAACCAACATTTCAATCGCATTTAAGAGATTTGTTTCACACATCTTCAGCATGATAAGGGCTTCCTTACGCAAATTGGATATCGCAATCGGAATGGAGCTGATATTGTGGACATCAACGAAAATAAGGGGAAGATTCTCAGAAGAAACAGGTGCTTCTTCATGTGTTTCAGGCAAAATTCTTTGTGCCATTTTTGCGAGTTGATTGCCAAATGGAAGCAGTAGTAGGGTGGTGGAAATATTAAATAAAACATGCATATTGGCAATTTGTCCGGCGGCATTTCCAGGAGTCCAGCTAGCAACTATCTCTGTTAACGGGGTAAACATACAAATAAGGGTAAAAATCACTGTTCCGATAAGATTAAAGCTTAAATGTAAAATAGTTGTTTGCTTAGCTTGCCGACTAGTTCCGATAGATGCCATGATAGAGGTTATACAGGTACCGATATTTTGTCCGAATAATACATAAACGGCATCGCTTAGCCCGATAGCTCCGGTCATTGCAAGAGCTTGTAAAATACCAACTGATGCACCGGAGGATTGAATAAGAGCAGTAAATCCGGCACCGACCAAAATACCGATGAGCGGATTTGAGAAATGCGTAATCATTTCTGCGAATAACGGCCAATCTCTTAGGGGCATCATGGAATCGGACATCATATTCATACCGATAAAAAGTATTCCCAATCCGGCAATACAGCTGCCATAGTAGCCGACTTTCGGCTTTTTCGAGAATACGGTCATAAAGACACCGATGGCAGCAAACAGTGGAGCTAAGGCCCCCACATCAAGAGCCACCAAGAGTCCGGTTGTTGTTGCGCCGATATTCGCTCCCATAATTACCCATACCGCTTGCGATAAGCGCATCATATTGGCATTTACAAAGCCAACGACCATGACAGTCGTAGCACTGGAACTTTGAATAACCGTTGTAATACCGGCTCCGACAAGTACACCGAGAATCCGATTGCTTGTGAGACGTTCAAGAATTCCGCGCATTTTATCACCGGCAGCACCCTCCAAGCCGCTGCTCATCATTTGCATACCGTAAAGGAATAGAGCAAGTCCGCCTAGCAGACCGAGAACAATATCAAAGGACATAAAGCTAACCTCCATGAAAATTCCATTAAAATAAGTATATAGTAAATATCCCTTGGTAACAATATAATTATGAATTTTCTGTTAAGAATTTGTGAATTTTTGATTAACTAAAGTATATTTTCGTGATATGCAATGCAAAAAGTATATTAAAAAACAGCTTTTTTTGTAAAAGCTGCTTTTGTGATTAAGCCTGTTCTTCGATTAAGGTGAAGCTGCAACGCTTAAATTCCTCTATAATATTCATCAAATGATCGCCGACACGTTCAATGTCACTCATAATAGCACTGTAGAATACAGTATCTTTTGCATCTACTTGCTTTTCTTTTAAACGCTTGATTTGGGCATCGCGATAATTTGCGGTAAGTTCATCAATTCGCTGTTCAATATGTTCAAACTTTGTGAAGCTATCTTCCTCATTATCCATTCCATAGTTTAATAATAGGGAGAAATTCATGGATAACAGTTCGTTTAGCTTTTCCAGCTCTGTTTGTACCGGTTCGCTGGATTTTAGCTTAGTTGCTTCGTCTTTTGTATATTTCAAAATGTTAATGGCATGATCGCCGATACGTTCAATATCCGCAAAGCACTTATATAAGGCATTGCAGGTTATGGAATCACGATCGTTCATATGTAGCTGACTTACCATGGTCATGTAGTTTGTGATTTCGTAATTGATAAAGTTGATACGCTTTTCACGCTTCATGATTTTTTCAGCATTGTATGGGTGTCCATAAAGTGCTTCGATACTTTCATTAATATTTGCTTGAGCAAGATGTAGTGTTGCTAATGCTTCCTTGCGAAGAGAAGAAATTGCAATCGGAACAGAACCGATATTATCCATATCAATGAAAGTTAGCGGTACATCGAATTTGTCCTTGTCCAATTCTTCTTCCTTAATCGGTAAGATGATTTCCGCAAGACGTGCCAGCTTCTTTCCAAACGGTAGCAGCAATAAGGTAGTTACGATATTAAAGATCGTATGTGTATTGGCAATTTGTGCCGCAGGATTGTCGGTTATGGAAACCATGAAATCTACAAACGGCGTAATGCTTGTAAAGATCATGAACAGAATCGTACCGATAATATTAAACGATAAATGAATAATCGTTGTACGCTTTGCATTGCGGTTGGCATTTAAAGATGCAAGTGCAGAGGTGATGCAGGTACCGATATTTTGTCCGAAGATAATATAAATAGAGCTGCTTAACGGAATCAAACCGCTTAAGGCAAGTGCTTGCAAAATACCAACTGATGCACTGGAACTTTGAATAAGGGCAGTGAATCCGGCACCGACCAATATAGCAAGCACTGGGTTTGAAATCGTTGTAATTAAATCAAGGAATATCGGAGATTCACGAAGTGGCTCCATGGCACTGCTCATGGTTCCCATACCGATGAATAGAATACCGAGTCCGGCAAGAATTTCACCAATGGCATTTACTTTTTTATTTTTTAAGAAGGTTACCATAATTACACCGATAATAGCAAGCACCGGTGCGATCTCACTGGCGTTTAGAGCAACCAATTGTCCGGTTATGGTTGTACCGATGTTGGCACCCATAATGATCCATACAGCCTGCTGAAGTGTCATCAGCTGTGAGTTTACAAAGCCGACAACCATGACGGTTGTGGCACTGGAGCTTTGAATGACGGCAGTAATTAAGGCTCCTACAACAACACCTAAAATAGGATTGCTGGTAAGTTTTTCCAAAATAGTTTTCATACGGTCGCCGGCAGCGGATTCCAAACCGGTGCTCATCATGTGCATACCGTATAAGAATAGGGCTAATCCTCCAAGTAACGATAATATCATAATAGTCCTCCATAAAATAACCATTCATAGTATAGCGTGGAAATTGTAAAGTTTTGTTAATTCTCTGTTAAAAATTTACGAAAAATTTACTTAGTTTGGATTAAAATGCTATTTTTATTACGATATGTAAGAGAATTTAATCTATTTTATGGGTTTGATTTTTTACACTTGATTATGAATTGCTTGTTAATATAGACTAGGAGGACATAAAAAAGTTTTCACTCATAGCGTATAAAAGAGTAGCCATGATGGTGATGAAAGATACCTCTAATAAGGCAGTAACGCTGCCGTAAAGCAGGAAAAAGAGTGCTTCTAAAATTACTAGCGTTGTGTAATAGGACATACTTTTTATATAAAAGGTATAGTCCTTTTTCATAATGTCCGTTAGCAAATGAAAAAATAATAAGAGATAGGAAGCAACACCTAGCATTGCCAAGCGTACGTGCCATTTGGATAGTATGGGAAAATCGGCTGCATCATAGGGTAAGAAAACCGATAATGCCATGCTTAGGCAGCTAAGTAGGAGACAGTAGCGAAGAAAACGGTAAGGATAGTGAAACTGTTTCATCAGCTGATGTGTATAGCAATAAAAAAACATGGCAGCGCTTGTTCCCCATACGATCAAAAAAAGCTGTGTGGGGGTGCCATTCGCAAGCAAGGAAAGGTTTTCCTGTAGTGGAGAAATCCATATAAGGGTGCTGAGGTTACCTATGATAAGAGCAAGAAATAGAAGCTTTTTGGTTGATATAAATGACAAAGTAATCCCTCTTTTCCGGTAGTATTATAGCATTTTAATTATGTGAAAATATGTGAAAATCGAAAAAGTTTCGTTTTTTTTCTTTCATTTTACGTATTACCTTGTGTAATACCTAAGCGCGAAAAGGGAGGTGTGGGCATGGAAGAGCGATTTCAGGACATGAAGCTGCGTGAAGATGGCTTTTTGGAGATTGAGTTAAAAAGTGCAGATGATTTTGATGATTATATTTATCAGAAGATGCAGAAGGATAACGGGTGTCTGCCTTGTGTGCGAGATCATCATAATACCAAAAAGCTTTATTATGATACAAAGGGGTATGTGAGCCTTTGTACCTATATGCATTCACATATTTTTGAAGCACAAGAGAGCTGTGAGTTTTTGATTTATGTATTGGAAAGTATGCTGAGTGTGAATACAAGTAAGCCGGTTATGATGAATATCGAATATATGTATATGCATCATGAGGGAGGTTTATTGCGTTTTTTGGTACTTCCGCTTTGTGTTGATAAATGGGCTTTTCAAAAGGCGGAAAGTGTTGCTTTTTTAGGTCAATTGATGGAAGCGATGCGCTTGCAGGAGGGATATGAAGCATTTGGCTATTTGGCTTATATGCAGAAATATGAAGAAATGACGTTACCGATGGTATTACAAGGATTACATGATTTGCATGAGCATGGGAAAAAGAAGCCGACACTTTTTCAACGCTTGTTGCATTTGGAAAAGGAAGAAGCTCCTTATGTTCCTAAAGATATTCCGTTTCCTAAAGCATATCCACAACTGCAAATCAGAGAGCCGAGTGAAGAATATCGCACGCAAACAGCGATTTACGGTGAAACCATGGTACTTTGTGCTGATGAACAATGCTTTTTTGTCCAAGGTGAACAAAGGTATCAGGTGAAAAGTGAATGTTATCGCATTGGCAGAACAAAGGATAATGAATTGTGTATTGACAGTGTGTATATTTCTTCACATCATGCTTGCTTTTATAAGAATACGATGGAGCTGGAGGATCTATCTAGCAGTAATGGAACCTTTGTGAATGGTGTACGCATTCATAAGCAGGTGCTGCAGGACGGGGATCAGGTAACCTTTGCACAGGATAGCTTTCAGTTTATAAAGCGTTAAACTTATGAAATTGCAGGAACGCTATCAGCTTTTTGAGATTATAGGCAAAGGGGGGAATTCCGTTGTTTATCGTGCTCTTGATGAAAGCTTGCATATCGAGGTGGCAATAAAATGCATTGCACAGGCAAAAGAGCATGCCCAAAAGGAAGCAAGATGTATGGCAAAGCTGTCGCACTCGGCAATTCCACATATTTATGATGCGTTTGAGGAGCAAGGAATAGTTTATATCGTAATGGAATATTTACAAGGAGTTTCGTTGATGGAGTATATACAGCAACGAGCAGTGATTTCACAGCAGCAATTATATCAATGGATTGCACAGGTAATTGATGTCATGGGGTATTTGCATCAACAAAGGCTGTTATATATTGATATGAAACCGCAAAATTTAATGCTTGGAAAAGATCATAGGCTGTATGTTTTGGACTTTGGTTCTGTAACGGCATTTCATGAGTCGGTGGAAAGTGCAACAAGAGGTTATGCCCCATTCGAGGTTATACAAGAAAAAAGAGGTGTTGTTCAAAGCGATGTTTATGCGTTTGGACGCTGCTTTTATGTGTTGTATCATGGATCGTTTCCTACAAAAGAAGCACAGACAAAAGATGGATTGGATCGCTTTTTATTGACTTGTTGCCAAGAGGATATTGCTTTGCGTTTCTCTGATTTTGCAGCTGTTGCGAAAGCCTTTTCCCTTTTGCAGCGAAATGCTCGGCGTATTTGTAAAAGTTTGCTATTTTTAGGTATAGCGGCAGTTGTATGTTTTTTGCTTGGTATATATTCTTTAAGCAAACTATCTGTTGCCAAGCAGCAGGCATATCTAGCTGCTATGCGAAAGGAAAGCTTTGAAGAAGCGCTTTTGTATCAGCCGTATGCATTAGAGCCATATAAAGGCTTGATGGAGCAAGGCTGTTTAAAAGCTTCTTGTTCCTTTGGCTTTCAGCAGGTGGAGGCTTTGGCATTGGAAAACAAAGCGTATCGACATAGTGATATTGCATTTTATTTAGCTTCCCAAGTACTGCTTTTAGAAAAGGAGGAAGGAGTATTCAAAGCTTATAACTATTTTCAATATGTTGAGGAACAAAGGAAAGATGAAAAAGAGGTGATACAGGCAATGAAAACGATTTTAGAAATGCTGCAAAAAGATGTGCATGGAAAGCCCTTGTTTCAGCAACTGCTGCAAGCGGAAAAGCATTGTGCGAAATTAAAGGATATTCAGCTTCGTTTTGCTTATCAAAAGCTATTGGTAAGTCTATATCAGCAGGAACGCAATCATAAAGAAGCACCATCGAAGGTACTTGCTCTATGTGCCATCATGCGTAAGGAACTGCAAGAATATGATGAACATTTGGCATGGAAGGAGCGAGAATTTCTTGATGAAAGCGAGGCTTTTGCATGGTATGAAATCGGATATCGCGAATATGAAAAAGGGAATTATGAAGAAATGAATAAGGCTTATGCAAAATCGGTTCACTTTATGAAACAGATATCGCGTGAGGACCGGTATCAGCGAATAAGTGATATGCTTTATAGCTGCTTTTACTATGGGGTAAGCGATGAGCATAAGGCTTCGCATGTATCGCTTTTACAAGAGGCATTGTATTATGTGCAAAAAATCGAGATTCCGGAAGAAAAAGCTTATTTTTTACGAAAAATTAAACAGGAGCAAGAATTTTGGCAGTAATTTTTTGGAAATATGCAGCTATCATCAGCTTCTTTTTAAGTGTGGTCTTTCTATTGATAATGCTTTATGTGCTGTATCGCTTTGTGGATATACATAGAAAAAAGAAAGTTACGTATACCGATGAGATTTGGAAGCAATCAAGTGAAAAAACAAAAACGATGTGAGGAGGAAAGAACGTGAAAATCAAGAGAGTGTTAGTTAGCCTGTTCTTGGCGATGGGGATATGCAGTTTTCTGTTTTCGAATATGTTAGCTGCTAAGCAAGAGGATAGTTTTGAGGTATTGCTTGATCAAGCACCTATACAGGAAAGCTATGAGCAGTTTCCGCAGGTTCATATCCAAGTCGATAGTGGTACGCAAGTAGAGGATTTGCGTATCCTACTTGTATGTGGAGAAGAGGAAAGTCTTTTGGAAGGACAATGGAAAACAAATGAGGAGGACAGCTGGTCATGGGATACGATGATTGCGAAGGAAGGCTCTTTTATGAGGCTGCAGATTTGGCGAGCGGATACCATGCTGTATGAGAGTGAAGCTTTTTCAATTCATTTGCCAACTCCTAAAGTACAGTTTTCGGTTGATGGGCAACCCTTAAGAGAAGAAATGCAGGTTTATGATCATGCAATAGAATTGCAGGTACATTTTCCTACACAAATGAATATTGAAAAAACAAATTTTTATCATCAAAATGAGAAAGTAGAGCTGTTGTGGAATGAGAATAAAGATCAGGCACGCATATCGCTTTCTAAGCAAGGTATGTATCGTTTGCAATATGAACTAGAGAGTAGTCAGGGGGTAACAGCAAAAGGTGAAATGTCTACAACGCTGCTGTTGGATTTTGATAAGCCACAGGTTCAAGTGTTTGCAAATGGAAAGGCACTGCATACTGCTGATCGTTTTGATCAAGAGGTCGTTTTGCGCTTTGAGGTCATGGAGCAAAACCTAGATGTTGAAAACAGCAAAATAATGATAAATGACCAACCGATTTCTGTTCAATGGACAAAGGAAAAAGATAAATATGTTTCGGAAATCGCTTGGCAAGATGGAACCTATGAATTGTCCTATACGGTTGTTGATTTGGCAAAGCATCAGGCAGCTGCCGATTATCATGATATTTTATTGGATACGCAAAAGCCAAAGGTACAATTAAAGGCTTTTAGTAAGCCAATCGATCAAAAGCTTCAGGTTGAAATTCAAATGGAAGATTGTAATCTAAATCGCAAAGAGAGCTATTTGATGATAGAGCATAACGGGGTTTTGCGAAAGCTTTATCCGGATTGGCAGCAACGTGATAACAGGTATTTTTATATGCTTGAAGCAGAGCAAGAGGGGGATTATCAAATTACGGCTTATGCACAAGATGAGTTAGCACATCAAAGCAGCGATACGCTTTCCTTACATGTAGATCGTACGCCTCCAAAGCTAATGCTATATTATCAAAATAAACCGCTTAAGCAAATATTGCGTAGCAATCATACCTTACATTTGCAGCCACATATTGAAGATGAGCACTTGCGATTCGCCCAGCTATACATACGTAAAAACAATCAAATACCGCAAAAGCTAGGCATGCAAACGATTGAATTAAAGGCTGAGAAAAATCAAAATAATGATTATGAGCTTATTTTATTTGCGGAAGATGAGGCAGGAAATTACAGTGAGCAGCATTTTGCGATTGCCATTCATACTGCAATGCCGGATATTGTGATTGTTAAAGATGCCTTTCAACAAGGTGCACTAAGTACATGGACACCGGAAATTTTGTATGAAGGAGAGAATTATCGAGTGATTCATGCAGCGTTGTATCGCAATCATAAGCGTGTGGATTATCATTGGCGAGAACCGATTTGTTTACCAGGAAGCTATCAGTTGGAGCTAGTTGTTGAGGATATGTTTCACAATCAGCGTCGATTACAAAAGCCATTTGCATTTACACTTGTATCGGCCGATGATCAGGTTGAATTAGCAATCGGAGATTCTTATACAATTCCATATATGGAGTTAAGTGATATGGTTGTGCGTGTTAATGGAGTCAAGGTATCAAATCCAAGAAGCTACCGATTTCAGCCCAAAAAGGAAGGTACCTACCATATTGAAATAGAGGGAATCAATAAGGAGGGGAAAAAGGTACATAAACAGGTAGAGATTCAAGCTAAAAGCCAAGCAGCAAAGCAAGAAAAGTATCAAGGCGTTTGGTGGTGGAGTATATTGATTGTAGGAATGTTGCTTATATTGGGTGTAGGCTATGTCATTCGACGAAAGAATCGAAGTATTCTTCCTAGGGGCTGATGAGCTTTTTCATATCGTCCTTCCTGCATGCTGTGAGGGAAGCTATCCACTTTATGTCAAACAAGAAAAAATAGAAATACAAATTGTAGCACGTTCTGGAAAGTGGCATGTATTGATCTTTGATGGTTGGAAATGGAACATGAATGAGAGGTTTCTTTTGCAGGTAAATAACCTTTACGAACTGCACAAGGGAAATGTAAAAGCTGTCGTATGGGCAAAGTTTTATCGAGCGGGTACTCATTGCTTCCAATCCTATGCTTGTAAGAAGTCGCAAATTACGATTGGCAGGGCAGCGGATTGTGAAATCGTATATGGGCAGGACGTGATTTCACAATATCATGCTCGCTTGTATCATCAAAACGGTACGTGGTATATCGAGGATTTAAAAAGCACCAATAAAACCTATGTGAATGCAAAGCGTGTAGATAGGCAGGAGCTGGAAATACTGGATTGCATTCAAATTATGGAATTACGAATTGTAGTAACACCCAATGGACTGTGTATGAATGTTCCTTTTGGATTGGCTTTGGCAAAAGATGCTTGGAAAGCGATTGTAAAGTATGATTGGAAGCCGCAAGAACAGCCATTGTTGGAGATGACCTGGTTAACGCCTTCCATTCCACCGAAACAAATCGTTTCGATCGACCACCCGCCTCGAAGCAGGCAAACGCCGCAAACACCGGCCTTTCTTGTGCTTGCGCCATCTATGACAATGGGAATTTCTTCCTTATCAATGGGATTGCTTTCGCTGTTACAGATACGTATGCAACAGGGAACTCTCTATCAGGTGTTACCTACGGTGTTGATGTCTGTTACGATGGCATTTTCTTCTATGATTTGGCCTTTGGTTTTACACTTTTATGAACAGCGTAAGCAAAAGCAACAGCTGCAACGAGTGGAAAAGGAATATCGGGGTTATCTGCAAATGATGAAACAACGAATACAAAAAGAAATGCAAACGTATCGACAGCAACGTGCACAGTATTTCGATGCCTGTTCACTTTGCGAAATGCTAATGAAAGGGAAGCGAATGCTTATTGATCATCAAAAGGAGGATTTGCTTCTAGGCTTTTATCAAGAGATTTATGATATACAGTTTGAAGAAGAAAAAATAGGCTTCGTGATGGATAAGGAGGAGCTTGAAAAGGAGCGAGAAAAGCTGTTGCAAGCGGTCTATACGATGGAGGATATGCCGTTTGTATGGAGGCGAAAGCAATACCCGTATATCGTTGTAGAGGGTAAGCAGCGTAAGGTTTATTTATTGGGGCTGTTGATGCAATATGTGATCACGCATCAGGAACAGGAATTTGGGTTGATCGTTCACATGGATTATGAAGAAGCGAAACGCCTGCAGATTACAGGACTTGCTCATCTTTATAATCAAACCGAGGGAATTCGCTATTTGCTCAGTGAGCAGCATAAGCTGCCTCAGCTGGCAAGTGCATTAGAGAAAGATGATCGACAATTTCTCTATGTGAAATTGAAGGAAGAATTTCATGTGTTGGATCGCTATTTACTAACAAGTGAAAAAGTAAGCTGTCTTTCATTGTATCCTTCGAAATATGCTAAAACACGTCTTGTGGTACATGATGATGTTGGTATTTTTTATCATGGAAGGCAATGTGAGAAGTTTCGTTATCGCTGTGTAACAAGTAAGCAATGGCAGACTTGTATGCCGCAATTTATTGCCAATCAGCATTGGTCATTTGCTTGGAAAAAGCAAACAGCATGTAGCTTTTTGGATATGTTTCAATGTGGGAATACGAATGCACTTCAGATATGGCAGCGTTGGCAAAAAAGTGATGCTTCCCTTAGCCTTGCTTGTACCATTGGTTATAATAGTCATCATCAGCCATTAGTTTTAGATGCCCATGAGAAAGGACATGGTCCGCATGGTCTTTTTGCCGGTATGACGGGATCGGGAAAAACGGAATGTTTGCTTACTTATATTTTAAGTATGTGTGTAGAATATTCACCACAGGCTGTCAATTTTTTGTTGATTGACTATAAGGGCGGTGTTATGGCGCAGACTTTGTCAAATCTTCCTCATGTTGTTGGTATTATTACAAATTTAGATGCCGCACTTTTGCAGCGCAGTTTATATGCGTTAAAGCATGAGCTTATCTATCGTCAGCAGCTTTTCATGAATGCCAGTAAGCAATTTCATATCGGAAATATGAATATCGACAGTTATAATCGGTTTGTAAAAGAGCATTCGGATATGGAAATCTTGTCGCATCTGTTTATTGTTGCCGATGAGTTTGCGGAAATGAAGCAACAACAGCCACAGTTTATGGAACAATTGAAACAGATGGCACGTATTGGCAGAAGCTTGGGTATTCATTTACTGTTGGCAACACAGAAGCCATACGGTGTTATTGATGAGCAAATATGGAGCAATGCGCGCTTTCATTTGTGCATGAAAGTACAAAGTGCGCAAGATAGTCAGGATATGTTGAAAAACAGCGATGCCTTGCATTTAAAGGAAACAGGCAGCTGTATTTTGCAGGTAGGACATAATGAAATTTATGAGCATGGGCAAATTGCATGGGCACAGGCAGCGTATGAAAAGCATGAGGAATATATATCTCCAAGGTTTCGTGAAATATGCTTGCTTGGCAGTGATGCAAGTATCGTTGAAACATGCTCATTGCAAAAACAGGAAACAGTTAAGAAAACACAAATGGAAGCCGTTATGGCACAAATAGCAAAGACTGCCAAGGAGCATCACTGCTTTGGCAAAGCATTATGGAAACAGCCATTATCTATTGATTTTTGTACCGATCATAAAATCGGGGCTATTGTGAGGATTGATGATGTTTTATTTCAACAGCAAGAAGATGGCTGTATTGAAGAAAAGGATTTTTGCCATACCCTTTTGTGTGGTGATGTTACAGCCTCTAAAACGATGTATCTTAATAGCTTTCTTTATGCTTTAATCAACTGCTATGCTGACGCTGCTATGGTTGTATATCTTTTTGATTTTGCGGATCACAAGCTTTTGGCATGGAAGGATAAGCGACTTGTTTGTGAAGTCTTTACAGAAGCAGATGATGAGCGCATTGCTATGTTTTTTCATCAGCTGAATAAACGTTTAGCGCAAAGAAGCGAACAAGATTTTTCTTATATTATTTTAGTTATTCATAATTTCGAATTGTTTTGTGAACGCTATCCTCAATATAGCGATGATTTTGTTCGCTATTTACGTGATGGACAACAGCTGAAGATAATTTGCTATATCAGTGTTCGCAGTGTAGAAAATGTAAGCTATCGCTACCTTCCTTTTTTTGCCCGTACGATTGCATTCTTTATGCAGGAGGAAAGAAGTCTATCACATCTTTTTGAACAAGAGGATATGCTTTATCCAAGTAAGCAGCAAGGAAATGGAATTATGCTGTATAAGGAACATCTTGTCCTGTTTCAAACGCTAGCGCTAGAGGCAGAGGATATTGCGAACTGTTTGCCGCAAGCTCCTTGGCAGCAAAGCTTTTGTTTACGCATGTTACCGGATAAGGTAGCGCATTGTGTATTAAGTGAGGGGCTTTATTTAGGGAAGTTGATAGAAGATGTGGAAGATTTCTATCTTGATACAAGAGGAACGAAATACACGCTTATATGTGCTGCTAAGCAACTTCCAAACGCTTTTAAGCAGCTCTTTATAAAGCAGCTGATGAAGCAAGATGCCATCATGGTAGAGAAGGAAAGTGAGCTTTTTGATGAGAAAAGCAAACTTTGTATATGGGATAAAGATATGTTTAGTAAAGAAAGCTTATATCAATATATTCTTCAAAAGAGCATGCAAGATTCGCATAGCCACTATATATTTTTTGAAATGAGTGAATCGCACTTGGCAGTACAGCCGTTTTGGCAGTTGGAGGACAAGCGTATTTTATGGATTGGTGAGATGTTGGATAGGTATAGTTATGAAATGTGTTTAGAAGTCGGAGCTATTCGAATGAAGCATAATCAAGGAATGTATATGGAGGGAAGCAAATGGGAGATATTTCAAATTTGGGAGGTAGAAAACGATGTCTGATTGCGTACTTGTGGTGGTGCTCGTCCCTGCGGCGTCGCTTGCAATAGAAACTTTATTGCCCACACACATTCCCATTAAGGAGATACGAATTCCGCTATTTCGCTTATTACAAAAGCAGATGCAGAATATATGTATCTTAGATGTTGATTCTGTTTTGTATGCTAAGCGTTTGTGTTGTGTGTTAAGGGCAGAAAGCAGTTTATCGGAATATGGTATATGCAATGGAGATATCATTGCGATTTGGTAAAAGGAGAAAAGGATATGATCATTCAAGTAGAACCGCAAAAGCTAGAGCAGGGAGCGTTGCGTATCGAACAGCAAAGCAGCTTATATGAGAAAAGCTATCAACGCTTATTGCAAAATGTTGAAGCCATGCAAAAAGGGTGGCAAGGAAAGGACAATCAAGCATTTACCGCACAAATCGAAGGCTTTCGCAAGGATTTTATCCAAATGCATGATTTGATGTTGGAATATGCGGCTTTTCTAAGACTAGGTGCGAATTTATATCGTAAAACACAGGAAGAAAGAACGATGCAAGCGCGTCGTCTTGCAAATTAGGAGGAATTGAGCATGGAAGCATTATCCGTAACCATTGAGGATTTAACACAAACCGCCGGTGGTATTCGTCAGGAGAATCAAACATTACGCAAATGTTTAATGGAGATCCACGTATGTATGAATCAGCTGACAAATGAGTGGCAGAGTCCGGCAGCGACAACCATTCGCGAACGTTTTCAAAGTCTATTACCGATTTTTGATAATTACGAACAGATCATTGATAATTATGCGAAATTTTTAGATACTACGGCAGCAACTTATCAGGATATGGAACAAAAATTAAATCAGCATGCTGACTCTTTCCGCTGAAACCAAAGCGCTGCTTCAAAGTTATGAAGCGGATTTAAGGACATTGGATCAGCAGCTTTCGAAAGTGGAACAGCTGATCGCACAGGGAATGGAAAAAGAAGAACTCTCCTATATGAAATTACACATTCGTTACATGAAAGAGCATATTCAAAATCAAAGACGGTGTTGTTTATCCATGCTTTAGCACATGATTTGTGTGCAGACTGGAAAATTAGAAGCGGCTGCTGCAACCCTTAAGCAATGTAAACAAACATTACAACACATACAGTATTTGCAATGCTCACTACATCAAAAACTTCCGCTTGCCAAAAGCCTGCAAAGTGAATTGCATGAATTGATAAAGCAAGTTAATGAAAGTCTTTGCTATGTGCAGGATAGCCTCAAGTCTTATATGGAAACTGAAAGACGATTAACAAAGCAGGCGCAAAAGATAGAGCGCATGTCAAAAAAACCATATCAATTTATGAAAAGTGATGTGCGTGTGCATTCAACATTGGATCGTGATCGCAGTTTGGTTGATTTTATAAAAAACGGTGTATGTATCGGTGTTTTCGGTGGTTTAGATGTAGTATCCTTTCGCAAGGAGGTACATAGCAAATATGTCGGAGGCGGCATAAAAGGAGCACTTGGAAGTGTAGATGCCAGCTTTGATGCGAAGGGAATGCTGTTTGACGGTAAACACTTTTCACCAAGTGCAAAGCTGGAAGCAAGCTTTAAAGCGGCGATTGGCAGTGTCGGTATGTTTGCTAATATCGGCAATTCATGGCTATCTGCTGCTGCCAAAGGAGATGTTTATGTTGGCAGTGTACGTGGGGAAGCCAAAGCCGTCATTCGCAAAGATGAGGTTACCTTAAAGGCTGATGTAGGAGCTAGTGCAATACGTGGTGAGGTGGAAGGAAGTATTCAACTTTTCGGTATCAAGATTACATTAACCGGTATCGGAGAGGTTGGATCCGTAGGCGCAAGTGCAGAATTTTCCAGTAAGAAAGGAGAGTTTACTTTTGGTACCAGTGCGTCATTGTTAGCAGGTTTAGGATTTAAGGTTCGCGTAAATTACTGATAAGGAGAAAGAAACGATGACAGAAGAAAACATAAAAAAAATACTGCCGATTGGCAGCGTGGTTACATTGAAAGACGGTAATAAGAAGGTAATGATTACCGGACGTATTCAGGTTCATAAGGATACACAAAAGGTGTACGATTATTGTGCTTGTTATTATCCGGAAGGTATTTTAGATCCACATGAATTGTTTTTGTTTATGCATGAGGATATTGAGCAAGTGCATTTCATGGGTATGCAAGATGCCGATGAGCGAGGCTTTTGCCAGTTTATGGAAGAGCGATTGAAGGAATTGAACATGTTAAAGAGTGCATAAATATCGAGGACTGTCTGTGTTAGATAGTCCTCTTTCAAGCATAGCATTTAGCTTTCTTTTGCAAGAAATAAATGGATAAACTCTTCATAGGTCTTTGCCTTGCGTATCTTGGAAAACTTTTCGGCATCATTGATAATATCGGTAATGTATTCAAAAATTTCACGAAACATTTTGCGCTCCTGCTTCGATACCGATAAAAGAAAAATAACATGAATGGTTTGCTTTCCCCAAATGATTCCTTTTTCTTGAATATGCACATAAATGGTTGTTCTTAAGCAATTCATGTGAAGTGAATGGGGAAGGGCAAAGCCGCCAAATGCGGTAGAAGAAAGTGCTTCTCTTTCCATGACTTCTTGTGCATAACTTTCGTTCACACAATGCTTTTGCTGAAGCTTTGAACAAATATCTAAAATTGCTTCTTCACCGGTTGCATAACTGTTTTTATGAGAAAAAAACTCTTTTTTGAAGATTTTGCGTATATTTCTTTGCCGATGTTCCTCCATTTTTTGTGCCTTGATGCTCGTGATACTTTGGCGTATCTTGACAATATCGTTTTGTGTTAAAAACGGAGTAATACTAACAAGCTGTGTATCGTGATAGCTTTTATGAGAAATTGATGTTAATAATAAATCCGCAACAATACCGGAGGCATGGTATTCCTCCATGGTCGCAAAAACCTCTAAAATCAATAGTTCCTCTTGAAATTGTGCTTCTATTTTAGAGGTTAAGGAGGCTGTAAGATTATAGTATTCCGGCAATACCAATACTGCCGTAAGCTTAGATTGAATGAGCTTTTGCATTTCTAAAATGCCTCCGATATGAAAGGTAATATACGTAATTTCATCATCATTCAAATGAATGTGGTAGTGCTCCTGAATCTGATTTGCCATATAGACAGCCATTTCATAAATGAATGGACATTGCAGCTTAATACTGTTTTTAAGAGGATTGCTGTTTAATAAATTGTTGGTATTACGAATCAGCAGGTTATGCAAATGCACACAAAAACGGCTGATAAATTCTTCTGATTCTAAATCAATGCCAAACATTTGTTTGGTGTTTTGAATCATACCACGTACAAAATCAATTAGTTCTGCCCCGACAAAAGTGCTGATTTCAGTGCTATTCACGTGATTGGTATTAAAATGATTGCCACGACAAATGATCAGTAGGGTCAGTTCATAAATTTCCGTTGTTGAAAAGGTGATTTTGAAATGTTCTTCAAATGTTTTAGTTAGTTGAATAGCCATTTGATATTCAAGTGTATCCTTGGTAATTTCATCAGTTTCCGTTAAAGCTTCGTTGCAGCCGTTTTGGATACGATGAATCGCAATAGCAACATGACGGACAAAATTATTGAGAGAGAAATCGTTCGCAAAATAATGAAATTGTTCAAAAGTCTGCTTTACCGTATTTTTGATAAAAGAAAAATCGAGTTCAGGGAATAGCTCATCAATAAAAAAATCATCGCCGAAATGCTTTTGATACTCTTGGAAGATAAAGGAGTTCAGAATTTTACGCTTGTTTTTTTCAGTGCCGGAAATCCAAAGCAAATCTTTTGCGACTTCTAGGGTACAGTGGAAGTCCATACAGATCGTGTTGATTTTTTGACAGTCAGAGCGAAAGGTTGATTCACTGATGTATAGCTCATCAATCAGTTCATAGGCAGAAAGCTTAGAACTATGCTTTTCAAATAATAGGCGAATGAGGATATAGTGAATACGTTCTTCCGGTGTCTGTGGAATATCGTGCTGCGTTAATAGTTGAGAGCGAAATTGTGCCAAGCAATCTTTATTAAGCTTATAGCCTTTCCGAGAGGCTTCGATTAAATTTTCTGCTTCTTCGTTAAGCTCGGCAATATATTTTTTTATAGTTCTTGTAGAAAGATTTAAGCGATGTGCGATTTCACTGCTGGTTATCCATGCATCGGTTTCTTCAAGGGTGGATAAGATACTTGTTGCAATTTCATTCATTTGGAATCACTCCTCATTATTCATAGATTAGTATGGCCTTTAGAAAAGAAAGAATGAAAATATTTAACTTAATTGTAGCATATATCCAATATAAATTGTTTTATCCGCTTTCACCCTAACGGTGAAAACAGATAAACGGATTTAGCTTCACCTTAGCAGTGCACAGCAATAATTGTCGAAAATGCATGTTTATGAGATAGTAGGTGTGTAAAAAGTGCACCGAAAAAAACGAAGGGTGCAGAAAGGCGGAAAGTTTTATGAAACAATTAAAGGTTTTATTGGCTTGCGGTTCTGGAGCAAGCAGTGGTTTTATGGCTAGCAACATGCGAAAGGCGGCCGCAGAAAACAATGTAGATGCGGACATTCATGCAGTCAGCGATTCGGAAATACCAGAATACATTGACAAGGTTGATGTTATTATGTTAGGTCCTCATGTGAAGTATTTAGAAGAAGAGCTAAAGAAAAAAGCTGCTGTTTATGGTGTTCCGGTGGCATGTATTTCTCAACAGGCGTATGGAATCTTAGATGGAAAACGAGCATTATCGGAAACCATCAAGCTATACAAGGCTTCTAAGGCGGGTGAGCAGCAATGATGAATAAACTCATTGATTGGTTAAACAACGGTTTAACGCCAAGGGTAAATAAACTTAGCAAAAATATCTGGATCCAATCCATTCAAAATGCGATTATGCTATCTTTACCGATGATTTTTGTCGGTTCCTTAATTTCGGTAATTTCCTTATTGAAAAATATTTGGCCATCAATGCCGGATTTGAATCCAATCAACCAATTCTCATTTGGTTTGTTCTCAATCTTTGTAGCCTTTTTATTACCATATCAGATTATGGATAAAAAAGGATTATCAAAGAAAAAGGTATTAGCCGGTTTTAGTTCTATCTGTTTGTTCATGATGCTGATTCGTCCGGAATTTACAGATGCCGGTGCCGTATTCGATTTTAACCGTTTCGGTGCTGCCGGTATGCTAGTTGCATTATTTTCCGGTATGGTATCGGCAATCCTTATGAATCTATTTGCGAAGATTTCGTTGTTTGGAAAAAACAGTCCGATTCCGGATTTCGTTCAGCAGTGGTTTGACAATATGATTCCGATTTCCATTACTTTGTTTATCGGTTATATTTTGATTTATGTATTCAATTTTGACTTCTTTGCAATGGTTATTTGGATCTTCAGTCCGATTACAGATATTGCCCAAACATTACCGGGCTTTGTGTTGATTTGCTTCTTGCCGGTGCTTTTATACTCCTTTGGTATCAGCAGTTGGATTATTACACCGATTACCTTTACCATCTGCTTAGGTGCGATTGCGGCAAATACCGCAGCTGTTGAAGCAGGACTTCCGGCAACCAATATCACGACCTTTGAGGTTATTTACTGTGGTTGGGTATTTATCGGCGGACAGGGAGGTACTTTGCCGTTGGTGCTTATGATGTCGCGTTCTAAATCGCAGCGTTTAAAAGCAGTTGGAAAAGCAACGCTAGTACCATCTATTTTCAATATCAACGAACCGGTTATCTTCGGTACACCGATTGCATGGAATTTTACATTGATTATTCCATTTCTATTGAATTCCCTGATTATTCCGATTATTGTTTATTTGGTACTAAGTGCAGGTTGGGTTTCTATTCCGGATACCTTATTCAGCATTTATCAAATGCCATTACCAATTGCAACATGGCTAGTATGTCCGGAGGTACAGGGCTTGATTTTATTTGCGGTTGTGGTCGTAATCAATTCTTTGATTTGGTTCCCATTCTTTAAGGCTTATGAGCATCAATGTCTTGAGGAAGAAGCACAGCAGCAAGATGATTTTGATTTATCATTAGAATAAAGAAACGATTATGTGATTACGGAGGTAAAAATAATGGATAACGAAATGACAGGCGTAGCTATGCAAATGATTTTACATGCAGGAGATGCAAGACTGCATATTTCCGAGGCATTGAAGAATGTTAAGCAATTTGATTTTGAAGCTGCTGCTGAGAAAATGAAGCAAGCGGAAAAAGAACTTCAGCAGGCACATCAGTTTCAAACCAATGTGATTCAAGAGGAAGCCGGTGGCGTTAAGCATGAGCTGCACATCTTATTCATTCATGCACAGGACACTTTGATGACGATTAAAAGCGAGTATGAGCTTGCTCGCCAACTGATTGATATTGCTCAAGCATTCGATCAGCGTTTAAAGAAGGTGGAGGAAAACTAGTATGAAGCAGGTAAGAAAAGGTTTTCCAAAGGACTTTTTATGGGGTGGCGCAGTAGCGGCTAACCAGTGTGAAGGAGCATGGAAGGAGGCCGGTAAGGGTATGAGTACAGCAGATATTCACCCTTATCTGCCAAACTTAAATCGTAAAGAGCTTGACTTTAATCATTTGGATAGTGAAACTTTCTATCGTTTTAAAGACAATGAAGAATACTATTACCCTAATCATAAGGGAGTAGAGTTTTATCATCGCTACAAGGAATATTTTGCTCTGCTTCATGAAATGGGATTTACATGCTTCCGTATGTCAATTGCTTGGACACGAATTTTTCCCAACGGAGATGAAAAGGAACCGAATGTTGAAGGCTTAAAGCATTATCATGAGGTATTTCAAGAGCTAAAAAAATATGGCATCGAGCCAATCGTAACGATGAGTCATTATGAAATGCCACTGCATTTAGTAGAAAAATACAACGGTTGGAGCAGTCGGGAATTGATTGATTTATTTGTGAAATATTGCGAAGTGCTGTTAAAGGAATATAAAGATGAGGTTACATATTGGATTGTTATCAATCAAATCAATTTGATTCAATATGAATGCTTTGGATCGCTTGGTATTTTAAAGGATAAAACAGAAAACTATCTGCAAGCACAGTATCAAGGGATTCACCATCAATTTGTTGCTTCTGCCAAGGTCGTAGAATTGGCACGTACCATCAATCCGAACTTTAAGATGGGAACGATGCTTGCAGACTGTATCATCAATCCGTTTACCTGCCACCCAAAAGATGTAGAGCTGGCAATGCGCAGAAATCGTATGCAGTATTTCTTTGGTGATGTGCAGATTCTAGGAGAATATCCGCAATTTGCAATTCAGTATTTTAATGAAAATAACATTCATTTAGATATCCAAGCAACGGATTTAGAGCTGATCAAGAAGCATACGGTTGATTTCCTATGTGTTAGCTATTATTATTCAAGATGTGTTTCCCATGAGAAAAACGGTATGGACGCCGCAGATACGGTAGATAATCCATATTTGAAAGCAAATGAATGGGGTTGGGCAATCAATCCACAGGGCTTATATTGTACGATGTCGCAGTATTGGGATCGTTATCATATTCCGATGATGATTGGAGAAAACGGATTCGGGTATGTCGATGTGCTCGAAGAAGATCATAGCGTTCATGATGATTATCGCATTGATTATCTAGGTAAGCATATTCGAGCACTTCAAATGGCGATTGAAGATGGTGCGGATATCTTCGCATATTGCTCATGGGCGCCATTTGATATTATCAGTGCAGGAACAGCCGAGATTTCCAAACGCTATGGTTATATTTATGTCGATTATGATGATTATGGAAAGGGAAGTGGAGCACTTTATAAGAAGGATAGCTTTTATTGGTACAAGAAGGTTATCGAAACAAATGGTGAAAGTCTATCCGATGTAGTCTTATAAAAGCGAAAAAGAATGGTTGGTAAGACTTGCTTACTTCACCATTCTTTTTAAAGCTCAAAACTAAATTGTTCTTATTCAACTAGAATAACTTTACTGACCCCTGCCACTTCATCAAGTAAAATAGCTTCGATTCCACCGGAGATGGTTTCATCAACCGATGCACAGCCGATGCAGGCACCAAGTAAGCGAACAGCTACAATGCCGTTGTCAAAGGATACGAATTCGACATCACCGCCATCTCTTTGGATATAGGGACGAATCTTATTGATTACATGTTTAATTTCTTCGATTTTAGTTTCCATAAATGTTATGCTCCTTAAAATAATAAAAAGATTTCATACAGTATGACTGCTACCAAAGCGCCTAGGATCATACCGCCGATAACTTCGACAAACTTATGTCCAAGTACGCTTTTGATTTTTTCTTGATAGATGGGATCGGAAAACTTTAATCCCTTCATGGCTTCTAAATCGCTGATTAGCTGTTTCGTAAGCTGGATATTTTTTCCGGCATAATAGCGGACATTGATGGCATCGTAAATAACGATAAAGCTGAATACGCAGGTAATAGCGAAAAAGGTCGAATCAAAGCCTTCGCTGATTCCGATCGCAATGGTCAAGCCGGTAACGGTAGAGCTATGCGAGCTGGGAAATCCACCGCAGGCGATGCATTGATGGATATCAAATTTCTGTGTACGCATATAGAGTACAAAGGGCTTTAGTACCTGTGCTACAAAGTTCGATAGCAGCGCAGCTACTAAGGGATAAAAAGAGTCCATATATTTTCACCTCAAACATCAAAATTTGTTTTTCTCTTTCTGTACGTATTATTATAGCACAAATTTATGGAAGATATGCTATAATAAAATCGTTTAAGCGAGGTGAGCAGATGCGTTATATGGTTGGTGAAGTCGTAGAGGGTGTCATCACCGGGATTCAGCCGTACGGAGCCTTTGTTTATTTGGACAGCAAGCATAATGGATTGATTCATATTTCGGAAATTAGTGAACGTTTCGTAAGAGATGTGCATACGTATGTGAAAATCAATGAACGTGTAAAGGTAAAAATATTGGATATTGATGAAGATGGCATTCACTTTAAGCTTTCGCTAAAGGCCGTAGAGGCAAATAAAGCTCGTTCTTTGCGAAAACGTAAGATGATTCAAGAGCTTCCGGAAATGAAAAAGGGGTTTTCTTCGCTTGCGGCAAAGCTGGATACTTGGATCAAAGAAGCGATAGAATGAAAAAGGAGATATGAATTATGATTAAATTTGATGCTTCTCATGCTTTTTTGAAAGAAGACATTTTGTCTTATCAAGACGTTGTAAATCAATGTCATGAAATGCTTCATCATAAAACCGGTCGAGGAAACGACTATGTCGGCTGGGTTGATTGGGCAAATACTTACGATAGAGAGGAATTTGCTCGCTTGAAGGCAAAGGCAAGTGAGCTTCGTAAGATTTGCGATGTACTTGTGGTATGTGGTATTGGCGGCTCTTACTTAGGGGCAAGAGCGGCAATCGAAATGATCAACGGTTTATATGGAAAAAATAAACCGGAAATCATCTTTTTCGGAAATACTTTTTCCTCAACCTATATTGCGCAGGTGATGGAATATATTAAGGATAAGGAGGTAGCGGTCAATGTTATTTCCAAATCCGGTACGACTACGGAAACGGCTTTGGCTTTCCGTTTGTTGAAGCAGTTTATGGAAGAAAAGTATGGTAAGCAGGAAGCGGCAAATCGTATTGTCGCAACTACCGATAAGGCGAGAGGAACCTTAAAAACGATTGCGCTTCAGGAAGGTTATGAAACCTTTGTGATTCCCGATGATATCGGAGGACGCTATTCGGTTATTACACCGGTTGGCTTATTTCCGATGGCTGTTGCCGGTATTGATGTTGATGCCTTGATGCGTGGCTTAAAGAAAGCCAGCGATGATTTAGAAAACCCTGATTTGCATTATAATCCGGCTTATCAGTATGCGGTCGCAAGAAGAATTTTAGAAAAGCAAGGCAAAGATGTTGAAATGTTAGTAACCTATGAAATGCAGATGACGATGGTTGCGGAATGGTGGAAGCAGCTGTTTGGGGAAAGTGAAGGTAAGGAAGGTAAAGGGAACCTTCCGACAAGTGGAACCTTTTCAACCGATCTGCATTCGTTAGGACAATTTGTGCAGGAAGGTAAGAAGCTGCTTTATGAAACCTTGCTGTTGGTGGATAAGCCGACATTGGACGTAACTTTCCCAAGTGATGAACATAATTTGGACGGTATGAATTATCTAGCCGGAAAATCAGTTGATTGGGTAAATAAGATGGCTTGTCAGGGGACTTTGGAAGCACATGAAGTTACGGGACAGGTTCCTAATTTGATTATCACCATGGAGGACATGAGTGCGGAAAGTTTTGGATACATGTGCTATTTCTTCTTCAAGGCTTGTGGAATTACCTGTTATATGTTGGATATCAATCCATTTGATCAACCGGGTGTTGAAGTGTATAAGAAAAACATGTTTCGCTTGCTTGGTAAGAACTAACAATCATAAATATGGTATAAAAGTGTCGATTATAGACACTTTTTATTATACTTATATGTATTAGAAATAGTATGCGATCAGTTACAAATCATCATTGTATTTTTTTCGATTGCTTTTTTAGTTGCTCAGGATTTTAGTTTTTAAAATATCAAAATTTGTAAAAAAAGAAGCAAGGATATTGTTAATTACAGCGCTTTCATGATATACTAGGTCGCAGTAGGAAAACGGTTTCAATAAAAGGATTGAGGTGTGGAACGTAGGAAAAGATAAAACACAGATAAGAAGAAGTATTTAAATGCTAAAGATTCATACACAAGGAAAATGAGGAGGAAACGTATGAAAAACAAATGGGCAAAAATTATACTGTCGGTAGCGATGCTAATTACAACGATATTTCCTAATGTTGTTTCTGTAAAAGCCACTGCATCGGAAGAATATGAAATTTATCCGACAGTACAGAAATTGGATTATAAAGAAGGAAACTTTATTATCCAAAATAGTGTAAATGTAGTTTTTGAGGAAGGTATTGATACCTATACGCAGCAAAAACTTACCGATGTATTGAAAAACAAAGGAATTCAGATGAATGTAGGTAGCGAAAAAACAGATGCTACAACAAATATTCTTGTAGGAATTAAGGATTCAGGAAAATACGTGGATACCTATGCAAAAAACAATGTTGCATTTGATGCCAGTACCTTTGAGGGCACATTTGATCCTTATGTATTGGATATTCAAGATGGTGTTATCACAATTTTAGGTGAATCTTCTGATGGTGCTTATTACGGTATCGTATCCTTGATGCATATTTTGAATCAAATTGATGGAAAACGTGTACGTAATTTAACAATCAACGATTATGCCGATACGCAGACTCGTGGTTTTATCGAAGGATATTATGGTATTCCTTGGAGCAATGAGGATCGTATGGCGTTGATGGAATTCGGTGGTAATTTCAAAATGACATCGTATATTTTTGCACCGAAAGATGATCCTTATCATAAAAACTTGTGGAGAGAGGAATATCCGCAAGCGGAATTGAACGAAATCAAAAAAATGGTTGAAGTGGGATTGGCTTCTAAATGTCGCTTTGTATGGACAGCTCACCCGTTTATGGGAGGCTTTGATGCCAATCGAGTTGATGAAGAAATCGCAGCTTTATTAAACAAATTTGAACAGCTGTATGCTGCCGGAGTACGTCAATTCGGTGTGCTTGGCGATGATGTCGGTAATTTGGATCGCAATGTTGTGATTAAAATGATGAATGCTGTCAGCGAGTGGGGAGAAGCAAAAGGAGATGTTTATGATCCTGTATTCTGTCCTGCCGGATATAATCATAGCTGGCAAGGGGATTATAGTGAATTAAATGCGTATGATGAAGGCTTCCCGCAAAATGTGCAAATATTTTGGACGGGAGAAGCTGTTTGTCAGCCGGTAGAACAAAAAACCTTAGATCATTTCCGTAAACATAATCTTCCATCAGGTAAGCAATCCCGTCGTGCACCGCTGTTTTGGTTGAATTGGCCAGTAAATGACATTAACATGAATAGATTGCTGATGGGAAAGGGCAGCTTATTACATAACAATGTAAATCCAAAGGATTTGTCCGGAGTCGTTACCAATCCGATGCAAGATGCACATGCTTCCAAGGTAGCCTTGTTTGCAGTTGCTGATTTTGCATGGAATGTTTCTGCTTTTGATGCCGATAAGAGTTGGAAGGATAGCTTCAAGTATATTGATGAAGATGCTTATGAAGAACTTTATACACTTGCCAAACACATGTCTGATCCAAGTCCGAACGGACATGGGTTAGTATTGGAAGAAAGTGAAGAACTTGCTCCACTGTTAGATGATTTCCTAGATAAATTTAATAATGGAGGATTGCAGCAGACGGATTATGAGCGTTTATTAAATGAATTTACTGTTATCAAACAAGCCTGTGCAGATTTCCATAAGAAATCAAAGAATGAAGATTTAAAAGAGGAATTATTGCCGTTTACCAATGCTTTATCGGATCAAATGGACGCAGCTATATATTTAATCCAAACGCAAATGGCATTAGATGCTAACAATTCATTCGATGTTTGGAGCAATTATTCACAGGCGACTGCCAAAATTGCATCTTCTCAAACATACCAAAGACCGGTATTAGATGGCAATAAGGTAGCAATGCCGGGCTCTAAAAGAATTACACCTTTCATTACCAAGCTAAATGAATTATTAGCACCGAAGGTAAATTCTGTGATTGATGATACAAAAATAGTAACCTCTTTGATTACAAATCGTACGGATACACCAACCAATGCCTTGGAAAACTTGACAGATAATAATGAAAAGAGCGAAGTTATTTGGTCAAATCCAAATTCTGTGGAAGATGGTACGTATATTGGGTTATCCTATAATAAGCCTATTCATGTGAGTGATATTACGTTTAAAATGGGACAATCCGGAAATGCCAGCGATACATTCCAAAGTGCAAAAATTCAGTACAGTGAAGATGGGAAAACATGGAAGGACATTGAAGGCAGTGCATATACAGATCGAAGAGCAGTTGTTAGCGTAGAAGGTTTAGATCTTCAGGTTAAAGGAATTCGTTTGATTTCTACACAGAAACAAACGAATATGTGGTTGGGGTGCAAAGATATTATTGTAAATAAGAAAGATCAGCCTTCCGATCAAGATCAAATATTAACGGGAAAAGGTATTTATAATACTGAAAATATGACAATTCGTAATGGTCAGATTTCTCAATTAACCGATGGAAATACAAGTGAATATGTAGGGTTTGCGAAAGCACCATACGAAGGAAATGATAAGGATACTACATTGGAAGGTGCATGGGTAGGAATTGAGTTTGATCAGCCAACGAAAGTGAACCATATCGTTATTGAGCAGGCAACACCAGATGCTTCCAACGATCGTATTGATACAGCTACTTTAGAATATAGTGAAGATGGTACGGAATGGAAAACCATTCGTGAGCTTTCGAATTTAGGAGCGAAAGTAGAAGTATCCTTCGATACGGTAACAGCGAAAAAGATTCGCCTTGTGAACAAACAAGCGAAGAATATTTGGTGGCGCGTCAGAGAAATTACCGCAAGCTTAAAAGCAAACGCTATTTCGCCAAGCGTATTTGTTTCAGATCGTTTCCAAATTTACGGCTCTAATGTAAAAGAGAATATGTTAGATGGCAATGAAGGAACTTTTGCTTGGTTTAGCTATTCCGGTGATACAGCACAGGTAGATGATTATGTAGGTTTGGATCTTGGAAAAGAAGTGTATTTGCATACTGTTTATTTCAGTATGGGAAGTGATTTCTGGGATACCTATGATTTGGAATATTCATTGGACGGACAAACATATAAGAAAATTCAAACTTTGAACGGTCAAAAGAACAATCTTGATTTGACAAAGCAGAATATTAAAGCACGCTATGTTCGCATGGTAAATAAAAAGACCAAAAAAGTATGGTTGAAGGTTAATGAATTTCAGGTAACGGGAGCAACCGAGATGTATCGCGGATTGGAAAATTTATTTACAAACTTGAATGTAGATATGCTAACACAAGTATTTGTGAATGCCGAAAATGATAAAACGGAATTAAAAGGTGTAAAAGATGTAGTCTTAAAGCCAAATGATTATATCGGAGTTAAACTAAGTCGTATTAAGGATATTACAAATATTGATGTTTCCGCTGTTGACGGTTTAGAAATTCAAAGCTCTAAAAATGCCATTGTTTGGAACGATGTTTCCGCTAAGACTGATTTAGATGATGCGCGTTATGTTCGAGCAATCAATACCTCTGATCGTGATATAACATGCACATTTGATAAATTTATCGTATCCTCACATGAAATAGAACCGATTTCGGTAGTAAGCACCAATTTTAAAGATGAAGCTTCACATTTGAATGCCTTTGATAAAGATCGTACGACAGAAGCTGTATGGCAGGGAAGTCAAGTGAAAGGAAGCTATATTACTTATGATTTGGGACAGGAAATTGATTTACAATCCTTAAAGCTTGTATTACATGATGGAACTACGGATTTCCCTCGTCATGCGAAAGTATCCGTATCGACAGATGGTAAAGCATGGAAGGATATCATGATGATCGGAAATCAAGAAGCTGATAATAAGGGAGAAGCTGAAAACACAGACAGTATTACGGATTTATTCCCAAATCATGAAATCTCTTATAATACGCTGGAAGCCAAAGACTTAAATACAAAGGCGCGTTATATTAAGTTTGAAATAACAAGAAATAAAGCCGGTGCGGATAAATGGGTGAGAATTCGAGAAATCGAATTGAATGGCGGTAATATGTACTTGCCATCTAGCAATGATCCGACCATTCTCAGCGACAGCAATGAATTGATTGAAAGCAATCATAACACGATGCTGCAAATGATTGATGGCAATGTTTCCACAACCTTCCAACCTACATCTAAAAAAGCAGGTTCTTTCACCTACTATTTATCAGAAAATACAGATGTTACGAAAGTTTCTATTTTGCAAAGTCCTTCTACATTATCGAATGCCGAAGTCATTGTTGAGGTTGAGAAAGATGGTAAAGTAGAAAAGGTATCCGTAGGACGTTTAATGAGCAGCCTAAATGAATTCGATGTATCGGCATTTGATCATTTATTGTCTGTTACGGTAAAATGGAATGAGAATATGCCACCGGTTATTCATGAAATCATCACAGCGAAGTCTGTTATGACAAAGGTAGATAAGACTGCGTTAATTGCAACGTTGGAAAATGCACAAAAGATAGAACTTGATAATCTTACACCGGCAAGCGTGCAGGCATTAAATGATGCGATTGCTTTAGGTAAGGAAATCAAGGACAATATCTATGCCACACAAACAATGGTAGATTCTGCTGTTGCGCAATTAAAGGCAGCAATGGAACATAAGGTCGTAAAACCGGATCTGAATGCTTATGCAGCAAAACTAGAGGAGATCATCAAAGACGTTTTACCACAAGAAAATTATTTGTATAGAACATGGCGAGTTTATGAAGAACGTTTAGCAAATGCACAGGCAGCGAAAAGTGATGAAAATATTTCACAAGCCGAATTAGATGCTTTGTTGGAAAAACTGGAAAACGGTGTTGCACAGTTGGAATATGAAATTAACAGTATCGAAGAGCTGCAAGTTTTATATGAAAAGTTAAGTAAATTACATGCAGATGACTACACTGTTTATACTTTCGAACAATTGAAGAGTCTTTTATCTGATGCTAAAGCATTGATTGAAAAAGATGCATTAGATCGCCAATTGCCTTCAGTTGTGAAAGCAATGACAGAGAAGCTATCTTCTTACAGTAAGAATACATTGTTGTCAAAGGCAGAAGTAAAGAAATTGGAAGATGCGATTCTTGCGGCAGAAAAAATAGATCTAGGTGCTTATACTCCTGCAACGGCACAAATTCTTCGTGATGCGATTTCTAAGGCAAAGGAAATTGCAGCAAATACCAAGGCAGTAAAACAAGATGTTGTAAGTGCAATGGAAAATTTACAAAAAGCAATCGAACAGTTATTGCCATTGGAAGAATTGGAAGGCGTACGTGCAGAAATCGATCGTTTGAAGAATTTAGCACAAGAAGATTATACAGAGGCTTCTTATCAAGCTATGCAAAAGGAAATCAATCGAGTAGAAGAAGCATTACGAAACAATGGTACAGATTATGATGCGTATTTAAAGGCATTGCGAGAGGCAGAAAAGAACTTAGTAAGCATTGTAGAATTGCGTAACGTCATTCAAACAACGGAAGCGATGGATATGCAAATGTATGCTCAAGATAGCATTGATGCGTTACATGCTCTGTTGAAAGAAGCAAAAGAGCTTTATGTAGATGGCAGTGAAAAAGCAATTGCTGAGATGATAAAGACTATTTCTGAAGAAGTAAACCGTATGTATTTGAATGCCGACTACGTTCAAGCACAGATAAAAGATTTTGCTGTATTGTTAAATGGAAACTATACTGAAAACAGTAAAAAGGAAATGCAGAAGCTGTTGATAGAAATTGAAAGTAAGCAGGATCAAATGACGATGGATTTGCTGCAGTCTTATGTAGAGAAGCTGGAAAAAGCGAAAGCGATGCTGGTGGATACAACGGAATTGTTGCATGCATTAGAGGAAGCAAAAAACATTGATAGTGAACTATACACAGCTTCTTCCTTTGAAAAATATACAGCTATTATAAACGATATCGAGAAGCTGTTAATTAACGGCAGCGTTACCGAAATTCAAGATGCTTTGCAGGATTTAAAGGCTGCGAAAGAAGTGTTGGTAGAACAAGCAAGTGTGGATAAGCTACAAGCTCTTATTGACAAATATTCAAATATAGATTTAAACACTTATACAGAGGATAGCAGAAATGCATTGTTAGCGGAATTAGAAATCGGTCGATTTATGATTTTAGAAGGCAATGCAAGCGAAAATGATATTGCATCACAGATTAAAAGAATCGAAGCTGCTGCCAGTGGATTGGTTAAAAAGGCGAATCCTAATGAGCAGGAGAAAGATGAAGTGGGGAACGTTCATACAGGTGATACTACTGCCATGAATGGTTGGATTGCTTTGATGATGGTATCTATAATTGCCGGCTGTATAGTATATATCAGAAAGAAACGCTATGCGACGAAATAATCGTAATAGCTTCTTTGACAAATGAAAAAGCATAGAAATATGCAATTATGAGGTAATCAAATAAGCGACTGTGCACTTTACAGTCGCTTTTTCAATGTTTTGATAGAAAAGTATAGCGTTTTCATGTATAATATAAAATATGAAATGTAAACGATTGCAAAGAGGAGGAATGTTTCATGTCTAAGAAATATGTTTATCTTTTTTCAGAAGGTAATGAGACCATGCGTGAGCTTCTTGGTGGAAAAGGAGCAAATCTTGCGGAGATGATGACGCTTGGAATGCCAGTACCTTATGGCTTTACGGTAACAACCGAGGCCTGTAACCAATATTATGCGGACGAAGAAAAAATTAACGATGAAATTCGTAAGCAGATCTTTGAATATTTGATGAAATTGGAGGAACTATCAAATAAACAATTCGGAGATCCGAAAAATCCATTACTTGTTTCCGTACGCTCCGGAGCACGTGCATCTATGCCCGGTATGATGGATACTATTTTAAATTTGGGGATGAATGATGAAGTGGTTGAGGGAGTCGCTGCTCTTACGGATAATCCACGCTTTGCTTATGATTCTTATCGCCGCTTTATTCAGATGTTCGCAGATGTTGTTATGGGATTAAATAAAGCGAAATTTGAAGAAATCATAGACGAAATTAAAGAAAAGAAAAAAATTAAAGAGGACTTGGATTTAGATGCCGAGGATATGAAGGAGCTTGTAAAACGTTTTAAGGCATTTTATCAGGATTGTTTGCATGAAGATTTTCCACAAGATCCAAGAGAACAGCTCTATCGGGCAATTGAGGCAGTATTCCGCTCATGGAATAATCAGCGTGCAATCTTCTATCGCAAGATGAATGATATTCCAAGCGATTGGGGAACAGCAGTAAATGTGCAGATGATGGTTTTCGGTAATATGGGGAATGATTGCGGTACCGGTGTTGCCTTTACGCGTAATCCAAGCACCGGAGAAAATAAGCTGTATGGTGAATTTTTAATGAATGCACAGGGAGAAGATGTCGTTGCCGGTATTCGTACACCACAAAAGATCGATCAGTTAAAAGAGGTTGCTCCAGAGGCATATGAACGATTTGTGGAAATTTGTTCGATTTTGGAAAAGCATTACAAAAATATGCAGGATATGGAATTTACGATTGAAAAAGGTAAATTGTTTATGCTTCAAACACGCAATGGTAAACGTACGGCTGCTTCGGCATTAAAGATTGCATGTGATATGGTAGATGAAGGCATGATTACGAAGGAAGAAGCATTGATGATGGTAGAGCCTAAGCAACTAGATTCTTTGCTGCACCCACGCTTTGATGACGAGGACTTAAAAAGTGCTAAGCCAATTGCTTCTGCATTGCCGGCATCTCCAGGTGCTGCTTGCGGACATATTGTTTTCTCTGCTGAAGAAGCAATTGCTGAAACAGCAGTTGGAAATAAGGTTATTTTGGTACGCTTAGAAACCTCACCGGAAGATATTGAAGGAATGCATGTTTCCGAGGGCATCTTAACGGTACGTGGCGGTATGACCAGTCATGCGGCGGTCGTTGCCAGAGGAATGGGTGCTTGCTGTGTATCCGGTTGTGGAGAAATTAAGATCAACGAAGAAGAAAAATACTTTGAGGTAGGCGGACAACGCTATAATAAGGGAGATTATATTTCTTTAGATGGTTCAACGGGAAATGTGTATGGACGTCAGATTAAGACCGTTCCGGCAGAGATCAGCGGAGATTTTGAACGCTTCATGACATGGGCTGATGAGGTACGTGTATTAAAGGTGCGTACCAATGCGGACACTCCGAAAGACGCACAACAGGCAGTGAAATTCGGAGCGGAAGGTATTGGTTTGGTTCGTACGGAGCACATGTTCTTTGAAGGAGATCGCATTAAAGCAGTACGTGAAATGATTGTTTCGAAAACTGAAGGACAGCGTCGTAAGGCATTAGCCAAACTGCTTCCTATGCAGCGAAGTGATTTCGAAGGCATTTATGAAGCAATGGAGGGACGTCCGGTAACGATTCGTTATTTAGATCCGCCTTTGCATGAGTTTTTACCAACTAGCTCTTACGATATTACACAGCTGGCAAAGGATATGAAAATTGATTTGAATGAGCTGCGTGCTGTGATTACCAGCCTTCATGAATTCAATCCGATGATGGGACATCGTGGTTGTCGATTGGCTATTTCCTATCCGGAAATTGCGGAAATGCAGACAACTGCCGTCATGGAAGCTGCAATCAATGTCATGCGTAAGCATTCGGATTGGACAATGGAACCGGAAATTATGATCCCGCTTGTTGGTGATAAAGCAGAGCTGAAATATGTTAAAAATGTGGTTGTGCGTACCGCAGATGAAATCTTGGCACGTGAAAAGGTAGATATGAAGTATCATGTCGGTACGATGATTGAAATCCCACGAGCTGCCCTATTGGCAGATGAAATTGCTAAGGAAGCGGAATTCTTTAGCTTCGGTACAAATGATTTGACACAAATGACATTTGGTTTTTCACGTGATGATGCCGGAGGCTTTTTGAATGATTATTATGAAAAGAAAATCTTTGAACAGGATCCTTTCGCAAGAATCGATCAGAAGGGTGTCGGTAAATTGATTCAGTTGGCAGCTGAGGGAGGACGCAGTACACGTCCTGATATTAAACTGGGTATTTGCGGTGAGCATGGTGGTGATCCTAGCTCCATTGAATTCTGTCATCGTATAGGATTGACGTATGTTTCTTGCAGTCCGTTCCGTGTTCCGATTGCTCGTTTAGCGGCAGCACAGGCTGCTATCAAAAATAGATAGAAATTCTCTAACCCTTGATTTAAATTAATTATGAACAAGCTATTGCTTTTAGAAGAACAAATAGTTGTTATGTTCGTAAAAATCAATGGAAAGATACTATCGTTAGGCGTTTGAAGAATCTTGATTTGGTAAGCGTATCATTAAACAGTGGTACGCTTATTCTTATCTAAAAGTAAATATTGTGAATACATAGAGTGTTTGCTTATCTAATTAAGATCTGTGGACGCTCTAATTTTTTGTTATTTGAAAAGGAAAAATTCGTATGAGCATGTATTTTAAAGAAAAAAGAAACTGCATAAGAGGACAGGATTGCTTAATGGGGATCTTACTCGAAATTGGGTAAATGATGAAATGGCAGCACAAGAAATTGTACTGTTTTAATTTAATGAAATCATTATTTATCTAAAATCAACTGTACATGAGGATAAGTGTCCTGTTTGTGAAAGTAAAGTTACTGAACTCCGTAATACTTATCATAGAAAAATCCAATCAATCCCTATAAGAAATAAAACCACATATCTTGATATTATTGCTTATAAATATGACTGCACTAATAAACATTGTGAAAGAAAGATAATCATGCAGGATTTACCTTTTGCATTGGCTTCACAAAGAAAAACCGACGATTTGAACTAAACAGTAAGATTGATACTCTAATTACTGTTAATAATGAACAGAGGTACTCAAAATACTATTAAATTTATTAACACCGGTAATTGTGAACCAGAATAAAGTAGATTCGACGCAGTGCTATTTTATAAGACAAAAAGCAGTCAATCTTAAAGATAAACTGCTTGATTGAAGAAAAATATATTCTCTATTATTGATAAATCCGAATACGAAAAACGTACTTCATCGCTTTACATGGATAAGTTATCCAAAAGTGTTGCTAGATTTTGTTTATGCCAAGAAGCCCCAACCATCGTTTTGTTTACTTTGAATGTCAGAACTCCTTTGGAAGTAACGATTTCCAATTCATAAGACATTAGCTTTTTATGAAATTGTACACTGCTTATTTCTTCCTTGGGCAAAAATAGGAATGCATTTTCCTCTGGTTTTCCGGTAGTATTATTTAAACCGATAACGGATAAGCCATTGTCATTAAAATGCAATGCAAAATATTGCATAGAAAAGGCAGTGGCAATCGCTCCGAGAGCATAGGTGAACTTATTGGGATAGATAACACCGATGATAGATGTATGCTCCTTATATGAGATATTTTTTGCATAAAGGTATTGTTGAATATCCTGTTCTTTTAGCATGGTTCTTACCCTCCTGATATCCGAATATATTTTATCAATTTCTAGTACCATTTTATCATTTGAAGGTTGAGAAAACAATATGTTTTTATAAAGCACGCTCCATTGAAACCGGTGATGACAGCTCTTGCAGATGTTTGAATAGAGGGTATCTCTTTTCAATATTTTACATATACTGTAACATGAGAAAAATAAAGATCAAGCGATTGAAAAAGCTTCGCCTGCTGTTGATTCTTTTGATAGCGATAGCATCTATTTATTTGGGTGCACAATATGTTTATCATTATGTGGAGCCGCAGCTACAAGCAGTTGCCAAGCAGAAGGTCAGCTTTGCCATCAATAATATTGTAAAAGAGGTATTAGCGGATATGGAGTATCGACAAGAGGATCTAATAGAAGTAAAGCATGTAGGGGAGCAGTTTGTAGATGTGGAATATGATTCGTATGAACTGAATCAAATCTTATATACGGCATTAAATACAATAGATGCTTCTTTGTTAGCGGCACAAGATGGAAAAGAAGATCCGACAACCGAAGCGGTTTTTTATAAAGAAGGTATTGTCTTTGAAATACCGTTGGGATATTTGAGTCATTTGTTTTTTCTGCATGATAAAGGTCCTACAATACCGGTGCGTATGAAAATAATCAATGATGTGAACGGAGAAATACGGATTGAAAATGAAGCTTACGGGGTTAATAGCACGTTAATGAAAATTGTATTGGAAATTTCGGTCAATGCGGAGGTCTTGACATATTTGAGTACAACACCCTTACAGGTTACAAGTGAGCTGCCTTTGGTGGTACAGATCATCAACGGTAAGGTGCCAGAGATGACACCTTATACAATAACCGAATAAAGATAATGGGAAACGATATAGTAAATAACAAAAAGAGCTATACAATGCATAGCTCTTTCTATTTCAAATGGTGGGGACGGTGGGACTTGAACCCACACGGGATTAACTCCCAACGGATTTTAAGTCCGTTGCGTCTGCCTATTTCGCCACGACCCCATAAAAAATTGGAGGTTCCGACCGGATTTGAACCGGTGATCACAGAGTTGCAGTCTATTGCCTTACCACTTGGCTACGGAACCGGTTCTTTTTTTAACACGGTGCTATAATATTCTAACATAAAGGCGGAAAAAAGCAATAGGAATTTATGATTTTTTGTATAAATTGTTAATTTGGCATATCAATCTTCAAAAAAAAGAAATATTTGTTGTACTTTTAAATAAACAGCTAGAAAGAACAGGGGGAATGGATTGCAGTATGTGAAGTCTTTTTTAGCTATATCATAAAGAAGAAAAAGGGATTATTATTTTCTGTGAATTTCATACTGCATCAATTTGAAAATATGGTATCATTATAAGAGCTAGAAATGAGGGATATGATGGAATTAAAGCTGATTGATTTATTAGAACGTATCCAAGAGAATTATCCGGATAAGGAATATTTTGAGGGTGGAGTATTTACACAAAAGCCGGTGTATAAAGGACGTGAAAATAAACTGGAAATAGATCTCTCACTGGAAGCGATTTTGCCTTATGAGGTGTGGGATATTTTTTGCACACGATTAACAACCTTGACAAAATGTCGTTTAGATATGACGATAAGTGCAAAGCAATCTGCCAGTGATATTTTGAATGTCAGTAAATATGTTCATCATTATGTTTCTTTACACCCTACTTTTAAGGTTTTTCGGGATTTCTTACCACGTTTAGAAGAAAACAAGTATTTGATTTATTCCATCGGTGATGATCATCTGCGTGAATTTGCGATTCAAAATAAGCATGAGGTACAGGGCTTTTTAAAACGCTGTGGGTTTTGCTTGGAAATTCTTGTCGAGGAGCGCAAGCCCACTATGAGTATCCAAACGGTTGCTGTGAAAGAAGAACCAAAGCCGGTAAAGGTATATGAAGAAAAAAAGGCTATGAGCTTTAAGCCTAAGAAAAAAGGCTTGGATCAGTATGTGCCTTTTGCTATTCATGATATTACAGAGGAATGCCATGGCATTCGTATCAAGGGAAAGATTTTTGAAACAGAGATTCGTACCTTGCGTAATGAAAAGGATATTCAAATGCTTTGGATTGCCGATGAGCAAGATGCCATTGTCATGAAGCGCTTTGAACGCGGAGCGATTACCAAAGAGGTTTTGCGAGAAATTCAAACCGGAGATTATGTGGTTGCCTATGGTAAGGTGGAGTATGATAATTTTACACGGGATTTAGTATTTATGCCGGACGTAATTGAAAAGGTTGCGGAGGTAAAACGAATTGACGATGCGGAGGAAAAAAGAGTAGAGCTTCATGTGCATACCAAGCTTTCGGAAATGGACGGTGTTTGCGGTATTGAAGAATATATTGAAACGGCAAACGAATGGGGCATGAATGCGATTGCCTGTACCGATCATTTGGTTGTACAAGCCTTCCCAAAGGCACAGCATAAAGTAGCTGCCATTAACAAGAAAAGGGAAACACCATTTAAAATGATCTATGGTATTGAAATGAATATGGTCGATCCATATTTACAAATTGTACGTAATGTAAAGGAAATCGGATTAGAGGAAGGCACCTATTGTGTATTTGACTTGGAAACAACCGGACTTTCTTCTCGTTTTGATCATATCATTGAATTCGGTGGACAGATTGTAAAAGATCGTACTTGCATCAAAAGCTTACAGCTGTTTATTAAGCCTCCAGTTCCGATTCCTGCGCATATTGTCGAATTGACGGGAATTAGTGAAGAACATGTGCGCAATGCCAAATCGTTTGCGGAGTGTGCGGATCAAATTTTGGATTTTATTGGCGATAGTATCTTAGTTGCGCATAATGCTGATTTTGACTATAACTTTTTAAATAGTGAACTTGTTCGTATCGGTAGAAAGCCACTTGATAATCCGGTCATTGATACCTTGGATTTGGCACGCAGTATGCAGGATCGTAAGGGATATCGCTTGGGACAGATTGCCCGTAGCTATGGAATTCGTTATGATGAGGACGTAGCCCATCGTGCGGATTACGATGCGGAAGTTTTAGCAAACACGTATATGAATATGCTGAATGATCTAAAGCATATTCAAAATCTCGCTGCTTTGCAGGATATGCAAAATGCCCGCAGCTTTACGAAGGTCAGAGCGAAACATGTTACTATTTTGGTGAAGAATGCTGCCGGTTTGAAGGAATTGTTTGAGCTTGTTACCCTATCCCATACGAAATATTTATCTTATAGTGATAAAAGTACCGGTAATATTGTTGCCGAGCCACGTATTTTACGTGAAGAAATCGAAAAGCGTCGAAGAAATGGAAATCTTTTAATTGGCTCAAGCTGTTTGAATGGTGAGGTCTTTGATATTGCACAGACTCGCGGGGAGGAAGAGCTGTTAAAGGTCATGCAGTTTTATGATTATATCGAGTTGCAGCCATTAGGAAATTATCGTCATTTGGTCGAACGTGATTCCATTGAGAGCATGGATCGTTTAAAGGAAATTTTGCGTTCGATAGTCGAAGCAGCAAAAAAATGCGGGAAACGGATCATCGCAAGCGGAGATGTGCATTATGTTCACCCGAATGAGAAAATGATTCGTGATATTTATATTTCTTCTCAAGCCATTGGCGGAATCCGACACCCTTTATACATATACAATCAAGAAAAACGCCGCAAGTTTAAATCTCCGGATCAGCATTTATTGACAACGAAGGAAATGCTGAAGGAATTTGCTTGGTTAGGAGAGAAAGAGGCATATACCTATGTAGTAACCAATACCAATGCGATTGCGGATATGGTTGAGGTTGTAAAGCCGGTAAAGGATCGCCTATATCCACCGGATATTGAGGGCAGTGATCAAAAGCTGATTGATATTTGTTATGAAAATGCACATAAAAAGTATGGACCTAATTTGCCGGATATCGTGGAAGAGCGCTTGAAACGTGAATTGGACAGTATCATCGGACATGGATTTTATGTTGTTTATTATATTTCTCACTTACTCGTGAAGAAAAGCTTGAATGACGGCTATTTGGTCGGCTCACGAGGTTCGGTAGGATCGAGTTTTGTTGCGACTATGGCAGAGATTACGGAAGTAAATCCGTTAGCACCGCATTATGTTTGTCCAAAATGTCATTATGTTAAGTTTTTCACTGATGGAAGTGTAGCTGATGGCTTTGATTTACCGGATATTCAATGCCCGAATTGTGGGGAAACGATTCGTGGAGACGGACATGATATTCCTTTTGAAACCTTTCTTGGCTTTGAGGGAGACAAGGTTCCGGATATCGACTTAAACTTCTCGGGCGATTATCAGCCAACTGCCCATGCGTATACCAAGGAGGTATTTGGTGAGGATCATGTTTATCGTGCCGGAACGATCGGTACGGTTGCAACACAGACTGCCTTTGGTTATGTGAAAGGGTATCAAGAGGAAATGGGGATCGAGGGAGGTATGCGAAACGCTCAGGTATTGCGCCTTGCGAAAGGGTGTGAAGGAGTGAAACGTACTACCGGACAGCACCCGGGAGGAATCATTGTTATTCCGTTGGATTTGGACGTACATGATTTTACACCGGTGCAATATCCTGCCAATAATCCGAACGCCGATTGGAAAACCACCCATTTTGAATTTCATGATATTCATGATAATGTATTGAAGTTTGATATTTTAGGACATGTCGATCCGACAGCCATGCGTATGCTGCAACGTATCAGCGGGGTCGATCCGGTTACGATTCCGATGAATGATCCGGAAACAATGAGTATTTTCAGTAAAGTAGATGCTTTGAAAATCGATACTTCAAAAGCATGTGATAAAACCGGAGCTGCCGGGTTGCCGGAGTTTGGTACAAAATTCGTACGTGGTATTTTGGAGCTTACGGAACCAACGACATTTGATGAATTATTGAAAATTTCCGGTTTGTCGCATGGTACCGATGTATGGCTTGGAAATGCCAAGGATTTGATCGATCAAAATATTTGTACCTTAAAGAGTGTTATCGGTTGTCGTGATGACATTATGGTGTATTTGCTACATAAAGGCTTAGAACCGAAACTAGCCTTCACAATCATGGAATCGGTTCGTAAGGGAAAAGGACTTCGTGATGAATGGATACCGGAGATGAAAAAGCATGGGGTTGAGGATTGGTATATTGAATCATGTAAAAAAATCAAATATATGTTCCCCAAAGCACATGCTACTGCCTATGTTATGATGGCAATTCGTATTGCATGGTTTAAGGTTCATTTGCCACAATATTATTATTGTATGTTCTTTTCTATTCGTTGCGATGCTTACGACATTCAAACGATGATTCAAGGAGAGCAGGCGATTCGCCGTCGTATGAACGATATTGATGAGCGCTTACGTAACAATGAGACGAAAAGAGATGTTTCAAAGAAGGATAAGGATATTTACAATACCTTAGAACTGGCACTTGAAATGGTGCTGCGTGGTTATTTCTTCCGTAATATTGATTTAAATCGTTCCGCTTCCAATGAGTTTATTGTCGATCCGGATAATGATCATTATCTGATTCCGCCTTTTACAAGTATTGACGGATTGGGGGAAAACGTTGCGGATACGGTCGTTGAAGCCCGTAAGCATGGGGCTTTCTTATCGAAAGAAGATTTGCAACGACGTACCAGTTTAAGTGGAACACTAATAAAGACCTTGGAGTCTATGGGGGTATTGGAAGGACTGCAAGATGAAAATCAAATGTCTTTGTTTGGTTGATTCATAATTATTAGATAAAAACAGATCGAAGGGTCTGTTTTTTTAGTGTTTTCGAAGAATTTGTATAAGAATAGGAAAGAGAAAAGGCTTTTTGTAAGAAATGAAAGAGAGGGGATATTTTCTGTAAAAAAAGGTCGAAGGAAGAACGGAAAAATCTTTAAAAAAACTATACAAAGAAATCATAAATTGATATAATAGTGGCGTAGTGTAGCGGAAAGTGGTGGAAAGTGGAGGTGTTGACAATGTTCATGGGTGAATATGCTCATAACCTAGATGCAAAAGGGCGTATTATTATCCCGGCAAAATTCCGTGAGGAATTGGGTGAAGAGGTTGTCGTAACACGTGGAATGGACTGCTGCTTGAACATATACACAAAGGAGCAATGGAATACATTACTTGAACAGCTGACAAAGCTTCCGAGCACAAAGGCAGATGCTCGTAAATTTGTACGTGCAATGGGAGCTAAAACGGCGCATGTTGAAATTGATGCACAGGGGAGAATTAAGCTTCCTTTGAATTTAATTGCCCTTGCTCATCTGGAAAAGGAATGTATGGTCGTGGGAGTTTTGAATTATGTGGAAATTTGGGCAAAAGATAAATATGAGGCGATGGACGCAGAGTCCAATGAAGCCTTCGAAACGATTGCCGAAAGCCTGACGGAGTTTATGCTATGAGTAAGCATTACAGTGTGCTGTTGTCAGAGTGCTTGGAAGGTTTGGCGATACGTGCAGACGGTATTTATGTTGATGGGACCTTGGGGCGTGGTGGACACAGTGCCCAAATCCTGCAACGTATTCCCAAAGGATATCTTTATGCCTTTGACCGGGACGAAACAGCAATTAAGGAAAGTAAAGAACGTTTGTTATCCATTGCAAGTAATTTTACATTGATACATAATCAGTTTTCCATGTTAAAAGAAGAACTGAGTAATCGAGGAATTTATCAAATAGACGGTATGCTGTTGGATTTAGGGGTATCTTCACCACAATTTGATGATGGAGAGCGTGGTTTTAGCTATCGTTACGATGCGCCGTTGGATATGCGTATGGATCAAAGCCAACAGAAAAATGCTTATGATGTGGTTAATTCTTATGATTATCACGAGCTTGTACGTATTTTTTATCAGTATGGTGAGGAGAAGTTTGCTAAGCAGATTGCCAGAAATATCGAAAAGCAACGAGCAATTAAGCCGATAGCAACGACCTTTGAATTGGTGGAGGTAATCAAAGCTTCTCTGCCGGCAAAAGTATTGAATAAAAAAGGGCACCCGGCGAAAAAGGTTTTCCAAGCCATTCGTATCGAGGTCAATGATGAGCTTAAGGAAATCGAAACGGTTTTACAAGATGCGATGGATATGCTCGCTGTCGGAGGCAGGTTGTGTGTAATAAGCTTTCAGTCCTTGGAGGATCGCATCGTAAAGGAAGCATTTCATGAGCGTAGTACACCGAAAAAGGTGGATAAACGTATTCCTATGTTACCGCAGGATATAGAAACAGTAGATTATCGGTTGGTAAATCGTAAACCGATTATAGCAAGTGAAGAAGAATTGGAAGAGAATAATCGTTCTCATTCCGCAAAGCTTCGAATAATTGAAAGAGTAGGGTGAGAGAAGATCATGGCGAAGGCAAAGCTTGTAAAGAGAAAAAGAAAATTAAGAATTGAAGGAATTGCGGCATTATTATTTACAATTTCCGCATTTGCGTTTATGGGAGCAAAATTTGGATTGCATTCTTATAATATCGTACTTCAAAAAGAGGCTCAGCAAATCAAACAGCAGGAGCAAACTTTAAAGGAAGCGGTGGCGAACTTACAAAATGAAGTGAATACTTTGCAAAGTCGTGATCGTGTACTTAGTATGGTTGAAGGAGAAGGAATCAGTACAAATCAAAATGTTGTAGTTGTGGGTGAAGGCGAGTAAACGATAAAAAGGTGTGAGGATATATGGATATTCGAAGAAGCAATCGTACGTTGTTTTTTATGATGATCATTATCGGGGTCATTGGGGCAATTATTATTTCCAATGTCCTTTTTACTATGGTTACACATAAACATTTTCGTAGTGGTGTGAATATTAAGGAATTTAAAGATGCGGATATATCCAATACACAGGTTATCAAAGCAAATCGAGGGACGATTTATGATCGCAATAATGAAGTAATTGCACAAGACGAGGATACTTATACGATTGTTGCTTATTTAGATGAAAGCCGCAAGGGAATCGGAGATGTTGATGCTTATGTAAAAGATATTCGTAAAACTGCGCGTCTTTTGGCGAATGAGCTAGGTGCGGAGGAAGAAAGTATTTATAATACCTTGCAGAAGGCAAAGGATAGTGGAAAATATCAGACGGAGCTTGGAATCATCGGCAAAAATATCAATAATGCCAAGAAGGAAAAAATTGAAAGCCTGCAGCTTCCGGGAATTGAATTTACCAAAAGCGTACGACGCAATTATCCAAATGGAGTGTTTGCTTCCCATTTGGTAGGGTATGCACAATATGATGAAAAAAGCGATCAGTTAGTAGGTCAAATGGGATTGGAAGCGACTTTAAATGATTATCTGACAGGTAAAGACGGAGAGATTTTTTATCAGCAGGACGTGAATGGCTTAGTGCTTCCGGGAACAAGCTATACCAAAAAATATGCAGAAAACGGAAACAATGTGTATCTGACTTTAGATCGAAATGTACAGCTTACCTTACAGAGCAGCTTGGAAAAAACCGTTACACAGGAAAATGCCAAGGTTGGCTGGGGAATCGTAATGGAAGTAGAAACCGGTAGAATTTTAGGCTATGCTTCCTATCCTTCCTTTGATTTAAACAATCGTAACAATCTTAAGGATTATACAGATGTTCCTGCTAACTTTCTATACGAGCCGGGTTCTGTTATGAAGGGTATCACCTATGCGGCAGCGATTGACAGCGGTGTATATCCTTATGACAGCTATTATAACAGTACCGTATTTTATTACGGTGTCGATGCAAGCGGGAAAGTTTATCGATCACCTACTCCGGTGAGTGGTTTGGCGCCGATTCGTGATGCTTTAGGGAAGGATTTTGGAAAAATTACCTTTGATGAAGGATTTAAGGTATCAAGTAATATTGCGATTTGTGAATTATTAACCAATTATATGAATCCGGAGGTATATCGGGAATATGTGAAAAAATTTGGCTTTTTACGCGAGGTTGCTATTCCCTTTGTGCCAAACAGTGCCGGAAGCATGGCATGGGAATATGCTTCCGACAAGCTTTCTACCGGATTCGGACAGGGGATATCAATCAACGCTTTGCAAATGGCACAGGCTTATACTGCAATTTTGAATGATGGAAAGATGGTGCGGCCATACGTGGTAGAACGTATAGTTGATGCTAATTCCAATAAAATAATTAAGCAGTATGATACGAAACAGGTGGCAACACCGATTAAAAAGGAAACAAGTGAATATATGCGTAAGCTGATGGCAAAGGTTGTTGAGCAGGGAGGTACCGGGTATAGCTATGCGTTGGAGGACGTGCAGGTGATCGCGAAAACCGGAACCGGAGAAATTGCGACCGAAAACGGATACGATGGCTCACTATATACCAACTCGGTCATGCTGGCTGCCCCGGCAGATGATCCAAAGGTCATGGTGTATTATTGTTTCCAAAGCAGCAATATTTCCAATTATTCAAGAGAACCGATGAAGGAATTGATGCGTACGACCTTAGTGGCAGCCAATATTACCTCGCAGGAAAATACGGGAGATGAAAAAACGTATAGTGATTGGAAGCAATATTCTATGCCATCGCTTACCAACCATTCATTAAGCTATGCACAGAAAAAATTGGCGGAAATGGCAGTAAATACAGTTGTGATCGGAAACGGAACAAGTATTGTTAAACAATATCCGCAAGGAAATCAAACAATTGTATCGAATCAAAATATTTTCTTATTAAGTGATGGCACGGCTATTACGATGCCGGATATGACGAATTGGACCAAGAAGGATATTACTGCCTTTTGGGAGTTAACCGGTATTTCTATTCAAATGGAAGGAAGCGGGCGTGTGGTTTCGCAAAATGTTGCGAAAGGAACTGCGATTGATACCAATAGTCAAATAAGTGTAAAAATGGAGTAAATAAAAGCTGGTGCGAAAGGGTGCCAGCTTTTATCATGAATTTCATGTAGCTAACATATTCTGTAATGAGGTGAGCGAATGATACGAGGGAGCGTAAAGGTGCGAATTACCAAGATTTTTTTATGTGCATTGCTGATTTTCACTTGTATTATTGCTAAACTCGGTTATGAACAAATCTTTCATCATACCGATATTATGCAGAAGGCATTAAACTTATGGGAACGTGATTTTACAATAGCAGGGTTAAGAGGTTCTATCCTTGATAAAAATCATAACGTATTGGCACATGACATTCCGAGTACTTCGGTTATGGTTGTACCGGCGCAGATAAAAAAGCCAAAGGAAACTGCTGAAAAATTAGCACAGGTGCTGCAGGGTGATGAACAAAAGCTATATGAAACGATTACCAAGCATGTAAGTACCCAAAAGATTCAGCCGGAAGGGAGATTGATTAGCAATGAGCAGGCGAATCAGTTAGAGGCGATGGATTTAGAGGGAGTATATTTGGTGCAGGATTCTTTGCGAAACTATCCCAAGCATAATTATTTGGCACAAGTGTTAGGCTTTACCGGCATTGATAATCAAGGTTTGGCGGGCTTAGAGCTGCAATACAATGATGTGCTAAGTGCAAAGAGCGGAGCTTTAAATATTCCTTTTGATGCCAAGGGACATAATGTGGAATTGTATAACGAATCTTATGAGGCACCGGGGAGAGGAATGGACGTCGTATTAACAATTGATTCAAAGATTCAGGATATTGTTGAACGTGAGTTAAATAATTTGGTAAAGCGGTATAAGCCCAAAGCAGCCTTGGCACTTGCGATGAATCCGAAAACCGGAGAGATTTTAGCAATGGTATCGAAGCCGGATTTTGATCCGAATAATTATCAAGAGTACCCTAAGGAGATTTACAATCGCAATTTACCGATTTGGATGAGCTATGAACCGGGAAGTACCTTTAAATCGGTAACCTTTGCCTCTGCACTGGATCTACATTTGTTTGATATGTTCAAGGATACTTATTTGGATCGTGGCTATGAAATGGTAGAGGGGGCACGCATTAAGTCGTGGAAAGCGGGAGGACACGGACTACAAACCTTTTTGCAGGTTTTGGAAAACTCAAGCAATCCCGGCTTTGTGGAAATTTCTAGACGCATGGGTTTGGAAAATCTATATGAGTATGTTATGCGTTTTGGTTTTGGAACGAAAACCGGAGTGGATATGCCGGGAGAATCAAGTGGTATTATGTTTGCGAAACATGCTATGGGACCGGTTGAGCAGGCAACGGTAGCTTTCGGACAGGGGATAAGTGTAACACCGATTCAGCTTGTTACTGCATTTTCCGCTATTATCAATGGCGGTATTTTGTATAAACCATACATTACCAAAAGTATTAATGATCCGATTACTCACGATCCGATTGTGGAGGTAAAGCCAACCAAGCAAAGAAGAGTGATTAGTGAGGAAACCAGTAAGCAGATGCGATATGCGTTAGAAAGCGTGGTTGCTAACGGTGGAGGAAAGCCGGCCTATCTTGAAGGATATCAAATCGGTGGCAAAACAGGAACGGCACAAAAGGCGGAGAATGGTGTTTATTCTCATTCAAATTATATCCTTTCATTTCTTTCGGCTGCGCCAATGAATGATCCGCAAATTGTTTTGTATGTGGCAGCGGACAGCCCTAATAACGATATTCTATATGGAGGGACGGTAATTGCGCCGATCGTAAAGGCGTGTTATGAAGATATTTTACCATATTTAGGGATTGAAAAGGTGGAAAAGCAGATTCCTAAAAAGCTTGTTTGGCCGGAAACGGAAAATATAGTCTTACAAAATTTTATAGGAAAAAGAAAAGAGGAAGTTCATCAAGAAGGTGTTACATTTACCTTTGTCGGAGATGGTGATGTGGTAATGGAACAGCTTCCGGCAGCAGGTACATCATTTTCTTATGAAGGTGGGGAGGCTTGGATTTATCTTGGAAACGATAACGTTCACTGATTTGTTAGCAAAGGTTGGTGTTAGTTGTAAGGATTCACGAATTGTGCGAGGGATTAGTGATGATTCACGTGAGGTGGAGCAGGATATGCTGTTTGTGGCTATAAAAGCAACAGCTATGAAAAAAGAACATATTTTGGAAGCTTTAACAAAAGGTGCCGTGATACTTTGTGAAAAACAGCCGTTTGCTGATGCAAATATATATGAGGCAGCGTCGCTTAAACAGAAGTTGATACTGCTTTTGGATACCTTATATGGACGCTATGAAGCATGTCAATGTATTGCGGTTAGCGGAACGAATGGAAAAACGAGTGTTGCTAGTTATATTGCTCAACTCTTATATATGCAAAAAGCACGAGTTATGGTGATAGGAACCGGCTTTGTAAAAGGGGAAACTATATCCTTTGAAACAAGCAATACGACACCGGGGCTTATCGCGTTAGCAAAATATTTCGATATTGCAAGGCAAAAACAAATCACGCATATCGTGATGGAGGTCAGCTCACATGCAATCGCACAAGAGCGTATTGCTAGAATACGCTTTGATGCTGTTGTTTTTACGAATATCACAGCAGATCACTTGGATTATCATATCACGAAAACACATTACCGTTTTACCAAATTTAAGCTTGCAAACTATTTGAAAAAATCAGGAGTAATTATATATAATGCGGATTATGAATATATGCTTCCCCTTGTTCACATGCAGTCGCATCGCTGTGTCAGTTATGGCTTAGGGGCTGCACATATACCGATTGAGCATGTTGTGTTAAGTGAGAGCAATATTCGCTTTTCGCTTCAAGGCTATAAGATACGTGCGCATTTGCTTGGACTGATGAATGTATATAATGTTGCGGCTGCACTTACGTTCATGCGTATTAACGATGTAGAATATGAGCGATTACAGGAAGATGTGGAAAAGCTGCGAGCGGTCAAAGGACGCTTAGAGGTCGTTTATCAAGGCAAGTTTCAGGTGTGGATCGATTATGCGCATACAGCTGCTGCACTGAAGGAAGTGCTTAGCTTTGCGAAACAGGTTGCCAAAGGACGTGTTATAAGTATTGTTGGCTGTGGGGGGAATCGTGATGTTAAAAAGCGACCGATCATGGCAGAGATTGCGGCAAAATACAGTGATGTTGCTATTTATACGAGTGATAATCCCCGCTTTGAACGTGTATGTGATATACTAAAAGATATGCATGCGGAACGCTTTTTGAATGCATGTGTTTTTGAACATCGTTATTATGCAATAAAACATGCTGTTAAAATCGCACAAAATAGTGATATAATAGTAATCATCGGTAAAGGCAGTGAAGCATTTACATCAATTTACGGAAAGCAATATCCATGCAATGATGCCACATGGGTAAAAAAACTGCTTGACCAAGGAGGAGAAACATGGAAATAAAGTATTTGCTAGCATTCGGAATCGCATTGGTATTGACACTGCTTGTCATGCCACGCTTCATTCCGTTTTTACATAAAATCAAGTTTGGACAAAGTATGCGTTTGGAAGGACCGAAAAGCCACATGGTGAAAACAGGAACTCCGACGATGGGAGGAATCGTCTTTGTATTGATACCGATTTTGGTTTTGTTGCTTTTGGATTATCAGGCATTTTTCTCTGTGGAAATGCTGATTGTCGTATTGGCTTATTTGGGATATGCTTTAATCGGCTTTATTGATGATTTTTTGATTGTTGTAAAAAAGAACAATGACGGTTTAAAGCCATCAATGAAATTTTTGTTGCAGTCTGTACTAGCTGTTATTTTTTATTTTATTTATACATCGGTAGCAGAAACAACCATTCAGATACCAGTATTGGGAATAAGTTTGGAATTAGGTATTTTATACTTTGTTTTGATTTTCTTTATGTTTACAGCGGAAAGCAATGCGGTTAATTTAACCGATGGCTTAGATGGACTTTGTGCCGGAACGGCTTTTATCGCTATTGCTCCCTTTGTTATCTTTGCTTTGTTACAAGATTATAGTGATTTAGCGATGCTGCTTTTGGCAGTAAGCGGATCTTTGCTTGGATATTTACGATTTAATATCCACCCTGCTAAAATCTTTATGGGGGATACCGGCTCTTTGGCGCTTGGAGGATTACTAGCAGCTAGTGCCATGATTTTAAAGCAAGAATTATTGTTGATTGTTATAGGTGGCGTTTTTGTAATAGAACTGTTATCTGTTGTTATTCAGGTAACCTATTATAAGCGAACACATAAAAGAATTTTTCGAATGGCACCTTTACACCATCATTTCGAGGAAGGCGGAATGAAGGAAACACAGGTGGTATTGATGTTTTGGTGCATAGGTTTTCTATGTGCAGTGGTCGGATTATGGTTAGGAGTCATTTAATATGAAAAAAAAGGTACTTGTTATTGGTGCGGCAAGAAGTGGCTTAGCAGTGGCACGCTTGCTACATAAGCATGGTTATCAGGTAATTTTAACGGATATGGGAACTGTAAAAGAAAAAGAAGAACTGTTAAAAGGCGGAATTGCGGTATTTGATCAAGGACACCCGGAATGTCTGTTGCATACGGATTATGCTTTTGTAGTTAAGAATCCGGGAATTAAATATACTGTACCGATCGTGAGATATTTTGTAGAACATGAGATTGCTATCTATACGGAGATCGAGATTGCTTATCGCTATGCGAACGGTTTTCGTTATGGTGCAATAACCGGAACAAATGGGAAAACAACAATCACAACCATGCTTTATGAGATGCTGAAGAAAAAAGGACAGGCGATTGTTGCAGGAAATATCGGCTATCCTTTAAGCGAGTTAGCTTTACGCTATGAAGATGAAGTGAAAGATGTAGCTTTGGAATTAAGCAATTTTCAACTCTTGGGAATCGAACAATTTGCACCAACGGTTTCTGTGGTATGTAACTTAGCACCGGATCATCTGGATTATATGCCAAGTGTAGAAAGCTATTATGCCTCTAAGATGCGAATTTATGAAAACTGTAAGGAAGATGCTTGGTTCTTGCGTAATTTAGATGATCCAATAGTGATGGAATATGCGAAGAATATTCCGTGCAAGGTCATTGACTTTTCGCTGACACGCAAGGATTGTCCTTTACATAGGGCAAATGGAAAGGTGTATTTTGAAGATGTTGTGCTATTTGAAGAAAAAAGTTTAGCTTTGAAAGGAGATTATAATCTCTCAAATGCAATGATAGCGGCATGTATGGCATATCGCTTAGGAGTCAGCTGCGAGGATATTCAAACAGTAATTGCTCAATTTCAACCGGTAGAACATCGCATGGAATATATCGGTGAAAAAAGAGGGGTTAAATTTTATAATGATTCTAAGGCAACCAACACACATGCAGTTGAAGCGGCATTGCACTGTTTTGATAAGAATATCATTTTATTAGCAGGTGGTCATGATAAAAGAATTTCTTTTCAAGAATTGAGTGCTTATGATAAGCGTATTAAGCTTTGTATAGCATTTGGAGAAACGAAAGATCGATTTGTCAATGTATTCAGCCATGTGGAAACTAGAGAAACGATGCAGGCTGCACTAACGACTGCTATAGAAAAGGCGAGTGAGGGTGATGTTATTCTGTTGTCGCCGGCTTGTTCCAGCTATGATCAGTTTCCCAATTATGAGGTACGCGGGAAGTTGTTTAAGGAAATGGTACAGGCATATTTAGATGAGGAGGACATTTGATGTTAGAAATCTTAAAGGCTATTTTATATGGTATTATCGAAGGGATAACCGAATGGTTACCGGTAAGCTCCACTGGGCACTTGATATTGTTTGAAGAATTCATGCCAATGGACGTTTCACCCAAGTTTTGGAATGTTTTTTTGGTAGTTATCCAGCTTGGTGCTATTTTGGCTGTTGTTTTACTTTTTTGGAATAAGATTTTTCCATTTAATTTTACCAATAAAAACCGTCCGTTCTTAAAGTATGATATTTGGACACTATGGTTTAAAATCTTGGTGGCTTGTATTCCGGCTGCCGTTATAGGTTTACTGTTTGATGAGTTTTTAGAAGAACATTTATATAAATCTGTTGTAGTTGCAATTATGTTGATTTTGGTGGGAATTGCATTTTTATGGATTGAAAACAATAATCGTAAAAAAACAGCTCGAGTAACTCGCTTAGAGGACATTTCTTACAAAGGTGCGATGATCATCGGTGTCTTTCAGCTGATTGCGGCTATTTTTCCAGGGACTAGTCGCTCAGGAGCAACGATTTTGGGAGGCTTGATGATTGGAGTTAGCCGTGGAGTGGCGGCAGAATTTACATTTTTTCTAGCCATTCCGGTTATGGCTGGTGCTAGCTTATTGAAACTAATAAAATATGGTTTGGCATTTTCGGGTATGGAATTAACCCTTTTGGCAGTAGGAATGGTTGTAGCCTTCATTGTTTCGTTATTGGTTATTCGATTCCTGATGAGCTATATCAAAAAGCATGATTTCAAAATTTTCGGTTATTATCGTATTATCTTGGGAATCATTGTATTAGCATGCTTCTTTACAGGCGTACTAAGTATTTAAGGAAAGGCGATGAATTCGTCTTTTTTTATTGACAAATCGTTTTAATATTGTATCATTGTATTAGATACATAATACAATGATACAAAGGAGGGAACAATGAACTTTCAAAATGAACGACCGATTTATTTGCAAATTGTAGAACAAATGGAAATGGAAATCATGTCAGGATATTATCCGAAGGGAAGTAAGCTGCCAACAGTTCGTGAATTGGCGATGCAATACAAAGTAAATCCCAATACAATGCAGAAAGCATTTGTTGAGTTGGAACAGCGAGGATTGGTTTTCGCAAAACGCACAAGTGGACGCTATGTCAGTGAAAACGAAAGTGTTATAGAAAATGTAAAGCAACAGGCAGCGAAAGCTAAAACGCAGGAATATATCCGTTATGTACGCCAATTAGGTCTTGAGGAAGAAGATATTTTGCGTCTTTTTAAGGAATGTGGAAAGGGTGAAAACGATGAGCATAGTTGAAATTAAGAATATCAATAAGAAATTTGGTAATAAGGAAGCATTGAAAAATGTCAGTCTGACAATTGAAGAAGGAAAAATTATTGGTCTTTTAGGGACAAACGGCAGTGGGAAAACGACACTGATAAAATTGATCAATGATTTGCTTGTGCCTAGTGATGGAGAAATTCTGATCCATGGAAAAAAGCCCGGTATTGAAAGCAAACAGATGATCGCCTATCTGCCAGAGAGAGGCTATTTGAACGATAGTTGGAAGGTGTGTGAATTATTGGATTTTTTCCAAGACTTTTATAGTGATTTTGATAGGGAAAGAGCGTGTGATTTGTTAAAGGGGTTTCATATCGATATGAAGGATCGATTAAAAACGATGTCAAAGGGCACCAAAGAAAAAATACAGCTGATCATGGTTATGAGCAGACGTGCTAAACTGTATGTTTTAGATGAACCAATCGGAGGTGTAGATCCAGCAGCACGCGATTATATTTTAGATACAATTTTGAATAACTTTGAGCAAGGGGCTTCTATTTTGATTTCTACACATCTCATCAGTGATATAGAACGTATTTTAGATGACGTTATTTTTATTTCCAATGGTGAAGTTATAGAACACTGTTCTGCTGACGAGATGAGAAGGCAAAACGGAAAATCGATTGATGAAATTTTCAGGGAGGAATTTCGATGCTAAAAAAATTGTTTAAATATGATATTCACTTTCAAATTAAGCGTGTATTACCGCTCTATTTAATTACCCTTGCCATGGCATTGGCACTTCGTTGTATGCAGTTTTTAACACAAAAGCTAGTATTTTTACAGTTTATTCTTGGTTTTATGGTAATCGGATTTATCATATTGCTTGTCGCGCTATTTTTATGGACCTTTATTGTCTCGGTTAAATATTTCTATGATACTATGCTGAAAGATGAGGCATATCTAAGGAATACGCTTCCTGTTTCACGTTCACAAATTTTCTTTTCACAGGAGCTTGTAGCTCTTTGCACACTTGGACTTGCGGTACTTGTATGTTTGCTAAGTGTTGGTCTTGCGTTTTTCACGATTGACGGCAATTCCATAATCAGTATGATAGAATTGTTGTTTGGTATCAATGGGCATATGGTGGGAATATTATTACTAGAGACAGGAATCATGCTGCTTTGGGATTATATGGCAATTGTTACACTCTTCTTTACGGCGATGATGTTGGGGCAAACAAGACAAAGCAATAAGGTTTTATATTCAATTGCTTTTGGTGTTTTACTTTATATTTGTATGCAGTTAGGCTCTATGGTTGGTGTTTTGTTTAATATGACGGTAACTCAAGGCTATACAGAACTTGTAAATAACATGGTGTTAGAAATGGATAGTTTACAGCATATTATATTAAGTGCAATGATTAGTGAAATCGTTATTTCTACTATCTATATTGTCGGGTTCCATTGTTTAGGAGTGCATATTGCAAATACTAAGCTAAATTTAGAATAAAGGATAATTAAAAAAACAAGAGCTACGTAAAGTCCTTGTTTTTTTAAGTTATTATTAACTACTAGAATAATTGAAAACCGACTTTCTTTTTTACTTTCATAATTTTCTTATGAGCAATTTGTCGAGCCTTGTCATTTCCCTCGGTAATAACCTTTTCCACCATACCGCTGGCAATGATTTCTTTGTACTTTGATTGAAGCTGGGTTAGAAATTGGTAGACACACTCACCGACTTCCTTTTTAAATTCACCATAACCTTTTCCTGCATAGCGAGCAACAATATCTTCAATTGCTTCATTGTTCAGGGAAGATAAGATTGTTAATAGATTAGAAATACCCGGTTGTTGTTCGGGATCATATTGAATGATGCCGATGGAGTCGGTAACGGCAGACATAATTTTTTTACGAGCTACACTAGGTTCATCTAACAAATCAATCGTTCCTTTAGGATTATCCTCTGATTTAGACATTTTCTTTCTTGGATCTTGCAAAGAATAAACTTTAGCTCCGACTTTAGCTACAAGTGGTTCGGGAACGGTAAAGGTATCGCCATAGCGGTGATTAAAGCGTTCAGCCAAATCACGAGTCAGCTCTACGTGTTGCTTTTGATCAACTCCAACCGGAACATAATCAGCATCATACAACAAAATATCAGCAGCCATTAATGATGGATAGGTAAATAATCCGGCAGTAATACCTGTTTCCCCTTTGGCAGTTTTATCTTTATATTGTGTCATTCGCTGTAATTCTCCTACATAGGAATTACAAGTTAAAATCCAACCAAGCTCGGCATGCTCATGTAAATCACTTTGTAAAAAAATAGTTGCTTTCTTCGGATCTAATCCGCAAGCAAGATATAAAGCAATTAAATCCTTCGTATTCTGCTTTAATTCCGCGCGTTCAATCGGTACGGTAATGGCATGCAAATTAGCAATAAATACGTACATGTCGTAATCCTCTTGATATGCCACAAAATTACGAATTGCGCCAATGTAGTTTCCTAGAGTTAATCTTCCGGTTGGCTTAATGCCACTTAACATTCGTTTCATATTCAACCTCCATATAATAAAAAAAGTACCTGTTGGGACGCATAAGCGTGGTACCACCCGACTTATTTCTGTAACAGAAATCACTACTCGTAACGGTGAGCGCCGTTTCCAAAGGAAAAGCTCCAAAGTTCCAATTCGATAAGCTGCACTTTACCGGTTTTCAGCAACCACCGGCTCTCTTAAAAAGCACAAGCTTTCTACTATATCTTTATCATCGCTATTTTCTTTATTATCATACGCCATTTCTAAACAGTTGACAAGATAAAACCAAAAAATTACTTTCCAATTCAAAATGCTTCTTATATAATAGAAGAGAAGTAAATAAAGGAGGCAGTCGTTGATATGATTATATTATATACATCGCCGGGCTGCGCAAGTTGCCGCAAAGCAAAGCAGTGGTTGAAAGATAACGAGATGACATTTGTTGAAAAAAATATTTTTACTACGCTTTTGAAGGAAGAAGAAATTAAATATTTATTGCAGCGCACAGAAAACGGTACGGAGGATATTATTTCCACCCGTTCTAAGGTATTTCAAGAATTACATACCGATTTAGATGATTTATCAGTAAAAGAACTTGTTGATTTGATTCAGAAGAATCCATCTATTTTGAAACGCCCGATTATGATCAATGAAAAGAATTTTGTGGTAGGCTATGATGATGATGAAATAACAGCCTTAGTGCCAGCGAAATTAAGGGCATTCTCAGACTGTGCATGTAATGAAAGCTGCGCGAATTATCCGATTTGCGGGAAGCTACGAAAGGAGATTCAAGAATAAAAAAGAAAAGAAATTGAGGGCAGGCTGCTTTCAGTTTCTTTTTTTTCATAAATGGAAAGATGAAAAGACGATATTAAATACCGTTGATATATTTAAAAAAACGGATACTTTCTAATCTTTTAAAAGTCGTGAATTGTTATTAGTAATAGGATTAAGTATTCATTATAATTGGTGTTTTTTTAAAAAAATATGATTTTATAAAGAGAAATTTGTAAAATTTATTCGTATTTAAATGAGAAAAATAAGTTGAAAATAAAGTCAAAAGCGGAAAATAAATTAACAAATAGTCAGAAAACAAGGTAAAATCAGTTGATGTAAGTGTATACATAGAAAAAAAGCAAAAAAGAAGAAAAAAAGAAGAAAAAAAGATTGACATAGAGAAAAGAATGATGTATTATAAACAGGCACTCAACGAGAGATGCAAGAGACATCGGTCTTTGAAAACTGAACAGGAAAATACGTTGATTTCTAAGAGAAAAAAACAACCAAGAAAAAAAGGAAACGTCAAAGAACGTTTTGAGCTAAATCAAATGGAGAGTTTGATCCTGGCTCAGGATGAACGCTGGCGGCATGCCTAATACATGCAAGTCGAACGAAGTTTTTAGGAAAGCTTGCTTTCCAAAAAGACTTAGTGGCGAACGGGTGAGTAACACGTAGATAACCTGCCCATGTGCCCGGGATAACTGCTGGAAACGGTAGCTAAAACCGGATAGGTGGCTTCGAGGCATCTCGGAGACATTAAAATGGCTACGGCCATGAACATGGATGGATCTGCGGCGCATTAGCTAGTTGGTGAGGTAACGGCCCACCAAGGCGACGATGCGTAGCCGACCTGAGAGGGTGAACGGCCACATTGGGACTGAGACACGGCCCAAACTCCTACGGGAGGCAGCAGTAGGGAATTTTCGTCAATGGGGGGAACCCTGAACGAGCAATGCCGCGTGAGTGAAGAAGGTCTTCGGATCGTAAAGCTCTGTTGTAAGAGAAAAACGGATCATGTAGGGAATGACATGATAGTGATGGTATCTTACCAGAAAGCCACGGCTAACTACGTGCCAGCAGCCGCGGTAATACGTAGGTGGCAAGCGTTATCCGGAATGATTGGGCGTAAAGGGTGCGTAGGTGGTACATTAAGTCTGAAGTAAAAGGCAGCAGCTCAACTGCTGTTCGCTTTGGAAACTGGTGAACTAGAGTGCAGGAGAGGGCGATGGAATTCCATGTGTAGCGGTAAAATGCGTAGATATATGGAGGAACACCAGTGGCGAAGGCGGTCGCCTGGCCTGTAACTGACACTGAGGCACGAAAGCGTGGGGAGCAAATAGGATTAGATACCCTAGTAGTCCACGCCGTAAACGATGAGAACTAAGTGTTGGAGAGATTCAGTGCTGCAGTTAACGCAATAAGTTCTCCGCCTGGGGAGTATGCACGCAAGTGTGAAACTCAAAGGAATTGACGGGGGCCCGCACAAGCGGTGGAGTATGTGGTTTAATTCGAAGCAACGCGAAGAACCTTACCAGGCCTTGACATGGATATAAATGTTCTAGAGATAGAAAGATAGCTATATATCACACAGGTGGTGCATGGTTGTCGTCAGCTCGTGTCGTGAGATGTTGGGTTAAGTCCCGCAACGAGCGCAACCCTTGTCGCATGTTACCAATATTAAGTTAGGGACTCATGTGAGACTGCCGGTGACAAACCGGAGGAAGGTGGGGATGACGTCAAATCATCATGCCCCTTATGGCCTGGGCTACACACGTACTACAATGGCGTCTACAAAGAGGAGCGACATGGTGACATGAAGCAAATCTCATAAAGGGCGTCTCAGTTCGGATTGGAGTCTGCAACTCGACTCCATGAAGTCGGAATCGCTAGTAATCGCAGATCAGCATGCTGCGGTGAATACGTTCTCGGGCCTTGTACACACCGCCCGTCAAACCATGGGAGTCAGTAATACCCGAAGCCGGTGGCATAACCTAAGGGAGTGAGCCGTCGAAGGTAGGACCGATGACTGGGGTTAAGTCGTAACAAGGTATCCCTACGGGAACGTGGGGATGGATCACCTCCTTTCTAAGGAGAAAGTACAAAAGAAGAAAAGATTTTCCTGTTTGGTTTTGGAAGGCCGAAGCTTTCCGAGTTCGATCTTTGAAAACTGAATGACATCAAAAACAAAAGATAGAAATATGTAAGGTCTAAGACGCAAGTTGAAGACTAAGATATTCACGAAGAGTAAAAGTTAAACAAACAGACTCAAGCGAAACCAAGAAGTAAGCAGTGATTAAGCGAATAAGGGCGTACGGTGGATGCCTAGGCACTTGAAACTGAAGAAGGACGCGACAAACGGCGAAACGCGACGGGGAGTGGTACGTACACGAAGATCCGTTGATATCCGAATGGGGAAACCCGTCATACGTAATAGTATGGCATCCATGAGTGAATAAATAGCTCATGAGAGAGGTACCCGGAGAACTGAAACATCTAAGTACCCGGAGGAAAAGAAAACAAAAGTGATTCCCAGAGTAGCGGCGAGCGAAAGGGGAGGAGCCCAAACCAACCTTAGGGTTGGGGTTGTAGGACCATGATATGGCAAGAATTTGGCTAATAGAACGATATTGAAAGATCGACCGCAGAGGGTGCAAGTCCCGTATATGAAAGCGAGAGGAAGCCTAATGGTATCCTGAGTACGGCGAGACACGAGAAATCTTGTCGGAAGCAGGCGGGACCATCCGTCAAGGCTAAATATAAACAAGTGACCGATAGTGAACCAGTACCGTGAGGGAAAGGTGAAAAGAACCGCGGGAGCGGAGTGAAATAGAACCTGAAACCGTATGCTTACAAGAAGTCAGAGCTCGTTAAAGAGTGATGGCGTGCCTTTTGTAGAATGAACCGGCGAGTTATGTTATCGTGCGAGGTTAAGTAGAAGATACGGAGCCGAAGCGAAAGCGAGTCTTAATAGGGCGAAAGTACGATGATATAGACCCGAAACCGTGTGATCTAGCCATGACCAGGTTGAAGTTCAGGTGAAACTGAATGGAGGACCGAACCGACCCCCGTTGAAAAGTTGGCGGATGAGTTGTGGCTAGGGGAGAAATTCCAATCGAACACGGATATAGCTGGTTCTCCCCGAAATAGCTTTAGGGCTAGCGTCGAGGTAAAGTTACATGGAGGTAGAGCACTGAATGTACGATGGCCCCATCCCGGGGTACTGAGTATAATCAAACTCCGAATGCCATGATAATATACTCGGCAGTCAGACTGTGGGTGATAAGGTCCATGGTCAAAAGGGAAACAGCCCAGACCGCCAGTTAAGGTCCCAAAATGTATGCTAAGTGGAAAAGGATGTGGGGATGCACAGACAACAAGGAGGTTGGCTCCGAAGCAGCCACCCTTCAAAGAGTGCGTAACAGCTCACTAGTCGAGTGACCCTGCGCCGAAAATGTACCGGGGCTAAGCATACTACCGAAGCTGCGGATTTGTAGAGATACAAGTGGTAGGGGAGCGTTGCATGCACGTGGAAGCCATATCGTGAGGAGTGGTGGAGAGCATGGAAGTGAGAATGCCGGTGTGAGTAGCGAGATGTAGGTGAGAATCCTACACACCGATAGCCCAAGGATTCCAGGGGAAGGTTCGTCCGCCCTGGGTAAGTCGGGACCTAACGCGAGGCCGAAAGGCGTAGTGGATGGAAAACAGGCAGATATTCCTGTACCCGCGATGGGAAGTGAAGGAATGACGGAGAAGGCTAGCATGACCCACTGAATGGATTGTGGGCGAAGCGGAGCAGCAGGTATGTAGTGAAATGCGCATACGAAATGCAGGACGTGATAGGTAAGTGAACGTTTCGACAAGTAACGAAGCATGTGAGGTCAGCTTCCAAGAAAAGTTTCTAAGCGATTAATCCCATAGCGGCCCGTACCAAAACCGACACAGGTGGGCAAGGAGAGGATCCTGAGGTGAGCGAGAGAACTGTTGCCAAGGAACTCGGCAAAATGACTCCGTAAGTTAGCGATAAGGAGTGCTTATGTAAAAGTAAGCCGCAGTGAAGAGGCCCAAGCGACTGTTTAACTAAAACACAGCTCTCTGCGAAGTCGCAAGACGAAGTATAGGGGGTGACGCCTGCCCGGTGCTGGAAGGTTAAGAGGATTTGTCAGTCGCAAGATGAAGCAATGAATTGAAGCCCCAGTGAACGGCGGCCGTAACTATAACGGTCCTAAGGTAGCGAAATTCCTTGTCAGGTAAGTTCTGACCCGCACGAAAGGCGTAACGATTTGGGCGCTGTCTCGGCAGCAGACTCGGTGAAATCTTAGTACCTGTGAAAATGCAGGTTACCCGCAACTAGACGGAAAGACCCCATGGAGCTTTACTGTAGCTTGATATTGAGCTTTGATCAGAGATGTACAGGATAGGTGGGAGACGAAGAGACGTGCACGCCAGTGTACGAGGAGTCGACGTTGGGATACCACTCTTGTCTGATTGAAGTTCTAACCTACACCCATGAACTGGGTGAGGGACCGTGTCAGGCAGGCAGTTTGACTGGGGCGGTCGCCTCCTAAAGAGTAACGGAGGCGCCCAAAGGTACGCTCAGATTGGATGGAAATCAATCGACGAGTGCAAATGCAGAAGCGTGCTTGACTGTGAGACAAACAAGTCGAACAGGGACGAAAGTCGGGATTAGTGATCCGGCGGTGCCGAATGGAAGGGCCGTCGCTCAACGGATAAAAGCTACCCTGGGGATAACAGGCTGATCTCGCCCAAGAGTTCACATCGACGGCGAGGTTTGGCACCTCGATGTCGGCTCATCGCATCCTGGAGCTGAATTCGGTTCCAAGGGTTGGGCTGTCCGCCCATTAAAGCGGTACGCGAGCTGGGTTCAGAACGTCGTGAGACAGTTCGGTCCCTATCTGTTGTGGGCGATGGAGATTTGAGGAGAGCTGTCCTTAGTACGAGAGGACCGGGATGGACCTACCGCTGGTGCACCAGTTGTTCCGCCAGGAGCATAGCTGGGTAGCTAAGTAGGGAAGGGATAAGCGCTGAAAGCATCTAAGCGCGAAGCCTACTCCAAGATGAGATCTCCCATGCACAAGATGCAGTAAGACCCCTTGAAGACGACGAGGTAGATAGGTCAGAGATGGAAGCGTAGCGATACGTGGAGTTGACTGATACTAATCGGTCGAGGACTTAATCACAAGATGTCATTCAGTTTTGAGGGAAAGACCTCAAGGATCTGGTGATGATGGCGAAGTGGACACACCTGTTCTCATCCCGAACACAGAAGTTAAGCACTTCAGCGGCGACAATAGCTAAGCTTGCCTTAGTCAAGATAGCACATTGCCAGGTCTTATTGGGACACATTCTTGTGTCCCTCTTTTTTTTATTTCTTTTTTACTGTAAGCATGATATAATGGAAAACATAACGAAAGAGTGATATGATGAAACAAAAGGTATTATTAGGTTTATCCGGCGGTGTTGATTCTGCAGTAGCTGCATATTTGTTGAAAGAGGCTGGATATGATGTGACTTGTGCTTTTATGCGGAATTGGGACGCTTATGCCAATAATGATATTTTGGGCAACCCGACAATTTCAAATGAGGTTTGTCCGCAAGAACAAGATTTTATGGATGCAAAAGCAGTAGCGGAAAAGCTTGAGCTTCCACTTTTAAGAGTGGATTTTGTGAAGGAGTATTGGGATCATGTATTTCAATATTTTTTATCGGAATATGAAAAAGGTAGAACACCTAATCCGGATATTTTGTGTAATAAATACATTAAATTTGATGCTTTTTTAAATTATGCTAATAAGATGGGATTTGATATGGTAGCGATGGGGCATTATGCACAGGTTGAACATGGCCCTAAAGAAAGCAGGTTAATTCGAGGTGCAGATACAAATAAAGATCAGACTTACTTTTTAGCACAGGTACCTCAACAAAGCTTACAACATGCATTGTTTCCAATTGGCCATTTAGAAAAGCATGAGGTTCGCCAAATTGCCAAGGAATTGCATTTAGATAGTGTCTCTGCCAAGAAAGATTCTACCGGAATTTGTTTTATCGGTGAACGTAATTTCAAAGCTTTTTTGTCAAATTATTTGCCTAGTAAAGATGGTGATATTGTAGATATTGAATCATTGGAAGTTATTGGCCGTCATGCAGGTGTGTTATACTATACAATCGGACAGCGCAAAGGATTAGGCATTGGTGGAAATAAAGGACCTTGGTTTGTGGTTGGAAAAGATGTTGAAAAGAATGTTCTATATGTTACGAACGGAAATGAATCTGATTGGTTATTTACTAACAGCTGTATCGTTTCCGGTGTGAATTGGTTTTCTAATGAACGACCTAGTGAGGACTATGCTTGTACTGCAAAATTTCGTTATCGGCAGGCAGATAATGCAGTGGTTCTGCGTTTTATTGATGATAATACTGTTTTTGTACGTTACTCTCAAAAGGTAGCTGCGGTTACCAGTGGACAAGAGGCTGTATTTTATCAGAATGAAACTTGTTTAGGTGGCGGTGTTATCGAAGATGCTTTTATTGATGGTCAAAGTATAAATGAACGAATTAAAAAAAGGGTGGAAAATGGAAAGTAAGCTACAGTCATTGTCTTGGCAACGTGTGTTTTTGCTTGTTTTGCATTATTTTCTAGGCTATGGCTTTTTGTATCGCCAAATAGGCGTGTTTTTGACATTAGCTAACAATCCTTACGCTATTATGATTTTGCCGTCTATTCAATTATGTATTTATCTTTTTACTTTAGCGATTACTATTTGGTTGGCGTATCCTTTGTTGAAGAAGGGCTTCATCTATTTTAAAGCACATTTACGATATAATCTTTTACTCGTTTTGGTTTTAATTTGTGCCACATATTTTGCAAATCTTATATTATCGATATTGATTGGCATACTTACTGGCATGGAAACCACCCAAAATCAACAAGCAATTGAAGCAAGTTCTCGGTTTATTCCACTATTGACTTTATTTTCAACTTGTTTTTTTGCGCCAATAGTAGAAGAGTGCGTTTTTCGTGGTGGAGTTTTTACAAAGCTTCGTAGTAAAACATCATTTCTTTTGGCAAGTCTTATAAGTAGCTTACTATTTGGAAATATTCATTTTATAAATGCTTTTTTCACTCTTGATTTTTCCGATCTGCCATTTCTGCTTGTTTATAGTGGGATTGGTATGGTTTTAGCTTATGGATATGAGAAAAGCAATACTATTTTTGTACCGATTCTATTACATTTTTTAAATAATTTAATTGCAGTATTAGCAATGTTATTATAAATCATAAAGGAGAATTTATGAATGGAGAGACTGTATTAAAGGCTAAGCATTTGCATACGATTTTTCGCAATGCCGAAAATGGCTATAGCGTTGCGAAGTTTGTAACCTATGATACTAACGAGGAAGATTTTACTGCTACCGGATATTTTCATGAATTACAGGAAGATGTGATTTATGTTTTACATGGTGCCTATGTAGAGCATTATCGTTATGGAATGCAGTTTCAAGTGGCTAGCTACGAGAGAATGCAGCCCAATGATGAAGAAAGTCTAATTCGCTATTTTTCTAGTAGTCTTTTTTTCGGTATTGGTAAAAAAAGTGCTCAGGATATTGTTATGACACTTGGTGAGGAAGCAATAACAAAGATTAAACAGGATCCAAATGTTTTATTGGAAGTAAAAAGTTTGAATTTTAAAAAGCGTGAAAGCATCATTCGCGGCATTAACGAGCATGATGAGGAAGAGGATTCAATTGTTTTCTTTACTAAATGCGGACTAAGTGTGCGTAATATCGTAAAGCTAGAGGCAGCCTATGGTGAACAGGCAGTGGCAATTGTAAAAGAAAACCCATATCGCATGGTAACAGATATTGATGGTATCGGATTTGCAACTGCGGATAAATTAGCTGCTAATTTATCTTTTGAAAAAGATCACCCGTATCGTATTAAAGCAGCTGTATTATCAAATGTCATGGAGTTGTGTATGAGCAGCGGTGATAGTTATACTACTCGAATCGCAATCCAGCGGCGAATGCAAAAGTTGTTCGGTAATGAGATTGAATTAGAATCCTATCTTGAACAGCTGGAAATGGAACGACTGCTTATCCGAGAAGATGAACGTATTTATCATCATACACAATATGACGCTGAAAAAGGAATTGCTGTTTTTCTAAATGAGTTTGCATATACACAGGAAACGATTGATGAAAATGAATTAGATTCCAAGCTGAATGCTTTAAAGGAACGCTACCATATCTCTTATGATAGTATTCAAAGGGAGGCGATTCGCAGTTTTTTCAACACTCCTCTTTCTATAATTACCGGAGGACCGGGTACCGGTAAAACAACGATTGTTCAAGGAATTTTGGCTTTGGCAAAGATTTTTTTACCAAATGAACGAATTGCATTATGTGCACCTACCGGGCGTGCTGCTAAGCGACTTGCCGAGGTTTGTGATTATCCGGCTATGACACTTCATAGCCTATTGCGTTGGGATTTAGAAACCAATACCTTTCAAGCAAATGCACAAGAACCACTTCCCTATGAAGTCGTAATCATTGATGAATTCTCAATGGTAGATGCTTGGTTGTTTTATCATCTTGCAATGGCTTGCGCAAACGTAAAAAAGCTACTTTTAATTGGTGATGAGGATCAACTACCAAGCGTAGGGTGTGGCTGTGTATTACGTGATATTCTTGCCGCAAACATCATAAAGACCACGCGCTTACATAAGATTTTTAGGCAACACGAAGGCAGTGATGTCATTACTCTAGCACACCAAGTCAAAGAAGGTTATGAAGATATTATTGATGATGCCAAAGATGTTGCTTTCTTCCCTGCTGAGAGCCACGAAATAAAAGATATGGTTTTGAAAATTGTTCAAAATGCATTTGAAAAGGGTTTTTCTGATACAGATGTTCAAGTATTGGCTCCTATGTATGGCGGAGTTGCCGGCATTGATGCTTTAAATATTGCTTTACAGAAAATGATTAATCCTGCTGATGGATATAAAAAAGAGGTTAAAGTAGGATACCGTATTTTTCGTGAACATGATAAGGTTTTGCAGCTAAAAAACCAACCCGATGATGGTGTATATAACGGTGATATCGGAACAATCCTTGAAATTATTTCTGCTGATGAGGATATTCACCACCAGCATTGCATTATCGCCGATTTTGATGGTGTACTTGTCGAATATCGTGGAGAAGCTATTTATCACTTAACACATGCCTATTGTATTTCTATCCATAAAGCACAGGGAAGTGAATATCCGATTGTTGTGTTACCGATTGTTGCTGATTATCGTTACATGCTGCAGAAACGATTGGTATATACTGCTATCACACGTGCGAAAAAAAGTCTGGTTTTGCTAGGCAATCGTGAAGTTTTTCGTCGAAGCCTAGAAAGCAATGAGCATCATACTCGAAAAACGACACTTCTTTCAAGAATTTTAGCATATAATGAATAATCGCTTTTAAAGCTGCCAAACTAACAGCGATAGGAGTGATGATAATGAATAAATGTATGGTATCAGTTATGGTCGGTATGGCAATCGGTTTGTATTTAGGTTATACACAGGAAGATGAAATAACTGATTTTTATCGCAAATCAAAACGCAATAAAAAGAAAATGATGCGAAAGATCCACAAGACATACGACCATGTATGCGATTGTCTGGAGCATGATTAACCCCATTGGGGTTTTTCTTTTCCTATATGAAGCATTTTTTAGAACAAGTGGATCGTAGTGCCAGACATATAATATTCCCGATCCTAGTCATTCTTATCGGTATTCTTATTTTAAAGCAAATAGATATGTATGAGCGCATTGTACGCATTTATCATGCTTGCTTGCCTGTATTGCTTGGAGTGGTAGTTGCTTTCTTTATGCAGCCGATGATCGATCGCGTGCAGCTATACCTTCCTAAACGACTTTCTGTTTTTCTAGTCTATATTGTCTTTGCTGTTATTGTTAGCTTACTTCTTGTTGTCTTAGTACCGATCTTTTATAAGCAAATCATAGAATGTGTAAAAATGCTGCCTATATGGTTAGAGAGATTTAAGAATATTTTAGAATCTTATCACATTCCTTATGACTTTCATAGCTTATTGGAACGGAACTCTTTAAAGGAGGGGTCAATGTTCGTTGTTGATACGCTTTGTTCAACCTTTTCAACGGCAATGGATTACGGTGTTGCGTATTTAACCGGTTTTTTTATTTCTATTGATGTAGAGTTTTGGAAACATTGTATTTATAAAGTGTTCAAAAATGCGCATCGTTTCTCTACCTTCTATCACACAGCTAGTAAGATTATCTATCAATATCTTTTAGGAACCTTCTTAGACTTGCTTTTTATTACTGTTAGCACATGGTGTATCTTATCGCTTAGCGGTTTTCCCAATGCTTTTGTGTATGCACTGCTTTTGGCATTGTTGAATTTATTTCCGTATATCGGCGCAAGTATCGGCTTAGTTTTAATAGTCATTGTTGCCTTGTTAAGCTATGAGCATTTTCCTTTTCTTCCGATATTCCTTGTTTGGCTGTTACAACAACTAGAATCTAATGTCATTCAACCGATGATTTTTCATAAAACGATGGACGTACGTCCAATTCTAAGCTTTGCGTTTATTTTTATATCTGATGCTTTTTTTGGTATTCCGGGAGTGATTTTATCACCGATCTTCGCAGCAATCGCACAGATAGGGTTTCGTAGTTATCTGCATGCGAAAGAAAATGATACAGTTGGTAAATGGGAGGATATTTGGTATGATTTTGATGAAGTGATGCAGGAAGAGAATATGAAAATCTAATTGCGTAATAGTCAGCAATATGTTACAATTATTGCGTTGTAATCAAGACGGTGAAAAAGAGGAGTACATATATTTGTTAGTTTAGAGAGGAAGCGTTTGGTGGAAGCTTTCCTAACGGTATGTGGAAGGCTGCTTTGGAGTCAAGCGTGTACTCGCGTTAAGAGTTAAGTGAGGGTGCCTGTCTATGCACAGGTGAACTGGGATGGTACCGCGTAGTTGATATACGTTCCTAGATATAGGAACGTTTTTTTATTGTTTTGGAGGTAATTTATGAAAGAATTAACAGGAAATCAGATTCGACAAATGTTTTTGGATTATTTTGCATCAAAGGGACATATGATTGAGCCGGGTGCAAGCTTAGTGCCACATAACGATCCGACGCTGCTTTGGATCAATGCCGGTGTTGCGGCTTTAAAAAAGTATTTTGACGGAAGTGAAAAACCTAAGAATAATCGTATCGCGAATGCTCAAAAATCAATTCGTACCAATGATATTGAAAATGTAGGAAAAACCGCACGTCATCATACCTTTTTTGAAATGCTTGGAAATTTCTCTATCGGTGATTATTTTAAAGAAGAAGCAATTCCGTTTGCATGGGAATTTTTAACCAGTCCACAGTGGATCGGTTTTCCGAAAGAAAAATTATATGTATCTGTTTATACCGACGATCACGATGCTTATCGTATTTGGACAGAGGTTTGTGGTGTCGATCCAAGTCATATTTTAAAGACGGAAGGAAACTTTTGGGAAATTGGAGAAGGTCCGGGTGGACCGGATAGCGAGATTTTCTTTGACCGCGGAGAAGAATATGATCCGGAAGGTTTGGAAGAAAAGTTATTCTTTGAAGAAATGGAGAATGATCGCTATATCGAGGTATGGAATGTTGTGTTCTCGCAATTTGACTGTAAGCCTGAACTTGATCGCAGTGAGTATAAGGAATTGCCACAGAAAAACATTGATACCGGTATGGGATTGGAGCGTTTAGTTTGTTTGGTACAGGGAGGTGAAACAAACTTCGATACCGATTTATTCCTACCGATTATTCATGAAACAGAAAAATATACAAGCTGTTCCTACCAAGTGAACGAAAACAAGATGGCATTCCGTGTTATTGCCGATCATATCCGTACGGTAACCTTTGCCCTTGCAGACGGTGCTTTGTTCTCTAATGAGGGCAGAGGTTATGTGCTTCGTCGTGTACTTCGTCGTGCGGTACGCTTTGGTAAAAAACTGAAAATCGAAGGAGCCTTCATGTATAAACTAGTACCGGTAGTTTATGAAATTATGCAGGACTTCTATCCGTATTTAGGAGAAAAATTGGATTATATTGCAAAGCTGGTAAAGGCTGAAGAAGAACGCTTTCAAGCAACCTTAAGCGATGGTGAGAAACTGATGCGAGAGGTTATGGAAAGAAATAAGGAAACGAAAACGATCGACGGAGCAACTGCTTTTAAATTGTACGATACATATGGTTTCCCATTTGAATTGACTTTGGAGATGGCAGAAGAAAGTGGTTATTTTGTAGATAAAGACGGCTTTCAAGCTGAAATGAAGCAGCAGAAGGAGCGTGCTCGTAATGCACGTGAAGAACAGGAATCTATGTCTTCTCAATCTGCTGATTTAATGAATTGTACCTTAGAAAGTACCTTTGTTGGCTATGATGCTTGCTGCTGTGATGCGAGGGTTATCGCTTTATTCAAAGATGGTGTAAAAGTAGATGAGCTTGTGGAAGATGGAGATGTGATGTTTGATCAAACTGTTTTCTATGCCGAGAGCGGCGGACAGGTCGGTGATACGGGAACAATTTCCAAAGCTGTGGAAGCAGTGGTAGAAAATACCGTTAAGGCTCCGCATAAACAGCATCTTCATCGTGTGCATATCAATGCCGGTGCTCTGCATGTCGGTGATGAGGTAAGCTTGAAAGTTGATGAAAAGCGTCGTGCGGTGATTACTTCCAATCACTCATGTACTCACTTATTACAAAGGGCTTTGAAACGTGTTGTCGGAGAACATATCGCTCAAGCAGGTTCTTTTGTAAGCGATGAGTACTTACGTTTTGACTTTACACATTTTGAAAAAGTCAGTGAAGAACAGCTAAGAAATATCGAAAATCTAGTGAATGAATTTATTGCCGGGCATTATTCAGTAAGTAAGGTGGAAATGCCGATTGAGGAAGCGAAGCAAAGTGGGGCAACTGCTCTGTTTGATGAAAAATATGGTGATGTTGTACGCGTAGTCAGCATGGGAGATGTGTCAAAGGAATTTTGTGGTGGCTGCCATGTAAACAATACACAGGAAATCGGTGTTTGTAAGATCATCAGCGAGGAGAGCATCGGTTCCGGTATTCGTCGTATTACAGCGAAAACAGGCTATGATGCGTATAAAGAATTCGCAGCTGGCGATCAAATGCTTCATGCGATTGCCGCAGATTTGAAAATGAAGGGAATTGCTAATCTTGAGGCAAAAGTGGCAAATGTTGTGGAGGAAGCGAATGAATTGAAAAAACAGTTAGCTACTCTACAATCCCAAATGCTTGCTTTAAAGGCAAATGATTTGGAAAATACAATTGAGGAATGCAATGGACACAAACTGCTATTCGCAAATCTGAGTGGTGCCGATGGAAATGCTTTGAAGGATATTGCCAATAATCTGAAAGCAAAATATGAGGATATTGTTGTTTTCTTGGCAAGTGCGAGCGAAGATAAAATCACCTTTGTTGCTGCGGCAGGTAAAGCAGCGGTTGCTAATGGTGTAAAATGCGGCGATTTAGTTCGTCAGGCAGCGATGATATGTGATGGTAAGGGTGGAGGAAGACCGGACTTAGCACAGTCCGGTGGAAAGGATCCATCAAAATGTGAAGAAGCGATGAAATTCGTTAAAAATATGCTTTCTTAATGCTTTTCAATTTTCTAAATATACGTTAAAATAGACATATAAACAAAGGAGGTAATACAATGAAAGATATTACGGAAACAATGGCCTTTTCCGCTGAAGAATTAAAAAGGGATAATATCAAGCATGTATTACGATTGGTGAAGGAAGCCTTAGATGAACGTGGATATAATTCTGTAAATCAGTTAGCCGGATATTTAATTTCCAATGACCCGGCATATATTTCTTCCCATAACAACGCTCGTACGGTAATTCAAAGCATTGAGCGTTATGAAATTATAGAAGAATTGGTACGTGCCTATTTGGAAGAGGAAAAATAAATGCGTGTTTTGGGCTTGGATTTAGGAAGCAGGACACTAGGAGTAAGTGTAAGCGATGCTTTGGGAATGATTGCGCAGCCGGTAACAACCATTCGTTTTGAGGAAGATGATTATGACAGTGCTTTTGAACAGGTACAAACGTACATAAAAGAATATCAGATCAAAACGGTTGTCTTAGGACTGCCTAAGCACATGAACGGTGATGTTGGTATTCGCGGCGATATTTCGATTATGTTTAAGGAAAGGCTGGAAACTTTAGGTGTAGCAGTTGTTTTATGGGACGAACGCTTAACAACTGTTGCGGCTCAACGTATTTTGATTGCGGCAGATGTATCACGTAAGAAGCGTAAAAAAGTCATTGATCAAATGGCTGCTGTTCAAATTTTGCAGGGGTATTTAGATAGTCAATCATAGAGGCGTTCTAAGCGCCTCTTTTGTGAAGATGGCGATATTTCATAAAAAGATAGGAAAGAGTGTCGATTGTTAATTTGAATATGATAAACTATACAGAAGGTAGAAGGAGGATTTTGGTATGTTAGATTCAAATAGCTTGTATGTAACCGATGAATTAGGTAATGAAAAACGCATGGAGATTTTATTTACTTTTGAAGATGAGGAGCATGGAAAAAAATATGTAGTATTTGCTGATCCCGATGTAGAAAGTGAAGAGGTATTTGCATCGGCGTACGATGATGCCGGAAATTTATTGCCGGTAGAAAGTGATGAAGAATGGGCAATGATTGAAGAAGTTATTTTAGCCTTTCAAGAAGATGAGGAAGCGAGTGATGAATAAGAATTTTTGGAAACAAAAAAAAGTCTTTATTCCGATTGGAATCGTAATTGCTTTAGTTTGTATCATCATTGGGTTTATGATTTATTACAATAGCTCAACTGCAGCTGTGAGTGATGAAAAAGATCCAATCGTATTTGTAGTAGAGTCTGGGGAAAGTAGTGAGCTTGTTTTAAACAAGCTTGCAGAGCAGGATTTAATTAAAAATTCTTTTGCTGCGAAGCTATGTATGAAATTTAATGGTCTTTCTGATATCAAAGCCGGTAATTTCAGTTTGAATCGTTCAATGTCAACGAAAGAAATTCTAATAACCTTGAATGATATAACAAAGGCAAAGGACGATCAAATTGCGATTACCTTTAAAGAAGGTATGTGGGCGAAAGAGGTTGCTCAGCTGATCGAGGACAATATGGGAATATCGAAAGAAACATTGTTAAATTTATGGAACGATGATGACTATTTGCGATCCCTTATGGGAAAATATGCTTTCTTAAGTGAGGATATTTTAAACACTAACTATAAGGTCAAGCTGGAAGGGTATTTGTTCCCTGAAACCTATATGTTCAAGAAAGACGCAACTGCGCAAGAGATTACTGAAACCTTTTTAGAGCATTTCAATAAAATTTATTTGAAATATCAAGGGGATATCGAAGCAAGTGGATACAGCGTACAGGAGATTATAACCTTGGCTAGTGTTGTTCAATACGAGGCTGCAAAGAAATCGGATATGGATATGATTGCCGGTGTTTTCTATAATCGATTGCAAGAAGGAATGATGCTGCAATCGAGTGTTACGGTATGTTATGCTTTGTATGATGATTTGACCTCCGGAGAGGATTGTGAAGTCAATACACATATCGAATCTCCATACAACACATATTTGCATGAAGGGTTACCGATTGGACCGATTTTAAATCCTGGAGAGGAAGCGATTCATGCGGTTTTAAATCCAAAAGACAATGATTATTTATACTTTGTGGCAGATGTATATGGTGATGGAAGTGTTCATTATGCTAAGACACTTGCCGAACACGAAGCTAATGTCGATAAATACAATCTTCGTAAATAAGTAGTATTCTGTAAAGGATTGTGGTATAATACCATAGCGAATAGGAGTGAAATTATGGCTCAAGAAGAAAAGTTTTTAGTTACCAAGGAAGGTTTAGATGAATTAGTAAAAGAGCATGATCATTTGATTCATGTTGTAAGAGATGAGGTAATCATTGAATTACAGGAAGCACGTGCACAAGGAGACCTTAGTGAAAATGCGGATTACGATGCAGCAAGAGAGCATCAGGCACAGGTTGAAGCGCGTATTCGTGATTTGGAAGCGATGATTGCAAAAGCCGAAATTATCGAAGGAGATAAGAAAACTAAAAAGAAGGCAGTAACATTAGGCTCAACGGTTACGATTTTGGATATGGATTCCAATGAAGAAGAAACATATACCATTGTCGGATCGATAGAGGCGGATCCTTTAAACGGTAAGCTTTCTAATATTACACCATTGGCAGTAGCACTTATGGATCATAAAACAAACGATATTGTTGAGGTCAGTGGTGCAGAAACACCTTATGAAGTAAAAATTCTTTCTATTAAATAATCTGTGCAAACAGGTTATTTTTTTATGATTTTCTATGTTTTCATCGTATTTCCTTAGGGAGGGGTTATGATGAAAAAAATCATTGTACTGTTATTTTTGCTTATCATCTTTTATGGTGAGCTACACTATGTCGATCTTAGACAATTTCAATCAGAAAGCAAGCAGGTAGAAGTAAAGGGAGAGGTAAAAAAGCCGGGAATTTATGAAGTTGCTATACACGCAAGCGTAGAGGAAATTCTTACGTTAGCAGGTGGCTGCACGAAAGAAGGAGATACCTCTAATTTAAACCTAACATTGGATATCGAAAATCATGGTGTTATTGTTGTTGGTAAGCATCAAGCACCAAAGCTTATTTCCATCAACAGTGCAAGCTTGGAGGAACTTGATGAATTGAAGGGGGTAGGTCCCTCTATTGCACAGCGCATTATTGATTATCGTAATCAACAGCCATTTAAGACATTGGAGGAGTTGAAAAATGTAAAAGGAATCGGAGATAGAATGTTTGAAAAGATCAAGGGGCAGATTACGCTATGAATGGAAGCTATTTGTTCATAGGACTAGTAACATTGCTAGCTATATGGGTTCCTTATAAATGGCTGCTTTGTGTGTTTCTAATAGGTATGCTTATTTTTTATTGGCGTCATTTCAAAGTAAAAATAGCAATGCTTGTGTTATTGCTGTCTTTATTGCTGCTGGTGTTTCCGAAGCCTATTGAACCACCAATGAGTAAAATATTAAAAGTACACGAGGTACACACAAATTATGTGATTGCACAAGCTGGTAAGACTAAGGCTTTGGTTTATACAGATACCCCTTTGGGTTTCGATGATATAATTCAGGTAAGCGGAAACTATGAAAGCATCAATACTATACACAATATCAATGATTTTCACTTTCAAACATGGCTAGCAAGAAGGAATATCCATTATCAAATACAAAATAAGAATGTACGTATTTTAAAGGAGGGGACTTCTTTTCGTCATCGTATCTTATCCAATATTCAAAAGAAGAAAGATCAACAGGCAGCAGCATGGTTGGAGGCGATGTTGTTTGGTATTCATGAAACAGAACTGTCTTATTTTATAACGTCTAGCGGAATGCATATTGCCTTTTTGATGAGTGCCCTTGAACGCTTTTTAACACGTTATATTCATCGTCAAAAAGCAATGCTATGCGTTATTGTGTTGAGTGGGTGTTTGGGTATATGTACAAGCTTTCCAACGGCAATATGGCGCATTTTATGTTTTCGAGGAATACGCTTGGTGTTTGATCGCTTGTCTTATAAAGATCAAGTAGGTCTAGGAATGGTTGTACTGTTACGAATATTTCCTTATATGGCTTATGAATTAGGTTTTTTATTACCGGTGGCATTTATGCTGGTTGGCATTTTTCATCGAGCAAAGCGTCCTCGCTGGGCACAGTCCTTAAGCATTATGATACCCTTCCAATTTTTGTTTTTTCATTCCTGCAATCCGATATCCATACTTATATTCCCATATCTTCGTAAGGCTTATGCTTTTTTATATATTCTTTGTCTGCTTTACGGAATATTCCCATATCCTTATTTTACGGTCTTTTTTACATGGCTCAGCAATGCGCTGTCAACCTTTGAAACAATCGGATTTGAAAGCTTTTATCGAGTTTCTTTTCCATGGCTTCTTTTGTGGCTGGTTTCACTGATTCATTATATAGAAGGAGAGAGGAAAGCGAAATATAAGTTGTGCATTTTGTTTCTTTATACTTTCTTTGCGCCTTATCTTAATCCTTTTGGTGAAATTTATATCATAGATGTAGGACAAGGAGATTGTACTTTGATTTCGCTTCCGTATGGACAGGGCGTAATGCTAGTCGATGTTATGGGGAGTAAGTATAAAAATATTCCGAAGGATATTATTATGGAGCAGCTTCGTATGCGTAGTATTCGAAAAATTGATACGGTATTATTGACCCATGACGATTACGATCACAGTGGTGGTTTAAAGGAATTGCAGGAATGCATACCGATTACACAAATTATTACCGAAAAACAAGAAAAAGGAAGTATTCGGAATTATGAATTTCCGATAGTTCTTTATGATTATCAGCATCCAGACAGTAATGAAAACAGCATCATTACCTATTTTGATTTTTATGGCTTACGTGTCTTGTTGATGGGAGATGCCGGTGTAGAGGCAGAAGCAGAGCTTATGAAGAAATATCCGAAGCTAGAGGTTGATGTTTTAAAGCTCGGACATCACGGTAGTAAGACAAGCAGCTCATTACCTTTTTTGCATCAGCTGCAGCCTAGTCTTGCACTGATATCTGCCGGGCGAAACAATCGCTATGGACACCCACATCAAGAAGTTTTAGAACATCTAAAACAGGAACATATTACCGCTCTTATGACACCTAAAGAGGGAGGAATATCGATAAAATTCTGCAAATTTTTTGCATTTTTCAAGACGGCAAGTGGGGAATTTGGTATAATAAAACACAGGTGATGAAATGAATTATGTCTTGTATGGTACAGAGTCCTATCTGTTGAAGGAGAGCTTAGCGAAAATTTTGTTGCAGCATGGCATTCAAGATGAAATGAACAAGGTGCTTTATGATGCGAGGAAAACAGATGCTTATACGGTTATGGAAGATGCACAAACCTATCCTTTTTTTAGCGAATATAAAGCTATTATCGTACAAAATGCGAATTTCCTATCGCCTAGTGATGATACCAATTGGGATCTGCATGTTTTAGAAGAGTATTTGAAACAGCCATTGGAATCAACGATATTGATCTTTATAGGAAACTTTGAAAAGCTCGATGCACGTAAAAAAATTGTGAAAAAGCTGCAAAGTGTCTGTAAGGTTTTACAGTTTCGTAAGCTAGATGAACAGGGAAAGCGTCGTTTTGTTGATGAACAGCTAAAAAAAAGAAGCATTTCGATAGAACGCAATGCTCGGGAATTGCTGTTATCAAGAATGCCATTTGATATTTTGATGATTCAAAATGAGCTTTCTAAGCTGGAGTTATACGGAGATACCATTACCACGGAGGTTGTATCAAGTATCGTTACTCGTCCACTGGAAGATGATGTTTTTCAATTAGTAAACGCTGTAGTGGAAAAGCGAATAAAAGAAGCCTTTCATATTTGGGAGGATTTATCTACTTTGAATAAAGATGCGGTGTTTTTGATTGCGCTTTTGGCAGGACAGTTTCGTTTTCTTTATCAGGTACGAGAGCTGTTAGATGAGGGAAAACAGCAAAAGGAAATCACAGCTGTTTTAGGTGCACACCCATATCGTGTGCAGCGTTCCATACAAACGGTGATGCATTTATCAACCAATGCACTTTTGAATATATTGGAAAGGCTTGCGACGTTAGATCAACAGATCAAAAGCGGCAAACTGGATAAAAATTTAGGTTTTGAGATGTTTTTATTGCATTTAAGAGGAGTGTAGTTAATTATGAAATCATTAAAAGAATTATATCGTATCGGACCGGGTCCATCTTCTTCTCATACTTTGGGACCACAGCGTGCCACGGTATTGTTTAAACGAAAGTATGCTCAGGCAGTTCGTTATGAGGTAGAATTGTATGGTTCTTTATCTTTAACGGGAAAAGGACATTTGACCGATTACATCATTAAAAAAACAATGGAGCCAAAGCCATGTGAGATCTTTTTTAAGAATCGTGAAGATTTAAAGCACCCCAATACGATGCATTTGATGGCATTCGATGCACAGGATACTTTGTTAGGTGAATGGACAGTTTATTCAGTTGGCGGAGGGGCAATTGAAATAGAAGGTGAGGATAATGGAGAAGGAAAAGAGGTTTATCCGCACCAAAGCCTTGCGCAAATCGAAGAATATTGCAAACAGCATACGATGAAGCTATGGGAATATGTTAATGCCTTTGATGATTTAGATGACTATATGGAGGAGATTCTTTCGCAAATGCTGACAACCGTTGAACAGGGTTTGACAAGAGAGGGTGTTTTACCCGGAAAGCTAGAGCTTTCCCGCATTGCGAAAAGCTTAAAGCAGAAAGCTGATCAAGCGACATCGGCAAGTGAAAAAGAAAAGCTTTTGTTATGTGCCTATGCTTATGCGGCAAGTGAAGAAAATGCTAGTGGAAATATGACGGTAACGGCACCAACCTTAGGTAGTAGCGGCATTATCCCTTCGTTAATATATTATTTCTATAAGGATCTAGGCTATTCAAAAGAAATGATTTTAAATGGCTTGAAGGTAGCGGGATTGTTTGGAAATCTTATTAAAGAAAATGCAACCATTTCCGGTGCACAGGGAGGCTGCCAAGCGGAAATCGGAGCGGCTGTCGCAATGGGTGCAGCTATGTGTGCTTATTTTTGGGGATTGGAGACCTCTCAAATCGAATATGCAGCGGAAATCGGCATCGAGCATCATTTAGGATTAACCTGTGATCCAGTGGGGGGCTATGTGATGATTCCATGTATTGAACGAAATGCGGTAGGGGTATTGCGTGCCCTTGATGCTGCTTTGCTTGCTAAGCATATCAGTGATGTCAGAGAGCATCGTGTAACCTTTGACATGGTCGTTAATACAATGAATTATACCGGAAAGAAAATACCATTGGAGCTAAGGGAAACTTCGCTTGGAGGGCTTGCCAGAGTAGTGCCGTTAAAACGTTAAAGGGACTGTGATTTATTTGACACAGCCCCTTTTTTTACATTACAAATACGATTGCGATAAAATGCAGAATACTAGCAATATTGATACATACATGCCATATTGAGTGAAAATAAGCCTTTTGTGGTTTACTATAGAAGAAAGCACCGATGGTATACATTAAGCCACCGCCGATAATTAACGCAAGAAAAGGAATGCTTGCTTTCGATAATAGGGTAGGTAAGAAAAAGATAGCGGTCCAACCCATAACCATATAAATTGTCATACTAAGTTTAGGTAGACTTTTTGTTGAAATTGCTTTTAATAATACACCACATAATACGGCAATCCACTCAATAGCTAGAATTAAGAACCCTTGCCAACCACCAATCAAAGTCAAAGCAATCGGTGTATAACTTCCGGCAATTGCAAAATAGATGCAAATATGATCTAATTTACGAAAGATATATTTATGCGTAGTATCATAAGGCATACAGTGATAAAGCGTCGAAACAGTAAACATTAAAAATAAGCAGAGAATGAAAATAGATACTCCGGCCGCTAATATCGTTCCGCCTTTTGTATAGGAATAAATAGCGCTTGCAGGTAAAGCAAATAGACATAAGAGCGCCATGATACCATGGGTTACACAGTTGGCTACCTCTTCACCAAAACGCAAATGGTACATCTCGCGCATAGAACCACTCATTGCATGCACCTCCGTTTTGCGATTATTTTAACACATACTTTCTCAAAGTACAAATGTATGATATAATTAAACACAGTTTGTAGAAAAGAAAAAAACGCATAGTAAGATGTTAAGGGGCAATGTGATATATGTTTTTGAAACGGATAGAGCTGCAAGGCTTTAAATCCTTTGCGGATAAATCGATTATAACCTTTGATTCCGATGTCATCGGTATTGTCGGACCCAATGGCTGTGGGAAAAGTAATATCAATGATGCCATACGTTGGGTATTGGGAGAACAGAGTGTAAAATCACTGCGCGGAAACAGTATGAGTGATGTTATTTTTAATGGATCTGCACAGCGTAAGCCGGTTAATATGGCAGAGGTTACACTGGTTTTTGATAACAGTCGGCATCTTTTGAATGTTGATTTTGAAGAGGTAGAGGTTACACGTCGCTTGCATCGTCATAGTGGTGAAGGAGAGTATTTTATTAACAAAACGCCTTGTCGTTTAAAGGATATTTTAAATCTTGTCATGGACACCGGTTTAGGACGAGATTCTTTGTCGATTATATCACAGGGGAATATCTCGGCTTTTGCAGATGCGAAGCCAGAGGAGCGGCGTGCTCTTTTTGAGGAAGCGGCAGGTGTTGCGAAATATCGTAAGCGTAAGAGTGAATCTTTATCTAAGCTACATCGCATGGAAGAAAATTTAGCACGCTTAGAGGATATTATCATCGAGTTGGAGCGACAGGTAAATCCATTGAAGCGACAAGCGAAGAAAGCTGAAATTTACCTTGAAAAGAAACAGGAATTGGAAACCATTGAGGTAAGTGTTTTGGTTGATGAAATCGAAACACTGAATGAAAGCATTGAAATGCTGCGTAAAAAGGCTTTTGACTTTGAAGCACAAAAGGCCATGCATGAAACAACAATTCAGGTTGCGGATACGAAAAATCAAGAGCTGCGCAATGAAATGTATCAGTTGGATCGTGAAATCAATCATTTGCAGGGGGAATTTGCGAAGCTGAATGAAGAAAGTCGTATCTTAGAAACACGTAAGGTGGAGCTTGATGAAAAGCGTAAATATGCGCTTGAATTTGCTAGCAATGCCGAAAAAGCAAAGGAATTAAAGACGATGCTGGAGGAAGCACATTACGAATATGAGGATCGAAACAAACGCTTTAAGGATTTGGAAAGGGATATTGCCTTAGCTAAGGAGAACTTGCAAAAGCTAGAAGCTGATCTTGCGTCCTGCATGCAGGAATATACACAGGCTGCAAATATCTTAAATCGTTTGGAAAATCGCAAGAGTGTATTGGAAAATTTGGTAAAGGAGCCATTCAATCATCAGCATGCTGTTCGAGCAATCTTAGATGCTAAAAATACTTTAGATGGTATCTTAGGTGTGGTATCACAGATTTTTAAACCACAGACCAATTATGAAACGGCAATATCCAGCGCCTTGGGTGGTGCAATGTATCATATCGTTACCAAAGATGAGGCAAGTGCAAGACATGCGATCGGCTTTTTGAAACGCAATCAAAGTGGACGTGCCACTTTCTTGCCACTTACGGTTATGAAGCCTAGACGTATGCAGCGTGAAGATGAGGTGTTGGCACAAAATCTTACCGGCTATTTGGGAGTTGCTACTGATTTTACAGAATGTGAAGAGACCTTTTATGGTTTACGTGAATCATTGTTGGGAAATGTCATTGTTGCGGATAATTTGGTAAATGCCAATGAGATTGCTAAGGTATTGCGTTACAATTATAAAATTGTTACGTTAGAGGGAGATATCGTGAATAAGGGCGGAAGTATGACGGGTGGAAAAAATCGTAATGCTTCTACCCCAATGACACTTCAAAAAGAGCTGACACAGGTTGAGCAAAGCTTGGAAGGACAACGCTTAAAAAGTGAAGGCTTGTATCAACAGCAGCAAGCCTTATCGGCGAAAAAAGAAGCCGTCAGAGCTTCATTAGTACAAATGCAGATTTCGCATGCTCAGCTTGATCAGATTGTGAAAGCTAAGTGGTCTAAATACGAACATTTGCGTGCTGATTATGAACAGTATGCTCCGGCTGAGGAGCTAAGCGATACTTCTTTGTTGGAAAACGATCTGGTGGTACGTCTAAGTGCTCTGCATTCTCGATTAGATGAAGTTGCTGCTACGATGAAGGCAAAGCGAGAGCGCCGTATGCGTGCGGGGAGTGAGGTAGAACGCAAAGAGGCGAGTATTCGACAGCTGCGTAGAGATTTAAACGTTCTTCAAAATGAAGAACGTGAGGTTGAGGTTGCGAAGGCAAAGGAAGAAACACGTTTGGAAGCCAGTATGGAGCGTTTATCATCAACATATGAAATGACCTTTGAATATGCACAAAGTCAAAAACTGGATACGGATATGAAGGAAGCTAGAAAAAAGGTTCTTCAATTACGAGAAGAAATTTCGGCTTTAGGTAATATCAACTTAGATGCTCCTAGTGAATATCAAGAGGTACGTGAGCGTTTTGAATTTCTGACTCATCAAAAAGAAGATTTGCAGCAGGCGAAAAGCAAAATCTTAGATGCCATTGATGAAATGGACGAAATCATGGTTCGCCAATTTAAAGCAATGTTTGATAAAATCAACAGTGAACTGAATGATGTATTTCGTTCCTTGTTCGGAGGTGGAAAGGCGCGTTTGTTTTTAGTGGATCCCAGTGATATCTTAAATACCGGTATTGACATTGATGTTCAGCCACCCGGTAAAACGGTACAAAACATTCGCTTATTTTCCGGTGGGGAAAAGAGCTTGATTGCGATTTGCGTATTGTTTTCTATTTTGAAGGCAAGAACGATGCCGTTATGTATTTTTGATGAGGTAGAGGCGGCTTTGGATCAGGCGAATGTGGAACGTTTTGCCAAATATATTGCACAGTTTCGGGGAGAAAGTCAATTTATCGTTGTAACGCATCGTCCTGGCACAATGGCACAATGTGATGCCTTATATGGTGTTACGATGCAACAAAATGGGGTTTCTCAGCTTTTGAAGGTCAAGCTTCAAGATGCAATAAATTTTATTGATAAGAAAGAGGTGAAGGCATAATGGGTATTTTTTCAAAGCTAAAAAAATCATTTCAACAAAAAAGTGATAGCGATCGTTATCTCAGTGGCTTGGATAAATCAAAGCGTTCTTTTTCCGAGCGTATCCGTCGTTTATCCCTTGGCTTTCGTGGGATTGATGAAGAGTTTTTAGAGGAATTGATGGTCGCCTTATTAGAGGCTGACTTAGGAATCAAGACAGCTCAAAAGGTCGTTGACGAAGTAGAAAATCGGGCTTTGGATCGCAAGCTTTCCAGCTTTGATGAAATCAGTGAATGCTTGGTAGAGGTACTACGTGATATGTATGTTTCGTATGAAGATGAAGCTATGCATATCAATGAACAGGGAGTTACCGTTATCTATATGGTGGGGGTAAACGGAAGCGGAAAAACAACGACTACAGCAAAGCTTACCAAGTCATTTCTAGATGAAGGAAAAAAAGTGGTGCTTGCGGCTGCCGATACCTTTCGTGCAGGAGCGGTCGATCAATTAGCTACTTGGGCTGATCGCTTAGGTGTTGATTGTATCAAAGGAAGAGAAAACGGAGATCCAAGTGCTGTTATCGTAGATGCTGCACGCTTCGCAAAGGAGCATCATGCGGATTACTTGATTTGCGATACGGCAGGACGTTTACAAAATAAGACCAATCTGATGAATGAGCTTAGTAAGATGCGACGTGTCGTGGAACGTGAAATTGAAGGTGCACCACATGAGGTATGGTTGGTACTTGATGCGACAACCGGACAAAACGGTATCTCACAGGCTAAGATTTTCACTGAAACAACGAACGTTACCGGCATTATCTTAACGAAGCTAGATGGTACTGCAAAGGGTGGTATCGTGATTGCGATTCGTGATTTGCTAGGTTTGCCGGTAAAATATATCGGGTTGGGAGAAACCTTAGAGGACTTACGTCCGTTTGATATTGATTCCTACTTGTATGGCTTGTGCGAAGGTTTGGTGCAGCATGATTGATGAAACGCAACGCATCAATTTATTGCTGGATCTTTATGAGCCCTTATTAACACCAAAGCAGCAGCATGTTATGGATCTGCATTTCAAAGAGGATTTTTCCCTTTCGGAAATCAGTGAGCAGTTGGGAATCAGTCGAGCAGCAGTAAATGATCATATCAAGCGCAGCACAGCATTTTTGGAGAATTATGAAAAAAAGCTGCAACTTGTTGTAAATCTCGAGAAAAGAAAGCAGATTTATGATAAAATAAAAGCGGTGAGCAACCAAGAGGTTATTTGTTTGGTTGAGCAATTAGAACAAATGGAATAACAGGAGGATATTATGAGTAAAATTATTTCAGTTAATGCCGGAAGTTCATCATTGAAGTTTCAGCTATTCGAGATGCCAACGGAAGAAGTATTGACAAGTGGCATCATTGAAAAAATTGGTTTTGAGGACGCAATTTTTACCATTAAGGTAAACGGTGAGAAGGTGAAAAAGGTTCTTCCTATTTTGGATCATACCAAAGCGGTTGCTTTATTGTTGGAAGCACTTGTTGAGCATAAAATTGTAAATTCTTTAGATGAAATTACAGGTGCAGGACATCGTGCGGTGCATGGTGGAGAAATCTTTACGGAATCTGTAGCGGTAAATGATGAAGTGGTAGAAAAATTTTCTTCATTAAATGATTTGGCACCATTACATAACCCTGCCGGATTGATTGGTTATAATGCATTTAAGGAAAATTTACCGAATTGCAAGCATGTCTTTGTATTTGATACTGCATTCCATTCTACAATGCCTAGAGAATCTTATATGTATGCGTTGCCTAGAAAGTATTATGATGAATATAAAGTTCGCCGTTATGGCTTCCACGGTACTTCACACATGTATGTTTCACAGCGTTGTGCGGAGGTTATGGGAAAGGATATCAAGGATACCAAAATCATTACCTGCCATTTAGGCAATGGGGCAAGTATCACTGCCGTAGATGGTGGAAAATCCATCAATACCTCTATGGGCTTTACACCACTTGCCGGTGTAATGATGGGAACTCGCTGTGGTGATATTGATCCTGCAATCGTTACCTATTTGATGAAGAAAACCGGAATGACTCCCGATGAAATGGACAATGTGATGAATAAGCAGTCCGGTATGTTGGGTGTCAGTGGAATTTCCAGTGATGCACGTGATATTGAAGATGGATACATGGCAGGAAATGATGATGCTGTTCTAACAACGGAAATGTATGTAAATCGTGTAATCAATGTTGTTGGTGGTTACTATGCGCAGATGGGCGGAGCTGATGCGATTGTCTTTACCGGTGGTATCGGAGAAAATGATGCAAACATTCGTAAGCTTGTATGCAATCGTTTAAAGGCAGCTTTTGGAGTTGTGATTGACGAGGAATTAAATGCCAAGTCTCGCGGCAAAGAGGTTCTGTTGAGCAAACCGGAAAGTAAGGTACAGGTATGGTTGTTGCCAACAAATGAAGAATTGATGATTGCGCGTGATACATATCGTTTGATTGAAGCTTAGCAGCATGGATACAAAATTGTTATTTCAACGGATTGAGGAATTTGATACGATTACCTTATTCCGCCATGTTTCTCCCGATGCAGATGCTTTAGGCTCTCAATTCGGCTTGAAACAATGGATTGTAGATCATTATCCTAATAAGCAGGTGTATGCGTTAGGTGAAGAAAGAAGCACAAAATCAGATGCTTTTCCAGGCAGTGATTATTGCGATGATGTAACGCTTCAAAACAGCTTGGCGATCGTTTTAGATACTTCTACAAGTGAGCGTGTAGATGATCAGCGCTTTTTATCCGCAAAGCACATACTTCGTGTCGATCATCATATCAACGCAGAAAATTTTGGACAAGAAGCAATCGTTGCCGATATGTTTGGCGCTACCTGTGAGATTTTAGGCTATTTGATGATGAAGGAAGAAAAAAGCTTATCTGCAATGTGCGCACAGTATTTATACAGCGGTTTAATTGCAGATACTCTTCGCTTTTCGATTCCTACAACAGCTCCTAGAACTTTGGAGGTAGCTGCTTATCTTGTCGGTTTCGGTGTCGATGTTGCGAAAGCCAATGCGGATAATTATTCAACCTCCTTACGATTATTTCGTTTTGAAAACTATATTCGCTCCAATGCTACCTATTTGGAGGAAGGCTTTGCGTATATGATCATCAATCAAGAAGATTATGAACGCTTTGGTTTAAGCTTCAATGAAGCAAAGGATAAGGTGTTTGTGCTTGGTGGTGTTGATGAATTTAAAGCGTGGGCAATCTTTACCCAAAAGGAAACAGATGATGAGGGTAATCGCATTTACAATGGCAGCTTGCGCTCTAAGAATATACAAATCAATGATATTGCGGAACGCTATCATGGAGGAGGGCATCGCTTTGCTTGCGGTGTCAAAGGCTTACACGATGAAGATATTAAAAATCTCATACAAGAGCTTTGTGAGCGTATCGGTTAATCAAGACTATAAAGAGTAATTTGCATTTAGCAGGTTGCTCTTTTTTTAAGAAATAGTTTTAGTTTTTTCAGTTATAGTAATCGTTTGTTGGTATAATAATATATCCTCAGAGGAATTAAAAAAAGTTTATATAGAGAAATTTGAAAGAAATATGAAACGTTGGTAATTTTAGGTTTCCTACACGCTTTTCTTTATGCCTTATGAAGTTTATGGTAAAATAAGAGCGAGGTGAAGCGATGAGTGTTCATTTGCATGTTCGAAGTGCTTATACCCTATTACAAAGCACTTTGACAATTCCAAAAATTATAGCTTGTACCAAACAACATGGTTATCAAAGCGTTGCTTTGACGGATAAAAACGTAATGCATGGAGCCATGGCTTTTTATCATGCTTGCATAAAAGAAAATATTAAGCCAATTTTTGGAATGGAAGTCGAAGCTGCGTATGATAATGACAGTCTGGGCTTTATTTTATTAGCAAAAAATGATCAAGGTTATGTAGATTTAATGAAGCTGTCTACGCTTTTAAATACCGGTGAGCATGCAAAACAGGTAAGCTTTGAGGAGCTTTGTCTTTATACAAAGGATTGTGTTGTTTTGACGAACGGTGATCAAAACATCATGGAAACATATTTAGTGAAAGAGGAAATCGGTTTATTATCTAAGCTTCTGCAGCTATGCACACAAAGCTTTACGGATTTTTATGTGTCGATTGCCCGTAATGATTCGGGTTTGCTGAAAAGTAAAAATCCGCGACTGAAATCATTATGTAAAGAAATGAAGATTCGAACAGTAGCATTATCACGGATTTATTTTCAAGATGAAGCGGAAGAGGAAAGCTACAAAACCTTATGTGCTATTCATCAGCAGGTAAGTGTAGATGATCGCATGTTGAATTTTTCTCCCAAGCGATATTATCGCTCCCAAGCGGAAATGGCGCAATTATACGATGAGGAGGATTTGCTTGCAAGTGAGGAAATTGCTGCAAAATGCAATGTAAAAATGCAGTTTCCAAAGGCAATTCTTCCTAAATTCAAAAATAAGTATGGGGTATCCAGTGAAGAATTTTTACGTAATTTATGCCATAAGGGACTTGCTAAGCGTATGCATTTTCAAGCAATCCCAAAGGTGTATCAGCAACGCTTGGAATATGAATTAGACGTTATCATCAATATGCATTATGCCGATTATTTTTTGATTGTTTGGGACTTTATTCGCTTTGCAAAATCGCAAAATATTTATATCGGACCGGGACGAGGGAGTGCTGCGGGCTCACTTGTTTCCTATTGTCTTGGCATTACCCATGTTGATCCGCTACAATACAATTTGCTGTTTGAGCGCTTTTTGAATCCGGAACGAGTATCTATGCCGGATATAGATACAGATTTTCCGGATAATCGCAGAGATGAAGTAATTGAATATGTAAAAGGTTTGTATGGTAGTCATCGTGCATCACATATCATTACCTTTAATACCTTAGCAGCCAAACAGGTACTTCGTGATGTAGGACGAGCAATGAATATTTCTTTGCGTGAAATTGACAGCTTGTGTAAAATGGTTCCCAGTATGCCGAAGGTAACCTTGGATTATACTTATGAAAACAGTGCTCGTTTTAAACAGAAAATCAATTCCTCCCAGCTGTATCGTAAGCTTTTTGCTATTAGTAAGCAATTGGAGGGCTTGCCACGTCATGCGTCCTTGCATGCGGCGGGGATCGTTTTAAGCAACGATGCGATTTCCTCAGTATGTCCTTTGATTGATGTCGATGCCGGTATTAGCGCAACGCAGTTTACAATGGATTATATGGAGGAACTTGGTTTAATTAAAATGGATTTTTTAGGGCTTAGAAACCTTACGATTATTGATGAGGTGGTAAACCTTATCAATCGGGATCATGAAAATAAGCTGGATATTATGCATATTCCATTAAATGATAAAAAGACGTTTGCGCTTATTCAGGCGGTTGATACCGTTGGAGTTTTTCAGTTGGAAAGTGAAGGAATGAAAAATCTTTTGCGTAAAATGAAGCCGACCTGTTTCGAGGATATCGTTGCTACGGTGGCATTGTTTCGACCGGGTCCGATGGAGAATATTCCGGAATATTTAGAACGTCGTGCCAATCCGCAAAAGGTAGATTATATTCACCCATTATTAAAGCCGATCTTAGAAAATACGTATGGTATTATGATTTATCAGGAACAAATCATGCAGGTGGCTCAGGTTATGGCAGGTTTTTCCTTGGGGAAAGCAGATAATCTGCGTAAGGCGATCAGTAAGAAAAAAGGGGAAGAGTTGGCAAGGCTAAAAAATGATTTTATTCAAGGGGCTAAGCAAAAGGGCTTTGAAGAGCAGCTAGCGATTCATGTTTATGAGTTAATTATGAAGTTTGCCAATTATGGCTTTAATCGCTCCCATTCGGTTGCCTATGGAATGATTGCCTATCAGATGGCTTATTTAAAAGCCAATGCACCCTTATACTTCTTTGTTAGTCTGTTAAATAGTATGATTGGTTCAGAAAGTAAGACGAGCGAATATATCTTCGAAGCAAAAAAACGGGGAATTTCGATTTTGTTACCAAGTGTTAATTTTTCCGGTAACGGCTATCGGATAGAAAAGCGATCTTTACGCTTTCCTTTGAATGGTATCAAGGGAATCGGTAATGCTGTTTGTTCGCAGATTTTAAAGGAACGAAACAGTCATGGAAAATTTCGTGATTATTTCGATTTTGTTGCTCGTATGAGCGCTATTCATATTGGCAAGAAAACGATGGAAATTTTGATTTATGCCGGTGCTTTAGATGAGTTTAATATCAATCGCAGCAGTATGATAGCTACCTTAGAAGATGCCTTGCGTTATGGAGAGCTTGTGAAGATCGAAGATGCGGATCAGATTTTGTTTGCCTTTGAGCTTGTCAGCAAGCCGGCAATTATCAGTGTCAAGGAGCATCGCTCCATGTTAGTAGAAAAAGAAAAGGAGTGCTTGGGATTTTATTTATCCTCACACCCAATCGAGCTTTTACGTAAGCGAATGAATGCGCAGCTGGCACCACTAATCACATTAAAGGCTCAGCGTGGGTATGTCCGTTTCCTTTGTATGATTGAAAGGGTAAAGCAGCATCGTACCAAAAACGGAGCGTTGATGGCATTTGCTGTTTCTGCTGATGAAACAAGCAAAATTGATTTGGTTTGCATGCCGAATATTTATGAGATATATCATGAAAAGCTTGTTCGAGGGAAATACTTTTATATTGAGGGTGTGATTGATAAGGAAAACTCATGCCTTGTTAAGAAAATGACACCGATTGAGGACGAGGAAGCTTAAAGCCATTCGAAATTCAGCTCGGTTATCGAACAGGGAATAGAAAAGCGTTATAGAAAAATCAAAAAATATTTGCTAATACGACTATTTTATGATAAACTAACTACGTTGTATGTCCTCTTGGATTTACAACCGCTCAAAAAAGGTATAAGTATGAGGTTCTCATCACCTTTGATGGCGAGTCTTAAATGTATAGAAGGAGGTGCGATTATGTACGCAATTATCGAAACAGGCGGAAAACAGATCCGTGTAGAAGAAGGTGCTGTAATCTTCGTAGAAAAGTTAGATGTAAATGAAGGTGAAACGGTTGTATTTGACAAGGTAGTAGCTTATTCTGACAAGACTACAAAGATCGGTACTCCTTATGTAGCTGGTGCAAAGGTCAGCGCTAAGGTTGAAAAGCAGGGAAAAGCTAAGAAAATCATCGTTTACAAATACAAAGCGAAGAAAGGTAGCTCACACCGTAAGCAGGGTCATCGTCAGCCATATACTAAGCTAACAATCGAAAAAATCGAGGCTTAATATATGATTAAAGTAGAGGTCTTGCGAGATAAGAAACTTGTCAAGACGCTAGTTGTAAAAGATCATGCAGGTTATGCACCGAGCGGTCAGGATCTTGTATGTGCAGGAGCGTCCAGCATTGTTGTTGGAATGATGAATGCCTTGGATCTGATGCAAAGCGGTGCTTGTGAATTAGAAGTAAAAGAAGGTTACACAAGGATTCAAGTGATATGTGAAGGACATGGGGTTCAAATGTTGTTGGAGGCTATGCTGATTCAGCTGAAAACCATGGTCGAGGCATATCCGGATTATATAACAATCAGCGAGCAGGAGGTGTAAGTATGAAATTCGTATTAGATATTCAGCTATTTGCGTCTAAAAAAGGTGTAGGTTCTACGAAGAACGGTCGTGATTCAGAATCTAAACGTCTAGGAGCAAAATTGGCTGATGGACAGTATTGCCATGCCGGTTCTATCATTTATCGTCAGCGTGGTACAAAAATTCACCCAGGAACAAATGTTGGTAGAGGTGGAGATGATACCTTGTTTGCAATGGTAAACGGTGTCGTTAAATTCGAACGTTTAGGTAAAGACAAAAAGAAAGTGTCTGTATATCCTCAGGCGTAGAAGCATAAATCCCCGACAGGGGATTTTATTTTTAGAATAGGAGGTGGCAGAATGTTTGTAGATCGTGTAAAGCTACATGTAAAAGCAGGAAAAGGCGGCGATGGCATTGTTGCATTTCGTCGTGAAAAATATGTTGCCTACGGTGGACCAAGCGGTGGTGATGGCGGCAATGGCGGAAATGTTGTTTTCATGGTTGATGAAGGAAGAACAACACTGTTAGATTTACGTTATCAAAAGAAGGTGCTTGCGGAAAACGGCGGCAATGGAAAAACGAAGAAGATGCATGGTGCCAGTGGGAATGATATGATTGTGAAGGTTCCGCAAGGAACGATTGTAAAAGATGCCAAGACCGGTCGTATGATTGCGGATTTGACACGTCATGGGCAAAAAGAAATCATTGCAAGCGGTGGTAAAGGCGGAAGAGGTAATTTCCATTTCAAATCAAGTAAAAATACGGCACCACAATATAGCGAGCTTGGTGCTCCGGGAGAAGAATTCGATATACAGGTAGAACTAAAGGTTTTGGCAGATGTCGGACTTGTCGGTTTCCCATCGGTTGGAAAATCAACCCTGCTGTCCGTTGTCAGCAAGGCGCGTCCTGAAATTGCCGAATACCATTTTACGACCATTGCACCAAATCTTGGAATGGTGCAGGTGCCTGATGGGCGTAGCTTTGTTATGGCAGATTTGCCCGGCTTAATTGAAGGTGCCAGTCAAGGCAAAGGCTTGGGACATCAATTTTTACGTCATATCGAACGCTGTCGTGTCATTCTTCATGTTGTAGACATGGGAGCTAATGATGGTCGCGATCCATTGGAGGATTACCGCATTATCAATGAAGAACTTGCAAATTACGAATATCGTTTGATGGAGCGTCCGCAGATCGTTTTAGCAAATAAAATGGATCTTGAGCATGCGGAAGAAAATCTAAAGCGTTTTAAGGAAGTCTATCCTGATGTTGAGGTATTTGAAACGACGACAATTATTGCAGAGGGACTTGAGCCGGTACTTTATCGTGCTGCTGACTTATTGGAAACAACACCACAGTTCCCACTTTACAATGATGAGGAAGTCGATGCTCAAGCAGAGGGTGTCTTGTATAAATTTGAACCGGAAGCACCTGCCTTTGAGGTTCGTAATCTCGGAAATGGGCAATGGGAGCTGGTCGGTGAGGAATTGGAGCGTTCCTTTAAGATGAGCAAACTGAATAATGAAGAGGATTTCATGCGCTTTGCACGCAAGATGCGTAAGATGGGCATTGATGAAGCCTTGCGAAATGCAGGCTGTCAAGATGGCGATATCGTTTGTATCTGCGATATTGAATTTGAATTTATTGATTAAGATTTCTCGTGTAGAAATCTTTTTTATTGTTCAACAGGAAATTCAAGTTGTATTTAACTGGTATTTTATGCTTTTTTTGCGTATGATATAGCTAGATATTTGGAGGTAGTAGTATGAAGCTGGTATCATGGAATGTAAATGGCATTCGTGCCTGTATGAAAAAAGGATTTATGGATTTCTTTCAAGCGATTGATGCGGATATCTTTTGTATTCAAGAAACCAAAATGCAGCCCGGGCAGTTGGAAATAGAGACAGATGGCTATGTACAATATATGAACAGTGCCGATAAAAAAGGGTATAGTGGGGTTATGGTATTTTCTAAAAAAGAACCGCTTTCGGTAAGTTATGGATTGGGAATTGATGAGCATGATCATGAAGGAAGGGTAATTACCTGTGAATATGATACCTTTTATTTGGTTTGTGTATATACGCCAAATTCCAAAGATGGATTGTTAAGGCTAGATTATCGTATGCAGTGGGAAGATGCTTTTCGTGCCTATTTACAGCGTTTAAAGGAAAGCAAGAGCGTCGTGGTTTGCGGTGATCTTAATGTTGCCCACCAAGAGATAGACTTGAAAAATCCGAAAACCAATCGTCGCAATGCCGGCTTTACCGATGAGGAACGTGAAAAGATGACGACCTTATTATCAAGTGGATTTGTAGATAGCTATCGTTACTTATATCCGGATAAAGAAAATGTATATTCTTGGTGGAGCTATCGTTTCTCTGCCCGAGAGAAAAATGCCGGTTGGCGAATTGATTATTTTTTAGTAAGTGAAGATGCGAAGGAGCGTATTGAGGAAGCGCAAATTCATACCGATATTTATGGCAGTGATCACTGTCCGGTATCCTTGAGTTTTAAAGATTTATAAGAAAGACACATCATTTACATGGGTATGTTTAAGTATTGCGTATAGTTCTTTTCTTTCTTTGTATTTCAGATAAAATCATAAAGCCTGTATATGTTCTATTTTGGAATATGTGCAGGTGTTTCTTTCTTGTGGCGCAAGAGTATGATAAAATAAATAAGGTGATAAAGTATGATAGCATTTATTAAGGGAATCATTCATAGCTATAGCAATGATTCATTGATTATAGAAAACAATGGGATTGGTTATCGCATTTATATCAGCAACCCCCAGAGCGTACGCTTGAACAGCGAAGTTATTTTATATACGTATCAGCATGTCCGGGAAGATGCCATTACCTTGTTTGGCTTTACAACCATGGAGGAGCATGATCTTTTTTTACAGCTTATTAGTGTAAAAGGCGTAGGACCGAAAACCGCGCTTGCGATGCTTGCCGTTTGTCCGGTAAAGCAAATGATTGAAGCAATTGAACATAATGATGTGAAGCTGTTGAAAAGTTTACCGGGTATTGGGGCGAAGAGTGCCAGCCAGATTGTATTGGATCTAAAGGGGAAACTGGTAGAGGAAGTAAGTGAAATACAAGTGAAGGAAAACGCTGAACTTGTAGATGCCATTGAGGCATTGAAGGCTTTAGGATATAAAAACGCTGAAATCAACAGTATAAAAAAAGAGCTGAGTGAGGAAAGCTTTGCGACCAGCGATCAGTATATTCGTAAAGCACTTAGTATTCTAGCGAAAAGAAAAGGGGTATAACACATGGAACGAATTGTATCCGCAGATACACAGGCATTAGATGATGAAGCAACCCTTCGTCCGCAGCATCTTGATGAATATATCGGACAGCGACAGCTAAAAGAAAACCTGCAAATCTTTATTGAGGCAGCGAAGCAACGCAATGAGGCTTTGGATCATGTCTTGTTGTATGGACCACCGGGCTTGGGAAAAACGACCCTATCTTATATTTTAGCCAATGAAATGGGAGGTAATATTAAGACAACAAGCGGACCTTCGATTGAAAAAAGCGGAGATTTGGCAGCGATATTATCCACCTTACAACCGGGAGATGTACTTTTTATTGATGAGATTCATCGCTTGCCTAAGCAGGTTGAGGAAGTTCTATATCCGGCGATGGAGGATTACTGCATTGATATTTTAGTAGGTAAGGATAGTACCACAACACGCTCCATTCGCTTAGATTTGCCACCGTTTACCTTAGTCGGTGCAACGACACGCGCGGGAGATTTAACAGCACCGCTACGTGATCGTTTCGGAATTGTTTCACAGTTGGAATTTTATGAGTTGGAGGAGCTTCAACAAATCATTGCACGAACGGCACGTGTGATGAATACCGAAATCGAAAGCAGTGCTGTTACAGAAATAGCCTTACGTTCGCGTGGCACACCGCGTATTGCCAATCGCTTATTTCGTCGTGTCCGTGATTTTGCACAGGTCATGAATGATGGTGTTATATCGAAGGAAATTGCTGCTATGGCACTGGATCGCTTGAAGGTCGATCATTTGGGCTTGGATAATGTCGATCATAAATATTTAAAAGGCATTATCGAGCGCTTTAAGGGAGGTCCGGTAGGTTTAGAAGCCCTTGCCAGCAGTATTGGGGAAGAAACGATGACCTTGGAGGACGTCTATGAACCATATCTTTTACAGATTGGATTTATCAATCGTACTCCAAGAGGACGTATTGTAACAGAAAAAGCCTATGCACATTTAGGCTATGACTTAAGAGAAGGCTTATTTAAGGAAGTCTAAACTTTTTTGCGTTTGGTGTAAACGATCATACAAATAACGATATAGGTTAAAAGCTTAGCAAACACTATCAGATAGTTAAGTGGTTTACCGGCAGTAATAAACAAAGTCGGAATCGCGAGAAATAGAACCATAACGAAAGCGTGTAACAACGCTTTTTTTTCAATATATAGTGCAAATACAGCGCCACTGATGGCAAAACATAGAAAACCGCCAATGGTACAAAGCTGTTGGAAAAAAGCAGTGGAAATGATAGCAAAATAGTATAAAGTGGAAAATAGGAGCGAAAATAATAAGGAGCTTATGAGCAGTGCTGCAAATGAATACATATAGCATGAAAGCTTGTTTTTCAAGAAAATCACCTCAATGTATTGTATGCAGCTGCTCAAATGGATATGTTAAGTAGGAGGATTGATGGAATGGCTACGTATATCACGTTAATGGGAAAATGTTTTGTTGTATATTTTGTCATTATTTTTGCTTTGCGGTTAATGGGAAAGCGAGAGGTTGGAGAGCTTTCCGTATTTGATATTGTCATTTATTTGGTTATGAGTGAGCTATTGGCACTTTCCATAACCGAAACCGATAAAAGTATTTTGCGCTCTATGGTTCCTATTTTTACGCTCTCTTTGTTGCAGATCGTGCTTTCTTGGTGCTTGTTGAAAAGTAAAAAAACAAGGGAGATCTTTGAAGGCAAGCCGGTTATTATTATTCATAACGGACATATCAATCAAGCAGTCATGAAAAAGGAACGCTATAATATTGATGATCTTATGATGCAGATACGCAATCGGGATATTTGTTCACCGGACGAGGTTGCTTTTGCAGTCTTGGAAACCAATGGACAGTTAAGCATCTTAAAAAAGGAGCAATGTAAGGTAAGACACCCGGAGCCGCTGATTAGCGATGGTATTATCAATCAAAGTGTTTTAGATGATCTGCATCAAGATGTAGCATGGCTATTAGCTTCCTTACGTAAAGAAGGGGTAGAAAGAAGCGAAGATGTTTTCTTGTGTATGCTGCAAAAAAACGGTCTTTTTGTTATTAAGAAGGAAACACGGACAAGAAATGCGTTTTTTTCTCATCATGCTTAAAGGCAAGTGTTAAGCGAATCGCGTGGGAAATCGTTGTGATCAGCATACCGCCGACAATGCCTAACATGAGCGCTTTTTCCTTTAATAAGGGAGATAATAAGAAGATACATAATATACGCATGAAAGAGCCTAAAAAGGTATCGAGAACCGATTTTTTGCTAAGTGATAGGGCATGTAAAACACTGGAAAGCGGAGCTTGCAGAGAATAAAGTGCAAAAGGCCATGCTAATTGTCGCAAGAGCAATGCCCCATTTGAGCTATGATAAAACAGTTGCAAGATTTCTTCACTATATACATAACAAACAAGACTGCAGCTAAGTCCGATAAAGAAACAACAGCCTAATATGGTATCAAACAGCTTTCTTGCTTTGGCTTGATTGCCACGTGCATAATGATACGTAAAGCTTGGTAAAAGGACATTGCTGAGGGTAACGGTAATAAAGGAAGGCATGGTAATAATCGGCAATACATAGCCATGAAGCTGTCCATAGGCTTGCATCATTCCTAAGGAATCAGCCACGCTAACTCCAGCCATCATAACGATTGGCTCAAGGAAATAAGTTAAAGAACCAATGAAACGACTTCCCGTCATTGGAATAGATACGGAAAGCACCTCATCAAAAGCCTGACGATTCAGTTGCGAAAAAAGCTTTGGTACATGCAGAGATAACTTTTTCTTTCGTAATAAAACACAAAACATATAGAGGGAGCTGGCAATTTCTCCGACACTGATGGAAAGCATGGCAAGCTGTGCCATTTGCACTGCATGCAGCTGTGGAAGCAGATGAAAAGCAATCATTAAAAATGCGATTCGACTGGCTTCCTCATAAATGGAAGAAGCGGTTGCTTGATGATGGTATTGCATGCCATATAAATATCCTTTTAAAAGACCACTACTTGTTACACAGGGAATTAACATTAAAATCGCATGGAGTACCGGTAAAATTGCATCTTGTCGCAAAACAAGATGTGCCATGATGGGAAGTACAAAAAGAAATGCCAAACTTATGATAAGATTGTTAGCAATGGATAAAAGAATAGCTGCTTTGATAGGCTTTTTCGGTTGTGAACTTTGTGCAATGACCTTGGACAAGGCGCTTGGAATTCCCATTTGCGCTAAAGTAATAATGAACACCATGGTTGGCGATGCTAGGGTATAATAGCTCATTGCAGCTTCACTCAAGGTTCTTGCTAAAAGAATTCGTACAAGAAAAGAAAGAACCTTAGAAACCACAGAAAAGATAATCAACAGCAATGTAGAACGTAAAATTGTTTTTTTCATTCCTCTTCACCTTTCAAATTATGCCTATGGCTTTATCTGCGCTTAATGTAAGTATATGTAAATAAAAGTAACATCATTTACATCGTGCAAATATTACGAAACATGCTATAATACTTTCTATGAAAGTGGTGATGAAGGTATGTGTAATGCAGGTGAATTTGATGAAAAATACGTTCATCTGGCAATTGCCTTAAAGGTCAATGAATTAAAGCGTGAATTGTCATCTTTAACATACGAGCATGTGGAAAGCATGCTACAAGATAAATGGAAGCATAAGAAGCCTAGCAGTATTGCACAGGCTCTTGCAGATATCAATGAACTTACAGTCGGAGAGGTTGTTGCCTTCTTATCCATGCAGGCAATTATTCTCGGCTCTAAGATGAAGCTAAAGGATTTTGATGATATGTTTACACATTGAGGAAACAGGATTGCCTGTTTTTTTTATTTTGATGTACAAAAAATGGAAATATTTTGTGAATGGGCGTAAAATATAAATATAATCTTACACTGGAAAAAAGGGGATTTGTTTTATATTCATGTGTTAGATGAAATATACGCTTATAAAGTAGATCAGATTGATATTATTTTACCTGATGAAATTTCACTTTATTTACAAACGGAAGCTGATAAGGATTGGATTACCTTGATGACCTATACGCCCTATGGGGTCAATACCCATCGTTTATTGGTAAGAGGAGAGCGAACCTAATAAAGCACCGGAAGAAGTGAGTGATAAGCAACAGGAGCATTACTTGCTTATATTGGCGGTAGTGGCTGTTCCTGTGATCGTTTTTGTTTTATGAAAAAGAAGGAGAGCACATCATGAATAAATGGGGGTATCGTTTGGTGATATGCTTGTGTATGCTTGGAATCGGTATTCAGTTGTATCCCTTTGTGAAGCAGTATGCGGCTAGGCAAGCCATGCAAGCGGAAATTGCAAGCTTCAATGAAAAGAAAGATAGCTTACAGACAGATGCTTTGTATGAGGAGATGAAGGTGTATAATGAAACGATTTATAAACAAAAGCAAAGCGGATTGGTTGATGCATTCAGCTATTCACAAAATCCGTTTACATTTACACAGTTTAAGGATCATCGCATTGGTTATGTAAAGATTGATAAGTTAGGGCTGAAGGTACCGCTTTATATGGGCGTAAGCTATGAAAACCTGAATAAGGGAGTGGCAGTGCTTTCACAAACAAGTGCACCGATTGGGGGAGAGAATACGAATTGTGTCATAGCAGGGCATCGTGGGGGAACCAATGGAGAACAGCTGTTTAAGCATATCGAGAAGCTGGAAAAGGGAGATGAAATCGAGGTGATCAATCCATGGGAAACTTTGACGTATGTAGTAACCCATAAAATTGTGATTGATCCTAATGACATTGAAGCAATAAAGATTATTCCCAAGCAGGATATGGTTACTCTGTTTAGCTGCCACCCGTATGCCATCAATAGTCATCGCTATGTAGTGTATGCACAGCGAAAAGGGCAACAAAAGGAAATCGAGTATCCGGAAGGGATCGAATATGAATCAAGTACAAAGGAAATAGAAAAAGAGGAGAGTATATAAAAAATTGCCTTATTTGTATCCGTATTATTGAGTGTTGTTTTGATTCTATGCAAAAGGAAAACAAAGTAAAGAAAGAAGTCAGTACGTGATGTGCTGGCTTTTTGTTTATCATCACTTTCTGCATAAGCAATTATACTTTGACATACACTTTAGCGAGGTAGATACGATGAAAAAAAGAATAATGAAACTTGCTTTGGTCGTTTTATGTTTGTCTGCGTCCTTGCTTCCGATAACAGCGAGAAAAGAGGTAAGTGATGTTGGTTTAAAGGGTGATGCGAAAAGTGTATATCTTATGGAATACACAAGTGGAAAGGTCATTTATGCGGAGCATGAGAATAAACGTCTGTATCCGGCAAGTATGACGAAAATGATGGGACTTTTGTTGATTTACGAAGCTTTGCATGATGGACAACTACAATTAGATGATATGGTTACAACAAGTGAATTTGCGGCAAGTATGGGGGGCAGTCAGGTGTTTTTAGAGCCACAGGAAACCTTATCGGCAGAAGATATGATCAAGTCGATTTGCATTGCTTCGGCAAACGATGCGATGGTTGCGATGGGTGAGCATCTAGCCGGTAGTCATGAGGCTTTCGTAAATAAGATGAATCGTAAGGCAAAGGAATTAGGTATGAACAATACACATTTTATGAATGCTACCGGCTTGCATGATGATAAGCATTATACAACTGCCAAGGATATGGCATTGTTAGGACAGGCATTGTTAAAGGAAGGAGGAGAGGAGCTTTTAAAAATTACCTCGACCTATGATGCATATATTCGAGAAGATAGTGATAAGAAGTTTTGGTTAGTAAATACGAATAAGCTTTTGAAGCAGGTAGAGGGTGTCGATGGCTTAAAGACCGGTTTTACGAAGGAAGCTTTATCTTGTATAACGGTAAGTGCAAAGCGTAAGGAACTACGTTTGATTGCAGTAGTTATGGGCGCAAGCAATGCCAAAGCACGAAATGCGATTGCTTCCGGACTATTGGAGTATGGATTTGCACAATATGCACAAGGATTACTGTATGCTAAGGGAACACGATTGGATACACTGAGCTTTGAAAACGGAAAGCCGAAGCAAGCCGATATTGTAGCTTTAGAGGATATTTCCTATGTTTTTGAAAAGGGCAAGGAACCCAAAGAGAAGCATAAAGAAATAACGATTACGAAGAAAAAACTGCCATACCAGAAAAATGAGAAAATCGGAACTGTACGGATTGAAATGAGTGATGGTTATTATATGGAGGCACCAATCGGTGTGAATCGTACAGTTTTGCCACTGGATTTTTCTGATATTCTTTTAAAAACAATGCGAAAGATAATTGCTTAATGTATAGATCTGCTGTTTTGGGATATAGCTAATCTAAAGGTTGGTGAAATGATGATATTTTGGATCGTGTTTGTCGTAGCGTTGCTGCTTATTAGTGTTGTTAGTTTTCTTTATGCACTTGCCAAGGTTGCTCATGATAGTGATCTATATGCAGGCTATGATGAGGATTTGCTGAAATGTGAATATGGTAGTGAACTTACAGAGCTTGAACAAAAGGAAGATGAGAGTGCATAAAGCGGCTTTCATCTTTTTTTGTCGGCTTTTGATAAGCTTTGTCAGATATTCCCAAAAGCAAAGAGGATCGTGCTAAGATGGTCGGGTGGAGGTAGAAGCTATGACATATACATATCAAGATGGAATTTTATATTTTTATTTTTCTGGCGACTTAGATCATCTGCACGTAAGCAGAATGAAGGAGCAATGTATTCAGCTGATTGAGAAATATCAGCCAAAGCAAGTCAAAATGGATTTTCAAGCTGTCAGCTTCGTAGACAGCACCGGTATCGGCTTTGTTTTGGCACGTTATAAGCAGCTTTCCAAATTCCAAGCAAAGCTGACATTATGCAATTTATCAAGAGCTAATGAACGATTGTTTCAAATGTCCGGTATTTTTCAAATTATCGAATTGGAAAGAAATGAGGTAAACGTATGAATGAAATGAAACTGTCTTTTCTTAGCAGATTGGAAAACGAAGCCTTTGCGAGAACAAGTGTCGTTGCCTTTTTGATGCCTTTGAACTTAACACAGGAAGCCCTTATGGAAGTGAAAACGATGCTTGCGGAAGCAGTTGTTAATGCGATGATACATGGCTATGAAAATACTATTGGAACAATCAATGTATCAGTTGCTTATGATGATACATGTATTTATATGAAAATCGAAGATCAAGGCTGTGGTATTGAGGACATCGAACAGGCGATGAAGCCATTATATACAAGCAAGGAACATTTGGAGCGAAGTGGTATGGGAATGACAATCATGCAAGCTTTTTCCGATGAATTTCAAGTGCTATCGAAGCCACAGGGAGGAACCTGTGTGAAAATAACGAAGCTGATACGACATGAACCAGCAAAGCAATGAAGCCCTGTTGGCGGCTATTCGCTATGGTGATGAGGAAGCACTTGAGCAATTCGTAGAGGCGAATCAACCGCTTGTTTATGCGATTGTCAAACGATTTCACAATCGTCGTATTTCGCAGGAGGATCTCTTTCAAATCGGCTGTATCGGGTTGATGAAAGCCATTCATAATTTCGATGCTGCCTATGAGGTGAAATTCTCAACGTATGCTGTACCGATCATTATGGGGGAAATCAAGCGCTTTTTTCGTGATGATGGAAGCATACGAATTTCACGCTCTTTAAAAGAAGGATATTTGCAAATGCTGAAGATAAAAGAACAATTAACCCAAACACTTGGTAAGGAGCCAACGTATGCACAGATTGCACAGGCGATGAATATCGAAGTAGGAGAGGTTATTTTAGCGTTTGAAGCCAACCAATTTATGTATTCTTTAGATGAGCCGATTTATGAAAATGATGGTTCTGCGATTGTACTAGAGGATCGAGTGGAGGATCCCAAGCAAACCGATATCGTAATGAAGCTCTCTTTGCGCAAAGAATTTGCACGCCTTGAACAAAGAGAACAGCTGATTCTGCATTATCGTTATGATTTAAATATGAAACAGGAAGATATTGCCAAGCGTTTGCATATTTCGCAGGTGCAGGTTTCTCGTTTGGAAAAGAAAATTTTATGGAAGCTTAAGGAGCGTCTTGTGGCTAACTAAGTAGCCATACCGGTATTCTTATGGTATAATACTTACCAATGGAATTGAGGTAGATTATATGAACAGTAAACATCGAATACAAAACTTTTGGAAATCCTTTATGCTTGTAAAAGCGGATTTACAGAAGGCGATGAAGGAAGAAAACATTGCCGAATACTCTCATATTTTAAAGGATTTAAATGAAAAACTGAAAACGGTATGTGCGTGTGGAATGGAAATTGAAATGAGCGATACCGGCTTTTATGAAATGACCTTTGATACTGCCGGTAATAAGACAGCGCAGCTATGTGCCGCATTATTAAAAAAAGATGCGCCTAAGGAGCTTGCGGAGGATTGGATCATCAACAGCTATCGTCAGCCCCTCTCTGACAAGGCGATGCATACGGTTTTGGATATTCAGGGAAAATCTTATACCGGTGCGGATTTTAAAGTGTACTATACGATTGAGGACGCACTTGGAACTTTGTCTTTAAAGGTATATTGTGAGGGATTAAAGGAATTGGCACAGGAGCGAAAAGAAAGTATTGTCGCATATATGTTGGAATTATTTATCGGTGAATTGGAATTTGAGGCACGTATTTCACATGTAGATATTCTTGATGCACCATGCGATGAAGAAAACGTCTGCTTGCTTCCGAATTTATATGAAGATATTTGTGATATTATTATTGATAAGGATTGGGTGGAATACCATGATCCGCTTTCCATCTATACAGCGTATAAGCTAGATGAAAAGCCGGTAAGTGAAACCCTGCGTAATGATCGTAAGCTTATTGTAACAACCAATGCACCTTTGCAAGAGGAGCTGATGCGTAAAGAGGACGGTATGTGTCGCGATTTTCTTGCTTTAGGCGGGGAGTATGGCTTCTTATATTATGAGGTGCTGTATGAAGATGAAAAAGAGGCGTTGGTTCGCCAGCAATTAGAAAAGGAAATCAATGATTTGTTGTATCCGATGTCGATTGCCAGAACGATGGGCGGAGCTGTCGGAGAGTATTATTCTTATATTGATATTGCCGTATTCGATAAAGATGGTTTTATGATTGCACTTGAGAAAATCAATGAGCACATGAACTTTAAAATTTATTATAAGTCCTTTCTGTGAGTGATGTTTGCATCACTCTTTTTTTGCATAAATCGACAAGCGGCTTCATATAGTAAAATAGGTGATGAAGATGTTTAGCACATTGTTTGAAATCTTGTCGAATGCATTGGGCTATGTTGGTTATGTTCATAACAATACATTTGCTCAGCCCTTGGATAAAGAAAGTGAAACCAAATATATTGCCGCTTTAGCAAAAGGAGATCAAACGGCACGTGATAAGCTGATTGAGCATAACTTGCGTTTGGTTGCACATATCGTGAAAAAGTATGATTTTAAAAAGGAGGCCACCGAAGATCTTATCAGCATCGGAACGATAGGGTTGATTAAAGCGGTTGATTCCTTTAAGCCGGAGAAGGGACATAAGCTGACAACGTATGCTTCGAAGTGTATTGAAAATGAAATCTTGATGTATTTGCGCAGCTCTAAAAATTATTTTCAAAATGTGTCTTTGAATGAACCGATTGCAACAGATAAGGACGGCAGTGAAATTATGCTTATTGATGCAATTGCATCTCCCTGTGATACCAGTATCATTGATGATATGCTAGTTGCAGATAACATTGTTAAGCTAAAGCAATATATGCATGTTTTAGATGCACGGGAATTGGAAATCATCACCAAGCGCTTTGGCTTATTCGGACAGAAAGAAGCAACCCAACGTGAAATTGCTAAACAGCTGCATATTTCTCGCTCCTATGTTTCAAGAATCGAAAAAAGAGCATTTATGAAGCTTTATCGAGAATTTAAAAAAGGCGAAAAAGCAGGTAAAAGAAGCAATAGATAAAAAAGCAGTCCGCTTCTTGGACTGCTTTGTAGACCTAGTCGTTTGTTAGATATGCGTAGAGCAACTTAGCGGTTTCTTCTACGGCTTGAATATGGCAGCGCTCCATTCCATGAGAGGAAAAGCAACCCATACCAAAGGCCGCAGCATAGACATTGTTTCCGGCACGCACAGCAGCACTGGCATCGGTTCCATAATGATAAAATACATCAACGCTATAATTGATGTCGTGCTCTTTTGCTAAACGAATAAGCTTACCGGTCAATGCACGATCATAAGGGGTATAGTTGTCCTTCGCACAAATACTTACCTTATATTCGCTGCCGGTATGATCGGGACCAATTAAACCGATATCTAAAGCAACGTATTCTTCTACTTCACTTGGAAGATATGCACCACCATGACCGATTTCTTCATAAAGCGGAAAGGCAAACAGCGTATTATAGCGAGGCTTTTTATGCTCTTTTTGCAGTGCTTCTAAAACCGCAAAAACAGCACCGATAGCCGCTTTATCATCAATAAAACGGGATTTGATATATCCGGAAGAGGTAAAGTGATAATTCGGCTCAATGGAAACGATATCTCCATGCTCAATGCCAAGCTCACGTACCTGTTGTGCACTATAAACCGGTGCATCTAAAACAACCATCATATTTTTTTCTTCACGTGGCATGCTGCGGGCATCGTCAAAGACATGTGTGGAGTGAGCTTTACATACAAGCAGTCCGCTGTACACTTTATTTTCACGTGTGTGAATGTTTACACAGCAGCCGTCTACATTGTTATAATTGATGCCGCCTAAATTTCTAACTTCAAGTGTACCGTCTGAGCAAATATGACGAATCATTAAACCGATGGTATCCAAATGAGCACCGACACAAACGGTCTTTGATGGATTTTCTCCAGTTAGGGAAAGGTAAGCTGTGCGCTTACGATCGTAGGTAAGCGTGTAGCCAAATTCGGCAGCGGTTTTTTCTAATAAAGGGTGGATTTCCTCATAATAGCTGACCGGACTGGGAGTGTTGATCATTTCTCTTGTAATACGTTCGATAGTTTCTTTTGATATATTCATAAAATGCCTCCTTATGTATGCTTCTATTGTAACATATCCTATAATGTTTCTATACATGCTTTTAAGCAGCTTAAAAATATGTTACACTATGTGTGCTGTAAAAGGAGATGTCTATGTTAAAGCTATTTTGTCCGAATTATTATATACATAGCTATCGTGCATTAACCGCAAGCTATTTGAAGGAGCATGGAATTACCATGCTTTTGTGCGATATTGATAATACGATGGTGGCACACGATGAACCTCTGCCGGATAGAGATGTGCATACCTTTGTTGAAAGTATGAAAAATGCGGGAATACGTATCGTGTTCATCAGCAATAATGTGGAAGAGCGAGTGCAGCGCTTTGTAAGTGAACTTGATGTAGCAGGCTATTCTTTTGCGATGAAGCCTCTGCCGAAAACATATCGTAGAATAGTAAAAGATTTTGCGCTTTCCAAGCAGGAAGTGGCGGTACTCGGCGATCAGCTTTTAACGGATATGCTCGGTGCAAATCTAATGGGTTTTTATACGATTTTAAGTGCACCGGTAGTAGAACGGGATTTATCCTTTACAAAATTTAATCGGTTTTTCGAAGCTATTATTTTTCGTTTGCTGAAGCTTAGCGGACGTTTGACGAAAGGAGAATTTGATGACTAGAAAATGCAAGGGGTGTGGGGTTGTCTTACAAAGTGAAGATGCTAAGGCACTTGGCTATACACCAAAAAAAGATGCGGATTTGTGTCAGCGGTGCTTTCGTATCATTCACTATGACGATGTAACGATTTCAATGAAGCAGGGAATTGACAGCTATGAGGTACTTCAAAAAATTCAAGCTATGAATGCTTTGGTACTTTGGGTAGTTGATGTCTTTGATTTTGAGGCAAATATGCTTCATGGCATCAACCGTCATTTGTTGGGAAAGGATATTGTTTTGGTAGCGACCAAGCGCGATCTTTTACCGGCAACCTTGGGGAATGAAAAACTAGGGAAGTTTATTCTATCTCGTTTAAAAGAATTGGGAATCGTTGTTTCGGGCATTGTGATTTGCGGTGATTTGGCAAAGCATGCACATGAAGAATATAATGATAGTATCGAACAGGTAGAGCAAGCCATTGATTACTATCGAAAGGGACGTGATGTAGTGGTCATGGGAATGGCAAATGCCGGAAAAAGTACCCTGCTGAATGCGATGTGCGATAGTCGTCAGCTAACGACCTCCCGCCACCCGGGAACAACCTTAGATGTCAATGCGATTTTGCATCACGATTATCTTTTATACGATACTCCCGGACTTACACGTGAGGATTCTTTATTGACGCATGTCGATGATCGTTTATTGAAGCAGGTCATTCCTTTAAAGCCACTAAAGCCTCGAGTATATCAGCTATACGAAGCTTCTACGATGTCTTTAGGCGGTTTGGTGCGCTTGGATCTTATCGGCTGTGAACAGGTAAGCTGTGTCGCTTATTTCAGCGAAAATCTAAAGCTGCATCGCTCGAAGCAGCCAAAGGCTGAGGAGCTTTGGAAGAAGCATTACGCAGAAATGCTTTCACCGACCATTGCTAGTTTAGAGGAGCAGCAGCGCTTTGAACATCATGGTGTTGATGGAAAGCTTGACGTGGTGATACATGGTCTAGGTTGGTTTTGTATCAGCGGAAAACTTGATGAGATTGTTGTATATGTACCAAAAAACGGTAATGTAACATTTAGAAAGGCAATGATATAAGATGTTAACAGGTAAACAAAAAAGTGAATTGCGTGGTATTGCGCAGACAAGAAAAGCATTGTTTCAAATAGGAAAAGATGCAATTAGCGAGAATTTGATTAAAACGCTGCAAGATTCTTTAGAAGCTCATGAATTGGTGAAACTATCACTATTAAAAACATGTCCGATCACTCCGAATGAGGCGGCAATCGAACTTTCGGCAGCAACGCATAGCGAGGTTGTGCAAATCATCGGACATACGGTTATATTGTATCGCCGCAGTAAGAAAAACAAGTTGGAGATATAATATGCGAATTGCTATATTGGGAGGCAGCTTTGATCCGATTCATCTCGGACATTTGCAAATTGCGAAAACAGCCTTGAAGAAGTTAGCGATTGATGAGGTTTGGTTCATGCCGACCTTCAGCACTCCGTTAAAGCAGGGACAGCAAGCCTCTTTTGCAGATCGCTGTTTTATGATAAAGCGTGCGATTTATGGCTATCGACGTATGAAGGTATGTACCTTGGAACAGCAGCTGGGTGGAACCTCTTATACGATAGATACCGTAAAAAGATTAAAAAAGCAATATCCGATGCATGAATTTTGTTGGCTTATCGGTATGGATCAGGCAATTCGTTTCCCGGATTGGAAAAGCAGTGAAGAATTGAAACAAGAAATCGACTTTTATGTGTTTTCACGCGGTAGCGAAGAAATTGAAGTACCAAATGATTTTCATAAAGTCGCTATGGAACTATACGATGTTTCCAGTCAAGAAATACGACAGGGTAAGAAGCTGTATATGCTTCCCAAATCGGTACGCATGTATATCGGAAAAAAAGGTTTGTATATAGAAGGCATGGTACAGAATGTCATGAGTGAAAAGCGATATCGACATAGTGTAAGTGTAGCAAGACTATGTGTTGAACTAGCTAAGGCACATCATTTAGATGAGCATACGGCATATTTGATGGGATTGGTGCATGATGTATGCAAGGAGCTGCCTTATGAATCCGCAGCTGTGGAAATGAAATATTATTATCCACAGCTTCAACAGGAAGCGCGTGCGATTTGGCATGGGTATATCGGGGCGCATTATATACGGACACATTATGCTATTTACGATAAGCATATTGGGCAGGCGGTCTTTCATCATGTGAAGGGAAGAAATCGTACAGATTATGATCGTATTCTCTTCGTTGCAGATAAGCTAGATCCTTCGCGTGGGTATGACTCAAGTAAGGAGATTGCGGTATGTAGGAAGGATTTAAAGATCGGCTATGAGCTTGTGAAAAAACAACAGGAAGAATATTTGGAAAAAGAGCGGAAAGGATAGCTTATGGAATTATTAGATGTAATAAAAAAAGCCATTGATGAGAAAAAGGGAGAGCATGTAATCAAATATGATTTTCGTTCCTTAAATCCCTTTATTGATAATGTGATACTTTGCAGTGCCGGAAATATTCGTCAGGTTCATGCCATTGCACAAAATGTAAAGGAGCGGGCACGTGAATACGGATATCCTGTACGTTCAATGGAGGGAAATCATGATTCCCGTTGGGTATTGGTAGATTTGGACAGCGTTGTTGTTCATGTATTTTTAGAGGAAGAGCGGAAGCATTTCCAATTGGAGAAGCTATATGCGGACTTGCCTTGTGAGGATTTCACTCTATGATGTATGGGACATTGGCTCATTATTACGATGCATTGGTAAAAGATGAAGATGCCAGCATGGCTTGGGTTGCGTTTATCGAGCAGCATGTGAAAAAGGGAAAGGTGCTGGAATTGGCATGTGGCAGCGGAGAAATTACGATTGCCCTTGCGAAAAAAGGCTATGAGATGCATGCTAGTGATTTGTCAGCAGAGATGATCAAGGTAGCAAAGCAGAAGCCGAGTGCCGACATTGTGGAGTGGAACGTTATGGATATGCGTAATATGGCTATGCAGGAATGCTATGACGGTATTTTATGCTTGTGTGATAGCTTTAATTACCTATTAAAAAATAGTGAGGTAGAACAGCTGTTTCAAGATGTGTATGACCATTTAAAAAGTGATGGCTGCTTTGTTGTGGATATGCACTCCATGGATCGATTAGCAGAGTTTACTGAAGAATATAATGAAGCAGGGCATGCCTATGATGTAGATATTCAATGGACGATTCAAAGTGAAGAGGATCGTATCTATCAAAATTTTGCTTTTTACTATCCTGATGGAACTATGGATTTGGAACAGCATATTCAACGCGTATATGAACCAAAGTATATTTTAGCGGCTTTGCGACAGGTAGGCTTTGAAGTAAGTGTTTATACGGATTTTATACACAAAGGAATTTGTGAAGGAGAAAAGCAGTTTTATATTTGTAGGAGGAAGTAAGAATGATTGCAGTAATAGCAGCCATGGATTTAGAGGTAACAGCCATTACGGAAATTATGGATAGGGTATGCAAGCATACACATTCAGGAATTGATTTTTATGAGGGAAGTATCTATGATAAAGAGCTTCTCGTTATGAAAAGCGGTGTAGGAAAGGGCAATGCCGCAATGGCAACGACCATTCTTATGGAGAATTATCCAATTGATGCGGTTATCAATATCGGAACTGCCGGTGGTTTACGAGAAGAACAGGATATTTTAGATGCGGTTGTAAGTGAGCGTGTTGTTCAGTATGATATGGATACTAGTGCGGTTGATGGAGAAGAAGGAATCGGATTGTATTTTGATGCAAATCAAGAGCTTCTTAAGCGTTGTCAGCAAGCGTTGGAGCACTTGAAAGTGAAGGTGCATTGCGGCTTAATTGCTAGTGGGGATCAATTTGTGGCTAGAAATGATCAGCTGCAAATGATCTTAACCAAGTTTCCACAATCTGTTTGTGCAGAAATGGAAGCCGGTGCGATTGCTCAGGTATGCACGCACTATCATAAGCCTTTTGTTGTTATGCGCTCGTTATCTGATGTTGCGGTAAAGGAAAACTCGCACATGGACTTTTGCGAATATGCTCAAAAGGCAAGTGAACGAAGTGCGGCATTATGTAAGGAATTGTTTCGATAAGATGCTAAATGCATCTTTTATTTTACGCGCATCATAAAATAATGTATAATGAAAGCATTGGAGGTAAGTGAATGAAAGTCAATTACAAATCCATTTTAATTACGGTTTTACTTTTGATAGTATTGGGCGTTGTGCTTTTTGTAGAAACCGGAATGTTTATTAGTGGTCCTCAAAGAAAATATGAAGATGATATACGTAAAATAGAAACAACCATAATGAAGAATTATCGTGGTATAAAAAATATTCAACGGCATGTATTCTACTATACGGTCTATGTCGGAGAAAACGATAAGAATATTGTTTGGTTTAATGAACTAGGTGAGGATATTGTTACACGCAAGCTGAAAACGAAGGATTTTGAAAAGGTTGAGAGGACTGTGGAAGAGCGTTATCATGCCAAGCATATAGAGGTATCACTAGGTTATGGATATGATAATCCGGTTTATGTTGTGGAATGTGATAAGGGCTTAATTCTTTTGGATTATGATACTTTAAAAGAGGTTTATTATTTAAAGGACGGAGATGTATAATGGAAAAATGGTGGAGAGAGCGATTTATTGATCGACGAGCATGGATCCTAGATCATTTGGAAGATCTATCACTTAGCAGTGAAGAAGCTATGACGATCTTGCTTATTGATTTTTTTAATGAACATGATATGCCTGTTCATCATGGCGTATTAGCCAATAAATTGAAGTTGGATATGGATCAGGTTGATGATTTGCTAGCGCGTCTAGGTGCTAAGGGATATGTAAGTATTGAAACAAATCATGGTGAGGTTCAGTTTTGCATTGATGGAATCTTTGCCGATGAAAAAGAAACAAGTAGTTTTGATTTATCTTTATTTGAGGTATTTGAAGATGATTTTGCACGTCCGCTTTCTCAAATGGAGGTAGAGCTGTTATCGCAATGGACAATGGAATATGATCAAACACTAATTGTTTATGCCTTACGTGAAGCAATGACGAAAAACAAGCGTAGCTTCGATTATATTGATCGTATTCTTTTGGATTGGAAGCGCAGAGGGTTTAGCGCTGAAGATTATGAAAGGGGAGAGCGCTGATGCATACAGATGAAATTTTGGATATTTTAGAAGCGATGTTTCCCGATGCTCATTGTGAGCTGATTCATAAAAATCCTTTTGAGCTACTAGTGGCAGTTGTATTGTCTGCGCAAACAACTGATGAGGCAGTAAATAAGGTTACTCCCGGATTATTTGCAAAGTTTCCGACACCGGAAGCAATGGCAAATGCAAGTCTTGAGGATATTGAAGCTTGTATTAAGCGAATCGGCTTGTATCGTAATAAAGCAAAATCCGTACAAGCGCTTAGTAAAGCATTGGTGGAGAGATTTCATAGTGAGGTACCTCATGCTCATAAGGATTTAACAAGCTTAGCAGGGGTAGGACGTAAGACGGCTAATGTGGTTCAGAGTGTATGTTTTGATATTCCGGCAATCGCCGTTGATACCCATGTGGAACGAATTAGTAAACGTCTTGGACTTGCAAAGGTTTATGATAATGTGGAAACTGTTGAAAAAAAGCTGAAGCGTAAGATACGTAAAGAGAGATGGAATAAAGCACATCATTTATTTATCTTTTTCGGAAGGTATTATTGTACTGCCAAAAACCCACATTGTGAAGGCTGTCCGTTTGTATCTATATGCAAAAAGGATAAGCTTGATACGTATAAAAGCAATAAGAAAAAGTGATGAGAAAGTAAAAAAACGGAGATTTCTTTTATGGTCATTTCATATAACCATAGCGGAAACTCCGTTTTTTATGTCTATTTCAAAGCAAGTAAGAACTTTGAAATGATCTTCTTTCATTACATTGCTGCATATAATGCATTGGTTTGTGCATCAACCTCTGCTTGAGAAGCATTGGGGTTGTTGTAAACAGACTGGGCGGAGGCAATCAACTGCCTTAATCGGTTTGCCCGATTAGGATCGCTTACGCTCCATTCCGCTGCTTTTCTGCGAGCGATATTGATAGCATTTGCAAGTGCACCTTTGCTTGCTTGTGAGGATTTCTTTACAAGTGCTTGAATTGCATTTTGTACTTGATTGACCGCACTGTTGATTTCTGCTTGAGAAGCGTTAGGATTTTGATAAATCTTACGGGCTTCTTCTACAACAGAAGCCAAGAAACGATAGCTATCGGCAGTATATTCGTTTGGATTTAAAGCAGCAGCTTGATTGATAACAGAAAGAAGTGTATCTTTATGAACGGTTTTTACAAGATTATTTACTGCATTTTGTAGTTTTGTGATAGCGGCATAAACCTCATCATCGCTAGCAGTATCTTCATCAAGCATTCTAGCAACTTCTTCTAAAACACTTTGGAAAGCAGCGAAACTTTCCGCTGTATAATCAGCCGCCTGATATCCTTTTACCTGATCATACAAGGCTTGTAGCTTATCCATTTCCTGTGTTTGATTTGCTTCTGTCATCGGGTTGTTTTTTGCAGCATCTTTTAAGAATTCCTGCTTGATCATACCACCACCGTAAGAAGCTATACCACCCGGATTTTGAATTTTCTGAGGGTTTTTGGAAATGGTTTCTAAAATGTGTTTATTGATCCAACCGGGAATATTCTCTAACAGCAGCTGTTCGGTAACATAGTTGTTTCCATCAGCAACTTCCTGATCAAATCCCGACCATGTTGCAATCGTATATTCACTGGTGTAATTTATCATCCATTCATCACGCATAGCAGTTTCCGGAATACCGCGATCCAAGCCATCGCTAGCCCAATCACTAGTACCGGTCTTTCCATATACCGGAATGCTCCAACCAAGACGACCCATCAAATTCCAGCCTTGATATTTGCCATGAACAGCCTTATATAACAGCTCACTGGTCATGTAAGCTGCTTGTGGAGACATTGCTTGTGTTTCTTTCGGTGTAACAGTGATCGGATCCTTCTTTCCGTCTTTAAATTCGATGGAGCGTACATAATGTGTTTCTTTTACAATTCCCTGATTGGCTAATGCTGAAAACGCACCTGCCATTTGTCGAGGGGAAGTTGATAAGGAGCCACCTAACGCATATCGAATATTGAATTGGTCGGCTTGTTCCTTGCTGAAACCAAGTTTTTGCAAATATTCCTTCATATCTTGCTCGTAACCACGATTTAGGATATCCTCCATGGTTTTCATAGCAGGGGTGTTGAGTGATTGAGCAAGTGCGCGTTCCATGGAAACCTTGCCATAGTATTTACCGTCTGAATTTCGAATAACGGTTCCATCAACGGTCATTTTTTTATCATTGTATACACGTGATGTACAATAGCCTAAATGGTCAAGGGCGTAAGCATAATCGAAAATCGGTTTTACACTGGATCCCGGCATACGTTCTTGATCATCGGCACGATTGCGATAAAATTCGCTTTCATAGTCGCTGCGTCCTGGGATCATGGCAATAATGCCTCCTGTTTTATTATCAATGACCGAAGTCGCAATTTGATAATTTTTGTTAGTATCCAAGGATACTACTTTACCCTCGGCTGCTTCATTTGCAGCAAGCTGTGCTTCTTTATCAAGATAGGTATGAACGACCATCGGTGTGGTTGCCGGATCTAAGCCCGTTAATTCCATAACCTCTTTGGTTACAGCCTTTAAATAATTATCATAAGGATCCTGTGCACTAGCACTTTCACCGACTACTTGGAAAGCCAATTGGGTTGATTTTGCCAACTCATACTCGGTTTGGCTGATATAGCCATGATATTTCATCATATATAGTGTTTCATCACGACGTTTCGTAGCCGCCTCATAGTAGTTGAATTTTATCGGTGAAAGAGCAGTAAAGGCATGGTTTAACTTTTTTAAAGCTGCTGTTACAGCTTCTTGATTGGTACTGTTATCTACAACAAGCTGATTTGCTTCTTCACTGGCAATTGCATAGGTCTGCCAACTTTCATCACTAAAGGAGCTGCCGGCATTGTTTGTGAAGGTAGCATACATATTAACGGATTGCTGCAAACGAGCAAGATCAGCAGAAGCATCGCTCTTTGCTAAACCTTCGTAAGCAGCTTGAAGGGTAGCTAAACCATCAGCGTAGGTAGCCTGTGATTCACTTTCCTTTTCTGCCAAGCGCTTGGCGCGATCAAGAGCTTGGGCAAAGGCATTCCAGCTTTCTTGCGTATAACCGTCAGAGGATAACTGAGAATAGGTCGAGATAACAGTCGTTAGTTTTGAAAAGTTGCCGATTCCTATTCCGGAAGAGCTATATCCATTATAAGGGTTAAAGGTATTTGGGGCGTTAATGCAGCCGGCTAAATAAGCAGCCTCGCTTAAGTTTAGATCTTCAACATCTTTGCCAAAGAAATATTGTGCACCACGCTGAATACCACGGGCTTTGTTTCCGAAATTGATTTGGTTTAAATAGCGTTCCATGATTTCCGCCTTCGATAGTTCCTGTTCAATTCGCATACTCATATAAATTTCACGCATTTTACTTTCAATCTTTTGCAGCGTATTTTGTTGGATTCCCTGTTCTTCCAATTCCTGCTCCTGTTTCTTGATAAAGAAATTATCAATCGTCTGCATGGTCAGCGTAGAGCCTCCCTGTGCTAATGATCCGCTTTTAAGATTTGTAAGCGCACTTGAGATAAAGCGTGGTAAATCAAATCCGTTGTGCTTATAGAAACGTGAGTCCTCAATCGCTAAAAAAGCATCGATGACTGATTGAGGTACTTGTTGGTAGCTTACATTTTCACGACTTTCTAATCCAAGTTCAGCAAATTCTTCACCGTTTTGATCTAAGAAAGTAGATGGTTCGGTATTGTTCATTTGCGAAATTAGATTATCCGTATCTGTGGTAGCTATAATATATCCGATTACAGACAGTCCGCCTGCACCACATAACAGCGCGATTGTTAAAAATACGATCACTATACGATCGAGAACGCTCAATCTGCGTTTTTTATGTTTGATTGCTTTCTTTGCTTTTTTTTCCGTTTGCTTGGAAGTTGTCTTTTTGAAATTCATTTGTCTTCCTCCTTGAAATACACCTGATCAACAGCATCTAAATATTTTAATCGCGGTGTAAGTCCTTGTTGTATGAGAACGCCGCAGCTTTTGACCGTATCATAGGAAATGGATTTACGCTTTTCGCTTTCATACATTGTGATAATGGTGTTGGCATCAATCAGAAAGGTTTCGTCATAGCTTGTAAAGCGAATGATAAAAAAGCCGATTCCCTTTTGATGTAATACGCGTTTGAGATGCAGTATTTGATGTGGGTGGATACTTTTGAAAGGGAAAGAGGTTTTTGAACGTGTTTCCTTTGCTTCAAAATCAATGGCTCTCCCTCGATAAATTCCATTGTAATCCGTTGTAGAAGGTGTTTTGTAATAGGCTTCTACGATTTTAGCAGCACTGCGTTCCGGATAATCTACCCGAACGACCTGAATAGGTGTAGGTTTTTTATGGATTAAAGCGCGGCTGCATTCGTTATAGTAGGTGTTACTGAGGTTTAAATCATGCTCAAGCGACATTCCTCGACCGCTATAACTGTGCATTTGCGAAGCTATCGGCTGCGCAGTTTGTTTTTTATTTGGATATCCAATCACATATATCACCATCTTTTATTATATACAAAATTAGTAATGATTTCCATATAAAGAGTGAAATCTTTACGATTGTAAAATACGCTAAATAAAGCATTTTTATCGAAAAAGCCCCTGTAAAACAAAACGCTTATAGCAGTATCTGTTTTATCAGGGGCAGTTTGATTCAACGAAATAAGGGAAGCTTTGCTTGAAAAAGGTCGTTTAGTTAATCATCAGAATCCTCTGATTCGGGAGTGTCTGGGTTGGGAAGCTCTTCAGGGTTCGATGGTAATGGATTATTTATGCAGTCTTGAATAGCAATATTGATTGCATTGACAGCAGCATCGATTTCAGCTTGGGTCGCATTGCTGTTAGCAGCTAATTGAATTCCGTTGCTGATAGCCTTTTGTAAAGCATCGACCTGTGCTGCGTTATATTTAGAGGTATCAACGTATGTTTTGGCTGTTTCAATCAAATTTTTTAATGCGCTATTATCGACCTTTGGAGCATTTTTCTCTAAGCTGTTATAAGCAGCTTGCAAATCACTGAGTGCCTGCTTGACATCGTCCATATCCGCACTGTCATCTTCTAACACTCTTTTTGCTTTTTCCAAAGCCTGCAATAGTCTTTCATAGCTTTCAGCAGTATATTCTTCGCTATTTAAGGCTTCAATCGTTTTGATAAGATTTTCCAGCTCTTGGGTTTCGTTTGTTGTGTTTACAACTGTTTTAGGGTTATTTTTTGCAGCGTTTTTTAAGAATTCGGTTTTGATATAGCCGCCACCGTATTCACTGATGCCGCTGGGACGAGCGATTTTTTTCACATTACTTGTTGTACATTTATCAAGCAATGCTTTATTAATCAGAGTATTAACATTCATCATGAGATAATCATTGATGTTGGTATTTCCACCTGCTACACCGTAATCGAAGCCGGTCCAGGTAGCTACGGTATATTCACTCGTGTACGTAACGGTCCATTCGTCTTTCATGGCACCGCCATATTTTGCAGCTTCCTCATCGCTCCAGTTAGTAGTACCGGTTTTTCCATACACAGGATAGCTAGAGAAATCGACCATTCCCAATAAATTATAGCCTTTGTAGCTGCCGTTAACAACCTTATACAACAGGTCGGAAACCATAAAGGCTGCTTGTTCGGATAGTGCTTTTGTTGTCTCGGTTTTGGTTTCGTAGGTCGTACCATCTTCCATGACAACCTTACGAACCATGTGTGGCTTATGGTAATTTCCTCCATTGCCAAAGATTGCATACGCACTAGCTAATTCGATAGGGGAAAGCTGTAGACTAGAGCCGCCGATAGCATATTGGATATCGAAGGCCTCGGCTGTGGTATCAGATAAGCCAAGCTTTTTCAGATATTCGATTTGCGATTCCTTACCCTCACGGTTTAAATATTCGTCCATCGTTTGTAGGGCAATCGTGTTTAATGACTGGGCTAAGGCTCTTTCCAAGGAAACATCGCCATAGTATTTTCCATCAGAGTTGGCTACCTTATGTTGAGAATCGATTGCAAACGGCCCATCGTCGGACATAACGCGAGTCGTGCACCAACCCAAATGCTCAAATGCCATTGCATAATCAAGTAGTGGCTTGGCAGTAGAACCGGGCTGCTTTGGCTCCTTGGAACGATCACGGAATTCACCGGTATCAAGACCGGAATCAATATCGGTTCTTCCGCCAATGACAGCCATGATTTCACCATTGGTGTTATTCACCATTGCGCCACCGAGTTGATAATATTGGTTGTTTGGTAAGGTAACTCCATTGCCAGATGCTAAGCTATTTGCCTCATCTTGTGCCGCAATGTTTAAGGAAGTGTAAATTTTCATAGGCGTAGTTGCCGGATCCTTACCGGTTAAATTGATAACTTCTTGCTGTACTTGAGTTAAATAATATTTGTATTTTTCGTTATCAGAGGTAACGCTTGTATCGTTTAACTGAAACGCAAGCTTGGTTGATTTTGCCAAATCGTATTCAGTTTCGCTGATATAGCCATGATATTTCATCATATATAAGGTTTCATCACGACGCTGAGTAGCGGCTTCATAGAAATTGTATTTGCCATTGGATTCATCGGCGAGATAAGCACTGTATCCGTTATAGGGGTTAAAGTTGTAGGGAGCATTGATGACACCTGCTAAAAAAGCGCTTTCCGAAAGATTTAAGGCTGTTACATCTTTACCGAAATAATACTGTGCAGCCTTTTGAATACCGAGAGCTCCACCTCCAAAGTTGATTTCGTTTAAGTATTTGGTGATGATAAGCTCCTTTGTCCAATCGGTTTCGAGCTTCATGGAAAGATAGATTTCCTGCACCTTGCGTTCGATTTTTTCAATCGTATTGAAATGTTTTCCCTCCTTTGCCATAGCCTCTTCCACCGGTTTCATCTTGGCATTATCCACCAGCTGCATGGTTAGTGTTGATCCACCCTGAGCTAAGGAACCACTGCGTAAATTGGTGATCGCACTGGAAATAAAACGTGGCAAGTCAAATCCGTTATGTTTAAAATAGCGGGAATCCTCGATTGCCAAAAAGGCATCAATAACGGATTGCGGTATTTGATCATAGGTAACATTTTCACGACTGATACCGCCGAATTCACCGGCTTTTGTGGTACCGTCATCTGCATAGACAGGACTTGGCTCCTGATTCATAATACTATCGGCTGCATTATCGCGAAGTACATCGGCGATGATGTTGGAAAGCATAAAAAAACCGGAAACACCAACAAGCAGAGTGCCTGTGATCAAGACAATCAATATTTTTTGAAACAGACTGCGCTTCTGCTTAGTTTTTTTCTTGGTTTGGGGTTTGGACACATTTGCTTTTTTTACAGACATGTGATTTCCTCCTTTGTGATTTTTTGGTTCTTTTATAGTTTAATGCATTTTGCTTATGATTTCTATATAGATTACGAAATTGTTTGTATTTTATGAAGATTTCGTAAGGAGGTACTTGCATTTTGAAAGGATTTTTGAGAAACTAATAGGCGGAAGGTGATTCATGATGGAAAAGCGCTTTAAGCTGACTGTTCAAGAGGTGTTGGATAAACAGTTTAATATTGATTTTAAAGGATATTCTTCTCATGAGGTTGATGAGTTTTTGGATTTGGTTATTTCTGATTATCAGGAGTATGATGAAATGATCGAAGACTTGGGCAAACGTCTGCAGGAGTATGAACAGGCGAATATGGCATTAAAAGCTAAAATTGTCGAGCTTGAAGGAAAAAACGGCAATATCGAGGAACAAACCCAAGGGAATTTGGATATTTTGAAGCGCTTAACCCGTTTGGAAAACGAAGTATTCCGTAAATAATTGACATTACAGACAGTCGCTGGCTATAAAGCTAGAGGAAAGTCCATGCTCGCACGATCTGTGATGATTGTAGTGTTTGTGCAGAATGAATACATAAGTTCTGGCAGCTGATTGCTGACGGCTGAGGGAAGCCTAAGACTTCGGTTATGGTGTACCTCTGTAAAAGTGCCACAGAAACGAGTCGTATCGGAAACGATACGAATGGAACGGGTAAACCCCGCAAGCGAGAAACCCAAATTTGGTAGGGGAATCCACTAAAGTGAAACGAAACGGCGGTGGGACGTGCATGCACGTAGATAAATGACTGTCACTCATATATATGAGCACAGAACATGGCTTATGTAATGTGATCAAAAAAGAAGCATCGCAAAGGGTGTTTCTTTTTTTACTTTTTATTGTCTGACTTCTTTATAAAATCCCGTTGAAGTAATTTACAGAATACATATTAGTTGTTATAATGATAGTAAATATGCAATTGTTCATACTATCTTTGATATAGTGTTGGAATGCGTGTGCGAAAAGAGGTGCAGCATGGAAGATTTTAGCAAGTTGTTAAAGGAAAAACGTGAGCAGGCAGGACTGAGTATAGATGATGTATGTGAAAAAACACGATTGACACAAAAACATATTAAAGCATTGGAAGATGGTAATATGGAGTTTTTTCGTGATGATCTTTCATATATGCGTTTTTTTGTGAAGTCCTATTGTGAAGCGGTTGGCATGGATTATGAAGATATAAAGGATTTGCTTCGTGATAGCATTGATGATTATACACAGACTATATCTATTTCTGCTTTAAAGGATCATGAAGAAATGGAAAAGAATATTGCGCATAGCGAAAAGCTTACGAAGGTAAGAAATACGCAGGAGCATGCACATGTCCGGACAAGCTTCAAGCAAAACAAAGATAAAAAAATTCATAAGCGGATTGACTTTTCGCTATTATCGTTTGTAGGAGCTGCTGCGGTAGTTGCTTTGGTTGTTGGAATCAGTTTATGGATACTTGGGCAATCCGATGATAAGGACAGTGAGGTAAAAAAGGAACAGCCGATTGCCGATAAGCAGGAAACAAATGAAAAAAAGGACTCTCCTACAGAGGAGAAAGAAGATAAAAAAACGCAGGATATCGAAATTACGAAGGTAGGACTATCGCAGTATACCGTGGAAAATGTAAAAGCAGGAGATGAATTGGATATTGAAATCTATTTTGGTAATGCTTCCTCGGCTTTCAGTATGAGCGTAAACGGAGAGGTGTTGAGCGATCCGGCTGCTAAAGTTTATCAATGGAAGGAAACGATTAAAACGAAGATTACAGCTAAAGAAAATATGAAGATGACTCTTTATTTTGGGTGGTTCAATCAGATTCAAGTAAAAATCAACGGAAAGATTGTGAATATAGATGAATCAATTATGAACAGTGATAGTGCTTGTAATTTAGAATTTACCATGGTGGAGGATAAGTCATGAATGTACCGAATAAGCTATCTTTGTTTCGTATTGCATTGGTTCCGGTTGTAGCTGTCGTCTATTTATTTTGCGATTTCGGCAATACCGTATGGAGTGTTTCTAAGGTAAGTCTAGAGGTACCTATTAAGGATCTTGTGGTGTTGGCACTTTTTGCGATTGCTTCGTTTACCGATTTTTTAGATGGAAGCATCGCTAGAAAACGTAATTTGATTACATCATTTGGAAAATTTATCGACCCGATCGCCGATAAGCTTTTAGTAAATACGATGTTTGTGTTATTGGCAGTAGATGGAACGATTCCGGTAATTGTGACACTTTTGATGATTTGGCGTGATACGATGGTAGATGGAATGCGTATGAACGCTAGTGCTGCCGGAAAGGTGGTTGCGGCTGGTCTTTTGGGAAAATTGAAAACCGTTTTGCAGATGTTTGCAATTATCTTTTTGTTGTTGCATAATGCACCGTTTGTTTTTTTGTCAATACCGATTGATGAAATCTTGTTATGGGCAGCGGTTGCGGTATCTTTGATCAGTGGTGTGCAATACTTTATGAAGCTGAAGGATATTTTATTGGAGAGTATGTAATGGAAAGCTTGGTAGCTTTGTTAAAAAGTCGAAATTTAACGATTTCAAGCTGTGAAAGCTTAACGGCAGGAATGTTCAGCGCGGCAATTGCAGCAGTGCCGGGAGCTTCCGGTGTTTTACAGGGTGCCTTGGTAACTTATCAAAATCATATTAAAGAAGAGGTTGCGCATGTTGAAAAGGAAATTATTGATACATATGGTGTGATCAGTGCCCAATGTGCACAAGCAATGGCAATTCATACGAGAGAATTGATGCATAGCGATTTATGTGTATCGTTTACCGGAAATGCGGGACCGGGTTGTATGGAAGGCAAAGAAGCCGGATTGGTTTATTGCTGTATTGCCGGTGAAAAAGGCTTAAAAACTTACGAATTTCATCTTTCCTATGAGCGAAACAGACTTCGTGAAGAGGTCGTAAAGCGCATGGCTGAAAATGTGATATCCTATATTAAATAAGGAAAAAGGAGTACACAATGGAAAAAGTGAATGAAAAGGCAAATCAAGAAAAAAACGCATTGTTAGATGATGCGATAAAAAAAATTGAAAAGCAGTTTGGTAAAGGATCTATTATGAAATTAGGGGATCGCAGCGGTGTAGAGGTTGATGCGATTTCATCTGGATCTATTAAAATTGATGAAGCATTGGGGATCGGTGGATATCCTAAAGGAAGGATTATTGAAATTTACGGTCCGGAATCTAGCGGTAAAACAACACTTGCTTTGCATGCGATTGCGCAGGTACAAAAGCAGGGAGGACGTGCTGCCTTCATCGATGCGGAAAATGCGATTGACCCTAACTATGCGAAAAATCTCGGTGTTAATATTGATGAATTGATTTTATCTCAGCCGGACAGCGGTGAGCAGGGATTGGAAATCACCGATTTGTTAATACGCAGCGGAGCTATTGATTTGGTAGTTGTTGACTCAGTAGCTGCGCTTGTTCCACAAGCAGAGCTTGATGGTGAAATGGGAGATATGCAGGTCGGTGCACAGGCACGTATGATGTCAAAGGCGATGCGTAAGCTAAGCGGTGTTATGAACCGTAGTGAGTGTACGGCTATTTTTATCAATCAGTTGCGTGAAAAGGTGGGGGTAATGTTTGGTAATCCGGAGACGACTCCCGGTGGACGTGCATTGAAATTTTACTCATCTGTACGCTTAGATGTTCGTCGCAGTGAGGCGATTAAAAACGGCACGGAAATCATTGGGAATAAGGTGAATGTGAAGGTTGTGAAAAACAAGGTTGCACCACCATTTAAGACAGCGGCTATTGAAATCATGTATGGGGAAGGCATTTCTTATGTTGCGGAGCTTTTGGACTTGTGTGTTGATCATGAGATTGTTATGAAAAGCGGCGCATGGTTCTCTTATAATGGCGAGAAAATCGGTCAAGGCAAGGAAGCTGCTAAGAACTATATCAAGGCTCGTCCGGAGTTGATGGAAGAATTAGCGGCTAAGCTAAAAGAAAAAACAACGAATAAAGTCGAGGAATAAAGAAAGGGCAGTAACTGGGGTTGCTGCTTTTTGTTTGGGCTGGAAATGAAGCCTATCAATAAGAACCAGTGCGTATATAGAGAAAACAAAGAGGCAGCTTTTCAATAATCGTATACTTAAAAACGCTTACAACAGATTTTGAAAATTAGAGTAAAATATTTATTTTTGTTGAGAAAATCGCTAATTTCATATACAATATATACATGAGAACAAAAATCTCAAGGAAAGACGAATGGAGGATTATGTATGGAAAATACATTGATTATCTTTTTGTCTGGATTGGCAGGTCTTGCTGTGGGAATTATAATCATGATGATTGTTTCCCGTGCAGGTTTAAATAGAAATCAGCAAAAAGCCGCATTGCTTCTAAAAGAAGCGGAATCGAAGGCGGATTCTGTTGTGAAGCAGGCTGTCCTAGACGGACGTACACAGGCACACGAATTAAAAATTGTAGCAGAAAAAGAAATCAAAGAACGCAGACAGGAAATTACCGATATGGAAAATAAACTGTTGCGTCGTGAGGACAACTTAAATTTTCGTGATGAAACACTTACGAGCAAGGAAAAACAAATTGATTTAAAAAATGCACAATTAGCTGATAAAATGGCAATGCTAGACGAAAAAGACAAAGTATTACAAGCCAAAATCGACGGACAGGTAGAAGAACTTGAACGTATTGCGGCAATGACAACGAGTGAAGCAAAGGAAGAATTGCTTGCGATCACTGAAAAACGAATGGATAAAGAGCTTGTTAGCTATATCAAGGAACGTGAAGAAGAAGCAAAAGCGAAAGCAGATGAAACAGCGCGTAATATTGTTGCGTTGAGCATTCAACGGATTGCCAGTGATGAATCCGTTGACCGTACGGTTTCTGTTGTAGCGCTACCAAGCGAAGAAATGAAAGGACGAATTATCGGACGTGAGGGACGTAATATTAAGGCAATCGAACAGGCGACCGGAGTGGATTTAATTATTGATGATACGCCGGAAACGATTACGGTTTCTTGTTTTGATCCGATTCGCCGCGAAATTGCCCGACTTGCGCTTGAACAATTGATTAAAGACGGGCGCATTCAGCCGGGTCGTATTGAAGAAGTGGTAAACAAGATCAAAAATGAAATGGAAGCCAATATCATGAAAACCGGTGAAGATACGGTATTCAAGCTTGGAATCGGTAAAATCGATCGTGAAATCATTCGTTTGATCGGACGTTTGAAATATCGTTTCTCTTATGGTCAAAATGCGTTGCAGCATAGTGTTGAGGTTGCGCATCTTGCTGGAATGATGGCAGCGGAACTAGGATTGAACCAACAGCTTGCCAAACGAGCAGGCTTACTTCATGATATCGGTAAAGCTCTTGATTTTGAAGTCGAGGGAAGCCATATTGAATTGGGTTATAAATTCTGTAAAAAGCATGGAGAGCGCGATGTTGTATTAAATGCAATCCAATCTCACCATGGTGAAGTAGAACCGGCATTCTTGATTAGTAATTTGGTGATTGCTGCGGATACCATCAGTGCTGCTCGTCCAGGGGCACGTTATGAATCTTTACAGAATTATATCAATCGTTTGGAAGATTTGGAAAAGATCACAAAATCATTTGACGGTGTTGAATCAGCATACGCAATTCAAGCAGGACGCGAGGTTCGTGTTATGGCAGTGCCGGACAAGATGGACGATCTTGCCTGCCATAAGTTAGCACGCGATATTCGTGATAAGATCGAAGCGGAATTAACATATCCTGGACAAATAAAAGTAACGGTTATCCGTGAAACACGTGCCAGTGAATTGGCTAGATAATATGAATATTTTATTTTTAGGAGATATCGTGGGAGCGAGTGGAAGAGATGTTGTACGTCAGCATCTCTCTTCTTTAAAAGAGCGATATGAGATTGATTTGGTGGTTGCTAATGGAGAAAACTCCGCACATGGAAAAGGAATTACACAAAAGATTTATCGTCAGCTTCTAGATATGGGAATTGATGTAATAACTATGGGTAATCATACCTTTAGCAAAAATGATATTTTCCAATTCATTGATAATGCTGAGCGCTTAGTGCGTCCTGCCAATATGGAGCCTTTAGCCTATGGTCAGCATACAACGGTCATTGAGGTAAAAGGAAAACGTGTTGCTATCAGCAATTTGTGTGGAGAAATTTGGATGCATGATGTCGTAGATTCGCCGTTCTTTTGCATGGAAGATATTTTAGATAGCGTAGATGCCGATTATTATCTTGTTGATTTACATGCAGAGGCTACAAGTGAAAAAATTGCATTTACGTATGCTTTTGCCGGTCGAGTACAAGCAGTAGTAGGAACACATACACATGTGCAAACTGCTGATGAACGCATTGTGAATGGTACTGCAGGTATTACGGATTTGGGTATGTGCGGAGCGTATGAGAGTGTACTTGGACGTGATGTTGAAGAAATCTTGACACGTTTTACTAGCAATGAAAAAACAAAGTTTAAAATTGCACAGGGTGAAGGAATACTTTGCGGTGCATTTGTACATATTGATGATACAAGTGGCAAAGCAACACATATTGAGCGTATTCAGATACGACCTTAGGTAAGAAAGGGAGAGTCTGTGGTATACAGGCTTTCTTTTTTTGCTTAGAGTATCGTTGTGAAAGGTGAATTGATAAGGTGTATATAAAAGTAAAATAGGAACGAGCTGTTTTGGTAAGCTATCTGTCAACTTTAATAGAAAAAGAGAGATTGGATTTTCTAACGTATATCTATGTGATTTTCCATATAGAATTTGCTTTGTATATATTTGCAACAGAGAAGCATTATGTTATAATAAATGTGTTTAAAAAAGGAGGAATAAGAATGCCAGTTAAAGTAAATGCAGATACTTGCATCGGTTGTGGTGCATGTGTGGGAGTTTGTCCAGTAGGCGCTTTATCAATGAACGCTGATTCTAAATCTGAGTGTGATGAAGGAACTTGTATTGACTGCGGGTCTTGCATTTCTGCTTGCCCAGTTGAAGCAATCTCTCAGTAAACCAAGCAATGCTTGGTTTTTTTAGATAAACTACATCAAAAGATGTTATAAGATAGATAGGAGTTTTTGAATATGGTAAAAAAACAACCGGGTTGGGCATTGCCTGATTTAAAAGAAGCACAAAAAAGAAGCCATCATCAAACAGTAATTGAAAAGGCGCTGTTTGCCATACCTCCACATATTCAAATGATTGGGCAAGGTAAGAAATATTATTTGCGAACTTATGGCTGTCAAGCAAATGAACGCGATAGTGAAACTTTGGCCGGAATTTTGGAAAGTATGCAGTTTACACCTTGTAGTGAGCCGTCTGAAGCTGATGTTATATTACTTAATACATGTGCGATACGTAAGAATGCCGAGGATAAGGTTTTAGGTGAATTGGGCAGCCTAAAGCGTTTGAAAAGCGATAAGCCGGATTTGATTTTCGCAGTTTGTGGCTGTATGGCACAGGAGGAAGAAATTGTAACGTTATTGTTAGAAAAATATCGTCATGTGCAATTGATTTTCGGTACGCATAATATCCATCGCTTGCCAGAACTTTTATATGAAGTGATGAGTGAGGGGAAACGTGTTGTCGAGGTGCTGTCTAAAGAAGGCGAGGTTATTGAAAATCTACCTGTACGCCGCTTTGGAAAGCATAAAGCATGGGTGAATATCATGTATGGTTGTGATAAATTCTGTACATATTGTATTGTTCCATATACGAGAGGAAAGGAGCGCTCTCGTGCTATGGAGGATATTTTGGACGAAGTACGCATTTTGAAAGAGGAAGGTTATAAAGAGGTTACCTTATTAGGACAAAATGTAAATTCCTATGGCAAGGACGCGGGTATTGTCGGTGGTTTTGCGAGTCTCTTAGAAGAAACTGCCAAAATAGGAATTGAGCGTATTCGTTTCACAACTTCACACCCATGGGATTTTACAGATGAAATGATTGATGTGATTGCTCGTTATGATAATATCATGCCATTCATTCACCTTCCTGTGCAGAGTGGAGATAGTGAGATATTGAAAATTATGGGACGCCGATACACAAGAGAGCAGTATTTGACCTTGTTCCATAAAATCAAAGAACGTATGCCGAATTGTGCCATTTCGACAGATATTATCGTCGGTTTTCCAAATGAGAGCGAAGAACAGTTTGAAAATACGTTAAGCTTGGTAGATGAATGTCAGTTTGACAATGCCTTTACATTTATTTATTCACCAAGAGAAGGCACACCGGCTGCGCGTATGGCAGATAATGTCAGCCTAGAGGTCAAACAACATCGTCTTGCACGCTTAAATGAGCGATGGAATCAATATGCTAAGTTGAAAAATGATGCTTATTTAGGAAAAACAGTCCGTGTTTTGGTTGATGGAGCATCAAAGAAAAACGATCAGATTATGAGCGGCTATACGGAAACGAATAAGCTTGTTAATTTTGTTGCGAAAGATGCTAAAGCAGGGGATATCGTTACTGTGAAAATAACCGGCTGTAAGACATTCTCTCTTGATGGGGAACAATGTGAATAAATTGAGCTTATAAGAAAAACAAGTAGGGTTGGAATAGCAATGTGTTATTTTCAATTCTGCTTGTTTATTTGTTCAAGACATAGGTAATGATGCATTTTTTGATATGGTATAAACGAAAACGATTACAATTTATAAAAAAGAAGAAATCCCTTAAAAATAGTTGCATTTTCGTGTATTTTATAATAGATAATGGTATAATATGAATAGTTTTTGTACGTATCATAAGGTGTTCATTTATAAACAATCATAATGATAACAATAATGGAGGTATAGTATATGGATCAAGTACGTATTTTTGCGCTTGGCGGATTAGATGAAAATGGAAAGAATATGACAGTTTTAGAAATTAACGATGTTATATTTGTTGTTGAAGCCGGTATGAAGTTTCCGGAATCCGATCAACTGGGTGTTGAATTTATTATTCCTGATTTTCAATATTTAATTGATAACAAGGATAGAATCGGTGGGATTTTTATTACCCATGCACACGATGATGTTGCAGCGGCATTGCCATATTTATTAAAACAGATTGATGCGCCGGTTTATACCGGTAATTTGACTGCTAATATTATTCATGAGCGATTGAAGAAGGAAGGTATCAAGCGTTCGAAAATTCATCGGTTAAAAAGAGTAAGTCGCCAGAAAATAAATGGAATCGAAGTTCGTACGTTCCCGATGACGCATTCGTTTCCGGATAACTTTGGAATTGCTTTTGGAAGCAGTCAGGGCTATATCGTATATACTGGTGAATACATCGTTGATTACGATATGCTGAAAGATGAATATTTATGTGATTTAAATGAGCTTAGTGAAATCGGTAAAAAGGGTGTTTTGTGCTTAATGAGTGAATCACAGGCTGTGGAGCGTGATGGACATAGTGCACCGAATCATCGCATTACGAATTTAATCGAACCGGTATTTGAGAGAAGCAACTCAAGAATTATCGTATCTTGTTATACGGATTCTTTATTTCGTGTCATGGAAATTATTGATTTAGCTAAAAAGCATCAACGCAAGATTTATTTCCATGATAAGGATTTACGTGATTTATTAAAGCACTTAGAGCAGGTAAAGTATTACCAAGTTCCAAAGGAAATGGAATTAACGGATAAAACGTTTCATAATGATATGGAAGATGTTATGGTTGTCATTAGCGGCAGCGGAAAAAACTTGTTCCGTAAATTATCGAATATTGCAAATAAGGAAGATGCTAAGATAAGCTTTCGTACAAGCGATAATATTATTATTGCATCACCGGTGGTATCCGGTACGGAGCTAGATTATAACAACATGGAAAATAATATTTATCGCGAAGGAGGTAAACTGATTACCTTGGATTCCAAGAAGGCATTATCCATGCACCCATCGAGTGAAGATTTAAAAATGATGATGTATTTATTCCGTCCGAAATATTATATTCCGGTAAAGGGAGAATATCGTCATTTATATATGAATGCGAATTTGGCAATGAAGGTTGGATATGGTGCTGATCGTATATTAGTGCTAGATAACGGACAGGTAGCGGTATTTGAAAATAAAATTCTTACTTCGGTATCTGAACGTATTGAGTTAGAGGATACTTTGATTGATGGAAAAGAAAACTGGGACGTAACCGGTGTGGTTTTAAAGGATCGAGAAGTTTTATCGACTGATGGAGTTATGATTGTCGGTGTTGGTGTGAACTTTAAAAATAAAGAAATTATCAATGGTCCTGATGTTCAAACAAGAGGTTTGATTTACCTAAAAGATGCCGATTATATCATTAAGGAAGTCGGAAATATGATGGAAGAGTGTATCATAGCAGCAGTTAAAGAAAAACGCTATGATAATCTGGCAGTACGTGCAGAGGCAAGAGATAAGATTACGAAGTATTTGATGAAGGAGACAGGAAAGCGCCCAATGGTATTGCCTGTTATTTTGGAAATCAATTTATAAGCATTAAATAGGGAGGGAGTACATGGCAAATACAAAAAAAAGAAAGACAAAGAAAAAAAAGCAAGGTCTGGAAAATGAAGTGCTTGTTTATATTTATTCCCTTTTGTTAATTACACTTTCCATCATCGGTGGATTGAGGATAGGCTTTATCGGTGAAATTACCACCGGATTCATTCAATATATTTTCGGTAATCTTTATGGCGTAATTTACGGGATTATCATTGTTTTCTGCGTGTTGTTTATGTTGAAAAAATCTGTACAGGATATTCCCATGAAATATATTGTCGCAGTGGGAGTACTTATGAGCGCTTGGCTACTTGCTGCGGCTGTTCCAAAGGATAGCGGATTAAAAGGAATGGATATCGTTTCTCAATATCTGGCGGATTCGGTGTTGATTTTTAAAGGTGAGGTTGCAAGCAAGGGAGGCTTAATCGGCGCTTTTCTCGTATCCGTATGTACTTTTTTGTTTGATTATATGGGAACGTGGATTGTTATCGGCGCCATGGTTATTTTAGGAGTGATTTTACTTTTGCATGGAGCTCTCTCCCAATATCTTGCGAATGGTTTTGCTTCTATGCGCAAGCCGTTTGAAGAGGCTAAAAAAAGCAATGCAAAGCGAAAAGCAGAGAAGAAACAAAAATCAATAGAGAAAAAGAAACAGCAGGAAAAAAGCAGTGAGCAAGAAACAATATTTGCTCCGATTGATTTGGAGGAGCGTATAAAGCCAGGACAGCTTTCCTTTGTCGATTTAGATGATGAATTTGATGGTGAAAAGGAAAACGAGTCTGATGAAGGAAAGGAATCAAACGACGATTTGATTATCGGCTTTGATAGTTCTAACAAAACGAATTTACAAGATGCACAGAATCAGCAGGTTATTGAAGCAACAATCGGTATGGAGGATACGTTTGTTTCGGCATTTACACAAGATTATTCGAAATATCGCTTGCCAAAGCTTACACTGTTAAAAGATATTGCAAAGAAACAACGTTCTTCTAAAAATATCGCGATTGCAAATGAAAACGGAAGGCGTTTAATCGAAATTTTAGATCAATTCGGAGTTAAGACGACCTTAGTTGCAACCCATATCGGACCGACGGTTACCAAATATGAAATTAAACCGGATCTAGGCGTTCGCGTGGATAAAATCAGTAATCTTCATCGCGAAATTAAGATGGCGTTGGCTGCTAAGGATATTCGTATCGAAGCACCGATTCCCGGAAAATCGGCAGTGGGAGTGGAAGTTCCTAATATAGAAAAAACAACAGTGTCTATGCGAGAACTTTTGAAGAATGTGCCACAACGTTATCAGGATAGTAAAATGTTGTTTGCACTCGGAAAAGATCTGATGGGAAACAATGTTTATGGTGAATTGAATAAAATGCCGCATTTGCTGATTGCAGGAGCAACAGGATCAGGTAAATCGGTGTGTGTGAATTCGATTATTACAAGCATTTTGATGCGTGCTAAACCTGATGAGGTGAAACTTTTGTTAGTCGATCCGAAAAAGGTTGAATTTACACCGTATAAGGAAATTCCGCATTTGCTTGGTCCGGTAATTACCGATGGAGAAGAAGCCAATCGAGCTTTGAAGGTAATTGTTCATATCATGGACGAACGTTATAAGCTTTTTGCAAAGGTCGGTGTACGTAATTTCGTTGGCTTTAACGAATATATCGAACAGCACCCAAAAGAGCAAATCAATAAGCTTGCAGCAATTGTTGTTATTATCGATGAGCTTGCAGACTTAATGCTTGCTGCTGCAAAGGAGGTAGAAGCAAGTATTCAACGTATTACACAGTTAGCACGAGCTGCCGGAATTCATTTGGTTGTCGCAACACAGCGACCAAGCGTTGATGTTATTACCGGAGTTATTAAGGCGAATATCCCATCACGAATCGCCTTTGCGGTTAGTAGTGCGGTTGATTCAAGAACTATTTTAGATGAAGCCGGTGCAGAAAAGCTTTTAGGGCATGGGGATATGCTTTACATACCAATTGGAGAAACAAATCCAATACGTGTTCAAGGTGTTTTTGTCAGCGATGAAGAAGTAGCGGAAATCAGTGATTATGTTTCCTCACAAGCAAAGCCGAAATTTGAAGATGCGTTTTTACGTTTGGAAATGCTAGATGGAAGTTCTGGCATTGCCGAAGCAGGAAGTTTGAGCGTAGATCCGCTTTTCGAAGAAGTGAAGGAGTTTATTCGTATAACACAAAAGGCTTCTACTTCATTGATTCAACGAAAATTTAGTATTGGCTATGCACGCGCTGCACGTCTGATCGATACACTAGAGGAGAACGGTTTTATAGGTCCTGCAAGAGGAAGTAAGCCAAGAGAGGTTTATCTCAGTGCAGAGAATGAAACGGATAAGGAATAAACAGCATGTTAGCGTGCTGTTTTACACTTTCAATAGGTTAAATGAAATCAATAAAAAAGCATACTTTGTATATACTAACTACAAGGAGGAATGGTTATGCTATTAAAGCAAGGTGTTGGTTTAGAGGTTTTACAAACGAAAAAATTTAAGGATATCGGTATTAGCATACGCTTTCGTTCACCATTAGACGAGAAATCAGCCTGTGTACGCTCATTATTAGCGTTAATGCTATGTGATCGATCACTTCGTTACGATACAAAGCAAAAAATGAGCATGCACTTAGATGCCTTATATGGAGCAAGTTTAAATGCTCAAACCATGGGCTATGGAGCAAGTCATGTGGTAGATATTCGTATGAAGGTCATCAATCCGAAATATTGTGATAATGTAAATTTAAATGAAGAGATTTTTGCATTTCTGAAAGAAATTTTATTTTTTCCGGCAATCCGAGAAGATGTGTTTATTGAAGCTAAAAAGATGTTAGAAGCAAAGATTAAGCGAAATATTGATGATCCAGCACAGTATTCTATCAGCAAAGCTTTAAAATTAGCGGGAGAAGGTACACCTTTGGCAATTTCATCATTAGGAGAAAGTGAAATTTGTCAAAGTATAACACTGCAAGATGTTGAGAGGGCATATTATAGTTTAATTCATGAAGATGCTGTTGATATTTTGATATGCGGAGATGTAGAAGAACAAAAAGTGCAGGATTATGTCAAAAAGTATTTAGATTTTGCGGCAAGAGAGATAAATCTACCTACTTATTATGCTGTAAAAAGTGATGTAAAAAATCGCTTTGTTGAAGAAAACCGTAACATTTCACAAACAAATATTACAATGATATGGTTTAGTGATACAATGATCGTTGATGATGATTATTATCCTTTGCGAGTCGGAAATGCTATTTTAGGTCAATATGCTACAAGTCTATTATTTCAAGAGGTACGTGAGAAAAACAGTCTTTGCTATTCTATTTTTTCTAATTTAATCTCTTATGACGGTGCTTTAGGGGTTACGACCGGAATTGATAAGCAACACAGTGAAAAGACAATAGCCTTAATTAAAGAACAGTTCGAACGCATGGTAAACGGTGATTTTTCTGATGAGTTATTTACGGTTAGTAAACAGATGATTGTTAATTCTCTAAGGGCGAGCAATGATAATATGGCATCGCTTATTGCCTTGGCATATCAAAATATTTTGCTTTCCAGAAGGGATACAACACAAGATATTATCACCAAGATTAATGAGGTTACAAAGCAGCAGGTAGTAGATGCAATGGCTAAGTGTCGTTTAAAGATGACATTTCTTTTAACAAAGAGGTAAAATATTATGGAAAAACATATCAATGAAAAGTATCAAGAAAGCTATTATAGTGAAACCTTAAGCAATGGCTTGCATGTGGTTTTATGGAAGAAAGAAGATTATGCGAAAAGCTTATTTATGATGTCCACACCACTTGGAGCAATGGATCTTGAACAGGTTGATGAAGCCGGAAAGCACTATTGCTATCATGCGGGAATTGCTCATTTTTTGGAGCATAAAATGTTTGAAATGGGAGAACAAGATGTTATGGAACTGTTTTCCCGTATGGGTGCGAATGTCAATGCCTTTACTTCTTACAATGAAACAGCATATTATTTTTCCACAAGCAACGACATCAAAAAGCCATTGGAATTGTTGATGAATTTTGTACAGACGTTACAAATTTCTAAAGAAAGTGTAGAAAAAGAAAAAGGGATTATCGTACAAGAACTGAATATGTATCAACAAATGCCGGATAATCGTCTTTTGATGGAAACTTTTTCTTCGCTATTCCAAAATCACCCGTTAAAATATGATATAGGTGGAGATGCGGAAAGTGTCTGTGCTACGACACTTGAAGAACTACAACAATGCTACTGCCGTAATTATCACCCAAGTAACATGGTGTTGTTTGGTATTGGTGATTTTGATGTGGAAGCAGTGATGCAGCTTATTCGTGAAAATCAAGATAAAAAAGAGTTTTCAAACCAACCTCGGTTATATCGAAAAGAAGTTGTAGAGCCCCATGAGGTTGCACGTAAGGAATATCGCTTTGCAATGGACATATCTATAAAAAAACAAGCGATCGCTTATAAATTAACAGGTTTGAAAGATTCTAGTATGCGTAATCGAATGGAATGGTGCTTTAAAATCATGCTAGATGCTTATTTTTCTTCATTAAATCCGGAGTTTCAAGCATGGATTGATGGAGGCATTATCAATGATTATATTGGCAGTGAAGTAGACTTTGGTGAAGATCATGGACTGATTATGTTTTATGGAGAAAGCAATGATGAAATGCGTTTTAAAGATATTGTTGCGAAAATATGGAAGCGTATGCAGCAGGAAGCAGTGGATAAAGAAATGGTAGAGCGTTTAAAGCGTCGTTATTTCGGACAATCGCTTCGAAGCTTAAATAGCTTTGATGATATCGCCATTACGTATATTCGTAATTATTTTGAAGGATTGGATATGTTTGATGCATTGGAGTGTATCGATCATATTTGTGAAGAAGATTTTGAACAGGCAAGAGAGATGCTGAAAAATGCAGATATGGCGTATGTCGTAATAGAACCAGAAAATTCATAGTACTATTTTATGTATTTGTCATATTATACAAAAAAAGAATGGTTTTCATTCTTTTTTTGTATATATTTTTAATTGTGATATTGAAGATGACAAATACAGTTATTTGAAGATTTCATTCTTCTAAGGCATAATAGCAAGTGTAAGGAGTGATGCTTATGCGGTAGCTTGACATCACCGGAAAGGAGGTTCCTATGAATGTTGTTGCTTTTGTCGGTGAAATTGCAGAGCTTCCCGTGGTAAAAGAAACTGTAAACGGGAATAAATATGCTAATATGGTGTTGAAAGTGTCCAGACCTTTTATGAATAATGAGGGGGTCTATGAACAAGACGAATTATCCTGCACGTTATGGAGAGGAATAGCGGAAACAACGGCTAGTGTTGCTCGACTTGGTGATTATGTTGCAATTAAGGGAAGATTACAGTCTCGAAGCTTTGAGGGGAATGATGGCAATATGCATCGAAGCATAGATATCATTGCGGAGCATGTTTCTTTTATCGGTCAAAGGAAGGCTTAAAAAAACCAGTAACGCTGGTTTTTTTATTGGTATGAGATAGAAAAGGAAATGACAGTTATCGTAATGATGGGATTATGATGAATGTATAAATAAAATAAGTCTTATCACTCACAAAACTCTCACAAATGTAAAAGTATAAAAAGAAAAAAGCCCTTAAATAAGGCTTTTTCTTCAATTATTAACGGTTGTAGAATTCTACTACCAATAATTCATTGATTTCAGAGTTCAACTCATTGCGTTCTGGTAAACGAAGGTAAGTACCTTTTTTAGCATCTTTGTTTACATCTACAAATGCTACTGTATTTAGAGATGCTTCTAAGGCTTCATTGATTACCTGAAGGTTTTTAGATTTTTCTTTAACTTCGATTACTGCTCCCGGTTTTGCAATATAGCTAGGGATATCAACTTTCTTGCCATTTACAAGAATATGTCCGTGGTTTACAAGCTGACGAGCAGCACGACGAGTGCGGGCAAATCCCATACGATACACAAGGTTATCCAAGCGAGATTCCAATAATGCAAGGAAGTTATCACCCTTAACACCTTTCATTTTACTTGCTTTTGTGAACAGATTGTAGAACTGACGTTCATTTAATCCATACATGAAACGGATTTTCTGTTTTTCACGAAGCTGTAAACCGTACTGAGTTAGCTTTACACGTTTTGTAGGTCCGTGCTGACCAGGTGCATAAGCACGACGCTGAAGTTCTTCTCCAGTTTCCAGAATTGAGAATCCTAAACGACGAGAGGTTTTCCAAACTGGTCCATTAATTCTTGACATCTTATGTCCTCCTTATTGTTTTATAGCTATAAAACAATAACGAAGCTGTAAACTCCCTATAAGGTGTTTCCACTAACGGTATTTCACCCTAGCAGTGGGTTACTTTTCACCACGTAATTACACGTTGGAAACGCTTCTAAATAAGGCTTTACAATCCGCTATCCATTTTATTGCCACTCTACTATAACAAACATTATTTCGAATGTCAAATAAAAATGCCTGAAATCAACTGTATCGAGTGATGAAAAGTTATCAAAATATAATTACGAAAACAGCATATTTATGATACAATATAGACAACGATTTTGAATTGAAGAGGTGCTCTATGGATAAGCTTGTAAGTAACATGAAGAATATTATAACGCCACGGATTTTGCTTTATATGGGAATAGCACTTGTTGCTATTTTGATTTTAAGTATTGTGATGATGGTAATGCGCAAAAAGCAAACGATCAAGCAGTTGGAACAATTGGAACAGCGCTACAATACCTTAAAGGGGATTCCATTGGCTTTTAAGTTGAATAAAGCAGTTGCTTTATCACGTGTAAATGAAGCGATGTCAACGGTTGTTGAAGAGTGTAAGACGGACTTTGACGAAGTGCAGGAAAAATTGAAAACCTGCAGTGTTGATTTAGCTGAGTGTGATGATTTGATTTACGGCCATAAGGTTAAAGCGGCTCGGCGCAGACTTAACGAACTGTCTGATGACTTAGCTTTATGTGAGACAGATGTAAATAAAATTCATACGGTTTTAGATGATATTTTAGAACAGGAAAATGAACAGCGTGTTCATATCAATGCTTTAAAGGAAACTTTCCGTAAGGTTAAAAAGACGATTCATGAAAATCGCACAGCATACTCACAAAGCTATGAATATTTAGAAACGGAAATTATTGCAATTGAAAAAATGTTTTCCAAATTTGAGGAATGGATGTTTGCTTCGGAATTTAATAAAGCGGCAGATCAGCAAAAGGAAATCAAAGAGAGCATTACGCGTTTAAATGAGATTGTTGAAGCATTGCCTAGTCTTTATGAGCGAGCAAAAGGAATTCTGCCAAGAGCAATTGATGAGGTAGGATACAATTATGCAAGGGCTAAAAATAAGGGTGTTTTGCTGGAACATTTGGAGGTTTCTAAAAATCTAGATGTAATCAGTGATATGTTAAAAAACGACTTGAATCGTTTGCATAGTGGCACTCCGGAAAATGTGAAAGAGGATTTAGATGATTTAGAGGTTCGAATTGCACAGCTTGCCGAGCAAATTCGTTTAGAGGAGGAAGCCTTTGACGAAGTAAATGATGGCTTAACAGCTTTATTTGATTCTATTCGTGAAGTGAATTGTGAATTTGATGATATTAAATCGCTGTATGCAAGAGTGTATGAGCGCTTTGGCTTTGAAAACTGGACACAACGCTTGCAGGATACTCAAACACGGCTTGATGTTTTGAATGATATGCAAAGGCGGTTAGATAAAATCGTTCTTGATAAGCAGGTGCCTTATACAACTATTTTGATTGCGTATAAAGAGTTAGCACAAAGCAATGCGGGCTTTTCGAAGGAAGTTGAGTTGATGAAGGAAAAGCTTAACAATGCCTGCAGTGATGAAGAACGTGCTAAAAAACAGCTTATTAAGCTACAGCTGATTATTAACGAGATTCGGGTAAAAATGCTAAAACATCGATTGCCGAATGTTTCTGCACAATATGAGAAGGATTTATGCAAAGGGGAAGATATGATGCATGATGTACGCGATATCTTGGAACATTCTCCGCTAGATGTTACTCAGTTGAATGCAAAGTTGCGGGAAGCAATTGATTTTATCTATACCTTGTATAACAATGTTAATAATTTGGTGGGAATGGCAATCATGGTCGAAAATACGATCGTGTTTGGCAATCGCTATCGATCAAGCTGCCCGGAAATTGATTCCGAGCTTACAAGATGTGAGCTTTGCTTCCGTGATGGTCAATATACTAAGGCTTTGAAAATTGGTATCCAATGTATTGAAAAGATGCACCCGGGAGCTTATGAGAAACTGGTTAATCGTAAAGATCCAAGCATTATGAATATGGAAGGGTAATATGATTTATTTAGATTATGCTTCTACTACGCCTATTCGTAAAGAGGTGTTGGATACCTATGAAAAGCTGTTGGAAAGGTATTATGCCAACAGCGATTCGCTTCACGATTTAGGACGCGAAAGTGCAAAGCTTATGGAACAAAGCCGTGCAAATATTGCGCAGCTTTTCCATGTTCTAGAAGAAGAAATTATATTTACATCTTGCGCAAGTGAGTCAAACAACTATGCGATTAAAGGATATGCTTGGAAGTATATGCATAGAGGAAAACATTTGATTACAACTAGTGTTGAACATTCTAGTGTTCATAGCGCTTGTAAGCAGCTTGCGGAACATTTCGGTTTTGAGGTTACTTATTTACCGGTACTTGAAAATGGCTGTGTTGACGTAAAAGCCTTAAAAAAAGCGCTGCGCAAGGATACGATTTTAGTAAGTATTATGATGGTGAATAATGAAACTGGTGCTATTAATCCTATTAAAGAGTGCGCAGATTATGTACATGCGAATTCTCGAGCGGCTTTTCATGTAGATGCTGTGCAAGCGTTAGGTAAGATTCCGGTTGATTTGTCTTATATAGATATGGCAACATTTTCAGCGCATAAAATTTACGGTTTGAAAGGCAGTGCGATTTTATACAAGAAAAAAATGATTGAATTATTACCTTTAATTAGCGCAGGACAGCAAGAATTTAACTTGCGTGGCGGAACGAGCAATGTATGTACGAATATTGTGTTCGCGAAGACACTGCGCTTAATCTTAGAGGAACAACAAGCGCATTTTGACTATGTATCTAGGCTGAATAAGCGATTACGCAAGTCTTTGAAGGAAGAAAACGATATTTTGATTAACAGCGATATACAGGGCTCCCCGTATATTTTAAATGTTTCTGCGAGGTATGTTGGCAGCGAGATTTTACTCAATGCCTTAAATGAACGTGGATTTGCGGTATCTGCGAAAAGTACTTGTGCATCAAAAAGTAAAGCAATTTCACATGTACTCATGGCGATGGGATTGGGAGAGCAACGAGCGACACATTCCATTCGTATATCATTATCGCATTTAACAACAGATGCAGAGGTTGATAGCTTTGCGTCTGCACTCAAGGAGGTTTGTCATGTCTATCGAACAAAATAAATTGGTTTATGATCATATTCTTGTCCGTTTCGGAGAACTTTCGACAAAAGGAAAGAATAAGAAGGATTTTATTAAAAAGCTGCAGATCAATGTAAAGAATGCACTTCGTAGCTTTGAAAAGCTGAGCTATGAAAGAACACATGATCGTTTATATATCATGCTACATGGCGAAGATCCACAAGCGGTCGCCAAGCCACTCTCCAAGGTGTTTGGAATTTCTTCTTTTTCTTTTGCTTTACGTGTAGACAGTGATATAGAGGTCATTAAGGAATGTGCACTTCATGTTGCAAAATTCAGTGATGCAAAAACATTTAAAATCGAAGCACGTAGAAGCTTTAAGCAGTTCCCGATGATTTCTGATGAAATTAATCGTACGGTAGCTACTGAGATTTTACGTCATACCGATTTAAAGGTAAATGTTAAAACACCGGATTTGCGCATACAGATTGAATTACATGAAACACATACATATATCATGACGAATAAAATTCATGGTGCCGGAGGATATCCGGTAGGGGTAGGCGGAAAGGCACTTGTTATGCTATCCGGTGGAATCGATTCACCGGTAGCGGGGTATTTAACAATGAAACGCGGTATTGCCATTGAGTGCATTCATTATGCTTCACCGCCTTATACCTCCAAAGCCGCTCAGGATAAGGTGCTGGAGCTAGCTCGTTTGATTGCACCATATCAAGGGCATATTCGTGTACATATTGTGCCCTTTACTGATTTGCAGTTAGCTATTTATAAAAATTGCGATGAAAGCTATGCGATTACCATCATGCGTCGTATGATGTATCGTATTGCGGAAAGAATTTGCGAAAAGCAAAATGCACTCGCTATTGTAAATGGTGAAAGCATCGGTCAGGTAGCAAGTCAGACTTTGGAAAGCATGCAAACAATTAATTGTGTAACGCAGCTTCCTGTGATTCGTCCGGTGGCATGTATGGATAAATTGGAAATTATAGATTTGGCAAAGCATATCGGAACCTATGAAACAAGTATTTTGCCTTTTGAAGATTGTTGTACGATTTTCACTCCCAAAAATCCGGTTACAAAACCAACGAAGCGCCGTTCACAAGCCTTGGAGGCACGCTTTGATTTTGAAGCATTGATTGATGAGTGTGTTGAAAAATGCGAGTTTGTTGATGTCTATCCAAACCAAAAAATGGCAGAAGATATCGAAGATATTTTCTAGTATAATTTTTTATCACCAACACAAAATATTTGTGAGGTGATAAAAATGGAACGTAAGAATCAACATAACCGAAATCAGATTGAACAGGATTTATTTCAATACGAGATGGGTATTGAATTAGGTGCGGAAATTGAACAGGAAAAACGTAAGCATCAAAAGGAGTTTGATCGTGAACGTGCTTCCGGTGATTTTAAAGAACAACGCAACAATTCAATCAACCAAAGAAATCGCAAATAATTCTTATATTTGTGTGAAAAGATATCCTCGCGATATCTTTTTTTATGGTATAATGCTTGACGAAAGTGAGTTTTGATTATGTATCGATGTCCCAAATGTAACAAAAAGCTGTTACAAAGAAATAACAGCTACCAATGCGAAAACCGTCATACCTTTGATATTGCAAGACGAGGGTATGTAAATTTTGTTGTCGGCTCTTCACGGCAGCACGGTGATGACAAAGAAATGATTCGTTCAAGAACAGAATTTTTGACGCTTGATCATTATGCTATATTAAGAAATAAGCTTGCACAACTGCTTGTTGAGTTACAGCCTTCGACTGTTGTTGATGCAGGCTGTGGAGAAGGATACTATACGAATTATTTGGCAAAGCAAATTCCAGATGCAGAAATCTATGGTTTTGATTTATCTAAGGTTGGAATTGATTATGCGTGTCGTGCAAAAACCAAGGTGCATTATGCCGTTGCTAATGTTGTACATCTGCCTTTGGTAAATGATTTTGCCGATGTCTTACTATCTGTATTTGCTCCTTATGAGATTTCAGAGGTAAAGCGCATTGTTCATAAAGACGGTTATTTTATTAAGGTGGGACCGGGAGCAAGGCACTTGTACCAGTTAAAAGAAATTTTATATAAAGAGGTATATGAAAATGTTGAGGATACATTAGATTGTGAAGATTTTGAATTATGGAAAGAGATTTGCTTAACCGATGAAATTCATGTGGTTGGACAAAAAGCAATTCATGCCCTTTTTCAAATGACTCCGTATTATTGGAAATCACCGAAAGAGGGAAGTGAGCGTTTGCAACAGGTAGAAGTACTTGATAGTGAGATTGCATTTGTTATTCAAATTTATAAACGGAAATAACCCGTTTTCAAAACCTATGCAGCTATGCTATAATTGCGATAGAGATTTTTAGAAAGGCGGAAAATATAATGGCATTTGAATCGTTAAGTGATCGCTTGACAAAAGCGTTTAAAAATATCACCGGCAAAGGAAAGCTGACTGAAAAAAATATGAATGATATGCTTCGAGAGGTACGTATGTCTCTTTTGGAAGCAGATGTAAATTATGGTGTTGTAAAGGATTTTATTGCACGCATTAAGGAAAAAGCTTTAGGCGAAGAAGTACTGGGGTCTTTAAATCCCGGACAAATGGTTGTGAAAATCGTTCATGATGAGATTGTAGATTTACTTGGAAGTGAAGATGCTCCAATCAATTATAAAGCAAATGGCATTACAACGATTATGATGGTCGGTTTGCAAGGAACTGGTAAAACAACTGCATCGGCGAAGATTGCTAATGTAATGCAGAAAAAACAGGCACGTAAGCCTTTGCTTGTTGCATGTGATGTTGTTCGTCCGGCAGCTATTGAGCAGCTAAAGACTTTGGGAAAAAGTATTGGTGTTGAGGTATTCTCGCTTGGAATTGAAACAAAAGCACTTGATACAGCGAAAGCGGCGATGGAGTATGCACGGGAGCATGGCTATGATACGGTATTGTTGGATACTGCCGGTCGTTTGCATATTGATGATGCGTTAATGCAGGAGCTTGCGGATATAAAGTCTTTTGTTCAACCAGATGATATTTTATTAACGGTTGATGCAATGACGGGGCAAGATATTGTGAATGTTGCTAGCAGCTTTCATGAACAGCTACAGGTTAGCGGACTTGTTGTAACGAAGCTTGACGGTGATTCTCGCGGCGGTGGTGTGTTGTCGGTAAGAAGTATTACCGGTGTTCCGGTGAAATTTGTCGGACTTGGTGAAAAAATCGAGGATTTAGATGTTTTCCACCCTAGTCGTATGGCTGATCGCATTCTTGGTATGGGAGATATCATGTCATTGGTAGAGCAAGCACAGGAAAAGATGGATATCGAAGCTGCAAATAAAACGGCAAACCGAATGATGAGCGGTACGTTTACATTGAATGATATGCTTATGCAGTTCCAACAGATGAAAAAAATGGGTTCTTTGGGAAACTTAATGAAAATGATCCCGGGTATGAACCAGTTTGCCGGACAGATCGATGAGGCAAAGGCTGATGATAAGATGAAAAAGAACGAAGCGATTATTTTAAGTATGACACCGGAAGAGCGTGAAAATCCTGATATTATGCGAGCTTCCCGTAAAAATCGTGTTGCGAATGGAAGCGGAACAACGGTTGCTGATGTTAATCGTTTGTTAAATGACTACAATAAAATGAAAACTATGATGAAGCAAATGGGAAATCTTAGCAAAGGCGGTATGCCGGCAATGGGAAATATGTCAAAGCTAGGTGCTATGAAGCAAATGCGTAATATGAATAAGATGATGCGTCAATCGAAAAAGGGTGGACGAAGATTTTAAAAAAACAAAGGTGTCAAGGAAAAATACTTGACACCTGATTTCTTTATGCTATACTTATCAAGTAAAAACATTAGGAGGAATACACATGGCTGTAAAATTAAGACTTAAAAGAATGGGATCTAAGGGAAAACCTTTCTACCGTATCGTAGCGGCAGATTCACGTTTCCCAAGAGATGGTCGTTTTATTGAAACTATCGGAACATACAATCCAACAACTAACCCTGCAAGTGTAAGCGTTGATGAGGAATTGGCAATGAAATGGTTGAAGAACGGTGCTCAGCCAAGCGATACTGTTCGTAATCTATTGTCTAAACAGGGAGTTATGAAACGCCTACACGATGAAAAAAACGCAAAGTAATTGAACATGATCGATTATGAAAAAGCGTTGCTGGATTTAGTAACACCGATGGTCGAGGATAAGACCAATGTATCTGTTAAACTAATGCCTACATTAGAAGAAAATGAGGTATTGCTGTATGTATATGCAAATAGTGAGGACGTAGCTCGTTTGATTGGGCGTCGTGGAATGATGGCTACAAGCATTCGCCAAATGATGTCTGTTGCCTCTCGTAAAGAGGATAAACGCGTTATGATCAAATTTGAAGCGTATTAACCAAGCTATACAGATGCACAAGCATAGACAATGCGTAATATGAATGCGCCTTGTCTTTTTTTTAAAGTTGCTTAAGAAAGCGTAATATCCGTAGATTTGTATGATATAATACGAATAATAAAAGGAGGATATATGGAGAAAATCAAGGTAGGTATTTTAACCAATACGCATGGTTTGCGAGGAGAAGTAAAAGTAAAAATTACGAGCGATTTTTGGGAAGAACGCTTTGCTAAAAACGCTGTGCTGTATATAGATGTCGATGGACGTACAAAAGAACTTTGTGTTGTGAATGCACGGCTTCATAAGGGTATGCTGATTGTGAAATTTAAAGATTATGATGATATCAATCAAGTGGAGCATTGGAAAGGAAATGCGCTTTACATTTTCAAGGAGCAATTACATGAACTAAATGAAGATGAAGCATATTACCATGAAATGATGAATGCTCGGGTACAGGACATTGATGGGAATGAAATCGGTACAGTGGTTGAATTGATTGAAACCGGTGCGAATCTTGTTTTGCGTGTTCGAGGTGAAAAACGCGAATTCCTCATTCCGTTTGTGAAAGCATTTGTAACGATGTTCGATAAAGAAAAGAAGATTATGCAGGTTACTATGATGGAGGGATTGTAGTGAAAATCACAATTGTAACGTTATTTCCGGAATATTTTGATAGTTTTCAGACAACTTCGATTATCAAGCGTGCTTTAGAGCATCAAAGAGTAGAACTAGAGCTTGTTAATTTCCGTGATTATACATTAGATAAGCATCATAATGTAGATGATACTCCATGTGGGGGCGGAGCGGGAATGCTGCTTTCGGTACAGCCGGTTGCAGATTGCTTAAAGGCGATTCGAGAAAAGGATTCTCTTGTGGTCATGATGACACCGCAGGGAAAGGTTTTTCATCAAGGACTTGCTCGTGAATTGGTTGGAAGCTATGAGCACATCATTTTGTTGTGTGGACATTATGAAGGTTTTGATGAGCGAATCCGCAGCTATGTTGATATGGAGCTTTCGCTCGGTGATTTTGTTTTAACAGGCGGAGAGGCGGCTGCATTGGTAATAAGTGATGCCTTGATACGCTTGGTTGACGGAGTTATTCAGGAGGATAGCCACTTAGATGATTCTTTTGAAAATGGATTGTTGGAGTATCCGCAATACACGCGTCCTGTTGAATTTGATGGCCAAAGAGTTCCTGATGTGTTGTTGAGTGGGCATCATGAAAATATCCGTAAATGGCGTTTAAAGGAATCCTTGCGTAAGACGAAACTGAAGCGTCCGGACTTGCTAGCTAAACGTACGTTTACCAAAGAGGAACGAAAGCTTATGGCTGAAATCGAGGGAGAAATGTAACTGATTTTCATTTTCTGTAAATACTTGTCATTTTATTGAAATATTAAGAATTTTCTGTGGATTAGGATTTCCTAAATATCAAAAAAATGGTATGATAAGAAAAGGAAAGTACCCGAGCTTTCTTAAACTCGAAAGAAGTATAAAATCTGTTTTGTTTATAAGAAAAAGCTTTACATTATCCTTCGGTTATGCTATTATAAATTAGCCTAACGGCAACGCGGTTCCGCTGAACTTAGGATTCAAGAGCCTCAACGTTTATAGATGACGAAAGGAGTGCCTAATTATGAACATGCAGTTGGTTAATGAAGTTACGAAATCACAGTTGAAGAAAGATGTACCATTCTTCAAGCCAGGGTGCACTGTACGCGTTCACGTAAAAATTAAGGAAGGCGACAAATCACGTATTCAGGTATTTGAAGGTTTGGTAATCGAAAAACATGGTGGAGGAATTTCTGAAGCATTTACAGTGCGTAAGATTTCTAACCAGATTGGTGTAGAAAGAACATTCCCAATCCATTCTCCAATTATTGATAAGATTGAAGTTATCCGTCATGGTAAGGTTAGAAGAAATAAATTGTTCTACCTACGTGGTCGTTCTGGAAAAGCTTCACGTATCAAAGAAATTCGTAAGTAAGAAAAGTCGGGTGAAATACCCGTCTTTTTATTTATTATAGGATAGGAAGGAGGCACGTATGACATGAACGAAGCTGCAAGAAGAAAACATCGGCAGGATTCTAAGGAAACCTTAGGCAAGGTTATTGTGAGCAATGTTTTGTCTTTGTTTAAGATTATTTTGTTATGCTTTGTGCTTGTCTTTTTTGTCTACGGATACGGAGTTCGACCGGTTCGTGTAGATGGTGCCAGTATGTATCCGACATTAGATGATGAACGTGATCGCTTTGTTTTAACCAATGCCTTTGCGGGTAAATTTCTCGATATTGAACGTGGTGATATCGTTGTAGCCTATGAGGAGGCGCTGCATCGAAACATTATAAAAAGGGTAATCGGATTACCGGGAGATACCGTGCATGCGGAAAATGAAACGGTATATGTAAACGGAGAGGTATTGTTTGAACCTTATCTTGATAATGAATTTGCGAACGATGTGCTTAGCTCGAATACCACCTTTACACGTGATTTCGGTCCGGTAACGCTTGGCGAAGATGAATATTGGTTATTGGGTGATAATCGTTGGATATCTAAAGATTCTATTGATTTTGGTCCGGTTGAACGCGAGGATATCAAGGCACGAGGTGCTTTTGTTTTAATTCCGTTTTCCAGAATGAGGGTTGTGAAATGAAAAAAAAGCGTGATACAGCATTTGAATTAGGAAAAGTGTATTCGACTTTGTCCTTTTTGCGAACATTTTTAATTTGTTTTGTAACAGCTTGCTTGTTATTGACATTTGTTGTGCGACGAGAGGTTGTAAAGGGCGGATCGATGGAACCTACCTTACATGATGGACAATCGGTGTTTATCAATGTTTTGGCATCATATACACAGGAAATCGAGCGTTTTGATGTTGTTGTGGCGAAAAACTATGAAACGGATTCCTTGTGGGTAAAGCGTGTTATTGCACTACCGAATGAAACAGTGGCCTATAAGAATGATTGTTTATACATTGATGGGAAAAAGGTTGAAGAATCATTTTTAGATATGGACTATGTTGAACAGCGAAAAAAAACAGGAAACAGTCAGCTTTTTACCGAGGATATGGAAGCTAAGAAGCTAGGCGAGGATGAATACTTGTTGGTAGGTGATAATCGTATGGATTCTTTGGATTCGCGTTTTGAAAGTGTCGGCGCCTTTAAAAGAGAACAAATTATTGCCAACGGAATGCTGGTGGTTTCCCCATTTGAAGATATCCGTTGGGTAGGAAAGTAGTGTAGGTATAAGAATAAAAAAGGAAGTGATCGTATGGAAGAACAAAATGGCTCAAAAATCAATATCCAATGGTTTCCGGGGCATATGACAAAAGCAAAGCGTGAGATGCAGGAAAAACTGAAAATGGTTGATTTTGTCATTGAATTACGCGATGCTAGGATTCCCAATGCCAGCCGCAATCCGATGTTAGATGAACTTTGTAAACAAAAACCGCGCTTGATTATTTTATCGAAACGAGATAAAGCGCAAGCGTCTTATACAAAGCAATGGATTGCCCATTTGTCAAATGAAACGACAAAGGTATTGGCACTTGATATCCTGAAGGATTCAGTTACGCAAATGGTTGTTGATGCATCTCAACAGCTAATGAAGGCAAAAATTGAGCGAATGATTCGCCGTGGAATTCGTCCGCGTGCGATGCGAGCTATGGTTGTCGGTGTTCCCAACGTTGGAAAATCAACATTTATCAATCGTATTTCTAAAAAGAAAATTGCGACAACTGGCGATCGTCCGGGAGTAACGAAGGCGCTTCAGTGGTCAAGAGTAAATAAAGATTTGGAGCTTTTGGATACGCCGGGTGTATTGTGGCCGAAGTTCGAAGATGAACAGGTCGGCTTATTGCTTGCTGTTACTGGGGCTATTCGCGATGAGGTTTTACCGATTGACGAAATTGCGCTGTGGGCAATGCGTTGGCTTTTAGAAAATCATTCGGAAGCATTAACAAAGCGATACGATATCCCTTTAAAGTCGGATCCGCATGCAATGTTGGAAGCTATTGCGTGGAAGCGGGGATTTCTAAAAAACGGACAAGAGGTTGATTGGAAACGTACCATTGAAACCTTCTTGCGGGAAATCCGTGATGATCGTTTAGGCAGTATTACATGGGAGATACCTGATGAAAACAGCAAATGAATATGAAAAGGCTTGGTATAAGGAGGGGAAACAAGCGATTGTCGGCATTGATGAGGCAGGACGTGGGCCGATTGCCGGTCCGTTGGTGGTAGCGGCGGTAAGCTTTCCCAATGACTATGACGATGATGAAATTTATGACTCTAAAAAGCTAAGTGAGAAAAAACGGGAGCTACTGTTTCGTAAAATTATTAAAGAGGCACGTGAATATCATATTCTTATCGTTGATACCAAAACAATTGATACTGAAAATATTTATCGAGCGACACAAAATGCGATGCAAAAACTATGCGATGAATTTCAAATGATCGATGGGGTTTTGACCGATGCGATGCCACTTCCTTTCTGCAAGCAGGATTGTATATCCTTAGTGAAAGGGGATCAAAAGAGTGTTAGTATTGCGGCAGCGAGTATTTTGGCAAAAGTAACAAGAGATCATATTATGATGGCTTATGATCTTCAATATCCGCAATATGGATTTGCAAAGCATAAGGGATACCCAACGAAAGCACATTTGGAAGCCTTACATCGTTATGGTGTGATAGACGGTCTTTATCGTCATTCCTATGGTCCGGTTACAAAAATGGATCAATTACAGCTTTCTTTAGATTAGCGGTTATGACCGCTTTTTTTAATATCTATGTAGAGGGTTTTCTGTAATCATAAAGGAAAATAAGCGATTTAAAAATGAAAACTCAATTATAAATACATAGTATTTAGGAGGAAAGTGATTTTTTTTCGTATATATATTATGAGGAGGTGTTTTATGAGAGAGCAAATATTATGCTATGCTATTCGTTATCATGGGGAATGGCATGCGATCAAGCAGGCTATTTTACGCAATGAGGAATGGGAACGCTGCGATTATGATGGGTACTATGTAACGATTTATGATAAGGAATATCCGCAATGCTTTTTGCAGTTGGAGTATCCTCCATGGATTTTATTTTATGCAGGAAGGCTGGAGCTTTGTTCGCTTCCAAGTTGTGCGGTAATCGGAAGTCGTATGCCTACACAACGAAGTATTCATATTACACAGCAAGTTGTTAAACAGTTAGCCGATCGCTATGTAATCGTTTCCGGACTGGCGAAGGGAATTGATGCCGGCGCACATACTGCAGCATGCAATAAACATACGATTGGTGTTATTGGTTGTGGACTTGATGTCGTTTATCCAAAGGAAAATGCAAGGCTGTATGCATACATGAAGCAATCACAATTGATTCTCAGTGAATATCCCAAAGGCACAAAGCCTCTTGCTTATCATTTCCCATGGCGAAATCGTTTGATTGCTGCTTTGTCGGATAGTATCGTTGTGATAGAGGCAAAAAAACGCAGTGGGACACTGCTTACGGTTAATGAAGCGTTGAATTTATCAAAACCGATTTATTGCATTCCACATGCATTTGCAGATCCTGCCGGATATGGGTGCAATTTGCTGATTTCACAAGGTGCGAATATACTTGTTGATGAAGCAGACATTGCGTTGATTTGAGCGAAAATGTTTGACAAATTTAAAAATTATGCAAAAATAGGATACGTATTTACGTAGGCAGGAGGATATAGATGAAAAACTTGGTTATCGTGGAATCACCTTCCAAATCGAAAACAATTGAAAAATACTTGGGAAATGACTATATGGTTGTTTCCTCCAAGGGACATATACGCGATTTAGCAACAACAGGCAAAGGTGGCTTGGGTATTGATGTAGAGCATGATTTCGAGCCAACCTATAAAATCAGTGCAGATAAGCGAAGTGTAGTAAAGGAATTAAAGGATTTAGCAAAAAAAAGCGATCATATTTATTTGGCAAGCGATCCTGACCGTGAAGGAGAGGCGATTGCTTGGCATTTGGCACAGGTGCTGGGTCTTGATGTGAATGATGAAAATCGCATCGTTTTTAATGAGATTACGAAAGGGGCAGTTACGGAAGCATTGAAGCACCCACGTACGATTGACATTCCGATGGTAAAATCACAGGAAACACGTCGTATGTTGGATCGTATCATCGGTTTTAAGCTGTCCAAGCTATTGCAGAGTAAAATTAAGTCAAAATCTGCCGGACGCGTACAATCGGTCGCTTTGCGCTTGATTGTGGAGCGTGAACAGGAAATTCGAGCATTTAAAAGTGAGGAATATTGGACACTGGCAGCACTTGTAGATAAGGATAGCAAGAAGTTTAATGCCAATTTGATTCGTATCGGTGGGAAGAAAGCGGAGTTAAAAACGCAGCAAGAAGTCGATGCGATTATTTCCCGTTGTCATGAATTTAAAGTTTCCAGCATTGAAAAAAAGGTACGCAAAAAGGAACCGCGCATGCCATTTATTACATCGACACTTCAGCAGGAGGCCAGCACAAAGCTTGGCTTCGGAGCGAAAAAAACAATGCAGATTGCCCAAAAGCTATATGAAGGAATTGCTTTGCAGGGCGGTAATGCCGAGGGTTTGATTTCTTATATGCGTACAGACTCTACGCGCTTGAGCGAGCAGTTTGTGCGTGATGCCGAGCAGTACATTGAAGATACTTATGGCAAAGCGTATTGTGGACGTGCGCGTCAGAAAAATAGTGAAAATGCGCAAGATGCGCATGAGGCTATCCGTCCGACGAATATTCAGCATACACCGGAAAGTATAAAAAACTATTTAACCAATGATCAATATAAGCTTTATAAGCTTATTTACGCAAGAACGCTGGCATCGCTTATGGCTCCAAGCAAAAGCAATGTTGTGAATGCCATAATCGTGAGCGAGGATTGCGAGTTTAGTGCAAACGGCTCTATTTTGGCGTTTGATGGATACTTAAAGATTTATCATGATTATGAAACGGTGAAAGACGAGATGCTTCCGGTGCTTGAAGAAGGAGAAAAGCTGGAAAAGGTAAAGCTGGAGGGAAAACAGCATTTTACCGAACCGCCACTGCGTTATAGTGAGGCACGTTTGATTAAGGATCTTGAGGAAAAAGGGATTGGACGACCTTCAACGTATGCTATTATTATTGACACTTTGCAAGCAAGAGGCTATGTTTCCTTAGAAAAGAGCAGCGAAGGAAGTAAAACCAAGGTGTTTTTTCCAAGTGAGCAGGGAGAGCTTACCGATGCAAAACTTAAAGAGTTTTTCAGCAATCTGATCAATGTTACTTATACTGCCGAAATGGAGGCAAAGCTTGATGAAATTGCTGCCAACACGTTAGATAATATCGAGGAGCTGAAACGGTTTTATGCAAAATTCGAACCGCTTTTGGAAAATGCTTATGAACACATGGAGAAAAAAGAGCTTGAACGAACCGGTGAGCTTTGTCCGGAATGTGGAAGTGAGTTGGTGTATCGTGTGGGACGTTATGGCAAGTTTATTTCTTGTATCAATTTCCCAAGCTGTCGTTATACCAAAAGTGAAGAGGAAGAAGAAAATGCAAGCGATGAGGTTTGTCCGCATTGCGGCAGCAAAATGGTGATGAAAAAAGGTCGCTATGGGTCTTTTTTAGCTTGCAGTAATTATCCGACCTGCAAGTATATCAAAAATAATAAGCCAAAGGAAGAACCGGTGCCAACCGGAGAGAATTGTCCGGAATGCGGACACCCGCTTGTTAAACGAAAATCACGTTTTGGTACAACTTTTGTAGGCTGCAGCAATTATCCTAAATGTCGCTATATAAAGAAGGAACCGAAAAAAGCAAAGGAGAAAAAATCCGATAAAGAAGCAGTAGGTGAGAAAAATGAAGAATAAGGTAACAATTGTTGGTGCGGGACTTGCCGGTAGTGAGGCTTGTTGGCAGCTTGTAAAGCGAGGGATTCCGGTACGCTTAGTAGAAATGCGGCCGCAGAAATCATCTTTGGCACATCATAGTGAGTTATTTGGGGAATTGGTTTGTTCTAATTCTTTGCGTAGTGATTCATTGCTGAATGCAGTAGGAATCTTAAAGGAAGAAATGCGTAAGTTTGATTCGTTGATCATGAAATGTGCAGATGCTACACGTGTTCCGGCGGGAAGTGCTCTTGCGGTGGATCGCCATAGCTTTTCTAAGATGATTACAGATACTTTGAAAAGCCACCCATTGGTGGAGGTTGTGCATGAGGAAATGAAGTATATTCCCGATGGGCCGGTAATCATAGCCAGTGGTCCTTTAACAAGCGATGCACTTTCACAGGCGATAAAGGACTATACACGTGCAGATTATTTTCATTTCTATGATGCAGCAGCTCCGATTGTTGAAAAGGATAGTATCGATTTTGATAAGGCGTATATCAAATCACGCTATGATAAAGGGGAGGCAGCATATATCAACTGTCCGATGAGCAAGGAAGAATTTGATGCTTTTTATGAAGCTTTGATCCATGCCGAAACAGCTGAATTGCATGATTTTGAAGAAACCTATTTTGAAGGGTGTATGCCCTTTGAGGAAATGGCAAGGCGAGGAGAAAAGACTTTACTGTTTGGACCGATGAAGCCGGTAGGCTTAGAAAAAAACGATGGAACGCTTCCTTATGCAGTTGTTCAGCTGCGACAAGATGATGCGGTAGCATCACTTTATAATATAGTCGGATTTCAAACGCATTTGAAATGGGGAGAACAAAAGCGTATTTTGTCAATGATTCCCGGTTTGGAAAATGTTTCTATCGTTCGCTATGGGGTAATGCATCGAAATTCCTATTTGTGTGCACCGAAAGTGTTGCGCCCGACGTATCAGCACTGCACCCGTGATGATTTATTTTTCGCAGGGCAATTATGTGGGGTTGAGGGATATGTGGAAAGTGCAGCCAGTGGTCTTTTGGCAGGCTTGAATATGGCAAACCTTATACGTGGAAAAGCCTGTGTGGAATTACCGAGTACCTGCGTTATGGGTTCTATGGCAAATTATATTACACATGCTAATCCAAATTATTTTCAGCCTATGAATGCGAATTTCGGAATTATGCAGCTCATGGAGAAGGTCAAGAAAAAGGATCGTAAAGAGGCTTTCGCAAGACAAGCATTGAAGGTAATTGAGGAATCGCTTGAGGAATTTGCATAATGGAGGATTTATTGGAGCGGTTTTTGCAATATATTATGCAAGTAAATAGCGGAAGTGAGCATACCAAGGCGGCATATCAGCGCGATATCCAAGAATTTATAATGTATATAAGAGAACAGGCGATTGACAGTTTTGAAGATGTCGATCGCATTGTTGTTATGAATTATATTGCTTTCTTACGTGATAAAGGTGGCAAGGGATATTCCGGTATGAAAAATACTACAATTGCTCGCAAGCTATCCTCCTTGCGTTCTTTTTATCACTATTTAAATGAATATATCGGTATTGCAAATAATCCTTTTGTATATTTTAAAACGCCAAAGATAGCTAAACGTATTCCGGAGTTTCTGTTTTACGATGAAATTGAAATTTTTTTAGAAAGCTTTGATTTAAACAGCATGCAAGGGTTAAGGGATCGAACGATGTTCGAATTGATGTATGCATGCGGTTTGCGTGTAAGTGAGGCAGTATCGCTACGGACAAGAGATGTTGATTTTGCCGATAATATTTTACATATTCATGGCAAAGGTGATAAAGAGCGTTTGGTTCCTTTTTACGATTTGGCCAAGGAACTTTTGGTAAGCTATATCAAAGATGTTCGTGATGTATGGGCAAATAGTGATGAAACAGCATTGTTTGTGAATCAACGAGGGAAAAAGCTGACTACACGAGGAGTGCAATATCTTATGAATAAAGCGGTGGAGAAATGCGATTTGCATGTGCATGTTCACCCACACATGTTTCGTCATAGCTTTGCGACGCATTTGTTGGATAACGGTGCGGATTTACGTTATGTCCAAGAATTGCTGGGGCATTCTAGTTTATCAACAACGCAAATTTATGTGCACGTCAGCAAGGAAAGATTAAAAGCGGCTTATGAGCATGCACACCCAAGGGCAAAAGAGTAGAGCTTAATAAGTGCATAATATTTATGTATGGGCGAAAAAGCTTTCAAGTGTAAAAAAGAAAAAAGCTTTGAAATCATAAAAAAATATGCTATAATAAAAAACGTGCGCAAGACAGCACAAATACACACACCATGGATTCATCGGCCCGTGCTTTAGATGCAAGATAATGCGTCAATGATAAGTTGCTGATTTTCGAAATGGTGGAGGCGTAACGGAAAGAGAGGACTTTATCAATGTCAGTAGTAACAATGAGAAAACTATTGGAATCTGGTGTTCACTTTGGTCATCAGACACGTAGATGGAACCCTAAAATGAAACCAAACATCTACGCATCAAGAAATGGTGTTTATATCATCAATCTTGAAAAAACTTTGGAACAAATCGAAACTGCTTATGCAGCAATGAAGGAAATTGCTGAAAACGGCGGTAAGGTATTGTTCGTAGGTACGAAAAAACAGGCACAGGCTACTGTTGTAGAAGAAGCGCTTCGCTCAGGAAGTTTCTTTGTAAATCAGAGATGGCTTGGAGGTTTATTAACAAACTATCGTACAATTCAGAAACGTGTAAAACGTTTGGTTGAAATCGAAGAGATGGAAGCAAACGGTACATTAGATTTATATCCTAAGAAAGAAATCGCACAGGTTAAAAAGCAAAAAGCACGTTTGGAAAACTTCTTAGGCGGTATCAAAGAAATGAAGAAGCTTCCAAATGCAATCTTCGTTATTGATCCAAAGGAAGAACACAATGCAGTTGCGGAAGCTAAAAAGCTTGGAATTCCTGTATTTGCTATGGTAGATACTAACTGTGATCCAGAAATGGTAGATTATCCAATTGCTTCAAACGATGATGCTGTACGTTCTGTTAAATTGATTACAACACTTATGGCTGATGCAATCGTAGAAGCTAAGGGTGGATTGTTAAGCGTTGCACATAATGTCGATGAAAATGAAGCTGATGTAACAATGGCTGATGTTATCGTAAATGTTGAAGAGCAGATTGCAGAAAACGAAAGACGTCGTCGTCAAAGAAATGAAGAACGTCGTAATCGTCGTCCGATGAACCGTGGCGGCAGAGGAAACGGAAGAGCTCCATTTGTAAAGCGTGAAAACAAGCCTGCTGAGGAAAAGGCAGAAGCTAAGACAGAAGGAACAGCTAGTGCTGAATAAATAAACAAAGGAGAAAGAATATGATTACTGCTAGTCAAGTAAAAGAATTGCGCGAAATGACAGGCGCAGGTATGATGGATTGTAAAAAAGCTTTAACAGAATGTGATGGCGATATGACAAAAGCAGTTGATTGGCTGCGTGAAAAGGGTATCGCTAAGGCTGCTAAAAAAAGTGATCGTATCGCTGCTGAAGGTTTATCACGTGCTGCAGTCGAAGGTAATGTTGCAGTTGTGTTTGAAGTAAACTCTGAAACGGATTTCGTTGCTAAAAACGAACAATTCTTGGGTTTATTAGATACTATTCAAAATGTGTTATTAACACAGAAGCCAGCGGATTTAGATGCTGCTTTGGCATGTACAGTTGATGGTGCCAGTGTGGCTGATTTGATTACAAACGCTACGGCTACTATCGGAGAAAAAATTTCTCTTCGTCGTATTGCTGTTGTCGAGAAAGCTGATGATGAATTCTTCGGAAGCTATATTCACATGGGTGGAAAGATTTCTGCTCTTGCGGTATTAAAAGGTAAGGAAGATGCAAAGGTTGCAAAAGATGTAGTTATGCAGATTGCAAGTATGAATCCTAAATACATCACTCGTGATGATATGCCTGCCGATGTTGTTGAGCATGAACGTAAGGTTCAAACCGAAATCGTTGCAAATGACGAAAAATTGGCTAATAAGCCTGAAAAGGTTTTGGCTGGTATCATTGAAGGTAAGGTTTCTAAGAATTTGAAGGATCTTTGCCTAGTTGAACAGGAATTTTTCCTAAATCCAGACCAAAAAGTTGGTCAGTACCTAAAGGAAAATGGTGCAGAGGTTGTAAGCTTTGTACGTTATGCTGTTGGTGAAGGTATCGAAAAACGTGAAGATAACTTTGCTGAAGAGGTAATGAGCCAAGCATTTGGTGGTTAATTTGCCGAATGAGAAATCTGCATTGTCAGATTTCTTTTTCTTTGTAATGGGAAGGTAATTTTATGATATCTATTTGGATTTTTACTTTCTTTTTTTCATCATTCCCATTATAATAGAAGAGGTGGTATTATTTCCCTCAATGTATAGAATAAAGGTGGACAAAAGTATGTATAAAAGAGTATTGTTAAAATTAAGTGGTGAAGCTTTATCTTCACCGGGAAATTCCTTTGATCCTGCAATTTTGCGTTCCTTAGCGCAGGAATTAAAAGAAATTCATGACTTAGGTATTGATTTGGCTATTGTTGTCGGTGGAGGAAACTTCATTCGTGGAAAAATGATTGAACAAATGGGCGTAGATCGAGTGCAAGGCGACTATATGGGAATGCTGGGTACGGTAATCAATGCATTGGCAGTACAAAATGCACTTGAGAAGATCGGTGTTCCTACACGTGTACAGACGGCAATTGAAATGCAAAAGGTTGCAGAGCCCTTTATTGTTCGCAAGGCGATTCGTCATTTAGAAAAGGGACGTGTTGTTATTTTCGGTGCAGGAACCGGAAATCCATATTTCTCTACCGATACAACTGCAGCATTGCGTGCAAGTGAAATCAATGCAGATGTTATTTTAATGGCAAAAAACGGTGTTGACGGCGTTTACAATGCCGATCCGAAAACACACCCGGAAGCCACAAAATATGATAATCTGACCTATATGGATCTTATTCAGGAGGGCTTGCAGGTAATGGACACTACAGCCACTAGTATGTGTATGGATAATGACATTGATTTGGTTGTATTTAATATGAATGAAAAGGGTAATATTATAAAAGCAGTACGCGGTGAGATCACCGGTACGGTAATTTCAAAGGACGGTAAATGATATGACAGTAATGCAAACAGCGGAACATAAAATGCAAAGCGCAGTTGAAGTGTTGGAACAAGAACTAAAAACCATTCGTACGGGAATGGCGAACGCGGCTATTCTAGAGCATGTAACATTTGAATATTACGGTAGTCCGATGCCAATCAATCAAATGGCAGGTATTAAGGTAGTTGAAGGGCGTCAGCTGATGATCACACCTTATGATAAAGGAACGTTAAAGGACATTGAACGTGCTATTGCAATGTCTGATATCGGTTTAGTACCGCAAAATGACGGAGATTGCATTCGTTTAAATGTGCCGGCTCTTACCGAAGAACGTCGTAAAGAATTTGTAAAGGACGCAAGTAAGATGGGTGAAAATGCGAAGATTGCAATTCGTAATGTACGTCGTGATGCAAATGATACAATTAAGAAAGATAAAGAATTAACAGAGGACGAAAGCAAGGATTTACAGGATAAGATTCAAAAGCTGACCGATAAGTTTGTAAAGCTTGTCGAACAGGCAGTAGATGCCAAGTCTAAAGAAATTTTGAAGGTTTAATGATAAGGCTCATCTAGGTGAGCCTTATTTGTATGTGTGCAGGTGTAAAGTATGCTATAATAGTAGCGTTAAAACAAAAATAGGAGAATGTACTATGACAGATAAAACAATGCCACGTCATATTGCGATCATTATGGACGGCAATGGGCGATGGGCAAAGAAAAGAGGATTGCCGCGTACTGCCGGACATAAGCAGGGAGCAGAGAATATACGCAAAATTGCGATTGCCTGTAATGATTTAGGAATAGAAGCATTAACTTGTTATGCTTTTTCAACGGAAAACTGGAAACGACCGGAAGAAGAAGTAGATTATTTGTGCAAACTGCCAAAATTATTTTTTCATCGTTACCTCGCTGAGTTAATAAAAAACAATATTCGTGTTACTTTTTTAGGAGAAATCGAGCGGTTCCCACAGGAAACAAGAAATGTGATTGAAACAGCAGTTGAAAAAACCAAAATAAATACCGGTTTGAATTTATGCTTAGCTGTTAATTACGGAGGACAACGTGAAATTGTTCTGGCTGTGAGAAAATATACGCAAGAGGTTATAGATGGAAAGCGCAAGAATGATGTAACAGAGGAAGAGTTTTCTTCTTATTTGATGACGAAAGGCATGCCTGGGGTTGATTTGATGATTCGTACAAGTGGAGAAGAAAGAATCAGTAATTTTTTACTATATCAGCTTGCTTACTCGGAATTGGTTTTTACGGAAACTGCTTGGCCGGATTTTGATCGTGATGCTTTGGAAAAAGCAATCCAGATTTATCAGCATCGCAATCGGAGATTTGGAGGCTTGGCATCATGAAAACCCGAATTTTGACAGCACTCGGTATTATTTTATGTGTAATTCCTCCACTTGTATTCGGTGGATGGCTAATGGCATTATTGATTGGTTTTATTATTTGTGCAGGCGCAGTAGAATGGCTGTCCTTAAAGCATTCGAATACACCACTGCCGATTTTTCCAAAGTTGCTTGCGATTGCTTGTATAGTCGGATTGTTGTTTTTAGAGGATAGCTATATTTCCAGTGCTTTAGCGGTTATTTGCTTGTTGTTTTTATCAATTCCGGTATTTACGGACGAATTTGCTGCAACAGATAGCTTCTTATGCATTACCTATGTTGTGTTCTTTTATACCGTTGCGCGAGCGGTTATCCATATCTATACAAGCGATGCTTTATTGGTTTGGTATATTATAATTGCAACTTATGGTACGGATACAGGTGCTTATTTTTGCGGCCGCTTTTTTGGAAAGCATAAGCTGAATGAGCGAATATCGCCGAAAAAAACGATCGAGGGTTCGATTGGTGGGTGCATAATGGGAATCGTGTTATCTTTTGCATTTGCTTATTTCATGCTACCAAAGCTTTCTACCACTGCTATGCTAATCGGAAGTATTGTTATGAGTATTACGGGACAAATTGGTGATTTGGCATTTAGCGCAATTAAACGTAATTTTAAAATCAAAGATTTTTCCGATTTGTTGCCGGGACATGGCGGTGTCTTAGATCGCGTAGATTCTTTATTATTTAATTTTGTTTGTTTTTATATGGTTATGGTGGTGTTTATGTTATGAAACGTATTGTATTGATAGGCGCTAGCGGTTCGATTGGTGAACAAAGCTTAAATGTGATGGAACATCATCGTGAGGATTTTGAACTGGTTGCGGTTGGTGTTGGCAGACAAGTTGATAAATTGCATGCAATGATTAAAAAATTTCCAAGTATTCGTCATATCGCTTTTGCAGAAGCGAAGCATCTTTCAAAATTTGAAATGCAGTATCCCGATATTTGTTTTTATGTCGGAGATGATGGGTTAAAGCAGCTCGCTGCATTACAAGATTATGATTTGTTTGTAAATGCAGTTGTAGGATTTCGTGGCTTGATACCGACATTGACGGCAATAGAGCATGATCATGATGTTGCCTTGGCGAATAAGGAAAGCTTGGTAGCCGGTGGTGATTTGGTAAAAAAAGCATTAAAAGAGCATCAGAGAACAGTGTATCCGATTGATTCCGAACATAGTGCTATTTTTCAATGCTTACAAGGCAGTAAGCATGAAGAAATCGACAAGCTTATCATTACCGCAAGCGGTGGCTCCTTTCGTGATAAGAAGCGTGAGGATTTAGCAAATGTCAGTGTTCAGGAAGCACTGAAGCACCCTAATTGGAATATGGGAGGACGTATTACGATTGATAGTGCAACAATGATGAACAAAGGTTTTGAGGTCATTGAAGCACATTATCTTTTCGATATTGCATACGATGATATTGATGTAGTTCTGCATAAGGAAAGCGTGATTCACTCTATGATTCAATTTTGCGATCATGCCATTTTAGCACAGTTGGGAACTGCGGATATGCGTCTGCCGATTCAGTATGCCTTGTCTTATCCAAAGCGTTTAGCAATGCTTGATGCAAAGCCTTTTTGTTTTTGGGATTATCCGCAGCTGCATTTTGCGAAACCCGATGAACATTTTTATCCATTGTTAAAGCTTGCTTACGAAGTAGGACGCAAGGGAGGCAATTTGGGTGCTGTTTTAAATGGGGCTGATGAAGAAGCAGTTGCTTTATTCTTGAAGGAAGAAATTGCATTTTTAGATATTGAACGCTTAGTTAAGGCAGCTGTCGAGCATGCCGATTATATTAGTGATCCTACACTCGATGATGTAATCGAGGCAGATCGCTATGCAAGAGAATTTGTCAGAGAAATGGCAAAAGGAGGTCCTGTTTCTGCATGAGTGTAATTGTTAGTTTGATTTATTTTATTTTAATTTTGAGTGTCATTGTTATCGTTCATGAGTTCGGTCATCTTATAGCCGCTAAAAAATTCGGGGTGTATTGCAAAGAATTTTCGATAGGAATGGGGCCGGTCATTTGGAAACGACAAAAGGGTGAAACACAATGGTCTATTCGTGCACTTCCTATTGGCGGATTTGTTGCTATGGCTGGTGAAGATGAAGAAGGCGAAGAAGAAAAGTTAGAGATCCCTTTTGAACGAACGATTCCGGGAATAAAAAAATGGAAACAAATTGTTGTCATGGCAGCAGGGGCAATCATGAATGTCTTGCTTGCATGGGTGCTTTTTATCGGCGTTAGTGCTTATCAAGGACAAGTTGTTATTGATAAGGGGGCAGTTGTAGGAGATACGGCTGTCGGACAACCGGCAGAGAAAGCGGGTATTCAAAAAGGTGATGTAATCGTAGAAATCAGTCAAGGGGATACACACGAAACGATTAACTCTTGGACGGACGTTTCCAGCTTTTTGTTATATAATCAAGGAGAGGTTACTTTGACGATTGAGCGTGATGGTAATCGAATGCAGGTTGCGCTTACACCTTATCAAGATAAAGAAACCGGTGGTTATTTGCTTGGTGTTACACAAGGGGCGGGTAGCTATGAGGTAAAGGATATATCTTTTTTAGAGGCTGTTAAATATGGAACATTGGAAATGTTTGATGGTATGACGACAATCTTTGAATCTCTTGGTAAACTGCTTCAAGGAATCGGCTTGAATAACTTAAGTGGACCGGTTGGCATTTATAAGGCAACTGCGGAAATAACACAGCAGGGGTGGATTTCAACCATTGCCTTTACGGCATTGCTATCTGTGAATGTGGGAATCTTCAATTTGCTTCCAATTCCGATTTTGGACGGTGGACGTATCCTTATTCTTGTTCTTGAAACTATCACGCGTCGCAAGTTCAGTGAAAAAACACAAACTGCCATAATGATGGTTGGCTTGTTTATGCTGATTGGCTTGATGGTATTCGCAACATGGAATGATCTTGTTCGTCTTTTTATGTAAGAGTATAAAAAGAAGCTTTGTATGAGGAATGTATATTTCCATACAGAGCTTTTTTGACGTAAGGAAGGTTATCTACAAATTGGAATTGTATATGTGTAAATATCAAATACTTGTTATTTTAAGTTTTTCTGCTTTTAACAAGGCATGATTGAAAATTGTAATAAAATAATTTGATAAATCGGTTATAGTATCGCTGATAGTTGTTTCCCACGGTGGTTGGGCAGATGAATTTTGAATATCCCTTACTACTTTATCGAAAGAGTATTTTGTTAATCCTTGTTTTATCTGCCTCAATTTATTGATTGCTACAGGAATATGAGAACTGTTTAACTCACTTAAATACAATTCGTTCATAATGATTGAGAATTTAGTTCCTCATTTTTCGTTTTTCAAATTATAAGCAACTGTTGAAAAAAAGAAAATAAAAAATCTGCACTTCCTATTTGAAAGCAATAATACTTTACTTTAAAACCAACCATAGCGCTTTCTCCCTATACTTTACGCCATTTTAACTACGCAACTTTCACTTTATCACTATCTTGGTTAAAAATCAGGTAGTCATTTTTATCGGAATATTTTATGGAATTGATATGTTTTCTATAAGTCATCATATAAGACTCTTTCATTTGTTGTAACTTTTCTGCATAAAAAAACAGAACCGTAGTTCTGTCCTTTTCATAATTAGTTAGCTGAAATAGAATGAACAGCCTTAGCTAAACGTGATTTTTGACGGATTGCATAGTTTTTGTGATGAATCCCTTTAGCAACTGCTTTATCTAATTTAGAGTTTGCATTGTTAAGTGCAGCAACAGCAGCAGTAGCATCGTTTGCTTCAACAGCAGCTAATACAGCCTTGATAGAAGTTTTCAGTGCAGATTTCTGAGCGCTTACCATCATATGTCTCTTGTTATTTGTTTTTACACGTTTTTTCTGTGATTGGATCTGTGGCATATTGCACCTCCTAGTCTTTAATTGCCATTAAATTATAGCAAAAACAATTATAAAAAGCAATAATAACTATATAAAAATCCATACTAAACCTGAGGTGTGAATATGAAAAAAGGATATACCGTACGTTCGGATTTTGCAGATGAATTTATAACTAAGGATATTCATTCGAAAACGTATGAACATGTTGAAAAAGTAAATGACTATATTCAAATGAATACAATTCATGTTTTAAGTGATGAAAATGAATTAGGAAAAGCGAAGGGGGATTATGTTTCTATTGAAAGTCAAAGCATCAATGATCGAATTGCCCGAGAGTATATGATTGAAGCTTTGTATGAAAGTCTTATAGATATGCAAATGAAGATGAATTTAGAGCCGCATAAAATTTTGGTTGTCGGACTAGGAAATCGCTTTATTACCTCTGATGCACTCGGACCTAGAGTGGCATCGAATGTTTTGGTAACCTCCCATTTGTATCGCTTGCAGAGCACTAAAAAATGGAAGGGAACAAAAAATGTAGCGGTTTTACAACCGGGAGTGATGGGACAGACAGGATTGGAAACCTTTACGATTATCAAAAGTGTTGCGGAAGCTTTTGAGCCTGATCTCATTGTAGCAATCGACGCATTGGCAACTAGAAATATTGCACGTATCAATCGTGTGGTTCAGATCAATAACACCGGTATTCAGCCGGGAAGTGGAGTTGGAAATCATCGGCATGCTTTGAGTTATGAAACCTTAAAAGTACCCTTGATCGCCATTGGCGTCGCCACGGTAACAAGCATCGGAGCTATTTTGACAGAGGCTTTGGAGAATAGCGGTATAGATAGTAAGGAGCTTTTTGAGCATTTCCAAGAAACTACAAGACTAGAGCTTGTCGTTACTCCGAAATCCATGGACGATGAATTGAAGCATTTGGTGTATGTTGTTTCACAAGGACTAAACCGATTTCTACACCCCGATTTTGTAAATTTATAAGTCGTTTTTTGTCAAATGCTTTATACATGCTATTTGCATCACCTTCATACACTGTATAAGGAGGTGCTTTTTTTATGAAAACATCAATAAAAATTACTGCTAAGCTGCTGTTGCTTTGTCTTTTCCTGTTGTTTACTCCATTTGTTCATGGTCTGAAGCAAAGCTTAGAAGCCTCAAGTGATTGGCTGCAATCTCTTGTTTACAGACAAAGAACATATACACAAAATATGCATTTAAAGGAAAGCTTAAACATTCTTTCATATAATACGAATATAACCTTACCTAAGGAAGAAATTTCCGTAGAAACCACAAAAGAGCACCCAAGTGTTGTCCCCAATACAGCAGTACCATCAACTAAACAGCAGAAAAAAATATATATTTACAATACCCATCAATCAGAAGCTTATCAAGATGGAAAAACGGTATTGGACGCTGCTCTCATTCTCGGTAAAAAGCTAGAAGAAAAAGGATATAAGGTAGTGGTGGAAACCAATGACTTTATTGCTTATATGCGAAGTCAAGGCTGGGATTATAATAGCTCCTATAAGGTTTCTTATAAATATTTAAACGATGCTTTGGTAAATTACGGAGGCTTTGATTTAGTGATTGATTTTCATCGTGATAGTGTACCACGTTCAGCAAGCGTTTTAACCTACAACAATAAGAATTATGCAAAGACCATGATGGTGGTTGGCGGATTGGGGAAAAATGCACAAAGTGCAACGGCTGTTTCTACGACACTAACCGACATAATCAACACTAAGGTGAATGGTATGATGAAGTCTGTAATGATACGAGAGGCATATTATAACCAAGAGGTACATGAGAATATTGTGCTAATGGAGGTCGGCTCAGATGCCAATACCTTTTCGGAAGTTCAAAACAGTATTGATGTTTTGGTGGAAGGGATTGATGAGTTGTTGAAAGGAGAAGATCAATGAAGCGGTTTTTAGCAGATGCGGTACTGGTTTTCATCTTAATTTCTATCGGTTCGTATATGTTGGAGAAAGATGAACGTAGCGGATATAATCAATTAGAATTAGAAAAGGATCGCTTTGAAGAAAGTATCGCTAAAGAAAAGAATTTACCTATCCATCAGCGAAAGGTCGTCTTGAATGATATTGAAGAAAATAAGGCGGGGCAATTCGCTAAAACAAGCAGTGAGCTAGTGATTGACGTAATGGAGGGTGGGGTAAAGCTGTTTTCGGCTATCTTTGGCAGCATTACAAAATAGATGTATTTTTATAGGGAGTATGCTATAATTTCAGCGAGGTGAAGTACCATGAAGAAAGTAAATATATTGTTTATGGGCACTCCAGAGATTGCGGTGGCAATGCTTTCGCGTCTGTTGGAGGATAAATATCGTATTGTAGGTGTGGTAACACAGCCGGATAAAAAAATCGGAAGAAAGCAGCTTTTGACAATGCCGCCGGTGAAAGAATTGGCATTGGCACATGATATACCGGTATATCAGCCCGGTTCCATCAAGGAGGAATATGAACAGCTGATGGAACTGGATATTGATGTATTGATTACCTGTGCGTATGGACAATTCATTCCCAAAGCACTTTTAGAGTATCCGAAATTCGGAAGCTTTAATGTGCATACCAGTCTTTTGCCAAAGCTTCGTGGCGGTGCTCCGATTCATAGAGCAATTATGACAGGAGAATCTTTCAGTGGTGTTTCGATTCAGCGTATGGTAGCGAAAATGGACGCCGGTGCAGTATGTGCGCAACAAAAAGTGGAGATTACACAAGAGGACACTATGGGTACCTTATATGATAAATTGGCACAGGTCGGAGCGGATTTATTAGCAAAAACACTTCCGAAAATTATAAACAACGAAGCTTGCTTTGTAGAACAAAGGGAAGAGGAGGCAACCTTTGCTTACAATATTACAAAGGAAGAGGAGCTTGTTGATTTTGAATGTGATGTTCAAACGGTTTATAACCATATTCGTGCTTTGATTCCACAGCCCTGCGCATATGCGTATGTGCATCAAAAGAAATTAAAGTTTCATAAGGCTCGTATGATACGTGATAATCAGCCTCATGTTTGCGGACAAATCGAAGGATTGATAGATCAGGGGATTGCGATTGGAGCAATGAACGGTTATGTTCTCATTGATGAGCTGCAAATGGAGGGGAAGGCTAAAACAGATGCAAAGAGTTTTTATAACGGTATTGGAAAAAATTTAATCGGCTATATTATAAATAGTGAACAATAAAAAAAGCAGAAAAGATTCCTGCTTTTTTTATTATCGGAAAGCTCTCTCATTCTTTCCAAAATAACTTTATCACTGTGCTTGCTTGAAGTCAAGAAACATTCTTGCATTTGTCTGTTTTCTACGATTCGAAAATGCCGTATTTCAAGCTGTTTTTGTATAATTTTTAATATTTATATGTTTTTTAGAATTTCTTTGTTATAATATGTAGGTTATTAGGAGCGTGAAGCAAATGGATCAAAAACATATACGTAATTTTTCGATTATCGCCCATATCGACCATGGAAAATCTACCTTGGCTGACCGTATTCTTGAAATTACGGAAACCGTAGAACAACGAGAGATGAAGGAACAGCTATTGGATAGTATGGATCTTGAGCGTGAACGTGGAATTACGATTAAGTTAAATGCAGTGCAGTTAAAATATACGGCATTGAATGGGGAGGATTATATTTTTCATTTAATTGATACACCGGGACATGTCGATTTTACTTATGAGGTTTCCCGTTCGCTTGCAGCTTGTGAGGGAGCTGTGTTGGTCGTTGATGCGGCACAGGGAATTGAGGCGCAGACCTTAGCAAATGTGTATTTAGCACTCGACAATGAGTTGGAAATCGTGCCGGTTATCAATAAGATTGATTTACCTAGTGCACAGCCAGATGTCGTACGTCAGGAAATTGAAGATGTGATTGGCTTGGAGGCAGAGGATTGTCCGCTGATTTCCGCCAAAAACGGTTTGAATATCCGTGATGTGTTGGAGGCAGTAGTAGAACGTGTACCGGCACCAAATGGAGATATCAATGCTCCATTGCAGGCTTTGGTATTTGATTCTTTGTACGATGCATATCGTGGTGTTGTTGCCTTTGTGCGAGTAAAGGAAGGCAATATTCGTGTAGGGGATAAGATTCGTTTTATGGCAACCGGTGCCGAATACGAGGTACTAGAGGTAGGGATTCGAAATCCAAAGGAAGTAAAAAAAGATATGTTGGAATGCGGAGAGGTCGGCTGGCTTTGTGCGTCTATTAAATCAATTCGCGATGTACGTGTCGGTGATACGATTACTTCTGCTGCACGTCCGGCACAAAATCCACTTGTAGGCTATCGTGAAATGAACCCAATGGTCTATTGTGGACTATATCCAATTGATTCTGCCAAATATAATGATTTGCGTGATGCCTTGGAAAAGCTTCAGTTAAACGATGCGTCTTTACAGTTTGAGGCAGAAACCTCTCAAGCCTTAGGCTTTGGTTTTCGCTGTGGCTTTTTAGGACTTTTGCACATGGACGTTGTACAAGAGAGAATCGAGCGTGAATATCATATTGATTTGATTGCGACTGCCCCAAGTGTTGTATATCATGTTTATACAACCGATGGAAATATGCAGCATATTGAAAATCCTTCCATGATGCCGGAGGTTCAGAAAATCGATCACATTGAAGAACCGTTTGTGCGTGCAAGCATTATGACACCGAATGAATATGTTGGAGCAATCATGGATCTTTGTCAGCGTAAGCGTGGGAATTATAAGGATATGATCTATATTGATGCCAATCGTATGAATGTAGTATATGAGCTTCCGTTGGGAGAAATCGTTTTTGATTTTTTTGATAAATTGAAATCTTGTACGAAGGGATATGCGTCATTTGATTATGAATTGATCGGATATCAAACGAATAAATTGTCAAAGATGGATATTTTATTAAATGGAGAAATTGTCGATGCCTTAAGTGCAATCGTACATCGCGATTTTGCCTATCCGCGCGGACGTGCGATTTGTGAAAAGCTGAAGAAGCTGATTCCAAAGCAGCAGTTTGAAATCCCGATTCAAGCGGCTATCAATGGTAAGATCATAGCACGTGCAGATATTAAATCCTTGCGTAAAAATGTTCTTGCCAAGTGCTATGGCGGAGATATTTCACGTAAAAAGAAACTGTTGGAAAAGCAAAAGGAAGGAAAGAAGCGTATGAAGGCAGTTGGTAGCGTGGAAGTCCCACAAGAAGCGTTTATGGCTGTTTTATCTATGGACGATGATGAAAAGTAGAGTGTGCCTCTACTTTTTTTGTCGGTTTTTGACATTGTTTAGCGAATGAACGGGAATTGTCTTTTTTTCGTGCTATACTCATCAAGAGGTGTTATGTGTGGAGCTAATCGAACGATTTACGGAAGAAAAGTATTATAGCTTACAGGAGCTATATAAGGAATACAATGCTACGATTGCCAATGCGATGTGGAAGGAAATCACAGCATATCGCAAGGGTTTTCAAATGTGTTTTTCTTTTTTCTCGACATCTGTGTTTATCGTATTATGTAAGCAGGTTATGATGAAAACCATTTTAGCTGAGGAAAGCTTCATGCGTTTTTTATTAACAGCAGCAGATGATGTTGCTTTGTCCAAAAGCGAACAACTGCTTTATGAGTTACATTTAGATTATGAAAATGTGGAAGAACTACGCTATGCTTGTAATTTATTGGGAATGGATCATGTGTTGGAATGCCTTACTCTTTTGACGATGGAGATACCTTTTTTATTACGCGTGTTTTTGATCCTTCAATCGGATTTTCAATATAAGGAGCAGCTGTTGTTTCTAGCCTGTAACAAGCAGCATAACCTTTCAATCCTACCTATTTTGCTTACCTTATCGCTTCCAATGACATCAAAAAAGGATAAAACAAGGGATTATTTGACATTTCTTGCAGATTTTGACTTGCAAATAAAGCAAGCCATGGTATCATGTAACCATAGCGATAGCTGCTATTGTGAGCTATCAGCAGCGGCATTGGGACAGCGCTATCCGGATATCAGCCAACAGGCTTTGCAATTTTTTGTAGCACATCGTAAGACGAATCACTATTATACCATTGCACAATATATGGAGGTATGTGATGTCTGCTATGAAACAGCACGTAAGAGCATGGAGCGTTTTGTCGCAATGCAATGGTATAATAAACGAAAAATGGGAAAGAAATTCGTTTATTATATTCGTAAGCAATAAAAGGGGGAAGGGACACATAGGTGTCAAAGGGTATGAGCAATGTATATTTACGCATGCATAATTTTATACGTATGAAGGAATTGATGGATTGTCTTGAACAATATAACGATCTACATATTATCGGTATATCGAGTGATGGCACATTGGATTTTCAATGCCTGCAAGCGAAACAGGTTGATGTTTTGGTAATTGAAGTCGATCATTGTCTGCATGAATTTCAACAGCTTTTGAAAAACTATGAAGCATTTATAAGGGTACATAGAATGCAAATTTTGCCATTGTTTCAAGAATTAAGCAATGAGGCGATTAGGTTGCTGTTACAATATGAATTAAGTAGCTTTTTGGTAGAGCCGATTACAAGTGAAATGATTGTATCTGCGCTTCGCAAAGAGAGCAGGGTACAAGCTTTTGAAGATAAGGTATGTTGGAGTCCGGATATTTTCGCAACCAATGTATTGTTGGAACTTGGATTACCGATGCATTTGTATGGCTTTGCATATATCAAAAGCTGTGCTGAGCTATTATTAGAGGAAGCGGATCGGTTGCATACCCAAATGCAGGAGGTTTATGAGGCCTGTGCGAGAAAATATGAAACAACTTCTTCGAGTGTAGAAAAATGTATTCGTACAGCGATCAATTACGCATATCGAAGACAACCGGAGAAAATTTGTATTTATAATGATAAGCCGACAAGTTCACAGATTATTTTGTTTGTAAGTGAGCGGTTGCGTTTGTATCACAGAAGGTAGGTAAGATGTTATGAGCTTTGTTTATGTCCATGTTCCGTTTTGTAAAACGATTTGCAGCTATTGTGATTTTGTACGCTGTGGCTATCATCAAGGCTTAGCGGATAAATGGCTGCAAGCAATACAAAAAGAAATCAAAGAAAAGCTAAGAAATGAAAAGATCACAACCCTGTATTTAGGGGGAGGAACACCGACTAGTTTGACAATCGCACAAATGGAAGTCTTATTGGAGTGTTTAGGGGAGTATAGCGCTGATGTTGAGGAATATACAGTAGAAGCCAATGTAGAATCATTAGATGATTCCATGTTGGATCTGCTTGCTGGATATGGAGTGAATCGCATTTCACTAGGTGTGCAATCGATTGATGCTACACTTATCAAACGTATGAATCGCCATCATGATAAGCAAATGGTGATTGATACGATTCAACGAATTCATCATCAAGGTATTCATAACATTTCCTGTGATTTGATTTATGGTCTGCCTGCCCAAACACCTGCGCTGTGGCAAGAGGATTTGCGAGTGCTTTGCGAACAGGATATTCAGCATATTTCGCTTTATGCTTTAACGATCGAAGAACATAGTGCCTTTGGTAGAGAAAAAGTAGCGGCGATGGAAGAAGATGAGGAAGCAGATTTTTATGAAGCAGCTATTACGTATTTGCAATCGCAGGGTTTTGAACAATATGAAATTAGTAATTTTGCACGTCATAAGCACTATTCAAAGCATAATCAAGCGTACTGGCACTACGAGGATTTTATCGGGATTGGCTGTGGTGCCAGTGGTAAACAAAAGCATGCACGCTATGATAATACACGTAATTTAGAAACCTATCTTCGACAAGGTCCATCGCCTTCCTATATTGCCTTAACAAGTAAAGACGAGCGTTTTGAGATGATTATGATGGGATTGCGCTTGACGCAAGGAATTTCACTTTCAAAATTTTCTAAACGTTTTGGCTGTGAACTGCTTTCCTGTTATGAAAATGCCGTTCAAAAAAATATAAGACTAGGCTTATTGCGTATGGAAAATGGTTTTATAAAAGCAACCGATAAAGGCTTGCATGTATTAAATAGCGTACTTTTGGATTTTATGGAAGGCTAAGCGTTTGCGATAAGAAAAAGAAGGCAGCTTTTTGCTTACTTGCAATCATGTATAAATTTCTTTATAATGATTGAGGATAAAACAATTGAAGTAGAGGGAAAAACTATATGGAATTTCATATTCAAAAGCAAGAACAGAAATATCTCATTAAGGAAGATGGAAGAATTGTATTTTACGGGGATTATGAAATCGAGGAAAAACTGATTTCTTTGTATTTGCGCAATATTTACGGTGATGAAGCGATTGGCTTGTATCAGGTAAAAAAATGGTATACCGGAATTTTTCCGAAGCTTTCTCAAGCCTATACGATTTATGAGCAGGAAAATAAATTAGGGGAGCTTCAAAATGCCTCTAAAGGTATTCGACTTATGGAATATCAAGGTGTTACGTATCGTTTCTATGGTGGAGTTCATGGATCTTCTTATGAAATGCTTTGTTACGAACGTAATCGGCTTTGTGCGAAAATGCTTTTCGACGATGAGGTTACGGTAGAGTTTTATAATTCAAGTATGGGTGCCTTGTTTGCTGCACTCGCTGTCTTATGTAAAGAATTTCGTTTGTATGAGGGGTTATCTCAAACAGCTTTTATGGAAAAACTGCGTACGATAAAGGAATAAAACAGGTATAAAAAAGCATCTTACAGGCTATACTGAAACAGGTGATTTCATGGAGCTTGCAGATGCTTTTCTTTTATGGCAAGATATCGGTTTACTGCTGTATGCCACATTAAAGGCTTTTTTGCCATTACCTTCTTTAGAAGTCATGCTTGTACCACTTTGCTTAAGTCAGCCATCACATTGGATTCTTTATTCCTTAGAGGGAGCACTTGGAACATGCGTAGGCGGTATGATCGGATATGCTATCAGCTATCGTTACGGCCGACGGGCATTGCGTCATTTGGCAAATGAAAAGGAAATGAACAAAGGGGAAGAGTTAATGCAACGTTATGGTTTATGGGCGGTATTTATCGGAGGAATTACACCGATACCGGATTTTTTGTTAGCTTATTTAGCAGGCTTATCTCGTATGAATTTGTGGAGATTTTCACTTTGTGATGGATTGGCAAGACTTTTGCGAAGTTTGCTTGTATGTTACATGTTCAATCGTTTAGGTATATTGCTGGATTTCGATCAAATCGGAATATGGCTTTCTGTCTTGGTTGTAGTATGGCTTTTGCTACGGTATTTTAAACAGAAACGTGATAGTCATTCAAAAGATGAATAAAATAAGGGAGAATACGATCGTTTGAAAGCTTTTCCGGGTGCCATTGAACAGCGATGATCGGATAGGTTGTATGATAAATGGCTTCCATGATGCCATCTTCACTTGTTCCACAACAGATGAGTTGTTTGCCAAGCGAATGGACGGCTTGATGATGGAAACTATTTACCGTAATATTGGTTGCATATAATTTTGATAAAAAGCCGTTTTTAGAAATTTGTAATGAGTGGGTATCGTTTGAAGCATGCGTAGCTTTGTCGATATCCTGATGGAGCGTGCCGTGAAAATAAACGTTTAATAACTGCATTCCCCGACAGATCCCCAAGATCGGCTTTTTCTGTTTCATGAATGCATCAATGCAGCAAAAATCAAAGTGATCCATCGGATAAGGATAAAGCTTAGCGGTGCTGGATTGTTCCTCTTGCCAATAGCCAGAGGAAATATCATAGCCACCGGGAACAATAAGTCCATGACATATTTCTTGTGCGTAGGAAAGAGAGGCATAATCACAAATCGGAAAGATTATGGCATTAAGCTTTTGCAGGGCGGTTATATAGGCTTCATTTACAAACCATTTTTCACATTGTTCAAAGCTTTCCTTCCGCATGATAATACCAATTATTTTCATAGTTTCACCCTAGTGTATACTATGCTTAAAAAGAAAAAAAGCTACTTTTTTAATAGCTTTCCTTGCCAAGTATTTCTACGCTTCATTTCTTTGTCGATTTCATTAAGGACAACGACTTTTTTAAGTGTCCAATCTGGAGTGATCAAAGCTTCCTTTACGCCATCTCCGGTTAAACGCTGAATTACGATATGAGCAGGTATTCTTTCCAACTGCTTAATTACGATATCAACATATTCTTCTCTTGTTAGAACAGGAAAGGGAGAGGTAAGGTATTCTTCAGCCAATTTGGTGTTTTCCATGATATGAAGCATGTGGATTTTTACGGCATGAATAGGAAGCAGACCGACTGCACTAGCCGTTTCCAGCATCATTTTTTCACTTTCATTGGGTAATGAATTGATGAGGTGAACACAGATTTTAAGATCGGTGTCCTTTAATAATGCAATAGCATCTAAGAACTGTTGGTAGGTATGTCCTCGATTGATACGCTTAGCAGTGCTATCGTGAATGCTTTGTAACCCTAATTCGATCCAAATTTCCTTCTCTTTTGTCAGGCTTTGGAGATAGGTGATTTTTTCCTCATCTAAGCAATCGGCACGTGTGGCAATGCTGATTGCACAAATATCCTTTCGAGCCGCAAAGGGATCGAAAGTAGCCTTTAAAACATCGCAAGGAGCATAGGTATTGGAATACGCCTGAAAGTAGGCAATGGATTTTCCATTCGGCCATTTTTTCAGCATCATTTCCTGTCCCTTTGTGAATTGGATAGCTAAATCATCATGAATGTTACCGGCATATTCTCCGCTGCCCAGTGCTCCACAAAAGCTGCACCCACCAACACCGCAGGTTCCATCTCGATTGGGACAGGAAAAATTGGCATTTAATGCAACCTTAAAAACTTTGCTGTGAAAGCGATGCTTTAAATAATAATTCCAGGTGTGATAACGCTTGTTATCATCGCTGTATGGAAATGGATTTTGATATGTCATAAGTATCACCGTTGCTATTTTAGCATTTTCTTATATTTATTTCGAGTAGCTATTTATTTTTTTACAACATTATGAGATAATCATTACTCGAAAGGTTAGGGATTTTATGATTGCTGAGAGAACAATTAAACAATGTAAAAAGTATCCTCTTACATATACTCTTGTGATCAAACAGGTGAAAAATATAAATATGCGAATTGCTCATAATGGGGAGGTTATCGTAAGTGCAAACCCGTTTGTACCAATGGAAAAGATCGATGAATTTGTTTCGCAAAAAGCGGCATGGATTCTAGCGCATCAAAAACAGATGGAGCAGCGGCAAGGCTATTGTGAAATGAATGAGCATCAGCTGATGCTGTTCGGTAATTCCTTGCGTATTAAAACAAGCGTTGCCAAATATAACCATGTAAGTTATGATAAAACAACCTTATATGTGCAGCATAAGGAGGGTGCTGATGTAGAGCGTGTCATTCGTCGTTTTTTGGATAAATTATGCAAAGATGTATTTTTGGACGTTGCACAGCTCACGCACCGCACTTTAAAGGAGTATCAGTTGGAATTTCCGCAGATTAAGCTGCGGGATATGAAAAGTCGCTGGGGAACATGCACGCCGGCGAAAAATCAAATTACGCTGAATAAGCGTTTGATTCATTATCCTTTTGAATTTATCGAATATGTAGTGCTGCATGAATTTGTACATTTTATTCAGCCAAATCATTCAAAGGCGTTCTATCATGTGATTGAGAATTACATGCCGGATTATAAACAGCGAATGGAATTAATCAATCATTAGAGTGGAGGGTCTTCACTCTTTTTTTGTTGAAAGGGGATTTTATATGGAAGCAGTTGAGAAAAAACAGAACGATATGACCAGTGGTGTTATTTGGAAGCATATCATTTATTTTGCAATGCCGTTGTTTTTGGGAAATTTATTTCAACAGTTGTATAATACAGCGGATTCCTTGATTGTTGGTAATTTCTTAGGCAGCAATGCTCTTGCTGCTGTAAGTTCATCAGGAAATTTGATTTTTTTAATGATCGGATTTTTTAATGGGATTGCGTTAGGTGCGGGAGTTGTGATTGCACGCTATTTTGGTGCTCGCCAATACGATAAGCTACAGGACGCAATGCATACAACCGTTGCGTTTGGCTTGGTTACCAGTGTGGTATTGACAATTCTTGGTGTTTGGAGTGCTCCATGGCTTTTGGAGCTAATGGATACGCCGCTCAATGTCATGCCGGAGTCTGTAAGCTATTTTCGTGTCTATTTCATGGGAAGTCTTGGTATGGTCATGTATAATATTTTTGTCGGTATTTTACAAGCGGTCGGAGACAGTAAGCACCCTTTGTATTACTTGGTAATTTCAAGTATTGTAAATATTATCTTGGATATTTTGTTTGTTGCGGTTTTCCATTGGGGTGTAGGAGCTGCTGCATTAGCAACCATTCTATCGCAATTTGTCAGTGCTTTTCTATGTATGGTTCAGCTGCTGCGTAGCAAAAGCGTGTATCGTATGGAATTAGCAAAGATTCGTTTTCATAAAGATGCCATGAAACTGATTATACGCTATGGGCTTCCAAGCGGTTTACAAAATTCAATCATTGCGATTGCCAATGTTGTAGTGCAGTCGAATATCAATGCATTTGGTGAAATGGCTATGGCCGGTTGCGGTGCTTTTTCGAAAATTGAAGGTTTTGCTTTTTTACCGGTAACTAGCTTTACCATGGCACTTACGACTTTTGTAGGTCAAAATTTAGGAGCATCACAATATGAGCGTACACGCAAGGGTGCAAAATTCGGAATTCTTTGTTCAATGATCTTAGCGGAAATCATCGGCATATTGATTTTTATCTTTGCCCCGGTATTGATTGCGGCTTTCAACAATGAACCACAGGTAGTGCTTTATGGTACGCAGCGTGCAAGGTATGCAGCCTTATTTTTCTGTCTGCTATCCTATTCTCACTGTGTATCTGCTATTTTGCGTGGGGCAGGAAAGTCTATGGTTCCAATGCTTGTTATGTTGGTCTGCTGGTGTTTGATTCGTGTTTCCTTCTTAGAAATCGTAGGTGCGTTCTATCCGCATATTGATATCGTATATTGGGTATATCCGCTTACTTGGACATTAAGCTCGATTGTATTTTTCATTTATTATCAAAAAGCCGATTGGCTGCATGGATTCGGTGGTCGGGCATAATAAAAATGAACCTTCATTTCAGGTTCATTTTTATATGCTTATCAATCGTATAAATTACATTTCTCGTCCGATCACATGGGCGATTTTACGACCTTTCTCAATGACCTCTTGGAAACGCTGCGGCTTTAGGGATTGCGCTCCATCGCTCCATGCATTTTCCGGATCGTTATGTACTTCGATAATCAATCCATCGGCACCGGCAGCAATAGCGGCTAAAGAAGCGGACTCTACTAAACGCCAATCGCCTGTTGCATGACTTGGGTCAATAATAATCGGAAGATGTGTTTTTTCTTTGATAATCGGAATGACGCTTAAATCCAATGTATTTCTTGTGTATGGCTCAAAGGTACGAATGCCACGTTCACAAAATATAACATTTTCATTTCCTTCGGACATAATGTATTCGGCTGCCATGATCCATTCCTCAATCGTATTGGATAAGCCTCGTTTTAATAAAATCGGTTTGTTTGTTTTACCCACGGCTTTTAATAAATCGAAGTTTTGCATATTTCGGGCACCGATTTGAATGACATCGACATGCTCAACAAATTCTTCTAGCTTATCGCTGCTCATCAGTTCTGAAACGATCGGCAAATGATAGCGTTCCTTTGCATGCTCAAGATATGCAATGCCCTTACTGCCTAATCCTTGGAAAGCATAAGGGCTTGTTCTTGGTTTATACGCACCTCCGCGAAGCATATCACCACCGGCTTGTTTTACTTCCTTAGCAATTTCCATGACCTGTTCTTCTCCCTCTACGGAGCAAGGACCTCCGATAACTACGATTTTTTCATGACCGCCAATCTTAATGCCTTGAACATCAATGATACTATCTTCTGGGTGGAATAAACGATTGGCTTTTTTATAGGGAGCTGCAATACGAGTTACATTTTGAACAAAATGATTCGCACGTATTAGCTTTTCATCAAGCTTACTGGTATCACCGACCAAACCAAAGACATTGTAATTATCTCCGTTGATCATAGTTACCGATAATCCTTTTTCTTCAAAACTGTGAATAAGCTTATCAACCTCTTGCTTTGGAGCATCTTTTTTTAATGTAATAATCATATATTTTCGTCCTTTCTGTTTGCTATCCATTGTTTTAGCTGTGTGCGAATTGCTTTTACGCAGGTCGCAAGATCCTCGTTATTTTTGATTGTTATCATTGCATAGCGCTGATAGAGAGGAAGCCGCTGTCGATACATTTGTTTAAGTGTTTGCGGATCCTTGGATAATGGGCGTGTAGCATCGCAGGTAAGCTTTTCGATATTGCGATCAAGAAATACGATAATGCCGTTTTGAGCTAAGGCATTCATATTAGCTTCGTTAAGTATTGCACCACCACCGGTCGCAAGAACACAATGATTTCGCAAGGCGATAGAAGCAATTATAGCTTGCTCCTTTTGACGAAAGCCTGCTTCGCCTTCCTGTATGAAAATTTCGGGAATGCTTTGTCGATAGGTTTTCACGATTTCTTCATCACTGTCAAGATAGGTCATCTGCATTGCCTTGGATAGCTCTTTGGCAATAGAACTTTTCCCGGCACTTGGCATACCGATGAGAACAATGTTTATTTTCTCCCACAAAATCTTCTGATACAAACGATCGATATCTGCATTTGTGAAGCTGGCATCAAGGAAATAATTGACTGCATAAACAGCCTGAGCTACTAACATTTCTAAACCGCCGACAAATGGAATACCGTATTTTTTTGCTTGCAGACCAAGCCTTGTTACAAGCGGATTGTAAATGATATCAAGAACTGCCTCACAACTTGGAAAATCCTGTAAATCAATAGGAGCTTCATCGACATGCGGATACATTCCTTTCGGAGAGGTGTTGATAATAATTTGCACATCTCGATGTTTAGCATAAACTTCCGCAAAGCTGATAGCTCCGTTTTTAGCACTAGGGGAAACTACAATGAGCTCTTTTGCATCTGCATCTTTTATGACAGCCTGAACAGCAGCACTTGCTCCGCCGTTGCCTAAGATGAGAACCTTTTTATCAGAAACCTTAATATGGTGCTTTATGAGCATATAACGAAAGCCGTCATAGTCGGTGTTATAGCCTTTTAGCTTTCCGTTTTTATGGACGATGGTATTCACTGCACCAATCGTTTTGGCGGCTGTATCAATCTCGTCCAAATAAGGAAGTACCTCTTTTTTATATGGAATGGTTACATTGATAGCTTTGAATTGTCGTGCCTGCATGAATGCATGAAATTCTTTTGGATTCAAAGGACAAAGCTCATAGCTGTAATCGGCTAAGGCTTCGTGTATTTCTTTTGAAAAACTATGTCCGAGCTTTTCTCCTATAAGTCCGTAATTCATAAAATTCTCCCTTCGTAAAAAAGAAAAAGCATCAACGAATGTTCATGCCTTTAAGAAAATGCCCAGAAAACAAAAACCAAGGTATTTTACAATGGTGTTTTCCGGGCTATTGAAAGTAAAAGTAAAAACGATTTGGAATCAAAAACATTCTATCACTCCTATGCTCATAGGATACATCATTTTTCTGTGATTTGCAATATTTTTTCATAAAAATGTAAATATTTGCAAGTTATGATGATTTCTTGAAGGATTATGATATAATGATTGCGAGGTGAGCTTATGAAGCAATACAATATAAAGGGATACCGCATAGATTGTACACAGCCCTTGTTATGTGCACCGATTATCGGTACAAGCGTTGAGGAAGTAAAAGCGGAAATAAAACGCATTGAGGAAAGTGATGTAGAGGTCGTTGAATGGCGTATAGATTTATTTCTTACACATGAACCGGCTTACAAGCTTTTGGAAATGAGCAGCTATCTGTATCAAGAACTTTCTGATAGGATCTTGCTTTATACGCTTCGCTCGCAAGCTGAGGGAGGCGAGTGTGGGCTGTCTGCACAAGAAAAAGCAGAACTTCTTAAAGAACTGATTTCCTATCATCATGCGGATCTTATTGATTTGGAAGATGCTTTCCTTCAGACAGGAAATACTGCATTGCTTCAAAAGGCTCATAAGCAGCAAATGAAAGTGATTGTTTCTCATCACGATTTCCTGCAAACACCGAAGCGTGAGGAATTGTGTGAAAAACTGTTGGTTATGTCAAAGCGTGGCGGAGATATCGTTAAGTTGGCATGTATGCCGCAAAGTCATGAAGATGTGCTGACATTGGCACAGGTAGGTCAATGGGCAAGAAAAGAACTTGATTGTGCATTGATTATGATTTCTATGGGAACTTTGGGAATGCCTGCTCGGGTGTTTCCGACGTTGTTTTCCAGTGTTTTAAGCTTTGCGGGGGTGAGTGGAAGCAGTGCTCCTGGACAACTTTCGGTGCAAGAGATGCGCTCGATATGGAAAAGCTTACAAGAAAACGAGAAGAAAGGTGTGGACGAATATGTATAAAATTATTAAAAAGGAAGTCTTAAATCCGACGGTTACGAAAATGATTGTAGAGGCACCGCTGGTTGCGAAAAAAGCGAAAGCTGGACAATTTATTATCTTGCGTGTTCATGAATCCGGAGAACGGATTCCGCTGACGATTGCCGATTATGATCGAAAAGAGGGAACGATTACGATTATTTTTCAAGTTGTCGGAAAGACGACGATGCTGTTAAATCAGTTGGAAGAAAACGATTTGATTCATGATTTTGTCGGGCCATTGGGAAAACCGAGTCATATCGAAGGCTTGAAAAAGGTTTGTGTGATCGGTGGAGGTGTTGGCAGTGCCATTGCTTATCCGGTTGCTAAGGCGCTGCATGAGCAGGGCAGCGAGGTAAGTGTCATAGCCGGTTTTCGCAATAAAGATTTGGTTATTTTGGAAAAAGAATTTGCGGCTGTCAGCGAGCGTTTTTATTTGGTTAGCGATGATGGAAGTACCGGTACCAAGGGCTTGGTAACCGATATATTGGAACAATTGATTCAACAGGGCGAATGCTTTGATGAGGTAATTGCGATCGGACCGCTGATCATGATGAAATTTGTTTGTGAATTAACTAAAAAGCACCATATAAAAACGATTGTCAGTATGAATCCGATTATGATCGATGGCACCGGTATGTGCGGAGGGTGTCGTTTAAGCGTTGGCGGAGAAGTGAAGTTTGCTTGCGTTGATGGTCCGGACTTTGACGGACATTTAATTGACTTTGATGAGGCAATAAAACGAAGTGCAACATATCGGGATTTTGAAATGCACCAGCGCGAGGCTGCGTGCAATCTATTTCATAAGGAGGTATAATCATGGCAAATATGTCGCTTAAAAAGGTAGAGATGCCACTATTAGATCCTAAACAAAGAAGTACGAATTTTGAAGAGGTTGCTTTGGGATACAGTGAAGAAATGGCAATGGAGGAAGCAGGGCGTTGTTTGCATTGCCCGACTAAGCCTTGTGTGAGCGGGTGTCCGGTTTCTGTAAAAATCCCCCAATTTATTGAAAAGGTGGCACAGGGGAAATTTGAGGAGGCTTATCATATCATTCATGAAACAAGCGCTTTGCCTGCGGTATGTGGTCGTGTATGCCCACAGGAAACACAGTGTGAACAAAAATGTGTTCGAGGTTTAAAGGGAGAAAGTGTTGCGATCGGTCGTTTGGAACGCTTTGTTGCTGATTGGTATCGTGAGCATATTGATACAGCTATCCAAAAGCCCCAAAGCAATGGACATAAGGTCGCGATTGTCGGATCCGGTCCTGCCGGGTTGACATGTGCCGGTGATTTAGCGAAAGAAGGCTATCAGGTATCGGTATTTGAAGCATTGCATGTAGCCGGTGGTGTTTTGATGTATGGAATACCGGAATTTCGTTTGCCTAAAGATATCGTACAAAACGAAATCGAGGGTTTGAAGCAAATGGGAGTTGATATTCAAACCAATGTGGTAATCGGGCGCAGCGAAAGTGTCGATGATCTTTTTGAAGCCGGATATGAAGCAGTATTTATCGGCAGTGGAGCCGGTTTGCCTAACTTTATGAATATGCCAGGAGAAAATTTAAATGGGGTATATAGCGCAAATGAGTTTTTGACCCGCTGCAATTTAATGAAGGCTTATAAGGAAGATTCGGATACACCGATTCAACGTCCTAAAAAAGCTGTGATTGTCGGAGGTGGCAATGTGGCGATGGACGCAGCACGTTGTGCAAAGCGTTTGGGTGTTGAAGAGGTTATGATTGTATATCGGCGCAGTATGGAGGAGCTTCCCGCACGTAAAGAGGAAGTAGAGCATGCGATGGAGGAGGGAATTCAATTTCATCTTCTAACCAATCCGGTACGTGTACTTGGTGATGAACAAGGTTGGGTTTGCGGTGTTGAATGCGTTGAAATGGAACTAGGAGAGCCAGATGAAAGCGGACGTCGCCGCCCTGTCGAGATAAAAGATAGCAATTTTGTACTTTCAGCCGATTGTATGATCATGGCAATCGGAACTTCACCTAATCCGTTAATTCGCTCAACAACTGCCAATTTAGAAACTAATCGCAAAGGGTGCATTATCAGCGATGAGCAAGGACAAACAACCAGAGAAGGAGTGTTTGCTGGTGGAGATGCGGTAACCGGAGCTGCAACGGTCATTCTTGCCATGGGGGCAGGTAAAAAGGCAGCTGCGGCAATAGATGGCTATATTCAAAACAAAAAGTAATGATGAATATCAAAAAAGATGTCACCGACATCTTTTTTGGTAGGTTATCGAAAGGAAATCGATAGGAATAAATACTAGAAATATGTGCTTTTACCAATGAAAGGAAGGAATGTAAGATGACACATATTTCGCACTCATGATAAGCATACTACCATGAATAGAAATAATTTCTTATTTCTGCATTACTATTATACTATACCACACCATTGTTGTAAACCCTTACAACGAAAGATTAAAAATTAGCGCCGCTTGGTTTTTTTCGGATACTATGCTATCCTATTGGCAGGTGATACTATGAAAAAGAAGAAGAATAAATTAGTTATTGGCGCATCTCTTGCAATTCTTGCAATGTTTCTTATGTCAATCGTATGGCCTGCAACGCAGCAGATTGCCAAACTTATATCTATTGTGATTTTTGCGATTGCTTGCTTTGCACCTTTGCACAAGGAACAAAGGGAGGGCAAGGATATTACAGCATACGTTATATTTTATATATGTGTGATTGGATTTCTTGCCTATCTACTTTTCTTTTGACAATCTGTAGGTTGTTTGATATACTAAAGCTCGATAGAAAAGCGATGAATTAAAGTAGTAAATTCTGAAATTTGAAAAAGAGAGTCGATGGTTGGTGAAAATCGAACAAAGGAAGGAATCGAACTTGTTAAGGAGCTGATCGTGGATTCGTTTTCTCGCGTTAAGAGATTTGAGTGCATCGTTTACGATGAACTAAGGTGGTACCGCGTGAATTTACGTCCTTAGAGTAGCTGAGGGCGTTTTTTATTTGTAAAGGAGAATAAATATGGGATTTGATCACAAGAGTATTGAGAAAAAATGGCAAGCATATTGGGAAGAAAACAAAACCTTTGTATGTGATGTTTGGGATTTTTCAAAGCCGAAGTTTTATGCTGTGGATATGTTTCCGTATCCAAGCGGTCATGGTTTGCATGTCGGACACCCGGAAGGTTATACAGCAAGCGATATTGTTTGTCGTATGAAAATGATGCAGGGCTATAATGTCCTTCACCCAATGGGGTTTGATTCCTTTGGATTACCGGCGGAGCAATATGCGATTCAGACCGGAAATCACCCGGAAGGCTTTACATTGAAAAACATTGCGACGTTTACTCGTCAGCTGAAAATGCTAGGCTTTGGTTTAGATTGGGAGCGTCAGGTGTCAACCTGTGATCCAAGCTATTACAAATGGACGCAATGGATTTTCAAGCAGTTATATAATGATGGCTTGGCACGTTTGGTAAATATTCCTGTTAATTGGTGTGAGGAATTGGGAACGGTACTTGCCAATGACGAAATTATTGATGGCAAAAGCGAGCGTGGGGGATATCCGGTCATTCGTAAAAATATGCTTCAGTGGGTGATTGATATTCCTAAATATGCAGATCGTTTGTTGGAGGGCTTAGAGGAAATCGATTGGCCGAACTCTACCAAGGAAATGCAGCGCAATTGGATTGGTAAATCTATCGGTGCGCATGTTGATTTTAAGGTAGATGGCTTTGAGGAAGGTTTTACGGTTTTTACCACACGCTGTGATACTTTATTTGGAGCTACCTATTGTGTGTTGGCTCCAGAACATGACTTGGTAGAAAAAATTACCACACCGCAGCAAAAAGCAGCAGTAGATGCTTATGTGAAGCTATGTGCTACAAAATCCGAATTAGAGCGTACCGAATTGAATAAAGAAAAGACCGGCTGCTTTACCGGCGCCTATGCTATCAATCCGGTTAATCAGAAGAAAATACCGATTTGGATTTCGGATTATGTTTTAGCAAGCTATGGAACCGGTGCGATTATGGCCGTTCCGGCACACGATACGCGTGATTATGCATTTGCGAAGGCCTTTGGCTTGGAAATTATTCCGGTGCTTGAAGGCGGCGATATCAGTAAGGAAGCTTGGACAGAAGATGGCGTACATATCAATTCCGATTTTTTGAATGGTTTGAATAAGGAAGATGCGATTGCGGCAATGATTGCTTTCTTGGAAACTCATAAGTGTGGACGTCAGCAGGTGAATTATCGCTTACGTGAATGGATTTTTGCTCGTCAGCGTTATTGGGGAGAGCCGATTCCGATCGTACACATGGAAGATGGTACGACTCAGGTGTTGGAAGATGATGAATTACCGCTTGTATTGCCGAAGCTAGATGATTATTCACCAAGCAAGAGCGGTGCCAGTCCATTAGAAAAAGCAAGTGCTTGGGTAAATGTGGAGCGCAATGGCATGCATGGAAAGCGTGAAACTAGCACTATGCCAGGAAGTGCAGGTTCCAGTTGGTATTTCTTACGCTATATTGATCCGCAAAATGATCAGGTGTTTGCTGATAAGAAATTGTTGGAGCATTGGATGCCGGTGGATTTGTATATTGGCGGCAGTGAGCATGCGGTAGGTCATTTATTATATTCTCGTATGTGGAACAATTACTTGTATGATAAAGGGTTAGTACCGGTAAAGGAACCATTCAAAAAGCTGTTCCATCAAGGTATGATCCTCGGTGAGAATAATGAAAAAATGTCAAAATCACGTGGAAATGTCGTAAATCCCGATGATATCGTTCATGCTTATGGTGCAGATACCTTGCGCCTGTATGAAATGTTTATGGGACCACTTGAATCCGCAAAGCCTTGGAGTGAATCCGGTGTAGAGGGAGCACGAAAATGGTTGGATCGTGTATATCGCTTATTTATAGAGATGGACGTATTAAGTGATGAAAATGACGGTGCATTGGATTATAGCTTTCATTTCACTGTGAAGAAGGTTACAGATGATTTTGAAAGTCTAAACATGAATACCGCAATTTCACAAATGATGATTTTTATTAACGATGCTTATAAAGCAGGAAAGGTATATCGTCCATATGCGATTGATTTCATTAAGATGCTTTCCTGTGTTGCCCCTCATGTATGTGAGGAAATGTATCAGATCATAACCGGAAAAACATGTCTTGTGCATGAAAGCTGGCCAACTTATGATGAAAGCAAGCTTGTTAAAAATGAGGTTGAAGTCATTGTACAGGTGAATGGTAAGTTACGTGGAAAATTCAGCGTACCAACCGGTAGCGATGATGATGTATTGAAGGAAGAAGCAATGAAGATTCCGGCAGTAGTTTCTCAGTTGGAAGGGAAAACCGTACGCAAGGTGATTGTGGTTAAAGGCAAGCTGGTAAATATTGTTGCGAATTAAGCGCAGTATTTCTAATTGCATGTATTTAACTGATTATGATATACTTATGTAGAAAATTTGGAAGGTGATTACAAATGGGTAGACATTTTGAGGTTCGTGCTGCATCTATGCAGAAAACGGCAAATGCAAAAGCAAAACTATATTCACGTTTTGGAAAAGAAATTTTGGTAGCCGCAAAGGCAGGAGTTCCGGATCCGGAAATGAACATGCCTTTGAAAAAGGTTATTGAACGTGCTAAGGCCAATCAAGTGCCGGCAGATGTTATTAAGCGTGCAATCGAAAAGGCAAAAGGAGGAAGTACGGAAAATTATTCCAGTGCAACCTATGAGGGCTTTGGTTCCGGCGGTGGAGCAACGGTCATCATTGATTGTCTGACAGATAATGCCAATCGTACCATTGCGGACTTGCGTGCATGCTTTAATAAATCTCATGCGAAATTAGGGGTTGCGGGAAGTGTTTCCTTTAACTATGAGCATGTTGGCTTAATCGTTATTAAATATAATGATGAAGAAGCGATGATGGACGCTTTGATTATGGGTGAAGTTGATTTGAAGGATATTGAAGTTGATGAGGATATGATGACGATTACCGTAGAACCAACCGATTTAAACAAAGCCAAAGATGCAATCGAAGAGCTTATACCTGATGTTGAGTTCGATGTATTGGAAACAACCATGTTGCCAAATGAATATATCACGTTAGAAGGTGAAGATTTGAAGCTGTTCCAACGCTTAGTTACTTTGTTAGATGATGTAGACGATGTGCAGCAGGTGTATCACAACGTACAAAATATCAATGATCCGGTAGAATAAAGTTTACGAAAAAGAAGTCAATCGGCTTCTTTTTTGTTGACATTGGAAAATAAGCTTAGTAAACTATACATAGTCCTAAGATTAAGAAAGTTTCTTATGCAAGCATCGTAGAGAGAGGGCGTGTGGTGAAAGCTCTTATGTAAGATAAGAAATTGACACTTATGAGGAATTATCAGGAAATGGATAATCGTATCTCGGCGTTAACGAAAAAAGAGCACTTAATAAGTGAAGTAAGGTGGCACCGCGTTTTTAACGTCCTTATCGTGAGGGCGTTTTTTTATATAAGGAGGGATTTTATGAGCTATCAAGTACCAAAGGGAACACAGGATATTCTTCCAAGTGAAATCGGCAAATGGCATCGCTTGGAGGAATTGATACGACAATTTTGTTATGTATATAACTACAAGGAAATTCGTACACCGATTTTCGAACATACGAATGTTTTTAAACGAGGCAATGATTCCAGTGATATGGTCAATAAGGAAATGTATACCTTTCAGTTGGAAAACAGTGCAACCTCATTAACCTTACGACCGGAAGGAACTGCAGGGGTTGCCAGAGCTTTTGTAGAGCATAAACTGTATGGAAATGCGGATTTACCAATGAAAATGTATTATGTCGGACCACAATTTCGCCATGAGCGTCCGCAAAAGGGAAGAATGCGAATCTTTAATCAGTTTGGGGTTGAAGTAATCGGAGCAAAAAGTGCCATGTTAGATGTAGAAGCGATTGCACTAGGTTGGAGCTTTGTTTCTGCATTAGGCTTACAGGATATGAAGGTTCTTATCAATACCTTAGGAGATGATGCATCAAGAGCAGCCTATCGCAAGGCTTTAAAGGAACATTTTAAAGCGGACATTGATACGATGTGTGCGGATTGCAAGCGCCGTTATGAGCAAAATCCATTGCGTATTTTGGATTGCAAGGTAGATAAGGATAAGGACATCATGAAAAATGTACCACGTATGGCAGATTATCTTAATGAAGAATCCAAAGCCTACTTTGATGAAGTATTGGCAGGCTTAGATGCGTTAGGTATTCCTTATGAGGTCGATGATCGTTTGGTGCGTGGTCTTGATTATTATACTCACACAGTGTTTGAAGTGGTTTCGGTCAATAAAGAAATGGGAGCACAATCGACAGTTTTTGCCGGCGGTCGCTATGACGGTCTTGTGGAATATTTCGGTGGACCAACAAGCATGAGCGGAATCGGTTGGGCAATGGGCTTAGAACGTTTGATTCTTGCTTGTGAAGCGGAAGGTATCGAGTTGGCAGATGAAGAAAGCTTAGATGCTTATGTCGTATGTCTTTCATCGAGCGTGCGTAAGCAGGTTTTACAGCTTGTTACACAGCTTCGTGCAGCAGGATACAGCACGGATACGGATTATTTGGATCGTTCCTTTAAGGCACAGTTTAAAACCGTTGCACGTACAAGAGCCAAGGCGGCAATTGTTGTAGGAGATGACGATATAGAGAAGGGCAGTGTAACGATCAAACGTGTTGCGGATCAAAAAAAGCTAGAGGTTAAGCTAGAGGATATTGTAGAAGGCATGGATACATTGTTTCAGGAGGAAGCATGTAGCTGTCATGAGGAAGGAAGTAAGCATGAATAGAACACATACAAATGGAGAATTGCGTCTAAGCGACGTAAATAAAAAAGTAACCCTTTTGGGATGGGTAGCGAAGCGTAGAAATTTCGGTTCTTTGGTTTTTATTGATTTGCGTGATCGCAGTGGTATTACCCAGCTTGTTTTTGATGAAACAAGCAGTGAAGCAATCAAAGAGGTACGCAATGAGTATATCCTCGAGGTAGAAGGAACGGTACACGAGCGCAAGGATAAAAATCCGAATTTGGAAACCGGAGAGATTGAAGTAGTGGTAGATAAGGTAGAGATTATCAACAGTGCGAAAACGACACCTTTGATTATCGCCGATGAAACCGATGCTTTGGAGGACACCCGTTTAAAATATCGTTATTTGGATTTGCGTCGTCCGATCATGCAAAAGAAGCTTTTGATGCGTCATGCGATTACCAAGAGCTTACGTGGCTATTTAGATGACCATGGTTTTGTGGAAATCGAAACACCGGTCCTTGGAAAATCAACACCGGAGGGAGCACGTGATTATTTGGTGCCTTCACGCGTTCACCCGGGCTGCTTTTATGCATTGCCACAGTCTCCGCAGTTGTTTAAACAGCTGTTGATGATTTCCGGTTTTGAGCGCTATTATCAGTTTGCTCGCTGTTTCCGTGATGAAGATTTACGAGCGGATCGTCAAACCGATTTCACACAGTTGGACATGGAAATGAGCTTTTTAAGTGATGTGGAAATTCAGACGATGATGGAGGAAATGTTGGCAAAGCTTATGAAAGATGTCAAAGGCTTGGATATTCCGACTCCGTTTTTGCGTTTAAGCTATGAGGAAGCCATGAATCGCTATGGAAGCGATAAGCCGGATAATCGCTTTGATATGGAATTACAGGAAATCACGAACATCTTTACAGATTGCGGATTCCAGGTATTCAAAGACTGTATCGCAAAGGGTGGTTCTATCAAGGCGGTTGTTGTTCCTAATAAAGCGGATATGACACGCAAGGAGATTGATAAGGTTACCGAATTAGCGAAGAAAAACGGCGCAAAGGGACTTGTTACCTTGAAGTATCTGCATGATGAAATCAGTGGTTCAATTGTGAAATTCCTAACGGAAAAAGAATTGAGTGCTTTAAAAGATACGCTGGTTTTAAAAGAAAACGATTTGATCTTAATCGTATCAGATGCTTGGGAAACGACTTGCAATGTATTAGGGGCATTGCGTAATCATTTCGCTACATTGTTAGGGTTAAAGAAAAAAGATGAGTTTTCTTTCCTATGGGTTACAGACTTTCCAATGTTTGAATATAGTGAAGAAGATGGACGCTATTATGCCAAGCATCACCCCTTCACTCGTCCTAAGCAGGAGGATATGAAATATATTGATGAAGATCCATCAAAGGTTCATGCGATTGCTTATGATGTTGTGTTAAATGGCTATGAGTTAGGTGGAGGCTCCTTACGTATCTATGATTCCAAGATGCAGGAAAAAATGTTTGAAGTTATGGGCTTTACAGAGGAACAAATTCATGAGCGCTTCGGCTTCTTTGTTGATGCATTCCAATATGGTACACCACCTCATGGTGGCTTGGCTTTCGGCTTGGATCGTATAGCTATGATTTTAAGTGAAAGTGATTCCATTCGTGATGTTATCGCCTTCCCGAAAAACGCAAATGCAAAATGTCCGATGAGTGATGCACCTACGCCGGTTGATCCTCAGCAGTTAGACGAATTACACATTAAAATTGATAATGAATAACAGAAGATAGAAGACGGTATTTCAAAATGTATCGTCTTTTTCTCATGGTTTCGATTGCTTTGAAAAAGGTAGGTGAAATGCAAAATACAGGCTTATACAGGTAAGATTTTCTATGTTTTATGAAAGAAAAATTCTAAGAATACTATTTGGTTGGTAGGTGTAGCTGTCAGATAGGAAGATAAAGCAAAAAATTTTATAAAGTCAAGAGTATTATTTTAGTTTCTACGTGTTATACTATAACTGTCCAGAGGATATAAATTTTTCCTACACTTAGAGATACGGGAGATCGGACGTTGTGCTTTGGTGTGAAAACTTGCTACGCGCAGGGATCCTAAAAATGCACACAGATCACCCACCTGTTCATACAGGGAAAGATCTCTTCCTCTGGATTTTTTTATTTATAAGCGGTTTTTTCCGCTTTTTTCATGATATAATGAATAAAACGGAGGATTGGGAAATGGACGCTAAGGAACGTTTTGTTAGTTTATATAAACAATATATTACACGGGAAGGAAGTGAACGACTGCTTGATTATTTGCTTAAGAGTGATTTCTTTACCGCCCCTGCCAGTACACGGTTTCATGGTGCCTATGCCGGAGGCTTGGTAGAGCATAGCTTAAATGTGTTTGATTGTCTTAGTGATTACTTACAACGGGAACGTGTCAAAGAGGTGTATCGGCTATCCTGTGATATGGAAACCGTTGCGATTGTTGCCTTGCTGCATGATGTTTGTAAGATTGATTGCTATAAGGAATCCATGCGCAATCAGAAAATCAACGGTACTTGGCAGCAAGTGCCTTATTATGAATTTGATGATAAAATGCCATACGGACATGGTGAGAAAAGTGTTTATATTATAAATGGCTTTTTACGTTTAACACGTGAAGAAGCCTTTGCAATCCGCTATCACATGGGCTTTAGCGGTAGTGAAGAAACAAGAAATGTTGGAGCTGCTTTTGAAATGTATCCACTAGCTTTTGCTTTAAGTACAGCGGATATGGAAGCAACCTATTTCTTAGAGGGAAAGAAATAAGCTATAAAAGACATTTTGTTTAGATTATAGGAGAATCCAAACAGATTTTCTGTTTATTGATGCTTTGTTAGAATCTGCATACGGTTTAAAAAGATGTTGTGAGAATGCTTCCTTGAATCATGATGAGCATTGGCATGACATTTTTATTTTATCTACTTTCAAAACTGTAAGTGTAGCTGCCTAGCAGCCTTGTTATAATTTATGTGTATTCCAAAGTTAATCAATGCGGTGGAAGGGAGCGATTTTAATGGAACATATTTTAAATTTAGAGCAAGTAAAAAAGTATTATGGAAGTAATAGCGGAAATATCACCAAAGCGGTAGATGGTATTTCCATGTATGTAGACAAAGGTGAATTTGTTGCTATTATGGGTGCTAGTGGCTCAGGAAAGACAACACTATTAAATTGCATCTCCACGATTGATACCGTAACGAGTGGACATATTACAGTCAACAATCAAGATATTACCAAAATCAAGGATAAAGATTTTGCGGATTTCAGACGTGAAAATTTAGGTTTTATTTTTCAGGACTTTAATCTTTTGGATACCTTGACAATGGAAGAAAATATTTTGCTGTCCTTGATTATCAATAAAGCGAACCCTGCCGATATTGAGAAAAGGGTTCATGCTATTGCGGATAAGCTTGGTATTCAAGATATTTTATCAAAATTTCCTTATGAGGTTTCGGGCGGACAAAAACAGCGTTGTGCTTGCGCTAGGGCATTGATCAACGAGCCGAAACTGATCTTAGCAGATGAACCAACGGGGGCTTTGGACTCAAAATCATCAAGGTTATTATTGGAAACTATGTCTGACATCAACAAGAAAATGCAGGCTACTATTTTAATGGTAACACATGACCCGTTTAGTGCGTCTTTCTGTGAACGTATTCTGTTCTTAAAAGACGGTAAACTATTCAATGAAATTTTCAGAGGAGAAAAAAGTCGAAAAGATTTCTTCAATGAAATATTGGATATATTAACCTTGCTCGGAGGTGAAGTGGGAAATGTTAGGTAAATTAGCTCTTAGAAATACCAAAAGAAATTTAAAAGATTATTTGATTTATCTGATAACCATTACAATTTCATTTTCACTCATACTGGCATTTAATCTGATAGTAAGTTCTGAGGAATTGTAAAGCTATCATCTGGTATGGACTCATTTAAAAATGTTTTAACTTTTGTGAATATTGTTATTGTATTTGTTGTATGTTTCTTGATTAACTATACGACAAGATTTATGTTTGAAAAACGAAGCAAAGAATTGGGGACTTACATGCTTCTTGGAATAAAGAAAAAAGAAATTGCCCGTTTGTTAGTTCTGGAAAATATTTTACTAGGATTTTTGGCATTTGTATTGTCTATTCCTTTAGGGTTTTTGTTCAGTCAGTTTGTATCATTGGTCATTGTAAAAATGTTGGGTATTCCAGAGGTTATATTTATTTCTTTAAATCTTATCTCCATAGGATTGCTTGCAATATATTTTTTGGTAATCTATGTATTAGTTTTGCTTAATCTTTTGAGAAGAATTAGAAACATGACGGTACATGATTTCCTTTATTTTGATAAGCAAAATGAAAAGAAAATGTTCCGTAATGATAAAAAGAGAAATGTTATCTTTATGGTTAGTGCTATACTGGGGATTTTCTCACTTCTGCTTTGGAACTCACGTTGCAGTTTTGAAAATTTCAGTGATGAGTCTACCATGACTTATTTAATGATTTGTGTGATTATGTTAATAATCAGTATTTATGGTATTTCTGCAACTTGTGCTGATATGTTATTATCAATTCTGCTAAAAAGTAAAAAAATGAAATATCAAAAAGATAATCTCTTTGTTACAAGAACTTTTGCGTCGAAGGCAAGAACGATGAATTTTACGTTTGGGACGCTTTCTATGCTAATATTACTTTCCATGCTATGTCTGAATTTTTCTAGTATCAATAAAGGTGTGTATAAGAGCAGTATAGAGCAGACTGCACCGTATGATGTGCATGTCTTTGACCCAAAACAACCATTTGATGACTTTAATGAATATGTAGCTGTGATTGATGAAGATTATACAATTAATAAAACCTTTGAATATAATGTTTATAAAGATTCAAATCATCAATTACAAAGTCTTTATGGAGACGAACAATTTTATAAATTTGATCCAGTAATGAAGTTAAGTGATTACAATACCTTATTGAAATTAAGAGGAATGGATACAATAGAGTTAAAAGAGAATGAGTATTTTCTTTTAACTGATAGTCAATCACTTTATATAGTTGAAGATAACAATGATATAAAAAATCTTAAAATTTCTAATAGAGATTTACATTTAAAAGGAATTGACACAAAGTCTTTTTGGCTTAGCATGACAAGTAGAGGCAGATTTATAGCTGTTATTCCTGATGAATATGTGGAAGGATTGGAAATATTAGAAGAACACTTAATTGTTGATACAAAAGAGGAAACGACTGCAAAATTAGAAGAAAAGTTAGCAACGGAATTAAATCATTTATTGGTAGTAGAAGATGAAGGTGGAACAACACATAATGAATATTATAGAGTATCCATAAGAGGTACTGTTATAGAAGAACAAAATACTATGACTGCTATTATGGCAAGTATCTGCTTATATATTGCTTTTGTTTTGATCTCTGCTGTTGGAACAATTCTTGCTATTCAATCATTAAGTGATTCTACAAAGTACAAATATCGTTATCAAACATTGCGAAGATTAGGTGTAAATGATAAATCTTTATTTAAAACAATCAGAAAACAATTGTTGATATTATTTGGTGTTCCGGTTGTTTATTCGATTCTTGCAAGTTTCTGTATGTTAGCTTCACTTAACAATGTTTATAAAGTCCTTTTGGCAAATGAATTTATTTACTTGTTCTATTTCATAGGTGGTTTGGCAATTTTCTTCTTCGTTTACGGAATTTATTGGATAGCAACCTATATCGGTTTCAAACGAAATATCAATGAGGAGAGTTAGAATTATCTAGCTCTCCTATTATGAATTTTATATAATAAGGTGTAAAGGAAGTGAGAAAATGAAAATAGCGATTATCGAAGATGATGAAATCACTCGTTTGGAGCTTTCTAAGCTATTGCGCACACAAGGCTACGAAACGCTTTTATTAACTGATTTTGAAAAGCTGATAGAGGAATTAAGAAAATATAGCGTAGACTTAGTCTTGCTTGATATTAATCTGCCGTATGAAAATGGTTATGAAGTATGTAGGAAAATAAAACAAGTCATGTCAGTACCGATTATCTTTGTAACTAGCAGAGATACAAATGCCGATGAATTAAAAAGTATTCAAGCCGGTGGAATTGACTTTATCACTAAGCCGTATGACACGCTTATTCTGCTTGAAAAGATCAAGCGTGCATTGAAACTATCAAACCCGAACAATTTCCGTAAGCTTGTGAAAAAGGGCTGCACTCTTGATTTACATTTATCTGTTTTGAAATATCAGGAGCAAAGCATTGAACTGACAAGAAATGAATTTCGTATTTTGTATTACTTCTTTATGAATGAAGATAAAATTATCGGTAAGGAAGAGCTGCTCGAAAAGCTATGGAATGATAAGTATTATTTAGATGAGAATGTATTATTGGTTAATATGACCCGTCTAAAGAAGAAAATGAAGGAAATCGGAATCGTTCATTTATTAGAGAATATACGCGGAAAGGGTTGGAAGCTATGAGTTTTTTTACATACTTAGAAGAAAAAATAACAGAGCTATTGTTTCAGCTTTTCTTTCTTTCCTTGGTTTCAGTTGTTTTACTTTTCTATGGTGTAGACATGCTGTTTGTTGTATTGCTTATAATTGTGTTCATCAGCATACAAGGACTTTTGGAGTGGTGCATGTATCAAAAGAAGCGAAGTGCATCAAGACAGATTATTGACTTAGTAGATGGATTACAAGAAGCTTACTATATTGCAGATATTTTACCAAAGCCAAAGGAATTTCAAAATGAAGCCTATTATTATGCACTAAAAAAAGCTTGTAAAGCTATGAATGATGAAATCAGTAGAATCACAGAGGAAAAGCAAGCGTATCAAGACTATGTGGAAGGCTTTGCGCATGAAATCAAAATACCGATTGGTGCTTTGTCCTTGACGTTTGACAATATGAAAAATTATTCGTTAAAAAAAGAAACCGATAAGATATTTCAATTGGTGGAACAAATGCTCTACTATGCAAGAAGCGAAAACACGGAAAAAGACTATTTTGTAAAACAATTATACTTAGATGAAGTAATCCATAAGGTTATTTTGAAGTTTCGTTATTCGCTTATGGAGCATAAAGTAACGATTGATATCCGAGATATTGAGAAGATCGTTTATACTGATGAAAAATGGCTGATTTTTATTTTATCTCAAATCATGCAAAATGCGATCAAATATTTTGATAAGCAGGAAAACAAGCTTACGATATACAGTCAGGATAACGAAACCAATATTTTGCTTATGATTGAGGATAACGGCTGTGGAATCGAAGCATCGGATATATCCCGCGTGTTTGAAAAGGGGTTTACCGGTTCAAACAGAAACAAAGCAAATGCAACGGGTATGGGGCTGTATCTATCAAAAAGGCTGTGTGATAGATTAGGATTGCATTTGGATATTGCTTCTAAAGAAAAGGAATATACAAGATTGATAATTACATTCCCCAAAGGTACGGTTCATAACTTTTCGAAATAATTTGAAAAATAATGAATTTGGATAATATTTGTAAAAGCTATATTGGTTGTTTATGTGTATGATTTGTATAGGATTCTTTTAAATCAAAAGATTTAGAAAGAAAATATAAAAAAATCGAGAATTAATCCCGATTTTTATAAATCCAATTCTGCTTTGATGCTTTCCATATAGTCATGAAGCGTTAGCTGCTTGGATAACAGCTTATCTGCGTCGCTATGTGGTATTTTTTTGTGATGTCGCAAATCCGGAAGTTGCTTTGGTGAATAGATCAAAAAGAAATGTCTGCCACGCTGACCAAGCTGTAAATCCTGCTCCTCCAATAAAATTTGCATGGGCTTATCATGATTGCGCTTTGCGACACGGGCTGTGGTTTTATGCCATAGCTCTACTTGTTCTTCATTGGAAAGCATATTTTGGAAATTATAGCGTGCCATCGGATATTTTTTATAAAATTCATGAAGCATATCCTTCATTTCCTGACGCTGTGTAAAGCCATCGTTTGGACAGGTGCTTTCTACATAAGGAATATTATTTTTTTGTTGGGCAGTGAGAATATCCTCTTCGAATGCATAAATCAATGGACGAATGAAAGTGATATCGGTTCTTGACATATACATTTTCGGTAAAAAGACAGCAAGCTTACCGCCGAAAATAGCATTCATCAGTAGGGTTTCAACCGCATCATCACTGTGATGGCCAAACGCGACCTTATGACAGTTGAATTGCTTAGCAGCTTCGATAACGGTTGCTTTTTTAAATTTACTGCAAAGGCTGCATTTGATGTTCCCATTCGCATCGGGGTGCTTTTGTAAGATCTCATATACCTTGGAATCAATGATATGAAATTCAATGCCGAGCTGTTCACAATACGATACGACCTCTCGAAAATCCATGTTTGGAAAACCAAGCTTTATATGAATGCCGACAACCTGAAAATTTTTACCTTTAAATTTTGAATACATGTGTAAGGCACTTAGTAAAACCATACTATCCTTGCCACCACTTACACCGACAGCAATACGATCGCCATCTGCGATTAAATCATAATCGATATCCGCTCTGCGAATACTACGTAAAATTGTTTGTAAATCCATGCGACACACTCCTTAAGGCACTTATTATAGCATAAGTCATACAATTATGGAAAGTTGTGTGATTTGTTATTCTAGTAGGCTAAAAGTAAGATTTATAGTATAATCCTAAGTTTGACACCTAAAAAGAAAAAAACTTAAAGAAACGCCTTTATTTATCGGTGTTTTTTAAGTTTTTGTGTTTGTAGTGATATATAGTAATATGTTAATAAGTTATTTCGATAGAAAAATGTTAAATTTATTACCAATAGTATAGCATAAAACATAATTCTGTGATTATAAAAATATAAGAAAAAATAAAATTACGAAATATTACTATGAATAAAAACATAAAAATTGACAAAAAAATGTCAATAAATCCTTTATTTAAGCCTTAATTTGAATATTCGTGTGTTTTATAGGTGTCAAACTCCCGACTTATTATAGCATAAGTCATACAATTATGGAAAGTTGTGTGATTTGTTATTCTAGTAGGCTAAAAGTAAGATTTATAGTATAATGGGAAAGGTGATTAAAAATGGACGGAGTTTTATTGATTCGTAAAGAAGCGGAAATGACATCACACGATGTGGTTGCCCGCTTGCGGCATATATTGAAAACTAAAAAAATCGGTCATAGCGGTACATTGGACCCGAATGCGACCGGGGTACTTTTGGTGTTGATTGGACGAGCCTGTAAGGTACTGCCGTTTCTTGAGGATACGGATAAGGAATACATAGCGGAATTGGAATTGGGTAAGCAAACCCTCGGTGATGATATTTGGAGCGAGGTTTTAGCGGAAAAAGAAATTACTCCGATTATCGATTTGCAAGCGCTGTTACATACCTTTTTAGGAAAACAAAAGCAACTTCCGCCAATGCTTTCCAGTATTAAAGTAAATGGGAAAAAGTTGTATGAATATGCACGAAACAAGGAAGCGGTAGAGGTGCCTATGCGCGATGTTACTTTTTACGAGCTAGAAGTTTTAGATGAAGAAAGCATGCGCTTTCGAGTTGCTTGCAGCAGTGGTACCTATATTCGTTCACTTTGTCGCGATGTTGCGCAAGCAAGTGGAAATCTAGGCTGTATGAAATCACTGGTTCGAACAAAGGTCGGTCGTTTTTCCTTGGCGGACTGTGTAACGTTGGAAGATGTCGAAGCAGGACATTTTTCCTTACATAGTGTGGTAGAGGTGTTGGCGCATTTGCCACAAATTACTTATGAACCGATGAAGGATATTTATAATGGAAAGCACGTACGATTGGATTGTAAGGAAGATGGGGCTGTTATTATGGATCACCTGGAGGCAGTTGCTATCTATGAAAGAGACCATGGAAATGTGTTTCGTTGTGTGCGTGGATTGTGGTAGGTGAAACTATGGAAATAATACATTTTGATTTACGACACCCGATACAGCCGGATACTCCTTTGGTGGCATGTATTGGGTATTTTGATGGCTTGCATGTAGGGCATCGACAGCTGATAACTCATGTGCTTGCTCATGCCAAGGCTCAAAATGCCAAACCGGCATTGATTACTTTTGAGCCGGATCCATGGGCGGTAATCAAGCAAATGGACGATCTGGAGCATTTAACGCCGATGCATAAGCGTATCGAAATTGCCGAAGAATTAGGAATTGAAACATGGATCATTCTTACTTTTGAAAAGGATATGCAGCAGTTGCGTGTTGAGGATTTTCATGAACTTGTTTTAAAGCCGTTGAAGCTAAAAACCTTAGTATGCGGCTATGATTTTCATTACGGCTATCGAGGTGAGGGAAATAGCGAAAGTCTTAAAAAACAACCATATTTTACAGTTGATGTTGTGGCGCAAGTTAGCAGCGATGCAAAGAAGATCAGTTCCTCTCGAATCGAAGAACTTTTGCGACAAGGAAACATCGAGCAGGCAAATGTATTTTTACAGCGTCCCTATGAATTGGAGGGGATTGTTGTTAAAGGAAATCAATTCGGACGAAGGTATGGGTTTCCGACTGCCAATTTAAAGCTAAGCTATCGCTATGTTATTCCGGCAGGCGGTGTTTATATCGGAGAGGTGAAGGTGCAAGGACGATGGTATGAGGCGATTATCAATATCGGGCATAATCCGACCTATAATTATCAAAAGAATATTTCTATCGAAGCACATTTGTTGGATTTTGATACGACTATTTATGAACAGAGGGTTATCTTTCGTTTCCTAAGCTATTTACGCAAAGAAGAAAAATTTTCTGATGCGCAGGCTTTGCAAAGACAGCTTGCACAGGATAAGCAAGTCGCAAGAAAGTATTTTCAAGAAAGAGTAGGTGAGGTTTTGTGCGATTAAAGGTATTTGATACAATTGATGATACGTTACGGCTTTTGGATTCCAATATGCCCTTGTATCGTGAGGCGGTAGAAGAAATTCATGATTATTTGAAATATTTATTTGTCGGACAGGACATGATCGTTGATATGAATTCTCGTATCAAATCGAAGGAAAGTCTACGGGAAAAGATCATTCGCAATCGTTTTTATGTGGAAAACGATACCGCTCAGCAAATTCTCGATCATTTAAGCGATTTGATTGGCTTTATTATCGAATGTCGTTTTATCGAAGATGAATTTCATGTTTTAAAGCATTTACGTGAAACCCTGAATCAAAAAAATGCAGAGGACGGTTATTATTATCATGAACAGAATCCAAATTTCTTTTTAGATGTGCAATCCCGCCAACCGCAAATTCAAAAGAACGGCTTTGCCATTTATCGAATAGATGGATATTATTTGAAAAATGGACATAAAATCAATGTCGAATTACAAATCAAGGCCTTGGTGCACTCCTTTTGGGGAGATATCGAGCATAAGTTGGTATATAAAAATACCAATTATTATGTATATGATGATTTTATGAAGGAACTGTTAGGCTCTATCAAAGCCAATTTAACACTGACGGATCATCAGCTGAAAATTATCTATGATCAAATGCAAGAGGAATCACGACTTGATACCGGAATTACCGAAAATTCCTTTGAACAACTGATTTCAAAAGAAATTAACGATTTGTTTGCTTTAAAGCTAAATGAAAGCATTGGCTTCACTTTGAATTTAAAAAAGACATCAGCGATTTTAGGACATTATATTTTTATTAAGGATATTCGCTATGACGGAGGAAACAATGATCGTATCTCCGCATTGTTTCGCACCTTTCGAAAAATGAATGCTATAAAAATGGATTTTGAAAACGAAATCGAAATGGACGCAAATTTCCATTCCCAAGATATTTTCATTCATACACTAGGAAATCATTTGATATCTGTTCTAAATAAGGATTACGATTGGTTTGTGTTTTTTAAGATGCTGTTTGCTATCGAGCCGGGAAATAATATGGAGGATTTTACACTGTTCTTAAATGTTATTAAGAATTATTTGGTAGATAATTACTGGCTCAATACCAGCTTCTTAAAACTTCCGATGGAGGAGGCGGAACTGGTGCATAATGAATGCGCAAAGATCCTAGCGGTTTCTTTGTGTGAAATCGGTCGGATTGATATTATTCATGATGATAAGATGATTGCCATCAACAAAGCCTTTGTTACATTTATTGAGGAATTGGAAACACGAGTCATTTCATATCATGATTTTATGCAGTATCAGCAGGCTTATTATGAAGAATGGCTAAATCGTTTGAAGGAAATCTTTTCTTAGGTATAGGAAAAGCTCTCTTTGCATAGTATGTAGCAAGGAGGGCTTTTTATGAATAAACAAGCACTTGCATTTTTAACGATGTTTTCCTTTGTTCTTATGCTATCTGTATATTATGTAACCTTACCAGACGATCAGGTTACCGCTTCGATTCAAAATACCAGTGAAAAAGAAGTGGCAAAAACGAAGGATACATCAGAAAATCAAAAGCAGGAGGATCCAGTTGGTAAGTTGCAGGAAACCATCAATCAAAAGCTAGAGGTAGAATATAATAAGCAAAGTGAAAGTGTTGCTGATGAAAACGCAAGTGAGGAAGTAAAGAAGCAGGCAATTGCCGCAATGGACGATGTTGAAAAACGAAAACAGATGCAAGAGGAAATCGTTAAAAAATTGGAAGAATCCGGTTATAAATGTGCAGTGGAAATCAAGGATACAACCTGTATTGTAAATGTTTTTGAGCCGAAGGAATCCAAAGAGGTCGCAAAGGATATTTTAATTAAAACCAGCAGTATTACAAACAATGCCTATTTTGTGGAGGTTACTTTTAAGAAATAGCGACTTTTATAAATTGCATATTGTTTTTAATGATGAGCGAATGATGGTTGCTCATCGTTTTTTTATATTCAGATAAAAATATAGAGGCCAGAGGAAATATGTTTGAAAGTATGTACTTAAGCTAATGTATTGATGAATATGAAGGAAATAATTGACTGCTATTTGTTTTATGTTTTATAATATAAACAGGAAGATGGTTACGCTTTCATTACCACAATATATACTAAAAACAATAATCTAATTAAACTTTCGTATTTATAATTTTGAATAATCGGTCATGTAATCTTTAAGATAGGCGGTTATTTCTTCGCAAAGTAACACCTATCTTTTATACTAATTATGATAGAGGGAAGAAGGTACTGATATGATTGAACTAAAAAACATTACGATTGAAACAAGACACCCGATTTTAACGAATGTAGATTATACATTTCATGATGATATCATATACGGTGTTGTTGCGGAAAATGGAACGGGGAAAACAACACTCTTTCGTACGATGGTAAATCTATTGCACGCAAAGGGAGGAGAGGTTCTTTTTGACGGTGTCGATGCGGAAAAGAAAATGCAGGATATTTTCTATTTTGAAAGTGTGGAATGGCTTGATAAGAACCTAAGCGGCTTAGATTATCTTCGCTTTGTGAAGAATACATGGAAATCCGATGTAGACATTAATCAGATCATTGAGGAATGGGATATGGGCGGCTATATCAAGATACCACAAGGAAATATTCTCTAGGTATGAAACAACGATTGGTTATTGGCTTATACTTGGTAAGTGATGCGAAATATTTGATCATGGACGAAATCACGAACTGACTTGACGAGGATAATCGTAAGCATTTCTTCCAACAGATCTTGAACTTAAAAAAACAAGGCAAAACGATTTTATTATCTTCCCATTATAAAGACGAGATTGTTGCATATTGCGATACCGTTCTGCAAATACATGAGCGTACACTTGTTGAGGTAACATCATGAATTATGTTACTTTATTACTTAAGAAGAACGCTAAGCGCTTTTTGAATATTTTGCCTGTTATTTTGGTTTTATCATTTATCTCATTGCTGTATTATGGAAATTCAAACTCTTTAAAATTTGAAACGAATCATGTGAAAGAAAATATAGCTATTACGAAAGATCTTGTAGAAGATTATCAAATTATACTAAAAAGATTTAAACCGGATACAGAAATCTATAACGATTATTTACTATTTTTAAAAGATGGAGAAGAACGGCTTGAACTTCTTGAAACAAGATTAACTGCTATTACAAAGAAAGATGCACAAACTTATTATTCCGTATCGGAAAAACTTGAGAAACGTGATTATGACGATATGTCTAAAAATCTTACTTATGAAGATCCTGACTCACTCGCATATAGTAAATTAAGTTTGGAATATTATCGATATATGCAGGATCACGACTTTGCAATTGATGATCGTTGGTCTGGAATCCAAGGCTTTAGCTTTATGGCTTTTATCATCGATAACTATATGCCGATTATGCTAGCTATATTGCTTATCTTCTTTCTATCGAATTTGTATTGTGCAAGCAATATAGATCGTATGGATATTCATAAACTTTTACCAATGAGCCGCGGAAAAAGACAGCTTTCAAGACTTTTAAGCAGTCTTATTATCGGTATTGCAACACTGCTTGGTTTATCCTTGTTTTGCATTTTACTTGGTGGTATTTTCCATGCTTTCGGTAATTTCGAAATACCGATTTTGACATATACCCTTGAAGGTGCTTCATCGCTTGTGTCATTTGCCTCTTTATTATTACCATTTTTGGTACTAACCATACTTTCTATTTTGTTAATTATAAATATTATCGCCTTCTTTTCCACTTTCTTAAAAAGAAACATCGTATGCTTACTTTTCTCTTTGGCGGTGATTCTAGGTGGTATGTGGGTTACAACCAATATTGTGCCATTAGCAAAGATAACACATATACTTCCAACAACCTATTTTGATGCCTTAGAGGTAATCAGCGGAGAAATGATGTTTACATTTGGAAATGCCAATATCAATTTCATAAACGGTGTTATCGTGCTTACTATAAGCAACCTTGTGTTAATGGCAGCATACTATTTTTTTAGTGATTTCTCATGGAAGAAAAAGAAAAAAGAGAAAGTCATGGTTGTTTCCAATGATTCAAAAGAAACCTATCACAATGATAAAGCAACAAAAGCGACATGGGGATATATCAAGTTTACGTCTAAACGAGTATTATGCAGAAAGTCCAACATCGTGATGATACTACTTACGGTTGTTGTGGCAGTTGTATTCCTTTTGATGAATATGGGGAATCAATCAAAATTAGAAGAAACAATAAAAGGACAGATCATAAACAATGAAAAATATATACAAGAGGTGCAAAAAGAACAGTCAGAGCATAAGAAAGGTAGTGCTGAATATATAAATTATGGGAATCTAATAAAAGATTCTAAAAATGATAATGAAGATTACAAAAAAGTGTTAAGCAGTATTGAAAAAGAGGATTGGGAAACAGTCTATACTCTCTATCCTAAGATATTGGAAAAACAAATAACTGATTTAAAGCATAACGAAAGCGAAAATATAGATGGTATTCAATTCTTCCAACAACAGATTGCTTATTTCGAATATTTACAGGAGCATGATCTTGCATACGAGAACATAGACTTCCCAATCTATGGTTTAAGCTTTACCACATCGCTTACCAAAATTATTTTACCAATCATTCTTACGATTTGTTGTATCTATCTTTTAGCACAGTTCTTCACCTTGGATTATGTAAAGGGATTGGACATCAGTGTTTTATATCCTTTACAAAGCAAAAAGACCTTTTTAACGAAACTTATGCTTGGCATCGTATTTACGGTTGTCATGTATTCCGTATTGTTACTTTCTATTCTTTTGATTACAACCCTATTTACAGGCAATGCCGGACTACAACAGCCGTTCATGCTTCAAAACAGTGAAGGAGTATGGCAAGCGGTAAGCATGATTAGTATGTTCAAGAAGTGGTTCTTCCTAGGTGTTTTATTTACGATCAACTTAAGTATTTTCGTATATATACTATCGTTCTTGATACGAGAAGATATGTTTGTGCTTATTACCGCATTGCTGGTAATTTTGGGATTTGTATATTTACCGAAGTTAGTCAGAGGCATAGCACAGTATGCACATCTGTTCCCTACGACCTATATGGACAGTGTCAATGTGGCAGATGGCTTCCTTGCACAGCAATACGGCAATACAAGCATTAGTATATCCACCGGTATATCGGTTTTATTAGTTTCTATTGTTGTGCAATTCATCATTTGTATTATTTTAAACAATGCATATAAGCTTAGAAAGATAAGAAAGAGATAATACAGCTATCTACAAGCTTCCGCCATATCGGTGGAGGCTTTTGTTTTGTATGATTTTGATGATAAATTGTAAATAATTAAAAATAGAATAAAAGGTTTATAAGATTTTAAATATTACTTGATAAGTATAATAGATAACCGATGTCATCGGAATATATTTTAATATATGAAAGCTATTTATAGCTTGGAAAATATTTATTTAAGTTACTTTCAAATCCTCCTTTTTTTTGATATAATAGCAATAGAAAGCGAGTGATAATATGGCGCAGGAATATATAGCATTAAAAGACAATAACAAGATTGGTGTAATAGCTTTGAACAAATCGGCTTTTCAGACAATTGCGAAAAATGTGATTGAAGAGGACGAACGTTTAAAGTTAGCGGAGAGCAATGCTCCTTTCAAGTATGCGATTACTTGTAAGATTGTGAATGATCAGCTGTTGTTGAGTGCTGATGTGAAAGTGAATTATAATGCAAACGTGAATCAAGTTTGTGTAGACGTGCAAGGCAAGATCTTTGAAAATATTGAACATATGACCGGATATACACCAGATATGATTGATATCCGTGTTGTCGGCTTTATATTTTAAGAGAAATCCTTACGGGTTTCTTTTTTCGTTTTTTGAAAGGGTGTGATGGTTTGGGATTGAATCTAAAGGATTATCTTGTTGTCGGAATTTCTTCGCGGGCATTGTTTGATTTAGATGAAGAAAATCGAATTTATGAGGAGCAGGGATTGGCGGCATACAGTGAATATCAAATTGCTCATGAAGATGAGGTGCTGGCACCTGGAAGTGGTTTTGCGTTGGTTAAAGCATTGTTGAATTTGAATACGATTAGTGATAAACGCTATGTTGAGGTTATCATAATGTCAAGAAATAGTGCGGATACCAGCCTTCGTATTTTTCATTCTATTGAGCATTACGGCTTGGATATATCACGTGCAGTGCTAAGTGGTGGCAGCTCCTTATCCAATTATTTGGAAGCCTTTGATGTCGATTTGTTTTTATCTGCCGACAGCCATGATGTAGAGCAGGCGATTAACAGTGGTTTTGCGGCAGGACGTATTTATACCGATCCGATTCTTAACTACGATCCAAAGCATCAAATCGACCAGATTCGTATTGCTTTCGATGGAGATGCGGTTTTGTTTAGTGATGATTCCGAAAAGATCTATCAGCAAAAGGGACTTTCCGCTTTCGTACAAAATGAAAAGGAAAATGCTCGCAACAATTTAAACAAAGGACCGTTTGCGCAGTTTTTAAAAACCATTTCTGATTTGCAGAAAAATTTTGATGAAACAAATTCACCGATTCGTACAGCATTGGTTACGGCTCGTAATGCACCTGCTCACGAACGGGTCATTCGTACACTGCGTGCTTGGAATGTACGCATTGATGAAGCTTTTTTCCTTGGTGGAATTACCAAGAAAGATGTATTAAAGGCATTTGATCCGCATATTTTTTTCGACGATCAGCCAACGCATGCCAAACCGGCAAGTGAGGTTGTGCCAAGTGCACAGGTGCCTTATAAAAATATAAATTAACAGGAGGACTATATGACATTAAGCAGACATAAGCTACGGGAAATCGCAATGACTTCTCTTTATCAGCATTTTTTATTATCAAAGGATATCAAGGAGTGTGTATATGAAAATACACAGAGCAATGAAATCGATCCGTTTCTTTATACGATAACGATAGATGCTATTCGCTATAAGGATACTTATGTAGGACATATTGATGAAACCCTACGTGATGATTGGACCTTTGAGCGTCTTGGTTATGTTGAAAAAGCAATTCTTTTAATGGCAGCTTGTGAGCTGGATCTTGAAACTGCTCCTAAAGCAATTGTTATTGATGAGGCGGTTAATTTAGCAAAGAAATATTGTGATGAAGATACGTATCGTTTGATCAATGGGGTATTGGATCGTCTATGAGCCAAGTCATGCATAGTGTTACTTCTTTGGTACACTATATTAAAAGCTCTTTAGATCAGGATATGCGCCTTCGCTCCCTTAAAATCAAAGGGGAAATATCCAATCTTACGAAGCATCGCAGCGGACATTGGTATTTTTCCTTAAAGGATACGCGTGCCAAAATCAGCTGTGTGATGTTTGCGAGCAATGCCGCACGCTGCACCATTGATGTGAAAGAAGGAATGCAGGTTATCGTCAGTGGCTCTGTTTCTATGTATGAAGCAGGAGGGAGCCTGCAGCTGTATGTAACGGCAATTCAAAATGACGGCTTAGGTGATTTGTTTTTACAGCTTGAGGCAATTAAGAAAAAACTGGCAGCGGAGGGCTTGTTTGCACCTGAACGGAAAAAGCCGTTGCCGCTTTATCCGATGAGTATTGGCTTGGTAACTGCCAAAAGCGGAGCCGCTTTACAGGATATGATTGCGACGATTGCCAGACGATGGCCGATAGCAAACGTTTCCTTGTATCCTGCACAGGTACAGGGAATACAAGCCAGCCAATCCATTATCACAATGCTGAAGGAAGCTGATGCGATGGGGCACGATGTGATTTTGTTGGCAAGAGGCGGCGGTGCGATTGAGGATTTATGGTGTTTTAACGATGAAGCCTTAGCGCGTGTTATTGCGGATATGCAAACAGTTCTTGTTAGTGGAGTGGGACATGAAAGTGATACCACCTTGGTAGATTATGTCAGTGATGCCAGAGCCGCTACACCTACGGCAGCAGCAGAGTTGATTACACCGGATATTTATGAGGTAAAGCAACAGCTTGCACAGATACAAACAAAGCTGCTACATAAAATTGAAAATCAGTTGATACTGCAACGTCAGCATCTTGAGCACATCAAGGCTTCCCGCTATCTTCAAGATCCGTTAAGCTATATCGATCAGGAACGCTTGAAGCTTGCGATGCACATCAAGGCATTTGGATATATGCAGCAAAACCTTGCGGTTACACGAAAACAGCTTAGTAAGCTGCAAAACGATCTGGCTGTTTATTCGCAGAAAATGACCGTAAGCTCCTCACAGCACTTAAAAGAACAAAAACGTGCTATGAGCTTGCAAATGGAGAAATTATATGCTGATGCACAAGCCAATATTATAAAAAACAGTGCTTTATTGGACGCTTACAGTCCATTGAAAATACTGTCAAGAGGATACCAGATCGTTTATCAGAAGGATCAGGTAATAAAATCAATTCATGATCTTGATTTACAAAAGATGATTCGTATTCGTATGCAGGACGGCTTTGCGACTGCATCGGTATTGGAAAAGGAGGAAATCGAATGGAAGAAAAATTAGCATTTCGTGCTTCTATGACGCGTTTAGAGGAAATTGTCTCATTGTTGGAAAAAAACGATATCGAATTGGAGGAAGCAATTGCGCTTTTTGAAGAAGGATTAAAGTTGGTAAACTCCTGCAATACGCAGCTTCAGGGTTTTGAAAGTCGTGTGAATGAGCTGATTCATACATATCAAAAGGTGAATGGTGATGAATAGCTTTGAAGAGTATTTACAAAACTGTCTAAATAACATTAAGGATAGTAAAGTAAAGGAAGCAATGCTGTATTCCTTATTGGCAGGTGGGAAAAGAATTCGCCCGCAGCTGTTGTTTTCAGCTTTAAAAGCCTATGGTATCGCAGAGGAAAAAGGTTTTCCATGTGCGGCGGCAATCGAGATGATTCATACCTATTCGCTTATTCATGATGATCTTCCGGCAATGGACGATGATACCTTGCGAAGAGGAAGGCCGACCTGCCATATTCAATTTGACGAAGCAACGGCAATCTTGGCCGGAGATGCTTTGCTTACCCAAGCGTTTCATGAGGTTTTAAAAAGCGATGCCACTGCAAGTCAGCTTGTATCCTTAGAATCACTTATTTCATCATATAGCGGAGCAAATGGCATGGTGTTAGGACAGATTTACGATTTGGAGGCAGAGGGAAGATGTGATGTTTCCATTGAAGCTTTGCAAAGGGTGCATGAATATAAAACCGGAAAGCTGATCACACTACCGCTTTTGTGTGCTGCGGTATTGGCCAATCATGAAGAGGACTTTGAAGTCTGGAAAAGTATCGGTTATGCGATGGGATTATCTTTTCAAATTCAAGATGATGTTTTTGATGTTACAAGCACCTGTGAGGAACTTGGAAAAGATATTATGAGTGATGCTGGTAATCATAAATCAACTTATGTTTCTCTGCTTGGTGTTGAAAGAGCTACACAGCTGGCTCAAGAATACTATGATCAAGCATGGCAGCATTGCTTGGCATTGCGCATTGATCACTCAGCCATGAAGCCGGTGTTTGATGCTTTGATAAAGCGTAAGAAGTAAAGAGAGGAGGATTGTGATGAACCTGTATGATATCAAAGAGCCTTGTGATATCAAGAGCTGCAGCTTTGAGGAGTTAAATGAACTTGCCGGGGATATTCGGGAATTTTTAATTCAAAGTATTTCCAAAACCGGAGGACATTTATCCTCCAATCTCGGTATTGTCGAGCTTACTTTGGCATTGCATTATGTGTTTGATTCCCCGAAGGATAAATTTATCTTTGATGTAGGTCATCAGTCCTATGTTCATAAGATGTTGACAGGGCGCTTAAAAGATTTTTCCAATCTGCGTCAATATAAGGGAATTGCCGGCTTTCAAAAACGTGGAGAAAGTGTCCATGATCCATGGGAGGCAGGACATTCCTCAACATCGTTGTCGGCTGCCTTGGGAATGGCGGTGGCTCGTGATTTAGACGGTTCGCATTTTCATATTTTGCCGATTATCGGTGATGGGGCATTATCCGGTGGTATGGCTATGGAGGCACTTAATCAAATAGGTAGTGAGCAGCGGAATATGATTATTATTTTCAATGATAATAATATGTCGATTTCCAAAAATGTCGGTGCCATGGACGAGGCTTTTACAAGACTTAGGACAAGTCGTTCTTATACGCACTTAAAAGATGATTTAAAGCATTCCTTATCAACAACAAGGTTGGGAAGCAATGTGCTTGACACCATGAAGCGAGTAAAAAATGCAGTAAAGGATAATATTGTAGATACTTCGATTTTCGGAGAATTTAACATTGATTATTTGGGGCCGGTTGATGGGCATAATATTAAAAATTTGGTAAAGGTATTAAAAATTGCGAAACAGCATGAAGGACCGATCGTACTGCATGTGATTACCCAAAAGGGAAAAGGTTATTCTTTTGCCGAACATGATGAAGAGGGAGCTTGGCATGGGGTTTCACAGTTTGATCCGAAAACCGGACAATCTCTTGCGAAAAATCCCCCACAGCATAAAAGCTGGAGTGAGGTCATTTCCGCAACAGTGTTGGATTTAGCACATGACAATCAAGATATTGTGGCAATTACACCGGCAATGAAAAGCGGGTCGAAGCTGCAAAAGTTTTTTGAAACCTATCCACAGCGTTCCTTTGATTGTGGTATTGCCGAGGAGCATGCCATGACTTTTGCGGCTGGTCTTGCGGCTGCGGGAAAACGTCCGTTTATTTCTGTATATTCTTCGTTTTTACAAAGAGCTTATGATCAGATTCATCACGATGTCGCGCGTATGAAGCTGCCGGTCGTTATCGGGATCGACCGTTGTGGTCTTGTAGGTGAAGATGGTGAAACGCATCATGGCGTGTTTGATATTGCAATGCTGCGGCCGATTCCTAATATGATTTTGGCACAGCCGAAGGATAGTGAGGAAGCGCAAAATTTAATCTATTCCGCTTTTCAACAGAATCAATATCCGTATGCAATTCGTTACCCAAGAGGGAGTGTTCCTTATAAGAAGCTGTCTGCTTATTCCTATATTGAAGCCGGAACGTGGAGCTATCAGGATACGGGAGAGCCACAGCTGGTCGTTATCAGTTATGGCAGTGATGTTGATAAAATCGTTCAAAAGGCTGAGGCTAATCAGCTTTCACTGCGAGTTGTAAATGCACGTTTTTTCAAACCCTTCGATACTGAAATGTTAGAAGAACTTTGTGCTATGCAGCTGCCAATCATTGTGTATGAGAGTGATGTTCAAATTGGAGGCTTATCCAGTGCAATTGTAGAATATGCCAATGATCATGGCTTGAAAAATACGTTTGTGCGCATTGGACTGCGAGATCATTTTGTGGAGCATGGCAGCATACCAAAGCTGCGTAAGGTCGAGCAAGTGGATCTGGGAACCTTATTTCAAGTAATTAAAGATATGTTAAAGGAGCATTCATGCGAATAGATCAGTATTTAGTAGAAAAAGGATATTTCACAACTCGTACACGTGCGCAGGACGCTATTAAAAAAGGCTGTGTTTCGGTTGATGGAAAAACGATTATGAAAAACAGCTTTGTCATCGAGGAAGGAAAGGAAGTAACGGTTTTTCAAGAGGAGCTGATGTTGGCAAGTCGTGCCGGCTTTAAACTCTATGATGTGCTAAAGGATTTTGAAATATGCTTGCAGGATCGTATTTGCATTGATGTCGGTGCTAGTACCGGTGGATTTAGTGATGTTTGTTTACGACAAGGTGCGAAACGTGTTTATGCGGTTGATGTAGGACATGATCAGCTGCTAGAGCATTTGAAGCAAGATCCACGTATTGTCAATATGGAGGGAGTAAACTGCCGTTATTTAACGAAGGATATGTTCTCTCCTCAACCGGATTTTGCTTGTATGGACGTTTCCTTTATTTCCGTAAAGCTGATTTTACCGGCATTGATTAACTGCATGGTGCATAAGGAGCTGGTCGTATTGATTAAACCGCAATTCGAAGCCGGAAGTGCCTATGTAAACAAGCATGGCATTGTCAAAGAGGAGCGTGTGCATGTTCAGGTTTTAAACGATATGCTGGCGTATGTTTCTTCTTTGCAGCTTTATGTGCATCATTTGCAGGCAAGCTCGATTTTAGGGCGTGGAGGCAATAAGGAGTTTGTAATGCATATTAAGGAAGAGCCTTGCCATCGTAGCTTTGATTTGGTAAAAATAGTAAGAGAATATCATGTAAAGAGGTGATAAAATGATACTGGAAATGTATGTGAAGGACTTTGTATTGATTGATGAAATACGTATTTCTTTTGATGAAGCAATGTCTGCCTTTACGGGTGAAACCGGTGCCGGTAAATCCTTGTTAATGGACGCTATTGGTATTTTAAAGGGCGATCGCATTCAGACGAGCTTGATTCGTGAAGGAAGTGAAAAGGCAATCATCGAAGGAGTATTTCGTGTCCGAGAAAAATCTCGCTGTTATCAGCTGCTGTTGGAAGCTGGTTATGATTTAGAGGATACTACCTTTATCGCATCACGTGAATTTACACGGGCCGGAAAAAGTGTTGCCCGTATCAATCAGCGTATGGTAAATGTGGGGTTTTTAAAGGAAGTCGTTTCCGGTGTTGTCGATATCCATAGTCAGCATGATACTCAATATCTCCTTAATCAGCGCTATCATCTTCAGCTATTAGACGCTTTCGCAAACTGTGCTCAGCAAAAAAAAGAAACGGCAGCTGCCTTTAAGGAATATCGCATGTTGGCTGATGAACTGGAATCGGCACTGCATAACGATTACAATGAAGAGGATTTGGAGCTTTTGACCTATCAGCTTAACGAAATTGATCAGGCTCAGCTATCAGAAAACGAATTAGAACAGATAGATGAAGAAGTAAAACGCATGCAGGCACATGAAAAAATTACGTCAAGAGTACATTCCGCTTTATCGCTTCTAGAAGATGAACAGCATGGTACGGCTTCTATTTATGAGGCATATCGTGAATTGGACTCGCTTAGTGAGGATCGTTTTTTTCAAGATCAGGCACAGCGTTTGTTGGATCTTTACTATAATCTTGATGAGTGCATCGGTGATATTCGAGAGCATTATGAAACATTAAGCTTTGATGAGGAGCGTTTTCACGAGCTGCAGGAACGTAGCTTTTTGATTCATAAGATATTGCGTAAATATGGAGGAAATTTTCAAGCGGTCATGCGTAAGCGTGAGGGTTTGGAACAAAAGATCGATCGTATCTTGCATCGAAATGATTTTCTTAAGAAGCATGAGGTGCTATGTGAGAAAGCGCATCGACAATATATGCAAAAGGCAAAGACACTGCATGACATTCGTGTTGCAAAGGCAAAGGATTTGGAGGCGCAAATCTTGGCACAGTTGCATGATTTGCAGTTAGAAAATGCTAAATTCCATGTGCAAATTGATGAATTTGAAGGGAATCGTGATGGGATTGATAGGATTGCATTTTATATATCTATGAATCCGGGAGAAGCTTTAAAACCATTATCACAAACTGCTAGTGGCGGTGAATTATCCCGTTTCATGCTTGGCTTAAAAACGGTATTCAGTGAGCTGCAGGGAATCGAAACGATTGTTTTCGATGAAATTGATACCGGAGTCAGTGGTGCAGTTGCTTTTGCGGTCGGAAAGAAAATGCAAGAATTGGGAAAGCATATCCAAGTGTTTTGTGTTACCCATCTTGCAAGTGTTGCGGCTTGTGCAAATCATCACTATATGGTCGAAAAGCATCAAGCAGCTGCTTCTACATCAACTACAATTCGTTTGTTGAGCGAACAGGAGCGCTTTGAGGCATTGGCACTTATTTCCAATAACTCGCTTTCTTCCTCTGCGCTGGAGGCAGCAAAGGAGCTATATAACGCAGCACAACAAAATAGGTAATAATTTCATATACGCATGATGGAAACTCGTGGCAGACTAAAGTACAGGAGGTGAAATCATGCGTAAATATTTTATGGCAGTTATTCTTGCTGCTTCGATCTGCTTTGGAAACTTTTTGCCGCTGCATGCTGCCGATGAGATTTACCTTGGCGGAGACAGCATCGGTATTGAGCTTACGTACGATGGAGTTATGGTAAGTGGAACTTATCGCTTTACGATTGATAATACCACGTATGATCCATCAAATGTTCTTCGCTCTGGGGATATCATCGAATCAATTGATGGCAAACGTATACACTCGATAGATGAACTGTTTGTGGTCTTACGTTCCTTCAATAAGCAAGGCAGTCCTCTTGTTTCCATAGGTTTTCTACGTAATAATGAGCATTTGGAAGCAAGCATTCCGATTGTCTTTGATACAGCCAGTAATTCCTATAAAACCGGTCTGTATGTCAAGGACAAGCTTACCGGCGTAGGTACTTTAACCTATTATGATCCAAGCAATCAAAGCTATGGAGCATTAGGACATGAAATTTACGATGTTGAAATCAAACAGCTGGCACAGGCATCACAGGGCAGTATATATCCGGCAATCGTTACTTCGATTCAAAAGGCACAAAACAATGTCCCGGGTGAAAAGCATGCGAATATTTTATATAGTGATCGCTTGGGTGATGTAAAAACAAATTCCACCCTCGGTATTTATGGCACTTACACGGCATTACCGAAGCAGGTAAAACGTTTGCCATGGGCGAAGCAGGAGGAGATAGAGCTAGGTGAGGCAACACTTTATACAGTTATAAAAGGACAAAAGATAGAAGCCTTTACCATTGAGATCACGAAGCTGCATAAACAAAGCGAGCCCTCTGTTAAAGGGATTGAATTTGTTGTTAAAGATGAACGCTTGAAGCAAGCATCAAATGGGATCGTTCAGGGCATGAGTGGATCACCAATCGTGCAAAACGGGAAAATCATCGGAGCAATCACCCATGTAGTAACAAGCAATCCTATGAGTGGCTATGGACTATACATTGAATTTATGCTGAATGCTTCAAGAAACCTATAAAAAGTGTTCGACCCTTTTCGACCTTGTTGTGGTAAGAAAGCTGAAAGAGCGACGATTGCGGTCGTTCTTTTTATTGTTTTAAACAAATTTCTTAAAAAGAACAACGCTTTCGACAAAAGAACTGTTATTGTGCGGCAATCCTTACTATAATAGTGCGTAGGAGGAAGAAATAATGGAAAACAAAATGAGTGTTTATGTTGTTGATGATAGTACAGAGATTCTTAACAGCATAAAGGAAGTGTTTAAAAACAGCAATTACCGCATCATCGGAAGTGCAGCAAATGGGGAAGATTGCATACGGGAATTGCGAGGTAAACACATTGATGTGTTGATTCTTGATTTGATTATGCCAAAGAAGGACGGAATCAGTGTTTTATACGATTTGAAAAAGCAGCATATTGAGGTGGATCATATCATTTGTACGACACCGTTTATCAACGATATGATTGTAAGCGCTATACATAAATTTCGGGTTGATTATATTTTGATGAAGCCTTTTGAAATCAGTCAGCTATTGGCACGTCTTAATGGAATCGTCGGCTATCAAGGAGCTGCACAATCTTTAGCGGATAATCAGCTGGATCTTAATGCCGATGAGGGAAAGCGCAGAGCCAAGCTGGAATTGGAATCTGAAATAACCGAGTTGTTACATGAAATCGGTATTCCCGCACATATCAAAGGCTATATGTATTTGCGAACAGCGATTTTGGAAACCTATATCAATGTCGATTTCTTAGGGCAGATCACAAAGGTGTTGTATCCGGAAATTGCCAAGAAGTATGCAACGACACCATCAAGGGTAGAGCGTGCCATTCGCCATGCGATTGAAGTAGCGTGGAATCGGGGCAATATTGATGCGATTGATGATATTTTCGGCTATACGATATCGGCTAGTAAGGCGAAGCCAACCAATTCCGAATTTATTGCGATGATTTCCGATAAACTTCGCTTAGAACATCGTATGAAAAATAAAATGCATGTCATGGAGAGCTATCGCTAGTAATTTTTAACAAATTCCGTTATACTATCTGATGAGGCGATGATATGGCAGGAAGAGTAATATTTCATATAGATTTGAATTCCTTTTTTGCAAGTGCAGAGGTTTTAAAAAACTCTGCCTTGGAGGGACAGCCGGTTGTGGTTGCCGGAATGCATCGCAGAAGCGTTGTATCAACCGCCAGCTATGAAGCAAGAAATTATGGAGTCCATAGTGCTATGCCATTGCATATGGCATTGGAAAAATGTCCACAGCTTGTTGTTGTACAAGGAGATTATGCATGGTATGAGGAGCTGAGCAGACGTTTTTTCAACTATGTAAAACGCTTTTCTCCCTATCTTGAGCCGGCTAGTATTGATGAATGCTATATTGATGTTACTGAGGCAATTCGTGCATACAAGCGTCCGTTGGACTTGGCATGGAGGATTCAGAAAGGAGTTTATGAGGATCTGCGACTTCCTTGCAGCATCGGTGTAGGCCCCAATAAATTTTTGGCAAAGATGGCTAGTGATATGCGCAAGCCCATGGGAATCACGGTACTTCGTCGTCAGGAAATCGAGCGGAAGCTTTGGCCGTTGTCCATTGCGGATATGTTTGGAATCGGAAAAAAAACCGTACCTTTACTAGAACGACAGGGAATTTATACGATCGGTGATTTTGCAAATCCTGCAAATGAAGCGAAAATCATGGCATTGATGGGAAAGCATGCGTATCAGCTCATACAAAACGCACGAGGCTTTGGTAGTAATCGGTTGGATTACAATACAAGTGTACAATCAATTTTCCAATCAACGACCCTAGATACCAATATCGTAGAATATGAGGAGGTAAAAAGCGTATTCAAACGCCTGGCCAATAAGCTTTCACAAAGAGCTAAGCAGGAGGATTTACGTGGTGCTTTGATTTCGATTTCGATTCGTTATGCCGATTTTACCAATGCTGTGCGCAGTACAACGATTAGTGAATATACCAATGATGCCGATGTCTTATTAGAACATGCACTTTTATTGTTTGATCAGCATAACAATGGTAAGGAAATTCGACATTTGGGTATTGGACTTGGTTCTTTATTTTCAAAAACGCGAACGGTGGATCAAATCAATTTATTTCAAGACGTAAAGGCAGAGCCTACGGATAGTACGGATATCTTAAAGCAGTTGAATAAACAACTATCAACGGGAAAGTTGATGAAAGCCAGTGAACTTTTAAAAAAATGACAGATTATGACGAAGGAAAGAACGGATAAGTTTCTTTCTTTTTTCATATAGTGAATTGGGTGATAAAATGAAGAAGCATCGCTATCATGGCTTTTTGCGTAAGTATAAAAATGTTTATCTTTATATTGCAGTGCTTGTTTTCTGCGGCTCTTTAATGGGACTTTTTTTATCAAGCTTTATCAATCTATCCGATATTCAACAGCTTTCCAGCTTTTTAACAACCATTGATGCCGGCGTAGAGAAATACGACTATTTTATATCGCAGTTTTTTCTAGGTATCTTATTTATTCTCTTTGTTTTTCTATTAGGAACCAGCTTTATCGGGATTCCATTGATCAGCTTGGTTATTTTTACGAAAGGAGTACAGATTGGATTTTCTTGTGCTTTGTTTATTCTTACATACGAATGGAAGGGAATCCTCGGTATTCTTTTAGCCCTGATTCCACAGGTGTTATTTGATTTGATGTTTACCTTTTTGATTGCTGCCAGTGCGATACAGCTTTCGATGTATATCATTTACAGCACCACCAACCGAGAGCGCTTAGACTACAAGCGACTTTTAAATTCGATTTTAAATGATATTTTTCTTTGCTTCATCATCGTTTTGATTGGAAGCTATTTGAAATCAACTATCGGAATCGAATGTATTCGTCTATTCAATCTCTTATAAATACGTTATAATTAAAGCATTGCAGGTGATAGTATGGATAAGAATTTAACCTATGAATATTTACATGGTACGGATATATATTTATATCAACGTAGGGATATGTTTCGTATGAATACCGATACGGCATTGTTGGCAGAATTCATGAAGATCAACAAGGGGGAACGCGTATTAGATGTCGGAACGAACAACGGCGCATTGCTGTTGGCTGCCAATCGTTGTGAACCAAGCTATTTGATTGGTGTTGAAATTCAAGAAGAAGCAGCAGAATTGGCACGTATGAATATGAGACATCATGGCATTGAGCATGCCGATATTCTTTGTGCGGATTATAAGGAAGCCTCGCTTCCGGCAGTTGATGTGGTTGTATGCAATCCACCTTATTTTAAGGTAGGAGAGCATTCACATCTCAATGAAAGGGAAAGTCTAAAAATCGCCCGTCATGAAGCATATTTAAGCTTTCCGGAGTTTTGCGAAAAAACAAGCTCGCTATTAGCGGAAAAGGGGCGTTGCTATATCGTTCATCGTGCTGCTCGGGTTGCAGAGCTGTGCACAGAACTTACTTTGCATCGGCTTTCCCCTAAAACGCTGCAATTTGTATATGATGAAAATAAGGAAGAAGCAGTCAGCGTATTGATAGAAGCCGTTAAAGATGGAAACAACGGTTGCCATGTGTTGATGCCCTATTATCTTCGACGTTAAAATTTGAAGTTTTATAAGGTTTGTTTTATAATACCTGACTTTAGAGGTTGAATAGTAAAAAATGGTGCAAACCTCTAAAGACGGGTA